>Ga0208695_1000002_pt1 | contig 599123 bp, 451 predicted proteins | sample AD_UKC111_MetaG_FD_184449 | JGI IMG/M metagenome (GOLD analysis project Ga0208695, IMG submission 184449) | Active sludge microbial communities of municipal wastewater-treating anaerobic digesters from Hong Kong - AD_UKC111_MetaG (SPAdes)... | ecosystem: Engineered > Bioreactor > Anaerobic >...
TGCCGCCTTCCGCTTCCAGGTCACTCTTCAGGTGTCGTTCCGCGGCGTCGCGGATGAAAATAAGTTGCTGGTTCAGTTCTTCCGGTGTCCGGGCTGACGCGTTGGGCGGCCGGATGGCCAGGCGGATTACGGGGTCGCGGTTGGGATCGTACCGGAGGATCACCGGTTTCTTGGTTACCTCGCGGGGTGGTTCAAAAAGATCCAGCCGGTCCCGGACATCCTGCTGGGCAAGGGTCATATTGGTGCCCCAGGCGAATTCCAGCACGATTTCCGACAGGCCCGCAGAGGAGACGCTGCTGATTTCAACCAGGCCACCCACCACGCTTAGCATTTCTTCCAGTGGACGGGTGATCAGTTTCTCCACGTCTTCCGGAGCCGCCCCTTCGAACTCGGTCCGAACCGTCAGGGTCGGGTAGGAAATGTTGGGCATCAGGTTGATCGGAATCTGCTGATAAGATCGCAGGCCGAACACCGCGATGGTGAGAAAGATCATCACCACCGTGACCGGACGTCTCAGCGCAAAGCGTGACGAGGTTTCCGGTCGTTCCGATTTTGTTTCATTCATGGGCATGGTCCGGTTCTGGATTCAACATGTTCCGGAAAAATCTGGTGAACTGGCCTGCATTATAAAAAACACGCCGCGATTCCGGTTTTGGTCACGCGAACCCGCGGCGGAAGCAATTATTGTTGCTGGTTCAGGGCTTCCTGTTCGGCCCGTTTTTTCTGTTCCTCTTCTTCCTGTTTTTTCTTTGCCCGGGCAAGGGCTTCGTCCAGGGGAATATCCTGCCGATCGGCGATTTCCTTGTCCGCCGTCGTGATGGTCACGAGGGAGTCGGGTTTCAGGGTGTGCTGTCCCATGACGATTACCGAGGCGTTCTCGTCCAGGCCTTTCGTGATTTCAATGTAGTCGCCGTCATCCAGTCCGGTTTCCACTTCGACTTTCCGGGCGATATAAACGGTCATGTTTCCCGTGTCATTCGATCCGGTCTGTTCCGTGTCGACGCTGCTATCGGCGGGTTCCGCCACCATGACGTAATTACGGGCGTTGTCTTCCAGCACGGCGTCCTTGGGAACGGCCAGGACCTGGGATCGAGTGTCCATGACCAGGCGGACCCGGGCGAATGCCGCGTCCCGCAGTTTTTCCTTGTCCACCGCGTCAAAATCCAGCATGACCTTGACGGTGCCGGTGGCTGCGTCCACGCTGGGATTAACCCGGCGCACCCGCGCCTTGAACTCCTGTCCCTCGGCCGCGTCAATACGGACATAGGCCAGTTGGCCCTCCGCGATCCGGGGAAGTTCCTTTTCCGGTACCTGGATGGGCAGCGCGTAGGACATGGGATCCACAATGGAAAACAGGGGCATTCCCGCCGACACCAGCATCCCTTCCTGGACCACCCGGCGGGTAATGATGCCGGAAATCGGAGCGGTAACGGTCTGGTAACTCAACTGCAATTCCTGGGCTTCCAGCGCGGCCTTGGCCTGTTCGTACGCGAACCGGGCGTTATCCCGCTCCACTGGCGCCCCGATCCCTTCGGCAACGCTTTTTTCCGCGATTTCGAAGTGTGTCTTGTGCTGCTGCAGGGCAATCCGGGCCTGCCGGATCTGGGTCTCGAGATCTTTCCGGTCCAGTTCCGCCAGCACCTGGCCTGCTGTTACCTTGTTCCCTTCTTCCACGTAAACCTTCTGGCACGCCCCGGTGCCCTTCGAAATCACTTCCACCCGATTTTCCGCCAGGACCCGCGAAGTGGTTTCAAAGTACGAAGAGATGTCCCGCCGAACCGGCTTGGAGACTTCCACAGGAATCAGGACTTTTTCGGGTGCTTTTTCCTTGCCGTCCGGCAATGCCGTCTGCCCGGAAACTTTTTGCGTGCATCCGCTGGCAACCGTCAACAGGATGGCGCACCCCATAAACCAACTGGTCGTCCATATCATCCGCATGTTTTGTTTTCCACCTGTCTCCGAAGCATAAACCCTGACCGGATCCTGAAAAATCCCCGTCAAATTATACTTCTACTGAACAGACAGGGAACTGTTACCGGCGGTTTCATTTAGTAGAAATAACACTTTTCTTCGCGAATGCCGCGCGGCGCATTATAACACACTGGACTCAGGGGATATGGGAAACCGGGCCGGAATCCGCGGGTGGACGCAGAGAGATGCCGGATACCCGCCGCGCGGAGATTACCTGGAATCCTGACCATTCCGCCAGGAACATCAGGCCGCCGTCCAGGTCCGTGCGCCACAGGGGAACGCCCAGGGACTCCAGTCGTTGTTGGGTTCTGGAACCCAGGGCAGGCAATCGGTTTTCCCGGGCGGTAGACACCACGATGCCCTTGGGGTTGACCGCCCGGAGAAAGGGGAGCGAACTCGACGTGTCGGAGCCATGGTGAGGGGCCTTCAGCAGGGTGGCTTGAATGGCCTGGCCGACCAGGGAACGCTCCGCGGTGTCTTCGATGTCTCCGGTGAGTAGCGCGGAGGCCCGGTCGTTCCAGCGGGCCAGCAGGACCAGGGACCGGTCATTATCTTTGCTGAAACGCTGAACCGTTTCCCGGGCAGGGCTGCGTACTTGGAGCGTACCTCCGTCAAAGGGAATCGTGTCTGGGAACGCGACGGGAAAAACCGGAATCCGTCGTTTTTCACATAATGCTGCAAATTGTGCCGCGAGTTCTCCCCGAAATCCTTCAGGAGTGGGCACGTAAACCCGTTTTACCCGGAGGGTTTCCACCACGCTGAATAAGCCCCCCAGGTGGTCGCTGTCTGGGTGTGTGACCACGATAGCATCCAGTTGGGTGATACCACGGGCGAACAGGGCGGGAACCACAATATCCCGGCCATCGTTACGGGTTCCCTGAAGGTTACCTCCGTCCACCAGCACGGTTTTCCCCTTCGGACTGACCAGGAGAATCGATTCCGCGTGACCCGTGTCCAGAACCTCTATTCCAGGCCGGGGGTGTCGGATGGGCCAGCAGAGCCCGGCCAGGACCAGGCAAAGGACGGCGCTGACAGCGTACCACGAACGCCGGTGAATATTGTGGACCGCGATCGCGCCACATCCGGCCCCAACCATCCACAGGATCACGGAAATAACGGGTGGGCGCCCCGCGTACAGGTATGCCCCGGGGATCCGGCTGAAGAGGGTGACGCTGGTTTCCATGATCCAGATGGGCAGTGCCATGGCATGGGCAAACAGGGTTGCGAAAGCCGGAAGTATGGGCGACAGTACCGCCGCGGGAAGTAACATCCACAAAATGATCGTCAGCATGGGAACGGCAATCAGGTTGGCCGCGACTCCCCCTAGACTGACCATTCCGAAGTGCCAGCCGACAAGGGGAATCAGGAACAGTTGCACGGAGAGCGTTGCGGAGAGCACGCGTCCAAGCGGGTGGGGTATCCATCGGAGCGCGGGAAAAAATGTGTCACTGAAAACCAGTAGGGCCGCCACGCAGGCATAGGACATCTGGAACCCCGGGTCCGCCACCAGCCACGGGGCCGCCAGCAACTGCAGGCAGCCCGCCAGCGAAAGACAGGTGATACTATCCGGTTCCCGGTTGAACACGTCGTAAACCAGGAAAACGAGGGCCATGAGTGCCGCGCGCATGGTCGATCCGCGCGCGCCGGCCATGAACGCGTATCCCATGACGACAACAAAAAGAATGGCCGCCCGGATCATCCGCCGGTGCCGTAACGGTCCCAGCAACGCGGCGACGCTGGCGTACAGCAGGCCAACGTGAAGGCCCGAAACCGCCAGTACGTGAGCGGTGCCCGTGCGGGCGAAAGCGGTGAGGGCGTCCTGGTCCAGCAGGCGCCGGTCACCGAACCACAGGGCCGCCACCCATGGCCACAGTGGTCCCGGCGTGCATCGGTAGAGGATATCGGCATGCCAGGCGCGCGCCCGATCAAGGTAAGTGAACAAGCTTGGTTCACCCGCGTTCAGGATTTTTGGAGGTACCCGGCTTTCCGCGGCCACGTGGATACCCCGGTCCCGGCACCATTTCTCATAACTGTAAACGCCATGGTTAACCGCGCTGATACGCCCGGAAAGGGTAACGGGTAACTCGATCTGCTGGCCTCGGTAGAGGGGGTGGTCGGATGCCGCGCATCGCAGCGCGCATGCCGTTCCCCGGATGGGGGGCTCCCCGGAACCTGGCTGAAACGTGACATCCGTGAGTACCATGTTCCGCGTGGGCTGACGGGGCATCATCAGGGTCCACCCAACGGTGCCCCGCAGGATGCCCCGGCTGTCAGGATATTCGCGGACCCACGAGAACAGGGAATCCGAATCGGGGGTATGGACCCGGGTCAGCACCGCCAGCGAGCCCGCCAGGATGCCTGCCGCCAGCAAGACCACCTTGTCTCCTGGGGATGCCGGTATCCATCCGGCCAGGCGATTCGAAACGGGTAGATAACGGCGGGCCGATGGAAGTCCAGCCAGCAACAGCACTCCCGCGCAGGCACTGAGTGGCATTACGCGATCGACATGCCCCGCACCCAGCGTTGCCGCAAGGGTGATGCCCAACGCGATCCATAGCCAGTGTCGATTGAGTCCTGGCATGAAGGGCCTGCCTAGGGCTGTTCGGGAATGGTAACCTCTTCGTAGTTTTCCGGGTTCAACCGGACCCAGGTTTTGGAGGGATCAAACTTGGGATTCCGCGTCAGGAGATCCCGGGTAATATCCATGGCGTAGATAGGACTGCTCAGGGCCTGCACGTCCACGGTACCAAACGCCCCTGGGGCCGGCTCGACGGGCGAAATCACCCGGATCCGGTAACTGGAATACACCTGGGGTTTACGGGTGAACCGGATTCCCGTGTTGGCGTCGTTGATCGGAACGGTGCGGATGGGACGCCCATTTTCCAGGACCTGCAACTTGGTGCCGGGCGTGCCACCCTCAACGCCCGCGAAAAACGTGATTTCCACGTTCAGGGGTACCGCGCCTCCAATGCCCGCGTCGATTTTGCCGTCGTTCATGACATCAGCCACCAGGACCAGGCGGGGACCGGACGGATTGCGCGTCACGAAGGTGCGACCCAGGCGGATCCCTTCCAGGATGCCCCGGGAAGACAGTTCGGGGGCCAGTACCCACGTGCAGGGGTGGCCAAGGGGGATTTTCGGGCTTCCGGAACCGCTGCCTCCGATGGCGCAGGCCATGAGTCCCCGGTTGAGTTCATAATCCCAGAATAGCGTGGCCTGACCATTTCCGGAGATTTCCCCGTGCTGGGCGGTGGCCGCGGCGGCGGCGATTGAGTACACCAGCCCGCCGTCTTTCCGGATCTTTACGTCTTCCCGTAGCTGGGGCGGTCCCATCGGCGGGGCGTCCCGCCATCCCCGGAACCACACCTCCACGGCATTAACGAACTGCAGGCCCCATTGCCACGGCGCGGCTGTCATGCAAGGATGGGCGATGGCGAACACGCCCCCTTGTGCCTGGATTCGCAGGCACTCACCCTGGGCCATTTCCGGCAACGAGGGCAGTTCGGGCGTGGTCATGGGACCATACAGCAGGGCGAACCCCTGTTCCTTAATTCCCCATTTCATGGCGGGGATCAGGGCGATCCGGTCTGAGTGGTAGTCGGGATCCTGCGCGGAGGCCATGGTGTGGAGATCCGTGATCGCCAGAAAGTCCAGCCCGGATTTTTCGGCCCGGGCGATCAGGGCCTTTACGGGCTCCGTGCCTTCTCCGTAGGAGGAAAACACGTGCAGATCGCCCTTGTACCAGTTCTCGCCCTGGCGAATAACCTTGACATGAACAGGGGCGGGCGGCCGGCCCGGTACGTCCGCGGGATTCGCGGGATCGGTACCGCACGCCAGTTCCACCCGGTCCATGGCCGTATCCCCGTCCGTGTCAAACGCCATCAGGGGAACCACGCCGCCAGCCCCTTCCAGCAGGTTGATTTCAATCGACGCCGGTTTTGCCGCGGAAACCGCTATGTCCCTGATATCCACCAGCACCGGCACGCCCTCTTCGTGAGCGTAAACGTACGCGCGGTATTCTCCCTCGGGAATGTCAGCCCGAAGCGTTCCCGAAGCGATCCGTTGCGGGGAAACCTTGCCGCCGTTCAGGCGAACCAGTTCCACGTGACCGTTCAAGCGATCCCCCGCGACATTGCCCAGCGTGACGTTCAGGACTCCCCGGGGCACACCGGAAAGATCGGGTTGGTCAGGCGGGGGGAGGGTAGTCGTCGGGGCGGTGGTGGCAGACGAGGTTTTGGTTTCTCCCTTGCCGTCCGGCTGTTCGGTCCGCAACGGACGGGGATTACCCGGTCTCGCGCATCCGCTGAGTACCAGGATGCATGTCACGGCAAGGATCGCGTATAATTTATTGGTAGAACCAGACATGGGTACCGTCTCCACGTGGAACATTGGCGTTGACCCCTCAGTATACGTTTTTATGACGTATGGAAAAAGTGAAAGTAGATGGTTGTCTTTTTTCAGCGTTTGTATTATAATAACACTTATTGTAGTCAGGTAAGGGTGAACCGATCTAGAGTGGATTAAACGGACAGGGGTAAATGTCCGTCAACAGGCGCAACCAGTACAGCGAAAGGAGACACGCATGGGACAGGCCAAACAATTCGATCCGCAACTGTTGAACTTCCTGAGTTCCATTGACCTGGCAAGCGGGACGCCGGTCTACCAGCAGTTGCAAACCCTCTTGCTGTTCGCGATCGCTTCAGGAAAACTGAAGCCGGGCGAACAGATTCCTCCCGCGCGGGAGTTGGCTAGCCGGATCAACGCCAACGTCAACACCATCTCCAAGGCATACCGTGACCTCGTGGTAATGGGATTACTGTATACGCGTCGGGGCATGGGGGTATACGTGAATCCCGACATGAGTGAACGTTGCCGGGAAGACTGCCGGCGTCGCGTGATTTCCAACCTGGCCATCGCGCTGACCCAGTGCCGGACCTCGGGGTTGAGCGACGACGACATCAAGGAAATCGTCCACAAACTGCTGTCGTCCAATATTCCCCCGAATGCCCCGCTTCCCTCGTCCTTCTCGAAATTCCTGAAATCCTGATTTTCCCCTCCTCCATCCTAACCGATGCCCACCGGATTATGGGTGGGTATCGGTTACTTTTATTTACTGTCAGATCTCCTTGTGGGACGCGGCAAGAAAACGCAGGAAGATCTTCCGCTTGCGGGGACCATCAAATTCACAGAAAAACACGCTTTGCCACGTGCCGAGGAGTAATTTACCTTCCGTGACGGCCACGGTAATCGAACTGCCCATCAGGGACGCTTTCACGTGGGCGGCCGTGTTTCCTTCCGCGTGGGCATAGGGTCCTGCCCAGGGGATCAGACGGTCCAGTACCTGGATAATATCCATGCGGACGTCGGGGTCCGCGTTTTCATTTATGGTTATCCCCGCGGTTGTGTGGGGAACGAACACGAACAGCAGTCCATCCCGCCATCCCTGTTCCCGGCAGGTGTTTTCCAGTAACCTGTCAATATTAAGAAACTGATCTCGTTCTCGCGTCTGCAGTTCCAGCGTTACCATGATCCCCTCCGGTTTCAGAATTCCACCTGGTTAAGGTTGCGCAATCCCAGCGTCATGGGCAATAGGCTGACGAGCAGCGTGATGGCCGCGATGAGCACCATGGCCCCCGGAATAAGCAGGATTTTCCAGGTGGCTGCCTGATCCGTCCCGATATATCGGGCGTACATGGCACCGATCGTGAGCGCGGTCAGCAGGGCAATGTAACCAATACTGAGCAACAGGTTCAGGGTACCTCCAAGGCCACCGACGATTCGCGCGGGGTTATCCTCGGTGAAGTTGGGATATAACGCGCCCAGCCCCACGGCCAGCCCCGCTAGTCCGAAGTTGGCGCAAATGACCGTGAACAGGGTCAACAGGAAAACGGGAGCGTCCAGGTGAAGCATTTGACCAGAAAGAATGGCCACCGGCAGGGTGAACAACCCAGACATGACGACACTCAGGGCGAATTTCTGCCAGACCAGCAGTCGCAAGGTGATTGGGGCCAGGCCCAGGACCCAGAATCTTCGTCCTTCCAGGCTGATTAGCGGGTAAATAAACCGACTGGTCAGGGTGGCCAGAATCAGCGTCAGGGACCCTATATTCAGCCCGGCAACCCAGACGCGCCAGAAAGGCTGGGCCTGGATCATGCCGGAATTGCGCAGGTTGGCCGCGTAGATGGCCATGATACCGAAAAAGATGACGAACTGGGTCCACTGGGTAGCGTCACGCCAGAAGAGTTTCACGTCTTTCACGCACAAGGAGCGTATCGGTTCAGGGATGATCCGAAGTAACCCGGTGGCCAGGTTGAGCAAGCCCCGGTTTTCCGGTCGCACGCGTTGGCGGTCCTGTCCCATCAGGTCGGCCCAGCCGGGATAGAAAATAAACCGCGCGGTCCATGCCGCGCACAAGGTGAACATCATCGCGGTGGAGGTCAGGCAGCACCACCAGAACACCGCGGATGAAAGCATGCCCCGGGACGCGTCCAGGATCCCCTGCGCCACCCAGTGGCTGGGCAGAAAGAACGCCTGGACCCGGCGACTGGTTTCCAGGAACACGGGCAGCACCGTTTCGTCGGTAATCCGCACGCCCCGGATGATGGATCGCACGTACAGGAAGAATCCAGCCAGGACCGCGACGGACAGCAGGACAAGGGTGGTCGAGCGCAATCGTGGAAACACGAGCACCATGACCATGCAGACCATGGCACCCAGCGCGGCCGGAACCATCACGGCGGGAAGATAAAACAGCAGCAGGGAAGGGTAGTACGACCACGAAGCCCCGGAAGAAAGACCGTAGGCCAGGAGAATAGGCGACCCGAGATACGCCAGCGACCATGAACTGAACGCCACGCATTCGGCGAAACGGGCGTAAAAATAGTGGTCGGTTTTCATCGGGGCCAGCAACAGGTAGGGCACTTCCTTGGCCCGGTACAGGGTGGCGAAAGCCACCAGAATGTTGGAGAACGTCAGGAGCACGAACAGGGACAGGAAGAGTATCGCCAGGATCCGCCGCATCAGCAGGGCCCCGAAATTCGCGCCGCCGGCCTGGCCGCCAAACCGGATGACCCAGTCGAAACCTTCCCGGAAAACGAGATAAATGCCGATCCAGAGGAGAATGGCGAAGGTGGTGATCACGCCCACCTTCAACCGGGATTGTTCCCGGATGCCGGCGATTTCATGTACGCCGATGCGCCATTTCGCCCAGAGGATGGTTTTAACCTGGTCCAATGCGTACCCTCCGACAGGTAAACTCCGGTTACGGTCTCGTGTTTACCAGTTCCTCGATGGCTTTTGCCACCGCGTCACGATGCCGCTCCATCGGGGCGGGGTCAAAGGTAAACGCCGTCAGGCTTTCCGATACTTCCGCCGGCACGTTCAGCAAGGCTTCAAACTTCGCGCGAAGCTTGGCATCGAGTGCGTTACCCCGTTCCTCGAGCAGGTTCCGCAGGATCACGAAATATTCATAATCCTCGATACCATCCCGAAGCATCTCCAGCCGGTACGACGGGACGGGGGGCTCGAGAACCGGGTGATCCGGCTGGCCGTTTGCCGCGGCGAGGGGAGGATATAAAAACCGGCCATCGCCGTTACCCCAGGGTTTCTTCTCGCCCCGCTTGGTGCCGTACCCCGTGGTCCAGCTCATCGGGTCCTCGTAGGGATTCTGCGGCCCATCCGGGTATGCCTCCGGAGAGGTCCAGTAGGTGGTTTCCCAGATGAGGATGCCGTCGATCCGCCGCTGCCAGGTCTGCCACAGCCATATCCGCATTTCGGTTCCCGGATGATCGATAAAAAGCGTGGCATAGGGAGCCTTCGGACCCGTGCACACGTACCACCAGATTTTTTCTCCCAGGGCCTGGCGGGCCTTGGCGTCTTTCTCGCGGTACATTGGCGTCAAGGGGCACCAGATATCGGGGCCACCGATGAGTTCATCGTGAATTTCTTCGGTCAGCATGCGGTGGATGGCGGGAGCGGCCGACTTGAGCCGCTGGAATCCCCGGCTGACGAATTCATAGTCTTTGGGGTCTGGTTCGTCGAACCAGTACACGAACGCGTAATCCAGCCAGCCCTCTTCCCGCAGACGTTGTTCCAGCTGGCCCCAGTACGACTTGAACAGGTGCTGATACACCGGGGACGATTCCGGAAAGCCGAGCAGGCTGGCTTCAGTGCGCCCGAAAAACGTGCCGCTCCCCATTCCGTGGGCCTGAACGGTAAAACTGTTGAAGTGATAGGTGTCCAGAACGCGACGCATTTCCGTGACCCACCGGTCCCAGTCGATTGTGACCGTCAGGGTTTCCGGGTTCTCCGGCGGATTCGCGGGGTCCACCTTGGGCCAGTTGACCTGGTAGGCGTCCAACGGGGCGGGATTGTAAGGGCTGATGTGATGATCTGACAGGGCCTTCAGGTACATGTTCAGCACGGCCCGCTGATCCGCTTCCGCGGTCACTCCGTGGTACCTGAAGGCGTTGCCCGGGCTGAATCCGAAAGCCGATACGCAGGTTTTCCGGTCTGGCAGGTCGAAGCCATACACCTGCGCTTCGATTGAAACGCTTTGCTGCCAGTTCTTGGCCGTGAACGTGAGATGTCCCCGGTATGTTCCGGCACGCTGTCCCCGCGGTGTACGGACCAGGACCCAGAAGGGCTGGTTCGTGCGCGCGGGGACATTCACGCCGTCCGTGCCAATGGGCACCAGGGGATCCGGCCACCATCCGGGCATACCATACCCGTCGGTAGGCAGCGTGATGTTGACATAGCGGACCTGGCGGATTTCAATGTTGGTAGCGGGCAGGATGGTATTGTTCGGTCCGATGAGGTCCGATGCCACGGCCCGAACCTCCTCGAGTGGCTGGGACGGGCATAGCACTACTTGAACTGCTTCGGCCTCGTTGCCGGCCAGACTGACCCAGACCGTATCTCCTTTCTTTTTTGGCAACGGTCGCTGGGGCGGAATCTTCCAGCCGGAGGATGCCCACCAGATGCCATCCTGTTCGGATATCAATTCTCCGCCTGAAATATCCCGGTATGGAGAAACCCGGTACTCCAGGTCCACCGCGAGTTGATTCCCCGTAAGGGTTAGACGATGTTTTCCGGCGGTGCCTGGAACCGGGAACGGGTTGCCCGTGGCGCCCTTGATCCGCTCTCCCTGGCCAGTTCGGATTTCCAGGGGTTCCTGGACAGGAACGCCGCGCCGGGTTAAGCGCAGCGTCATTGTCCGTTCCGCGACGGCGTAGTCGATCGGGTCAAAACTGATTTCTGCTTGATCCGGCGTTCTCCGGACCTTGGCATACAGGGTTTCGCCTGAAACGTCCATGGCAGGACCGTCGACGCGCGCCTGGAAACGGTAGCCGGTCACCTGCGTGGTGCCGGGACCATGTCCGGACAGCCGGATGAAAACGCGTTCGGCTGGGAAGGCCAGGCCGGGGAGGGGGGCATCGACCTTTTCCCCCGGTTCTACCTGTTGCGTTTCCGACCACTCGCGACCGTCGAGGGACCAGCTGATGCCCAGCACGCCATGGTTGTACTCCTGCGACCACACGTAGACGGCCGCGTCCGTGAATTTCCGACCGGCCAACTGGTGTTCGAAAACGAGGTACTTGCCTTCCGAAAAGATGAACCGGTAGGTGTTGAATCCCGCGTTGAATTGCCGCAAGGGACGACAATCATTGGAGTTGGTTTCGTGCATGGGATGCGCGAACATGTATTCGTTTCCCACCAGCCGTTCTCCGGCGCCTAAAACGAGGTCACCGGCGCGGGTATGCACGGGAATGGCCCTGCGCAACTGAATGTCGCTGAAATACACGTTTCCCTTGGTGCACCACTGGCCGAAGCGCAACTGTTGGGTGTCTTCCCATGCCCCGCGGAATACGAGCGATTTTCGTTCCAGGCGTGGTCCAAGGTCGGCCAGGTCCACGTTGAAGGTATTGGTTCCTGAAACGGCGCATCCTCCCGACGTGTTTTCATCCCGCCCCGCCCGGAATTCCAGCAGGTACAAGTCCCCCGGTTTGATGGGTAGCGGGGCGCTGAGCCATGCGTTACTGCCGGCTTCGGTTCCATCTCCTTCAGTCCGGAGGCAGGTTTGCCGGTCGAATTCCCTGGTATCACCGTTGCCGTGGTTGAGTGTCCACCCGCTGTTTCCGTCCGGGGTCAGCGCCGGCACGGGGATCTCCTGTGCCCAGGGTGCCATGGAAACCATTAGTAGTCCGCCAGCGATCCATCGTTTCATTCCTGTACAGCGGGTGATCGTGAGAAGTTGGTTCATGGCAGGATCCTTTTCGAAATTTCAGGCAAACTTTTGACCGATTATACGAACCCGTTACAGTATATAAGGAAGGTCGGGTGTTTCGTCCTCTCTTATGGCCGTGGCGTATAGAAGGAGCCCTGTATGTTTACGAAACGGTGTCCACGTGCGACTGCCCTTGTTTTTTCCGGATGTTGGGCGTTCATGTTGCTTCTCGCGCCTTCTTTAACATGGGCCCAGGACTCTCCTGTGGCCTTTATGCTTCCTTCTGGAAACAGCGCGCTGGACGCGACGCTTAATGACGCCGCCGGCGTGGCGGGGTGGCAGGTAAAAACGATTTCCTGGGAGGGTTTCCGGAAGGGCTTCGAAAATGAGGCCGGGGATGAGCAGGCAGTGGACGCGTCCCTGCTGATACTTCCGGACGCCGCGCGACTACCGGCCACCGCGATTGAGGCGGTTACGGCCTATCTCGACCGGGGAGGAAATATCCTGGCCCTGAACGCGCCGGCGTTCCGGCAGATCCTGGTGCCCTGGCATGGGAAATGGGGTACCTTCAGCGACCTGGCGAGCCTGATGATCGAGGAATCGCACCCCACCCTGGAGATTCCGGTCAGCGAGACCGAGTTGGCCAACTGGAAACGGGAGTGCCGAGACGCGTCGTTGCCCGCTGAATACCGGGTGGTGTCCACGGAAAAAGGTCCGGCTATCGAGGCGCGGATTCCCCGGATGGACGGTTGGGATTCCCTGCGGCGGGTGTGGTCGTCCGCCCCGGTGTTTCCACCGGACACCACGGCCCTGGGCTTTGAGGCCCGTTCAATTGGCAATAGTGAACAACTGGCGGTGGAGTGCCAGGAAGACGATGGTTCCCGCTGGATTGCCGTGGTGCCCCTCGGACCGGACTGGAAGCCGTACGCGCTGCTGGCCGCGGATTTCCGGTTCTGGGAAAGCGTACCCGCCCGCGCGGGAACCTGTCTTGATTTCCGGCGGGTGGTGTCCCTGGCGATTACCCAGGCGAATACCCATACCGGGTCGGAAATGATCGACCTGGGATACCAGGTGCGCGGGATCCGAGGCCTGCGCCTGGAGTCCTATGAAGTGGCCGTGCTGAAGACCGTCCAGCCGCCGAGACTGGAAGGACTTTCCCCGGAATACAAGTTCTATCCATGCGGTGAGGTAGAACGCCTGGGCGTCACGGGCTGGTTTGAAGGGCTGCCTGTGCCGCCTGTTCCGGCAACCGTGACGGCTCATCATCCCCGCCCGTCGCCCGCGGGTTTCGACAAGCGCCGTGGATGGGCCTGTGAACCCCTGCTGGAGGCGTGGGGAAAGGACGGAGCCTTTCGAGGCGACGTCGCGCGGCTGTTTGTCTTCGCGCCAGGGGATAAGCCGGTGCCCGGCTTTGCCGGGGGAAGGGGCATGATCCTCAGTTTTTCGGTGCCGGACCTGGATTGGTATTGCGGCCCTGAATCCCGGGACCTGTTGCGTCGGGCCATGGAAAGGCTGCGGATCCAGGCAGCCCTGGTGGATGGTGGCGTGAACCGGTACACCACGATTTACGGGGAACCGCTGGAAGTCGGCGTGACGGTGGCCCTCCTGGACAGTCGGTCCCACAAGGTTACCGCGGACGTGCGTGTCCTTGACCGTGACGGCAACGCCCTGTATCACCTGGAGCGGGAGACGGAAGGAACCGGGACGCTTCGACTGGCCGATACCTGGATTCCGAAGAAGGTCCTTACGGATGGCGTGACCGCCAAGGTCATGGTCGCAGTGGACGGAAAAGCGTTACCCGGCGTGGAGCATGAACTGTACACGTGGACCCGGCCGCCGGAGGGAGAACGGTTCGTGGAAATCCAGAATGGGGCGTTCTGGGTGGATGGGAAACGCTGGCGTCCCCATGGGGTTAACTACATGCCCTCCTCGGGAATCGGCGTGGAGGACAACGCCTTTTTCGAGTACTGGCTGAGCGCGCAATCCTATGACCCCCGGACCGTTCAGCGGGACCTTGAACGTTGCCGGGACATGGGATTTAACGCGATCAGCGTGTTCCTGTATTACCAGGACATGCATGCCATGAACCTGCTGGATCTTTTGCGTCGCGCGCGGAAACTGGGATTGCGGGCGAACGTCTCGTTGCGTCCCGGTACGCCCATGGAACTCGAACGGGACGATATCGAGGGACATATCTGGAGGGCCCACCAGGAACCATGGCGCGGATTCGGGGATCAGCCCGCGCCGAAAAATTTCGCTGAAATGGTCACGCGCATGATTACGCGACTGGCCTTGAACGAAAACGATACCGTGTTCGCGTACGATCTTGCGTGGGAACCGCAGTTTCGGGATTTCGAAAGGGAACCGTTTTACGATGAGTATGAGCACTGGCTGGTGGAGCAGTATGGTTCCCTGGAAGCGGCCGAGGCGGACTGGGGTTGTCCCGTTCCCCGCGACGCGAATGGTCGCGTCGTTGGTTACCTGCCGGGGATGCTGACGGATCCTTCCAGAAAATGGGCGCCCGCGATAGCGGCTTATCGCCGTTTCCTGGACCGGTTGCTGTACGAAAAATACGCGGCGGTCCGACGCGCCGTAAAACAGGTCGCGCCCCGCCAGTTTGTCAGTTTCCGCATGTCCATGGCGGGGGATCCCACCAATCGTGATCCCAATACCATACTCTACGATTTCGCGTATCTCGCGGGGGCAGTGGACATCCTGGAGCCGGAAGGGTACGGCAGGTTGGGGGACTGGGAAGTGGTCAAGCCCGGCAGGTTTACCCGGAGTTACGCGCTGTGGGCGAATCCCCGGATTCCGATGATCTGGGCCGAGGCCGGTATCCACGTCTGGGACGGTCGACGCAAGGGGACCACGGAACGGGCCCTCGAACGCCAGGCGAAATTTTACGAAGACTTTTACAGGATGATGATCGAAAGTGGCGCGGAAGGTGTCTTCTGGTGGTGGTACCCCGGCGGGTTCCGGGTCAATGAAAACAGCGATTACGGCGTGATTAACCCCGATGGTACTGACCGGCCGGTGACAACGGTTATCCGGGCGAACGCCCAGCGTTTTCAGGAGGGACCTTCGGCCTATCAGCCTGACGCGTGGCTGACCTTTGATCGAGACGCGTGTGTCCTGGGGCTGACCGGCGTTTATGACGAACTCAAGGAATCCTACTGGCGGCATGTCGGTGAAGGCAGGTGTCCAGGCCTGAAAACGGAAGCCACCGGAACCACTTCCGTGGATGTTCCCGCGCTGGCCGTCGGCAACCGCCCATGGACCGGGCAAAATCCCCCCAAATACCTGGATGTGTCTTTCGATGAAATCGTGGCATTCCGCCCGGAACCTCCTGCCCTCGATCTGACCAGGGAGCGGATCCCTGTCGGCGGCATTCTCGGGGCAGCCATCTGCCCGCGGTTGATCCTGGTAACCCTGACCAATCTTGGAGAAGCCACTTTGCGGGGTGGGGAAGATATCGCCGGTAAACCGGGCGAAGTGTTGCTGCGAATCGAGGTTGGCACCCAGACGCTCGAAGCACCTTTAATAAGGAACCTCGCGCGGTTCGAATCGGGACATCTGGAGTTCTTTCTGCCCTCCGTAAAGCCGGGAGATACGGTCCAGGCCCGGATGTACGTGCGTGGACGCGGCCCCTTTGGCCCGTTAATCCGCTGGGAGGTGCGGTAAGATTCTAACGTATCTCAACGGCAACCGCAACTGCAGGCGCGTACCGGGGAAGGGGGACGGTTGTCGTTACTTGCCGTGTCCGGCAGTTCCGCTTCTTCGGGACAGCAGGCCTGGACCAGCAGGTCGGAAATGTCGATGACCCGGGCGGAGCCCGGCGCGAGCCGGCACAGGTTCAACAGGCAGATCGGACACATGGCCGCGATGGTATCGCAGCCCGTCGAGGTCAATTGGTCCATGCGTTCCCGGGCGATCCGCTCGGTTTTCTCGGGATACAGCGATTCGATGGGGCCACCGCAGCAATGGGTCAGTTTGCCCGACGCTTCGGGTTCCACGCACGCGGCGCCCGCGGCCTTGAGCAAGGCGCGAGGCTGTTCCACGACGTTCTCGTACCGGGCGTACACGCAGGAGTCATGAATGGCCACGTTACCCGCAATCGGTTGCTTGACGTCAATGCCCCGCTCCGCCAGTACTTCCAGGTAACTTTTGACCTCGAGGTCGTATCCCGGGATGATCTTTGGATACGTGGACCGCAACATGTCCGTCGTGTGGGGATCAACGGTGATGATCCGTTTCACGCCTTCCTGTTTGAGCATAGCGTATACCTTGGCGGCATGGGCCTGGAAGACGCTGGTCATGCCGTGATCGCACACCAGGGCCCCGGCGTACATTTCCTTTTCGTAAAGGTAGCCGAAGGTGACCCCCGCCTTGCGCAGCAACCGGGCGATGTTGCGCAGCCGCCGGTTCCACGCGTTACGGACAGCGGCCGGGGGAGGCGGCATGAAGCGGGTCGTGTTGATCCACTGGTTGATCTTGCGTCCCAGTTTCATGTAGCGGATCAGGGGCGTGTCCCGCAGCATGTCCAGTTTCTGCTCCATGGCCGCGGTGTAAGGCATTAACTGGTACATGTGCCCCGTGTACAGCACGGTTTCCCCGCCCCGTGGGATATCCAGTCCCCGGGCCCATGCGGTCATGGCACCCGATCCCAGGGGCATCACGGATCCCCGTAGGCGAAGGTTGTCTGATAGCGTTCCGATAATTTCAGCGATTGGCAGTCCCATAACGCGCCTCGATCACAGTTTGTGAACCGTTTTGTTGATGTAATGCCGCAGCGTGCGCACGTTCTCCACGATATGGACGCCGCCCGGGCAGTTGGATTCGCAGAGTTTGCACAACAGGCAGGTGAAGATGGTTTCTTCCTGCTCCAGGACCTTGTCTTCCAGGCCTAGCACGACGTACCGGAACATTTCCCGGGGCAGTACTTCCAGCCCGATGGGACAGAGCGCCGTGCACGTTCCGCAGTTCATGCAGGCCGTCGCGTTAAACGGGCCGGCCTTGCGGACTTCGTCGATAAACTGGGGGTTAACGCGGCTCATGATGGCTTTCCTTTGCCCGGACATACTTGAAATATCCGTCGCCGTCCGGTTTGCCCGTTTCACTGATGTGGCCGTAGCGTCGCATGGCCATGACCCAGTACATCACCTCCTCGGGAGGGTACCCCAAGGCTTCAGCGAGTTCCGGAATGGTACGCGGCGTTTCCTCCAGAAGTTGAAGAATGCGGTCACGCATCACCATCTCGTCCCGCATGATTTCCGCGAGGTCCCGCGGTTGTCGCTTGACACCACTCATCCCGCGACCTCCTCTTTGACTGGTTCGGGCTGACCCGCCAGCGAGTCAATCATCGCCCTGATCTGGGCGTCCGTGCAGCCCTCGACGAATACCGCGTCTTTTGGACAGACCGGCACGCAGGCACCTTCGCCCTTGCAGAGCGTTTCAATGACCCGGGCCACTTCGTGTCCGTTTTCGTTGACGCACTCGATGGCCCCATACGGACAGGCGGCGTCACACTGGCCGCACCACGCGCAGGCCTCCGGATCCACCCGGGCGACCAGCGGTTCCTTGTTCACGGATCCTTTCAGCAGCAGGGCCGCGGCCTTGCTTACCGCCGCAAGGCCAGAGCCGGCGCTTTCTTCCAGGTTCTTGGGACTCTGGCAACTGCCCGCGATGAACACGCCGTCGATGACGGTTTCCACGGGCCGCAACTTGAGGTGGATCTCTTTGAAAAACCCTTCTTTGCTGAGCGGCAACTTGAGCAACTGTTGCAGGGATTCGTTTCGCGCGGGGACCGGTCCCGTGACCAGCACCACGAGGTCCACTGGCAGTTCCAGGGTCTCACCACCGGTCAACTGGTCCTTGACCGTTACCAGCAGGTTCGTGTCGTCACTTGGCGTGACCGTTGGCGGTTCGTTTTCTTCAAAACGGATGAACACCGCGCCGGCGTTGCGAGCCTCCTCGTACAGCAGTTCATTGCGTCCATACGCGCGCATGTCGCGGAACAGGTGATACTGCCGGACTTCCGGAAACCGCCGGGAAACCCAGGCCGAGGTATGCACGGTGGCCGAGCAGCAGAAACGGCCGCAGTAGGTGTTGGGATTGGGACAGGACGCCGATTTTTTCTGCCGGTTGCCCACGCAGTAAATATAGGCCACCGTTCGGACCGGTTTTCCGTCCCACGTGAGACTTCCGGTCGCGATGGATTCCACGTGTCGCTTGAAAGCGTCCAGGGTAGTCACCCGTGGATGGCCATAACCAAGTTCGCCGCTCGCGGGTTGGTACAATGCCGTGCCCGTGGCCACGATGATGGCGCCGGCCTGGATCACGTCGTTGTTGCCGTTCGCTTGGCGGATGGTCAGCGTGAAACCACCCACCACGCCGGTTTTGTCGACCAGTTCGGCCCCGGTATACAGCGTGATATTATCCCGTTGCCGGATCTGCTCCACCAGTTGGTCAACCAGCCGCGCGCCATCCACGTCGTCCGGAAACAGCGCGTGCCACTGTCCCACGTAACCGCCCACCCGATCGGATTTTTCAACCAGGTATACCCGGATGCCAAGATCCGACAGGGCAAGCGCGCTCCGCAGGCCGGCGATACCGGCTCCAATGATCACCACGGCCGGGGTGGTTTTCAGGGAAAGGGGTTCCAGGGGACGGGTCAGCCTGCACTTGGCAATGCCCGCCTTGACCAGGGCGATCGCCTTGCGCGTGGCGGCTTCCCGGTCGTCCCGGTGCGCCCAGGCGCATTGTTCCCGAAGGTTCACGTGGACGTACTGGTAGGGATTCATCCCGCCGCGCCCGGCCATGTTCCGGAAGGTGTGCATGTGCAACTTGGGCGAGCACGACGCGATCACAATGCCATCCAGCTGGTCGGCGGTGATAACGTCAATCATGTCCTGCTGGGCCGCGTCGGAACACGAGAACACCTGGTCCCGCGCCAGGTATACGCCGGGTTCGTTCGCCACGGCCCGGGCTACCGCTTCCACGTCCACGTAGTCGGCGATGTTGCCGCCGCAATGGCACACGAACACGCCGATCTTGGGAGAGGAGGATGATTTCGTGTCGGGGTGCTTTGCTTCACTCATACCGTGACTTTCCTGTTGCGTCGCGCGCGTTGCAGGTAAGCGGCGGCCTGGGCCGCGGCCGCTCCCGCGTGGAGCACCGAGTCCGGCAGGTCCCGCGCGCCCGATACCGTGCCCGCGGCAAACACGCCGTCCATGCTGGTGCGGGCGGGATCGCCCGTGGCCACGATCTCACGCACGTATTCGTAATCGTCCGTGTCGGGGGCGGTCTTCCGGAAGAACCGGGTCGTGTCGGTATTGGGCACCAGGCCCACCGAAATCACGACCAGGTCGTGGGTGGAAGTTTTCCGTCCGCCGTTTCCGGCCATGTCCTCGTAGTGCACGACCAGGTCGTGGTTGTCCGTTTCTTCGATCAGGGCCACTTTACCCTTGACGAAGTTCACGCCCATCCCCTTGGACTGCTCGAAGAATTCCTCGTAGCCCTTGCCGAACGCCCGGATGTCGATGTAATAAATGGTCACTTCCGCCAGGGGCAGGGCGCCCATGATCAGTTGCGCCTGCTTGACGGAATACATGCATCCGATCCGGCAGCACAGCGGGTTGCAAACGCTGTGGTCCCGCGCGCCCATGCACAACACGAAGGCGATGTTTTCGGGCTGCTTGCCGTCCGATGGACGCAACACCGAGTTATAGGGCCGGGTCGGGGCGAGCAGGCGTTCCATCTGGGGTGCCGTAATGACATTCGGATACCGTCCAAAACCGGTCGTTTCTTTCAGGGTCGGGTCCAGGATGGAGAATCCCGTGGCCAGGACTACCGCTCCCGCGTGGATCTCCACGGGTTTCGGGCGCATGTACAGGTTGATCGCGCCCGCCACGCAGGCTTTTTCGCATTGCCGGCATTCGGAGCACACCCCGCAGTCCAGGCAGCGATTGGCGGCGGCCCGGGCTTCCTCTTCCGTCAGGACCCCTTCATAGGGATCGAAGTTTTTTGCCCGGCGGGAGGGAGGGGCCTTGGGAATGGGCGCGGGCTCGCGGTTTGACACCCTGCGGGCTTTTTCAATTACCGCGTTTTTGTCGGCCATGGGCAGGCGCTGGTCAAATACCACGTTATCAAGCGGCTCGCCACGCAGGTACCGGTCCATGTAAAACGCGGCCCGCTTGCCCTGTCCTATGGCTTCCACGAGGCTGGACGGGCCGATGACCGCGTCTCCGCCCGCGAACACGCCCCGCAGCGAGGTGTGGAGGGTTTCCGGATCAGCCTCGACGGTCTGGTCCGCCCGCAAGGCCAGTTCCCCCGAAAAAGGACTCGTGTCCGGCGTGATGCCGATCGCGAGAATCACCACGTCCGCCCGGATACGCTGCTCGGACCCCGGAATGGTTTCCATGCGTACCCGGTCACCCTTGCCTTCCACGGAAGCCACCCGGAGATATTCCAGCCATGGCTGTCCCTGCTCATCCAGCACCACGCGTTTAACCGCCGCGAGGGGATGAATCTGCACGCCTTCTTCTTCCGCTTCCCGGACCTCGAAGTCGTGTGCCGGCATCTGTTCTTTCGTCCGGCGATACACGATCGACACGCTGGCGGTATTCAGCCGGATCGCCGTGCGGGCCACGTCCATGGCCACGTTGCCGCCGCCCAGTACCACCACGTGCTTTCCGGTGAGATCGGGCAGCGAGGCCGATGCCGCGTCGCGCAGGAAGCCTACGCAGTCCTCCACCTGGGCCAGTTCCCGACCCTCGATGGGAACGACTTTTGGAACCTGGGTGCCTACCGCGATAAACACGGCGTCGTAACCATTTTCGAGAAGTTTTTTCACCGATTCAACCCGGGTATGGGTTCGGATTTCCACGCCAAGAGCCGTGATATTCAGGATGTCCCGATCCAGCACTTCCCGGGGAACCCGGTAGGCTGGAATGCCCCAGCGGAGCATGCCGCCCGCCGCTGGTGACGCCTCAAAAATAGTTACCTCGTGACCTTTCCGGGCGAGGTGATACGCCGCCGAAAGCCCCGCTGGTCCGCCACCGACCACGGCCACCCGTTTGCCGGTTCGCGTTTCCGGGGGACCGTATTCCGGTTTCGGGTGCCGCGCGTAATACCAGTCCGCCATGAACCGCTTGATCGCGCGGATCTGTACCGGCCCTTCAAAATCGCCCCGGGTGCACTGTCCTTCACAGGTGGCGTAGCATGCTCGGGCCAGGCTGCCGACCAGCGGCGCGTCTTCTAGGTGCAAGTTGAACGCTTCCTCGTACCGGCCGCACCGGACCAGCGACACGTAGCCGCTCGCGCTCACGCCCGCCGGGCAGGTGTGGGTGCAGGGCGCGGTTCCAGTCCGGGTGATAACGGATTTTTTGGGGACCGCTTGGGGAAAGGGGATATGCGCCGCCCGGCGAGCCACCAGATTGTAGTTATACTCGTCCGGCAGGGCCACCGTGCAGGCCGTCTCGCAGGCGCCGCATCCCGTGCAGAGGGCGGGATCCACGAAGGTCGGTTTCTTCACCGCCTCCACCCGGAACGAGCCGTCCTCTTCCCGGACGATGGATTCCACCTCCGTGTAATTCAGCAGGCGGATCGCCGGGTGATGGGTACCGGCCGCCATCTTCGGCGTCGCGATGCAACTGGCGCAATCCAGCGTGGGGAACACCTTGCTCAGCAGGATACTCTTTCCCCCCACGCTGGGGTTTTTCTCCACCAGCAGCACCTGGAATCCCATGTCTCCCAGGGTCAGCGAGGTTTCCAGTCCCGCCGCGCCGGCCCCGACTACCATGACGTCACATTCCAGCCGTTCAGGCTCCCCGTGGGCATCTTCAGGCATCAAGGTTACTCAACTCCTTCTGGAAATTTTCCATGTGGGCCACGAAAGGCTCTGCGCACACGGAACAGATTCCCGACATTTTCACGCGTTTCGGGCTGATGCCCGCTTCCTTGAGCAGTTCCTGCGCCTTGCGGACAATTACACCGGTGCGGGTGCTGCAGTCGGACAGGTGAGGGCAGTCCCCGCCACAGGCGGCGATGAATACCCCGTCAAAGCCGGATTGCAGCGCGTGCAGAATCCAGGCGGGCTTGATGCCGCTGGAACAGGGAACGGACAGCACGCGCACGCCCGTGGGATAGTGCATGTGCGCGCTGCCCGCCAGGTCGATACCCGGATCCGATATGGCGTCCGTGGAGAACACCAGGATCCGTTTTACGTCGGTGGTGATTCCGGCCGTGCTCATGGGTCACTTGACTTTCACGTAGACCCGCCAGAATCCATCGTCCTCGTAATCGCCCAGGTATTCGTGGCCGGCCTTGGTGGCCCAGCGGGAAATGTCGGATGGCGTGCCACTGTCGGATGACAGCACCAGCATCACCCCCCCTGACGAAACTTCACTGATCGCCCGCTTGGCTTCCAGCAGCGGACCCGGGCACGCCGTTCCGCGCGCGTCCACTTCCTTTTCCACGTTCAGCGCCTTCAGTTCTTCCTTGCTCAGCATGTTCAGTTCTCCTTTACGTTGATGTTTTGCCACTATGCTTAAGCGTGCCCTACCCTTGAGGGTGAGGGCTGTTCGTCCGAAATAGCCCGCGCCTGGGAGAACAGTCCGTTGCCGCCTTGTCCCGCGCGGCGACGCAACTGGTCGGTCAGCGCCTCGTAAATCAGCCGTACCCCCGCGACAAACCGGGGATCCGAGATCGCGTAGTACACGCGCTGTCCCTCCCGTTCGGCTGTCACCGCGCCCTTGTCCCGCATGATGCGCAGGTGTTGCGAGGCATTTTGGAGCGAAACTCCACTCAGGTCGGCCAGTTCGGAAACCGTCTTCCGTCCGTCCCGCAGGGCGCAGAAGATGCTGATGCGCGTGGGGTTGCTGTACACGGAGAAAAACTCCGAAACCAGTTGGCACGCGCCATCTTCGATGTGATCCGAAGGGGGGGAGAGAATGCCTGGTTCAGCCATGATTCGTGTCCTGTGAGTCACGGGTCATCACATGAAGAAGCATTGCCGGGCCTCGGAGAACATGTCCACGAAGGTCCCCACGCCGACAAAATCCATGTGCGGATAATCGATGAGTTCCTCTTTACGGATGCCCATCACCTCCATGGACATGGTGCAGACGTGAATCCGGATTCCCATCTTGGCGGCTTCTTCCATCAGTTCCTCGAGGGATTTGGCGTTCCGGCTTTTCATGACGGCGCGGATCATTTTCGGCCCGATGCCCATCATCTGCATCTTGGAGAGCGGCAGTTTACGTGACCCCTTGGGCAGCATGATCCCGAACATGCGGTCCAGGAACCCTTTCTTGACCGATTTCTTTGGGTCCCGAAGGGCCGCCGTGGCCCAGAACGTGAAAAACATGTCCACTTCCATGTCGTAAGCCGCGGCGCCAAGGGCGATGATGAATGCGGCCATGGTGTAATCCAGGTCACCTTTCATCACGCCGATGCACAGCCGGTCTTTATCAACCCGGGCTTCCAGGGCGCCCACTCGTTTCTCGAGGGCTTTCAGCGCGGCTTCCAGATCCTGTGTGACGGTTTGACGGTTTTGTTCTGTCATGGCAGGCTCTCCTTTAGTTGTCAAAGTTAATACTTGCGAAAGTTCTTAATCCTTTTATATTTTAACACGGGCACGATAAAAATGCAAGTTTTTTTCACGATTGCCTCCCCGTGAAGTCGTTGAGAATTTTTAAAATTAACCAATTCAAAATAAACAACTTATGGATTACGAAACCTAAAAATGTCCTCCGGAAAGAGAAAAATGTCAGGAAATTTTTCCGTTAAGGAGCCGTTTTGAAAGAAAATTTTCCGAAAAAAATCCTGACTCAGTTAACTTATGGGACCGTCCGGGTGCGCTTTAGAATGTTCCCGAGCAGTTCGATTTTTTGCGTCATGAGGGTGGCCCGCTCGGCCATGGCCGCGTAAATATCCCGGGTTGTCCGGGCCAGCCGCAGGGGATCCATGCCTTCCAGATTATCCCGTTCAAACCGGGCCATGGTCGCCAGGGGACGGCACCCATGATGGACCTCCGCGAATACCCGGAGGGCCTCGTCCAGCCGGGTTAACTCTCGGGCCATGTCCCGGGCCTCGATCATGCTGCCCCGGTTCTCCAGGTGAAGGATCAGGCGGTCACACAACGCCCTGCCACTTTCCGCCCTGGCGGCCATTTCCCCGAACGCGCCGCGATGGAGATCCACCCACTGGTGAACCGTGTCTGGGGTTGGAGCCTCGAAAAAGGAAACAAGGGTCTCCATGGCGTCCACGTCCCCGCGTTCGGTTTCCCGGTTTTCCGTGAGGTGTTCCAGCCACATCGCGCGATAGGCTGCCCGGAGGAAATCCATTTCGCCCATCTCCCGGCGAATGGCCGGGTAATACTCCAGGCAGCCGTCAGGGGCAAAACGGGTTATCTGGATGTCCACCTGTTTCAACTCGTCGTCTTCCCGGACCTGCCGGGCGGGCGAGAAATCCCGCGCGCCTGCCAGCAGCAGTTCCACGGCCCGCGAGACCTGGGCAGCCCGCAGCAGGGTGCGTTCCTCCTCCCAGGCGCGGGAAATGTCGCTGCGTCCCGCCCACGGACGTCGCCACTCCACCGCGCAATGTCCCTCGCCGAAAGGACCCGTTTCCCGGTAATGAACTGGTCCCACGGAAACGAGCACCACGGGGCACTTCACCGCCGCGGCAATGTGCATGGTGCCCGTGTCGTTGGTGACCAGGAACCGGCTGCGGGCGAGCAGGGCAGCCAGTTGGGGCAGGGTGGTCTTACCGAACAGGGGAGTCGCCGTGTCGGGCGCGAACCGGGCGAAGACTTCACCCAGCGGGGCTTCGTTCTGTACCCCCACCAGGAAGATCCGGGCGTTATGGCGGTCGCGAAGGAGCCGGGCCAGTTCGGCGAACCGTTCTTCCGACCACCGCTTGATGCTCTCGCTGGCACCCAGTTGCATGCACACGATGAAGTCCCGGGTCGGATCCACGCCATGTTCCCGCAGCAGGGCGTCGGCCGAATCCAGGTCTTCGGGGGTCAATCGGAGGATCAGTTCCCGGCAGGGTTCGGGAGCGGGCACGAAATGCCGCGTGATATCGCAGAGGTTCAGATCATTGAATTCCCGGGAATACACGCTGGTAAAGAAATACGTGGGCCAGCCACCGCGCAGGACCAGGTACCCGTCGTCGCTGAGATGGGCGCCGATGACCCGGGGGATTTCCGCCATTTTCAGCAGCATGGCGGATGCCAGGCTGTGGGTGACGTTCACGGCGATGTCGAATCGTTCCGCCCGGAGACGATCCACGAGATTCCGGGCCAGCCTGTAAGCCTCCAGGTAACGCTCGGAGTCCTGCGACTGCATGTGCAGAAACATGTCGTCCTCGTTGTAGAGGATGACTTCGTCCACGTCCGGGTGCCGCTCCACGATGGCCCGGCCCATGCCGCGGACCATCACGGTGATATAGGCATCTGGCCAGGCCCGCCGCGCCTGCCGGATCAGGGGCGAGGTCTGCAGGGTATCTCCCATGCGGGTGGTCTGGACGATGAGCACCCGGGGCATCAGCGTAGTTCCTTTAGCAGTAGTTCCGTCACGCTGCGCACTTCCTTGAGGTACGCCAGCAGCCGGACCGCGGGATGTCCCGTGCCCAGTCCGCCCGGCGGAACCAGCGGTTCGATTTCCTCGGGAATGAACAGCACCTGTTCCGGCAGTTCATCCAGCCACGCGGCCAGTTCCGGAAAGGTGTCCCGGCACCGCCCGGCTGCTTCGCGCACGGAGTACTGGTCACGCGTGCCCCGTTCGAGCATTCGGTTTCCGTGCCAGAGAAACAGGTGCTGGAGCATGCCTTTCGCGCGGCGCGCGTAGGTGTGTTCCTCCAGGGCCCGTTGCCGGGCGCGTTCCGCCGCGGCCTGGCGTTCCTCTTCGTGGGCGAGGTAGTAGTCGATTTTTTCCCGGAGTTCTCCCAGGGACCGGTACGTGGGTAACTCCCGGTCTGGGTCGAAAAACTGGTCCAGGCCTTTACAGGGATCGCATACCTGAAATCCGCCCGCCGCCGCGACTTCGAACACCCGCGGGTTGATCGCGTCGCTCTCCGGATCCACGCCGTAGTGGGTGTTCGAGGAGTGCAGGTTCAGGTTGATCCGGCTGCCCGCGACGATCTTCATGAACTTCTCGTTATCGAAGCGGCTTTCTCCCTCCGGAAGCAGCCGCGCCAGTTCCGGGGCATTCCAGTTCACCCCCCAGATCTTGAATCGGTAATCGGTCAGGCCTTTGAAGAATTCGATCCGGTTAGGATACCCCGCGCCCGCGAAGGAGATATCGCAATCGTACAGGTCCTTTTCGTCATCGTTCAGCGTGACCGGCCGATGGGCATGGGGACAGCATCCTGTCTGCGCGAAAGCGTTATGAACGCACCCTATCCGTCGCAGTTGTGCTTCGAAATCCCCCGGCTGGATATGGAAAAAACCGTCATAGAGGGGCGCGATATCCTTCCAGTAAGGCATGTGACGCCAGTTTTCCACGAACCAGTAGGCCGTGATGATGCCCGCCTGCCGGAGCAGAACAGGAAAGGTTTCGCGCACCGGCGCCTGGGCCATGACCACACATATTTCCGGGTTGAATTCGCCGACCCGGGCCAGCGTCCAGTCTCCGAGGGCCTGGATGATCTGCTGGCCGATGCGGCCGACATTGATCTGCTGTTTTAGGGAACTTCGCACCGCGTCGTACAGCGGCCAGCCGACCTCGTTGAGTACCGGCATGACCCGGTGACCAAGGTCCCGGAACGCCTGGGCCAGGTACCCGGTCAGCGGCGCGGACCCGCCATACATCGGCCCGACCACGGCGATATTCAGCCGCCGGCCTGAAAGAATCACCGCGGCCACCAGGTTATCGCATTGTTCGGCCACCCCGGGCCATAACCGCGCGGTGGGAGGGTGGGAAACCGTCAGCGTGTCCGCGTCAATCCAGTCATTGAGGTTTGGAGCGTCCAGCAGTTCCCGGGGAGAACCCGTCCATAGGCCTGCCGCGTCCACTGACGCGGGCGCGTGGAGCGCCAGCATGGCCGCTATTTCCGGATCCGGCTCGATGATCAGCACCCGGCGGCCATGGTTGAGCAGCGCGGCCGGAAGATACCCCAGTCCACCGCCCAGTACTACCGCGCGCGCCGCCTCGCCTGGCCCTGGGAGACCTTCCAACAGGCGTTCCGCTTCCTGGATGGGCCGGTAACGGCTGTGCCAGTACATTTCCCGGTACACCAGGGTACCCCATCCCTCTGGCGTGGATTCGTGACGAAGGTGCCCGGAAACCGGGGATGCCGCCAGGGTCTTCCGCTGTTCGCCAAGCGTTCGAATCGGCGTCGCTTTCACGCGTTGTTCACCTATCAGGACAATGGGGCTAACCCATGACTTCCCGCAACTGGTTCAGCAGCGCGAGGGCGCGTTCATGGTCTGGACACAGCATGATCACGGTTTCCAGTCGTTCCCTGGCTTCTTCCAGCCGTTCCGCCTGGATCAGGACTACCGCCAGGTCGCAGGTTAAGTCGAAATTCGCGGGGTAATAATCCGCCAGCCGGGTAAGAATCTCCACGGCTTCCCGCGCGCGCCCCGTTTCCAGCGCGATTTCCGTGAGCGGTCCCGCCAGGAAGGTGTGGGCATAACTCAGGGTCAGTGCGCGGGCCAGGTGAGGCCAGGCCGCTTCGGGTTCCCGGCGGTTCAGGCGCAGAATGGCCGCCGCGGCGTGGCATCGATCGTCGTCCGGGTTTACTGCCAGGGCATCGTTAAGCAAGGGCAGGGCCTCGTCAAACCGTGACAGTCCGGTCAACAGGATGCCCAGTTCGCCCGTGGCTTCCCGCGAGCCCGATGCGATGGCCTCTCGCAGGTAGGTTTCCGCTCGCGCGTAATCGCCTTGTTTTGCCATCGCGCGCCCCATCAGCAGCAACCGTTCGCCGGGGGAGGCATCCTCCGCGTTTCCGGCGAGAAGACAGGCTTCCTGCCATCGGCCGTTCTCGTAGGCGGCCAGGGCGTCTTCGAATCGCCGCCGTTCCCGTTTCCGGGTGGCGACCACCACGTACTGGTAGGTCCTAAGGGCCTGGTAATCGGCATCGGTCAGGTTGGTAATGGTGATTTTTCCCAGGTGAGCGGAACGGTCCGCGGGCAGGGGGAAGAGGTGATCGGTGGCCATGCTGAGCGGCTCAATCGTCAGGCACTCCAGCCCCGCCTCGCGAAGGAGATCTTCCAGGGTTGCTCTCGTGAAGAAATGCCGATGGGTTTCGTCCATGATGCCTGCGTGGGTATAGGTCCAGTTGCCGGAGGCGAGCATAGCGATCACTTCGTAGAACTGAACGTTAGGTATGCTGATCACGATCCGGCCATCCGGAGCCAACCGATCACCGAGTTTACGCAGGGCGACTTCGGGATTTCTCAGGTGTTCCAGCACATCGGCGCAGACGATGCAGTCAAAGTTACGGAAGGTCTCCGGAAGGTCGATGTCCTCGATGTCTCCCATGAGCACTTCGTCCAGCTTCTGCCGGGCCTGTTCCGCGGCATCTGGATTCATTTCGATGCCGAAAACCAGGGGATTGCCGAATTGGGTTTTGACGGCATGGCCGAAGGATCCCGTGGCGCAGCCGACGTCCAGGAGTTTTTTCACCGTGACCGGCACGTGGGGCATCAGTTCCAGTCTCGGGGCGGCGTAATAAAAGGGATCTTTGCCCCGCGCGAGCAACTGGTTAACGGGCGGAGGCGCGCTCCTGCACGGGGGCAGGCAGCGAAGGATTTCGCGCGCGATGGCTGCCGGGTCAGCATCCGGATCGAACCAGTGCACCCGATCCAGGGGCGATTTCTGGACAACGCGGGCATTGCTCTCCAGTACGCGTTCGTAGGCTTCCGCGGATGGTAACTCCGGAAGGGCGTCGGATCGTTGCGGAGAGATGTGGACCAGTAACCGGGCGGTATAGGCGCAGCGGAACGCCTCGGCAGGATTGGGCGCGGTCCAGGGTTCCGAGGTAATGTGCACGATGGCCCTCGGCTCGCAACCCGGTGGTATCACTGTTTCCAGCGCGTGCCAACCGGGGGGATCCGCCAGCGTGACCTGGGGCGGCCAGCCCTTGTCAGGAACCAGGTATCCCGCGAGCCATACCGGTACTTCGCGGCGCAGGGCCTGCGCGATGGCCCATGCCCGGTCGTATACCCCGCCGTCCGCGCAGACCACCACCATCCGGTTCCGGATCGTTGGTGCCAGGGGCCGGGGACGGTACGTCGCTGGGAGAAACTGGTCTGCCGCTTCCTCGATGGCTTCGCGCCACAATTTCGCGAATCGACTGATCGGAAACCGGTCCAGAACGCTCTCCCGGGCATTTTTCCCCAGGCGCGTGGCAAATTCCCTGTCGCGCAGCAGGAGTTCCAGGCGATGCCGCAGGATGGCCGGATCCAGGGAGTGGAAGCCGTTTACCCCGTCTTCCACGGGAGAAGTAGCGTTTGACAGGGCGACCACCGGCATGCCCGTCGCCATGGCCTCGAGCATGGAGAGGTTATACCCATCTTCGTACTCTTCACGGGTCACGTGGAACAGGCACCGGTTGCGGCGGTAGTGTTCCAGCAGGTCCTCCAGGCTGGCGGAGGGACGCGAGTCCGGCCACGCGGGGTTCTGCCCCAGCGTGACACAGGGCAGCGGGGGACCTCCAACCGGTCCACCCTCCAGTACGGCCTGCTGGAAAGGCGCGTCGAACATGTGGGTACGTTCGGCGATCAGGTTCCCCACGCGCAACACCCGCGCTGCTTCACCTGTGTACCCGTTAAAGATATCGCCATCCACCCCCGGCGGAATCACCCGGCCTGGCAATCCATAGTCCGCCTTTTTAGACTCCGAGATGAAAATGAAATCGAATCGCGCGCTGAGCAGGTCCATCAGGTCCGCGTGCGCCCTTGCCGGGTCCATGCCTCCAGCACTGGCGTTGACCACGATAAAACTCCGCCGGTTATGCAGGACCAGCAGCCTGGCGGCCCGGTAATGGATCACGTCGATGGCGTTGTTTTCGTTGTGGGCGATGATGACGTCGTATTGCCCGGTCCGTGCCCGTTCGCGCCACACCGCTTCCGGAACCAGGGTCAGCGTGGGTGGGAGGGGACGAAACGATTCATGCCATGGACGGCACAGGGTACCGGATTCGTACATGCCCACGTCCATCGGGATGCCCGTTTTCGCCATGAGGCACAGGTAGGGCTCGTGGAAATTGAACGTGAGAACCCTTGGCATCCGGCTCATGTACGATCCGTCCCGCCCGGGCGGTTGGTTTCGCTAAGGGCGGCCACGATTTTCGCCTCCAGCGCGGCGAAGGGAGTCAACTCGTATTCCAGCAGGTCGCCCAGCAGCACGAAATCCCGCTTTTCAAACGCCTCCACGGCTTCTCGCAACCGGGTGTTCAGCGTCTCATGCCATTCCAGTAACGGCTTGCCATCCACCAGGATTTCGCGCAGGTCCAATCCCAGCGCGTTGACCACGTATTGCTCTTGGTGCTTGATTTCCGACCATAACCGCGCGAATTCGTTGAAATACTGGAATCCGGATTCCGGATCGTCCCCCTGGAAGACCCGGGCCAGCATGGCGCACGAACTGGGCAATTCGGGTAACCACTTTTCCAGTTCGACGAGGGTATTACTCACCATCTCACGTATCGGCAGGCTGGTTAACTCGATCTCCATGTCCTCGTCCAATGGTGTTGCGCACCATTGATCCCGGATATCTTCCGGCTTGACGGTTGCGCCGTTGACCCGCATCCCCACCATCCCCCGGCCTGCCTGGGCTAACTGATCCATCACGCCTCTTACCACGTCCATCACTTTCCCGGCGCCGGCAGGAACAGGCCATTCTTTTCCGTCAACGACCAGTTTCATCTCATTTTCCTTCTTTACGAGGCATGATCTTGTTCAACTGTTCCAGCGACTGGCCGGCACTGGCGGCCTGGGCGTTTTCCGCCTGGATGGCCAGGTATACCTCCATCCGGTGTACCGGGATGGAACGGGGCGCGATAACCCCGATCTTGCACTGGTTGTCCTTGAGATCGAGGATTTTTACCTCGATATCGTTCCCGATCATGATGCTTTCGTTTTCTTTCCGGGTCAGCACCAGCATGGCTATTCCTCCCCGGCGGGTCGGCCGCCCGATGACGCGGCATGCTGAATCAGGTAATATTGTATCGGGTAATCACTCCGGTCCATGACCAGTTGCTTGGCCAGCCGGGTGACGGGATTGATCAGGATAGGTGCCCGAAGATTGGTCCGGATTTCCGAGGGATTCGGGGGTACCACCAGCAGCGTGAACACTTTCAGCACTTCCCGGGACACGGCCCCCAGTTCAGCCAGGTCATGATCACTCAACTGCACGGTGTAATCCGGCATGATGTCGTATGGATTCACCAGCAGAAAGGCCAGGTCTCCCTTTTCCACCGATTGCAGCCAGAAGAGGGATCCTCCTTCCGGCCCGGGAAGCAGCACGAAACGCCGGAACTGGATAAACCCGATAATGGGTTGCGTGAAGGTCAGCACATCCTCCGGGTTGTAACTGATCTGGCCGAAACGCGATGTGTCAAAATCCATACTACCGCTCCCTTCCGGTTTTCAGGGCCGGTTTGAATGTAGTATGCAACACCATGTGGATTTTTGGCAAGAAAAAAATGATAAAAAATGAACTGGTGTCAAGATTTTCTATCGTCTGAAACAGTTACAACCTTTAACAATAAAGTTTCATGATTTCCGACAGGGCGGTAAATTGGGAAAGTTTTTTCTTGACAGACCGGCCGATTTGGAGTAATCTATTTACAAACTGGTGACAGGTGAAAAACAGCGTAATGCCCCGGCACGGGGTGAAAGGGTAGCAGTATGAAACATGTCAGGCCCATAAACCGGACGTCACGCGCGACGGCTTTTGAAGACACGGTGTGCCAGATCGTGTACATCTTCAACGCGGTCCTGGGATTTTTCGGTGGCGCGTCGCCCTTGGGACAGTTCCTGCAGGCCAAGTGCAACTACGAGATCCCCGAACTGATTCAGCGCTGAGAACCCACGAAAATTGAACGGTTTCCCCGTTTTCAGGCAGGGACTGAATCTGGGGAACGTTGGAGTGTTTCACGGTCGGGTACTGAAACTACGAATGAGAGGAACCACCATGGCTGGGAGAATCCTGCTGAAACGGATGGCGATGGCGGGCATGGCCGCGGGAATCCTGGTGGCCCTGAGCGGTTGCTGGGTACTGTATTCCCCGGTGTTTTTCAAGGACAAGGCGCTGGAAAACGCCGTGCGCAAGGCGCTGGGGCGTCCCTTTGGACTGCTGACCACTTGGGACTTGCGTAAACTGGGTGAATTGCAGGCCTCCGGGATGGGCATTACCGACCTGAGCGGCCTGGAGTATTGCGAGTCCCTGACCGTGCTGAATCTGCGGGGGAACGCGATTACTTCCATCAGCCCGTTGAACAACCTCAGAAACCTGGTGCGATTGGACCTGGGAGAAAACAAGGTCAAGAGCATTGAACCGATTGCCGGAATGCTCCTGTTGGAAGAACTCATTCTCTATGGGGATGAGAACGAGGTTGTTGACTGGAATCCCCTGCGGGCCAACGTGCTGGCTGGCGGTTTGGGAGCTGGCAACACGGTGGTACTGCCTACCAAAACGACCATCGATTCCAGCGGTAATCCGCTGTCCAATTTCGCGGAAACCCAGACGGTCCTGCTGAACGCGGGCGTAAATGTCATCTATGGTTCACCGTCCGGTACTTCGGGATCCGGAACTGCCACCCAGTGAGGCCCGAACCGGTTATCGGATAACATGGTACAGTTACAGAGAACGAGGTGCCGGGCATGGCCCGCGTATGAGGTTACTCCATGAGACATCGCGCGCGCGCATGGGTGCAAGGGGTGGTATGTTGCGGCATCTGCCTGCTGGTGATGGGATGTCCCGTTTCCGTGCGACTGGACATTACCCCGGGATCCGTGGATTTCGGTTCCTCGGCGACCGAGTTGTCCCTGCAGATACGTAAACCAGGTGGCGGGGCGATTTCCTGGACCATCACCGAAGTGACCCGGCAGAATGTCGACGCGCCATGGACCGCCAGTAACATTCCCTGGCTGACTGTATCGCCCACCCAGGCGCGGCAGACCGGTCCCCTGGAAATCGTGACCCTTACCGCCGACCGTACCGGATTACGGGCCGGGGCTTACACCAATGCCGGTATCCTGGTCGAAGCCGGGAACTTTTCCCGGGTGATTCCCGTCTCGCTTATCGTTCAGTCCACGCTGAGCGTTTCTCCTCCACAGGTGTCCCTCCGGCAGGGCGCGACCGAGACAGCCTTCCGGATCGTGAATTCTGGTGTGTCGTCAGCCGCCTGGACCTTGCGGTTCATACCTGAAAATGGAGATATTGCGGCTGCCCAGCCTCTTCCCGCGGATATCATTGCCTCGCCAGCTTCCGGAACGATCCCGGCAGGTGGAACGGCCAATGTGTCCCTCTCGTGGACCCAGGAACGTTCCTCCTTTGGCATCCTGGTAGACTCGCCCGCGGGTCAGCCTGTTTTCAGCGTGGTTTTTGGGGCCGCCATAACGGGCCTGCAGGTGGATCCACCAAGTCTCACGCTCTTTTACGATAACCGGACGGATGAAAGTGCTTCGGCCACGCAGCCTGCTTCCACGTTGACCATTCGAAATACGGGGGGAACGGCCCGATCCTGGGCCATACAGATTAACGATGTGGCTCGGGGCGGGACCACGTCCGCCATTTCCGCAACCCCCTCGCAAGGAAATACCCTGCCCGGGGAAGAGACCACGGTGGAGGTCAGGGTTACCGATCCTGCCTCGGTAACCAGCGGATCCGGGAACTACGAGTTGATCATCCGTTCCAGCGACGACCAGTTCATCGTGGTGCCCCTGACTCTGGACATTGCCATTCTGCCGGTTATCGAAGCCTCCGATCCGCCCCAGCCCAACACGACTCGACCGGAGGTGACTTCGTTGCGCAAACTCGATTTTGGCACCCAGGACGTCAACAAGGAGTTCTGGGTGGTTAACATTGGCCCCTTGGAGTCGGATCTGTATTTCCGGATCACCCACGAAGACCAGGGGTCGGAAACCCCACTGATTTACGTGAATCCCCTGCAGGGAGACACGAACGGGCCGGACGGGGATTTCTTCCTGCCGGGCACGAATTTCCTGATCGATGGCGTGCCGATTCAGGTAACCGTGGATCGTTCCGCCATGCGGGAGGACGTGGAATACCGGAAAATAACCATCGAAGCATGGAACGCCGACTTTACCCAGCAGTTGACGGCGGTGCAGCCGGTTGAAATCGAAGTGCGCGTGGAACGTCCTCCCATGCGGGTGGAAGGAGCCATCAACCGGGCTCGTCCACCATACCTGATGCGTTTCGCGTTCCTCCTGCGCGACCGGCTGGGCCAGGCCATCCCAACCCTTACCGCAGATGACCTGTCCCGTCTTCGGTTTACCCTGACCGAAGACGACGTCCCCATGGACTGGAATGAAACCAGCCAGTTTGTGCTGGGTGCGGAACATATCCGCACCAACCTGGTTCTTCTCCTGGATTTCACGGGAAGCCTCTACTATTCCGGCGTGAACGATCCGGTCAATCCCAGGAGACCGGGAGAAGTACTGGAAGAAGTCCGGGCCGCCGCCCTCCGTTTCCTGGATGACCTGCCGGAAAATTACAAGGTGGCCCTGATGTATCACTGCGATCGGCAGCAGAAAAACCGGTTGATTCATCCATTTACCACGGACCGGAACGCCCTCAAGAACGCGCTTGCCGCCTTCTACCTGCCCCCCGCGATGCACGGCGTTACTGCGGTGTGGGATGCCGTGGAAGACGCGGTCAACCGCATCGTGGCCGCGGATCCGCCGGACACGCTGCCTTTCGATGACGCGGATGTAAGGGCGATCGTGCTGGTCACGGACGGCAAGGACAACGCGTCCGCCGTGCAGCCGTCGACTGCCATCGGCAACGCAAAAGATAACCGGGTGCGGTTGTATTCCCTGACCTACGGTGATCCCAACAGTATTAACCTCGCGGACCTGTTGACCGCGGCGGATGACACGGGCGGGTACGTGTACCGGGCGGCCGATGCCTCGGGGCTGGTTCAGTTGCTTGGGAATGTCAAGGGTCTGGTACTCGAACCCGTTACGTCTCTTAATGTGGTAACGGCCCAGTTCAATATCGTGAATGCCGGTGCCACGGACCTGAACTGGGAGATCGCTTCCGTGCCGAACTGGCTGACCGTGACCCCCGCTTCTGGTTCACTGGTGTCTGGAGAAAGTATCACGGTTTCCGTTATGGCGAATCCGGCCGCTTTTACGGTCCCACCTCCTCTTCGGGCCGCGGAGGCTACCCTGCAGATAACCTCTAACAATGGATCCGGTTACGCGAAGGTTAGAACCCAGTTCGCGTCGGATATGAGCGCGGTGGAAAGTATCGCCCTGGTTCTTACGGACGAACCCGGGCGGGTATGGCAGGATTTGCGTAACCAGTTACTGTTTACTTACATAACGCCGTCACAGCGGGGTGGAACCTATAGCATCCGCGCGGAATACACCCAGCCGGACGGGTCGGTGTTAACGGCTATTTTCGAAGAAGACGGGGTGTTTTACCCGGGTGACGTGCTGGCCGGCCAGATTTCCACCCATACCACGGGTATCGTGGAAGACCTTACAACGCTGAATCTCTTGGAAGCGGTGCGGGCCGAAGCGTATGTCCGGCTGGACTATGCGCCCCGCAACGTGAGCAAGTTCCGTTTCCGGATTGTTCCCGTGGTGCCGCTTGATCTTCCCGCGGCGGCCGCCGTGGCGTTCAGTAACGTCCAGATGCAGGTGGAAATTGCCCCCGGTGGACTGGCAGACAGCACGGATCCCTACGCGTCCACCTGGCGACTGGTAAACGAGGGCAGCAATCGCTACTTGTTGTTGACCGAACAGAATGCCCCGTTACCCTATGGCGCTTCCGGCGAATTGTTACGGGTCAGGTTTACGGGTTTGAAAGATTTCGTGGACGCGTGTCTGGCGGCTGATTATGACCCGTTGTTTTACCTGGATTTACGGGTCGACAACCAGTTGTACTATGCCCCGGGTACGCCAACCCGTCCCTCGCAGACCGTGTACTTCCAGTATCCGAACGGGCCAACTAATCCCGGTCGATTGCTGAGTATCGGGCTTGAACCGGATCTGGCAGGGGCTGCGGCAACAGCCGCCCTGATGGCTTTTCCGGGGATCGATCCGGATACCGTGTCGACCTGGGACCAGGATGGGGATGGCGTCGAAGACTTTATGGATCCCTATCCGGCGGATGCCCGCTATCCCGGAGGACTGATTACACCATCGGTGGTGGACCTGAGCGCTGGCCCGGTGACGGTAACCTTGACCAATAATCGGCTGGATGCCTTTACCTGGTCGCTCAGTGTGGAGGATTTGCCGGGAACCTTCCCGGAGAACGCGATTGCGGAACGGGTCAACCTGGTACCGGATACCGGTGGGGACACGCCGTTGCTGCCGGGGACATCTACGACGTTTCAGGTCAGTCTGGACAGCGACGGACTACCCAATGGTACCTATGAAGGCCTGTTGGTGGTGACCACGGACGTGTTCGGAGCCCAGCGTTACCGGCTGGTTTACACGCGGAATTGAAGGTTGATGCCTGGTGGATCTGCGGGAATCCGTCGGTCTGAAGGCTGAAAACGGGATAACTGATATGCCCAGAACATGGTTGATGCTGCTGGCAACGATGATGGGATTGCTGCTGGCGGGCTGTCCGGCCCTGAGGCCCGTGCTGAACGTCGCGCCCGGGTCCCTGGCCTTGAACCAGGCCACCCTGAACGCGGTCATTCGCATCGAAAATTCCGGGGGCGGCACGCTTCGGTTTACGGTGGAGACCCAGACACCGTGGATTAAATTGTCCGAAAAGACCATGCCGGAAGAGAAAGCTTCCAGCCTGGAAGGCACCGCCACGGCTTCTAAGCTTTTCTTTCTGCAAGTGGACATCATCTCCAGCCAGGTGCCGAACACGCCCACGCCCAAAGGGGAAATTCTTATCACTTCCAACGGTGGCGACAAGACCGTTAAAGTAGCCATTACCCGCGAGTACGCGCCACTGCTGGTAGTGTCCACCCAGTCCATGGATTTTGGACAGGACCTGGTGGAACAGGTCCTGACGATCACGAATCAGGGTAACGCCCCGCTTGAATGGCAATTAGCTGTTCCGGCGAACGCTCCCTGGCTGTCGGCAACGCCGCTTACCGGTACCATTCCCGTGTTTGGAGGACAGAGCACGGTGACAGTCCAGGTGGATCGTAACGCCGTAACGGGACGGCCCGACCCCTACACGGCCGTGCTCGGGATCTCTTCGAATGGAGGCAGCGCACTGGTCAATGTCAGCGCGCGGGTTCCTTATTTACGGGTCGCCCCGACGACCATCGAATATGGTCGGATTCGGCAGGATACTACCCGTGGATTGAGCCTGGTCAACCAGAGCGATCGCTCGGTAACTTTCAACGTGGCCGCGGAAACTGTGGATGGCGGGGCCTGGCTGGCCGTCAGTCAATCCAGTGTGACGGTTCCCGCGCGTTCAACGGCGGTGGTTAACGTTACGGCGCTTGTGGCCTTCATGGCACCGGGCGCGTTCAGTGGCGCCGTGACGGTTTCCGTTCCCGGTGGAGAGTTGTTTCAACGGGTACCGGTTTCCCTGACCTATTCCCGTTTTGACGTGACGCCGTTGACCCTCGAGTTCGGCGAGATTACCTCCGTGGGACAGAACGTTATTACGCTGACTAACCAGGGGACTACGGCGATTCCCTGGAGTGCCCAGAACGTCTCTGGCGCGTCGTGGCTGAGTTTTACGCCCGCGAGCGGTACCGTGGCAGGGGGGGCGTCAGCGACCGTGACCGTTTCTGTGGATCCCACCCAGGTGGATCCCGGGACGTATACGACGGACCTGCGGATTAACGCGGACAATGGATTTGACACGGTGGGGATTTCTTTCAGCAGGCCCCGCCCGGCCGCCCTCCGGGTTGCTCCCACGGATATCAATCTCGGGGATGTACGATCGGAGGAAACCGTGGCGGTCTGGAACGACGGCATCGGCACGGTTACGTGGAGCATAGATACCTCGGCGTTTCCCGCCTGGCTTACGCTGGATCTTCCCACGATTGTGCCCCTGAGCGGATCTACCACTCAGATCTTCAAGTTGCGCGTCGATCGTAACCTTGTTCCGGCCGGAGAAACCAGTTTTTCCCACACGTTTGCAATAAACGCGGAGGGTGACTTCGTGGGAACAGTCCCGGTAACCGTATCGGGGACCATTCCCAAGTATCCGGTGTTTCAGATAATTGGAGAAGGTACGGATGTCAACGGAACGCCATTCATCAATTTGGCGATCGGCGAAGACACCCAGACCTTCACGATCGTGAACAGTGGGGATGGAGACCTGACCTGGCGGTTAGCAGAGAATCAGGTCATTCCCGGCTGGATCACGTCTGTTAATCCGCAGCAGGGGCAGGTACGCGCGGGCCGTCAGCAGACGGTCACGGTCGCGGTGGACCGGTCAACCCTCGGCCGGGAAGGCGCGACTTACAACCTTGTTCTGGAATCCAATGACCCCTTGCGCCGCCAGTTGATTCTGGAAGTGCAGGTACGCGTTCCCTTCCGCCTGGTAATCGGGACACGGCCGTCTCGACTGGCCCTGGGCCGGTATGACAACACGGCCATAGTCGAAGTGGCCAATCTTGGAGACGCGGGGGAAACCCTCCAGTTCGAGGTGGAATCCACGCGTCCCGAGTGGCTTTTTGTCGAGCCTCGTTTTGGCCAGAGCATTGGCGTGCCCGCGGGAATCGTGCCGGACTGGCGGCAACTGGACGTCTCCATTGATCGTTCCCGCATATCCTCGACATCTGCCGTGGGCAAACTGATCGTGCGCGCCATCAACGTGCCGCCCGACGCGTTGCCCGTGACGCCGGTGGAAATCGAGATATCCGTCGACGTGGCCGATCTCACCATCGAGACGGCCTTGCCGATGTTGCGTCCGCCGTCCCTGTTGCGGGCCAATCTTCTGTTGCGCGACAGCGCCTTCCGACCGCTGCCATTTCTGGAGGATGATCCTGACGATCCCCGGATTCTGTATCCAGCCATTAACCTGGAACCGGCAATCACCGAAGACAACCAGCCAGTGGAAACGACGGAGACGAATATCTTTGTCAAGAAGGATGAGAACCTGAGTTTCAACGTTCTGATCATGCTGGATTTCTCCGGTAGTATGCGGGAAGCGGCCAATGCGCTTGTGGCTGATGGGCAGTTAACCCCACCATCGGGCACGGATCCTCTTACCGCGCTCTACCAGCAATGTATTGGTGCGCTGATCGATGAATTGCCGCCACAATGCAAAGTAGCCTTGGGGGTTTTCAATGAACGCAGGCCCTATTATGAGGATCCCATGCGACTGATCTACGGTGCGGAGGATCCCGGTTCATGGATGGCCGGTGAAGCGTTCGTGAAAGACAAGGATGTGCTGCGATATCGCCTGAACCATCTGGACGTGGTCGATAATGGCGCGACACAACTGCTTCCCGCGGTGCTATCCGGCGCGGCCACGCTGTACAGCGTGGATCGGGGCAGGCACTATATTCCCTTTGATAGTGGCGACGAGAGTATCCTGATCCTGGTAAGCGACGGGCGCCGCACCACGCCTCCAGGTGAACTGGGGCCCGTCCGGGATTTCCTTGAGGCAAGTCGGACCCGGGTGTTCTCCGTGGGGTGGGGGAACGACGTGCTGGCCAACACGCTGGTGCGGATATCGTCCGGCATCGGCGGTCATTATTACGCGACTGAAAACCGGCGAAACGAGGACGGTACCAAGACACCGCTGCTCGCTGAACTGCTGAAATGGTGCCGGACCGATCCCGGAGACCCGGTGAACGCGTCTTCCATTCCTAAGGACCTGCGTTCCCACGTGACGCTCCAGTACGTTTCGTTGAACGAGTCCACCACCGCGAAAATGGGCCTGACCATGACCGTGACCGACCGGACGCCGCCGATTTCCGGTTACGTGGAAATCAACGACGTGCCTTACGAGGCATATTCGGATGACGTGCGGCTCGGACAGATCGGCATGAAGTCCGATGGACTGGTCGTGGGCGGGGATACCGTGGTTACGGTGTACATGGATTACGCTCCCCGTAATATCAGCCAGATGGCCTTTACCATCAACGTGGAAGACGCTCCCGGAGCGACAGTCTCAATCCAGCAGGCCCTGGCGACGGATGGCGGACTTTTCGCGGAGTGGAGTGTTGTTCCCGCGGTGGGTGCCTCTTTCCAGGTGATTGCTCCGGCTGGGCGTACCCTGCGTTACGGAGACTGGGGTCCCCTGTTCCATATCGTGGTGTCAGGCGCGACAGCGCCCTTCGTGGTGCGGCTTTCCGTCGATGATCCCGTGATCAGTGGTACTACGGACGGCAAGTACTTTACCTATCCGGACACAATCCGCGTGACGGAAACGCCTTTCCGGGCACCGTCCTTGCCGTTGCCAAGGGTAACCCTGGCCCCGGATCTTTACACCGACGTCGAAGGCAGCGTCATCGATCTGAACGCGATTGGGGGAACCGCCACGATGAACGTGTTCAACAAGGGTGGTTCTCACCTTCCCACGGACGTACAACTGTACTGGACGGTTCGCCAGGGTGCCCGTTCATTGCCGGGGACCAGGGTGGGCGCGTTCCAGTACAATCCGGTTGACGAACAATCTTCTGGGTTGACGGAGACGCCGACCACGTTCACGGTGGAGGCAGACACCGCCCAGACCGAACCGGGCCTGTATTCCGGTGAGTTCTACCTGGATTACAATTACGGATCCATCCGGATCACCGGCATATATGGTCCCATCTGGTTCCAGTACGAAGATACAGACTGATAGGCGGGCTCAGAGCTGTGCCCTGAAAGCCGCCCTTCCGCCGTCGCGCATGGCGTGAAGGTTCCGGTTGGGGGTGGTGCGGACTACTTCGCACCCGGCGGTCATGATATAGGCGGGCGCGCAGGCCTGCACGGTGTCAACCATGTACTGCCGGATCTGATCTGGACTGCCGTCACACAGACCCTTTACCGGTTCGATATTGCCCGCCAGCACTTGGCTGGGTCCGAGCGTGTCTCTCGCGACTTTCATGGATACCATGGAATCCAGGTCAATCATGTCGGCGGCCAGCGAGCGGAAGTAGGGGAGAAGCGGCGTGGTGTTGCCGCAGATGTGCAGGCGGACTTTCCCGCCTAGGCCATGGATGGCATCGATGATCCGTTTTTCTTCCGGGAGGACAAATGATGCGTAAAACTCGGGACCGATCAGGGACGCCGCGGCGTCCCCGATGCCGATGATATCCGCGCCGGCCTCCAGTTGCGCCCGCGCGAAGGCAATGGCCAGGTCCGCGCAGAAAGCCATCAGATCCCGGGTGAAATTCGGATCGTCAAAAAAATCCAGCATGACGGTGTTGATACCCCGCAGGTCAGCGCTCAGGGCCATGGGGCCTTCCACCCATCCTTCGATCAACAACGTTCGCCCTGTTTTTTCCCTGAACAGGGCAACGGCCTGAACCCGGTCAAACATCCTGCCGCCCCCCAGCGGATCGGGTGGTGTCAGGGACACCAGTCTGGACTTGTCCGCCAGCAGGGCCGCGCTCTCATCGATGGCCGGGGGCTGATCGTCAAAATACATGATTCGCGCGCCGCAGTCTGCCGCTTCCCGGGCGGGATCTGAAATGCAGGACACGTGATCTGTCGAGAACAGTTCCGCGACCCGTAATTGCCCTTCGACCAGGACCCGGTAATCGGTCGCATAGACACCGTAGGGCCTGCCGATCAGGTCGGCGGCGAACATCATCGTGATTGGCATGAACGGCAGGGTATCTGGTTCACGACCCTCCAGGACCGCCAGTACGCGTTCTCTTCCGTTCATGGCTTTTCTTCCTCCAGGGCGGTGTGTCAACGGGTTACGGGTACGTTAAAGAGGCATACACTCAGGGGCGGAATGGTGATCTGGCCTTTTTCCAGCGAGAACGACCGTTCCCGGATGGTCACGTTCTCGGGATGAGACGGTGTATTGACGGCCAGCGGGTCATCATGCTGCATGATCCAGCCCGCGTAAGGTGCTTCCGCCACCTTGCCGTTCCGGATGTTCAGCGGGAGGGTCGCCGCGGCCTGGTCGCAGTTCACCGCGGCCACCGTCAGGGTTGTTCCGTCTTCGGTCAGGGCCGCCGAAACGTCCAGTTTCGGGTATCCGCATGACACCAGCACGGGACGGCTGCCGAAATGTTCGCGGTACAGTTTCAGCGGCAGCGCGGTCGTGTCGAACAGCGCCCTGGTCCGGGTGGTCTTGATTGCCCCGATCACGTTTACCGTCTGGGCGTAATTCGCCATGATGTACATGTCACTGTTCCGGTGCAGGGCGTGGATTGCGCGGGCCACGCCCAGGGCGTCTTTGTAGTTGTACCGGACGCCGAGTTCGCCGTAGTAATGGGGTCCGTACCAGTAGTTCCACTCGTCCAGAACGATCCGGATATCTTTTCCCTGCAGTTGCGCAAAATCCATGCGATACTTGCGGTGCTCGTTGGCGATCCGGTCGATCGCTTCTACCGCGCTCTGGGTGTGTTCCCACACATCCTCTTTTGATCCCCAGTACGTGTGTTCACTGATGTGATTCATGTGGTCCGCGCAATGTTGCAGCATGCCCTCGGACCACGGACCCACCGCGCCCACGCCCACGAGGATGGCATCGGGCTGGATAGCCCGGATTGCCTCGGCGAAGGCGTTGTGGCGTTTCTGGTATGCCTCCAGGGGCACGTGACCCAGTTGCCAGTCACCGTACATTTCGTTGCCCACGCACCACCATTTGACCGGCCAGGGTTGGGTTCTGCCGTTTCGGGCACGCTCCGCGCCTTCCGGCGTGTCGGCGGAGGCCGTCACGTATCGAACGAGGGATACCGCAGATTCCACGCTTCCCAGTCCCGTGTTGATGGCCACGTACGGTTCCGCGTGAACCAGTTCGCAGAACCGCAGGAACTCGTGGATCCCCACGTCGTTGGATTCCACGCCGGTCCAGGCCGGGTTTTTCCGCGGGGGACGCCGGTCGCGGTCTCCAATGCCGTCCCGCCAGTCGTAGCCGCTCACGAAGTTGCCGCCCGGCCATCGGTATACCGGCGCGTTCAGGGCTTGCAGCAGGGCCAGCGTGTCCGCCCGGAAGCCTTCCACGTTATCCCCCGGCATCAGCGAAACTGCGCCGATCTGTACCCGACCGTTCCCGGTCACTTCGATCGCGAGGCTTCCGTTTCCACTGTTGCCCCCGGATGTAAACGTGAACGTCCGCGCGGTGAAATCCGGGGCCAGTTCCACGATTGTGGAAGGTGAATCACCCTGGGCGCCCATGTTTTCACGCAGGCTGACGCGCAGTACCGGGGATCCATCCAGTCGCTTCACCACGATCCGACCGACGTAAGATTTCCCCGATTCCAGGGCAAGGCCCTCCTGGTAAATGCCATTCGGCCGGTCTGCCGCGCCGCCCGTGATGACCACGTCGTGCTCACCCGTCCATACGCCTTCCCGGCTCATGGTTATGGCCGATTTTTCTCCGAGTATCTTCCAGGGCGAGGCGATCAGGATTTTGAAAGGAAGTTCCCCATTTTCTTCAGGAGGAGCATTGCCTTCCGAGGGTTTCCAGGCCGGTTCCGTGCCGTCCACCGGGTAGAAGAATTTCCGGTCTTCGAGCATCTCGGCCCAGATGCCTCCATAAATGCATCGCCCGAGGTGTTCAATGAACTGGCCGTAGATATACGGCGAAATGGGCGCGGTTTCGGATGAAATATCTATCACGATCCCCTGTTCAGACGAAGCGGTCCCATCCAGGCTCGCGGCCATTCCTGCCATGCCTAACCATCCCGCCAGCGTGATACACAGGCCGATCATCGGTTTGACCATTTGATGCTCCTCCTCTGTTGGGAAATGCTCCACGAATTAGTATGGTCGATTCCAGCCTGTAAAAAACAACCCCGTCCCCTGGTGAATGAATACAACTCTAATTTACGCTGACTTTCACGGGACTTCCTGAAAAACAGCAAGGGGCATTGGGAGGCAGTTTTTTGGGGGAGTGTATGGACGTGTTTTTTTCAATTATAAAATCATTTTTACACATTAATGCTTAGAATACTATCATATTATCATTTCGAGCGCAGCGAGAAATCTTCTCCAGTCTATACCCCCCATAAGATTTCTCCTCACTTCGTTCGTCGAAATGACAGACCATTGCAGACCGTCGACGATATCACGGGACAAGCGAAGCGTTACCCTTACGCCCACCATGTTGTCATTTCGAGCGCAGCGAGAAATCTTTTCTCCGCTGCATCCCCTCCACCTGTCATTTCGAGCGAAGCGAGAAATCTTTTTCCTCTTTCGGATGTCATTGCCCCATCCCCGAGTACGGGCACTGGTAAGATTTCTCCTCACTTCGTTCGTCGAAATGACGGGCCATTGCAGACCGCCGACGATATCACGGGACAAGCGAAGTGTTACCCTTACGTCCACCATGTTGTCATTTCGAGCGCAGCGAGAAATCTTTTCTCCGCTGCATCCCCTCCACCTGTCATTTCGAGCGAAGCGAGAAATCTTTTTCCCCTTTCGGGTGCATTCCACCATCCCCAAGTACAGGTACTGGTAAGATTTCTCCTCACTTCGTTCGTCGAAATGACGGGCCATTGCAGACCGCCGACGATATCACGGGACAAGCGAAGTGTTACCCTTACGTCCGCCATGTTGTCATTTCGAGCGCAGCGAGAAATCTTTTCTCCGCTGCATCCCCTCCACCTGTCATTTCGAGCGAAGCGAGAAATCTTTTTCCCCTTTCGGGTGCATTCCACCATCCCCAAGTACAGGTACTGGTAAGATTTCTCCTCACTTCGTTCGTCGAAATGACAAATACCCGTGCATCCGAGAGGTGTCCATTAACCTGGACCAGAAGGCGTCGGACGGGGAAAACACCGGGCAATCGCTCACAGGTTGATGACGTTCAGGCTTGGAATGCATGAATTCAGCGGAATGGTTTCGATGTGGGTCGCGCCCAGTCTGGCCAGTTCGTAACGTACCCGGGCTACCGGCAGATCGCTGCGGGAAAGGTCCACCTGCACGCTGAATTCCATGTAGTGTTTGCCCTCGTTGATCGTGGGTTCATCTCCGAACAAGCCGTTTTCCTGCAGGTACCGCTGGGCGGCTTCCGCCTGTTCCCGCTTGATGTTGAACAGCAGCAGGGCCTTGTTCTCCGCGAACACCGCGCCATACAGGTTCAGCAGGAACATCCGGGCCAGTTCGCGTTTTTCGGGATGTTCCCGGAGGAGGGGGGAGGCCCATACCCCCGTTTCGGAGTGCATGATGGTCTCCGCGATGTACAGCCCGTAATTGCGGATTGCGCTGCCGGTCTGGGTGATCTCCAGTCCAAGGTCTACCGCGCCATTGGCGATCTTCGACTCGGTTTTACCCCACGACTCGTACACGACCAGTCCCCGGTCGATGCGGGGCGGGGCGCCGTATTTCTGCACGGCATATGGAATGGTAGCGGGGTCCACGCCCAGGGTTGCGGCTTTTTTCAGGAACCATTCCACGCCAAGGTAGGGCATTTCCGACACCATGCGGATCAGGCCTCCCTGGTTCAACAGGCCCTTTAACCAGGTGTTGAAATCCATACCATTTTCGATGGGACGACAGACCGCCACGATGCGCACCGATCCCCGGTTCAGCGACAGTACCTTGTTCAGGGTGACTTCTTTCCCGTATTCATACCGGTATTCCAGCAGCCGTTCGGTGATCCAGTCGTCTCCGCCGATGGCCAGGTCCAGTTCATCCAGGGCCAGTTGCGCGCCGAATTCCTGTGGACGCCCATCCCATCCGATCAGTTCCGCGTGCAGCGGAAAGGTAGTTGGCCCCCCGTCTTCATACCCCCGAGTGGGAAATCCCGCCGCTTTCAGCAGCGACACCAGGTTGCCGCCTCGCTTGGGATCCGCCAGGGATCCAGCCGGCATGCCGATCACGAGTCCAGAAGAGTTTCCATTCATGACGGTTTCCTGTTTAGGCGATTGACGCCGGGTTGTTCGTTGTTTCCATGCCCCACGCTTCACGGGTGTATTGCGCGGCAAAGGGGATCAGCCCGAGCGACCACCCTTCACGCGCCCAGGACCACGGCAGTTCCAAGGTCGGCGTTATCGTGAAAAATGAGGTCGCGAACGCTGCCCCCAGGCCCGCCACGATCCCCGCGATGGCCACCGCCTTGACGGACGACGGCCACTTGGGCCGTCCCGGAACCGGCCGACGTTCCAGGAAGTACGCCATGAACACCAGTAACTGGCCGATCCAGAAGAGGCCCCGTTCCCCGTGGGTAAACCAGTAGGCCAGGGAACTGGCCCGGGCGCGGTCCACGCCGAAATGTCGGTCGAACAGGATCCACGCGGCCGCCATGCCGCACAGCAGGATCACCAGGCCTTCCATCTGCAGGCGATACAGCCGGTGCCCCGGACGCCTCGCGGTTTTCCGGATCGCGCCCGCTACCATCATCAGCCAGGGCGCCAGGCATCCCGCTATGCAGGCGTAGTACAGCAACACCGCCGGTTCTCCTACGGAAACAGCCGCTTCGCTTCCCAGCCAGATGCCGTCCGCGTGTATAACAGCCGGTCGTGCAACCGGTAGGGCATTTTCAACCAGAACTCGATGGTATCGGGCCGCAGGCGGAATCCTGACCAGAATGCTGGTCGGGGAACCGATCCCAGGGCGAAACGCGCGCCGTATTTAATTATACGTTTCTCCAGTTCATAGCGGCCTTCCAGGGGCTGTGACTGCTTGGACGCCCACGCGCCGATCTGGCTTTGCCGGGGTCGGCTCGCGAAATAAGCGTCTGCTTCTTCGTCCGTGACCGATTCCACGCTGCCCCGAACGCGCACCTGTTTTTCCAGGGGCATCCAGTAGAAGCACAGGCTGGCCCGCGGGTTTTCATTCAACTGTCGCGCCTTGGGGCTGCCCAGGTTGGTGTAGAACACGAACCCCCGTTCGTCGTAGCCTTTGAGCAGCACCATCCGGACATCCGGCTGGCCATCCGCCCCGCACGTCCCCAAAGCCACGGCTGTGTGATCGTCAATGGCTTTGCATGCCGCGGCCTCCGCGTACCACGCGGCGAACAGCGAGAACGGATCCGGCTCGTTGGGAATGGTCTGCATCGAAAACGCCTTCGGAAACCTGCTTAACGCAGGAACTTCTTCAGATATTCCAGGCTGCGGGTCGCGATGGCTTCAGGTCCCGCGTCGAAGCGAAAGACTTCAACCGAAACGTACCCCTGGTAATGGATATCGTACAGCGCGTCGAAAATGGGGCCGAAATCCACGTCGCCCCAGCCCGGCCCGTCCAGGTTGGTGTCATTCGCGTGATAATGTTTCAGGTATTTCCCGTACTTGCGGATCAGGGCGGGGCGGTCCTCCGCGAGGTAAGACATGGCCTTGGTGTCCAGCAGCAACTGGAAGTTCGGGTGATTGATGGCGTCGATCAGTTCCACCGTTTCTTCCGGTGTCTGGCAGAAATTCGTCTCCAGGTGGGTCAACTGTTCCATGCAGATGGTCACGCCGCGTTGTTCGCATGCCGGCAGGGCAGTTTCGAAAACTTCCCGGGCCCAGCCGAACGCCTGGTTGTAGGTGACATCCCGCGCCACGTTTCGCTGCTTGGGAGATCCGAACACCAGGATCCGGCCCCCCACGTCACCACAGAAGTGCACGAGGTTGACGAGGTATTCCGCGGTGAAACGGCGCACAGCCGGGTCGGGATGCGTCAGGTGTACCTCGCCGGGTTTCGGTCCCACGAAAACCCAGTGAATGCCCAGGATTTCCAGGCCCGCCGCTTCCGCGGTTTTGACGATGTCCTGGCGGGTTTGCGGGGAAATATCGGTTACGTACGGGGCCAGGGTGAACGGGGCGATTTCCAGCCCGTCGTAGCCGATTTCCCGGACGTAATGAATCGTTCGGTGGATGTCGTTCCAGTCCCTGAAAATTTCATTGCATATACCGAGTTTCATGAGGTGACTCCTGCTTTCGCCCCCTTGTCCACCGGTTTACCGGATGGAGTATACCCGGTTTCCCCCAGCGCGCTTGGCATCATACATGATCTGGTCGGCCCTGGCGAAAAAGCATTCCGCCGAGATTTCGTCCCGGCAGGAAATGACCCCCACGCTCAACGTGCACTCGCCAAACTTGCGTGCCGCGAACGCCGCCCGGATGCGCTCGCCCACGCCGCGGGCCTGTTCCTCGTCAGTGTCCGGCAGCAGGACCACGAACTCGTCCCCGCCATACCGGAAACAGGAGTCCACGTATCCCCGCGTGTGTTCGCGGATGACCTCGCCAATGGCCTTGAGCACCTTGTCACCTTCCAGGTGGCCATACGTGTCGTTGTACTGCTTGAAGTGATCCACGTCCAGCAGCACCATGGACAGGGGACGTCGTTGCCGGCGCGCCCTTTCCAGTTCTTCCCTCAACTTTTCCTGGAAATACCGCTGGTTGTACAGGCCGGTCAGCCCGTCCCGGATGGACAGGTCTTTCAGCTCTTCTTCCAGTTGTTTCTGCCGGGTGATATCCTTGCACAGTACCACCACGGACCGGACTTTTCCGGACTGGTCCCGCACGTAAGAACAGGAAGCGATTACGGGAATCAGTGTTCCATCCAGGGACTTTAACACCGATTCGTGGGAATACACCGGGCCAATCTGGAGATACTCCTGCAGTTCCTGTACTTCACTTTCCCCCCGCGCGAGAATCCGGGCCACCGGCATGCCTTCCAGCGTTTCCGCCGGGTCTCCCAGCATGGCCCTGGCTCCCCGGTTCGCGTAGGAAATATTGAAATCGCTGTCCACCGTGAAGATGGCGTCCGTGGAACTGTCCAGGAGCCTTTCCAGGTACTCCTTGGTATCGTACAGGGCCTCGTTGGCCTTTCGGAGATCGGCCGTGGCCTCTTCGACCCGGCGTTCCAGGTCCCGCTGGTAGGCCAGGTTTTCCAGCAGCAGCCGGCGCCGTTCCAGGGCCTTCTGGGCAGTAAAGGCCAACTGGCTCAGGTGAAAAGGTTTCAGTAGAAAGTCATAGGCTCCCAGCCGCAGCGCCGAAAGGGCTTCCTGGACGTCCATCGAGGCGGCCAGTACCACGATGGCCGTCGTTAAGTTCCGTTGTCTCGCCCATTCCAGCAACTCCAGGGCCGTGCCACCCGGGAGGGCAAGATCCACCAGAGCCATGTCTTGGGGCGTCTTGCCTGACAGCGCGTTGATCGCGTCCTCGTACCGCGATACCACGGACACTGCCATGCCCTCGTCTTCAAAATAGGCGCGCGTCACCTCCTGGGTATTCGGATCGGCATCCGCGATCAGTACACGGGGCACGTGTTTCACGATAGATTATCTTCCCAACCCTCGACGGACACGTTACCGCCCGTCGTGTTATGCCCGGAACCACCCCGTCGACAGGTAGATAATTACAGGTACTTAATGGCGGCAATAGCCCCGATGACCGAGGCCGCCGTGATGCCGAATTCCAGTTTTCCGGGCAACTTGTCTTTATCCAGTTGCTTGGAACCCAGGCCGGATTGGGTCGCCAGTTTCTGATCGGCCGACTGTGCCGTCGCGGTCGGGGCCCAGCACCACGCCAGCACGCCCAGCAGCACGCACACCAGTAACATCCGCCACATCATCCGCGGCTTCATGACATGCCCTTTCCTGAGTATCCTTTTCCCATGCCTTTATATTAATTTTACTCGTTTCCCCCGAAAAGTGCAATAATAATCCGCGAATTTCATCACCTGCCACGGGTTTAAGGGAATCTCATGGCCTATTATCGTCGTTCGAAATCGTATGGTAGTTCCGTTTCCCTCCTCATGACCTTCGTGCTGGGTTTCGCCTTGGGGATGAGCGTCATGTACCTGTTCATGGCGCTGATCAACGGGCGCGAGGGCGCGCGGCAACAGGGCGGATCGCCCCAGGTATCGGCAAAACCCCTCAATGCCACCGCCACCCTGCGTAACATTACCGAGGGCCGGGGACGGCACATCGTGCCCGTGGTCAGCCCGGATTCACTGCGCCTGCTCTGGCGGAACGTCATAACCGAGTTGCGTCCAGCCGTGTTGGTGCTGCGCATGGAGAACGCCGGGGATCCCCGGACGACGCGCGAAGTACTGGACATACTGGCGGCGTTTCCCCAGCCACCGGTTGTGCTTATGGATATATCCGGAGGCGCTTCCCTGGTTGGCGGACCGGAAGGGAACGTCGACGCGCCTGGGGCGTCGGTTCCCGAACAGGTACTGGAAACCATTCGGCAATGGGGAGGATCGGGATGGCTGGGTCCCTGCCTAGCTTTCTCCCCGGGTGCGTTCCCGGTTTCCCTGTTTGGCTCTTCTTTGCCTGCCACCGCAGCCGTGAAACTGGGACTGGATATTAACCGGACGCTGCTGGAACATGGCATGGCTGCCGCGGTGTGGCCCTTTCCGGGGGTTGCCACGACGACCTCACCCGAAGGCTACGCCCTGATTACCGAAAGTGATTTTGATGTTCTGGCCGGCATGGTTGATCCTTTTCTCCAGGCCATCCAGGCGGGAACTCCGGCGCTGGTAGTCAACCAGGTGGTGGTGCCGGCCCTGGACGCGCGCAAACCACCTCGGCCCGCCTGCGCCTCGCCGGTGATCATTCGGGAACTGTTGCGCGAAAAATGGCAGTATGACGGCCTGGTCCTGGGTGACGTGACGGTACCGCCCGTCGTCGCGGACGATGAGGATCCCGCCACGCTTCCCGTCCGATGCGTGGCTGCGGGCTGTGACGCCGTGCTCGTGGATTTCGATCGTCAGGATATCGCTGTCGGTATGCTTATGTCCTTTGATCTGAATGGATTACCCCCAGATCAACTGGCCGCGAGCGCCGAACGTCTCGAACGGTTCCGCGCGCGGTACGCCGTCCGGTCGCCAAGCGCTTCGGAACCGGCTACCCCCGCGGCCGCGCCTGAAACGAAACCGGCCTCTCCACCGATAGATGTACCGGAATCTACGCCTTCCACCGGGGTGATCGCCCCCCAGCCGCCCTTGGAATCAGCCCCGGAGGGAGATGCCACTACAACGGGCGCGCTTAGCGTTTCCGCGCCGGAGGAGGGCCCGGCCGCCGTGGAGCCGACTCCGTCAGCCGGTCCGGAAGCACCGGAGAATGCCGAGACGGCTGCTTCAGAAAAGGCCCCTACCACGGAAAGCAGTCCGGCTGAAGCCGCGGCGGCTGGTGAGGTTTCCCCGCAAGCGGATACATCCGAGGCGCAACCGGTTACCCGGGGGCCCGACGCGGCTGTGGAGCCCACGCCTGAACCGGTTCAGCCCACTGTGCCCGAAGGTCCCTGCGTCATGCACCGGGTGGAACCAGGCGAAGGATTGTCAACCATCGCGAAGAAGTATGGCGTTTCCCTGTACGATCTGAAACAGTGGAACGGGATTACCGATCCCGACCGGATCGTCTCGGGAACCGTGCTGAAAATTTACGGGGTGCGGCAGGGCGAGTCTGGACCGGCGACCGGCGAAGCGGTTCCTCCTGACGCGGCTTCTAACCATGAGGAACAGTCTAAGGAGGTGTCCGAGGCACCCGAGCCAGCCCAACCGTCTTCCCCGGAAACATCCGCCGGCGATGAAATAAAGTCCACGCCCGAAGCCGTTTCTCTTCCGAAGCGCGACGATACAACTTACCAGGTGTACGTGGTGCAACCGGGGGATACCCTCAGCCGTATCGCCGGCCGGTACGGCATCAGCCAGGCGGAGCTCATGCGGATCAATGACATTCAGGACAGAAACCTGGTCAAGATCGGTTCAAAACTCAAGGTGCCTCGTACGCCCGGAAGTGGTGGAGAGCAGGGTACTCCCGCGGAGTGAATAACCTCTTGAACTGTAAAGCCGGAAAGGAGATAAAACGATGCGTTACCGTCAACTGGGTTCCAGTGATTTACAGGTACCGGTGATTTCCTTTGGCGCCTGGGCGATCGGCGGCTGGCTCTGGGGCGGTTCCGATGACGCGGCGGCAATCCGGGCCATGCACGCGGCCATCGACCATGGCATGAACCTGATCGATACCGCCCCCATTTATGGCATGGGGCACAGCGAAACCATCGTGGGTCGCGCCATCGCCGACCGGCGGGACAAGGTGATTATTGCCACCAAGTGCGGGCTCCGATGGGACCTCGCGGAAGGTGAAAAATTCTTCGACACCCGGGATAACGATGGAAATCCACGGGCCATTTATAAAAATCTCAGTCCTGAATCCATCCGATGGGAATGCGAACAGAGCCTGCGACGCCTCGGAGTCGATTACATCGACCTGTACCAGTGTCACTGGCCCGATGCGACGACTCCTCTCGCCGATACCATGGGCGCGCTCATGGACCTGAAACAGGAGGGAAAAATCCGGTGGATCGGCGTCAGCAACTTCACGCCCGCCATGATGGAAGAATGCCTGCGGCATGGCGAGATCGTCTCGGACCAGCCGGAATACAGCGCCCTCGTCCGGAAAATTGAAAAGGACGTGTTACCCTTCTGCCGGGAGCATAACATCGGCATCCTCGCTTATAGCCCCATCGCCCAGGGCCTCTTGACCGGAAAAGTCACCCCGGACCGGGAGTTTCCGGAGGGGGATCTGCGCCGAACCAAGCCCATGTTTTCGCGGGACAACCGTCTCAAGGTCTGGAACCTGCTCGAAAAAACCCGCCCCATTGCCGAACGTCACAACGCTACGCTGGGGCAAGTCTTTCTGGCTTGGCTGGGCGCCCAGCCCGGTATGACCACCGCCCTCGCGGGCGCGCGATCCGAGGCCCAGGTGATCGAAAATGCAGCCGCGGGCGACCTCATTCTGGATGATGAGGAAATCAGGCAGATCCGTGGCTGGGTCGAACAGGACTGGCCTCTCGCCTGAGTCGGAATACGGGACAATACCACGATGCCCCAGGAAACCAGGAAAATCTACCTCAGCGGTCCCATCATGGATGCGTCGCCGAATGAAAGTATTCCTTGGCGGCAGCGCGCCAAGGAGCGTCTCGCGGGACGTTTCATTCTCCTGGATCCCATGCGGCGGAATTTCCGGGACCGGGAACTCGACAGCGCCAACGAAATCGTCGAGTTCGATCTGCAGGACGTGCGTGACGCGGATATCCTCCTCGTGAATTACTGCAAACCCTCCATCGGCACCTCCATGGAAGTGTTTTACGCCGCCCATGACCTCGGCAAGTTCGTGATCGCGTTCAGCCCCTTTACTTTTCAGGATATGTCGCCATGGATGGTACGGTACTGCACGAAAATCCTGCCGAATCTTGAAGCCGCGCTGGATTACATCGAACGTCACTTCTGACCCGGACATCTGACGCGAACCCCAAAGAGAGGAGAGAACCATGACCAACGTAAGGCATCTCGTGGCCATGCTGATGGGTAGTGACTCCGACTGGGAGGTCCTTAAGAAAACCCACCAGGTGCTAGATCAGTTCGGCGTTCCCCATGAGAGCCGGGTTCTTTCCGCTCATCGCACGCCCGATGCCGTGGCGGAATACGTCCGGAAAAAAGACGCGGAAGGCGTGGAAGTTTTTATTGCCGGGGCAGGAATGGCTGCCGCTCTTCCGGGGACTGTTGCCGCCCTCACCATCAAGCCGGTGATAGGCGTGCCGTTGGCCTCTGGTGCCCTTCAGGGTGTGGATGCCCTGTACGCCATCGCCCAGATGCCGCCGGGAGTACCCGTGGCCGGCGTGGCCATCGGCGCGCCGGGCGCGACCAACGCCGCGCTGCTGGCGGTGGAAATCCTGGCCATCAAGTATCCGGAACTGGCCGAAAAACTGGGAGAATACCGCCGCGCTCAAGCCGAGCGGATTCTCGCTATCGAACTCAAGGACTGATGCCACGCATGGCTGACCCAGAGGTGGTGGTTGTTGGCGCGGGACACGCGGGTATCGAGGCCGCGCTGGCCTGTGCCCGCATGGGCCACCTTACGATGATGGTCGGCCTGAACCTGGATACCATTGGACAGATGTCCTGTAATCCCGCCATCGGTGGCGTGGCCAAGGGACAGGTGGTTCGGGAGATCGACGCCCTTGGGGGTGAAATGGCGCGCGCCATCGACGCCACGGGAATCCAGTTCCGCATGCTGAACCGGTCCAAGGGTCCCGCCGTGCACTCTCCCCGGGCCCAGGCGGACCGGGTCCGTTACCAGTACCGTATGAAAGCCGTGTGCGAGGCACAGGAAAACCTCCTCCTCAAGCAGGCCGAGGTTACGGACCTTATCGTGGAGCCCGCCGGCAACGCGGAACGCCTGCGTGTCCGTGGCGTGCGCACCGCTTTTGGCGAAGAAATTCCCGCGCGGGTCGTGATTATCTGCACGGGGACCTTCCTGCGGGGACGCCTGCATTACGGGATGACGTCCATTTCCGGGGGAAGGGGAGGAGCCGCGCCCGCCGATCACCTCAGTCAGGCCTACCGCGCGCTGGGGTTTCCCGTCGGGCGGCTCAAGACCGGAACCTGTCCCCGGATCCATCGTCGGAGTATCGATTTCTCCGTGCTGGAAGAACAGCCCGGTGATACGGATCCCCGTCCATTCTCTTTCGTCACGGATCCCGAAACCTTCCGGCCTTTCCAGGTATCCTGCTGGCTGACCCGGACCACCGCCCGGACCCGTGAAATCATCCTGTCTGCCATGGATCGATCCCCGCTTTATTCCGGCCGCATCGAGGGGATCGGCACCCGTTACTGTCCCAGCATCGAGGACAAGTACGTCAAGTTTCCGGACAGGGACAGCCACCATATCTTCCTGGAACCAGAAGGGCTGGAGACCGCCGAATTTTACGTGAACGGTCTGTCTACCAGCCTGCCTGAGGACGTCCAGTTGGCCATGCTCCACAGTTGCCCGGGGCTGGAACGCGCCGAAATCATTCGACCGGGCTATGCCGTCGAATACGATTTCGTGCCGCCAACGGAACTGGATCTTACCCTTGAAACCCATCGGGTGGAAGGGCTCTACCATGCCGGGCAGATCAACGGCACATCGGGTTACGAGGAAGCAGCGGGGCAGGGCATTTATGCCGCCCTCAATGCCGTCCGAAAACTGGAAGGCCGGCCTCCACTCATCATCGACCGCGGACAGGCCTACATCGGCGTCATGGTGGACGATATCGTCACCCGCGGCGTGCTCGAACCGTACCGGCTGTTTACCTCCCGGGCGGAATACCGCCTGCACCTGCGTCATGACAACGCCGACGAACGGCTGGCGGAACTGGGCTTCGCCGAACGGTCGATACTCGAAAAGGCCCGGGAGAAACGCCGACTGGCTGACGCCGAGCGCCATCGACTGGAACACACCCGACTGGCCCCATCGCCCGGGTTGAACGCGCTGCTGGAATCACTCGGCGGCAAACCCATCGACGCGCCTCAGGCGATGGCCGTCCTCCTGAGTCGTCCCGGGGTCAGTCTTGCGGATCTGTGGCGGTTCGCGCCTCCCCCGGAACCACTATCCCGGGAAGTCCGGGAGAAGGTGGAGATTGAAATCAAGTACGCCGGCTACCTCGAGCGGGAACAGCAGGCCATCCGGCGGTTTCGGGCGGCCGAGCATCTCTCCATTCCTCCAGATCTGGACTACGCCACGATTCCGGGCCTGCCCAGGGAAACCCGCCAGCGTCTCAGTGAAATCCGCCCCATGACCCTGGGACAGGCAGCCCGGGTTCCCGGCGTGCGGGCTTCGGACGTGGCCATCCTGCATATCTGGCTTGGAAAGAAAAGGGGGCGGACTTGTGAATCCGCCTGAAAACCATGCGTAAGCGCGTCGCCGGGATAACTGGAAAGAGGACTTCTAATGAACGTGATTCCAAGAATTTTGACCATCGCCGGCAGTGACAGCGGGGGAGGCGCCGGCATCCAGGCGGATCTGAAAACGATCCTCGCCTTGGGTGGGTACGGCATGTCCGTGATCACGGCGGTTACCGCTCAGAACACCCGCGGGGTAACCCGCGCGGAAGCGTTATCGCCCGACCTCGTGATCGCGCAGCTGGACGCCGTCATGGACGATATCGGCGTGGACGCCATGAAAACTGGCATGCTGGCCAACGCCGCCATCGTGGAGGCCGTGGCCGACCGACTCGACCGGTACGGGGCCCGGAACATCGTGGTGGACCCGGTAATGGCCGCGAAAAGTGGCGATCCCTTGCTGGCGGCCGACGCCCGCGATACCCTCAAGAAAAAGCTGGTGCCCCTGTGCGCGGTGCTGACCCCCAATATTCCAGAGGCCGAATTGCTGACGGGACGTCCGGTGCGTCCCGATGCTCCGGAGGACACGTTGAAAGCCCTGAAAGATCTCGGTCCTTTCTGGGTTCTGCTCAAGGGTGGACACGCCGAGGGCACGGACGTGACCGATTTCCTGTACGACGGTACGGATATCCGGGTGTACCGCCATACCCGCTACGCTACCCGGAACACCCATGGAACAGGTTGTACCTTTTCTGCCGCTATCGCCACCATGCTTGGGTTCGGGTTTTCCGTACCCGAGTCCGTGCGGCGCGCCAAGGATTATCTTTCCGAGGCGATCCGTCGGGCGGATGAACTGCGTGTCGGCCAGGGATATGGCCCCCTTCACCACGGCTGGCCTGTTTCCTCTCCCAAAAAAATGGAATAATACTGGACATACCGGCTGGAATTATGTAAAATCTTTTACAAAGTCAAAATCATCCGGCAAGGCGTCCAATGTACGACGAGCAGGACCTCGAAAGTTACCAGAGCGGGGCTGGCCTCCAGTTATACCGTATGCCAGTGCGTTATCCCGCCCTGGGTAAGCAGCGGGTGGTGTTCAGTGACATGCCCCTGCTGGTCATTCACAAGGCCGCCCTGGTCGAAAAAATTTGGCAGACCATTCACGAGCGCCGCAACGAGCTTAAGCGCAAGCGCCTCGGGCTGGAGATGAACGCCAAGCGCCCAGATCTCAAGCCCGCCCAGAAACTCAAGATCGCCGAATCCCGGACCGCCCTGGCGCAGGAGGAACTGCGCGAAATCGCGGGGATTCTTTCCGAAGCAGTGAAAACCATGCCCCGCCTGGACTGGGAAAAGGTGAAAGAATACCCGGACTACACCGTGCCCCAGCCCGATCCCCCGGAATTTCCCCCGCCCCCGGAGATGCCGCGGATCCCCCGGGAACCCCTGCGCACGGATGAGGCGTTTATTCCAAAACTGGACGCCATGGATAAACTGGTCCGGTCCCGCCGCGAAGAAAAAGAGGCCGAAGCCCTCGCCCGGTTCGAGGCCGCCCACAAGCAGTGGGAAGAAGTCTGTAAACGTGTCATGCAGCACCACCAGGCCGAACTGCAAAGGCACCAGCAGGTCATCCGGACCCTCAAGACACAGCATGAACAGGCCGTCGCCCTGTGGGAACAGGCCCGCAAACGCTACATCGCCGAACGGGAGCAATGCAAGCCCATCATCGACGCCAAGCGCAAGGCCTACCTGCTCGGTGAGCCCTACGCCGTCCTGGACTACTGCGACCTGCTGCTTACGTACGCGAAACTGCCGGATTTTTTCCCTCATTCCTATGACATGGACTATTACGAAATGGACCGGGGTATCCAGGTGGAGTACTTGTTGCCGCCCCTGCGGACCTTTCCCTGGCTCTACGCCGTGGAGTACGATCCCGCGTCCGATACCTTTCAGGAACGGTTGCTTACCGAGGAGCAGCGGGCGGCCGTCTACGCAACGGCCATGTGCGACACCGTCCTGCGGGTGATGTATGAACTGTTCGCCGGGGACGAGGTTGGCCGGGTGGACCAGATTCACTTCGATGGGTACATGTTCCCGGAGGACCAGCCCCGTCCCGGTTCGCCGCCTACCCTGGTGGTGACCCTCCGCGCGACCAAGCGGGCCTTTCTCGCCGAAGACCTGACATCGGGCGATCCCGCCGACATCATTGCCCGGCTGGGCGGTATTTTCCATACCGCCTGATCCCGATCGGAACGATGGCGTGACATCGGAAAGGTACATATCCCTGTTGCCGGTACACGAATCATGACTCGAGGTGAGTTCCAGGTTTTCCGGGAGGGAAAAAGATTTTTCCTCATCGCCGGGTGGCGCGCGTGGACAGTGTGCTGGTTAGCCGGCTTGACCGCGTGGGCAGCCCCCTTTGTCCCCGGACGGGAGAATGCTCCGGCGCGCCCGGCAGATTCAGCCGTTACGAGCGATGCGCCCGTCGTGGCTTTCCCGGATGCGGAACAGCGCGCGGATCCCACCGCGTCTTCTGATTCCCCCGTAACATCCGGCTTGCCCGCCGCTTTTCCCGAAACCACGGTTCCATCGGAACAGCCCCCGGCCCAGCGGGACGCCATAATCGATCTTACCCGGATTTGGGATCGTGCCGCGCCCGAGGACTACGCCCGGGCCCTGACCCTGTGGCCGCTTTCACCCGTTCAGGAACAGGACTTGGCCCGGGTATTCGCCGACGCTTGCGCTCATCCAGATCCCGAAATCGCGCGCAATGCCCGGGCGGCCCTGCGGGATCTGCCGCCGGAGCGGGTGTTCGCCTACGTGATGCGAACCCTTTCGTGGGGCGACGCGGACGCGGTGTACGCCGTCGATTGCCTGTTGCCGGAAGTCGGCCCGGCCATTGCTCGGATGTTACGGGCCACCCTGGAAACCGAAGCCGAAACGGAGCGTCACCGCTGTGTGGCGGCGTGGGCCCTTGGACGTTCCGGCGCTGCGCTCGCCACGGACTTGCTGTGCGAATACGCGCTGGGCGCGTCGGGGAATCTCGCGCGATGCTGTCGCGAAGCGCTCAGGCAGTTACGTACCCCAGAGGCCGCGACAGTCTGGATCGAACTCCTGGAGAACCGACCTGAAGAGGCCGGACCGGAAGCCCTTGCGGCACTGGATAGCCTTGACACGCTGGAAGCCCGGGAGTGGATCTTTGAGGCTGCCTGCGGGCGCAAGAACATCGGCCGGTACCTCGAGGAAGAAGCCGTCAACCGAATTGCCCGAAAACCGGTTGTCCATGCCGTCCCGGCGCTCATCGCTGTCCTGGAGCAGAACCGGGGGATGCGCGAGGTCGCCGCGAAGGCCCTGCGCCAGGTTACCGGTCAGCCCCTTGGCACGGATGCCACCTTGTGGCGGGCATGGTACGAGGAAGAAACCGGGGTGGTTCTGCCGCCGCCCCCGCCTCCGCCGGGAACCTCGTCATCGGGCGCCGTCACGCCACCCCCCCTGGTATTTCCCGGGGAGCCCATGCCGCTGGTACCCTATCCCGATGGGGGCGCTGGCCCGGTTCAGGATAAAGGCGACGCTTCCCCGGCCGGACAAACCCCGCCGGCCCGGAACCCGAAGAGCCTCCGGAGAAAACCCTGATGCTGACCCCACAACAGAAAAACTGGCTGACGCTGGCCATGGTTCCCGGCGTGGGAAGCGCCCTGTTTCTCCGGTTGCTGGCCCGTTACCGGGATCCGGGGGTTGTGCTGCGGCAGTCCGTACCGGCCCTGGCCGAAATCGTGGGGGAGAAGGTCGCCACGGCGATTCATCTCGCACGCGAACACGTGGACATCGACCTGCAGGAACAACGGATGGATGCCTGCGGGGCGCGGCTGGTCACGATGGAATGTCCGGATTATCCCGCCAGTCTCGCGGAAATCTATGACCCCCCTCTGGCATTGTTTCTCCGCGGAACCCTCCTCGAAACGGATCAGTACGCCGTGGCCGTTGTCGGCACCCGCCGCCCGTCTCCTTACGGTATTGAGCAGGCCGAGCGGCTCGCGGGAGACCTCGCCCGGCGGGGCATTACGATCGTCAGTGGCATGGCGGAAGGGATCGACGGGGCCGCCCATCGCGCCGCGATTCAGGCCGGCGGTCGCACAATCGCTGTTCTGGGATGTGGTGTTGACGAGGTCTTTCCCGTCATCAACGCCAGGCTCATGGAAGACATCATCGCCCATGGCGCGGTTGTCTCGCCGTTTCCCATGGGGATGAAAGCCCTCAGGGGAAATTTTCCCCGTCGTAACCGCGTCATCAGTGGTTTGTCCATGGGGGTAGTCGTGGTGGAGGCGCCCCCGGGCAGTGGTTCCCTGATTACCGCGCGTCTCGCCGCCGAGCAGGGCCGGGAAGTATTCGCGGTGCCAGGACCGGTGAACCGCGCGAACAGCCGGGGTCCCCATGGGCTCATCCGGGAAGGCGCGAAACTGGTCGAATCGGCCGACGACATCCTGCGGGAACTCAAGTTGCCAGCCCGATTTTATCGCAAGCCCTCCCATCCCGCGCCGGAGGACGATCTCTTCAGCGGCATGGACGCGCCCCGGGAGGCTGGAGCAACGGAGGCTTCCGCTCTCCCTGGGCCCGCTCCAGAGTTGACCCCTGTCGAGGCGGATGTGCTGGCTTCCCTGAATCCGGAGGGTTCCTTCGTGGATGAAGTGGCCATGGTCTGCCGTATTCCCGTTCCCGAGGCACTGGCCGCGCTGACCATGCTGGAACTCAAGGGACTTGCCCGGCAGTTCAGTGGACAGCGGTTCGCGCCGGCCGCCCGGGGTTCCGCCGGAGACCGCTGGTGAATCGCCCGCGGGAGTGGATGGAAACCATCAGCCACGGCGGACGTGTTCCCCTCTGGCTGGATCTCCTGCTCGCGGTGGCCACGCCCATTCAGGCCTGGGGTATGCGTCGTCGCCTGGCGGCCCCCCGGGTGAAGGTGCCCGCCCGGGTGATCAGTTACGGTAACCTCACCGCTGGCGGTACCGGTAAAACGCCGGCTGTCCTGGAACGGGCCATGGCGGAACTCGCCGCGGGACGCCGCGTGGCCGTGCTGACCCGGGGGTACGGCGCGCCCCCGGTGCGCGAACCATTCCTCTGGACGCGGGATCAGCCCCTTGACTGGCGGCACATCGGCGACGAGGCTGCCATGCTCGCCCGGCGGCTGCCGGATCTTATTATCGCGCGAAGTCGGGACCGGGTTGCCGGAGCCCGGGCCGCCATCGAGCGGGGGGCAGATTGCCTCATCCTCGATGACGGATTCCAGTCGGTCGCCCTGGAACGGGACGAAAACGTGCTGGTGATCAACGCCGCCAATCCCTTTGGTAATGGCTTTCTGTTACCCCGCGGCACCCTCAGGGAATACCCTTCCGCTGCCGCGCGGGCTACCCACCTGCTGATCACCCATGCCGACCGCTGTGCCGATCTCGACGCGCTCATTAACCAGTTGCGCCGGTGGTGTCCCCACGCGCCCGTCCGCCTGACCTGGCATGCCCCCGAGGGTTTTGAGCGTCTCGCCGATGGTTCGTTGTTACCCCCAAGTGCTTTTCACGGTAGGGAAGTGGATGTCCTGTGCGCTATCGGGGACCCCACGGGCTTTTTCCGGCTGCTGGATCAACTGGGCGCGCGTCGGTGTGAAACCATGGTTTTACGGGATCATGCCGTGCTGCCCTCGTCTTTTCCAGCGGGTGCGCGACCGCTGGTCATGACCGAAAAAGACGCCGCCCGCCTGAATTTCCACGCCGTTTCGGATCGGGTATACGTTTTGCGCGTGCGGCTGGCGGATTATGCACCCGCTTCGTGAGACACGGCAAGCCTTTCTTTTCTCCCTCGTGTTTGTCATGCGCGGTTGTTGTCATCCCAACAATATCCTTTCTGGCCATTGCTCCACCCATCCTGTCCTGTCACCCACCCCCTTCTGTCATTTCACTCCTTCCTGTCATTTCACCCCCCCTTGTCATTTCACTCCTTTCTGTCATTTCGACGAACGAAGTGAGGAGAAATCTTTTCGTTTCCCCTTACTCTCCAGAAAATTACTCCCCCCCGGACAGCGCAACAACCCATCACCTTTCCTCCCTGGTCTATAGGTCGGAGCATTTTTCATTTTTATTAAATTATGGTATAATTAACGGTAAGTAGTGAAAAAGGTTGTCCCATGAACGAACCGTTACCTGCCCAGTCCGGAAACGAGGCCGAACGCAGGCTGCTGCAAAGCGCCCTCGAACTCTTCGCCGAAAAAGGCTACGACGGCACCAGCATCCGCGAAATTATCGCCGGCGCGGGCGTAACCCGCCCCGTGTTGTATTACTACTTCAAAAACAAGGAAGACCTCTTCCGCCGGCTGGTCGAACCTATTTTCAACGAGTTTCTCGAGGCCGTTTCCCGGCTCCGCTTCCAGTATGCCGACACGCTCGGGCGCCTCAAGGCCGTCATGCGCCTGACCTTTTCTCTGGCCGAGCAGAATCCCCAGGCGATCCGGCTGATCTTCCAGATGTATTTCACGCCGCCCGCCAGTGCCCCCCGCCTTGACAAGCTGGACTTCCGGCGCAAGCGGTTCCAGCGCCTTCTCGAAATCATCCAGGAAGGCCTTGACCGGGCCGAACTCGCCGGCGGCGACGCCCAGAGCCTTACCCTGGCCTTCATCGGCCTGATGGACACCCACATCATGGCCAAGACGCACATCCGCGGGATGATCCTCACCGATGAACTGGCCGACGCCCTCGTCGACCTGTTCTATTACGGGGCCTGCTACAAGGAAGTTTCGCCATTTCATCTCACTACCCAGTTCCGCTATGTCTGAAGTTTCAGAGGCTACAGGGTATCGCCTTGTCATCTCGAGTGCGTCGAGAAATCTTTCCTGCCGCGAAAGAAAGCAGCCACGGGTATAATATAGTGACTCCCGTGTAAGGTAGGCATGCGTATGGACGAACTCTGGTACGAACTGCAGCCCATTCAGGACCACATCCAGGAAAACCAGGTACTCTACGGCATCGGTGGCGTGGTGCTGCTGGTGCTGATCGTGCTCCTACGCAAGTGGAGCGTGCCGCTCATCCTGTACGCCATTGAGTACAGCATCTACCTACTAGTCATGCACACCGTGGTGCACGCCCTGACCCGCCTGACGGCATGGTTCCGGAATAGTTCCTCCATGAGGGCCCTGCGACCGGATGGCATGCCCGTGGACGCGGTGGAGTGGACCACGCCCTACTTCGTTCCATGGAAACTCGACCGGTACGATCCCGGGTGGATCGTGTACGTGGAATTGGCTTTCGCCGTGATAATCCTTGCCCTCATGGCGTGGTTCCGGCCCATGAAAACCCAGAAGGTCAAGCCCCGCTACGGCATCGACGGCCGTAAACTCGACGGCAAGGGCCAAGAGGAACTGGCCCAGCTGGCCGCCCGTTTCGGGCGCGATCGTTACCGGATTGAATTCCAGAGGGAAGAACAGAGGATCCGGGAACAGGAGAAAAAAATCACCCGCCCCTGAGTGTCGGGCCTGGCATGGAGCCTCGCCCAGGCTTACGGCGTGGTCGTGATTTTCTCCCACCGGTGCCAGCAGGTCAGCGTGGTCTGCGGATACCGGGTCTGGTCCGATATGGGCCGCAGTTCTACCTTCGCGGATTCCGTAAAGCCGCCGTGGCGGTACGGCACGACCAGCCGTGGACCCGCTTCCATGGGGTACCGGGTTTCGTCCGCGAACGTTACCGCGTTCCGCAGCGCCGGCAACGTCGTGACTTCGATCGTGTTATCCAGGTACGGCTCCCCGTGAAACATCGGGTTGACGGTCGCGCTTACCGCCATGAGCCACGGCCCGACGTATAACGCCCCTTCGAAGGCCTGGCCTGGCAGGGGATCCGTGATCTCGTTACCATCCCGCGACAGCATCCGGACCCGGCATAGCACGTTGACCCGGACAGTATCCCCGGTCTTTCTGGGGCCTTCGATCTCCAGGTATCCTTGTTCAACCTTTGGCGTGATGGCCTCGTCGTTGACCGTCACCGTGATGGCTTCCGCCCATGCCGGACGTCGGATCCGCAGCGCCCGGACAGGAGCGGCGGGTTCAACCCGGCGGTATCGCGCGATGAAATCGAACGCCCCGCCTTGACCGCCCACGCGGGCCAGTTCCAGTTCACAGGCGTCGCCCTTGTAGGTGCCGGACGTGAACAGGTTTACCTGGATGGCATGGTCCCGCTCGGTGACGACGGCCCTGGCCGCGTCCGCAAGGGCTCGCGCGCCGTGCATGGTGCAGCACCACCATGCCCGTCCCGGTCCCGGCGTGGCGATGTATCCCCAGTGATCGTAGCACCGGTGACCGAAATCGCCCGTTTCGAACTGGCAGGCCGACAGCGCGTTGAACAGGCACCGTTCCGCCCGGTCCAGCCATGCCGTTTCGCCCGAGGCCTGCCAGCACTGCAGGCACAGCCGGAACAGGTCCGCTTCGGAACATCCTTCATCCCGGTTGTAATCGTGCTTGAAGTACTCCAGGACCCCGCCGTTGTACCGCAGAAAACCGCCCGATTCGATCTCGCGCCACCGGGCCAGGGTTTCGTCCAGCAGGATGGGGTCCCCCGTGCTTTCATGGATCAGCAGGTGCCCCCGCATGGTGGTCAGGAAGCCGTGGGTGTGTTGCGCGCCCTCGCTGGCGGGATCCATCAGCGGAAGCATCCGCCGCGCGGCTTCCCGGTACTTCGCCTCGCCGGTTGCCCGGGCCAGCAGTTCGAGCCCTTCGTTCAACTGGGTGAAACAGATATATCCGTTGGCCGCCGCGCCCCGCAGCCGGGCGATGACCTCTGGGGAGGAACAGTCGTTGAACACGGCCAGCAGAAAATCGCCCAGCCGCCGGGCGGCTGCCATGACGGCATCGTCCGGCTGGATCTGCGCGTATTCCAGCAGACCCGTCAGCAGCCGCCCGTTGCCCCACAGCAGGGCCATCTGGTCCCGGCCGACCGAGGCGGCGTCGAAGGGCAGGTCCGGGTTGCCGAACCGCCCATCGGCCCGCTGGCAGGCGATGATCTTATCCGCCAGGCGGTGCAGCCGCTGCAGATCGGCCGCGCCCCGGGCCGTCAGGGCCAGCGCGCCCAGAAACCGTCCCGACACGTCACCGCTGAACTCCTGGAACCGCCGCGGCGTGGCGGGATCCAGGGCCACATCCTGGAGGATGAAAACATCGGAAAACGCCGGTTCCACCACGGCGTCGAACCGGTGATGAGTCAGATCCATGCGGGCCGCCAGTTCGCCGGCGGGCATGAATCGCCCCTCCGCCGATGCCGCCACCATTCCCCCCAGGGCAAGGAACAGCATCGCCACGGCTCCCCATTCGATCCAGCCCTGTGGGCGATGGCCTCTGAACATAACCATACGTTTTCCCCGATGCGGCATCCGCGTGCGCATGGCCTGAATCCTCCCGTGTAAGGTCTACCGGACATTGGATGGTATCTTCAAAGCATGCCAGACCCTTTCCATTCCGCGCAATCCGGCGAATCGCCTTGCCCGGACCCCACGCGTACGGGGTTCTACTTGAGAGGGGTGTTAGCGGATTTGCGGATTCCAACCGGGCCCCACGCGTACGGGATTCCACTCTTTCTGAACCCTTTCCGGACGTCATGTCATGCGGTAGGGGCGAATGATGATCATTTGCCCTCCTTCCCAGAGGTTTTCGGATGCTCAACACCGGCTTGCCGTGAATCCAGTGGAGCGAAAAATATTTCGCCCCTGCCATGTACGCATGAACTACCTCTTACTTCATGTCAGGCGCAGGCTTCCCCCTCTTATGGATTTTGGATTTCCCAGTAAACCTTCGACCATCGCTACCTGAGGTTGAAATCGGCATGTACATGTGCGTTACCACACTATATGGATTTCAAGACAACCCCTCTGAAAATTCCCTGGTTGCATAGGAATCTGCCATCGGCAAAGAGTGGGATATTCGCGCTTATTCGTGCTGGCGTCCGCTGGCTGGGCTGGCGGTCCTGACCTGCCGGAGTATCCACGCCGACAAATACCTTGACATGCGCAAAAAAAACGATATACTCCTCATGAATAATGGAGAGGAGGATGAACAATGAAACAGACATGGGTTGTGGTGATCTGGCTGGGTGTGGGACTGGTGGGATTCTTCGGGCTGGCAGACGCTCAAACCTGTTCCTGCCAGAATCAGGGGCCGTGCGTGAACGATACCGGGAATCCGGATGTGCCCACGGGCACGCCTTGCCAGCCTCATCCCCTGACCGATGAGTGTCAGTGCCAGGCCACGGGCGGACCCTGGGTGGTCATGGTGGGCCTGAATTACCAGTGTCGGCGCAATGACAATGGCGGGTGTTGTAATGAACGGCGTTGCTGTCCCCCGGAGAACCCGTATTGTTCTGATCCATGCTCCTCGACATGTCAGCGAACGTACTTCTACAGTTTGACCTGTAGGGTCAATCCTCTCGGTGATCCACTGATGAATGCTTATTGCGGTTACTGTTCGGCTCTCTGAAATGAAGGCGTGGTCGATGGTAACCAGATTAGTGAATAGTGGGCTTATTTTATTTTTCGGGATGCAATCGGCGTTTTCAGATGATTTGAAACAACTTATAAATATCGTTTCAGAACAGTTTTCATTTAACAGTGTGTATGTGGAAACGGAAATCACTTGGCAGAATTATGCCGAAAATTTCATAAAAAAGCGAGTGGTACGGTTCGGGCGGGAGGGAGAAAAATTTCGGGTGGATTTCATAGACACAAACCCCGATCAGCAAATGTTTCCCGCTCCACCGCCGCCTCCGCCGGGTCTCGAAGCACTCTTTCCGCATTTAAACAGGGGTCCGGTTGCCCGTTTCACGGAGACTTTTATAGGTGTGAAAGGCAAACTACAAAAACGACTGAAAATAGAATATGAAGGAACCTGTTTCCGAATCCCCCTATGAAGACAAAGCATTGGATTTTCAGATTCACTTCGGATGGGCCTGTCCGGATCATGTAATCGGGAGATTTGCGCCATATCCTGTTCCCTGCGGCCGGAAGGGTCAGGGGCTGTCTGTGCGGGAATTTTTGCGGGCACCGGGTCCTTATCGGATTACTTATAAAGATAATTATATTATTCTTTCTCATATGGCTGCGATGGAATGTGATAAATGTATCGAATCACCGGCGGAAATCGGTGTGGATTTTTGGGTGGATGACCGCGGTCGGGTGGTTAAGATCGAACAGGTTCACCGGATATGGAATGTCAGTGATGACGAACTTGCCAGGTTGTCTGATGGCAGGAATTGGTTTGAACTGAAATTTCCCGTTAAATCGATAGATTGTTCCAGTCTCACGGAATTCAACGGTAAATTATATCCATCAAATGCGAAAATTCAGGAATTCTGGGTTACCTCGGAGGGCCGTAAATTGCTGATGCGTCGGCATAAAGGGCAAGTGACCGATATGAATGCATGGAAAATCAGTCTATATAGACCAGATATGTATACTTTAAATAGTGAGTTTATTTTTATGGATCATCTGGTGCGCATTAATGAACCGATGCCTGTGGGTTTTTTGGATATATCACTACCTCCTGGAACGTACGTGTACACCGACCATGAGGGAGGTTACCGTATTGTCGGGAAGGATGAAGACACCCGCCCCTGGTATGTCCGCTGGCGGTTTGCCGTGTTGCTGGCGGCCTGTTGCGTCATCACCCTTGCTATTGGATGGGCCGGCGTCCGCTGGCTGGGCTGGCGGTCCTGATCATCCAGAAAAAACATAAGCGAAAAACTTGACATGCGCAAAAAAAACGATAAGATTCATTGAAAAGCAAATAGGAGTCAGAAGAATGAAACAGGCCTTACGGATCGCATTTCTTCTCTTGTCTATTTTGACCTGTGTCAGTCTCAGTGGAGGGATCATTCTTGCTCAGCCCCCAGTACAGTATGAAAATGAGCAGATCATCAGGTGGAGTGACAGCCTGTGCGACTGTTGGAAGAACCTCGGACCTTGTATTCCCGATTATCCCGCCCCAACATGGGGAAGCCTCTGCGGCGACGTTGCGTATGGTCAGTGTGCCTGTACCGCCTCTGGAGGAGGACCTTGGGAAAGCGTTATGCCGGGAGTGGAAAGGGCATGCCGTCGGCAGAACGGAGGATGTTGTTCCCGCCGTGATCCCTGTGAAAGGGACGAGCGATGTCTGCCAACGTGTGAACGCCGGTTTTATAATCGCGTCGGATGTTCATGGCCATCATATGAGGAACCATGTGGGCATTGTATTTTCTGGTTGCAACTGTAGGAAATGTCGATTTTGTACGCCAGACGGATCATGGGGGGAGTGTGGTTGTTGGTTGTTTCCGCATGGGGATTTGCCCAGGACGCGGGTGAACTGGAGATACTGAAACAGCAGGTCCGCCGCCAGATTGAATTCGATACATTGTGGGTGGAAGGCGAAATCGTCTGGGAAGATCTTCAATTGGGCACCACAGATCGCCGGATCACCCGATTCGCGCGTCAGGGAAACAACAGTTATCTTGCTTTTGTGGATGATAACCCTGAAAGCGTCCAACGGTATATGCCACCTCAGGCTAACGCCGGGCGGAAGGCGGAGCGATTCACCTTGGAAATTGTGGATGTAGACGGCGTGGTGCGTCAACGTTCGCATACCGACTGGATCGGCCAAACGCAACCTGGTGTCAGCGGATTGGAACGGGAAGCGGCTTATGGATTCGTGTACGGATTCTGGCCTACCCCGGATACAGCCATGGGATTGTTCGGATCGGCCGCGCGGGATCAGTTGAGTCATACACGGGGGATCCGGTTGCTTGAATTGCTGGACGCTCCGGGCCCTTGGCGGATTACCCGATTGGATGGTGCTGTTGTTCTTTCGCACTAGGCCACGTATCACACCGGAATAGATGAACGGCAGGTTTCGGTGGAGATCTGGATAAATGACGCCGGAGAGGTTTTTCGTCTGGAAGAATCCGTGAGACCTTGGGGGGTATCTGATGAAATTATCAGCAGATATTACAACGGACCTTGGTTCGATCTGAAAAAGACGGAGATGTTAGTGGAACGGAAGGATTTCGTAACGGATGCTACCGGAAACGTACGTTATCCCCGGCTGGTGGAGGTGACTTATTATCGAATTACTGCGGAGTGTCAGCGATACCTGATGGAAGGCCGTCAGAAGGATGCTCCTGAAGACTATCAGGTCAAGCGATTGCTGTTTGATAACGTTCCCGCCAGCCGGTTTCTCACCATATCCAATATCGTGCGCATTAATGAACCTCTACCCGGGGAAATATTTCACTTATCCCTTCCGGAGAATTCCTGGGTTGCATCGACTCCTGACAACAGTCGAATGTATCAGGTTCGTTATCCCCAGAAATGGTATGTCCGCTGGCGGTTTGCCGTGTTGCTGGCGGCCTGTTGCGTCATCACCCTCGCTATTGGCTGGGCCGGCGTCCGCTGGCTGGGCTGGCGATCCTGACCTGCCGGAGTATCCACGCCGACAAATACCTTGACATACGCAAAAAAAAACGATATACTCCCTTCGGACTGTGGAAAGGAGGATGAACAATGAAACAGACATGGGTTGTGGTGATCTGGTTGAGTGTGGGACTGATTGGATTCTACGGGCTGGCAGACGCTCAAACCTGTTCCTGCCAGAATCAGGGGCCGTGCGTGAACGATACCGGGAATCCGGATGTGCCCACGGGCACGCCCTGCCAGCCCCATCCCCTGACCGATGAGTGCCAATGCCAGGCCACGGGCGGACCTTGGGTGGTTATGGTGGGTCTGAATTACCAGTGTCGGCGCAATGACAATGGCGGGTGCTGTAATGAACGGCGTTGCTGTCCCCCGGAGAACCCGTATTGTTCTGATGCGTGCCCCTTGACATGTCAGCCAACCTATTTCTACGTATTGAGTTGTCGTAGACCTACGTATGATTTTCCGTGTGGTTTCTGTTCCGCTCCATGAGGTGGTAAAGCATCGTAGGGAATACAGGATGCACGTTCCCATTGTAATAGGTCTGATAATGGTCGGTATGGATCCGGATATGGAAGAAATGGTTTCCCGGATCATACGTCAATGTGAGTATCAGACTCTGTATGTCGAGGCGGACGTTTTCATGGTATCCGAGGAGGATCATAATTCAGCCACGCGACGGGTCGTTTTTGGCCGGTCCGGCGATGACTTCCGGATCGATTTCATTGATAACGCACCGGATCAATCCCGGTTTCCCAAACCCCAGATGCCGCCAGGTCTTGAGTCTATTGCACCGAAATTTGAACGGGGCGACGTCGCCCGGTTTACGGAAACGCTGTACAACGTAGGCGGAAAACTTCAGAAACGTCTCAAAATTGAGTATGAAGGAACCACGCAAACATCAGAATCGCCGTATGAAGATGCTGCTGTCGGTTTTTTCGGACACCAGTTCTGGCCCATGCCAGACATGCTGCTTGGCAGTTTTGGTCCATACGCCCGCATTATGAATAAAGGGCCGCAGGGACTCCGCATGAAAAAATTCCTGGAAACCCCCGGCCCATTCCGGTTGACGAAGCGGGGTGAATATCAGGTGTTGTCGCATGCCGTGAAAATTGCTTGCGACGTGTGCAGCAAACCGGAAAAAGAACTTTCTGTGGATATTTATCTGGACGGCCACTCAAACATTGTGAGGATGGTTGAACTCGTAAGATTGTGGGATGTGGGGGATGAAACCATCCGAACCGTGTGTGGCAACGAATGGTTTGACGTGTGTGGCAGAATTGTCAGCCTTGAATGTTCCGATTTCAAAAACATAAATGGCGTCGTGTTTCCGAAAAAGGCCACGGTCACCCATTTCAGCATTACGGATGAAACACGGAAAAAATTGAACCGGGCTGATAGAACAGGCGATCTGATCGATCGCATCAATGCCTTCTGCGGAGACGCCAAAGAACGGATCGGTGCCATCTATACAATTGACGTAAAAGTCTGCAGAATCAATGAACCCCTGCCGCCGGGGTTTCTGGATATGTCTGTGCCAGTGGGAACTTGGGTGTATACGGATGGAGATACCGCCCGGAAGGTTGAAAAAGACATCCGCCCTTGGTATGTCCGCTGGCGGTTTGCCGTGTTGCTGGCGGCCTGTTGCGTCATCACCCTTGCTATTGGCTGGGCCGGCGTCCGCTGGCTGGGCTGGCGGTCCGGATAAACAGGCACATCCAGCAGGCCTGAACGGGGAGGCAGGACATGTTGCCGGTCATTTACATCGGGGACTATCCGCTGGCCACATATTACGTGATGGTTTTTCTGGCCCTGCTGGCGGTGTTCGTGCCCGGCATCCACTGGAATTACCGTTACGGGCCGAAATTGGCGATCGGTCCCGGCATCATATTCTGGGCGGGCGTACCCGGCTTTCTGCTGGGGCGGATCCTGTATTTCGCCCTGTTTGTGTGCCCCGGTGACTGGAAAAATCTGCTGGATTTCGGCTATGGCGGTACTATGTTTCTGGGGGTATTGTTGGGATGTCTGGGAGGTGTAATGGCGTACTGCCGCGTCCGGGAGTTGCCGGTGCTTCGGACACTGGACGTGTTTGTGCCGTGGGTACCCCTGGGTGGGATCTGTGGCCGGGTGGGATGCCTGCTGTACGGTTGCTGTTACGGACGGCCCGCGATGGTCCCGTGGGCTATCCGGTTTCCGGCGGACAGTCCCGCGTGGGCCGAACACGTTCAGTCCGGATGGTGTTCGGTTACGGCGGAGGTGTCGTTGCCGGTGCATCCGTCCCAGGTGTACGCCATCCTGGCGTGGCTGGTAATCTTTGCCGGACTGGTGATATTGCGGCGTCGGAATCCTCCTTCAGGCGCGATGCTGGCGGGTCTGGTCGGTGGTTATTTCGCCAAGCGGTTCCTGCTGGATTTTTTCCGGGCCGATTATCCGCCTCTGGTAGGACCGCTGGACCTGATGCAGACGCTGGCCTTGGGCGTGGTGCCCGTCTGTGCGGCCATTCTGTGGTTCGCCCTCCGCCACCACGCGGCATCCGAGACCTCCGCGTCACAGGAATAGGGCTCAATCTTTTCGTGAAGGCCCGGGAGAACCCTGAGATCGCCCCGGTGGGAGCGGCGATTCTCCGATTTCCATGGAATGCCGCCGGAATTCCCGGATTGCGCAACAGGGACGAAAGATATTTCGCCCCGGCCAGTTGCGTTTGAAGCCCCGGGCGGATACCGTGTCCTCAGTTGCCGAATGAACGACCTCCTGCGGTTTGCCGTTGCATTCAGCCTTATCCCGGGATGGGGTCATCACTGTTCACGGCCCGGCGGGTTCGGGGCTTACCCGGGCCAGGGAATACACGTGTTCGCTATGCATCCGCGAATAGAAGTCCATCACCCGGTTGGGTTCGGGGGCCATGTGGGGTGGACGGGGCGTGAATCCTTCGATGTCCGTGTGCATTATCCAGGATTCTTCCCGGACCTCAAACACGGGTTTAACATCCGATGGAAGGGTAAATGTCATCTCAGTGCCTTCCCCGGGCATGTAGAACAGTTGCAGATCCTCGCCGGGCCCGCAGTCCCGCAGGGCGATCCCGCCGATGGACAGGCCGGTCAGCGGATGTCCGCTGTCGTTGCGGGCCCAGACCCGGGACGCCTGCCGGGGCGACCGCACCCGGACTTTCCAGCGGGTCTGGCCGTCGTCTGCCGTCTGTTCCAGGGTTTCCATGGACAGGGGCCCGAACGGCGGCAGGGCGGCCGCGGCCTTCAGGTATGCCCGCTGATCCCCCGGGCGGAAGGGCCCGGCCGTTTCCCGCGTCGTGCCTGGCGGAAAATACTGGCGGGTCCACGCGTCCGTAGGCGGATTGTTCCGGTACAGGCCGAAGGGGAACTCCCGTTTGAACAGGTCCCGGAACCATTCCGCATTGTTGCGGTCCGAACTCAGCCACCACGCCCGGCCTTCCCGGAAATCCACGGCGTAACACAGGCAGTTCAGGGCGGGCGTATCCGGCGATGGCCGGTTGTGCGCCAGCCCCAGGCCAAGCAGCGAAACACCGCCGCCCAGCAGCAGCAGAACCGTGGCCGCCCGGAGTCTCCAGCCCATTCGGAACAGCGGTTCCGTCAGCGGTGCCATCATCAGCACCAGCAGTACGGCCAGGGGTCCCAGGACAACCATTGCCGCGCTGGTCAGCGTGTGCAGGCAGTACACTAAAAGCGGTGCCTGAATGCTGATTACCGGGATCCACAGCACCAGCGTCACCAGCCGGGCCGATCCGTGGGGTATGCCTTCCGGCCTGCGGCTGGACGCCAGCAACCCTATCCCGCCCGCCAGCAGCGGAAACACCGCGAGATGCAGGCCTTCCGCCGCGTACCGGTAAAACACCCCCAGCGGAACCAGCCACAGCAGCAACCCCGCTGCTGCCAGTTCCGCGGGACGCGGCACGCGCCAGCCGCACACCGCCCCGCACAGGCCCGCCGCCAGCAACCCCGCCGCGGCGGCGTAATGCTTGTAACTGTACAGGGCCGTCTCCCGCCAGATGAAGATCGGCACGACGCCCGCCGCGAATGCCGCTGCCGTCGCCAGGACCACGCATCCCACCGCCAGCCCCAGGGCCGCCACCAGACCGCCCGGACGCAACGCGCCCCGGCTGAATCCGGTGCCCAGACCGGTGCCCAGCAGCGCGAGTCCGAGTCCCAGCAGCAGATGGTCCACCCACGGCGGGTAATACACCAGGTTCGAACCGAACAGGTTGAAATAGGTCAGGTTGGGGCCGTACAACTCCTCACGGTCAAGCGAGTCGAGGTTGCCGTAATACCGGCACAGGGCGAGCACGTGCTCCCCGTGGTGCTGCAGCGAGGCCAGGCTGACCTTGTCGGGGCGATCCAGCATGGTGTGGTAGTAGCAGAATCCATCCACGAAGGCTAGGTTGTAACCCGGGCGGGTCTGCTTGTACTTGCCGAAGTTGCTGCCGAAGGGCAGGCGGTCATACACGCCGAAAAAGATGGAATTGGTTCGGGTTGGCGCGCCGGACCGGGCCAGATGGCGGATCAGAGGACCGTTGTGATTCGAGGTTTCAAACATGAGGGACGGTCCGCTGACGCCCCGGGTCTCCAGGCCGGTCACGACCGCTACGTTCTCGTACCACTGATGCCGGGTGAAGGCCCTGGCACCATATCCGCCGGTTTCTTCCTGATCCGAGAACACGAAGATCACGTCATGCCGCAACGGCGGGAGATGTTTCAGGGCCCGGCAGGTTTCCAGCATCGCCACGCATCCTGAAAGGTCATCCGCCGCCCCCGGCCCGTAGGGAGTAGAATCGAAATGGGCGTCCACCGCGATGGCCTTGCCGGAGGGGTCGGTTCCCCGGACGCGTGCCAGCACGGCGCGTTCCCAGACAAGACCTCGATCCCCATGGCGCACGGGACCCTCGATGGTTTCCACTTCCACGTTCAGGCCCCGCAGGATGGATATAAGCGTCTGGAAAACCCGGTCGTTTTCGGGGGATCCCGCGGGATGCGGGGCCCTGGCCAGTTCCTTCAGGTGAACCATGGCCCGTTCCGCGGAGAATTGATCCGGGGGCGCGGTGGCAGGCTTTGGCGTGGGGGGGAGGGATGCCCACCACGACGCGAGAACAACCAGCAGGATCACGACCAGCGGCAACCAGGTCCGGCGACACGAAGAGTTCATGGGGCCTCCTGAACGTTAAGGGTATTTCAATGGTTGGACCATCAGTTTCCCTTGCCGGTTGCGCTCAAAATCACCGCCGACGCATAATGCCTGCCCGGGAGACCTGTCAACGTGTTGCCGCCCCGTTTTTTCGTCCCCTATACCGGGTTCGCGCCTGGGAATGAGGTGGAGTTGCCCACCGATGAGGCCCGCCACGCCAGCTGCGTGTTGCGCCTGGTCCCGGGGGAGCAGGCCATGGTGTTTGACGGTCGGGGGAATTGGGCCGTCGGACCCGTGGTACGCGCGGAAAAAGATCGCGTGACCATCCGGGCCACCGAAACCGGCCGGGACCCGGTTCCGGACCAGGATTTCACGCTGGCTTGTGCCTGGCCCCAGTCCGCCGCCGTCGTCGATGAGATCGTCGCTCGCGCGACCGAGCTGGGCGTTGACCGGCTGGTTTTCTGGCGGGCGGAGCGATCCCAGCGGGCTCCGGCGCTGTCACCCCGGATCGAGCGGGTGGCCGTGGCCGCGTGCAAGCAATGCGGGCGCAACCATTTTCCGGGGTTTGAGACCGCGGGCGGCCTTGATGACGTGCTCGGGCGTGACGCCAGCCGGACGTGGTTTGCCGCGGTGGAACCGGGTGTCCTGTTCCCTCCCGGGGCGTGGGCGCGGGCGACGGGGAACTGCGGCGTGTTGATCGGTCCGGAGGGTGGCTATACCGCCCGGGAAATCACGCTCCTGGGGCAGGCCGGCGCGCGGCCCGTTTCCCTCGGACCGTGGACTTTGCGCGTGGAAGTGGCCGCCACGGTGGCTTCTTTCCTCATTCTTAATGGTATGGGCCGACTGGGCACGCGGATGGATGGCCCGCGCGGAGACGACGCCTGAAACCAGGGTTCAGCGCGAGGGCGGGAGAATAACCCCGGCACCGGTAACGGCGATGTTTTCCACCACGGCGGTTTCCCTGGCATTCGATGGCCAGGGCGGAGCCTCCGGACCGCGCGCCCGCTGAAACGCGTCCGTTTCCAGGTGGGCCAGAATCCGGGCCCGGACCTCTTCCACGTGCTCTTTGCGGCACAGGGCGATGGCCGCGCCCCCCAGTCCCGCGCCCGTCAGGCAGGCCCCGAGTGCCCCGGCCGTGGTCGCGATGTCTACCAGGCGGTCCAGGGCGGGGGTGCTGGCGCCATACGATCCCGGGCACGTTTCCAGCGGACGGTCTTCCTCTATCCATCGTCCCATCACGGCGTCATTGACCGGGAACTTGAAGGGACGCCCTGTGGCATCAATGACCCGGTCACCGTCGTGACCCACGCGCGTAAGTTGTCCCATTTGTTCCAGGTCGCCTGCCGTCAACGCTTCGAAAAAGCGGCGCGCCCGCACGGTTTCCGCCAGGCCAAATAACAGGGGACCCCGGACGGCGAAGCGGACAGGACGTTCACTCTCGGGCAGATCGCCGAACAGCCGATCGTATTCTTCCCGGGTCTGGTCAGTGCCGTAGCGTCGCTCCAGGGTCGCGAGATCCAGTTCTTCGGGCAGGCACCTGATCAGGCGAAGACGGTCCTGGTTACTGGGGAACGCGTTCAGCACGTCGGGAAACGTCAAAAACTGGAATGGCCCGCCCTCCGGGCACAGCATGGCGGCTTCCGTTTCCAGCATGCGCAGGGCCATGGAATAGGTGAACCGGTTGCGCGCGTAATCCGCCCGCCGGGATCCGCTCAGGGACCGGCTGGTAAAGGTGTGCAGGATCAGGAAGGTCGCGTCGCCTGGCATGGCGCGCCAGGCCGGCGGTTCCGGGAACAGGTCGGGGCCCCCCAGGGCCGCGTGCAGCACGGCGTTTGCCCGGGCCAGGACTACCGCGGCCTGGTCGCTCAAGCCCACGCGGGCCCCCGCGAACCATTCCGCCTGCCGCGTGCCATGAAGCAGGGCCGGCGGGTCCGGCGCGTGTCCGGCCGCGTCCCATTCCGCCAGCAGCATCGCCACGCACAGGGACGCCGAGGAACTCAGGGACGCGCCACGGGTCAGGTCACTGCCTACGACCACGCGCAGGCCCTTCTCGGAGGTCGCGCCGTGAAAACGCCCCGCCAGGGCCGCGCCGAGAAGGTATCGCCCCCAGGCAGGTAACTGGCCGGCCTGGTCGCGCCCGGCCAGGGTAAGCAGGGCCCCCGGGTCATGTCGCGGATAACGCCGCCGAAGCCGCGACAGGTCCTCATCGAAAGGCACCAGGGAAAACGACACGGCCGGATCCGCTGGATCCAGGTTGACGTAACGTCGTTCGGGGTCATCGGTGACGGCAGCGATAACCAGGGTTTCCCCGTGGTGGGCCTGCAGATTGAGCCAGCCTCCGTGGGTATCCACGTGCATGCCCCGCAGGTTGATCCGTCCCGGTGCTCGGTAGATCCGCGCCGGCAGATCGCCAAAAACCGCCAGGAACCGGTCCAGCGCGCGGCGCAGCCATGCGATTTTCTGCCGTGCCAGGTCAGCACGATGGTTGTAAATGGCCCGAAAGGCCAGCCAGCCCGCGGGTTCCCTGTCCAGCAACTCGAGCCAGCGGGAACAGGCCATGGAATGTCGGGGCGCGAGCGGTTCCGATGAAACCTGTTTTCCCACGCTCACTGGCTGTATACCGTCTTCACGCCATACTGCTGGCGCAGGTCCTGAAGCGTTCGCAACAGGTCGGGTTGTTCCCCGACCCGCGCGATTTCATTGATTATGTGATACGCCTTGGCGAAAGCCCACCTTGCCGGCAGGTTTGGATCACCCGCGGGCGCGTTGTCCAGCCGGGCCTTGAAGATGAGTTCCTTGCGGCGATCGAGGGCCCGCCCGGAGACGCGCATGACCACTTCCTTGTCCCGGGCCGGATCGAATCGACCATACACCCTGACCGGCCGTTTCAGGTAGAAATCGGGCATGGCGGTGGGGAACACTTCCGAAGAATCAACCTGGGAGTACTTCGTCTGAATATCGATCAGGACGGGATCCTGGAACTGTTCAAAGAACGCAAGAAGGGCGTCGGCTGTCCGCTCAATTTTCGGTTCCACGGTGGCGTCACCCCGGTTGCGGTAGGCCAGCAGGTCCATGAGATAGCGGTTGACCGTGTTGCCGCTGCCGAAAGCGAAAATGGTGTTACCGCTCCGGTTATTGGCCGAGACCTGGTTGATAATGGTCCGGCTGTCCTGGAGGCCCGCCGTGGGGCGGCCATCGGTCAGCACGATCACCAGCCCGGGCACCCCCGCCCGGGGAGGATCCGCGATAACGGCGGACAGGGCGGAATACACGTCCGTGCGGCCTACCGCCTCGAGTCCCCGCAGGAATTTCTGGGCCTCCGCGAGGGCTTCCGGGGTGGCCGGTCGACGCTGGGGACTGAAAAAGGATGGGTTATCGCGGAACAGGACGATATTGAATCGGTCCTCCGGTCGCAGGGATTGCAGGGCCTGGGACACGCCCCGGACGTTCAGGTCCAGTTTGCGCTGCGTGATGCTGCTAGACGCGTCCAGAACGAAGGTAACGTCCTTGGGCAGGATCTTGGGTGAAGCATCCTGCTTGATGGAGACGGCTATTTCAAAATAGCCTTTATCGCTTTTTGTATCTTTAAAAGTAGATATACGTATATCGACCAAGTCATCCAGAAACTCGTAATCCGATTCTTTCTGTATTTTTTCGGATGTTTTTGCTTGTTCCTGTTCCGCGGCGGGTGTGTCCAGTTTCTGCGCCGTAACGGGCGGGGGAGGAGGAGGGGGAGGCGGGGGCAATGCGGGACCGGCCTGCTCCATCCCCTGGGGATTCAAGGCTTCGCCCAGCCGGACCGTTCCCCGGAAATCGCCTTCGAGCGGGATCTGTCCCGGGTCCACGGCGTCGCTGCGAAACACGGGTGTCTGCTCAGGCGGCAGAATGAAATCCGGGCTGGGACGTACCAGCCGCCGGGCGATATCCAGATCCTTCCGTGCCGTGTCACCCGAAATTTCCACGATCCGGGTGTCGGCCTGCTGCAGCATCTGTTCAGGGGACTGCGGATCATACAGCCGGTCCGGTATGCTCTGGGCCAGCCGACGGGCGAGATCCTCGGTTTCGAGCATCTGCTGGGGCGCGGGAGTGCCCGTATCCGGCAATCGGGTTTCTTCGCCCGCGCCAAACAGTTCCGCCAGTTGCTGCCGGATGGCTTCAGGGCTGGGTTCCGGGTTCCGCGTGTCCGGCGCGGGCTTCTCGGGGGACGGTTCGGGCTCCGGCGGCTGCACGCGAACTCGGAAACGAATCAGTTCGGGCGGAACATCCCGGTTAGCGGCCAGCAGGGTAACATGCGGCGCGAGGGCCAGAACGGCCAGGTAGATCAGGGCTGAAATCGTCAGCGACAGCAACAGTATCGCGCGTCGACTCAGCACGTTATTGACCTCCACCCTTCGATTGCAGTCGTTGCAGGGCTTCCTGGGCCTGGGAGGCTTCGGGTGCGTTGGGGAAGTCCCGGACCAGTTCGGACCACGCCCCCGCGGCGTCTTCGGCGCGTCCCATTTTTTCGAAACACAGGCCGGCCTGCCACAGGGCCGCGGGACTCAGCGTCTCGTGCAGGTACAGCACGGCCACCCGCATGAAGGACTTTGCGGCGATTTCCCACTGTTCCCGGGCGGCATAGAGTTCCCCCAGGCGGAACGCCGCGCGGGCCGCCGGTTCGCCGGATGCGCCTTTGACGGCGGCCTCGTACTGGGCGATGGCATCGTCGGTGCTGCCTGCCGCCTCGAGCAGGCGTCCCAGCCTCACCCGGGCCTCGCCACGTATAGCGGGGTCCCCGTCGGATTCCGCCAGTTTCCGGTACCCGTCCATGGCCTTGTCGGGCCGTTCGGCCTTTTCGTGGCACTCGGCGATTTTGAGCGCGAGCATTTCCGGCCTGGTTACCTGCCGCGCGTTTTTGAGCGTGGCTTCCAGGGCCTTGATGGCGGCGTCCCATTTTCCCGCGTCCATCATCTGCTGCGCTGTCCAGGCGTAAAGATCATCGGGGAGGGGAACGCCCGGGAAATCCGTGATCACCTTCAGGAACTGCTCGGCGGCATTCGAGTAATCCTTCGCCTGGTAATAGGCGAAGGCACGGGTTCGGGCGATCCGCCCCCGGAGTTCCGGGGAAGGATTCGCGGCGTCCGCCCGCTGGAGCAGTTCCAGGGCCTTCGAGGGATCGCCTCCATCCCGCAAGGCGTATTCGGCCAGCCGACAGGCCGCCTCGGCGTGGTACCGGGCGGCTTCGGGCGTGTTCAGCAGTTGCTGAAACTGTTCCGTGGCCCCGGCGAAATCACGGGTGTTGTGGCAGGTGATGGCCAGCCGGAAGCGGGCCTCGGCGATGGTGGCGGGATTGGTCGCCCGGGCCAGAATATCCCGGTATTTCGCCACGGCCTGTTCAAAATCCTTCGCGGTGAACTGGGCGTCTCCCGCCTTCAGCAGGGCCTGTTCCGCCAGCGGGTTATCCGGGTATTTCCGAACGAACTCCTCGTATTGTTTTGCGGCCTGGTCCCGTAATCCCAGTTGTTCCAGGCATTCGGCGGCCTTGAACAGGGCGTCCGGCGCGAAAGAACTGTCCGGAAACTTTTCCGCGACGATCCGGAATTCCTGGCGGGCGTCTTCATAGTTTCCGGTGGCCACGTTCAGTAAACCCAGCAGGTATCCGGCTTCGCCAGCGAGGGGGCCATCCGGCCGGGAGTCCAGCAGGGCCCGGGCTTCCGCCATGGCTTGCGCGGTATCCCCCTTCAGGTACAGGGTCCAAGCCAGTTTATGCCACGCGTGGTCGGCATAGGGCGTGTCTTTGAATTTTTCGCGCACGGCCTGGAACTGTTCGATCGCCTCGTCGTACCGCTGGGCGGCTCGCGCGCATTCGCCCTGCAGGTAACGCGTGCCCGCTTCGAGTTCCGGCGCGGGCGCGGTATCCAGAAACGCCCGGGCGGCCGCGGCGGCATCGTCCACCCGTCCCGCCCGGAACAGCACCCACGCGTACCCGTACGCCGCCCGCCTGGCGTACTCGGAATCTGGGAAAGCCTGCCGCAGTTGTTCGTACGCGGTGGCCGCGGCGTCGTACAGCCCCATCCGGTCGTAGAGTTCTGCCGCCCGGAACCGGCTTTCCGCGCGTAGGTCGGCATCGGCGTCCGTCGTGCCGGCAACCTGGGCGAAGGCGGCCGCGGCTTCCTCGTCCTGTCCTAGCCGTGACAGGGCCTGGGCGAGTTGATATCGCGCGTAGGGTGCCACGGGCTGGTCCCCGTAGGTATCCGTTATTTTCCGGAAGGCGTCCGCCGCGCCCTTCGCGTCACCGAGTTCCAGCCGGGCCCGGCCCGCGTAATAAAGGGCCCGGGCGGCCTGGTCCGGCGGCAGGGCGGTTTCCATCAGTTTCGCGAGGGTATCGGCCGCTTCCTGATACCGTTTCAGCAGGAACAGGCACTCGCCGCGGCCCAGCCGCGCGGCGCGCTGTTCTTCCGGTGAACCGGAGCCCGCAACCCGTTCGTAGGCCTCCAGGGCTTTCTCGTAACGTCCCGCGGCCTGGGCGGCTTGTCCAAGGCGTAGATTGGCCTGAATTGCCGCCGGCGACTGGGGATACTCCCGCAGGTACGTTTCGTACTCGTCTGCCGCTTCCGCGAACAGTTTGCGCGCGAAGAGACCGTTCGCGAAGTCCAACTGGTCCCGGCCGGGGATTTCGGCGGGAGCGGCTGAAGGGGCGGTTTCCGCCGGCGTGGCGGCCGGCTTGAAATCGTCCGGGCTGATCGGGGTGAGGTCCGCTCCCGGCTGAGCCATCGTTGCCCCCGCGGCCGTCAGCATCGCGAGCGCCATTATCGACCACGCGAACGACCTACGCGCCACGCGGGTTCTGATCGTGTCCGGTTTCATGGCCTCGGCGTTTTCCCTGCGGTCTGCCGGATCCGTTCCGCCTGTTCGGGGGTGAGTGCCGCGAAGGACACGTTCTGGATGTCCGCCTTGCGGCAGCAGTCGAGCACGGCGATGGCCACCCCCAGGTGCGCGGCCGCGTCGCCCCGGATGATGACCGCGCCTCCAGGAAAATATCGCGCCACGCGGTTGAGCACCTCCTGCAATTCCTCCAGCGTCATCCGCCGCTCGTTGACCACGATGTCCCCGTTTTCCTTGATGTTGATAAAGATTTCTCCCTGGTTTCGCTCGCTGGCTGTCGCGGAATCTGCCGTGGGCAGGGTGATGTCTACCTCGCTCTCGAGATTGGCGTACACCGTGATGACCATGAAGAACACCAGGGTCAGGAACACGATGTCGATCAGCGGGGCCAGCGGGATGGTTTCCGCTTCTTCTTGGATCTGCCTGCCGATTCTCATGAGCGGTCTCCGCCGTAGGTGGTGATCAGTTCAACGAATTCGCTCGCCTGCGCTTCCAGTTCCGCGATGATCCGCAACACCCGGCCACGCAGGTAGAAATAGATCATCATGCAGGGAATGGCCACGATGAGCCCGCCCGCGGTGGTGATCATGGCCTGCGACACACTGTAGGCCATGGTGAGCCCTTTCACCTGGGCCGCGTCCAGGGCGATGGAACTGAAGGCCTGCATCATGCCCCATACCGTGCCCAGCAGGCCCAGCAACGGGGCAACGGTGGCGATATTATTCAGGTAAGACACCTTCTGCCACAGGGCCGAAGCCGCCCGTTCTCCTTCGCTTTCCATGGCTTCCTGCACCACGTAACGGTCGTGCCCGGCCATCTTGAGGCCCGCCCGGAGCACCTTCGCGATGGTCTCTTCCCGGTCCTGGCACATCTGGAATGCGCCTTTCAGGTCACCCGCCCGCAGTTGCGCGTGGGCCCGTTTCACGAAGGAGGCCGGCACTTCCCGGGACACGTTCAGCGTGATCAGCAGGTAAATCGCCAGTGCCAGGCCGATGAAACCAAGGGCCATGGTGATCCACAGGATGATTCCTCCCTGCCGGATCATCATCATCAGGGTGAGCCGTTCGGGGACCCGGGACTCGGGGGAGCGCGAGGTAGACCTTCCGCTTTCACCGTTTCCTGGGGCCGCGGTCTGGACCGCCGGCGTGGCCGTGGCGCTGTCACCGGGCGCTGTCGCGGTATCCGGAGCGGCTTGTCCCCAACCAGGCATGGATCCCGCCGCCATCACGATTCCCAGCAGAACAAGGTAGATGAACCACCGCGCGCGTGCCATGGACGCACTCCTTATACCGTTCGCGCCGGTCTCCCTCGGGAAATCCGGCATGCCGCGCGCCCCGGCCGCCCGCGGGTACTCCACGGCCCGCCGGAGCGGATGTGTCCCTCCAGTATTGAAAAGTATTATGCGTTTCTTACCGTGAAAGTTGCAACAGCCGCGACGCGCGCTCACGCGGCCGGGATCAGACCCTGCGCAGGTGATCCCGTAACGCGTCGGCAACCTCCTGCTGCTGGAGTTCGCTCAACTCCGGGTAGATAGGTAGGGCCAGCACTTCCCGGGCGGCGGCTTCCGCCCGCGGGCAGGTCGTGTTCCCGGTCCATGGCGCGAAACACTGCTGCCGGTGAAGGGGGATCGGGTAGAACACACCGCAGCCGATGCCCCGTTCCCGAAACAGGGCCACTGCTTCGTCGCGCCGGGGAATCCGGATCACGTACTGGTGGAACACGTGTTCCCGGTCCGGCATGGTCTTTGGTCGGCGGAGGTCCTCCAGGTCGGCAAGCAGCGCGTCGTAACGACGGGCCTTTTCCCGCCGCGCCTCGTTCCAGGCTGGCAGGTGGCGCAGTTTCACGTTGAGCACGGCCGCCTGGATCGCGTGCAGGTGGCTGTTGGTCCCCACCATTTCGTGCGTGTACTGGACGCTGCCTCCGTGGCAGCGCAGTTTTCGGACGCGGTCCGCCAACTGATCGTCGCTGGTCAGCACCATGCCACCCTCGCCGGCCGCCCCGAGGTTTTTGGTCGGGTAGAAACTCAGCGCGGCGATGTCGCCCATTGACCCGGCCACCTGGCCCCGGTGCGACGCCCCCAGGGCTTGCGCGCAGTCTTCGATGAGCGCGAGACCGTGTTGCCGGGCAAGGTTCCGGAGCGAATCCATGTCCGCGCATTGGCCATACAGGTGCACGGGCAGAATGGCCCGCGTCCGGGGGGTGATCCGATGGGCCACCGACTCGGGATCGATGTTGAACGTGTCGGGATCGATGTCCGCGAACACCGGCGTACCCCCCGCGTTCACGATCGCGCCGGCCGTGGCAAAAAAGGTGAACGGCGTGGTAATGATTTCGTCCCCCTGACGGATCCCCAGCGCGCGAATGGCCAGTAGCAGGGCGTCCGTACCCGAGGCTACCCCGATCGCGTGACGAACGCCGACCAGCGACGCCACGGCCGATTCGAATTGTTCCACTTCCGGGCCCCCCCGGAACCGGCAGGTTTCAAACACCCGCGCGATCGCGGCATGGATTTCTGGCAGGATAGGCGCGTACTGGGCACGCAGATCGATCATGGGAACCGCCATGGGGTAATCCTTGCGTTCGGGTGGCGTGTCGAAAATGGAGTGGGAAAAATTATATCATTTCTTCCGGGTAAACCGCCCCGGTAGATGTCAGAAGGGCCGGTCGACGCCCGAGGAGAGGAAGCATGGACGTCAAAGAACTGCTCAGGCCCGGGGAATACGTCGTGGGACTCGACATCGGCGGCACCAAGATGCTGGCCGCTGTTTTCGATCATGAATTCAGGGTTGTTGGTCAATCCAAGAAAAAAAGCAAGACCGGCACGGAAAGCGACGTGAACGCCTCCGCGGAGGAACGGGTGATCGCCGTGATTACCGCCGCCATGCAGGAGGCCGGTTCACCGCCCGTCCGGGGAATCGGCGTGGGATCGCCGGGACCGCTCGATCCCGCTACCGGGATCATTATCGATACCCCTAACCTGGGCTGGAAGAATTTCCCTCTCGCCGAGCGGCTGCGGGAAAAATTCGGCGTGCCGGTCCTGGTGGATAACGACGTGAATGTCGGAACCTATGGCGAATGGCGATTCGGCAAGGTGGCCGATTGCCTGCATGTCGTCGGTATTTTCCCGGGGACCGGTATCGGCGGGGGCATCATCGTTGACGGTCGCCTCCTCCACGGCTTTTCCGGGGCGGCAGGGGAGGTGGGACACATGACCGTCCAACCGGACGGCCCGTTTTGTGGTTGCGGCAAGCGGGGATGTCTCGAGGCCGTGGCCTCCCGGGTAGCCATCGCGAAGGAAGTCGCCGCCCTCGCCGCGCGCGAAGACGCTCCCTATATCAAGCAGAAGTGCGGTACCGACCTGTCCGCCATCCGCAGCGGCGTGCTGGCCCGGGCCATCCAGAACGGAGAGAAAATGGTGGAGGCCGTGGTCCGAAAGGCCGCCTATTATATCGGCATCGCCGCGGGAAACCTGGTCAATATTCTCAGTCCCGAGGCGGTAGTGATCGGGGGCGGGCTCGTCGAGGCCATGCCGGAACTGTACCTGGAAGAGGTAAAGAGGGGCATTGCCGACCATGCCATGCCCTTCCTGCGCCGGAAGATCAGGGTACAGACTGCCGCTTTGGGTGATCTTGCTGTCGCCATGGGTGGGGCCTGCATGATCGCCGAACGTATCGCGGAAGTACGGAAAACCTGATTATCAGGAAACCGAGATCATGGGTATTTCCGTTCTTGGGGGAGCGTTGCGCGTCAGGTCGGGTCACTGAAGGATGGACTGCCCGCTTTCCACGGGGAAGATTGCCCGCTTCACTCTAAAGGACACGAATCTCCGATTGGAACAACGGACTGCGATCGAAGAGGAAAGGTAATGACGGGTGCTTGACCACCCCGGCCCTTAACGACACAATCCGCGATCAAGGTAGGGGATTGAACCAGAACCCGTTATCGACCGTGGTAGGATAACCATCCGCGATCGAAAAAGTGGGAATATAGGTTCCACCTGTCAATGGGTTATCTATCCGGGGAAGGTCTTTCCACCCTGGCCTTTGAATCAGTCTTGCGCGTCTCAGCGTGTTGTCATCGCCACGGTGTCTTGTCATCACCCTGCACCCTGTACCGCCCCCATATCCCGTCATCGCCTCCATACCCATCATCGCCTCCACTTTCTGTCATAGCCTCCCCATCCTGTCATCGTCTCTGCCTCCTGTCATCACCCTGCACCTGCACCGCCCCCGTATCCCGTCATCACTGCCCTACCCACCATCGTCTCCACCTCTTGTCATTGCCTCCACTTTCTGTCATAGCCTCCCCATCCTGTCATCGTCTCCACCTCCTGTCATCACCCTGCATCCTGCACCGCCCCCATATCCCGTCATCACCGCCATATCTCGTCATCGCCTTCGCCTCCTGTCATTGCCTCCACTTTCTGTCATAGCCTCCCCATCCTGTCATCGTCTCCGCCTCCCATCATCACCCTGCATCCTGCACCGCCCCCATATTCCGTCATCACCGCCATATCTCGTCATCGCCTTCGCCTCCTGTCATTGCCTCCGCATCCTGTCATTTCGACGAACGCAGTGAGGAGAAATCTTTCCTTCTTCACGCCTGCCACCGAACTACCCAATCCCCCGCGAACACCACAACGGCCCTGGACCCCCACGCGCACCTGTCGCGCAACAGAATGCCCTTATTAATAGAGGGACATTTCGTTACGCGCTCCATGACGATGCCGCGTCTGCCCCCGTGAAAAGGAGAATGTTCATGGCCTGCCATGCCTTGCTGACCCGTCCAGACCACCCGCTGTCAATCCCTTCCGATGCGCCGCCTGCCCTGGCGGAGGTCCTGGGGCCAGACCTTCCGGAGGATCACCCCTCCCGTAAAGCCTGGAAAGCATTGTTCAATGCCTTCGTGGAAGACACGGACCTGTTATCCCCGGGAGTTTTTCGGGCCGCCCGGGCCGCCACCATGCTGTTGCTGTGCGGAAAACTCGAAGCCCGCCTCCTGCATGATCTCGACAATCCGGAACACGCCCTGCCGCCCGCCGCGGTCATCGCCCGGATCCTCCAGATGGAGAGGGAACTGGAGGAACTGCTGGAGTCCCTGGTGAAAACCCCTGCCGCCGACCCGGGCAGTCCTGGTCCACGTGATCCGGAAGTGCACACCGTTCCCGGCGAACCGCGGTCCCGCCCTTGCGACAGCACCGATCCCGATGTGCCCTCCCGGACAGAACCACGGAATCCTGGCTCCGAACCCCCTACCGTTCGCGAATCCTCTTCAAGGCCCGTTTCCTGTTTCGACGAACCGGCGGATGAGACCTGTGCCTCGCCCGAATACCTCCTGCGGGTCGCCAGGGCCGAGAAGGAAGCCTCCCTGTGGCCCATGAATCTTCGGCCAACCGCTAAAGACCTGGTCAGGGAAGCCGCGCTGCACGTTTCCCGGTACGACGGTCTACCCCGCGACGCGTCCCCTGGCTGACCCGCGCGGGTAGCGAACGTTCATTTCCCTTACGCCCTGCCGATGTAAACCGGAACGTTCAAGCCGTCTGTGCCGCCAGTTCCCGGTCCACGCGGTCATGCAAAGCATTCAAGGTCTGTTCCGTGGCCAGGCGGACCGACTCGATGGCTTCCGGCGTCTCGTTCTGGGGCGGGTCGATCGGTTCGCCGTACCGGGCGTATACCCGGGCAAAGGGATAAGGGATCGGAAAACGGTCCCACGAGCGTAATCGCCGGCAGGGAGCAGCCGAAAAAGCCAGCGGCAGGATCTTGCGTCCCGTGCGGGCGGCCAGCACGGCCACGCCGGGCTTGGCTACCCGCCGGGGTCCACGCGGACCGTCCAGGGTGAATCCCGCCAGGGCCACCCCCAGTTCACAGGCGCGGACCAGTTGGCGCAACCCCTCGCCGCCGCCGCGGCTGGAGGATCCCCGTACCGCCGCCATGCCAAACCACGACACGATCCGCGCCGCCAGTTCCCCGTCGAAACTGTAACTGGTCAGCGTGTGTCCCCCGCATCCCCGGTGAATCCACGCCGCGAAGGCCATGGACTCGTGCCAGAAAGGCACAATGCAACCCCCATCCCGGGACAAAATGGCGTCCAGCGTGTCCCGACCGTCCACGCGCCATCGGCACGACACGAAGAGCAGGGAAAAGGCCCCGTAAAGAACGGGTGGCGCCACGGCCAGCACACATCGCTGTTTCAACGTGAAAGGCGTCGGACTCGTATAGTCCAGTTCCGGAAGTCTCACCGGCTTTCCAGTCCCCGGACGAGTTGGTAGATTACCCGGGTGCGCGGCGTCGGCAGCGAGGCCAGTTGCGCCCGGCGCAGAATCTCCCCGCTGATCGCCCGGATTTCGGTTGGCCGCCCTGCCCGTATGTCCTGCAGCATGGACGACACGTTGTTGCGCGTGTCGCGGCATATTTGTTCCGCCCGTTCGACCAGGCTGTGGGGAAACCGGTACCCTTCCGTCGCGGCTACCTTGGTGGCTTCCACCACCAGGTCCCGCATCAGTTGCCGGATCTCGGGAATTTCCAGCAGTTTCCCGTTCGGCGCGTCCAGGAGGGCCGTCAGGGGATTGATCGCCGAAGAAATCGCGACTTTTTCCCAGATCAATTGCCCCGGGCTTTCCGTGATTTCCACGTGAAAACCCGCTTCCTGCAGCACGCGGTACGCCGGCGTGACCGGACACGACGTCCACGCCCCGAACTGGGTCAGCCCGGCCGCCGCGTGGCGAACCTGTCCCTCGCTCAACAGGTGGGCTGCCTCTGTTGTCACGCCCGCCAGCACCCGCGCGCTGCCCACCAGGTTACACAGGGTCTCCACGTTGCCCAGCCCATTCTGCAGCGTCAGAACGGATACCTCCGGCGGAAAACGCAAGGAGGCCGTGTGCTGTGATTTCACCAGCACGATCACCAGTTCCACGCCGACGGGCACCGCCGTCGCCACCGGAACATGCTCCGTGGACCGGTTGCCTTCGGGAGATTCAAGGGTGATGCCCGATTTATTCAGCCGCTCCGCGCGGTCTGCCCGGTAGTCCACCAGGTGCACCTTGTTCCCCGCCCGCGCAAGCTTTACCGCGAACAGGCAACCCATCGCCCCGGGTCCCACTACCGCGATCTTGGCCATAACCTCCACCTTTCCTCGTTATTCCAGCGGACGCACGAACGCCTCACTCAATCCCGCCGTTTTGCGGATACGCGCGCATGCCTCCGACGCCGCCGCCCGGTCCGCGTAACCCGTCACGACGACCCGACAATACTTCCCGTCCGCCGATTTGATTATTGTAAGAGGAAGATTCAGTTGTTTTTCAACCTTTTTCAGAAACTGTTCCGCCTTGAGGTCCGCCTGGGATCCCGTGAACGAGGCCAGTTGCACGCCGAATTTTCCGGTTACGGCCTTTTTCCCGGAATCCGCGCTACTCGCGTCCGACGCTTTGGCCGGACTCGTGGTTGGATCCTTTTCCGGCTTGGCATCCGCGGGCGGGGAACCTGCCGGCGCGGGGGCGGGACCGGCAACCGGGGGTGAAACCGTCGCGGTGGGCTCGGGAGCCGGAGCCGCGGCCGGCGCGGCTGCCGTTTTACCAGGGGGTTCCGCGGGCGGCATCAGCGGTTTAATCGGCACCGCCGCGGGACTCGCTTCGGGCGGAGGAGTGGGCGTAACCCGGTGGGGGGAAGGTAACGGCGGTATTTCCGACAGCCGTCGTTTGCCGGAGGTTTCCCGGACCACCGTGTCGGTACTGGGCGGCGGTCCGCTTTCACGCCGGGCGGGGGGCACCAGCATTTTCCCCGGCGACGCGGGGGGAGAGGCGTCCGCCGGTTCGGTGGACGACGCCGGAAGGGTCCCAGTCGGGGCAGGCTCCGTCGCGTCGGCGGACGGAGAACCGCTGGGAGGTGCCTCGGTTGATGGGGGAGGAGATGAGATGGCGGGTGTTCCCCCGGATGAACCGGCCGTTCCATCGCCCGTCACGGGCACGACGTATACTTCCGTTGGTCCCTTGGCTACCGTCGTCTTGACCGTGTCCGTCGGGGCGGGAGGCGAAGTGCCTTCCGTCGGGGGCGCGGCAGTCGTCGCGATCTCGGTTGAAGGCGGATGGCCGGCGAAATCCAGCCGGGCTACCAGTTGGCCCAGCGCGAAAAACAGGGCCGCCAGGAAAAGGGCCACGCAGATCATGATGACCAGTTGCCCGCTCGTCAATTCGCCCGTGGCGGTTTCCGTTTGCCGCGTTTCCCGTGCCATGTCAGGTCATATCCTTCCCCGAAGAAATCGGTGCCGCCGAAGAAGCGGTGGGGGCCGAAACTTCCGGACCGGACCCCGCCGGTTCCGACGTTTTCATCGCTTCCATCAGGATTACCCGCGCCCTGTCCAGTTCCGCGTAGGAGAAGGAGGGATCTCGGACCTCGATAATCCGGTTGACCGCCCGGTCGAGATACCACACGACCCGATGTGCTCCCTCGCCCTGGTTTTCCCGGATCTTCCTGAAGGCCCGTTGCCGGCGAAGCATTTCCGCCGCGAGAAAGGCTACCGCGCCCTTTTCCCGGTCGGGCTCTTCGCAACTGGCGTAGAAAATCCGGCGTAACGGTGACAGGGCTTCATCTCCCGCTTCGGTCTGCCGGAGGATTTCCGGGTCCTGGTACGTGGCCGTCCACGCGCAGTAGACCTCTTCTTCCTTTACCCGGCCCGCGCAGACGGCGCAGAAATCCAGCCGTTTGATGCTGTCCGATTCGGCGCGCGTGGCAAGGGACCGCACCTTTTCCTGGTGCTGAAAAGGCGCCCCGCACGCCGAACACTGTCGGCCTATTTTACCGATCCGTATTTCCACCTGGGACAATCCGAATGGGCAGCACTACCCCTCAAACCTGAAAACAGTATACGCCTTTCCCATATTTTGTGACAAGAAACCGTTAACGCCCCACATTTTGTTTGCGACGAAATGGCCCCTGTGGCATGTTCTGCCGCGTGGCCTCAATGACCCCGCCACCCGTCTTGAAGAGCGAAAAGAGCAACTGCCGCGGCAGGTCGAATACCCGGACCGCTTCACCCGTCATTTCCGCGGCGCCACTGACCAGCGTGACGCCCACCGGAGGCAGGCCCGAAATTTCGCTTACCGGCTTGAACGCCGGTCCCCGGATGCGGAACCCCAGGTCGATGGTCCGCTGGGCCAGCCGGAATCCCTCGATGTTGAAACTCTGTTTCATGATCGGGATCTGTTCCGCCGTGTCCGGTTGCACGCTCATGGTGATCTGGTAGTCGATATCGCCCCCCGTGATCCATGTTCCCGAGCCCGTGAAGGACATCCCTTCCAGGTCAAGGCGTATGTCATCCGTCTGAATGCGGTCGCCAGACAGTCCCACGTTCGATCGGAACTCCCGGAATTTCAGTTCGGACGGATGCAGGTCGGACACCGTCCCGAAAAAGGCCGGGCCGAAATAGGCGATTAAGGCGTCGGAGAAAAAGCGCCCGTCTTTCACCGAAAACGCGCCTTTTCCGGAAAGGGTTCCCGGATCGTCCGTGTCCATGGTGTAATCGACCGATCCATCCACCCGCCCTTCCAGGACCTCCGGCAGTTCCAGGTGGCGCAAGAGGTATACCACTGGCAGGTGTTCCCATGACGCCCGAAGGCGCATGTCATTCGTCTCCTTGACTTTCGAGTAATAGCCCTCGATGCGGCCCCCTTCCACTTCCGCCCGGAACGGCTCCATGGAAACCGTTTCCGGCGTGTCCTTCACCTCTGCCGTGAAATTTTCCCCCTGCCAGGGGGGCATGTACACCGCCGCCGCGGCCAGGTGATAGGTCCACAGCCTTGGCGGCCCTGGCGCCTGGGCGGCAAGGTATTCCGGGTCGGCCTTCGCGTCCAGCGGCAGCATCCACGTTTCGGTCAGCGGAGGCACGTCCGCCCGTTGGGTTTCTATGGTGACGTCGCCGAAGTGCAGGTCCTGTCGCTGGTTGTCCAGGATCACTTTCACGCGCGCGCCCTCGCAGATCAGCGGCACCGGGCATCCCTCCGGAAGCAAAGAGGCCCGGTCGATGTATCCCCCGATTTCCATCACGTTCCCGTCAATCCGTTCCCCCCGCCGGTTTCTTTCGTAATACGCGTCCTTCGCGTGGGTGCCCGTGATGGCGTACGGCAGGTTGAAGCATTTGCCGGCCGAGTTCACGTCCAGGTACGGCAGGTCCACCCGGATATGCCGGACCTGCCATTTCCGCTCTTTCGCGCCCCAGTCGTATTCCAGCAGGGCCTTGATGGGCGTGGCGTCCACCGACGCTTCTCCCTCCACCTTGAGCAGTTTTCCCGGTTCCAGGGTCAGCCGCGCCTCGTGAATGGCCGCTCCCACCCCGATCGGTTTGCGCAACCACCATTCCAGGCCGATGCCCGCCCGCGTGGCCTCCGCCGAGGCTTTCAGGTCGATCCCATGGGGACTGACCCGTCCCGTCGCGCGGATTGTCGCCTCGCCGCTCAGCCACAGGTCTTCCGAGGGATGTCCCAGGGGCGTTTTTTCGATGTCCTTCACCGTGACTACCGCCGAGACATCCGCCGCTCTCGACGCCAGATCCGCCGAAAGGTCTCCAAACAAGGGCTGTCCGTTGAGTCGGGCGGAGAAAGGTTTCAGCGATAAACGCCCCTGTCCCAGCATCACCGTGGCGGACACTCCATCCAGGCTGAATGACATGAAGGGTTTTTCCATGCCTCCGTCCAGGATGGACACCATGCCTTCTGGAAACGGTTGTCCCGAAGTCCATCGCAACAGCGTCTGCCCGAACCGCACCCGGGCCGACGGGATTTTCGGATCACTGGAAGCGTATCGCGCGCTGGCTCCGGCCAGGTAAGCCTCGGCGGATATGACCGGCTTCCAGGGGGTGCCACGCGCGAAAATCGTTACCCGCGCCGGACCATCCGGCTCGAGGGTTAAACCCGCGATTTCCGGCGGGGCCATGGCGAGTCCCGCCTTGATCAGGTTCTCCAGGGGCAGCGATTCCACCCGGACCGTCGCCGTGATCTCCGGTTCCCCGCCATCCAGCCGGATACTGCCCTCTCCACCCGCTTCCAGCAGGTTCGATCGTGACGTTCCGCGCAGGTCTACCCCGCTGAAATCGGAACGGGGCGCGGCCTCAAGTTCCAGGGTTCCCGTTACCGGCGGCAGGATTCCGGCAATCGGCCACGGTAAAGAAACCGACTGGAACCCGAGCATCAGCCGTGCCCGCGCGGGAGAGGTCTGGTCGGCCTCGATTTCCAGGCGCAGGCGCCCGGTTCCGGCGGGTTGCCATCCCGGAACGGGAGTCGCCATCAGCCCAGCCAGCCGCTCCAGTTCAATCGTGTCGATATCCAGATCCAGCGAGGCGTCCTGTTTCCCAGACGCCCGGACTCGACAGGTAAAGGGCAGGTTCAAATCCGCCACGGTTACCCGACCGGTTACCCGCAGGTACCGGTCCGGGCTGTCCGGCGGCTGGTAAAGATCCGCTTCCAGGTCATCTACCTGGATGACGTTGCCGGGCACGGGCAGCCCGGCGATGCGCGCCGAGCATCCGTGCAGGGACAGCCGGAATGGCAGGTTTGGCGGGGCAGGTAACCGGCCGTATGCCGAAGCCAGTACCTCTTTCAACGAGGCGGGGCGCGTTTCGTTCGCCGCGACGGGCCTGGCCGACGGCGACAGCGGTTTAACTGGGCCAGGCAACGTGACGTCAAACCGTCCGCCGCGGATGATGACGCGGCCGAAACCGGTCTGGCCGGATAGGAGGGACGTCAGGTCCGGTTGCAACCGCAGTTCGTCCGCGTCCACCCGCACAGTGGGTCCCGTCTCCTGGCCTTCTCGGGCAAGGCGAACTTCCCAGAGCACAACTTCCCGGGGAAACACGAACCGCGCGTCACCAACCGCCAGGATAATGCCGAAACGTCGCGATAAGGCTTCCGCCAGCCCTCGTCGCGCCTGTTCCACGCTGCCCTGGAGGATCAGGGGAACGACCGCCGTCACGCACGCCGCCAGGGCCAGCAGGGCAAGCACGCGGCGCGCGGTCAGCGCGTCCCGGCGGGATGCCTCGGGGGAGTTCATTCGGTGGGTTCGCCAGCCTCCTGGGCGATCCACGGAACGCCCAGGGTTTCGAAAATGCGGTCACGAAGCCGTGCCGTAACATCGGGGTTCGCCCGCAGGAACTGTCGCGCGTTTTCCCGCCCCTGGCCGATGTTTTCGCCGTCCAGCGAAAACCACGCGCCGCTTTTCTGGATCAGTTTGTGTTCGACGGCCAGGTCGAGCAGGTCGCCCTCGTAACTGATGCCCTGGTCGAACAGGATATCGAATTCAGCCTGTTTGAAGGGCGCGCTCAACTTGTTTTTCACCACTTTCGCCCGCACGCGGTTGCCCACGTTTTCTTCGTGGTCCTTGAGGCCGGTCACCCGCCGGATTTCGATGCGCATGCTGGCGTAGAACTTCAGAGCCCGGCCGCCGGTGGTTGTTTCGGGATTGCCGAAGGTCACGCCGATCTTTTCGCGGATCTGGTTGATGAAGATCACCAGGGTTCTGGTTCGGCTGATCACGGCCGTGAGTTTGCGCAGCGCCTGGGACATGAGCCGGGCCTGGAGTCCCACGTGCGCGTCTCCCATGTCGCCTTCCACCTCGGCCCGCGGTACCAGGGCGGCCACGGAGTCCACCACGATCACGTCCACCGCGTTGCTACGCACCAGGCTCTCGCAGATTTCAAGCGCCTGTTCCGCCGTGTCGGGCTGCGACACCAGCAGGTTGTCGATGTCCACGCCGATTTTCCGCGCGAACACGGGATCCAGGGCATGCTCGGCGTCGATGTAACAGGCGACCCCGCCGGCTTTCTGGGCGTTGGCTGCCACGTGAAGGGCGAGGGTAGTCTTTCCGGAAGATTCCTGGCCGAAGATTTCCACGACCCGTCCCCGGGGCAGGCCCCCAATGCCCGTGGCGATGTCGAGGGATACGCTGCCGGTGGATACCGCCTGCACCTTGTCCCGCATGGAGTCGTCGCCCAGCCGGACGAGGGTGCCCCGACCGAACTGTTTTTCCAGTTGCGAAATCGCGATTTCCAGGGCCTTGGCCTTCATCTTGTCATCCTGCTGCGCCGCCATGTCGTGTCTCCCGTTTAACTGAAAAAGTTTTCATGTTTATTGTCGCTGATCAGCCCGCGCAAGATCAACCTTAAACTACCCCATCATCAAGCGCGGGACAAAATCCCCCGCGGCAACGATCACCCCACGGACAGGCCCTTGCGTCGGGCGATTTCGTGGATTGCCCACAGCATCTGGAGGGCCCGGGCCCGCGCGCCATGGCGCGTCCTCAGGCGGGTGTATCCCGCCAGGGCCATTTCCCGCGCGTCCTCCGGATGGGCAACGCTCCACGCCCAGATTTCGGCCAGTTCGTTGGGAGTCCTGAAGAAAAAGGCGTCCACGCCGTGTCGGAAATTCCAGGGGATTTCAATGGGCAGGGTCTCGGAAATCAGCAACGCGCCGTGGGCGGGGATTTCCCAGTACCGGACCGTGTCGAAACCCGCCCCGGCAAGGTTCAGTCCGGCCTGGGACCGCAACAGGCAGGCCTTGTACTGGTCCGGAGGGTAGGACGCGTTGAGCGCCTGGCCGGTAATCCGCCTGGCGTGTTCGAGCCAGTGTCGACGCAGTCCGTGTTCCTTGCCCGCCCAGAACAACGGCACGTCCCTTCTGGCGTTGATAACGGTTTCCTCGTCGGGGATCAGCCGGTCCGGGTACGCGAAGGGGAAGGGAATCACCTCTGGACCGTAATCGCAAACGCGCGCCCGTTCCCGTTTCAGATAGGCCAGGTAAGTCAATCCACCGGTTATGATAGCGGCCGTTTCCCGGAAGTCGTCCATTTCGTCCATGGCGTCAACGAGCGTGATCGGGGTGTGGCCGCTTGCCGCCCGCAACAGTTCCCCCGCTTCGGGGATCCATTCATCCATTTCCAGGATACCTTGGAAAATAAGGTCGAATCGCCGGGACCGGACCTGTTCCAGCAGGTCGTCAAAGGGAATGGGTGCCGCGCCCCGGTCGATCTGGCAGGGATAGTTGGCCAGTTGGGGATCCCTGGCGCCATGGAGCGTGGGTTTTCTGGGATAGTCCACCACGTTGGCGTCGCCCAGCGCATCGCACAGACCTTCATACAGTACGTCCAGGCCGTAGTGAGCGCGTCGGGGCAGCAGGAACAACACCCGTCGTGGCCACGGGGGAGGCGTGTCCGGACGCGCGGTGTTTCCGATGTCTGGCGCGCCGGCAGCGCGGGGGGGAACGGGCTGGTCGGGCGAGATCAGCGCGAGATGTTTCAGGGCGTTTTCCGGTTCTCCCGCCAGGTTCCACATTTCCGCCATCAGGCGGAATTCGTTGTCGGTTTCGCCCTGGAGGGCGAGCAGGCAGAACCATTGACGCTGGGCGATGCCAAGCGCGAGTTGGGGGGATATTTCACCCCGCGCGGCCATTGTACGCAGGCAGGTCAGGATGAGCCGTTCCCGGAGGACCTGTATTTCCCGGACGGCCGGAATGTGGATCAGCATCAACAGGCGCAGGGCATCGCCATCCCGTCCGGCCTCGACCAGGCGCAATGCCCGGATTTCAGGCAGGGGATCCGCGGCGAGCCAGAGATTCAGATGCCAGGGGTCCCTGGATTCCACGCGCGCCGGGATCCAGGCACCCGGCAGTTCCGGCGGATCGGGACTCACGATGGCCAGCACGTTCAGGCATGACGCGGGCACCCCTTCGTTCTCGATCATGCTCCGGAAAGACGCGGTGGCGCCCGTGAAGACCAGCGTGTCCGGCGAAATGGCCGCGTCAATGCCCGGACCCTCCAGCAAGCCATCCAGCATGGTAGACACGGCGCGCCACGGCGATGAATCATCCGGCTGGGCCCACACGGTGGCGGAAGGGTATTTCCGTTTCAGCAGGAGCGCGGTTTCCACGGCGCGGGCTCCACGGCAAAGGATTTTCCCGTCCGGACAGGGAATCATCCCCGCGGCGGTGGTAAGAGCGCGAACCAGCGATTCTGGAATGCCCGTTCCGGCGGCATCCGTCACGGCGCGGGCTCCCCGGAAAAGCGAGAGACCAGGGCCTTGAGGGCAACGCGGTCCACTTTTCCACTGGAAAGCAGGGGCAGGCGATCCCGGAAGTGGAACCGGCGGGGAATCTTGAAATGGGTCAGCCGCGCGGCACAGTAGGACCGGAGTCCTTCCTCCGAAAGGCCTGTTCCGGGCACGGGCACCACGAAAGCGTGGGCCACTTCCCCGTAAACGGGGTCCGGGACGGCCATGACGGCAGCAGCCAGCACGGCGGGATGCGCCTCAAGCACCAGCTCGATTTCGGAGGGAAACACGTTCTCGCCGCCGGATTTGAACATTCCGGAACGGCGTCCCCGGATTTCCAGGATCCCCTGTCGGAGGAGACCCATATCCCCGGTATGGAACCATTCCTCGGCGTCCATTCGCGCGCGGGTAATGCCCGGCTGGTTGAGATATCCCAGCATCCGGGCAGGCCCGCGCAGCAGGATTTCCCCGACTTCACCGTCCGGCAAAGTCTGACCGGACTCGTCGACGACGCGGATTTCGCACTCGGGATAGGGACAACCGGCGAAGCCCGGGTAGTGCGCGTCGCCGGGCCGGGAAGCGGACACGAACCCCGCGAATTCAGAAAGGCCATAGCCGGTAAGGATGTCCGCGCCGATCCGCCTGGCCAGCGCGGCGAGGTTATCCAGGAGCCCCTGGGACATGATATCCCCCCCGTAAATGAGTTTACGCACGCCGCGCAACCGTTCCGGATCATACGCGGGATCGGCGAAAAGCATGGCATACATGGCGGGGATCTGTCCCAGCACGGTTACGTTTTCGGCCTGAACGGTTTCCATGACGTCGGCGGCGGAAAATTTCGGGCGGATGACCAGGGTCCCGCCGGCGAGCAGCACGCAATAACCGATTTCGATGTCCGCGGCGACGTGATTGATAGGGAAATGCAGCAGGAATCGGGCGCTGGAGTCGATGCCGAATCGGGCGGCCTCGCGTGAAGCGCTGGCCAGAATCGAGCGATGGGAATGAAGGACACCAAGGGGCCGTCCCGTAGACCCCGAGGTATACAGCAACAGGGCCGGGGCTTCGGGGTCTTCGGCATCGGGATTTCCGGCATCCGTGGGGATCCCGTCGGCCTCCCGTTCGATGGTTTCCCAGAAATCGGGATCATCCGATTGTCCTCCCGCCCCCAGGGTCAACCGGAGCAGCAGGTTTTCGGAGACATCGCTCAGGGCGTCGTACGTATCCGGATCCAGTCCGCAGGGCGCGGACAGGTCGGCGATGAGGACGGCGGGGGCGCAATCTTCAAGCATCGCGCGCAGTTCGTCGGACGCGTACCGGGGAGAGAACCCACCCCAGAAGGCACCGATCCGGGCCGCCGCCAGCCAGGCGATCGGAAAGGCCGCGCATGGCGGGGCAATCTGGGCAACACAATCTCCTGGTCCTACGCCGGCTTTTCGCATGACCGCGGCCAGACGCCGTACCGATTCATCCAGTTGACGCCAGGAAAGGCGGATAGAGCCGTCGACGACGGCTTCCCGTTCGGGATACAGGGCGGCCCACCGGGACACCGCTTCTCCGATCAGCCGGATCGATCCAATGGAATCGTCAGCGGTCATTACGCGTCTCCACCCGTCCTGGGATCGGTATATGCGGATCCCGCGCGCGCAACTACTTTATACCATTGGGCCTCGGGCAGCAAAACGACGCGTCAGGCTGGACTGAGCGTGACGCGACCGCAACGGATGGCTTCCTTCCGCTGCTGGTTCAGCACGACGAACCCAATGGAGCCATCGGAGGTTTCCGGGTTCTCCGGGTAGACCCTGAGCGTGACCAGGGACGCGGGCCGGACCATGGCGGTAAACAGGCATGCCGCCGTCCGAAGCCGTCCTGGATCGCCATCGGCTTCGCGGTTGACGATATCCCGCAGGGCGAGGGACAGGGTAGCCGCGCCTTGGTAGATGATGCCCGGCAGGGATACCGACCGGGCAAAGGACGGAGAAGTATGAATGGGGAAATATATATCCGCCCCGGCATCGTAACGGTAAGGGGCCCACGGATCGATGTAAAGGGCGCGTTCCCACGAGGGCGCGAGATCGGGGGATGAAGCCGCCTCAGGGAAAGTCCCGGGATCGCCACGCCCCTCGTCCTGGCATCGCACGCCCCGAAGCAGGCCGCCGATGGATTCGACGAACACGGTTTCTCCCGCGGCATCCCGCGCGGTGTATCGCATGACGAGGTGGGTGCCCGCGCGATGGGGGACGATGGCCTGAACGGTTCCCGTGATCTCCAGTTCATCGCCGGGAACCATGCATCGGTACCAGTGGATCTGTTCGCTGTAATGGACCTGCCGTGCCAGGACCTCGGCGGGAAACCCCGCGCTGTCCCAGTAGTGGGCGAAATTGGCGGATATTTTCCACGTGAGGGCCGTGGCGAGCATGGGCGGCGCGACGATGCCCCCGGGGCGGGTGTCGTCGAGATACCGCGGGTTGGAATCGTCCACGGCAAAGGCGTAATTCATGATCTGCCGGGCGGTTACGGTGAGGCGCAACGGACGGCTTTCCCGGCCGACATATTCCGAACTCAGGCTCAATGTCATGCTGACATTCCTTTTCTGTACCGGGATCAGACACTCTCCGGCCTTGCGGGAGGACGACCCACGCTGTAGTACCAGAAGCCGGCTTTCGCGATGACGGAAGGCGTGAACAGGTTACGACCATCGAAAATGACGGGGCGGCGCATGAGGGAGGCCATCCGCTCGTAATCGGGACGTCGGAATTCGTTCCACTCGGTGGTGATCACGAGGGCGTCCGCGTTTTCGAGGGCTTCGTATACCTTTCGGGCCAATTCGACCCCCTTTTCAAACCGGCTGGCGAGCTTGGGGCCCGCGACCGGATCATAGAGCCGGACGGTGGCGTCCCGCCCAACCAGGGCGGCGATGAGGTCCAGGGCCGGCGCGCCGCGCAGGTCGTCGGTGCGGGGTTTGAAGGCGGCACCCCAGAAGGCGAAATGTTTTCCGGTTACGTCACCGCCGAAGTGGTCCAGGATGACCTGGAGAAACCGTTCCCGGCGGTAGCGATTGACCTCGAGGATACTTTCCAGGAGTCCCGAGGGAATGCCCCGTTCTCGGGCCAGTCCGGCGCAGGTGGCGACGTCCCTGGGGAGCCCCATGCCACCGAAGCCGAGCCCGGGAAACAGGAACATGGGGCCGATCCGGGCATCCGCGCCGACGGCCTCGCGAACCTGGTCGATGTCACATCCGAGGGCTTCGCAGAGGTCGGCCAACTGGTTCATGACCGAGATGCGCGCGGCCAGCATGAGGTTATTGGCGTACTTGACCATTTCCGCGTCGCGGCGTGACATGGCGAGGAAAGGCTTTCCGGTGCGGAGGAAAGGCCGGTAGAGTTCCCGGAACATTTCGATGATGCGCACGTCCCCGCTGCCCACGACGACACGGTCCGGCCGGAGAAAGTCGTCCACGGCGGAGCCTTCTTTCATGAAGTCAGGGTTGGCGACGACATCCACGGGATGGGAAGCGGTTTCCCGGAAGATGGCTTCAATCCGGTCCGCGGTACCTGGAGGGCAGGTGGTCTTGTTGACGATGATGCGGTAGGCGGGGGTGTGTCGGGCGATGGCCCGGGACACGTCGAGGACCCGGCTGGTATCCACGCGTCCGTCGGGATCGACCGGCGCCCCGACGCACAGGAAGACCATGAGGCAATCGTCGGTGACCGCGTCCAGGGAGTCGGTAAACCGCAGCCGTTCTTCCTCCATGTTGCGGACCACCAGTTCCTCGAGCCCGGGTTCATGCAGGGGCAGTTCGCCACGGTTCAGCCGGGCGATCCGTTCCGAGTCCCGGTCCATGCAGAGGACCTGGTGGCCATTTTCCGCCAGGCAGGTGCCCGTGACGAGTCCCTGGTATCCCGTTCCGATGACGCCGATTTTCATGGCCGCGTAATCCCGTTATAACCATGAACAGCCCGGAACTCCTGTGAATCCCGGGCTGTCCCTGAATCCCACGATAGCACTGGTTACCCCGTGGAATGCCTCAGAGGCCGTCCACCTCAAGGCCGCTGATCAGCCACTTTTTGTCGACCTTCTTGAGCTTGAGTTCTGCGGAAACGGCCCCGGCCGCGCTGGCGAGGTCAACGGGGTAGACGGTGTAGGTACCGTCCTGTTCAGCGGTGTATTGCGCCTGGGTAAAGGATACCTCGGCTTCTTCCAGGTAACCGGAGTCGATGGCGTCCTGGAGCAGTTCGCCCAGGGCCTCACGGCTGGCCACTTGGGAAGAGGAGAAATCCTCGCTCATGGTGGCCAGAACCCCCTGGACATCCTTGGCGACGAGAGCTTTTCCCCACGCGTCGCAGGTCTGCTTGACGAGGTCCAGGTCACTGGGTCCCTTGACGCCGGCACAGCCAGCCAGGGCCAGCAAGGCTATCATCGTGACGGGCACAATCAGTTGCTTCATGGTCAGATTCTCCTGTTTCACATTGTTTTCATTGTACGTTTGGATTGAGGTTCAGGACGACGCGGTTTTCAAACCACGTACCGTTCATTTCGGCGAGGAAACGCAGGTCGCGCACCAGCCGCGCCACCTCGATCATGACGTCGTTGGCGATGTCCAGGGTGGTGGAAGGCGGCAGGAGTTGTTTCAGCATGGGCATGACGGTGTCCAGGTAGAGCTGGGGCTTGATGGCGATCAGCAGGAACCGGGGCGTATCTGGGTCCACGGGAGGCTCAAACTTTTCGAACACCTGGGTGGTCGCGTTGTTTTTCACGCGGTCGACCAGGGCTTTCAGGCCATCCAGATCGGTGGATACCAGGAAAGCCTTATTGACCATGGTCCCGTAGACTTCGAGCCCCAGCGGAAGGGGGCGGTTCACCTTCTGGATCTGGACGCCTTCGCCAAGATCCTCTACCATGGTGACCCCTGCCAGTCCCATGAGCAACTGGGGCAGAATGGGATTGTTGCTTTCCAGGAGGATGTATATGGCGGGCAGTCCATTGGCCGTGACGCCAGCGATGCCGCCGGCGAACTGGGAGCCCAGGGCACCCATGGCCTGGTCCACGTAGGTGGAAGCCTGCTGGGCGACTTTCTTGTCCCTGTCCCGGGCGTCGGGAGGAAGATTAGACGCGGCCTGCTTGACGGAGTTGCTCAACTGCTGCTTGAAGTTCTGGGTTACGCTGAGCGCGAAGAGCATGCCCGTGTTCTCGGGGAGTTTACGTGCGAGATCCATGGCCTGAGGCACGCCCATCTGCTCCAGCAGGCCCTTGTGGGCGGCGGTGTCCACGCGACCGCGCAGTTCGAGCCTTTCACCAGTCAGGGAGAACGTGTACAAGGCGGGATCATCCGCGTCACCCGCCGGGAACATGGCCTCGGCATCCTTGAGTTGCGCTTCGATCAGGGGTTTCAGACTGGGCTGATTCGCGACGGCCACCTCAGCCAGATCCCGGAAAAACGAAAAGGCCCGGCCCATGAAAAACTGCAATGTCACCTCGTTGGCATCAAACGCGGGACAGGCTTCGGAACCGTAGCGGGTCTGGCGGGGAGCCTTGAACCGGGCTACGGTTTCTTTCACCAGCTTGTCGCTGTTGCCCACGACGGCCCACTGGTCCGTCAGGCAGTAGGCACCTATTCCGGGCAGGATCGTGATCGAGAATTCGTCCACCGTTTCCTGTGCCGGGGCGGCGCCACCACCGAGAAAGGCCTGGGCCATCTGCAGTAGTTGCTCCACCCTGGCCTTGTCGGACACGGGCAGCGCCACGGAGAAAGCGAACAGGTCGTTCAAGGGCGGCGCCTGGAGTTCGACCGGGTTGTCAGGCCTGGTCGCCGCGGCGGTTTTGAGGAAATCCCGCAAGGCTTCCTGGGGTTCCAGGAACAGCCCGGCGGGCCGGGCGGTGTCCAGGCCAATACTCCGCAATGACGCGACGGCGTCACCGTCTGGAGCGGCACCGAGGAATCCGCACGCGCTTCTTACCTGCTTATCGATTTCCGCGCGGACATCGACGTCGTTTTTGAATATTCTCTGCACCACCGGAATCCACTGGTCGAGAACGTTTGCCACGGGCGGAATGGCCACGGCCACATGGGCCGAATCGGGTGCCAGGGCGAGAGCCGGCAAGGTAGCCGGGACGATACCGCGACCTTTTTCCAGTTCAGCCTTCTGTGCCGCGGAAGGTTCCGGGGCGGTTACCGCCGGCAGGGGAGCCGGCTTGGGTGGCGCAGGGGCCTGCTGGGCGGATTCCGCCTTCTTTTTGCTGACGATGGTGATTTCCGGCTGTTTCATGGCTCCGCCGCCGAAGTAGAACCAGTACAACGCGCCCGCAAGGGCCGCCAGCAGAACCAGCAGTACCGGTAACAGCCTGCTATTGCTGGACTTGGTGGTGGGGGTGCCTGAGTTGTTGGTGTCCATACGCTTTTCCTTTGTCGTCACAACCGACCTATTGATGGGGGCCTACACCCTGTACAACTGTCCGTAATCTTATCCTGATCTGGCGTGAGAATACAATAAACCCATTTGACCAGGAGAGAGAAACTTTAAAAAAACGGAAAGTTTCTCCTGCTGCCGGAACGCACTCCGTTTTTGGGGAACCTGGAAAAACAACCCGATGGTCCAACCCCTGTTGGATCTGTATGCGCTTCTAATGGTCTTTGTGCTGTAAAGACCGGATGCCTGTTCCGAATAAACGTGGGCAAAGAAGTATTACCTTGGACGGTAATCGGGGCAGCGGGTGGCGTTTGGGCGTTCAGGGCGGCGACAGGCGGATGGGTGATCATACCGGCAGTTGTCACAGAGGAACTCGGTGGGACAGCGCAAGCGCAACCACCATTGTTTTATCCGGGTTAACCATGATATCTGGATGGGCATAACAGGTTCCTCACGATTTTCGGCCTGGCGCTCGCGTCAGCCAGCGGTATAGCCCCGGTGCCGGTAAACCGTGGCGTCGGAAAAGCCGGTGGAGGTTGGCCGGATCGGACAGTCCCACGGCTTCGGCTACCAGGCGGATGGGCTTGTCGGAGGATTCCAGTTCCCGGCGGGCCAGTTCCAGGCGCAGGGCGGACCGGCAACCGCTGTAAGTAAGGCCAATCGTCTTCCGGAGTCGGATCGACAACGTCGCGGGGGGTATACCGAGGGCCCGCGCGGCGGCTGAAAGGTCCGGATCGCCGTTCCGTATCTCTTCCAGCCAGCGCGCGCAAAGCATTCTGAATTGATGGCGCGAATCGGCTGGCCAGTGGATCTCGCGGAGGATCGCGTGGCACCGCATTTCCTCAGGCGCGCTCGAGGGATCTGTTTCGACTTTTTCGCGCAGGGTGGCCAGGGCATCCCAGGCCGGCGCGGTCTGGGCACCGAGGCGGTCGCAACCTTCCAGCACGTCCGCCGTGATTTCAAGGAGAGTATGCCAGTCTGGCCGAGCCCGTCCGGCCAGTCGGGCCTGTTCGCGGACGCGACGCTGCCACGCGTCCAAGGCCCGGGAGCGAGATCCGCCGGCCAGCCAGAGTACCGGTACCGCCCTGGAGACGGGAAGGCGGGGGAATTCAAGCCCCGCGGCGGGGATTTCGCGGGCGTCTTCAACGGGTCGGCCTACCCGGACCCGTCGGTCCGGCGCGGGCCTAAAACCTGGAGGGCCCGGTTCGGTTTCCTGGATCGGTCCTGTTGCCGTGGTTCCCGGAGAGGAGGGGATCAGCGCGGTAATGGATTCGGCGACCCATAGCGCGGCCTCCGCCATGGATTGGGGTGGACGGGCGGTGATATCGGCCAGCGTGAATGGGAGGGGACCTTCCAGCGCGTCGGGCAGGGCCACGGCCTGAAGCCCGCGGCGGACGGTGAACTCGAGGGATTCCGCGGCGGCTTCGGGAATGAAGGGGCCGATGGTTACCCAGTGATCGCGCGCGCCGGGAACGGCAGCGGTCGCGCATCCGAATCCGAGGTGACAGACGAAGGCGACGGGCTGGCTGGTGTCGCGGACAATGGCGAAGGCGTTGGCCCTGGACCGGGCACAGGCGCGCGCTCCAGCGGAAAACCCGTTGATAAAGGCGCAGGCGGCGCAGGGGGACGTACCGATCACGAGGTGCTGGCGAGAGGGCTCTCCCCTGTGCAGCGCGATGGGGGGGCCCGTGACGAGACGGAAACGTTCGATGATGGCTTTGAGCTTGGCGAAATCCGGAACTTCAGAAGGGGAAGTCACGGCAATACCTCGAACCACTCGGTTAAGCCCTCTGGGGGGGCGACCACGACGCGCACGGAGGTGCCCGCGAAAATCCTGGAGACATTTTCGTGGACCAGGGCTGGATCATTGTTGTGTTCGCTCACGTGGACCAGGACGGCAAGGCGCAACCTGTCGTGCCGCAGGGTTTCCAGCAGCGCCATGGCATCGTCGTTGGAGAGGTGTCCCTGGCGGCCACGAATGCGCTGCTGCAGGAAGGGGGGGTAGGGTCCCCTGCGGAGCATGTGGGGACAGTAGTTGGATTCAACAATGATGGCATGGGAACCGGCCAGGCGGGCGATGGTGAGCTTGCAGGGGTGGCCGAGGTCGGTGGCGAAGCCGAGTTTCGCGCCGGCGACCGATGCATAGGTGTAGTTGACGGGATCGATGGCGTCATGGGAGACGGAATAACTCTGGACGCGGATATTTCCGAAGGCCAGGGCATCCCCCGCGCTGAAGGTAACAACGCGGTGGTTGTCCTGGAGCGCCAGTTCGCGGGCGGTGGGGCCGGTGGCGTACACGGGGATGTCGTGCGCGCGGGCAAGCAGGGGCAGTCCCCGGACATGGTCACTGTGTTCATGGGTAACGAGGACGGCCGCGAGGTTTTCAGGCGCGACCCCCAGCAGGCGCAGCCGTTCTTCCAGGCGCTTGCGGGATATCCCGGCGTCCTGAAGGATATGGGTTTCGCCGTCGGAAATCAGGGTAGCGTTTCCCTTGCTTCCGCTGGCGAGCAGAGCGAAGCGCAGCATGTCGCCCGGTTCCTGTGGTTCGCGTTCGCGCGGGTGAAAGACGGGGGCATTTTACCAGAAACCCGTGGAGACGAAGCGCGGGGGCGCTCGCGGGTTCTGGTACAATGCCGGCCTGATTCGCGTGGAAAGGGATGGATCATGGAGCTGACAAACCGCCGGGAAGACGTTGTTTACCTGATCGCGAACACCCACTGGGACCGGGAATGGCTTTTCGATTACCAGCGGACGCGACTGATGCTGGTGGAACTGCTGGACCGCTTACTGGAAATCCTGGAAACGCGACCGGATTACCGGTCGTTCGTACTGGACGGCCAGGTGGCTCCCCTGGAAGATTACCTTGAAATCCGCCCGGAGAAACGGGAGGCCGTGGAACGGGCCGTTCGGGAGCAGCGCCTGCTGATCGGGCCGTGGTACACCTGCCCGGAAGGGTTTGAAGTCAACGGGGAGTCGCTGGTCCGCAACCTGCTGATGGGGCATCGCGTGGGGCGACGGTTCGGTGGCGTGATGAAGATCGGTCACACGCCCTTTTCCTATGGGCAGAACTCGCAGATGGCCCAGTTGTACGCGGGGTTCGGAATCGGGACGATCCTGTTCTACCACGGCGTGAACGATGACGAGGCGGCGATCGAGTTTGTCCTGGAAGGGGCAGACGGCACGCGGTTACTGGCCAGCCGGATGAGCACGGGGGCGCGGTATAACTTTTATCATCAGGTGTACCGTCCGGCGCGCTATGGTAAGGGTCCCGAGGATCGTGAGTACCATTGGCGGGAGGGTGGGTTGCCGTTTCGGCGGTCGACGCCGGACCGGGCGAGCGGGCACATGTGGCTGTTGCGTCCGCGGGTGGAACTGGATCCGGAGGTGTTGCGGGATCGGGCCAAGGCCCTGTACGCGCGGGAGAAAAACGCGGCGGCCACCCGGCACCTGGCGTTCATGATGGGCCATGACAGCAGCCTTCCTGACGAGCGGGAACCGGACATGGTCCGCCAGATTGCCGAGGCCCTGCCTGGCGTTATCGTGCGGCATGGGCATTACCCGGACCTGATCGCCGGGGTTCTTGCCGAGGCGGACCGGGATCGCCTGCCCGTGCTGCGCGGAGAACGGCGAACGCCGAAGCCCATGCCGTTGATCATTCACCTGTACAGTGACGTGCTGAGCAGTCGGGCACGGATGAAATGGACGTGTTCACGGGCGGAATGGACGCTGCAGCGGCTGGCGGAGCCCGCGCTGGCGGCGGCGTCGCTGGTGACGGGCATGGCCTATCCCCACGGCGTGATGGAACTCGCCTGGAAGGAACTGCTGCGGTGTCACGCGCACGACAGCATTTCCGGGTCGGGCGTGGACGCGATCGAAGAGGATGTGCTGTCCCGGGCGCGCCAGACGGAACACATTGCCGAGGCGGTGACGGATGACGCGCTGGCGGCCCTGCACCGGCGTATTCGCGTTCCGGGAGATGATGAAGACGTGGTCCTGAGCGTGTTCAATCCGTTGCCGCGCGCGCGGTCGGAAGTGGTCGAATGCGTGGTGGACCTGCCGTGGACGGGTGGTCACGAAGAATTCACGCTGGAGGATCCGGAATCCGGCGCGCGGATTCCGGTGCAGTGCAACGGCCGGTTGTCTAAGCACGTGATCGTGAATCACCCGGACGACGCGCCGATGATGATGAAGGCGGAGCGGTTTCACGCGTGCTTTCCGGCGGAATCGGTGCCGGGGCTGGGGTGGAAGACGTTCCGGGTGAGACGGGGCCCGGCCTTTGCCTCGGGCGCGCCCATTGCCGTCAACCGGGAACTGGATAACGGGCTGATCCGCGCGCGGATCAACGACAACGGCACGGTATGCCTGACGCACCTGGAAACGGGCCAGGTGTACGGCGAGTTGAATTATTACGTCGATGACGGCGAAGCGGGGCACGCGTGGATGCATCACGCGCCGGCCCACGAGGCGGCCATCGACAGCCGGGGATTTCCGGCGACCATCGCCACGCTGGAAAACGGCCCGCTGCTGGGACGGATCAGCGTGAGCCAGACCCTGATGGTGCCGGAATGCCTGGTGGAAAACGGAGGCGATCCGTGGCGTCGGCTGGACGGGGTAGGCAACAACGCCTCGCGGTCGGGTCACCTGCTGCCGATGCCCCTCGTGACCACGTACACGCTGCGTCGCGGGGCTCCGTACCTGGAGGTGACCTGCCGGTTCAGCAATCCCGCGCGGGACCACCGGCTCCGGGTGATGTTTCCCACGGAACTCAACACGCGGACATGTCACGCGGAGACGGCGTTCGACATAGTTGAGCGTGAAGTCCTGTTCGGAGAGGGCAGTCCGTGGATGGGTCGCCAGGGGGTGACCTTTCCGATGCAGCGGTTCGTGGACGTGAACGACGGCAGGGTGGGCCTGGCGTTCCTGTCGCCGGGACTGCGGGAGTACGAGGTGACCCAGGGTCGGGACCGGTCCCTCGCCGTGACCCTGCTCAGGGCCTACGAGGTGAACCTGACGACGGTGAGCAAGCGGTGGGATCCCCATCCTGAAATGGGGCTTTCCCAGTGCCCTGGGCAGCATGAATACCGGTGGTTGCTGTATCCCCACGGTGGCGACACGTTCACGGGGGAGGTCCTGAACGTGGCCGAGGCCATGGTTACTCCCCTGCAACCGTGCCAGGCCGGCGCCAACCCCGAAGGTGACCTGCCGGGATGCCATGGAATCATGGAAATGGATGGCGGACAGGTGGCCTTGTCCGCCATGAAGCCCGCCGAGGATGGCCAAGGCTGGATCGTTCGGCTATACAATCCCGGAACGCGACCGGAGCGGGTTGTTCTGCGGTTCGGTTTTGCCGTGACATCCCTCTCGCGTTGCACGATGGAAGAGACGGAGCCGGAGAACGACCCGGCCATTCCGGTGCAAAAGGGCCGGGCGGAACTGGAGATTGGCCCCAAGAAGATCGTGACCCTTCGGGTCCGTTCCGGGTAACGGGCCGATGGCCGTTTTTTGACCGGAAACCTGCTGAAACGGTATCCTGTTGCCACAACAGGGCTGGGTTCACGGTGTTTTTTCCACGGTAAGCGCGCGCTTTCACAAGGAGATTTTCTCGATGAAACTGGCGGTAATCGGTGGTGGCAGTTCATACACCCCCGAGTTGCTCGACGGCCTGTTCGCCCGCGTGTCGACGATTCCCGTGACGGAAGTCTGGCTGATGGACCAGAACGAGGAGCGACTTGGAATCAACGTGGCGTTCTCGCGGAGGATGGCGGAACGTCACGGTAACCCGTTCACGGTGCATGGTACTACTTCCATGCGGGAGGCGGTGAAAGACGCGCGGTACGTGATTACCCAGATCCGTGTAGGAGGGATGCAGGCGCGCATCAACGACGAGAAACTGGGGTTGCGCCACGGGATCATCGGCCAGGAAACCACGGGGGTAGGAGGTTTCGCGTGCGCGCTGCGGACGATTCCGCGGATCCTGGACGTGGCGTACGCCATGGAAGAACTGGCCCCGGACGGATTCCTGGTGAATTTCACGAATCCGGCGGGGATCAACACCGAGGCGGTGGTCCGGCACAGCCATGTCCGGACGGTGGGACTGTGCAACGTGCCCATCGGGATCATCATGGATACCCTGAAGCACACCGGGGGGGAGGTGGGCGACCTCGAACTGGATTACGTGGGACTGAATCACCTGTCGTGGGTGCGACGTTTTCTGTTCAAGGGTAAAGATATTACCGGGGAGGTCATCGAGGCGTTCATCGAGAAGCAGGCGGAAGAAGAATGGCCAAACCCGGTGACCCGGAGTAACATGATCACGGCCATGCGCCGGCTGGGGATGTTCTGCAATTACTACCTGCAGTACTACTACAGCACGGACAGCGTGCTCGAAACGCTGAAAAATAAGCCGAAAACCCGGGGAGAAGAGGTGGTGGAGGTGGAACAGGCATTGTTTCGCAAGTACCAGGATCCCGGCCTGACCGAAAAGCCCGAAGAACTGGGCAAGCGGGGCGGCGCGCACTATTCCACGGCGGCGTTCATGCTGATCGAGGCGGTGGAAAACGACCTGCGGAACCGGCAGATCGTGTGCGTCCGGAACGGCGGCGCGGTGCCGACCCTTGATGCCGACGCGTCGGTGGAGATCCCGGCGCTGATCGGTCGTGATGGGGCCATACCGATTCCTCAGCCGGCCCCGGAACCGGTGATCCGGGGACTGATGCAGAACATCAAGGCCTACGAAACGCTGACCGTGCTGGCGGCAGTCACGGGAGACCGGGAAGCGGCATTCGAGGCCATGCTGCTGCATCCGCTCATGCCGGGAGCGGACGGGTGCGTAAAACTGCTGGATGAACTGCTGGAGATCAACCGGCCCTATCTGCAGGGCACGTTTTTCTGAGGCGCGGGACCGGTCGAAACCGGTTCCCCTTACCCTTCCTTAGAGGAGATGCCACCATGACACAGGCCGCACTGACCCATACGGGACTTCCCGAGCGTCAGCCTGACCGACGGGGAAAGGTCCGGGATCTCTACGACCTGGGCGACACCCTGCTGATCGTTGCCACGGACCGGATATCCGCGTTCGACTGGGTGAACCCCGTTGGTATTCCGGACAAGGGCCGGATCCTGACGCAGATTTCGCTGTTCTGGTTTGAACAGACGGCGGACTTGTGCCGCAACCACCTGGTCACGGCGGAACTTTCGGAATTTCCGGAACCGTTCCGCAGTCATCCGGAACAGTTCGCGGGGCGGTCCATGCTGGTGCGCAAGTGCCGGATTTTCCCCGTGGAGGTGATTATCCGGGGATACCTCGCCGGAAGCGGGCTGAAAGAATACCGCCAGCGGGGCACGGTGTGCGGTATACCGCTGCCCGCGGGCCTGCGGGAATCGGACGAACTGCCCGAGCCACTGTACACGCCGTCGACAAAGGCCGAGACGGGACACGACGAGAACATTTCCCCGGAAGAGGCGGCGCGGATCATCGGGGAGGACTGGAACAACCGGGTCCGGGAAACAGCTCTCGCGATCTACCGTCGGGCCCGGGACATTGCGCGGGAACGGGGTATCATCCTGTGCGACACCAAGTTCGAATTCGGCGAACTGGAGGGGGCCCTGGTGCTGGCGGACGAAGTGTTAACCCCGGATTCGTCCCGGTTCTGGCCGGCGGAAACCTACGAGCCGGGGAAAAGCCAGCCGAGTTTTGACAAGCAGTTTGTCCGGGATTACCTGGAAAGCGTGAAGTGGGACAAGAATTCGCCGCCGCCGCCGTTGCCCGAGGACGTGGTGGCGCGCACCCGTGAGAAGTACGTGGAAGCCTTCGAACGGTTAACGGGCCGGAAGTTCGAATAATCCCATCGCTCCCGGCGACTGAGGGGTCCTCATGGTCCGAACACGGATGGGAGATGAAGATCATCTCCACGATGAATGCGGGGTGGTTGCTGTTTTCGGCCATCCCGAAGCACCCAAGTTGATCTACCTTGGGCTGTACGCGTTACAGCACCGTGGGCAGGAGGGTGCCGGTATTGTGTGTTCCGACAACGGCATGTTGACCGCCCACCGCGGGGTGGGCCTGGTGTCGGACGTGTTCAAGCCGCACAAGTTGGCCCGGGTACAGGGAGACCGGGGCATCGGGCACGTGCGGTATTCGACCTTCGGATCCAGCAACCTGCGGAACGTGCAACCCCTGGTGGTGGACTACGCGCGGGGTTCCATGGCGGTGGCCCACAACGGCAACCTGACCAACGCGACCCTGCTGCGCGCGAAACTGGAGGCGGAAGGGGCCATCTTCCAGGCCACAACGGACAGCGAGGTGATTCTGCACCTGATCTCGCGGTCCCGCGCGGAAACGTTCACGGACTGCCTGGTAGACGCGTTACGCCAGGTGGTGGGAGCGTATTCCGTGGTGGCCACGGATGGGGAAGTCATCGTGGCCGCCCGGGATCCGATGGGCTTCCGGCCGTTGTGGCTGGGAAAGCTGGAAGAGACGTGGGTCGTGGCGAGCGAGACCTGCGCGCTGGACATCATGGACGCCCAGTGGGTGCGAGAGATTGAACCGGGGGAAGTGGTGACGATCCGTGGCGAGGGCGTGGAGTCGATCCGGCCGTTTCCCCCGGCGACGCCGCGGCAGTGCCTGTTCGAGTTCGTGTACGTGGCCCGGCCGGACAGTTGCATCTTCGGCAAGAGCGTGGACGAGGTACGCAAGGAACTCGGGCGGACCCTGGCAAGGGAAGCGCCGGTGGACGCGGACCTTGTGATGGCAGTTCCCGATTCGAGCAATCCCGCCGCGATAGGCTATGCGCACGAATCGGGTCTGCCCTTTGACATGGGCTTCATCCGGAATCACTATGTGGGCCGCACGTTCATCGAGCCCGACCAGGGAATCCGGGATTTTGGCGTGAAGATCAAGTTGAATCCCGCGCGGAACGTGGTGCGGGATCGGCGGATCGTGCTGGTGGATGACAGCATCGTGCGGGGCACGACGGCGCGGAAAATCATCAAGATGCTTAGGGCGGCGGGCGCGCGGGAAGTGCATTTCCGGGTGGCGTCGCCTCCGATCATCGCCTCGTGCTATTACGGCATCGACACGCCGGACCGGCATAAACTGATCGCCCACGCCATGTCGGTGGAGGAAATCCGGGATTACCTTGGCGTGGACTCGCTGGCGTACCTGAGCCTGGAAGGCTTGCTCCGGGCGGCCGGCCAGGATCCGGATAAATTCTGCACGGCCTGTTTCACGGGACGGTATCCCACGGCCATACCGTCCGATTACGACGTGCCCGCCGCCCGGAACCGGCACGTGGATCACAGCGTGGATATTCACTACCGGGATTGAACGTTACCGGGCTGTTCAGTGGGCACGTTGTCCAGCGCGTCGGGGACCGGGCAATTCTCGCAGGTGAGGTTGTGACCGCACCAGTCGCGATGTAATTGCAGCAGGCCCTGCTGGAGCGCGAAACCCGCGCGGAAGGGGTATCGGCCTCCGAACAGTCGTTGTCGCATCCACTTGAGCGGCGCGCTGTCCGGTTCGGCGGGGAAAGCCCGCAGGCAGGCGCAGATCCGCTGTTCCAGGGTGATACTGCCCCGTTCGCGGGCGTGGATGAGCGCCAGGGGCAGGGCGATGTTGCCGGCCATGGCGAGCGCGCGTTCCCTGCCGATGAGGGCGACGGGCCGGGCCAGCGGGGAAGCGGTCCATCCGCAGCGGAATTCCCAGAAACCGTGCCGCACTTCGAACAGGGCGATCAGCCGTGCGATTACCCGGGCGGGAGCGGTCGCGTCCAGTTCGTACCACGGCTTGAGCAAGGTCTCCCCGACACCGTGCAGGGCGGTTCGGGCGATGACGCGCGCGGCGGCGGCCAGCCTGCGTTCCGGGCGGTTAAGCGGACGGCCCCGGGCGGGATAGGGCGCGCCGTTCAGGCGCTTCAGGCCGGGCAGGAACTGTTCACGGAGGGCGTGGAGCCTGGCCCAGTGCTCCCGCGCGGCGGGATCCATTGTTTCCGGGGGATCCAGGGGCAGGAATCCCGCCATGTGGAGGAGCGCGGCTTCGGGGAGGTATTCATGCTGACGGGCCATCTGGCGGAGACGTTCACAGGGGATGGCCCGGGCCAGCGCTTCCATGAGGGATTCGTTTCCACCCCAGCCACACGCGGTCATAATCCGCTCATAGAGAGCCTGTTCCATGCCAAGTTGGGCAGCCCGTTCCGCGATGTCCCGGGATTTTCGCAGCAGGCGCCAGGACGCGGCCAGCCAGAGCAATCCTTCCATGTCCCTCGCGCCGGGCGAACGGGACGCGCGGCATCGTGCCGGCAGGGGAGCCGGTTCCAGGGGGGCGAATGCCGCTGCACCGGGCGTGTCGGATGAAATGACCAGGGTAGCCACGAATCGTCCGGCGTTCGTGCGCGCGGCCACACCAGTAGACGAGACGGGCTCGGTCGTGACATGCAGGATCACGCCGTCGTACCGGGGATCGGCGTGGTGGCCGTGGTCCTTCCACGCGGCGGGGGTGCGATGGATTTCCACGCTGCCCCGCGCGAGTTCACCGTTGAAGGCCAGGTGAGCGTGGATGAAGTCGGGGCCGGCGCCACGGTTCTGGATGCCGGGATGGATTACCTCGATCCGGTGGCCTTCCACGGTTTCAAAGCGGGTGCCTTGTGGAAGGGATGCCCACCATTGCTGCATCGTTGCTTCCGTGGGTTCCGCGACGCCGGGCGAACGATCGGCCATCTCTCCGGCGGGACGACACAACCATTTCGCGTAGATGTCAGTAATCTGGTCTCGCATCATGAAAAACCGAACTTGTGATATAGTAAATTCGAAAACGGGACTGAGGGCAACTTGGGTAAACCCGCGTGGATGCAGGCCTGGAATGGCGCGTATCGCGAGCCGCCCGGAGAAGGGCAGGGCTGAAACATGCGTATCCGGAATAAAGTCGCGCTGGTGATGGGCGGGATGACCCTGCTGGTACTAACGGCGGGGTTGGTAGGGGGAGGCGCCATCGTTCAGTCGACCAGCCTGTTCGCGGAAAGATATTACGCGGACGCGGTGGCGATCCTGGCCCGGTGGGAGGTGCAACAAGAACTGGACGCGCTGGCTTTCACCACCCGGGATTACGCCATATGGGACCGGACCTGGGCGTTTATAGAGGCCCCCGATGATCCGGCCCGGGACATGGAGCCTGAGGTCAGTAACGCGATTCTCCAGCGTAATGGCTTCGGTCTCGTGGCCATTTGTCGTGGCGATGGCGTGGTACTTCTCGGGAAAACCGTCGACCTGAAAACCGGGGACAGGGGCCCCTTGCCGAATGATTTTCAGGGCATGGTGGATAACCTTGCCAGGAACGGGTTGTGGCGAAGGCCCGTGAAGGGCTTCACGCGCCTGGATGGGCGGGTATGGGCCCTGGCGTCGTATCCCGTGACCCCAACCGATCAGTCCGCGCCGCCCAACGGTTTTCTGGCATTCGGTAAACCGTTGGAGAACCTGCTGGAGGAGATCAACAGTTCGCCGGTCAACGTGCTGATGTCGAACCTGCTCATCCGGGAGGCGCGCCTGGAAGGGAAACGGAACGGGGATATCGGCGGAATCACGGAATCGCAAGCGCGATTTCCGTACCGGGTCTATCCGGAAGGAGAAGGCACGGGCCGGATGCGGGTGGATGTCACCCTGTATGGCCTGGACGGTTTGCCGGTGGCCCTGGTGTCGACCACCACGCCTGGCCTGTTTTTCAAGACCAACCAGGACCTGCTGTACCGGCTATTGTTGCTCGGGATGCTGGTTGGACTGCTGTTCACGGGGCTGCTGTACGGGTTGCTGACGCGCCTGGTATCCGATCCGATCGATCGGTTGCGCGGATTCATTGTGGGGCTGGACCCGTCCCACCCGATCATGGAACGATTCCCGGTGGGGAAAGGAGGCGAAACGGCAGAACTGGCCGGGGCGATCAATCGCCTGCTGGACGCGCTCGAAACGGTCCGAGAACGGGAACAGGAGGAACAGGAGGCCTTACGTCACAGCGAGGAACGTTTCCGCTCGCTGTTCGAGAACATGGTGAATGGTGTGGCGTTGCACGAAATGATCTTCGACGCTTCGGGCTTGCCGGTGGATTATCGTTACCTTGCCGTGAATGACGCGTTTGAGCGCATGACCGGATTGAAACGGGAAGCCATCCTGGGGAGAACCATTCGGGAAGTCCTGCCGGGGGTAGATCCTTTCTGGATCCATTTTTTTGGAGAAGTAGCCCGGACGGGGCGATCGGCAGAGACCGTTCACGAGGAGAAGGAACTGGGGCGGTATTACGAAGTTCGGGCGTACGCGCCGGAAGCGGGCCAGTTTGTGGCAGTCTTCGCGGATGTTACCGAGCGGGTGTTACAGGAGAAGCAGCGACACCTGCTGCTGACCCTGACGGATCGGCTGAACCGGGCCCGGCAGGTTGAAGACGTGATGGATGCCTTGCGCAGGTGTTTCAGCGAGGCGTTTGGTGAGACGGAAGCCGGCCTCTACCGATTTTGCGAGACAGGCGATGAAATTCTCCAGGTGGATGGAACCGGGGAGACGGCGCTCACGGGGATCTTGCGAACTGTCCGCGTGGAGCCGCAAGACGCATGGTTTACGCAAGAATCGCCGGCCACGTCGGGAATGGAACCGGGCCGCGTGGCCGTGTACCGGTGTTCGTGTGCCGGCGGCAGCATGGTCATCGCGATCAGGGTCATCGCGAAGGCGTTGTGGCGTGAATGGGAGCGGAACCTGTGCCGAACGGCCTGTGTCGTCGCGGACACAACCTTGTCCCGCGTCATGTCTGAAGAGCGCCTGCGCCGCAGGCTGGAACTGGAGGCCCTGGTTACGGCCGCGAGCATGCGGTTTATGCGTGGGGAGCCTGGGCAAATCCGTGGACAGATCCATCATGTCCTGGAGGACACGGGCCTTTTCTGTGGCGCGGACCAGGTAACGCTCCTGCTGGGGCTTTCGGAGGGCAGGGCGTTGGAGGTTTTCCGGTGGTTCCCCCGGGAAGGCATGGAGGAAGACGCGCGGGAACCGATCGATCTACGCGACTTCTCCTGGCTGTATGGCCTTTTACGCAAAGGTGAAGTGGGGTTAATTGATGGCGTGGATTCCTTGCCGGAGGATGCCTTGGCTGAGCGGCACCTGGTGGAATCGCGGGGATGGTCCTCATCGAGCCTGCGGGTCATCCCCCTGATGTCTGGCGTCGATCCCGCGGGAACACTGTTCCTGGTTCGCGGGAAATCGCCGGACACGGCGTGGCTCCAGGAAGATCTGCCGCATCTGCGTATTATTGGAGACCTGATGCTGATGGCGTGGCAGCGGGCCCGGGCCATGGAGGCCATGCGGCGGCGCATGCTGAGCCTGACAAATCCTCCCGGAGAAGACGAAACATACCCGCTGGATCTGCTTTTTGATCCCGAGGAATTGCAACAACTGCAGGATACCCTCGCCCGTATTCATAACATGTACGCCATTATCCTGGATGCCGAGGGTAAACTCTTCACCCGGTCGACCCTGCCGGATAAAGAGGCAGCGGATCCGGAGGCCTGTTTGTCCGGGATGATTTCCCGGATTGCCCGCCAGCGCCTCGCGGAGAGGTCTACGGGCAGCACCTATTACTGCAGATCGTGTGGTTGCAGGTTCTGGCTGGCACCGATTCAGGCGGATCGGAAACTGCTGGGATACTGGGTTGTTGGCATGCCTTCCGGAGAGGCGGTCTGCCAGCAGGGGTCGCACGATGAACACGACGCCGCGTGGATAGAAGCAGGGGAGGAGCATGGTGACGCGTTCTCTAGGGTCCGAGACCTTGTGAGCCAGTTGGCCGGGCGCCTTTCCATGCTGGCCGCGCAGAACATCCGGCAGGCTCACCTGCTTTCCCGAATCAGCGAGTCGGAATTTCTGCAGCGGCGCCTGTTTAACTCGCTGGAACAGGCCGGAGACGCCATACTGTTCTGCGACCCGGAAGGCCAGGTGATCTACGCGAATGGCGCGGCGGACCACCTGTTCGACCACTGGTTTTCAGGACCTGAAAATAAGGTATTCCGGCCGGACCAGTTACCGGACGCCCGCCTGCGTAGTGAGGTGCCGGTCCACCTGTGGTTTAAGGAACCCAGAAAAATACGGGGCGAACTTGATTTTGCCGGGGAAAACGGCCAGCGGCGGCATGTCGCGTTTTCCCTGTCCCCCGTTTACTTTCCATCGGAAGACCGGACGGAGTGGCTGGTGGTCTGTCAGGACATCAGCCGACAGAAGGAACTGGAGGAGCAACTGATCCAGTCGCGGAAAATGGAAGCGATCGGTAACCTTGCCAGCGGCGTGGCCCATGACTTCAACAACCTGCTGCAGGTCATTTCGGGATATGCGGAAATCCTGGCCACGGAATTGCCCGCCAAGTCTGAGCACCGATCGCTGGCCCAGGAAATCGCGGACGCGTCCCATCGAGCGACCGGCCTGACCAGGCAACTGCTTACCTTCAGCCGGCAACAACCCATGCGCGCCGAACCGATCGACCTGAACCAGTGCGTGACGCAATTGATGAAGATGCTCAAGCGGGTACTGGGCGAACACATCACGCTGACGTTTCACGCGGGGGCTTCCCTGCCTCCCGTCATGGCCGATTCCTCTCATATCGACCAGGTTTTGATCAACCTGTGCGTGAACGCCCGGGATGCCATGCCCGATGGGGGTTCGTTGACCATCCGGACGGAACTGGTGGAATTCACCCACCCGTACCGGACCACGCACATGGAGCAAATCCCGCGCGGCCGTTACGTGAGCCTTTCCGTTACGGACACGGGCGCAGGGATTCCATCGGAAGTCCTGCCACGCATCTTTGATCCCTTCTTTACCACCAAGGAAGCGGGGCGAGGGACGGGCCTTGGGCTTGCCACGGTCTACGGTATCGTCACGCGACATGGGGGAGCCATTGACGTGTTGAGCGCGCCGGGACGGGGGACAACCATGCGGATCTATATACCGGCGCTCAAAGAGGAACCGGAACTCGAAGAGGAAGGTTTCGAGGAGAAAGGTATAGCCCGGTCCGACCTGATGGCCCGGTTGAATGGGAAACAGGTATTGCTGGCGGAGGACGAAGCGGCGGTCCGGGGTATGACCAGTCGTTTTCTCCGCGCGGCAGGGGTGCGCGTGGTGGAGGCTGCTGACGGCGAAGAGGCCCTGGAACGGTTTCGCGAGGGTGGGGAATTCGACGCGCTGATCCTGGACGTCATCATGCCAAGGCGAAACGGCAGGGCGGTATTCGATGCCATTCGTGAAACGCACCCCGATATCCCGGTCATTTTCTGCACGGGATACTCGATTGACATGATCCATCAAGAAATGGTGAGCCGGGACGGCTGTTGCCGGATCCTGCACAAGCCTTATGGCGCGGCGGACCTGCTGCGGGCACTGGCGGAAATGCTGGACAGACACTCCACCGAGGGCTGAGGGACGACGCCACGGGGATGGAACGGTTACTTTTCTTTCGTTTCAGCCTGAATGGATTCCAGCACGGCGAAATCGGTGTCGTTCGCGATGGGATCGAACCCTAGTTCCTGTTCCTCGGCAACCAGTTTTTCCCGTTCAGTCGCCACCTGGGCGCGGGTACCCACGTCGGTAACCGCGAAGTAGACGCCGACCCGACTGAGACGGTCGGTGATGTTCACGCCGTCCTCGGTACGGGTCCAGGTGACGTCGTACACGCCGTCGGCATCGAAGCGGAACACGTCGACCACGCGACCCCGCAGCCACGCGGGCAGGCGGAAGTTCCAGGAGGCGTCCCGGGGACTTCCAAACTTGAAGACCCGTTCCGAGGGATCTGGAACATAATCCAGGTCCAGCGCGAACAGGATCGCGGCATCCGGCGCGCACACGGACGCGATATCCCAGTCAAAGGATCCATCGGGGCGGCGTAACCGCTGGAATTCAAAGGCGTCTCCCCGCAGTAGCCACGGGGCGATGACCCGCATTTCCCGGCCGCAACGCCGCAGTTCGTCCATGGTGTCGCGCCACTTCACCAGGGTTGCCAGGCTGAGATTGAACCAGTAGAGGGATGTAATGCGGGTAGACAAGGCGTGGTACGCCTGGAGGCGAATCTCATCCGGAGTAGGAGAGGTCCGGCGGCGGCCGCCATACATGCCCCACCCATTCCAAGGTCCCTGGGACCAGTAGGCGCAGGGCGCGGGCCGGTTGAGTTCCCGCAGGGAACGGCACATGTCCCCGATGGTTTCCAGTGGAGCCCCCCATGCGATTTTTTTCCCGCCCCATCGATCGGCATACTTGATCCAGAGGTCGGGGGAAGGAGCCGTCACGCGGTAGGCGTCGTAGTGGGGGAAGTCGCTCAGGCCGGCATAGTCGCGCCAGATCCGTTCCTCGCTGTGGGTGAGGGTGGTGGCAAACCGGGTCGTGGCGTAGGGCAGCAGTTGCCTCCAGACCTCCTGGGGGGGAACCGGACGGCCACCGCCATATTGCGGTTCACCCAGAAATTCGGCCCCGTGAATCCTGGGCAGCATTTCGTCGGTGTCATACTGCTCCCAGGGTTTCAGTTCGCCGAAGTACTTGATCGGGTACTTCGCGTACAACTCCGTGTCACTGTACCCGGGGGTTATACCGATGTGCCCCGTGTTCACGTGCAGGAGTTTCAGCGTTTTCAAACAAGGTTCCCGCGTCAGTATATTTGCACCACCGACCCATCCGCCGGAGATATCAAAGACTTCGGGTTTGACGCGGACCTTTGCCCAGATCGATCTGGGTTCGCCGTGCGGTCGGCGCACGACCAGTTCAACCACGGCGTTCGTTCGGGGCAACGGCCTGGTCCTGATGGAGAAACCGCCGCGGTCGTGAGGAGGGATAACCCCGTTACCACCAAACGGGGTCAGCGTGGTTGTTTTAACCTCTTGCTTGAAGGCCCATGGGCGGGCGGGATTGTCGGCGATCCAGAGGGCGCAGGTGTCGAGAGTAACCGCTTCATTCGTTTCATTGGCGACGTGGATGACCACCTCGTCTGGAAGAATGGCGTTTTCCGGGGCGAAAAAGGTAACCGCTGAAATCCACAGGTCCGGGTTTTCGACAGGAACGGAAGCATTCCAGATGGGCTGGTTTTCTGGACCGAGCTGGATCGGGACATTTCCCCCGGTACCATAGGGTTTCCTGCGACCGTTGAAGGTAAACGTGGTCAGGCCACCAGGGGAGATCACGCGAATCAGATCGGGGTGGGCGCCGGGGAAATCATGCCAGGCGATGTCCCCGGACTCGAGCAGGGCGTCAGGCGTCGCGCTGTTGATCCGGGATGGGGTGTCAGGGAGGATGGTAACAGGCTCTCTGGAATCGTTGCGCAGAAAGAGGGTAACCAAGGCACCGTCTGGTGGCTCCGGTGGCTTGGCGTAACGCATCGTGTCGAGCATGAGATGCGGATTCACGGAGACGCCAACAAGTGTCAGGGGATCATCCGTGGCCCGGGCGGGCAGCATTCCTGGTACCAGGACAAGCAACAATGCCGTAAACACGTGTTTTTTCATGAAGAATCGATCCTTGTCACTTTACGCGCGGTCATGATGGCACCCCGTCGCACGCGTCCATTTAATGGGGTTATCAAGCCGCGCGTTTTGTCCGGGAAAGACCCGGTATGTTAACCTGTTTCCGTTTGACGGAAGCAGGGGGATACCGGTTTCAAGCAAGTCAAGCAAGGTAAAACCTGTCGAGTTGCGATGATGCGAACCATTATACACGCGACCGGCGTCCGTGGCGGTCCCCATTTCTTGACGTGGACCAGCGTGGTTTGCCTGGTAATCACGTTGACGACCGGATGCGGGGGGGGTGGACCAGATATCGCGCCCCAGACCCTCAAGCGCGCCCGGGAACTGGTTGAGCGTTACGAACGGGCCAGGAAAGAATTCCTTGAGTCGGACCTGCCTGGCCAGACTGCCCGGCCGAACACCGCGTGGCTGGAGGAAGCGCTGAACCTGCTGGATTCTCAAGCGGGTCAACGGATTGAACGGGGAGAACGACTCCACCTGCAGGTCCGGGCGTGGATGCTGAAGGAAGACTGGGACCTCGCGGCGGAGGCCCTCGAATCCCTGCTGCAAACGAGTGATCGTGACGCGCGCCTCTGGCGGGACCTGGCGCTTTGCCGGTTGAAAATGGGCCCGGCAGGCTGGCCAGGAGCCGAAACGGCCGTTCGAAGGAGCCTCGAGTTGGAGGATCGCTCCGCGGAGGGGTGGTGGCTGGCCGGCAAGGTGGCCCAGGTGCAGGAGCAGCGGGACAAGGCGCGGGAATGTTTCGCGAAAGCGCTGGAACGGGATTCCGGGTTCCTGCCCGCGCGCCTGGAGCAGGCGGTGGACGCGGTGGCGACCGGCGATTTCGCGTCGGCGGCATCCGTGCTCCGGGAAGCGGGTAAAAAAGCCCGGCCGTATGACGTGATGTTGCGTCTCGAGTTTCGCCAGGCCCTGGTGGAGGCCGAAAAGGCGGGCCAGACCCCCACCTCGAATTCCGGACAGTATGCCGCGGCCGCGCGGGTATATTACCAGGCGGCCCGGTTCGAAGATGCCATCCAATGGGCGCGAAAAGCATTGGAAGCCGTTCCGGATGACTTCGACACCGTCGGCCTGTTGACGCTGACGCTGACGCAACTGGGGCGCCTGAACGAGGCCAGGGACGCGTGCCAGCAATTCCTGGATAGCCACCCGGAACATGAGGGGGCAAAGGCCCTGCTGAACCAATTGAACCAGGCAGGCAAGGAACTCGGCGCGTCTCCCGCGCCCGGCGTGCCGGGTTCGCCAGAAAGCCCCCGTTCATGACCCCCCCCATACCGATTCCCCTGAGCGGGGTGTTCGCAGGACCAGGCGAACGTCGATTCGAATCCATCGACCAGAGCCGCGGTTTCGCGATTCTCTGCATGCTGCTGGGTAATTTCATGGGGAAGTTTTCGTTCATGCCCCCGTTTCTCACGCACCATCCCTACGGGTTTACCCTGGCGGAAACCATCGCGCCGCTGTTTATCCTGCTGGTGGGGACCTCATACCGGCTGTCTTTCTGGCGGCACTGGCGGGAAGAAGGACTGGCCACCGCCCGGAAAAGGGCGCTGCGAAGGTACACGCTGATTTTTCTGCTGGGGCTGGCCGTGTATCCGGATCATTTCTGGGATGCCCTGACCCACATCGGGATGGCGGGCCTCCTGTTTCTTCCGGTGATACACCGGGGACCGGCCGCCCGGCTGGGATGGGCGACCGGGGCACTGGTCCTGTACCAGGGCCTGTACCTGTTCACGGGGTACGAGACCTGGGTGATGAGCCATGGCAAATCGCTGAATGGCGGGCCTCTGGCGGCACTGAGTTGGGGCTTCATTCTCGGCGTGGGCACCTTGATTGGCGACGCGCTGGAACGTCCGCGGGATCATGATCGGATGTTGCGGCGTTTGACCATGGCCGGGGCAATCCTGATCGCGGGGGGATACGTGTTGAGCCTGTCCTGGCCAGGGGTTAAATCGGCCTGGCCGTATACCCGATGGGGCATGAGCGCGCCCCTGCCGGTGACCACGACGGGAATCGCCCTGATCGTGTTCGGGTTCTTTTACATGTTCGCGGAAAAGCGGCAAATCCGTTTTCCGCTGTTGACGCCGCTTGGCCGGAATCCCATCCTGCTGCTGGCGGTCCTGGGCGCGATGGTCGGGATCAGCCGGTTGTTCACCTTGCGGTTTGGGGAACCCTCCCCGTGGCTGGCCGTTTCGGGGTATTTCCTGATGTCCGCCACGGCCTGCGTGGTCGCGGTGTGGCTGGATCGTAAGCGGGTTCGATTACGGTTTTAGGACGATTGGACATGCGCTTGAAGAAAAAGCGAATATTCTGGTACGCGGTTGTAGCCGGGCTGGTCATCGTGGGGTGGCAGGTCGGATGGTGGGCCGCCGCGCTGACCCTGGGGCTGCTGGCCGGAGCCCTCGGGGTGCTGGCCCTGTTTCGCTGGCTGGCCGAGGATTTCGGCATGGACCGATTGCGGCAGCGGGCCGGGGAACTGGGCGTCACCTACGCGGCGATGACGGAACGCCTGCGATCGGAACGCCCGGACGAACATCGAAAGAGGGTCCGGTTTGTCGTGTTCGGAGACACCCGGAACAACCGGGATACTGCCGCGCTGCTGATGTCCCGGATGGCAGAAGACCACCCGGATGTCGTGTTTCATACCGGCGATATCGTTCGGTTCGGCACGCCCCGGGAATTCCTCCGGAATCACCTGGACCTGCTGCCGCTGCTGCGGGGGACCCCCCTGTTCTGCGTTCCGGGGAACCATGACCGGGGATTCCGGCGGGGATTCCGGGCGTTCCGGGCGATGGCGGGCGACGACCGGTTTTCTTTCGACATGGGGGCCTGCCGGTTCACGGGATTCAACAACAGCGGGCGGGAACGGGTGTCGGAGGAGATCCTGGCATGGCTGGACAGGGAACTGTCCCGGCCGGGCGTCACGCGCCGATTCGTGTTCTGTCACATTCCACCGGCCTTTTTCGAGGCGGTGTTCGCGCGGGATCGGCGACGTCGTGGGTTTCGCAAGAACGCCGAGGCCTTTCACGAGCTGATGAAACGGCACGGCGTGGACGAGGTTTTCATGGCCCATATCCATGGATTCGCGAGCCACGTCTTTGACGGGACACGGTACACGCTGACCGCCGGAGGTGGCGCCCCACTCAGTGGCCGGCTGGATCGTTCAGGTCAGACCTATCATTACCTGCTTCTGGAGGCTGGTCCGGATGGGATTTCCCGGCGGATCATCCGGCCCGGGCGTTCGCGGCAGAGCGGGATGGAGTGGATTAGTGAACCATACGGCGCGGCCCCGGAAGGGTGAGACGGATCAGGGCACCGGTTGACTGAACAGGACCCGGTTCCGGGAAGAGAGCACCTCCAGGCGCAGGTCACCCGAATGGAAAGACGGATCCTTCGGAAGAAAGTCCCAGGTGCCACTACCCAGGGGTGGAATGGTCCACAGGGGGCCCGCACCGGCCAGGTCCAGCGACCGCCAATTTCCGGCAACCTCTTGATCCTCCGTCGCGCTGTCCGGCGCGGACCTTCGGAATCGTACCCTGGCATCGGCCTGGCGGTTCCACGAGGGATTGTCCGGGATAACGATCCGGACAGGACGGATTCCCCAATTGGCGCAGACCAGGCGAATACCGTGGTCCGGAATGGGGGAAATCTCGACCCGCAGGTTCAGGGAAAACACGTAATACCAGCTGACCACCGATCCCAGGAGGAGCAGCGTGACCGCCATCGCGCCAAGAACCAGCAGGTCGCCCCGGCTCAGGTTGAACAGGTGTTGCCGGGAAACGCCGGGACCCGCGGGCCGTGGCGCGAGACGGAACGTTTTTTTGGGTGAAGGAGCGCTTGCCGATGGCGGGTTTACCGCGGCCGGTGCCGGGGACGTTTCGGGATGGCTGATCCCGGTCTCCAGGGTATCCAGGAGGACGTTGAGGCTCCCAAAACGTTCCAGTTCCGTTTCGTAACGGCAAAGGCGGACTTTGATAGGTCCTCCCGCCGCGTCCAGCGTGTCCGCGCGCGCCAGTTCCTCGCAGATCCGGGCGCATCGGGCGCTTGCCTCGATCGCGCGGAGTAACTGGCGGGCTTCGACGTTGGCCTGATCCGGGGACAGGCGTCCCTCAGCGACCTTCTCAGGCAGGCGATCGCGCCGATAGGCATAGACGCGAGCCAGGTCGGCAAAGCGGATGGCACGTTGTCGCAGGGTATCCCGGAAATGTTCCAGGGCGGACTGGGCGCGTTCCTGCTGCTCCCGGAGCCAGTCGATCCGGCAAGATGGGGAGACATGAGACGGCCATTCTTCCTCGGAACAGGTTTCCGGATGCCGTGACAGTTCGACCGCCCGCGCTTTCCACGTCAGCAGCAGCCGCAGCCGCAGGCGCAACCGTTCTTCCAGGGCTTCAACGGCCACGGGACGCGCGGTTTTCCAGGGCCGCCCGGACGAACTCCCGGAACAGCGGCTGGGGTTTGAGTGGCTTGCTCTTGAACTCGGGATGGAACTGGGAGGCGCAGAACCAGGGGTGATCCCGCAATTCAATGATCTCCACGAGATCATGGTCTCCCTTGGGATGGATGCCACTGACCACCAGGCCCGCGGCGACCATCTGGTCCCGGTAGGCGTTGTTAAATTCGTACCGGTGGCGATGTCGCTCGTAAATGACCTTTTCGCCATACGCGGCGTAGGCAAGGGTGTTTTCCGCCAGTTCGCAACGGTACTGGCCCAGGCGCATCGTGCCGCCAAGTTCCCGGATGCCCCGCTGCTCCGAGAGCAGGGAGATTACGGGGTGCGGCGTGGTGGGATCGAATTCCGTGCTGGTGGCTTCGCTCAGGCCGAGGACATGGCGGGCGAACTCAATGACAGCGATCTGCATCCCCAGGCAGATGCCGAAGTAGGGGATCCTGTTTTCGCGGGCGAATTGTACGGCCCGGATTTTGCCTTCAATGCCGCGGCTGCCGAAACCCGGTCCCACGAGAATGCCGTCGAACTCGCCCAGCGCGTCCGCGATCCGCTCCATTTTTTCCAGGGATTCCGAATCAACCCATTGCAGCCTGACCCTGCAGTCATTGGCGATACCGGCGTGGGTAAAGGCCTCGTTGATGCTCTTGTACGCGTCGTCATGGCCGACATACTTGCCCACGGCGGCGATCCGGACTTCCCTCGACGCGTTCCGATACCGCTCCACCATGTCGGTCCACGCGGTCAGGTCGCAGTCGGGGGCCTCGAGTCCCAGTTTCCGCAGCACCACTTCGTCGAGTTTCTGTTCGCGGAAGTTCAGCGGAATGGCGTAGATGGGGGAGATGTCCTCGGCGTTTATGATCGCGTCCGGGGTGACGTTGCAGAACAGGGCAATCTTGGCGCGCTGTTCTGGGCCCAGACGGTGCTTGCCGGTGCGGCACACAATGATGTCGGGTTGCAGGCCGATATCACGCAGGGCGCGGACGCTGTGCTGTGTAGGCTTGCTTTTGAGTTCCCCGGAGGCCTCAATGTAGGGCACCAGCGTCACGTGCACGAAACAGCAGTTTTCCGGGCCGACGTCGAGGCGATACTGGCGCAGGGCTTCGAGGAAGGGCAGGCTTTCGATGTCGCCCACGGTGCCGCCGATTTCCACGATGGCCACGTCTACCCCTTCTTCCTCGGCGGTCAGCAGGCGGATGCGGGACTTGATTTCATCGGTAATATGCGGGATGACCTGGACCGTTTTGCCGAGGTATTCGCCCCGGCGTTCCTTCTGGATGACGTTGTTGTACACGGCCCCCGTCGTGGCGTTGCTTTTCTGGGACAGCTTCGCCGAGGTAAAGCGTTCGTAATGGCCGAGGTCGAGGTCGGTTTCCGCCCCATCATCGGTGACGAACACCTCGCCATGTTCATAGGGGTTCATCGTGCCGGGATCGACGTTGATGTAGGGGTCCAGTTTCATCATGGCGATCCTGAAGCCCCTGGCCTCAAGCAGCAGTCCCAGGCTGGCGGAAACGATGCCCTTGCCGACGGAAGAAACCACCCCGCCGGTGGTGAAGATGTACCTGGTCACGATCAGCCTCCTTTTCCCTGTTCCAGTATCTTCCGCACCCGTTCGAGATCCGCGGGCACGTCCACGCCGATCCCCGTGTACTCGGTTTCAATGACGCGAATGATCCACCCGTTTTCGAGCGCCCGCAATTGTTCCAGTTTTTCTAATTTTTCAAGGGGAGTCTGTGGTAAATCAGCGAAAGCCATCAGGCGCGCGCGGCGGTAAGCGTACAGGCCAAGGTGCTGCAGGTACCGCGCGTGGGGCGCGTCAGCCGCGTCCCGGACGTGAGGGATCCGGGCACGGGAAAAATAAAGAGCCCTGCCCCGAATATCTAGCACGACCTTGACAACGTTGGGATCGTCGAGGCGTTCGGGGTCCCGGATGGGACAGGCAGCCGTGGCGATGGCCGCGTCAGGATCATCCCGCAGCGCACTGACGACCGCGTCCACGACGTCAGGATCGATCAGGGCCTCGTCCCCCTGTACATTGACGATAATGGAGGCTTCCGGGTGGCGCGCGGCCACTTCCGCGATGCGGTCCGTTCCCGAGGCGTGATCGGTCCGGGTCATTTCGCACCGCGCGCCGAAGGGCGCGACCGCCCGGGCGATACGCTCGTCATCGGTGGCAATGAGGATGTCTGACACGAGCCGCGCGCGCCCTGCCCGCTCGTAGGCATGGAGCACCAGCGGTTTGCCGAGCAGGGGTACCAGCATTTTTTCGGGAAAACGGGTCGACCCGAGCCGGGCGGGCACGACACACAACACGCTATCCCCACGTTGTTCATCCATGAATCGTGACTCCAGGTCCGGCCTGAAACGAAGTCTGGCTGTCTTGAGAGGGGGCAGCGCCCCGTTTTGTTAACGGGATGTTATGGTAACAGAGACTGGAGAAAAGGGTCAACCGATTGACGGGCCCTTTCGTAAGAGGGTCTGGGGCATGATAAAATAACCGCACTCATGATGATGTCCGGTGGAAGGTTAGCCTAATCGGTAAGGCACCGGTCTTGAAAACCGGCGGCTTCGGCCTTGTGGGTTCGAGTCCCACACCTTCCGCCATGATTTTTTTGGGGGGGCCATCAGAACAGGTTGACAGGTTCCACGGTTCATGGTATACTGAAAATAAAATCAGTACAGGAAAGCCCCATGAAACCCGGTACCGTGGAAAATCTCCTCACGCCCGCCCCGGGTCGGACAGTTCCTAACGGGGCGGGCGCCATCAACTGGCTGGTTCCGGACCAAAGTATCGAGCAGAAACTGGCCATTCTGGCCCAGTCGGCCCGGTACGATGTTTCATGCGTTTCAAGTGGCGTCAGGGAGCCATCCCTCCCGCGCCCGGTTCTGGGACACCCCGCGCGGAGCGGCATCTGCCATTCCTGGACGGCCGATGGCCGGTGCGTTTCCCTGCTCAAGGTGCTGCTGAGTAACGCGTGCGTCTACGACTGCGCTTACTGCGCGAACCGGAAGTCGGCAAACGTCCCCAGGGCCAGTTTCCGGGTCGAAGAACTGGTCGCCCTGACCATGGGATTTTACCGGCGGAACTACATTGAGGGCCTTTTTCTCAGTTCGGCGATATGGTCGACGCCTGACCGGACCATGGAAGCCATGGTCCACGTGGCGGAGGCATTGCGATTTCGCCATGGCTTCGGTGGGTATATTCACCTCAAGATAATCCCTGGCGCCTCCCTGGAGTGGATCGTCCGGGCGGGGCGCGTGGCCGACCGGCTGAGCGTCAATATTGAACTGCCCTCTGAGCGGTCCCTTGGACTGTTGTGTCCTCAGAAAAGCCGGGAGGCGATCCTGCGACCGATGCTGCGGGTCCGGGATGTCCTGGCCGAATATGGGGAGGACCGTAAGAAAGGCTTTCGGCACGTGCCCCGTTTCGCGCCGGCAGGCCAGAGCACCCAGATGGTCGTGGGGGCCACGCCGGAAGGGGATGACTCGATTCTGCGGCTGAGCGATGCCCTGTACCGGAAGGCTGGGTTGAGACGGGTGTTCTACAGCGCGTACGTGCCGGTGGGAGACACGCGGCGCATTCCCGTGCTGAGCCCCCCGGAGAGGTTACGGGAACACCGGTTATACCAGGCGGACTGGCTGTTGCGGTTTTACGGATTTTCGGTGGAGGAGATCACGCCGGTGGCGGGCGGACGGCTGGACGTCCGGTTCGATCCCAAGACGGCGTGGGCCTTATCGCATCCCGAGTTCTTTCCGGTGGACGTGAACCGTGATGACCGGGAGCGCCTGTTGCGGGTTCCGGGCCTTGGCGCGCGGAACGCGCGTCGCGTGTTGCAGGCCAGGCGATTTGGAAGCATTGACGCTGCAGCCCTGCGGAAGATGGGCGTGGTCTGGGGACGCGCCCGGTATTTTCTCCGGTGCGCGGATTACGCGCCGCCATCCTGGAATTCCGAGGGGCTGGCGGAACTGCTCGCGGAACCGGATCGAAAACCCGAACAACTGGAATTACCCCTGTTCGATGACGCGTGAGACGCCGGTTGTCCGATATGATAGTTCCTTTGCGGGCTGGTGCGCGGCCTGCGCGCGGTTGCTCGACGAGGGGGCACCGGAGCCATGGTTCTGGAGCCAGGCCACGGGAAAGGGGGAGGGGATGCTGTTTGACGCGATGGATATCGTGGCAGCCGGGATGGATGAGGCGCTTCTGGATCGATTTTTCGTCCTGTTACGGCCGGTGGGCGGGATAGCGCTGCTATCCGACCTGTTCTACCTGTTCCTGTCGGAAGCGGCGGACCGGGAAACGCTGATGTTCCGGATGGTCCGGATTTCCCTGGAGCAGGGGCGCCGGGGACGGCTCTGGCACAGTCATCCCGACGCGCGGCGCGCGGGGATGCTGATCGACAGTACCCGGCGAGAAGCCCACCGCGCGCGGGGATTACTCCGGTTTTCGGAACTGGGAGATGGCACGCTGTACGCGCGCCACGCGCCTAAGCACGACGTGACCCACCTGGTAGTGGGGCATTTTCGGCGGAGGATGCCCGGAGAACGATGGGTGATTCACGATGAGGCGCGGGGATATGGCATGGCCTGGGACGGATCGAACCTGTTGCAGGTAAACCAGTTTCCGGCGGACGTGAACAGCCTTTTGTCGGACGCGGAACGGCGGTTCCGGGCATGCTGGCAGACGTTTTTTCGCGAACTGGCGGTGCCCGAACGCCATAATCCGCGATTACAACGGCATTTCCTTCCCGAACGGTTCAGAAAGTACCTGCCGGAACTGGCCGGGGACCGGCTTGACTGAACGATTCTTCTCGTGTTTCCATAAGCGGAACGCGCGTTGGAGAATCCATGGTCATGTGGTTGTATTTCACGTTCATGGGCTTACTGACTTTCACGCTGGTTCTCTGGCTGGCGATCGCCCTGCTGGATCATCCGGACGAGTGATGAGCCGAAGAGCGCGAACAGGAAAGGGTAGTGTATGAATCCCTTGCTGGGGGTTATTTTCCATGGGATCGGCGGGGCAGCCGCGGGGACCTTTTACCTGCCACTCAAAGGCGTGAAGCGGTGGGCTTGGGAAAGCGCGTGGCTGATAGCGGGCGTGTTTTCATGGATTATCGCGCCCTGGTGTTTCGCACTGTACCTGAACCCCCGGCTTGGAGAGGCACTCACCCACGCGCCGGGCGACGCGGTGGCGCTGACCCTGCTGTTCGGGGCCCTATGGGGCGTAGGGGGACTGACGTTCGGGTTAAGCATGCGCTACCTTGGGTTGTCACTGGGATACGCCGTGACGCTAGGGTTCTGCGCGGCATTCGGGACGCTGATCCCTCCGCTCTTCAAGGGAGAAATCCCGGCCCTTCTGACCAGCCGAGGCGGATGGGTTGTGCTGACCGGCGTTGCCGTGTGCCTCGCGGGCATCGCGCTGTGCGGTCGGGCGGGCATTGCCCGGGACCGGGAACGGGGGGGAAGCCTTCCGGCGGAGTTCAATCTCGTCAAGGGCCTGTGGGTGGCCATGTTTTCTGGGATCATGAGTTCCTGCATGGCCTTCGCGTTTCAGTCCGGCAAGCCGATCATGGACCTGGCGACGGAGACGGGAACGCCGAAGGTATTCGCGAACACGGCGGTGCTGGTGGTTACCCTGCTGGGAGGATTTGCCACCAACGCGCTGTGGTGCCTTGCTTTGAACGCGCGTAATCATTCTTTCGGGGATTACCTTGGCCGCCGTGAAGAACACGCGCCACTCGCGAGGAACTACGCGCTGAGCGCGCTGGCGGGAGTGACCTGGTACCTGCAGTTCTTTTTCTACAGCATGGGTACCACGCTGATGGGACCGTTCGATTTTTCGAGCTGGACGCTGCACATGGCGTTTATTATTCTTTGTGGTAATTTCTGGGGCCTGACGCTTGGGGAATGGCGTAACACATCCGCAACCGCGCGGGCATGGCTCGCCGCGGGGGTGTTGACCTTGCTGGTCTCGGTCGTACTGGTGGGCTGGGGCAATGCCCTGGGAACCTGACGGGGTTGTTCAGGAATCGGGGGCGACCCTGTCGGCATGCCCCAGGATCAGTTCCTGTATTTTTTCCACAAGGTCGGAAAGGATAAAAGGTTTTTCCAGGACTGGGCAGGCCACGCTGTTGAGGAATTTTCGTACCTCATAGTCCATGGCGTCCGCGGTTATGAAAATGATCCGCCGGGATAAGGAAGGCACCAGTTCCACGATTTTCCGGTAAACCGAGATGCCATCACAACCACTCTCAAAACGGATATCCAGAACCACGATATCCGGGCGGATCGAGGCGATCTGTTCCAGGCAGGCTTCACCCGATTCAAACAGGGTAACGGAGAACCCCTGCTGGGTGAGGGTTTCACCTAGTACCCCGCGCAGGTCTGGATCATCTTCCGCAATCAATACCCGCGAAGAATATTTACGGGATCGGTCCGCGATCAATGCCTGAGATTCCCTCGCGACGGGAGAAATCGGCATGGTGATGACCAGTTGGGCCCCGGGAAGTTCCCGGGACGGGTCGAGGTTGACCGAAATGTTTCCGCCGTGTTCCTGGATGGTCGCCCGGGCCAGGGCCAGGCCAAGTCCCGGGGCGTCTTCTTCGGTCCGGGTGGTGAAGAACGGCTCGAATATTTTGTCCGTCAGCGCGGGATCGATACCCGGGCCATCATCGGATACCCGGATGATGGCCTGCTCTTTGGTGGCGGTGATTTCGAAAATCACCGCGTTCTTCGCGAAGCGCAGGGCATTGTCCAGCAGGGCGAGCAGCGCGCTGACCATCTGTTCCGGAAAGCATTCCACCCACACGGCGTAAGGGGGCATTCGCCATTCCACCTGCCAGATCCGTCCCGCGCCCAGCGCGCTTTTCACCCGGTCCTGGGCGAGCCGGACCAGGTCGGTGGGCACAACGTCGATGCTGATGCCCTGGCCGAAACTCAGCAGGCTGTCGATGATCCGCTTGCAGCGCATCGCTTTTCTGGAAAGCATTTCGGAAATTTCGGACAGTCGTTTTCCGGAGGGCTCGGCGCGGAGCAGTTCGGCCACGCCAAGGATAACTCCCAGGGGAGACCGCAACTGCATGGCCACGCTTAACACCAGCCGCATGGTCCTCGTGCTCAATCGGTATTCCGATTCAAGCCTTTCCACGCGCTCTTCGAGTTCCCGGCGACTGTCATTCTCCACGGTCCAGCAGAACAGCCAAGGCATGCCTTCGGGCGGAACGTGAATGGGGAACACGCCAAGGCGGAACCAGCGACTCGCCTGGACGCCATGTTCTTTTTCCGTGATTTTCAGTTCTTCAAAAACAGCCTGCCGTTCCGTGAGAATCCGTTCACAGGCGCACGGGGCAGACCTTCCGGACATCCGGTTGATCAGGCAACAGATTCTGCGGGGAGTTGTTCCGTTGCCCGCCTGTTCCAGCAGGTTGACGGCCGACGCGTTTTCCGCGGCAACGCGTCCCGTCGGGTCAATCAACTGGGCGGGAAATGGAAGGGCTTCCATGGCCTGCCTTAACAGGAAGAAGACGCCAGATTCCAACTGGCCGTCCGGGGAGGTTTCGAGATCGATCCAGAGGAGAAAGCCGTCACGCACCCCCTCGGCATTGAACAACGGGCGCATGACCATCGGGTAGCGCACGCCGGGCCTGACGTTAAAAGCCCCTTCAAATGCCTGGTTGGCGAGCACGTTTTGCCGCCTGCGAACCTGGGGCCGGATGACGTTGGCCGTTTCCTCCTCGCACAGGGACGTGAAATCGACGGTCCGTAACGAATCCGGATCGGATCCGAGCAGGCGGGCCATTTCCGGGTTGGCCTGGGCAATGTTTCCGTGGTTGTCGAGGATACACAGCGGTTTGTTCAGGGCGTCCGTGACGGCCCGCAACAATCGTTCCCAGCCGCGGCGTTTTTCGGCCTGTTCCCGGTCGCACCACTCCATCAGGGCGTGTTCATACACGCGGGCCAGGCGCAGGCACACCAGTTCGATTTCGGTTTCCTGGAGATCCGGATTATGTTCCCGCAGAAAATGCCGCAGGGTTCCCGTTTCGAATTCGATCAGTCGCAGCGCGTAACCTGGACCCCGTTCGCCGGCGGCTTCCGCGGCCCGGCAGAATCGGGCGATGAGGCCGTGCGATTCGGGGGTGCCGCCCCGCAGAAGATTTATGAACCCCCTGGTCCAGTCCGGCTGGCATTCGCGCAACACCGCCCGGAATTCAGGGGGGGCCAACCGATGGATGGTTTTGAGAAACAGTTCTTCCCGAGACGCCAGAAAGTCGGCCAACCTGGATGACAGCAGCGTAAGCGGCATACCCGATTTTCCTGTTTATTATATTATTTTACATCACCATCGCGTTTCTGGTAAATTCCGCGAAATCTGAGGGGACTACGCGTTCTGTCAGGAGAAAAGGCTGGTTTCCGGAGGCTGAAGCATCCGGAGAAATTTCAGGTTGGCCTTGGGCATGGGCAAGTTCCGGAGGGTGTCCCGGTCAGCCCACAGGAGGGCGTCGTGGGCCCGCGGGACGGGTGTCCCGGCGATGCGGCGCGCGCGGTAAAAGTACAGGGTAACCCTGAAGTGCGTGTAGGCGTGGTCGATGGTGGCCAGCAGGGTTTCGGGCCGCGCCTCGATTTCGAGTTCTTCCCGGCATTCCCGGACCAGAGCGTTTTCCAGGGATTCGCCGGGTTGAACCTTCCCCCCGGGGAATTCCCAGAGTCCGCCCAGCAGCCCTTTTTCCGGGCGTCTACCCACCAGGTAGGCGCCGTTTTCCTCGATGACCGCGACCACCACGTGATGATGGGGAGATTCTGGCCGGGCGTTCTTGCGGGGCAGCGTGTCGGCCGTACCCCTGATCCGGGCGAGACAGCCCGCCGCGACGGGGCACAGGTGACAGGAGGGCTTTCTGGGTACGCATATCCGGGCGCCCAGTTCCATCATGGCCTGGTTAAAATCGCCTGGGTGACTGGGAGAGAGCAGGGATTTCGCTGTTTCCCGAAAGAAGGCTTCGGCCTGTCGCGTGTTGATTGGCTGATCATAGTGGAACAAACGCGCGATGACCCGCCGGACATTACCGTCAATGGCCGGGACCGGCTCTCCGAAGGCGATGCTGGCAATGGCAGCGGCGGAGTAGGGTCCGATGCCTGGAAGCAGGGCCAGTTCGGCCGCCGTGCGCGGAAAAACACCCTGGTGGGCTTCCACGACCAGGCGCGCTGCCCGGTGAAGGTTGCGGGCCCGGGAATAGTACCCCAGTCCTTCCCACGTTTTCAGGACCTCTTCCAGGGGAGCGGAGGCCAGACTTTGGACGTCTGGAAACCGCGCGATGAACCGCTCATAATAGGGCAGCCCCTGGTCGACCCGGGTCTGTTGCAGAATGACTTCCGAGACCCAGACATGGTAAGGGTTGCTGGTCTGACGCCAGGGGAGGTTCCTGGCTTCCGCGCGAAACCACGCGAGCAGTTTTTCCCGGAATTCGCGGTAGCGGCGCATCGCGAACGTCCGTCTCCTGGTCAGGGTAATATGGCCAGGGGTAACGCGTCACCCCAGGGTTTTACCGGGCATTCCCGGTAAAGGGATGACAACCGCGCGGCATGTTCGGGTCCCAGTTCGGCGAAAGCCCGCAGGGCGGATTCAACATCCCGTCGTTCTACCTCGGGGTGATTCAGGCGATTGGCGGGAGCACCAGTGTGCAGCACGGGAACCCTGTCCAGGTTGTGGGACCAGCGTCGCAGAAGGTGTTCCAGTTTCCTGGGGGTTAACAGTTCAGGAGAAACAGGGGCGTCCTGGTAATACCTGATGAACGCGTCGGCACTGGTGTTCCAGTACATGGAATTGTGCCCGGCGACTGGCAATGGCGGGCCCTCATTCATGTAACAGAGGTTCCACTGGTGTGCTTTACTCCAGGGGCGATCGATGGACGCGGGTTTCTTTTCTGGGATTTTGGCGGGATCAAGAACCATATCCCGGGTGAAAGGAAAACTACCTTCCTGTAACGGTAGCACGGTCCGGAACACCTTGTCCGGAGGCAGGAGATCTTCCAGGCGTTTTCGGGCCGGTTCGCAGGTGGTCAGCGTCAGAAAATCTCGTTCGTAGCCTTCCGGGAACTGGGTTTTGTCCCAGGGATGGATGTCATTTTGCGTGAACTGTTCCATGGGCACGAGCATGTCTCCGGTAGATTCGATGATCAGCACCGGCGCGGTAATGGTATCCACCACGGCAATGGGACTCACCAGGAACCAGGATTCGTGGGCGAGATCCCGGGGGAAATAGGCGTAGGCCATGTCGGCCAGCATGGTCACCATGCCCAGCACGGGCAGGGGTCCCTCTTTTGGATCGCCACCGCCGCAGGACCATGGGCGATTGTGCTCCAGGTAAGCGATGTTGTAAGCCCAGTTGACCACCGGGCAATCCGAGGTCACCGAAGTTACCGGGAACATGTCCGCCGCCATGGCCAGGGCCATGTAGCCTCCCTGGCTGCCGCCATCGAGATGCAGGCGGGCCGGATCGGTGAACCCGCAACGCCGGGCCCACTGGATAATGGCCCGGGCAAGGTTATAACCGTTGCCTACCGAGACATCGATCGGTGATTCGCCGGAGGCATCCGTGTAAGTTGCCGTGAAACAGGCCCACCCTTTTTTCGCCCAGCGTTTTTGTCCTCCAAGGTCTTTTTCATAGTGGACGTGGCAGAAAGCAGGCAGTTTTTTCCCGGCATGGCGGTGATCCAGGGGAACCACGACCCGGGCAAGGCCAGTCCTGGCGTCGCCTAGAATACCGAGATAAGGCACACGGACAACCGCTATACCGCAATGATCTTCTTCGGTGACGGAAACGATTGAGACCGCGCCCTCGAAACCGGTTTCGTTTTCCGGTGGCCATCCCGCCGGCGCGAGATCGGCACACCTCGCGGGCGACAGGGACAGCAGCGTTACGCCAAAGATGAACCACGATTTGAATAACAGTCCGGTGCCTCTGGAAAACATCTGCACCTCCCGTTACAGCGGTTTGATCCGGATGTTGCGATAACTGACCTGGTGGCCGTGGTCGGTCAGGCAGATAAATCCTTTTCGTAACCGGTAGCGCAATTCCTCGTGTTCATCGAAGTTGATGTCCTGGACCAGCACGCCATTGATATAAGCCTTGTACCTCGGTCCGTCCAGGATCAGTTCAGCGGCGTTCCACTCACCCTCGGGCCGGATGGGACGGCACAGCGGAGGAATGACGTCATAGATCGATCCCGTGGAAGTTTTGGTGATTTCCGGATCCTTGCTGTCGCCCAGGATCTGGAACTCAAAGCCATACTTGGAAGCGCGACCAGCCCTTGGCGCGCGCAACCAGACTCCACTGTTGCCGTTTTCCACAATTTTCCATTCAAACCGGAGAATGAAATTATCGAACCGGCGGGTGGTTACCAGGGCGTCACCTCCGGGCCGCACCCATTCCAGGCAACCGTTCCTGGGTTCGTAAGAACACACGCCCGCTTTCCAGGGACGCCAACCGTTCAATGTTTTTCCATCAAACAACGGGAGAAAACCTTCGCGGGCTTCTTCTTCGGAGAGGATGGAAGGATCCGGGTTCCAGGGCTGTTTTTCTTCGGGTGAGGTCAGCCGTTCATCCAGCAAGGCATACAGGGCGGGATCATCCGGGACCACGAAGTGCGGACAGGTTTCCAGGTTATCTGGCAGAAAGCCGTTGGCCATGACCAGAGATGAGGTCAGCCTGCCAGGGCTGTCTACCAGCGTCAGATGTCCGCCGGCGGGAGAAATAGTGAATAATTGGGGCGCGCGCTTGCGGAAGAGCCGGGTTAATGCCGCCGCGTCAGGGCCATCAATCCAGTAGAAGACCCGCTGACAATCCGCGAATACCGATGCCGCAGTCTGGATCGCCGCCTTGCGACGAACTGGCTGGTCAGGAGGAATGGATGCCAGCAGGCGGACCATCGGCGCGGTATGGGAGTTGTGGCAATGTTCGGCGTAAGATTTCACCGTTTCCACGGCCGCAGGGTCCAGTTTCGTGCCATCCTCGTTGAAGCCGACCAGATCGAAGGCGATGGTGGTCCCACCGACATTAACAATCCGCGTCATGACGTCCCAGTTGAAATCCGGGCCTTTCTCGCATACGCCTTGCACGTAGAAAGCGCGGATATTGAAATTGTTGCCTCGTTTCATGACCTGATTATTCTGCAGGCGCGCGCCATCCTTGTCGCGCGGCGCGGACACGACAGGTCCTGGCGTGGTGGCGCAGGCGGCGACAAGTAATGTCGAGACGCCAGCGATCAGCAGTCCGGTAATCCCCAGTTTTTTCGTGAACATGCTTCTATCCTTTATCATGTGTTTATTGAGTCTACAGGGTTATTCTGCTTCGGCGGACCGTGATAAAGCAACAGCGGCCAGTTGGGGCGCGTCGCGGTCCCTTTCGGATGAAGAGGAAAGTCACGGCATGCGGATATTGCTGGCAGGCGGGGCGGGATACGTGGGGTCGGTGTTAACCCCATTACTGCTGAAAAATGGGCATGAGGTAACGGTCGCGGACGAATGCTGGTTTGGTACTCACCTGCCGGAAGGGGTGGAGGTGATCCAGGCGGACCTGTTTTCTCTGAACAGGACGTTTCTCAGACGGTTTGACCGGGTGGTATTCATCGCGGGACTTTCAAACGACCCCATGGCGGAATTCGATCCGGGGTTGAACTTTGTGCAGAACGCGGCCCTGCCGGCGTACATGGCATATGAGGCACGGGAGGCGGGGGTGCGGCGGTTTGTGTATGGTTCTTCCTGTTCGGTATACGGATTCACGGGCGACGAGATCTGCACGGAAGATCACAAGGTCAACTGTCCGTACCCGTACGGCATATCCAAGTGGCAGGGAGAGCAGGGGGTAATGCATCTGGTCAGGGAGGATTTTTCCGCGATCGCGCTGCGCCAGGGCACGGTGAATGGTCACAGCCCGCGCATGCGCTTTGACCTCGTGGTCAACACGATGTTCAAGAGCGCGATGACCACAGGCAGGATCGTTGTGCATGATCCGGCGATCTGGCGTCCCCTTCTGGACATTCGGGACACGTCGCGCGCCTTTTTAATGGCCATCGAGGCGCCGGAACAAATCAGCGGCGTGTTCAACGTGGCCTGGGGCAACCTGCGCATTGGGGAACTCGCGGAAATGATCCGCGACACGCTGGTTTCCCTGGGCGGACCGCGCGCGGCAATCGAAACGCTCAACCGGTCAGACTACCGGAACTACCGGGTCGATTGCGCTCGGGTCCGGGAGGTACTGGGCTTTACGCCTGAACATGACATGGTCTCCACCGTGCGGTCCTTGTGGGAGCACCGCCAGGAATATGGCGACATGGAACGGGAAGAGTATTACAACATCCGGGTTTTCAGGAAGATCCGGGATCGGCTGGAGGTAACGCGTCTACGCGCGCCTGAACCGGATGTCGGGACAAAACCTGGTTGACCCGTGGGCTTGCTCTGGCATTGGTAAAAACGATAACGTAAGAGCGTATCGCGGAGGTAGACGTATCATGACGGCGGCCGGGAAGTCGAGATGAGGACGAAGTCTTCACGGAAGAACGTTGACATTTTCCAGACGGTTATTCCCCGGATTTGCGTGCTGGGGGGCAGCAGCGTGTATGTCCCCGAACTGGTCAACGCGATTATCGCCCGAAATCTCCCCGTGGAGGAGATTGTCCTGTTCGGGCACCCGGGCCGGAAACTGGAAACGGTGGCTGGTTTCTGCAAGCGCCTCGTTAATCGCGCGGGTTACCCGACCCTCATCATTCCCGAAACGGACATCCGGGCGGCGGTGAGGGGAGCGAAATACATCGTCAACCAGATGCGCGTCGGGGGGATGAAAGCGCGTTTCCGTGACGAGTCGTTGCCGCCCCAGTTCGACCTGCTGGGCAGCGAACAGGTAGGTGCGGGCGCGGTGACCAACGCCTTGCGTTCCCTGCCGATTCTGCTGGAATACGCCCGGGTTATCGAGGAACTGGCTCCCGAAGGGGTGGTCATCAACATGATGAATCCCGTGGGGATCGTGGTGGAAGCCCTGAGTCGATTGACCCGGCTCAGGGTGATTGGCGTGTGCGATCTCGCGCGGAAATATCGCGGGCGGGTCGCAACGTTGCTTGGCCTGCCCCCAGCAGAGGTGGAGGTGGATTATTTCGGGGCATACCATTTCGGTTGGATCCAGGATGTCCGGTATGAAGGCCGCAGCCGCATGGCCCAACTGGTGGAAGCGGTGGAGGGAAGTGGCGATCCGGAGTTTGACCGGGAACTGGTGTCCCTGTTCCGGATGATTCCGACACGGGAAGCGGCCGCGTATTTCCGGAGGGGTGATATTCTCCGGGATCAGAAACGCAGCCACCGGTACCGGTCGGAACTCCTGATCGAGGCGGAGTCCCAGATCCTGCGGATATATGAAGATCCACGGGTAGACATGATTCCCGAGGTCACCCGCCAGCGTAACGCGATCTGGTACGAAGAATCGGTTCTGCCCCTGCTGGAAAGTTTTGAGGGACATCGAGAGGTGAAGCCGGTGCTGTGCGTGCCTAACCAGGGCGCGATCCTGGATCTCCCCGAAGATGCCTGCGTGGAGGTGCCCACGACCATTCGGGAAGGCGCGGTAACCCCCCGGCGGGTGGGCGCGTTGCCACGGTTTCTGCGCGGGCTGTTCTGCATGCTGAAAGAAAGTGACCGGCTGGTGATCGAGGCCGCGCGGCATGCTTCGTTTGAACTTGCCCTGCAGGCGCTGGCGATAAATCCTTTCGTGGATTCGCTGGCTTCCGCCCGGAAGTACCTGGAAAAGGTAGTGCGGGCGGAAAACCTTAACCTCGCGTGAAATCTGCCAGGTTGACGGCCTGCCCCCGCGTATGATAGGGTATAGGTCGTGTTGAGGGAAGACACCTATCACGGGGTTTCCTGCCGTCGGGCCCCGTACAACGGGACATCGGCGAACCCGGTCAGGTCCGAGAGGAAGCAGCCGTAGTCGAGCGTTTCCGTGTGTTGCGGTTCCGTCCGGCGGCAGGGCTCCGTGTCCTGTTTTTTCAGGCGCGCGGGGAAGCGATGGCCAAGGACACCTACACCGCACTGGCCCGTAAATGGAGACCTCAGGGTTTTGACGAGGTGGTGGGCCAGGAGCATATTACCCGGACCCTGCGCAACGCCCTGTCCAGTGGCCGGATTCACCACGCCTACCTGTTTCTGGGGTCCCGGGGTATCGGGAAGACAACGACGGCCCGCATCCTGGCCAAGGCGTTGAACTGCCTGTCCACCGACGCGCCCACGCCGGATCCCTGCGGGACCTGCGAGAACTGCCGGGCGATCGCGGCCGGTAACAGCATCGACGTGATCGAGATCGACGGCGCGTCCAACAACGGCGTGGAACACGCCCGGGAAATCCGGGAAAACGTGCGGATGGTGCCGACCTCGGGCCGGTACAAGGTATACATTATCGACGAAGTGCACCAGTTATCTTCCGGGGCCTTCAACGCGCTTCTTAAGACCCTGGAAGAGCCGCCGCCCCATGCCGTGTTCATCCTGGCGACCACCGAGGCGCACAAGATTCCCGCGACGATTATTTCCCGGTGCCAGCGGTACGATTTCCGCCGCGTGGCGGCATCCAGGATCGTGGAACTTCTCCGTAAAATTCTGGATCAGGAAGGTATTCGGGCCTCGGACGAGGCCCTTTACGCGATCGCGCGCGCGGCAGAGGGCGGCATTCGAGACGCGGAAAGCATTCTCGACCAGTTGATCGCATACTGCGGAGATGAGATTACCTACCGGGACGTGTTTGACGTGCTCGGCCTGGTGGACTGGGCGATTTTTCACCGGCTTTGTGACGCGATGCTGGCGGGAGACGTGGCCGGACTGCTCGGCGTGGTGGAAGATGTGGTGGCGGCGGGGAAGGACCTGGGCTATTTCGTCGAAGAACTGCTGCGCTATTTTCGGAATCTCCTGGTTTGCGCGGCGTCTTCAGACCCCGCCCTCCTGCACCTGCCCGAGGAAGAGGTGGCGGAATTGCGCGCGCGGGCCGGCCGATTCGGCGCCGTTCGACTGATGCGTATCGTGGAACAACTGGCCGGACTGGCGGGAAGTTACGACTCCCTGCTGGCCCAGCGGACGGCCCTGGAAGCCATGCTCATCCGGATTTCCCGAGGCGTGGAAGAGGTATCGCTGGATACCGTGCTCGAGAAACTCGTGCTTCTTTCGGAAGGACATTCCCTTCCCTCAACGGCCAGCGTGACGCCGGGGACGGCGGCGCGATCACCGGGCGAAGGAGGCCGGTCCGTCCACCCTACCGAACGGAACCGGGCCCACGGTGAAACGCCCCCGTGGGAAACGGTTCCCGCGCGGACGCAACCGGCCCATGACGCGAAATCTTCACCACATAGAACGATTCCAGAGGGGGAACTCCGTCAGAATACCGGAGTACTGGCACGAGGGAAAAGCGCTTCCAACTCGGGAAGAGACAAGACCGGCCAGACCTATCGGGAACGTCCACCAACCGACGAAGAAAAGAGCGCACTGGGCATAGTGTTCGAACTCTTCGGTGGCCGGGTTATTGAACCGCCTGAAAGAAAGGTCCGGATCCAGCCGATGGGCATCGTGGATCATCAGGATGAGGAACTGCCGGGTGAAGACGACGAGTAAGAATGATGATCGGCGCGAAAGGGGGAAAGGCCGGTTCGCGGAATCACGCGGCGAACGCGCATGAACGAATGGGAAGACATCGCGTTCGTGGATCCCGAGCGGGATCATGAATACCTTGACACGCTACTCGCGAACGGGCCTGCCGAACTGAAAGGCGTGCTTGGCCAAGGCCTGAAGCGTTCGGCGGATCCATCCCGCGCGGTACGGGGCATGGTACGGTTCCTTGAACGGAGTTTCGATCCGTCCACCCAAAGGGCATTGATGGCGAACGCGCCCAGTTACTGCGAAATGCTGATTACCCTTTTCGAAAACAGCGCGTTCCTGGAGGATATTCTGTGCCGGAATCCCGAGTACGCCTCGTGGCTGTGGGACGAGGCGAACCTGGAATCGCCCGTCGACCTGGACTCGCAGCAATCTGAACTGCTCAGGCTGATTTTCCGGAAAACGGAATTTCAGGATCGGCGCGCCGCGTTGCGGAGATTCACGAGAAGGGAACTGCTCCGGATCGCCACGCGGGAGGTCTGGAAACGCGCGCCGTTGCCATCGGTGGTGCTGGATCTGAGCAACCTTGCCGACGCGGCGATCGCGTGCGCCCTCGCGATAGCCCGGGCGGAGGTTGAACCGCTGTATGGCATGCCGCCGGGATATCATCCGGACGCGTATCCCTTTTCCGTGCTGGCACTGGGAAAACTCGGCGGCAGGGAACTTAATTTCAGTTCCGACATTGACTTGATCTTCCTGTATGCCGAACGGGGGGAAAGTTCCGGGGGTAGCCAGGGGAAACTGGAACACGAAGAATACTTTCGGAAACTGGGGGAATGGATTATCCGAGTTCTTTCCGAACCCACGCCTGACGGGATTGCCTATCGCGTGGACATGCGGTTGCGTCCCTTCGGCCGAAGCGGACCGCTATGCAGCGTGGTGGATGACGCGGTGGATTACTACGCCGTGTATGGTCGCGCGTGGGAACGCCAGGCCCTGATCAAGGCGCGGGTCTGCGCGGGGAACCTTGGACTGGGCCAGACGTTGCTCGATCGGCTTCGGTCTTTTATCTACCCCAGGTACTTCGACGACGTGACCCTGGAAGAAATCCGGCAGATCAAGGCGCAGTCCGAGGCGCGCGTGCGGCGGGCGGGCGTTTCGGGTAGAGAGGTAAAGCATGGAGAAGGGGGGATCCGGGACATCGAGTTCACCGTGCAGTTGCTGCAACTGCTGAACGGTGGGAAGTGGCCGGACCTGCGGACCCCCAACACGCTGGAAGCCATCCGCGCGCTGGGCACGCGCCAGTACCTGAGTCCCTTCGAGGCGGAACGCCTGGCCACGCACTATGTCTTTCTGCGCCAACTGGAACACCGTCTACAGATTGAAAACGGCCTGCAGGAACATACCTTGCCCGAGCCGGGCGCGTCACTGGATTCACTGGGCCGTAGGATGGGATTTCTGAACGGCCAGGCCCTGTTGACGGTATTCCGGCAACGCACGACGGAGGTTCGTGAAATTCTCCAGCGGTTCCTGTCGGAAAAGGGCGCGGGAAATCTATGGGTAGCCGCCCTGCTGGAACGGGGAGCGGACGCGACGGATGGCCTGGCCCGGCTGGCACAATGGGGATTTTCCGATCCGGAACGCGCCCGGGCCATACTCCAGAACATGGCGAACGGGCCGGAAGACAAGCCCTTCACGCGGGATACGGCGCAACGCTTTGTCACCGTGGCACCTGCGCTGATCCAGGCCCTGGCAGAAGAGGGGGATCCGGATATCGTGCTGGAACGCCTGGAGAGCATGCTGTCGCATGTCCCCACGCCCGGCGCGATGTACAGCCTGCTGGCCTATTACCCGGGATTATCTTCACGTCTCGTCACGCTGGCAGCCAACAGTCCATGGCTTTGTGAACTGGTTTCACGGGACGTAAGCCTGCTGGATACGGTCGGGTCGCCCCAACTGACCGCGCGCGCTTCCACTCGCCAGGATCTTGAGGAAGAATTGCGCATGCTGCGGTCCGCCGCGCGACCGGATGCCGCGCCCTATCGCCTCAAGCTGGGAGAGTTGCTCAAGGTGGCCGTGAGGGACCTGGCGCAGGGCATTTCGGTCGCCGACGTGGGAGACGAATTGACGCAACTGGCGGAGGTGGTACTGGATTACGTGGTATCCATCTCCCGCGAGGAGGTCGAGAACCGGTTTGGTCGGCACGAAGCCCCCTTTGCCGTTCTTGCCCTGGGCAAGTTTGGCGGTCGGGAAATGGGCTACGCGAGCGACCTGGACCTCGTTTTTGTCCATGGTGGCGCGGCACAGGACGCGGGACTTTCCGCAACGGAATATTACGCCGTCCTGGCTGCCGGGATCATACGCCGACTGAAGGAACCTACCCGGTGGGGCGCGCTGTACGACGTGGACGCCCGACTGCGACCCGATGGAAACAAGGGGATGCTGGTGGTTTCGGCGGACCGTTTTTTCGAATATTACCGCCGCGAGGCCCAGATGTGGGAGCGACTGGCCCTGATGAAAGTCCGGGCGGTAGCGGGAGACAAGGACTTCGCGGAAACCCTCGCCGAAAACGCCAGGAAACTCGCGTTCGGGCTGGGCATATCGAAGGACGACGTGGATCACGTGGAACAACTGCGGGACCGCGCGATCGCTTCGGCCGCTCCCCGGGATATCAAGCGCAGGCCGGGTGGACTCGCGGACGTGGAACTTGCCGTCCGGCTCATGCAACTGTACCACCATAACGACTGCCCGGAGGTTCGTCACTGGGGGGTGCTCCGGGCGATCGGGACCCTGGAACAGCATGAACTGGAACCCCGAACGGACCTGGAGGCGTTGCGGGAGGATTATCTCTTTCTGCGCCGGTTGCTGAACAGGTTACGGGTAGCCCGGGGCTCGTCCACCTCGGAACTGCCGGAAGAAGCGGAACGGCTGTACCTCGCCCGGCGGTTGCGTCTCGCCGGGGATCCGCTGGACCTGGCGTTCGAGAAGATGACCCGGGTTACACCGATTACAGAACGGATGCTTGCGCGCATTCGTGAACGCGCCGGGTAATCAGCGAACCAGCACGGGTCAGATCAGTTCATCACGGGAAACGATGATCCTGCGGATCAGGCCGTATTCCACGGCTTCTTCAGCGCTCATCCAGAAATTCCGGTCGCTGTCACGGGCGACTTTTTCGACGGGCTGCCCGGTTTCCCTGGAGACCAGATTATTAATCCGTTCCCGGATTTTAATGATTTCCTTGGCCTCGATACGGATGTCGGCGGCCTGACCGCCCGCGCCACCGCTGGGCTGGTGAAGCAGGAAACGGGTGTTGGGCAGGGCGAAACGCTTGTCATGGTCGGCGCCCAGCAGGATGGGTACGGCGATACTGGCAACCCATCCGGCTCCCACCGCCACCACGGGAGACTTGATGAACCGCATGACGTCATGGATCGCGAAGCCTGAGTCCACGTGTCCCCCGGGAGAGGTGATAAACACGCGGATGGGATCGCTGGAAATCTGGTCCAGGATGAGCAGGTGGGATATCACCTTTTCGGCCAGTTTCTGGTCCACATCGCCGGTAACCAGAACAACCCGTGAATCCATGAGATACCGGGTCAACTGGAAATCCTTGGACTCGTCCGGGCGTTCGCAGCCGGTCTGTTCTTCCTCATCATCCCCCTCATCGTGACGGATGAAAGCAGTCTGCCGGATTTTTTCAGACATAAAAGGTTTCCTCAGTACTCGTTGAAGGAATCAGCAGGCGTCATTGTGCCACGTCATGGCGGACCGGCTCAACCTGGAAGAAAAAACCTGATGCGCGCGGATTTTTGAGAAAATTGTTGACATGTGACACAGAAACTGGCATTATGTTATGGAGTAAAGTCAAACAGGCCGGGTTTCCGGATACATGCCCGGCGGGACAGGTATGCCCATAAAAGTTTGAGGAGTGCATCCATGCGGCACATTGGGCACAGTCGGTTGATTCTGTCGCTCGGGGTGGTAGTGCTGGGCGTGGCGCTTACGGGGTGTCCCAAAGACGTGGCGCCAGGGCTGGTAGCCCTTCCGGAAATGCTGGATTTCGGGACCCGGCAGACCGAGTTGACTCTTAGACTGGCTTCAACCTACGGCAGCGGCAACGTGGGGCCGATCGTTATTTCCGCGGCTGATCCGTGGGTGACCATTTCGGACTGTGATCAGCCAGAGGATAACTGCGGCGCGCGTTTTCTGCTTGGCCGGGAAAAGATCAAGGTTAAGGTCAATCGTGAGCAAATGACCCTCGGTCTGAACCGGTCACGGTTGTTCGTTGACGCGCCTAACGTGTCCAGGGTAACCGTGGAAATCTTCGCGGAGGACGTGTTGCAACCGGATTTTTCCTCCGACGTGCGCAATATCGACCTTGGACGCCCGGTGGCCTTCCGTGATTTGAGCCAGGCGGCTGCCACGGCAGGGCAGATTACCGCGTGGTTATGGGACTTTGGGGACGGCACTACCAGTTCCGAGATCAATCCCACGCACCTGTACGTTAAACCCGGCGTGTATGATGTTTCGCTGACTGTTACCGCCGGCAGGAATCAGGAGAAGATCACCAAGTATGGGTATGTCCGGGTAGGTGATCCCGGGATAACCGTAGACTTTCAGGCATCCAAAACAGAGGCATATCTCAACGAGCAGATCGTCTTTACCGATCTCACGGTTTCCGGCAGCGTGCCCATGCAGGAACGGTTATGGGATTTCGGTGACGGAAACACGAGTAAGGAAGCCAATCCGGCCTATCGCTACGCGAGAACCGGCATATACACGGTAACGCTTAAGGTAAAAACGGCACTGGGTGAATTTACCCGCGTACGTAACAACTACATCAAGGTCAGCGCGGCCCTCCCGCCGACCGCCGATTTCGCGCTGGCTTCTCCCGTGGTGTACGTGAACGAGGTGGCCCGTTTCTTCGATACTTCCCGCGCTGGCACGGGGGCAATTACGGCCTGGGCCTGGGATTTCGGGGATGGAACAACCAGCACGGAACAGAATCCGACGCACGTGTTTCCAGCAGTTAAAACCTACCCGGTTACGTTGACTGTTACAACCCCGTTTGGTTCCAGTGCGGTTACCCGTAACGTGGATGTGACCTATCGTCCACCCCAGGCCGATTTCGAAGCGTTGCCGGTGGTGGTTGCAATTGGCGAGTCGGTCCAGTTCACGGATCTGTCGATTCCCGGCACTTCGGATATCACTCAGTGGCTGTGGAATTTCGGTGATGGGAACCAGGCAACGGAACAGAACCCGGCTCATGTCTACAACCGGGAAGGGCAGTACACCGTAACCCTGACGATCACTTCCGCCGATCCTGCCAATAACACCAGTTCCAAAACGAAAGAGAACTTTATAACGGTGGTTCGACCGCCTGTTCCCGATTTTACTTACATGCCCGCTTACGTGCTGGCTGGAGATACCGTGCAGTTCTCCGCCGCGACAACCCAGGCGGGATCTGAGCCCATAACCCAGTACCTGTGGGACTTTGACGGGAACTTATCCACCACCGCGGACCAGAAAACCGGCCTCCAGGTCAGCAAGAAATTCGAGGCAGCCGAGACTTATACCGTCACGCTGGCTGTAAGAACAGCCACGTTGATCCGGGTCATAGCAAAAGAGATTATCGTGGAGCAGGCCCCGAGTTCGGATTTTACGGCGGCTCCCCTTCCGGCGTCCGTGCTGGATGACGTACAGTTTACGCCCGCGATGCAGCCCGAAGGCGCGTTACCGATCACCCGTGTTGCCTGGAGTTTCGGTGACGGAACCAGCAGCCAGGAAGAGGCACCCGCGCATCGGTACACCGTTCCGGGTTCTTACAAGGTACGTCGCACGGTGTATTTCAGGCATTCGCAAATGCCTGCCTCCGCGGCCGATCTCAGCGTGTTCACTGAAAAGCCAAATTACGTGGTCGTGACACCGCCCGTGGCCCCTGTAGTGTCTTTTGCTCCCGATTTCAAGTGCGCGGTCACTACCATGCCTGCTACATTCCGTATCGTTTCAACCAACGAGCCTTCCAGGCCTATAACGAGGTGGATCTGGAATTTCGGCGATGGATCCGTTCCGCTGGAGTTGACCTCCGATCAGGATGTTTCCCACCAGTACCAGGCTCCCGGCAGTTACGAGGTTTCGTTGACCGTAATCTGTGACGCCATGCCGCCGGAATACGGGGAACGCACCTATACATTGGATGAACCGATCAAGGTGGAGCAAGGCACCGACCTTGACGCTTACGTGCGGATGGATGATGGCGCGTATGCCTACTCGCTGGTATCCGACTTCCCCGTTTCCTACGAAGGCTTCAACATAGGCCGGGCTTACATCATTTCCATGACGTCCCAGCAGTGGCGGACCAGTGTCGATATCTATACCGGTGACGGCGTGCGACGGGACCTGTGGACCCATTACATCACCATCGTGGATCCGACAAACCGGAAGAGTGACACCGGCCTCCTTTTCATCGATGGCGGAAGCCGTTCATCCACGCCACCCACGACGGTTGATGATTATTTCAAACTCGTGGCTGGGCTGACCGGTGTGCCGGTGGCCCTGGTAAAGAACATTCCCAGTCAGCCAATCGTGTTCACCGACGAGGTAACCGCGGGGGACAGCACGGAAGAATCCCTGATCCTTCGGTCCCGCACGGAAGACGCGATTATCGCGTATTCGATGAACAAGTACATGGAATCGTATACCGCGGGCGCTCCGGATCCTACATGGCCGTTACTGTTCCCCATGGCCAAGGCGGCGGTGAAGGCCATGGACACGGTACAGGCAGTCATGGCCGAACGTAACCGGCCTGTGAAAGACTTCGTGGTCAGTGGCGCGTCCAAGCGGGGATGGACTACCTGGTTGACCGGCGTGGCGGATTGCCGGGTCAAGGCGATCGCGCCGATCGTAATCGACGTGCTGAACATGGCCAAGCAGATGCGCCACCACAAGCAGGCGTATGGTTACTGGGCGCCGAGCATTTATGAATACGCGCAGGAACGGGTTTTTGACCGACTGGTACCCGAAAGCGGAAGCCTGGCACCCGAAGCCGAGGCCTTGCTGAAACTGGTGGATCCATACGAATACGCGCTTCTGGGTCGCCTGGATGAACCCAAGTACCTGATCAACGGTACGGGGGACCAGTTCTTCCTGCCGGACTCGTCACAATGGTATTTCGCGGATCTGCCCGGTGAGAAATACCTGAACTACGTGCCGAACGCGGATCACGGCCTGCTGGATGTGAACGCCGAAGTAAATATTCAGAATCTGAATAACGTGGTAGGACAGTTGGCGGGATGGATCATGTCCGTCACCCAGAATAAAGCCCGGCCCTCGTTTACCTACACGGTAGATCGGGTGGCGGGCACGATAACCGTGAACGTGGACCCGGCGCGGCGTCCTCGTTACGTGCGCCTGTGGTACGCCACTACGAGTAACGCCCGCGATTTCCGCATTGAACGGGGCAGCGACGGCAGCCTCTACAACCCGGACGGTTCATTGCGCGGCCCGCAGTGGTACTCATTGACCCTCACGCCTACTGTCAGCGGCGGTACCACTTACGTGGCCAGTCGTCCGCAACCGCCCGCGGGACTGTACACGGGGTTCTTTGTTCAGGTTGGATACGCGAATACGGCCACGCTGCCTTCCGGCCTGTCGTCGATCCCCGGTGTCACCATTACCGTTCCCGATCTGGTCTTCACCACGGATGTGCTGGTAATCCCAACGGCGGGGGATGGCAGTAACCTCTATCCGGAGTTTCCGGGATACCTGGCGAATGTCGAGCGGCCGGACGTGGTGAATTTCCCGGCGGATACCGCGCCCGTCGTGGTACTGACTGGGTCACCTTACGAAATGGGACGGCAATACGGTGAGTTACTGGCGGATAAAATCGCGGAATTCGTGCCGAACTGGGTGTCCTCGTTTCAGGCGGCTACGGGCGTGACAGACGTGCAGATGGATCAGAGTTGGGCCAACCAGGCCGCGCTGATGGATCCGGCCATTGTGGAAGAAATCAACGGTATCGCGGATGGTTCCGGGGTAGACCTGACCCTGTTGCGTCGCGCGCATGTGGTGTTCATGCGGGAAAGCGCCACAACGTGGGGCGGGGCCGCCATGGCCGCGTGGCGCAAGCAGACCTCCAATGCCGCTACGCTGCACGCGGTTACCCTGAATGGTCCGACACTGACAGCCCGTTCCTGGACGGTAGGCAGCGCAACCCGGTACCCGCAGGATTACGGGTGCGTGGTGGTCTACATCCCCGAAACAGGCGTGCCACACGCGCTGCTTACCTTTACGGGACTGGCCATAGGACGCACTGGCGTGAACCTTGGCGGCATCTCCTTCAGTGAAACCATTGATAGCGGCAGTACGGATCTTGACCTGAGCAAGTTGAACTTCGCGTTCACCGCCCGGGAACTCCTGGGTACGGCCTTGAACCTGGAAGAAGCGATTGATTTCTTCCGGGTTCCCACGCATTACCCGCAACGGGCACATTATTTCGTGCTGGCAGATGGCAGGAATTACCAGCGGGGTGCCGTGCTCCGGGTAACGCCATCCGGGCTTCAATCCGTACAGTACAATCAGGCCTCCCTGTTTCCCAATATCACCACGCCACGTAACAGCGGCGTGACCGCTGCCGCGCAGAACGCGGCGAATCTCAATACGTATGTCGGCGTGATCAACCCGCTGGTTCAGCCGCTGGATCGCACGGATGCCTATACCATCGCCACCAGCGCGCCCCCGGCAGACAACACCCGAAACACGCTGAACGTGGTCTACAACACGGATGACTTCCTGCTGGAAATCCTGTTCTCCTATGCCAGCCAGAATACCCCGGCCCGCCAGCGTCCGAGTGTCAGTTTTGATCTGCAGCAACTGTTGCCGTAACCCGGCGTGAAAGATAGCACCAGCCGGCTCTCGGGACATCCGGGGGCCGGCTTTAGATATGTGTTGCCCGGATGGGCAAAATAAACGTGACCCCCAAAGCGGAGATTTCGGAGGTTATGCCATGTCCCAGGATATGGAACAGATTTATCGGCAACGATTAAACCGCTACATGACCGCCATGGGAAACGGTCAGCCCGACCAGGTGCCAGTTCGAGTTTTTGCCGCGGAATTCGCCGCCCGTCACGCCGGCTTCACCTGCCAGCAGGTGACCCACGATTACTCGTACGCCTACGAGGCCACCAGGAAATGCGCGGCAGATTACGGCTGGGACGCGACGGTTGGCAACATGGTTTATGTCTGGACGGGCCTGACGCAGGCGCTGGGACTGCGATATTACGGAGTACCTGGCGTCGATGTATCGCCGGATACCGGGTTTCAGTACCGGGAGCCGCCTGAGGGGCAGGCTTTCATGAAACCGGAGGAATATGACCACCTGATCGACGATCCAACCGATTTCCTGTTCAACGTGTGGCTACCTAGGGTGTCCACCGAAATCGACGTTCCCGGGGAAAAGGCCACATACCGGTCCCACGTGGCCCTCGTGAAGGGGGGCATGGCCATGTGGAATTATTTCGTTACCCTGGGCCAGCAGGGAGAAGCCTTGCGCCGGGAATGCGGAACCGTCTCGGCAATTTCCGGGATTTTCAAGGCCCCCATGGATATCATCGCTGACAAGTTGCGGGGATATATCGGGCTGACCATGGACCTGATGGAGCGGCCTGAAAAGGTACTGGCCGCCTGTCGCGCCCTGATGCCCCACCTGCTTTACGTGGCCCTTTCGGGAGCGGATCCCCAGCATTACGTGCCCATCGGCTTCTGGATGCACCGGGGATGCGTGCCGTTCATTACCCACGAACATTTTCGCGAAATATACTGGCCTACCCTAAAGCCCATCGTGGAACACGCGTGGAAAGCGGGGCACCAGATGCTGTTTTACGCGGAGGGAAACTGGGACGCTCACCTGGAAACGTTCGCCGAACTGCCGGCAGGCAGTATCGTGTATCACGTGGATCGGGGGGACATATTCCGCGCCCGTGAAGTATTTGGCAACCGGTTCTGCCTTTCCGGAGGGGTGCCTAACTACCTGCTGGCGTATGGCTCGCCGGATGAGGTCCGGGAGACGTGCCGACGGATTATCGAAGGCGTCGCGGACAAGGGCGGCTACGTGATGGACGCTTCGGCCATCATTCAGAACGACGCGAAGCCGGAAAACGTGCGGGCCATGACCGAGGCCGCGCGGGAATTCGGAAACTACGGCAAATCGCCGGATGATACGCTACCACCGCCACTTACTGCCCCTCCTGACTTTGTCCCCGAACCCTTGCCAGAGGGTGGAACGCGGACTTCTCCCGGCGTATGTGTGCCCTGGAACGTCAAGCGACGTGAACTTGATCATATGCTTGGAGATGAGGGTATTCTGGAACGCGTATGGAACGAGGTGGAAGGTTTCGCCTACGCGTTTATATGGCATTGCCTGCTGTCGTTTTAGCCGGTGGCTGGAGTTGCCCGTTTTACCCAAGTTTTGCTATCATGTTGCCAGTGCCCGGGTGGTGGAATTGGCAGACACGCCAGACTAAGGATCTGGTCCCGAAAGGGGTGTGGGTTCAAGTCCCGCCCCGGGCACCATTACCTCTCTTTCCGCTTTCAGGCTGTTCCGTCTGGCTCAGGCGGCGGGGCCGAAAATCCATCGCATGGCCCAGGATTGAACATCTCCCCATGGTTGACCCAGGCATTCCCAGGATGAATACAGGGATACTGCCGTCAACACCATCAGGATAAGCCATCCCCGCCAGTTCTTAATGTTTTCGATCATCGGAGCGGCGCACAAGGCCAGAACGGGATAGGATGCCAGATGCCAGCGAAACCCATAGGATGCGCCGCCATAGTTGTTGGTCTTGAGCACGTAGTAGGCGGTTAATCCCCAGAAACCGACCCAGAGCAGCAACACCAGAGACCCCCAGTCATCGTGCTTTTCTATCGCTTTTAATCCGTTTTTAACTTTTTTGCGCATGATAAGGATGCCGGATAATAACCCGAAAAGAAACACGGGGTAAAGCATAAAAATACCGTAACGACCAAAAAGAACATGAAAACAGTAAATACCTTTTGATTCGTTCAGCGCGTCAACACCCAGGGGATGACGCCAGTAGGACCATTCGTACCAGTACAGGTCCGGCCTGAGTTGAACGGGAAAGGGGGTTCCCGTGGCGATCCATAGGCAGAGAGATTGCAGCAATACCGGCGGCAACAGCCCCATCAGGATCCACGGCCAGATTCGGGCATGACGTGGTGAGAGCAGCATTAATCCCGCCAGAGCGCAATACAACGTAACCGGCATATCGAGGGCAAAGACCAGTCCGGCCAGAAGGCCGAATCCAAAGGCTTCCTTTCGTCCCGACGAAGTCGCACCTGGCTTCATGAGTTGCCATGCGCACCAGAGGGCCCCGCATAAGGCGGCCGCGGCGGGAACATGATTCGAAAACTGCTGGGCATATCCAAACAATGGCGAAGCGAAAGCCAGCAGAAATCCCAGAACCATCCAGGGAACTGGCGGCATCCATGAAGTCACGCGCGTAAATGCCCAGAGCCCCATGGCAAAGGGCACTTGACAGAACAGGAAAATAACAAGGGCCGCGAACGGTTTTAGGGTTTCCGGACGATCCAGGGTCCAGCCAGCCATTCGAAAAGGCACGTAAACCAGGGTCATCAGCAACGGCAGCAACGGAGGTTTGCTGGAAATCAGCCGGCCGTTACATACCACCTTGTCCACGGTTCCGGATTCGAAGGGATTAGGTGGGCCATCCTGAACGTCAATGCACCAGGTCCCGTGATGAGCCAGCGCGTACACCGTGGCCAGGCGACTGTTGATCGAGTCCCCGATGTAGATGCCTGGTCGCGACAGTAACCCGGAAACAAGAACCAGACAAGCCAGAAAAGGGGGAAACAGGCGATATACGCGCGCCCGCTCCCGTTCGTTCGTCACCGATCCTGTCATGAGTGGACACCGGCCGCGCTGACCCGACGGCTGGCGCGGCCCGATGAGGAAAAATTACTCCGTATCTCCACCGAAGATTTTCGTCCAGGTCCGTTTGAACCATCCCGGCCGTTCATTGGGATTGACGCGACTGATCTCCTCGTTTCGAGGGACCCAGGTACCATTGACGAATTCTTCGGTCTTTTCCGCGACGTAAATGCTTCCAACCCGCCGCCAGCGGCCGTTGCGCAATTCGTAGTTGAGTTTTTCCTCGCCCGTATCCCGGAAAAAGCGGTTGTCTTCCCGTGCGGATCCGGCGTTTCGATGCATCTGGGTACTGAACCGGATTTTAGCCAGAGTTACCTCTGCCGAGAGGGGACGGGTCTTGGAATCATTCTCCCGGATGATGATCTTCGGATTACCCGGGTCTGGATATTCCACGTATTCCTTATAGTAGTAGGGGCGCTTGCGCAACAGGGCGGGCTGCTGACTGTTTCCCTTACTCAGTTCGGCGCTGACATGGGCGGCCACCAGTTTTTCCAGGTCCTGTCGGCATTCGTCGATGGACGCGCCGCTAAGCACGCTTTCGCCCTGGCTGCCCGCGGGAAGAGGGGTGTTGTCTCCACCACCAAACCACCCTGACACCGTGGCGCACCCCGAGGTCAGCAGGAGCAGGGCGATGGTTGTCAAAAGGACCGGCCTGATACGTGTCATTGGTTAACCCTTGTTGTTGGCTTTACAAAATCACCGTTACTATACCAGATCGCAACGAACCACGAAAATGCCCCTGGATTTCAGGAACCCGCCACCTGGGTCATCAGCCGGGCCGTGAGTCCCCGGGGAGTACCCGCGGGAGACACTACTTGTGAATCCTCGAGACGCACGAAATTGGGCCCGATTTTTTTGACCAGGAAACGATCCTGCAGGTATTCACCTTCCGATACGGTTTGTTCCGCCTGGGCCATGGCTGGATTGTTCAACTTGAACGTGGCGGTTTTCTGGCTTTCATCGATCCGGACTAGGATGAACTTGTGGAAATCAAGTTCCCGGTTGACCTTATCCCGCATTTGAGCCACCCGGGGATTCCCATCGACAAGAATAACCCGCGAAATCAGTTCGGACGCGGCATTCAGATCAGCCATGGAAAAGGGCGTCTTGGATAGATACGCGGCAATCTGATCCAGTACTACCTCCCGGACCTTTTCCTGTATAGCCCGGTTCTCCGCGGTATCGTTGTACTTGAGGGCCCGGGCGGCTTCTTCGACCGCCTCCACGACATTGCCTGCGTTCAGCAGTTCCATGGCCCGGTTCGGGTACACGATGGTCTGCTGGCCAGTGTCCCGGGACCGGGCCCGATACGCGTTGACCGCGATATTCAACAGCAATCCGGACAGGACCAGGAAGACCAGCAGGCCCGTTGCCATGATAATTTTCCGGGCCATTTCCATCATGGGAGAAGGGGGACGACGTCTGGACACGGACGTGGACCGGAACGGCGTGGGGGTGTCTCCCAGGATGGGATCGCTGGAAGGGGGGACGGTTTCATCTTCCCGGTTTTTCTTCCGGAAGAGGCTCCGTTTCTTTTGTTCCTCTTCTTCGAGCATTCTGGCCCGGGCCATGGCCTGCTGTTCACTGATGAAAGCTTCCATGGCCTCGCGGACATTGCCGGAAACGACATGCTGGGCCTTGCTTTCCCCGCCAAGGTCCTTGACGGTCAGAACTTCCGTTTCCTTGCGGGGTCGTCCGACGATACTGCCACAGTGCGGACAACGATTTGCCAGAACGCTGATGGGCATCCGGCATTCCGGACATAACCGCATCGGGTCGTTCGGCATGGCCGGTTGCTGGATTCGATTCATCCTCGTTTCAATCCCCTGGGATTCATCCAGTACGCGCAATCACGTTTCGTATTATTCAACATTTAACGGGCGGATTGCCATTAGCAACACGAAATTTCTGTCCAGGCACGGTTGCCGGCGCTGGTTATTAGATGTTAAACTGTAAGCACTCTTCCTTTAGGCAAGGTCTTCAGAATCGTTTCAGGCAGGCAATTTTCCCCAAAGGCGTAACCTCTTGACAAAATATCCCCGTCTGCTGTACCTGGACACGATGCGCGGATTCATGATTCTCTACGTTGTGTTTATCCACGGCTTGAGTGGCATCGTGTTCAACAATGATCCCGCGGCGTTGAAGAACGCGCCGGGGTGGTTGCTGGCGCTGTTCGCGCCCCTGGCCCTGCTGGCCACATGGGCTCCCCTGTTCGCCTTCGTGTCTGGGGCCGCCCACGCCTACGGGTTCCACAAGATCATCCGGGGTGGCATGGCACCACATGGGCCGGAGTCCCGCGCGACACTGAAGCGTTTCCTGGCTGGCGGGTTTACCACGGCGATGCTGCTCTACCTGTTATCCGTGGTAAACATGACCTTCATGCATCATCCCATGTACTTTCACGACGGCTATCATTACACGCTGCTGACGGGGGCGTTGCTGCGGGGGCAGGTGCCGGATTTTCCGGCCGTCCTGCTGTTCTACAATGACGCGTTGTCCATGATCGCAGGGTGCGGGTTGGCGATCGATCTGCTGCTGGTTCTGTGCCGGTATCTCGGATGGACCGAAAACACCCGGCGGATGATTACGGCGTTGTGCGGGATGGCGGCAGCGGTACTACTGATCACGCCCGGGCTTCAGCACCTGCTGATCGCCCCATTTCACGAGGCGCTGGATGCAGGACAATACCCGCGCGCGCTGGCCATAAAACTGGTGGTTGGACCGAACCTTGCCGTGTTCCCCTGCCTGGGGTTCACGCTGGCTGGGGCTGCCTTGAGTTTTGCCATCGGGGATGGTGTGCGCGTGGAAGTCATTGCGCGTCGTGGCGGGCTGGCGGCGGGCCTGCTGGTTCTGATCGCGGCATGCATGTTCGCGCTGGGCGGATATTCCGCCGAGGAACTGGCCCGACAGCCTGGACCGGTCAAGATGCAGGTACTGAATCTTGGCCTGATCCTGGGATTCGCGTTGTTTCTGTTGCGGGTGATGGATCTCTCACCGTCTTCCGATCAGCGCGCCTGGTGGGCTCGGCACACCCTGTGGTTGAGGCGGGCGGGTGTCATGGCCCTGACGATTTTCTGTTTCGAGAGTTTCGTGGCCACCTGCTTCAGCCGGATCGTGATGTACCTGGTGGGGAGCCACGCGTTTCCCCGGACTCCATGGATAGCCGGGCCGTTCCTGTTATTCCTGGTTGGATTCTGGATGCTGGTCACGCTCGGGTTCGAAAAAATTCAATTCAGGGGAACCCTGGAATGGGCGATGGCCCAGGTGGTAGGAGCGGTGCGGGGCTGGGGTACCCGTCGGCTGGATCCTGAGGTGGTGCTGCGCCCGACGTCTTGCCTTGCGGGAGAACTGCCCAGAGATCCGTCCTGACGCCGAAACCAAAGAAAAAGCCCTCCGGGGAAACCGGAGGGCGGATTGCGCTTCGACGGGAAAATCAGCCCAGCGATTTTGCCGCTTCGCCCGCGACCCGGACCTTGAAGTTAAGGGCCAGGCTGGTTGCCACCAGTTCCTGCAGGATGTCGCCGTAGCCGATGACGATGTGGTTGGACATGTGGGTCGCCATGAGTTCATCCCGGTCGTATCCGGGGATATGCACGTTGGCGATGGGCCACTCCGGCGTGGTCTTGCGCAGGCGGTCCCGCAATTCCTCTTCCGGCAGGTCGAGCACCTCTCCCGTGCCGCAGTCGATGCCGATTTCACCGTAGGCTTCCCAGCAACGCGCCCAGGTGATGGTACCCGGCCGGGAAACGCCTGAACAGGTTCCTCCGCCCAGCGGAAAGTAGAGGGCAGGCTGACGGTACACGTGGGCTTTTTTCCATCCTCCGAAGTGGGCGGGTGGCGCGCCGCCGGAGATGAGGAAGACCCACACGAAACGCCCCTCGAATTCGCGCCCCCACCGGACGTCGTGCAGGGTGGTTTCCGAGGGCATGTTTTTCGCCTCGTAAATCCGATGCATCAGGAGTTGCGGCACGCCGGCGCCCATGTCTCCTTCATTGAAATGAGGGATCGGTTTCCCGGCGTGGATGATGCCCGATTCCCCCCGGACGGGCGGACGATCGGCGTTGTTGAGCATGCCTTCCACCAGGTCCGAAGCCGGCACGCACCGCACGAGGCCCAGTTGGTAGGGAATACCGATGGCACTCAGGCCGTAGCGTTCCACGAAGCGGCACGCGGCCACGTACATCTTCATCTGCGAGAGCACCTGGTCATAGGTGAGCTCAGTGAACTTGTTGGAGCCCAAATGGAAATTGCAGCCCTTCCGGATCAGCCAGTCCAGGCACTTCTGGGCTTCTCGGTCGTCCACGAGGTTCATTTCCGCCACGAGGTCGCTCTGGTTGAGATATTCGATGGGCATGCCGCGACTACCCAGTTTGGCGGGATCCATGACGGCGTTGAGCATGCCCATGCATCCGGGGTCAAACTGTCCCATGATGCAGCGTTCGGTCAGGATTGTCTTGGCAATTTGCTCCCCGAACTGCGTGGCATTCGCTTTCAGTTTCAATTTCGCGCCGTCCACAAGGTGACGGGTGTCGTGTTTCACCTGGCCAGTTTCGATCCATTCAGCCAGTTTTTTCATGAACACCGGATCATCGGAGAAGGACTCACTCCAGAGGCGGGAGTGACGCACGTTCAGGCGGTCAAGAGAAGCGGAATGGTTCAGCAGCGCGACCAGCCCGGGCCACGTGCCGTCAAAGTTGGCAAGCAACAGGATGGGACCCCGATGGGTCTGCAGGGGCCCACACACGTGGTGGGCGTACGCCCAGATGTTGAGCACAACGATCACCGGGGCTTCGGGATCGATCTTCGAAAAGACCGCCGTGCCTTCGCATTGACGGGTGATGAACCCATGTCTGCGCCTGGAATCGTATTCGGGAAGGATGACGGTATTCCATCCCAGTTTTTTGAGGGCCTTCTGGGTTGCTTGCAGCGTCTGCTGCTGCAGCGGCCACCCGGCGACACAGGCGGGATCCCGGTAATCGCCGTTGGACACCAGGAAAACGGTTTTTGCTCTGGCCATGGTGTTGCTCCTTTCTGAAAGCCGAAACGTGTTTCAGGATTCGCGATATTCTATGCCTGACATGGCGAGATTACAAAAATGGGAGACCGGAAACTTCATGAAAAATGGGGACCGATAAGGAGATCGAAAAGAACGATGCGGCGCGCGGTTCAGCCGGGATGCATCCGCCAGCGTGTTCACCGGATTGAATAAACCGTCCCTTTTCCACGTTAACCAGCGTGGGGTTGGCACGGGACGCGTTTTACGATTTTTGTAGAATATTTTGTGGTGTTGGGGGCATAATAGGAACAAGATATTGCGTTCAGAGGATCCGGGATGCACAGGCGAGTGGCCAAATTTCCGGCGGGATGGGTCCGCCGGTTACCCGTAATCATCGCGACTGCCTGGTTAACGGTTGGGGTTGTTACCGCGTGGGGAGACGTGCCTTATCGCACTGAAATCAGGGGTGACTTTTCCAGCGGGATGGCCCGGAAACTTCGGGATCTATCCGAATTGGTCCGACTGGAACGTCGAGTGCCGGCGTCATTATTTCAGTTGCGGCAGCGCGCGGACCGGGACGTGGAAAACCTGGCGGATTTCCTCAAGCGAGATGGCTATTATGACGGAAGCGTCTCTTACGAGGTCGTCACGCCGGCGGATGCAGTACCGGCGGTCATCCAGTTGCGGGTGCATACGGGACCGCGTTACCGGGTGGGGTCGATCCTTGTTGATTCCGGGAGCATACCCGCGGATGACCTGCCGGAGATCCCTCCCCGCCTGGGACGCCCCCTCAAACGGGACGCGCCGGCTACCTTCGATGCCATCCTCAACGGTGAACAGTACTGGTTGAGAAGATTTCGTGAAGGGGGCTACGCTTGGGCGAAAGCCACCGACCGGCGGGTGGTGGTGACGCCGGAAAGTAACGCGGTTCAGGTCGTGTACCGGATCGAGCCCGGCCCATTGTGCGTGTTTGGCGAAACGCGGCTGCCTGGCGGGGATACGGCGGTTCCCGTGGACGTGATCCGCCGTGAACTTCCCTGGCGGGAAGGGGAACCTTTCCGGGAGTCCGTGCTGGAAGCGGGGCGGCAGCGACTGACGCGCCTGGGCCTGTTTTCCACGGTCAGGATGGAGCCTGATCCCGCCGCCGCCGGGCAACCGGCCGCGCCCATCCTCGTGTCCGTCTCACCAAGACCGCCTCGGGCCGTGGCACTCGGCCTGAAATATTACACGGATATCGGTATCAGCGGCGAGGCATCCTGGGAGCACCGCAATTTCAGGGGAGAAGGAGAACGCCTGGAAGTGTCGGCCAAGGCGTCGCCTATCCGGCAGGAACTTTCGGGATCATATCGCCTGCCCGGGATTCCGTGGGACCGCCAGCGACTGATTCTCAGGGGACAGATCATGGGCGAGCAACCCGACGCCTATGAGTCGGTGGCCGGAGAACTCGGTGCCCGGGTCGAAGGAGATCTCTCCCCGGATATCACTGCTGGAATCGGGCCAACGTTGCGCCTGGGCAAGGTGAAGCAGAACCTGGGAACCACGGAAACCGTGCTGCTCGGATTGCCGGGCGGGATTACCCTAGACCGGCGAAATGACCGGCTGGATGCTACCCGGGGTCTTCTGCTGCAATGGGACCAGGCCCCTTACGTGGGCCTGGACCAGGACCGGCTTCACCTGTGGAAAACGGAATTGCAGGTGGCGGGGTACCAGCCCCTGTCCGAGGGAGATGAATGGGTGTTGGCAGGCCGGTTGCGGGCGGGAGCCCTGGTAGGCGAGGCATTCGAATCGGTCCCCGCCGACCTGAAATTTTACGCGGGCGGGGGAGGATCGGTACGGGGGTACAAGTACCAGATGGCCGGTCCGCTGGACCGGGACGAAGATCCGACCGGGGGGCGGTCGTTACTGGAGACCTCGGTGGAACTGCGGCGGCGCCTTACGGAAAAACTAGGGCTCGTCACCTTCGTGGATTCGGGGACCGTTTTCCGGCAGGGATGGCCGGATTTTTCCGAGCCGCTCCGGGTGGGAGCGGGTATCGGAATCCGGTACGCCACACCGCTTGGGCCGTTGCGGGTGGATGTCGCGACGCCGATCAACCGGCGTGACGGCGTGGATCCGGCCGTACAGGTTTATTTCGGGTTCGGACAGGCTTTCTGATGGGCGGGTTCCCTGGAGATACCGCGCCTGACGCGGGGCAACGGGAAGGGCGGAAGGGATTGCCCAGGCGCCGGGGACCCTGGACCAGATACCGCGTACCACTGGCGGTGGCCGTCATTTTGGTCATCCTGGTATCGCTCGGCTGGTTCTCGAGTGGATTCCTGCTGCAACGTTTGGTGGATCACTATCTGCCGGAGAACCTCCGCGTTTCGGATATCGCCCTGACGCCCAGCGGCGACGTATATGTTGGGCGGGTCCAGGTCATGGACGCGCGGGGCACATGGCTCGAGATCAAGGACCTCCGCGTAACCCCCGACTGGAAAGAGGTCATCCGGGGAAAACCGCTCCCGCGCGAGATCCGGGCCCACCGGGTCTATGTGGATCACCGGCCCGCGCCGAAAATGCCTTTCCGGATACCGGCCATACCGGTCTGGCAGGCGCTTCCCGCTCTGGACCGACTGGATGTGCATCAACTGGTGGTGGGTGAACAGGTCACGGGCCACGAAGCAACGTACCGGGTGGCTGGCCACGTGAGGCGAGATCGCGGCGGACCGGATTTAACGCTCCGCTTGACGGATGACGGGGACCGTGAAATCACTGTCAGGATCGCGGACGCGGCCTCCGCGGGAGATTCCCAACAATCCCGGGGCATCAGCGTTACCTGCGAGGGACTGGAAGGACAGATTCTTCCGTTCTGGCTTGGAATCTCGGAAGCGGTGACCTTGCGCCTGGGTGGATCGGGATGCCGGGAACGTTGGACGGCGGAGGTTTCCGTGACCGAGACAACAGGAGAGGCGTCAATCGCGCTTCACGTGGACGCGGAGGGGTATGAAACCGTTCGTTACACGGCAAGAGGCGAATTCCAGAACCTGCCCGGGAACCTTCCCGGAGTCCCTGCACGGGCCGCGGGCGGTATCGGCCGGGTATTTATCGCGGTTTCGATTGACCCGGAAGGGATGATCACCGTAAACCAGGCCGAGGTAAACACCTCCCTGGTTTCCCTTGCCGGAAGCGGTACCCTGAACACGAGGGACTGGACGGGAGAAGGGGAGAGCACCCTGGCGGTGACAGACCTGGTCCCCCTGCTACATACCCTGGCCGGAACAGCAAGAACAGGAGCATCCGATCCCTTGGAGGAAACGGTTCCGGCGTCCTTTTCCGGGAAGATTTCCCGGCGGCGTGACGCCTTCCACCTGGAGGGAACCGGTTCAGTTCGAGACGTTCCCATGTTCAATGTGCTGCTGGAGCGGACCCGGGACGGGGTACTGCGCGGCGAAGGACGGATTGACCTGGACCGCGTGCCGTTACCGGAAACCTGGCGTGCCGTGACGGGTCCGGGGATATGGCAGTGCGCGGCAACTGGGCATGGAGATCAATCGGGGTGGCATATCGAGGATTTATCCCTGGCCTCCGCCTTATGGCAGGTAAGTGGCACCCTGTCCGGAACGGGATGGAACTTGGATACGCTCCGGGTGGACGGGAAATTCTCAGGAACCTTTGCCGGGACAGACACGCCCTGGGGTAACGTGGACAGGGGGGAAGGAACCGTTCAGTTTTCGGGCAGTCCCGACGCATTAAGCCTGAACGCGAACATAACTTGCGGCCGATGGACCTGGACCAGCATGACCCTGGATAGGGTAAACGCGAGCGTATTGGGCATTGTATCCGCCAGGGCAGGCGCGTGGGCAGACCGGATACGGCAACTTACCGCGCGGGTTGCCGCGGATCACTGGACCCACGGTGGTTCCATCGACGCGCCCGCAGGTCACCTGACGCTGGCCCGGTCAGATGACGGCCTGGTGTCGATCTCCGGGCGACTGGAAACGGCTGGAGAGACTGTTCTCGACGCGTCTGGCACCTGGCGCCCGGACACGGGCGACATGCACCTGGGCGGGAAGGCCAGGGTGAACCTCGCCCAAGTGGCTCCCTGGCTTCCGGAAGGCGCGGGTGATGCCCGTGGGACTGTTTCCGGAACCTTTCACGTTGAACGTTCCGGCATGGAAGCTCCCCTGAAGGGAACAATTGCCGTGGAGGGATCCGGGCTGGAAGTTGACGAAAAAAACGCGCTGCTACGGGCTTTCCTGATGGCGGTCGACCGAAACATAACCTGCGAAGGACAGGTTCAGTACGAGAATACCCGCCTCACGGGAAACGCGCTGTTCCATGCCCCCTCCCTCAAAACGGATCTGGGGGAGGTGAGCCTGGAAGTGAATACGGCCAGCGGAAACTGGTCCGTTGCCCTCGAATCCCGCCTTTTCCCATCCCTGTCCGGCCTGCCCCTGCTGGCGAAGCAGGATGTTCCCTCGTGGATTGAATCGGGGGAGGGGACCATGCGCGCGGAAATCCGGGGCACAGGTAGCGCGCAACCCGAGGAAGTGGCTGGCGTGTTTTCCTGGGACGCGACTGCCGGGGACACGCCCCTGCGGGCCGCTGCCGCGGGCGCGCGGTTGCGTCGGGATGGGAGGGAGTGGCAGGGTGACGCGTGCCTGCTGGCAATTCCCCGAGGTACACGGGATCCCATCGGCATCAGTGGAAAGATCAGGTGGAACGATACGGGAGGTCAGGTCCGCAAAGCCCGAGTCGGCGTCGCGGCCGCGACCTGGTGGAATCGGCGCGAATCCATCAGCCTGATGGATAAGCCAGCATTTAGCCAGTCCATCGGGACCCTGGACGGAAACTATAGGCCCGGGGATTTTTCCGCCACGGTAAACGTGCAGCAGGTCGATATTCCGACGATGTTTGCCAGGGTAGAACAGGGGAGTCTTTCCGGAAGCATCAGCGCGCGGTACGCGTCCGGAAAACTCCGCGTTACGGCGGATGGGGCGTTCAAAGACCTGGCGTCCGGCGGCCTGTTCGCGCGGGAAGGGAAAGGTTCGCTGGCCTGGGAAAGGGAAGTCGGAAACGTATCGAAATGGCAAGGCCGCGTGGAGGTAACTTCGGGACACGCGGGTGAAGGCGTCCTGCTGGAAGAACAGGTGCTGACCGTCGAAAAAAATGAACCCGGGCAAGACGCGCGCTGGACGTTGTCCGGCCGCGTCATGGCAAGAGCGATTCCCGCGGATTATCAACTGGAAGGCGTGATGCATTCAGCCTTCACGGGCGTGACGATCGACCAGGGCAGCGGACACGCGTGGGAAGAGTCCTGGCGCCTGGGGAGACCGGTGACAATCCGCGCGGATGCCGATGGAGTAACCCTGGAATCCGCGCGCGTGGAAGTGGCAACAGGCGGATTCGTGGAAGGAGAAGGACGATGGCGGCAGGAAGAACTCTCGGGACACGTGGCCTGGGATGGTATTCCGCTGACGTCCCTGGCCAAGGCAACAGGGATACCCGGTTTCCGGGGAACATGCCGGGGGCGGGTCGATTTTACCGGGGACGCCCCTGATATCCAGGGAAACCTGGAGGTTGGAATAGAGGCGCGTCCTGCTGGCCATGACAATGATCCGGCCAGCGCGCGCGCGATCTTCAAGGCGCGCCGGGAGCGTGGCGGATTAACGACCTGGACCGGAGAGGTAATCGCCAGCGGGTTGGAACAACCGTTCAACGTTCAGATTGAGGGCCAGGGAACCAGCCGGCTGGGACTCAGGCCATATGCCGCGGCATGGTCTGACACGGATCCCCTGCGCAACCGGATCACCGTTTCTGGAGACCTGGGATACCTGGTTTTTCTCACGGGGCAGGACCAGTTCAACCTGAAGGGTATGCTCTCCGGGGCGATTACCTGGGAACGGCAACATGGCGGTCCGGGCGTGTCTGGAGCAATGACCCTGCAGGACGGGTACTTTGAGGATTACCGGTTCGGAACCATTCTGCGAAATATCACCTGTGAGGCCCGGACAGACGGGACGATGGTACGGATTACTCGCTTCTCGGCGGAAGACGGGCGAGGGGGAACCATCCAGGGAGGTGGAATCCTGAAAGGAGGCAGCACATTCTGGCCGGAGCTGGATATTCACCTTGGCCTGGATCACCTGAGGATCCTGCGCGTGGACTATGCCGCGGCCATGGTCAGCGGGGACCTGGCCCTCACCGGGGTGGTAACCGGTCCGCTCGTTGCCGGCAGGCTGCATCTCGACCAGGGCGTGATTGAAGCGGCCATGTCCACCACCGACCGCGGAGCAACACAACCGGTGGTAACCCTGGAGCGGCAGGATGTTCCCAGGCCGGATACGACGATAAAGAGTAAGGACTCCCTGGAGGAGGGAACCACGCGGCAAGATCAGGACACCCTTCAGAAGGAACCGGAACGGACGAGTTTCGGATCTCGAGTCCGATGCGACGTGTCGCTGGACATTCCGGGGCAGTTGATGATCCGGTCACCCGTGTTGCAGTCGGAGTGGCAGGGCTCGATCCAGGCGTCGGGACCGATCAAGACACCGACCTGTCGGGGGGAGATACGGACCGTCCGCGGCAACCTGAATTTTTTTGGAAAACGACTGGATATATCGGAAAGCCGGGTAACCATGAATGAAGAGGATCTGTATCGTCCCTACCTGGTTTTTCGGGCGGTGGGCGAGTCAGGGGAGACGACCGTGCGACTGGCCCTGGAAGGCGAACCGGGGAACATGACGCTAAGCGTGAATTCCACCCCTGAACTGCCTCCGGAAGAAGCGCTGTCCAGGCTGCTGTTCCGCCGGGGCACGGCCCAGATTTCACCACTGCAGGCGCTTCAGGTAGCCCGGGCGGCCTCGTTGTTGGGGCGCCGGTTTACCCTGCTTCAGTTTCTTGGAGGGAGTTTCAGGATTCCCGGCATGGATGCCTTCGACATCCGGACGGGAGACACGCTGGGCGAGACCGCGGTCGGGGTCAGCCGGTCCATAGGGGACCGGGTTTACGTGCAGGCCGAACAGGGACTTACCCAGAACAGCGGCAAGGTTTCCGCGGAAATCGAGGTAACCCCTAACATTCGGGTTAAAGTGGACGCCGGCGCCAACGAAAGCGGCGGCGGAGGCGTATTCTGGAAAAAGGAATATTGAAGACGGTCAGTCACCCCGTTCCATGCGATCGTCGAAGCGGAAGGACATGATAATCATGTCGTGGGTGTTCCCTTCCGGGTCCATGAGCCAGTCCGTCAGGAGCGCTTCCGGCTGGAAACCAAGTTTCTGGAGTACCCGTTGCACTTCCGGCTGAATACGCGGGACATTTACCTCGACGATTTTCGCGCCGTTCTTCCGGGCGAGACTGAGGACGAGTCCCGCGAGGACCCGCCCGATGCCCATGTCCCGATATTCGCGCAACACGAACAGTCGGATTTCTCCAAGGTGCCGCGTCCAGAGGAGCTTGTTCTGATGCAGGCTCGCGTATCCTACCAGGGACCCGGAGGCATCCAGGGCAACAATGGTTTTAGTGCGATCCTGTTCCACATTGGCGCACCATTCGTCAACGGCTTCCGGGCGACTGATATCCATCCGCATGAAGACAAGGTCCTCACGATTCAATTTACTTCCGAAGTCGGCCAGCAACTGCCGATCCGCCGAAGTCATCATGCGGAACGTGATTTCCTGTCCTTCGAACTTCCTTGTTTCCGGTAAATTCAACTGCTCAGGAATTTCAATTGGCGCGTACATGGTCTCTTCTCCTCAATACCTGTTATTCTGGAAACCATTAAAAGAAGGATTTTGTTCCGGTATCTCCACAAGATTACCGTTATGACATGAACCCGCGCGTGAACCATCTTGATGTCGTCAGACATTTTTTCCGGGAATCGCTGGAGGAACGCTACGATCCGGAAACCCTGGCGCGGTTGCCGGGGTTTCGGGATCTGGATCCAGCCACGCTGAGCGCGTTACGGCGTTTCGTGCTGGATCGCCTGTATCCGCCGCCAGCGGAACGGGAGGCTCTGGATCAAGCATTTCAGACTGTCCGGGGCATGCTTGCCCATCCGGTAAAAACCGGGCGAGCCGCCATGGTCCTGTCCCGCGTGCTGCTGTTCCGGGGCAAGCATGTTCCTTTTCTGATCCACACCGCCGGGCTGCTGATCGATGCTTACGAGGCCATCCGGACCATCGAAATGGAAACAGCCCGCGAACTGGATCAAACAGGTAAGACAGGATGCAGTAAGCGTGGCCCGGACCGCCCGGCACTGGTCAAGGCCGCGAGCCGGGTCCAACGGACGCGGTATGAACGTTTCGTTGAAGGCGTATACGCTATCCTGACCAGTTTTACCAACGTCCAGGGTTGGGAGGTCGCCCTGCAAGTGGCTGCCACGCTCGACGAGGCGTTTGGACGGGATTCCTCCACGTGGACACGGGAAGAACAGGCAGCAGTAGCCCTGGCCCGGGAACTGCTGGAAGAGTGCGTGAATCTCGCGCGTCATCTAAGCCCCGCCCAAATTCACGCCGTGGCCGAAGGCATCCGGGCAATAGAAACAAAATGGGTTGATGATCTGTACACGATCCCAACCCCTCCGGATGCCTGCATCTAACTGGAGACGAGCGCCCCCGCCAGCAACAGGGCGCCGACGATGACCACGTCCTCTTCCAGTTGGCAGGGCACGACGCGGGTGGTTCCCCGGAATGGTCCGAAAAGGTGATTTTCGAAGGATTTCCGGAGAGGTTGAAGCAATACCTCGCCCATGAGGGATACCCCTCCACCAAGGGCAATGATTTCCGGATGCAACAGCGTGGCGGCATTGGCAAGGGCAAGGCCGACGGTTTCAGCAACGCTCGCGATCTCCCCGAGCGCGCGGGCATCCCCACGACGGGCAGCCTCGGCCAGCATGGGCGCCGTCAGGCTGGATGGATTGCCGCCGCATAGTTCCCAGAGGAGTGAAGACCGGTCCAGATCCGTCCAGGCGCGGATCCTTTTTTCGATGGACCATCCCGAGCAGAGCAATTCAAGTTTGCGGGATTGCCCGGGTGTCGACACAGTCCAGTCGGGCACCCACGTGTGACCTATTTCCGCTGCTCCAAGTCCCTGGCCATTGTACAGGACGCCCCCGATGACCAGGGCTCCCCCGATGCCACTACCGATATTCGTATACATGAAGTTCCGCGTGCCGCGTCCGGCACCAAGGCAATATTCCGCCCAACCGGCGGCATTGGCATCGTTTTCGACGACTACGGGCAAACCAAACCGCTTTTCAAGCATGAGTTTCAGCGGCCGGTTTTCCCAACCGCTGACCTGGTGTGAAACCAGCACGGTTCCCGTGGCGGTGTCCACCGGACCGCCAAACCCCACCCCGACAGCCTGAACGGATGTCGTCACGGAAGCTGCGGCGGCAATTGCCCGGTTGATGGCCTGTTCCACCCAGTCGTAGATTTCCCGGGCCGTCCAGCCAGGTTCCACCCGCTCCCGTTCCCGGGAAAGGACCTCCCCGGTGGCTGTTCCCAGGGCGCATTGCAGTTTTGTCCCGCCGATTTCAACCCCCACGACACCGACAGTCGAGCGCGTCATGACCTCTCTTCCGCCTTTCCACGTGATTTCCGGCCTGTACCGCCGCAAGGCAGGCGATATTTTACCAGTTTCCAGTAAAAAAGGAGAGCAGGGAGGGCAGGTCTACCTCATGGCCGCCCGGATGCGCGTGAAACTGAACTCCTTGTAAGTGTCTGGAAGCCTCCCACGCGCGGCGCAATTCCCGATAAGCGGATTCGCCCTGGACGATGTTGAACTGGTCCAGCGGTTCCTGGCGACCTAACTGCAACAGCAGGGCACGGGGCGCGATCAGGGCGTAAATATCCGGAAAATCGCAAATTTCCCGTAGGCCATCAACTTTCCAGCACGCGCAGTGATTACGCTCCACCTGGTTCATCCAGGTGAGAAACCCCATGGAGCATACCGCCTGGACCCGCTCGTCTAACGCGCCCAGCCACATGGCCATTTCACCACCGAGGGAAAGCCCCGCGCATCCGATGCGCCTGGAATCGACTTCGGGAAGGGATGTCAGATAGTCTACCGCTCGACAGGCGTCCAGCAGGCGTTCGCCCATGAGCGTCGTGCCGGTATCCAGGGTTTCGTGCCGGGAAATGTCCACTGAGACTACGGCCACGCCACGCGCGGCAAGATGCCGGGCAAACTGCCTGTACTGGGAATCCTCGAAGACGGTGTCGAGGTTACTGCCATGGCCCCCCAGGCAGACGACGCCCGGCAGGGATGCCCGCGCGGCTCCTGTCGGTATTCGCGCGCGCAGCATGATCCGCCGGCCAGTGTAGCCAGCCACGGAAAGTTTGCGATCGGTCGTGCCACCTGGTTCTGGCTGCTCGGACTCAACCCGTGGATCCAGCGGTACGTCCGGAAGGGGCTCCGGAACTCGCAGCAACGCCTTTAACGCGCCCCGGAGACGAACTTGCCAGGAAATCAGGGAATCCGCCGTCAAAGGATCGGGCAGTGCCTTTTCGCGCCAGGGGGCAAAGGATTCCTGGACGATTCCAGTGTTTTCTGAAACGCTACTGGCAGCCCTGTTTTCCGGCAGCTTTGAAAGTTTCAGGCGGAGCATCCGGCCAGCGGCAAGGGTCAGCCGGTAATTTCTCAGCATGGCGCCGGAAATCGTGGTGGTATTTCCGCTTTCATCCTCCAGCACGCAGGTTTCTTCGTCACCGATCGTAAACCATTCCTGGAACTGGTTGATCCTTGGATAGTCCCAGGGGAAATGATGCCAATCCCGGTGACGGGGACGGTCGGCAACCAGTTCACCCTGCCAGTCATATTCCGTTCTGATGGTCAGGTAAAGCGCGTCACCTTCTCGCGCGACGCCGAACTGGACATCCGGACGCCACGGGCGAACCGTAAAACCCTGGGTAAGCATCAGGACGTACATCAGCGCGGTACGAATCGAGTTGCCGTCACCGTACCAAGCTTCGAGCATACCGTCCGGGCGCTGTCTGGCATAGATGTGCTCCATCGACTGTTCTATCCACTGGACGGCAGACGGAACGGGCCCCAGTCTATTGATCAGGTTGATGGCGCTCTCCACGCTGTCGGCGTATCCATCCGCGCTACCATCGTCCCAGGGCGTGCCAAGGTACTTGTGGATGTTGCGCAGCACGCGGCGGCAGGCTTCGAGTAAGGCGCTGTCGTTTTCCTCGATAGCCAGCGTCAGAAAAGCGTTGTAGTCGTATCCCCAGGAGTCGGTAAAATCCGGAGCATGCGCGCCCGTAGCCGGTTCAAACCAGTTATAAAGCATGCCATCTTCGTTAGTCCCCTGCCGCAGAATGGCGCGGTATAACGCCAGTAATGGTTCCCGGTAAGCCGCGCGACGCTCGGGATCTGCTTTACCGGCCAGGACATAAGTTTCCGACAGGCCACCAATGGCCTCACAGCCATGGTCATCCAGGATAAGTCTTGGCTGGTGTAACAGAGGATTCCGCGTCAGTAGCTCGTCGGCAATGGCAAACGCCCGGTCCGCGAAACGGGGTTCGCCAGTCATCCAGTAGAGCCGGGCGTTTACCTGCAACAGGTTGCCTAGAACCTCAAGGTTGTCGGTAGGGAGGGGGCGGCGGCCCAGTTGTTCCGCCAGGTCGTAGAGCGTGTCAATCAACCAGATCATCCGGTCATACCACGGTCCTCTTCCGAGCCAGTCCGTCATCGGCATCAGCCCATCCTTGATGTATTCAGACGTGCCAAAAATGGCTTCATTAAAATCGGGCTGATCATTCAGGAAACCTCCCTTCGCGAAGTCGTACGTATCTGGAAGTCCCAGGAAATCAGAACGGGGCGTCAGTTCCTGTTCCCGTTGAAATATCGCGTCCATGGCGGTGATGGCATGAGGGAGTCCCGTGGTGCGCGCCAGAATGGTCATAAAGGGGAAATTGTCCGCCGCGCAGTCCCGCGCGTTCCAGTAACGTTCTTTATCAAGCCGTCGGGGTAACAGTCCCGTGTCGGGATCCGCCTGGGCCAGCCAGGCGTTCATGAGATTCAGACAGAACTGGATAGCCCGCAGGGTACGCGGACCATTCTGTTCCGCCTTTTCCCATGGAGAAGCGGCGCGTGCTTCACGGGAAGTTGAGCAGACCACGATTACCAGAAACATCAGCGGGAAAAGGACCATGTTCCGCATGGACGAATACCCCGGTCGGTCAAGCCACCTTCGTCATAGACACTGATAAAGCAGGGTCGACAGTCCATTCAGACGGTAGACCCTGCCAACTTTTTTTCTGAAGATCAGTGGGAATTACGACGTTGTAACGCGCTGATCAGCAGCGCTAAACCCAGGCCGGCCAGTAGCAGGTCACCGCCCGCCGAAACCAGGAGGTCCTTCACGAACAACCGCTTGACGCAACCGAAGCAACCATTGATCTTCAGGTAGTTCTTGAGTTCATCCAGCGTCAACTGGCCGTCGCCATTCGTATCGATCAGGTCGAAGATGTCCACCGGCAGGTTCGGCAGTGCCGCCCGCACTTCCTCCAGCGTCAGGGTGCCATCGCCGTTGGTGTCCAGATCCTTGAACTTGTCGTGGATCTGCTTCATGACCTCACGGTTGGTCGGCACCTTGTCCGGAGCGCCCAGCGACACCAGCAGGTTCACCGCCGTACCGCAGGTCAGGGTCACACCTGCCGCCGGATACTGCCGGATCACCACGCCAGCCGCCACGGTGGTGCTGTACACCTGCTGTACCGTGCCAACGACCAGACCCGCGCCCTGGATCGCCGCCGTCGCGGCCGATTGCGCCTGACCCACCACGTTCGGTACCACCGCCGGACCCGCCGACACCACGAGGTTCACCGCCGTGCCGGGCGCCACCGACGCGCCACCCGCCGGATCCTGGCCGATCACCTGACCCGCGGGCACCGTGTTATTGCACCGCGTCGTCACCGTGCCGACTACCAGGCCCGCGCCTTCGATCGCCGTCGCCGCGGCCGCCTGCGCCTGGCCCACCACGTTGGGTACCAGCACCGCGCATGGACCGGACGACACGACGAGGTTGACCGCCGTGCCGGGCGCCACCGACGCGCCACCCGCCGGATCCTGGCTGATCACCTGACCCGCGGGCACCGTGTTATTGCACTGCGTCGTCACCGTGCCGACTACCAGGCCCGCGCCTTCGATCGCCGTCGTCGCGGCGTCCTGCGCCTGGCCCACCACGTCAGGTACCGTCACATTGCTTGTGCACGGCCCCGTCGACACCACGAGGTTGACTGTGGATCCTTCCGTAACCGCCGTCCCGGCGACCGGATCCTGGCTGATCACGCTGCCCGCCGTCACCGTGTCACTACACGCTTCAGTCGTCCGCACGTTGAAGTTGTACACCGCAAGGGCCGCCTGAGCCGCATCGAGCGTCAGGCCCACCACGTCCGGAACCACCGCGTTGCACGGCCCCGAGGACACCACGAGGTTGACTGTGGATCCTTCCGTAACCGCCGTCCCGGCGACCGGATCCTGGCTGATCACACTGCCCGCGGCCACCGTGTCACTACACGCTTCAGTCGTCTGCACGTTGAAGTTGTACACCGCAAGGGCCGCCTGAGCCGCATCGAGCGTCAGGCCCACCACGTCCGGAACCACCGCGTTACACGGCCCGGTGGATAGGGTCAGCGTGACCGTTGTGCCACAGGAAGATGGCCCGGGTCCCGGATTCTGGCTGATGACCGTGCCCGCTTCGACGGTATTGCTGCATACACGGGTCGTGGTTACAGAAAGGCCAGTCACCGCGTCCACGAGAGACCATGCCGTGGCTTCAGTCAGGCCAATTACATCCGGCACCACCGGAGCACCTGTCGATATCGCGATGCTCACTGTTGTTCCGATAGTAACGGAAACGCCCGCTGCGGGATTCTGAGTACTAACGGTTCCAGCCGGCACCGTGTCATTGCAGACTTCCCGCGCGCTGGGAATCAATCCGGCAGCCGTTACGGCGGCTTCCGCGGCTTCCCGGGTCAAGCCAACCACGTCGGGAACCGTCGCGTTACACGGTCCACTGGACACGGTCAGCGTGACCGTCGCGCCACAGACAGCAGGTCCCGGCAGGGGGGTCTGGGTGATAACCTGTCCTGCCGGCGTGGTATCGCTGCACTGATAAGAGACAGAAACTGTCAAGCCGGGGACGGCTTCTATCGCCGCCCTTGCCGCGTCTTCCGGCTGGCCGGTGACACCAGGTACACTGGGCGCGCCCGCCGACACCACGAGATTTACCGCGGTACCCGGGTTGACCAGGGTTCCTCCGACCGGATTCTGGCTGATGACGTTCCCCGCGGGAACGGTATTGCTGCACTGGCTGATCACCGACCCGACCACCAGCCCAGCAACCGTGAGCGTGGAAGTAGCACTGCCTTGGGCCTGTCCCACCACGTTCGGCACCGTCACCTGGCATGGCCCCGAAGAGAGCACGATGTTGATCACGGAGCCATAGGGAACACTCGATCCTCCCGCGGGATCCTGGCCGATGACCGTTCCCGAAGGATACGTATCGCTACAGGTTTGGGTAGCCGTTCCGATGGAAAAACCCGCACCCAGCAGGGAGGAGATCGCGCTTGACAATCCCTGCCCCACCACGGAAGGTACTTCAACAAGGCAAGGCCCCGAGGACACCACAAGGTCCACGGCGCTACCCAAGTCGAGTCGGGTGCCGGCGTTGGGGCTTTGTTCCAGGACTGTTCCGGCGGCTATAGCGTTATTGCACTGGTAACTCGTATCTCCCACGATCAAACCGGCCGACTCGATCGCCGCGCGGGCGGTCGTTTCGGACTGGCCGGTCACGTTGGGAACCAACGAAGTCGGCACGAGGGCGATCGAGGTCTGTTCGCGGGGTGAGGTCAATTGCTCGCTTGGCCCGAGACGGCTCAATACCACGCCGTCAATCGTCACGTTTCCCGTGGCGTCCTGTGGAACACTCAGCACGTATGAGAAAGTCAAGGGGAATGTGGTAGGTATGGTCGTCCATCCGAATTCAAGGGTTCCCGTGGTTCCTGGAGGAGATTGGATATCCCCCGCGCCAGACACGGAAACCAGGGTCCACCCGGCCGGAATGGTCTCTTCCACGCCCAGGGCGGTCAATGATTGGGACGAGGTGTCGCCGCAGAAGGAATGCACGGTAACCGTGACGGTAACCTGGTCCACCGCCCGGTACTGGGCCGGAGCGGTCCGGGTCATCAGAAGACAGTTGAAATAATCCTGAAGCGTGGAAACCGGCATGCTGGAAAGGGTGCCGCCACTGGTGCGATAGAGTACCTGGCCGGTAATTTCGCCGCCGGTACTGCCGGTCGGGATGGCCAGGTAATACGTCATCGTAAACGGCGATGAAAGATTGGGCAGCGTTACCCACACGAAGTTCAGCGTGGTCGGAGAATTGGGATCCGGCCCGGCTACCGCGGGCTCAGGTGAAGCATTCACGGAAATGTAATTCCAACCGGATGGAATGACCTCCTGAATGGTGAAGGCCGTAAGAGAAGAGGCGACATTTACCCCCGCCTCCACGGTTATCGTGACGGCCACCTGAAGGTGATCCGGCGGCGTGGCGGCGGGTCCCGTGATCGTGGCGGAACGGGTCAGTTCCACGCTGTCCGGACCTGGCACGGCATACCCGAAAGTGGAAATAGCCATGACGATCGCCAAAAGCGGCAAAAGGTAACGCATGAGTGTACTCCCGTTGCGGACGCGCCTATTCGCCTCCACCTGGAAAGTATAAGTTTGATCAAGCGGAAACGTCAAGATATTTCGATACTACTGTACCACGCGAAGGGAATGAATGTTTCGTGTTCGGGATGGGCCGGTTACCTGTTGAGAAGAAACAGGGCGATGTTCAGGGTTGCCGCGAAACTCACCCACGCGAGGTAGGGCCAGAACAGCATGGATGCCCACCGGTTAACTTTCCAGAAGACGACGCAGCACGTGGCTAGCGTAATGGCCAGCGCCACTATCTCTATCGCGGCAATCCCCATCCAGTGCAATCCGAAAAACAGGGGCGTCCACAGGGCGTTCAGGAATAATTGCAGGCCGTAGAGCCCCAATGCCAGGCGAACCGGCCTGCCTGGATACCTTCGGGCTCGCCATAGTAGCACGCCTGCAACAATCATGAAGAGGTAAAGCGTGGTCCATACCGGTCCGAAGATCCAGTCAGGCGGATTCCAGTCCGGTTTCTGGAGTTCCCGGTACCATGCGCCGGGCATAAACCACCCACCCACAGCGGCCGTGGCCACAACGGCAAGCAACACGAGCAGGGATCCCGCGGCTTCAGCGAGCCGTTTGCCCGGGAGCAGAGGAGGGTTTTGAATTGTAATTTCTGTCATTTCCGGTTTTTCTGTTTTTACGTGTGGTGATGAAGGTTGCGTCCTTATAATTGATTTTTATATAATAACGGCGTCAGGGCGGCGATTAATCCTCAGCGTTATTTTGCGTGAGAGGAATAATCGGGTTTCGTGATTGTCACGGGCGCGGCCGGCCTGAACAGGATTTCAGATTCCCTCAACCCTCGCGCGAGGTGGTTAACCACCGTCGCCAGAAAGGAGATCAGATCATGCCACTGGTTCCCATGCGTCAGATTCTGGACGAAGCGGCAAAAGGCGGCTATGGCGTTGGCGCTTTTAACGTCAACAACATGGAACAGATCCAGGCGATCATGCAGGCCGCGAACGACACCAACAGTCCGGTGATCATTCAGGCCAGCCGCGGCGCGCTCAAATACAGTAAGATGATTTACCTGAAGAAACTCATCGAAGCGGCCGTGGAAGAATATCCCCATATTCCGGTGGCCATGCACCTGGACCACGGCAACAGCGTGGAAACGTGCATCCAGGCCATCGAACTGGGCTTCACGTCGGTCATGATCGACGGTTCGCTCGCTGAAGACGGTAAAACGCCGAATACCTACGAAGCCAACGTGGCGATCACCAGGCGGGTGGTGGAGATCGCTCACCTGTTTGGCGTGACGGTGGAAGGCGAACTGGGTTGCCTGGGTGGCATCGAAGATGGTCATGGCGCGGGGCTTTCGGACAAGGAAGTGGAAGCGCACCTGACCGATCCGGCGCAGGCGGAAGAATTCGTGAAGGAAACCGGCGTAGACGCGCTGGCCGTTGCCATCGGCACCAGCCACGGTGCGTACAAGTCGGGACGACGCGATCCGGTGACCGGTGAAGTGCTGCCTCCCAAACTGGCCATGGAGCGTATCCACCAGATTCATGAACGGATGCCCAACTGCCACATGGTCATGCATGGCTCTTCCTCGGTACCCAAGGAACTGGTCGACATCATCAACCAGTACGGCGGAAAGATGCCGGGAACCTTCGGCATTCCGCTCGAGCAGATCCAGGACGGCATTCGCCATGGCGTGCGCAAAATCAACGTGGACACCGACAGCCGCCTGGCGATCACCGGCGCGATCCGCAAGGTTTTCGCGGAGTCGCCCGAGAAATTCGATCCGCGGGACTACCTGAAACCCGCCCGGGAAGCGGCCTACAAGGTCTACGTGGAGCGGATGCAGGCCTTCGGCCAGGCAGGCCATGCCGGCGACTACAAGCCGATCACCCTGGCGGAAGCCAAGAAGTTTTACAAGTAAGGCGTTTCCGGGCCGGATGAATCCTGACGCGGGGTTTGTCCGGCCATTTTTAACACGGTGGGCCGGTTTAACGCGCCGGGCTCCCATAAGCGGCAAACCAACAAGGAACTGGTGTCATGTGTGGAATCGTAGGGTATATCGGTCCGAAGAATCCCGTGGAAGTTATCATGAACGGCCTGCACCGCCTGGAATACCGGGGATATGACTCGGCGGGCGTGGCCGTGGTGAACGAGAAGGGCCTGGAATGTGTAAAGAGCGTCGGGAAACTCAAGGTCCTGGATGAAAAACTGGCCCAGACGCCTCTCCGGGGTCACCTGGGAATCGGTCACACCCGCTGGGCGACTCACGGCGTGCCGAGTGAAGTCAACTCGCACCCTCACTTCAACGGGGACAAGACCATCGCGGTGGTGCACAATGGCATCATCGAAAACTATTTCGAGTTGCGGGAAGCGTTGCGGGCGAAAGGCGTGGAATTCCGCAGCCAGACGGACACGGAAGTCATAGCTCACCTGATCGGCAAATATTATGAAGGCGACCTGTTCAAAGCGGTACAGCGGGCCCTGCGGGATTGCCACGGCGCGTACGCCATTGGCGTCATCTGCGCGCGTCATCCCGACCTGCTGGTGGCGGCCCGCCATGGCAGTCCGCTCATTGTCGGCATTGGCGACGGCGAGGGGTTTATCGGTTCCGATGTGCCGGCGATCATGAAATACACCCGCAAGGTGATGTACATCGATAATGGCCAGGTGTGCGCGATAACCCGGGAAGGGGTGCGGGTCGAGGACATCCACGGAAATCCCGTTGACGTGCCGGTCAGCACGGTGGAATGGGACGACGCGGCGGCGGAAAAGGAGGGATATCCCCATTTCATGCTGAAAGAGATCCATCAGCAGGCGGCCGTGTTGCGCAACACCCTGGCCGGCCGGGTTGAGGAAGGATCCGACTCGGTCCGTCTTACGGACATGAATATCTCGCTCGATGAACTGAAAGCCTGCCAGAAAATCTTCATCGTGGCCTGTGGCACGGCGTGGCACGCCGGAATGGTCGGCAAATACCTTATCGAGAAATTTGCCAAGGTACCCGTGGAACTGGACCTGGCCTCGGAGTTCCGTTACCGGGATCCGATCATCCCCCCCCATAGCATCATGATCGCGGTTTCCCAGTCCGGGGAAACGGCAGACACGCTTGAAGCCATTCGGATCGCGAAAAGCAGGGGAGCCAAGGTGGCTTCCATCGTGAACGCGGTCGGTTCATCGGTAGCCCGGGAATCGGATGGCGTGGTATACCAGCAGGCCGGCCCGGAAATCGGCGTGGCGTCGACGAAGGCTTACACGTCACAGTGCATGGCGCTGGCCCTGTTCACGATCTGGCTGGGTGAAACCCGGGGAGTCATTGACAAGGCCCAGGCCCGGGAAATGATCGCTCACCTGCGCGAAATTCCCGACAAGGTGGAATACGTTCTCAAGAACCACGACAAGGTGAAGGAACTGGCAAATCAGCCGGCATATCGCGACGCCCAGAGTTGCTTCTTCCTGGGCCGGAATTACAATTATCCCTCCGCGCTGGAAGGCGCCCTGAAGCTGAAGGAAATCTCCTACATCCACGCCGAAGGGTATGCTGCCGGTGAAATGAAGCATGGTCCCATCGCCCTGGTGGACGAGAAGTTTCCCGTCTACTGCGTCGCGGTCAAGGGGGACACCTACGAGAAGATGGTGTCCAATATCCAGGAAATCGCCGCCCGAAAGGGGCTGGTTGTCAGCGTGGCGACGGAAGGAGACGAGAGCATCAGGGCGCACAGCAAGGAAGTGATCTACGTGCCCGAATGCTATGAGCCGTTCAGCCCGATCGTGGTAGCCGTGCCGCTGCAACTGCTGGCCTACTATATCGCGGCTAACCTTGGGCGGGACGTGGATCAGCCGCGCAACCTTGCCAAGAGCGTGACTGTCGAGTAATCCAGTCTGTTTTCCTGCATGCAACGCGTCGGTTCTCCGGGCCGACGCGTTTTAATTATTCACTTCTCCGCCTTGGAGGAAAGCATGATTTCCGCGACCACGCCGTAGTGATCGGCAAGGTCAACGATTTTTCCTTCGTGCTCCCGGCGGGCGCGCTGGATCGTCTGTTTCGTAATGGTGGTTTTCGTCCCGGCGGAGTCCAGGAGAATATGATCGATCAGCCGCGGATTCTGCCCCGGATCTTTCCAACTATTCTCGGCGTCCACGCTGTAAGGTTTCGGATCGTCCACGGGAAAATCGCGTACCCGCAAAAGGGTAACCATGTGTTCAAAAGGCGCGTCGCCCAACCCCGTATTGAAATCCCCCATCACAAAAAGGGGAATTCCGGGCTCACGGTGACGGGCCAGCGTGTTGGCCATGGTGGCGTACTGTAAGTCCCGGATTTTCTGGCTCCCCGCCTGAAGATGAGTCCCCGCTGCCAGAAAACTAACCCCATCCTTTGTTCCACGAATGATGGTGACGCCCTTGGAAGCCAGGCAGTCCACGCCGGAACAGTCTGGATAACACGCGAAATCTACCTGTTCAATGGGCACGCGAGCCGCGAACAGGACTCCACTGGAAAGTAGCCTTGCCGGATCCCTGGGCGGAAGCACGATGTGGGGAAACGCCTTCTGGAGTCCCGTGACCAGCATGTCGGTCGCGGTGGGATCCAGAACTTCCTGTAGGCACACCATGTCATAATCCGACCGCGACAAAAATTCAATGATCCACGGCAGGCGGGTCAGTTGCATTTTATCCAGATCGTCGGAAAACGTTTCCAGCCCGGCCGGCAGCATCTGGATGTTCCAGGTGAGCAGTTTAATCGTTGTTTCCCTCCCTGGAATCGCGTCTTCAGCCGCCGCATAAAGGATGGTTCCCCAGCAGCATAGCGCGAGCATTACCAGGACTTTCGTGCACCGGAACATAACCTTGATCTCCTCTGGCCAAGGTAATGACCGTTCGATCACATGGCGCGGTTTCGGTTCGGCGGGGTACAATAGTCCGACCGTCGTTTCCCAGGGAGAACCGGCCATGAAGGTGCAGGAATTTGCCTACCAGGTGTGTGTCCGTACCATGGAACTGCTTGAACAGGCCCATCATTACAAGATTTCCGACGCGCACCGGAAAGAAGTAACCGCGAAAATTCTGGCGGAGATTGATTCAATCATCAAGAAAGCCTCTGAAGCGGACAAGGGAAAGAAAAAGTAACGCGTGCGTTGAGCATCACGGAATAGATATCGGGGAAAACAGTATGGCGAAACAGTGGGGTGGCCGTTTTTCCGGGTCCACGGACACGCTGATGGAGCGGCTGGGCGAATCGGTGTCCTTTGACAGCCGTCTGGCCTTGTGGGATATACGGGCCAGTAAAGCCCACGCCAGGATGCTTGGGGCCCGAGGCATCATTGACGAAAAGGACGCGAAAGCGATTCTCCGCGGGCTTGACGCCATCGAGCGGGAAGTACGCGCGGGAACCGTTGCCTGGGACACCGCGCTCGAAGACGTGCACACAAATATTGAGTCCATGCTTATCGCGCGGGTTGGTGAGGCGGGCAAGAAACTGCATACCGCGCGCAGCCGCAATGACCAGATTGCCACGGATGTGCGGCTCTGGCTGCGCGACCAGGTGGATGCTCTTCTGGAAAAACTCCGGGCGTTGCGCCAGTCACTGGTGGCCTTCGCGGAACGGCATGTACACGTCCTCCTTCCTGGATTTACCCACCTGCAACATGCTCAGCCAGTACTGCTGGCCCACCACATGCTGGCCTATTACGAAATGTTTACCCGGGACCGGGACCGATTGCGGGAACTTCGGAAACGGGTGAACGTCATGCCCCTGGGTTCGGCGGCCCTTGCTGGCACGCCGCACCCCATTGATCGGGAAATGGTAGCCCGGGAACTGGGCTTCGAAGGCATCAGCGCGAACAGCATGGACGCCGTCGCCGACCGGGATCACCTGGTTGAATTCTGTTCCGCCTGCGCCCTGGTCATGGTTCATCTCTCTCGCCTGGCGGAAGAACTGATTCTGTGGTCCAGCCAGGAATTCGGCTTTATCGAGATCGGCGACGCCTTTACCACCGGTTCCAGCATCATGCCCCAGAAGAAAAACCCGGATGCCGCGGAATTGACTCGCGGCCGCGCGGCCGGCGTGATCGGTGACCTCGTGACGTTGCTCACCCTTGTCAAGGGGCTTCCCCTGACCTACAACCGGGATCTCCAGGAAGACAAGCCACCCATCTTCCATGCCGCCGATACCACCCTGTTATGCGTGGAAGTGTTCGCGCGGATGCTGGAAACCGTTACCGTGAATGAAGAGGCCATGCAACGAGCCTTGCGGCAGGGTTTTCTCGAGGCTACCGACCTGGCGGATTACCTCGTTGCCCGTGGAGTATCTTTCCGTGAAGCCCATGAAATCGTGGGAAAGGTCGTACGCAGGTGCCTGGAACTGGAGACCACCCTTCCTGAGTTGCCCCTGGAGGAGTACCAGCGCCACGCGCCCGTTTTCGGCCCGGACCTGTACACCTTCATCCGCCCCGAGGTGATGGTAGCACGTCGCGACGTTCCTGGAGGGACCGCCCCGAAACAGGTCCGGCGGGCACTCGCGCGGGCGAAACGGGCCTTGCGTCAGGAAACCGGGTGAACCGTCGTCTTCTGTTGCTTGCGTCGGTAAATTTCCAGGAGTTTTTCCAGCACGGTTTCCGGCGCGATGGCTTTCATGCACTGGTTGTCCCGGCAGGACGAAGTCCGGTGGTTCCAGGCGCTGAAACAGGGGCTGCAGGCGAGCCCCGCGTAGAAAACGGTCACATTCGGCGAACGGGGAGCGAAAAGACGCGGTGATTCCGGACCAAACAGCACGAGAATCGGCACATCCGTCAGCGAAGCGAAGTGTGCCGGGCCGCTGTCCGAGGAGACCATGGCGTCGACCTTCCCGCACAGGGTGATCAACTGGCGGAGCGTCAGGCGGCCGGTCAGGTCGCCTACCTGTCCCGGGGCAAACCGCCTGCTGAAAGACGCGGCCTGTTCCTGTTCGCCTGGCAGGCCGACCAGGAAGATCCGGGCATCCGGTATCTCTTCGAATAACTGGCCGGCCAGTTGTTCGTATCGCGCCGCGGGCCACGCGCGCATGGGAAGTTCGTCTCCGAATTTCGGGTTGAAGAGTACCGTGAACGGCGAGGCCAGAATATCTCTCATGCCAGCCACGTCGATCAGCGCGGCCAGGCCGTTTTCATCTTCGATAGTCGGCGAAAAAAGCGGCCGAAGAGCGTCGTCTTCTTCCTTCTCCAGTTTTTTCTTGAGGCAGGGGATGGAACCGTTATCCCACACGCTTTCCGTGAGCGCGCGGTAGAGGTCCGCCGTGGACAGGTAAGGATTGAACAGGACCGGTCGGTTGAACAGGCTACCGCGGTAACAGCCCTCAGACTGAAAACGATGCAGTCCGACCCGGATCCCCGCGCCTGAAAGGCCACAGATCAGGGCGGTATAGCGGGAAAAGAATTCCAGGTCCACCACGGCATCAATGTGGTGTTCCCGGAGAAACGCGATGGCCCGAAGGGTGTCCCGCGTCAGGGTTACAGGGTTACGGTCGTCGACAAGAACCAGGTTGGTTTCCGGAACCAGGTTCATGACGCGCAGAATTTCCGCGTTTTTTTGAAAGCACAGGAAAAAAACGTTTTCCGCCCCCAGTCTCGCGATAGCGACGCGCATGGCCGACGCGGCCAGTACCGTCGCGCCCTGCTCCGCCGGCTTCAGAAAAGCGAGCCGCCGCACGCGATCCGGTTCCACGCGCGGGGGTGGCACCAGACGGTGCAGTAACGTCAGCAGGGCACACAGCGGCACGCCTGCCCAGCGGTCAATGATCCGGGACAGATCGCTGTTCATCCGGTTTTTCCTGAAGGGTCTGGCGATCAATGACGATCATGGTCCAGGAATGATTCACGGGCATGACCCGGTAGATCCGCTGGTCAATGTATCCCTCCAGTTTTTTCAGGGTCCTTGTGCGCATAAGCACCAGTTGAACTCGCCCGGTATCCCTGGCCCGCTGGAGTATCTTTTGCGCGTCTTCGAGTTCAACCTGGGGAACCGGGTCTCCCTTGAGATAGAACTGCAGTCCGTACAAACTGGTATGACGCAACACGTACAGGTCGTGTTCCGGCCATTCGGACAATAGGGGCTTCAGGTTAATGGATAGGGACCTCATGTCGTTCCCCGCCGGCACCCACGCCGCAATTCCCTTCGCGGCTATGAACACCACGGCCGTGACCAGCGCCATGGTCCTGAGCCGGGGAAGCCACGCGGGAGAGGAATCGGTCAGTAACTGCAATCCGCGACCCGCCGCCAGGGAAAGAATCACCTGGACCGGCAGAACGTACAGGGCCAGACGGGAGGTCGCCAGGCTGAGAATGATCACCGGAAACAATACGCCCCCGGTCAGAAACCCCCGCTCCGGTGTCACGAATCCAGCCCTGAACATGGCTTTTTTGTCTGGAAACGCCTTGAAGGCGCGCCGGATCATCGGGATCAGCGGCAGGGTCCAGGGAATGCCGCCCAGCAACAGCACGGGGCCGTACACGGTAAGCGGCTTGTACCATTCGGGATTCCGGTTGAACTCGCCATACAGGTTACGGCCGATGGTTTCGTGTAGAACCCAGTATCCCAGCAGTTCCGGGTACTTGTGGATCATCAGGCCATACCAGGTCAGCCCAGTCACCGCGAAGGCTATCAAACCGATGGGATTCAGGAGCATGGGAACTGGCTTTCCCTGCCGCCGGAACAGGATATGCGCCGTCGCGACCGGCAGAAACATGAGGAAAACCACCGGGCCCTTGGTCATGAATCCTCCGCCAAAGGCCACCCACATGGCAATGATCCATACCGATTTCTGTTTTCTTACGGCAGCCCAGTATGCCGCGATCGCCGCCGACTGAAAAAACACCAGGAAGGCATCGGTAGACAGGGCGTGGGATGCGCCCACGGGAAACACGGCCAGCCCGTACGCCAGGGAGGCGTAAATCCCCGAGCCGGGCCACATGAGGTTACCGGCGGTGTACACCAGCGCCGTGGTGGCGATCAACGCCAGGGCATGTCCCGTCCGGGCGCCCCATTCGTTGACGCCCAGTACCTTGTACCCGGAGGCGATTACCATGTAAGTCAGGGGCGGCTTGGTCCAGTGGTGTTCGCCGTTGAGCACCGGTTCCCAAAGGTTCCCCTGTTCCATGGTCTGGCGGGCGCATTCCGCGTAGCGTCCTTCCGTGGAATCGAACAGGCCCCGCGATCCCTGAAACGCGAAAGCCACCAGGGCAGTCAACAGCATGACCCGCGGAAACGTCATCGGTACTTGGGCCTGGGAATTTTCTCGCATGGGGTTAATCCTTGAACTGGCGACATGGAAATTACCGCTGCTGAACTGGAAGCGGGATTATGGTACCGCTTAGACTCTTACGGGGTCCAGATTTCAGAGCATAAGGTTGCAATCGTGGATCCGGAATTGTTAGTTTTGAGTGAGATTATGGAAGTGGAGACGGGAGACACACCATGGGAGCCGATATTTTACAGGCGCGGCTGAACCTGGAAGTGGTACTGGGACTGCTTGCCGAAGTGGCCAACACGGATCCGTTGTTCCGTGAGCGAAGCCGCACGTGGCGGGAGACCACCTGGTTCAAGGCCCTTGGGGGACCGGAAGGATGGATCCGGTTTTCTCCCGATGGGGCAAGCCATGGTATTGGAAAACCGGAAGGCGTAACGATCGGCCTGGTGCTGTTATCGGCCATCCACCTGAACCGGATGTTCCGTAACGAGGGACTTCCGCCAGTTCCCGTTAAAGGTATCGGGCGGCTCTCCTTTCTGAAAAAGGAATTCACGGAACTGGGCACCCGCCTGCAAACCCTGACGCGCCCAGGTATCACGCTTCGAAGTAAAGAAGAAGAACACCTGAGTACCCGCTTGATGCTGAACGCGGCGGTGCGGGCGGTGCCGGTACTTGCCGAAGAAGAGGGAACCTGCGCCAAGCTGGCGGCGGCCACCCCGGAGGGCGTGCTGGAAATCGCGACGCTGGACGGAGCGTTTTCCGGCTGGATCAGAAAAGAGGGGGGAAGGTTCACGGCAGGACTGGGTAAACCGGAGCGAGTTACGGCCCGGATGCTTTTCAGGGATCTCGATGCCGCGCGAATTGTCCTGACGGGGAAAGAAACAGGGTTCGCGGCCATCGGGCTGGGCCTGACCCGGATCGAGGGACTGATTCCACTGGTGGATAACGTGTCGCTGATCATGGACCGCCTGGAGCGGTATCTTGCATAGCGTGGGAGGCTTCGTCATGACCGAAAAAAACGAGATGCTGGAAAACACGACGGAGCGGGGGGAGGGATTTACTTATCCCAGGTCCCGGGCCCTGCTGGAACGGGCCTGCCGGGTAATCCCGGGCGGCATATACGGGCACTTTGGTCCACCTCCCTGCGTGCCCCCTGAAGCCTACCCCTTTTTCTCGGACTGGGCAGAAGGCTCCCGTTTCAGGGACGTGGACGGTCACGAATTTATCGATTACATGTGCGCTTATGGGCCGATGATCTTGGGATACAAGAACCCAGTAGTAGATGAAGCATTCAAAACCCAGGTGGCCAAGAGTGACACCGGCACGCTGGCCGCTCCGGTCATGGTGGAACTGGCCGAGTACCTCTGTGAACTCGTTCCCATCGCGGACTGGGCCTTTTTCGCCAAAAACGGCGCGGACGTGACCAATCTGGCCGTCATGACCGCCCGGGCGGCTACCGGAAGGCGCAAAATCATCGCGATTAAGGGCGGGTATCATGGCACCACCCCGTGGATGCAGTCGCCCGGACATCACGGGCTGATCCCCGATGACTGGACCCACGTGATCCGTATCCCATGGAACGACGTCAACGCCCTGCGGCAGGTGCTCGAGGAAAACGCGGGGGATGTCGCTGGATTCATCTCAAGTCCGTATCACCATCCCGTTTTCGCGGACAACGAGTTACCTGCCCCCGGATACTGGGACGAGGTGTCCCGGCTTCTTCGGAGGCACGGCGTGGTGTTCATCATCGATGATGTGCGCGCGGGGTTCCGGCTCCATCTGGGCGGTTCCTGCGAACTGTACGGGTTCAAGCCAGACCTGATCTGTTTCAGCAAGGCGATCGGCAACGGCTATCCCATTTCGGCGCTGGTCGGCGTGGAGTCGCTGCGCAAGGATGTGGGACGGGTTTTCCATACCGGGTCGTTCTGGTTTGGCGCGGGGCCCATGGCGGCTGCCCTGGCCACGCTGAAAGAATTGAAACGACTCGACGCCCCGGCCCTCCTGCGGGAAACCGGGGAGAAATTACTCAACGGCATGGTGGAGGTCGCGAAGTCTCACGGATATACCCTCAAGGTTTCCGGAGAACCGTCCATGCCCTACCTGAGAATTACGGATGACCCGACCATGACGCTTCACCAGTACTGGTGCGCGGAATGTACCCGACGGGGCGCCTATTTCACGTCACACCACAACTGGTTTATTTCCACGGCACACACGGAGCAGGATATCCAGAAAACGCTGGAAATATGCGACGCCGCGTTCAGGACAATCAAAAAACGTTTCGGTAACGGAATCGAATAGACGAGGATTCGCGTCATGGCACTCACCACGGAAGAAAGAGAGCGATTCAGGAAACTCTGCGCTTCCCTGCGCCGGGACATGGTGGATGTTACCGGGTGGTCCGGGGGCGCCCACATCGGCGGTTCGTTGAGTATGGTCGAAATGCTCGTGTTGCTGTACTGGAAATACATGAAGATCGATCCCGCGAACCCGAAATGGGAAGACCGGGACCGTTTCGTGCTTTCCAAGGGACACGGCGGGCTTGGTCACGCGGTAGTCCTTGGACGGCGGGGTTTTTTCCCGTTCGATGAACTGAAAGCGTTCAATAAGACCGGATCAAACCTCGGCATGCACCTCGACTCAAAAAAAGCGGTGGGATGCGAAGTATCCACGGGATCCATGGGACACGGCCTGAGCGAAGCGCTGGGAATGGCCCTGGGGGCCCGGGTACTCAAGAAATCCTTCCGCGTGTTCTGCGTGATTGGGGACGGAGAGAGTAACGAGGGCTCCATCTGGGAAGCCGCCATGGCCGCCGCGCATCACAAGGTATCCAACCTGGTGGCTCTGCTCGATCGCAATCACTTCATGATCGACGGTAACACGGAAGACGTGATGTCCCTGGATCCCGTGGCGGACAAATGGCGCGCGTTTAACTGGCAGGTCTGGGAAGTGGATGGCCACGACCTGGATGCCTTGTCGGACGCGATCGAAGCGGCGATCGCCTGGGACAAAGGACCGGCTATTGTTATCTGCAACACGGTGAAAGGCAAGGGGGTTGATTTCATGGAAAACAAGGCGGCATGGCACTACGGCGGACTGAGCGCTGATCTTGTGGCCAAGGCCAAGGCTTCAATCGGAGAGGAGTAAAAACCATGGCCGGTGTGGAAAGCACGTTGACCTGGACCTGCTATGACGCCACGAAACTGAGCGCCCGGGAAATCTACGGCATCGTCCTGAGTGACCTGGGAGGCGTGCGGCAGGACATCGTTGGCCTGACCGCCGACCTGGCCAAGTCCACCCAGATCGGCGCGTTCGGCGACAAGTTTCCAGATCGCTTTTTCAATTTCGGCATCGCGGAGCAGAACATGTTCGGTGTCGCCGCGGGTATGGCCAAGGTGGGACTGGTGCCGTTCGTGTCCACCTTCTCGGTATTCGCTTCCATGCGGGCCTGCGAATTCCTGCGCACCGACGTCTGTTACCAGAACCTTAACGTCAAGGTTATCGCCACCCACGGGGGCACATCCTTTGGTTCCGCGGGAACCACGCACCATGCCCTGGAAGATATTTCCATCGTTCGGGCTTTCGCCAACCTCACGGTGATCGTGCCCGCGGACGGGTACGAAACCGCCGCGGCCGTCAAAAAATGCCTGGATATCGACGGGCCGGTTTACATCCGGATAGGTCGGGGATTCGAGCCCCCGGTTTACAAGGCGGAGCCGGAGGATTTCACCATCGGAAAGGCCGTGGAAATGCGGCCGGGCACGGACATCACGGTCATCGCCTGTGGCCCGACGGTCTACCACGCCGTGGAGGCCGCCGAAATCCTGGAACGGGATGACCACCTGAGCGTGCGGGTGCTGAACCTGCACACCATCAAGCCAATTGACGAGGAAGCGATCCTCAAGGCCGTCATGGATACGCGCCGGATCCTGACCGTGGAAGATCACAACATCGTGGGCGGCATGGGCTCCGCCGTCGCGGATGTTATCGCGGCGTCCGGAAAAGGATGCGTTTTCGAGAAACTCGGTATTCCCGATGTCTTCACGCCCCATGGCTATCCCGAAGACCTGCAGCACATGTTCGGGATCGACGCGGATGGGATCGTGGACAAGGTCCGGGCCATGATGGGACGGGAGTTTGAAGCGGACGAAAGTTGGGAGGACGAAATCTGACCGCGGAGACCGGAACGGATACTCCGCTGGAAGGTAGACAGGTATGAGCGTACGGGAAGATGTGCTGGCCGCCCGAATCGCGTTACGGGCGGTACTTCCAGTCATAAAGGTCATGCTGGAAGAAGACCCGAAGATCCGCGAGCGGTTCAGGAATGTCCGGGGCGTGGTACAGTTCGACGCGGATGATCCCGAATACCCGATGGCCGCTCATATCGTGCTGGATCAGGGCCAGTTTCAACTGGTCATGGACAAGGCGGAACAACCGGATCTCGTGTTCTCGTTCCCCTCGCTGCGAGCCATGAACGCGTTCTTTGCCGGGCGGCCGGCCCTGCCGCGACTCGGACCACTCCTGAAGGGGCTCTTCACCCGATTCGGTCTTTTTATGCGCGTGCTTGGGATACTGCTGGGGCTCAAGTTGCTGATGCCGGACGCGAAGCCGAAAAACCCGTTACAGGCCCGCCTTAAGGTAAAAATGACCCTTTATATGGTCAGCACCGCGCTCAGCCAGTTGAACAAGGCCGGAGACCCCGAAATGAAGGAGTGGACGGCCCGACAGCCTGAACGGATTTACCAATGGTCGGTGGATGGCACGGATATCGCTTGTTACCTCCGGGTAAAAGCGGGCAATACCCAGGCGGGCCGCGGCGTCTACACCCGCCGCCGTCCCTTCGTTCACATGCGGTTCCGCAGCATCGAAGACGCATTACCCCTGCTGGCCAACCAGGTGGATCTCGTGGATGCCATGGGACGGGGAATGGTGGTTAATGATGGTTCACCCGAGTATGGCGCGAAAGTCGGCGATTTCATGCAGAAAATAGCCAAGCTGCTCACCTGAGTCTGAGGCTGAAAAGCGGCGGTGCCCCGGATTTCCCGGGACACCGCCGCTTGGTTTCAGTGCTTGGGTTGCCCCTCACGTCGTGGGCAAGGTGTATCCCTCCCGGTAGTGCCGGGTGAGCACGCTGTTCAGGGATTCGTGGTTCGTAATCCGCTCGTTCACATAATCCCATTTCAGGTGAGCCCAATGCAGGCAGGCGATTTTTCCGAGGTGGCCGATGGAAGCGGAACGATGCCCGGCTTCCACTGGCGCGATGCACTCCCGTTTCTCCCGCGCGCAGTCCAGAAAATCGCGCATGTGGTTGCGTTCTTTCCGGAAGCGGAAGTCGCTGTCCTTAAACTTGATCTTCAGCAGATCGGGATTACTCGCCTTGAGACCACCCCGGGAGACGAAAATCCACTGATCGTTGTCTCCGAACCACTGCGTCCCGGTATCTCCGCATTCACGGAACACCTCGGGCATGGATGCCTGGTTCCCAACCCGCATGGTGGTGCCATCCTCGTACAGGCAGTCGAAAATGTAATTCTTGGGACCGTTGTACAGGTTGTTCTTTTCCGTGGAGTACTCCCACAAAACCGGGGTGACCTCTACTGGTCCTTTTTCGTCCCAACCCATCCCCATGTGGGCGATATCGCCGTGATGGCCGATCCAGTCCATCATCTGGCCGCCGCCAAAATTCATGTGCCAACGCCAGTCCCAGTCCAGTCGATTTTCGTGGTAGGGAATCCACTCCGCGGGCCCCACGTAAAAATCGTAGTCCAGCCACGCGGGTGGGGCGGGCCATTCTTCCACCCACTTGGCGTGGCCGCCATCTGGAAGTCCAACATTGATGTGGGTGATTTTCCCCAAGTAACCGTTTCGAACCACTTCACACGCGTATTTCATTTCCGCGGCAGAACGCTGCATGCTGCCAACCTGAAAGACCACGCCCGCCTTTTTCACGGCGTTGACCACGGCCCGGCCTTCGCCCAGGGACCAGGTCAGGGGTTTCTCGCAGTAGATGGCCTTTTTCTGCCGCGCCGCTTCGATGCACACGAGCGCGTGCCAGTGATCGGGCGTGGCAATCAGCACGGCGTCAATATCCGGGCGGGCCAGCAGTTCACGGTAGTCCTTGTACTGGGCGAAGTCATCCCGGTTATACCGGTCCCTCAGAATTTTCAGGGCCTCTTCGCGGTTTTTCTCGTTAACGTCGCACACGCCGGCCACTTCAACCTGCTTGAACTGGATGGCCGCGCCCATGATGCCACGTCCCTGGCCACCGCAACCAATCAGTCCCAGGGTGAGCCGTTCGCTGGCTGGAGGGACGTCATCCGCCCCCAGGGCACGGGCGGCAATGATCGCGGGCCCCACGGCGGCCGCTCCTGTCGCGAGCCGCACAAAATCCCGCCGAGACAGGGCGTTACCGCGGGGCGCTTCCTGCTGATGCCGGGTTGTCATGGTTCTCTCCTTTCCACTAATTAGGGGGTTCGTGATAAAGTTACCATTATGGGTATCTTACGCGTCGGTGTGTGCCGTATCAAGCAAATCAGGGATAATCTTCCCGTATCCCGAAGATGGACTATGGAAAGGTGGCCCGGGTTTTATGACAGATAACAAGAAGACATGGGATTCGGTAAACGGGTGGTCTTTATGCCTGGTGGCCCTATGGACCCTTTTTTTTCTCCTGGGCCTTTTTCCCGAGGCGGCTTTCTGGTACTTCCGCGACCTGGGAGCAGTGGCCGGACAGCACGCCCTCGTAAATTCCCCATGGTCCATTACCTTGGGATGGGTGGTTTTTATGATGGTTTTCGTGTACAGCCGCTGTGGGGAAGCGGGGCATGATGAAAGCGGCGCGCTGGCCCGGACCGTGGAAACCGGACTCATCGCCCTGGTCGCTTTCATGCCCGTTGATCTCCAGTTACTGCCCGACTACCTCGCCGTGCCGTACCCGGCGATGAAATACCTGCTGGTTGGGGCAGTATCCGCGAAGTTGCTTTGCGCCTTGTACCTGTTTCTGCTGGTCCTGGCCTACAGTCTTTGGTGGGGCTTACGGGTATTCGAACACATGAAAACCCTGCTTCCTAGCGGACACGCGCCATCGGCCAGGGATCACTTGGGCCAGTCCCCAGTTTCCTTGTCGGGGCAATCCTCCGATACGTCGGGAGATGTCCGGTGATTTCCTTTTCCACACAAAAGGGGACCCCGCGAGAAGTCGGCAAACTGGCCATTCTCCCTCGGGTTATAAATGTAATTCATATTACTTTTTTGCTTGCGCGAAAAAGTTCCGTTAACCTGCGCCTTGTCTTATTCTCTTGGGGAATCTCAGGGATGTTTCGTTGTATTTCTTTACATTTCAATTACTTGGGATCAAAACAGGCTACATTGAATTTCCGGTTTTTCCGAGTTCATCGTCTTGAAGATTCCGGCGGTATCTGCTACAATATCAACAGAGTGATGATCGGGTGGCTGGTGGCGGGGGTGACAGCGGCGTACAGCGGCATGGCGGAAGACGCGAGGTTGACGCCGCAGGGGACAATTGAATCAGATCGCCTGATCGTAACGGTCCAGCTCGCCGATGGCGGTGAAACGGCCGCTCTCAACTATACGTTGAGATATGATCCGGAAAAACTGGAACCGGTTGGGGTTGCCCCGGGGTCTGCGGTGCGGGAAGGTGAGAAAAGTTTTGCTGAAAACCTGGTGGAACCCGGTCAATGGACCATGGTGGTGATGGGCCTGAATCAGCGGATCATCCCGGACGGTAACGTTGCGGTGGTGGAGTTCAAGTTACGGGGTCCGTCAGAAGAGCCGCTGGTAGTGGAGGTAGAGCAGCCGGTTCTTTCCACGTGGGATGGAGAAGAAATACCGGTTATCGGGGGCCGATACGAAGCAGTGGCGAAAAATCCCGAACAAAAACCAGCGGAAAATACCCCGCCCACGGCTGAGTCCGGGGTGAATAAAACCCGGCAAACCGTGGACAGCAGGGTCGTACAACTGCCAGGCAGGGTACCATCAAAAATAACTTCGGCAGATACCTTGGGCCAAGAGGCAACAGAAGTTAGCGTCACCGATCGTCGACAGGCGACACAAACCGATTCGACTTCACCCCCCTTGACTCCGGAAGTTTCGGCCAGTCAAACGGGGAGACGAAAAGAAGAAGATGTCATCCGGGAAAAACACCCCGGCGTTCAGTTGATAGAGAAAACAACGGTGTCCTTGGGAACAAGGACGCGGCAATCTGACTATTCTTTGACAGTTGAAGATGAAGGCTTGGGAGAGAAAAGCATTAAGACTCTCGCGGCTTCAGGAGAAGTACCCCCCAAGACAAACAGTGGCGTTCTGTTCCTGATATGGGGTTGCATTATCGTGGCCGCGCTTATGGGAGTTGGAATGCTGGTCACGCGATTTAAAGTCCCCGGACAACACAAGTAGTTCGGGATTGTGTGGTTGCCCCTGGGAGAGGATCCCCATCCTCTGCCTGATCCTTGACGCCCGTCAAGGAGACCCTCACCCCGAGATGCCGGTAATGCCCCTCCGCCGGCATCTCACTGTCCTTATACCGCTACCTCTGCGATGCTCTTGCGCCCATTAAGAGCAACGCACCTCACCCGGAGATGCCGGCCGCCCCCTTCCGGCATCTCCCCTCTGGTATCATACGTTCCGAGGCAGGCAGAGTGAGGATCCGCCCTTCTCCCTGAAACCGCAAAGTGGTTTTAGGGTTATCCGTTTTCCCCCTGTGGTGCTCTGATTCCCCCTCAGAGCAACGCACCTCACCCTGGAGATGCCGGTCGCCCCCTGCTGGCATCTCCACCTGGACTTATCCCCGGAATATCCGGGTTCGGTTTCCCCCTGTGGAGCTCTGATCCCTCCTCAGAGCAACGCACCTCACCCTGGAGATGTCGGTTCCCCCCTGCCGACATCTCCACTTGGATTAATTCCTGAAATAAATATTTTTGTTCGGTTCTCTGGGGCTCTGATTCCTCCTCAGAGCAACAACATGACCCTTACCCTCTGGGGATGCCAGTTCCCCTCCTCCCCCCGCCGGCATCTCACCTCTCAAGCCCTCATCTCTTGCCCTGGTGTCGCTTTCCCCCTCAAAGCGACACACCCTCACCCTCCAGGATGCCGGCGATTTTCATCGCCGGCATCGCTGTTTATAGCGTCCCTCTCCGCGCTATCCGGGTGCGCTTTTTTTTCTTTTTTCAATAGGGTTGTATATAATTGCGTCCCATCACGTCCGAAAGGCATTCAAATAAGGAGACCCACCGTGGCTGGAAAGTATTACTGTCCCAAGTGTCACCGGAAATTCATCGACTGGGGTGCTGAAAAAGTGGGATTCAGATGTCCCAGCAAGGGATGTGACGGCGAACCCTTGAAACTGATTGACCCTAAGACTCTGGAGAACATGGAAAAGCCCAAGGTCAAGAAACCCAAGCGGAAGAAGGAACGGGTGGTTCCCGTGTCTTCGGAGTATGACCTGGAAGATGGGGTGTCCGAAGTACCCCTGGAAGAAGAAGAATACGAGGAAGTGGAAGATCAGCTCGAAGAAGAACTGGATGATGATTACCTGGAGGACGAGGAGGAAGAAATTGCTGAAGAAACGGAACTCGTTCTAACTGAACCCGATGAAGAGGACCCCGTCGAGGTTATCATTGAGCCAGAAGAAGACACCGTGATCGAGGACCTGGAAGACGACGAAGTATCCGGTGAAGACACGGAAGAAGAAGAATAAAAAAACGCTAACGTCACCCGGGACGCGGAAAAATTTTTCCGCGTCCTTTTTCTTTTCTGGACTTACTGCCCCCGCGACGTGATGATCACGTGATCGAAATCAAACTTCACTTGCAAACCCGGGACGATTTTGCTCAATTCCTGGTGGAGAAATTCGGCAAGGGTGGTTCCCCTGTTTACGGTAACACTGACCTGTCGTTTCGATTCAGGTAATTGCTTGACATCATCCGCGATTTCAAGCGCGACGTCGGCCTTGATGGCCAGTTCAGAGAGAATTTTCGTGATATCCTGATTTTCATAAGTCAAGGGCGTTTCCGGAAGGGGCGTAGTCAGTTTCTGGTGAAAAGTGCTGTCCAGTTCGGCCGCGGGAAAAGCGGTGGTTTCTTCCTGGGCAGGTTTGGTTTCCGATTCACCGCTCTGACGGATTTTACCGGCCTGGTGTATTTCCTGGACCTGTTTGCGGGGGATTTTCAGATCCGCTTTTTCGGGGCTGTATCCGATTTCCACGGTCAGCGGGGTCACGCGAACGATATAAATATTGTTCAGTTGTTTCCCATTTTTGAGCACCACATAATCACCCGTAGGCGCGGAAGTGCCTTCGGACGGCGTTCCCTCGGGGCTTGCCTGCGCGGATGGTGGAGGGGGAGAAGATGGATCGGTAGGAGGCTGAGTCATTCCGGGCGTGGACAGAACAGTCGTCACGACCAACCCGCACCAGAACGCGAGAATTCGCTTCATGGAAGGCTCCTTTCGAATTGCACGAACCACAGTGTAAATGATAGAGACTTGCTTGACAAGGAATCAAAGTCCGAAACAGGCGAAAAGAAATTATCGAAAAAAATGGAAATAGGCCAAGAAAATTCTTGACAAACGGCGAAGAAGTTTCTACAATGTGTAGAAGAAAGTGAAGGATGTAAAGTTTCATGGGTTCTTGAAACGGACGCGTTCATGGCGTGGACGCGTCCGGGGTGCAGGATCACCTGGAAAAGGGTACCCAACGCCGGAAGGTAGACATACCTTGGGTTTCAGGAAACCGAAATACGCGATTGGTCTTGATCTGGGGTCGCATTCTGTCAAGGCCGTGCTGATGAGCAGAAGTGGTGGGCGGCTGCGCATTGAACAGGCGGCCCAATTCATCGTGGATCGTGATCAGGTCAACAATGACCCCACGGGCGCGCAGGCCCAGGCGATCCGGGAGGTCCTACGGGGCATGCCCCTGAATAAAGCCCACGTGGTCGGCGCGTTGCCAGGCCAGTCCGTGGTGATCCGTTATCCCCGCATCACAGGTAAAGTGAAAGACCAGTTGTCCGACGTGGTCATGCGTGAAGCCAAAAACAACGTACCCTACGACTTGAACGAAGTTTACCTGGACTGGACGGTTCTTGATGAAATCAAGGGAGACACGCAGAACCAGATCAAGATCCTGCTGGTAGCCGCCAAGCAGGACGTCGTCCAGAACCTATTGCAGACCTACCGCGCGGCGGAGGTGGCCTGCGGTGCCCTGACGGTAGACACGTTAGCGCTCGCGGACGCGGCAGAAGCCTGTGATTTCCTGCGGGTGGGTGAAACCGTGGTAGTCATGAATATTGGCGCGTCCTCCACCAGCCTGCATTTCATCAAGGATAGCGTGTCTAACTTTGTCCGAGAGATCAACTGGGGCACGCGGGACCTTGTGCAGGCTATCGCCAAGGATCGTCGTTGCGCTTACGACACGGCATTACGGCAACTGGAAGAATTTGCCTCGGTGCCGATTCATGACGCGCCAACTCTCGAGAAGGATCTTCCGGAAGCCATTGAGTTGACGGAAGCCGATATGCTCGACACGAAAACACTGGTTCCCGGCGGAGATCAGAAGGAAGCCTGGAACAACGCATCGCTGCTGGATCCGCTGGACGAAGAACTGGACTCGGTACTGCCCAGCGGAACTTCCCTCATGCAGGACGGGGGATCAGGGTTTACGCCGCAGAAACCGGAAGTGGAACGAGCGTCGGCCTTTGATCCGAGCGGGTTATCTAGTGGCGGGATTTCCGGCCTGGGTATCCAGCGTCCCCTGGAGGAGGTATTACAGCCCCCCCTGGACCGGATGCTCGGAGAGGTACGCCGGTCCCTGGATTTCTATGAACATCATCTATATGAGCAGCCTGTGAACCGGGTCATTCTGACCGGCGGCATCGCGGGGTTCCCGATGTTGCGCGTCCTGATCCAGGATGAACTGGGGATCGATGATGTGGAGACGGCCAAACCCGACATGAGTGCCCTGATGATGGGGGCTGACGCACGTGTCGGTGACCTGTTACAGAATCCACCGCAGTTCATGGTGGCCATCGGGCTTGCCGCCCGGGGAATGGCTGACCTGTGAGGAATCAACGGTGATACGCATTAACCTGATGCCCGAGGAATTACGGCCGGTCAAACGGTCGGCGTTACCTCACCTGTTGAGCCTGGTCCTGCTGGCACTGGTCGTTTTCTACCTCGCATCCAACGCAGTAGGACAGATGGCGGCGGTAGCCTCCCTGACCAGGCAGTACGAAAAAAAGCGGCAGGAACTGAACCAGTTGTCGGACGTGGTCAAGGAATACAACACGCTGGTTGAAGAGAAAAAAGCGTTCGGTGAGCGCATTGGCGTGATTCAGGATATCCTGAAAGACCGGACGCTCTGGTCGGAGTGGCTGGCCGAACTGGTGCGCCTGACCCCGGATAACATCTGGTACTCCCGGATCCGTCTGACCTCCCGGAAATTCACCGAGGAACGGATCAAGATGGATAAAAAGGGGGAACCGATGGTGGATCCCAAGACAAAAAAACCGGCCACGGAAAAAGTTCAGATCGACAAACCTATTCTGGAAGTCACCGGGTATGCGGTGGAAAATGAATCCGGGGTAAGCAGCACGGCCCAGTTAGCCGAAAACACGTCGGAAAGCGAGCGGTTCGCCTCGAAATTTTCCCTGTACGCTTCCCGGATCGAGGACACGGATTTCAACGGTTTCGCCGTAAGGAAGTTCATTTTTGAGTACATCATTCAACAGTAATCCAATCCCGTTCAGGGTTATACCATGAGGCCTTGAAAAGATGCTGGACCTCTTACAAGGCAAGATAACAAAGAAAGACTGGATCTTCGTTGGCGGCGTCATAGCGGTGGCCGTGGTACTGGCAGTCTTGTACTTCGCGGTCGCGTACCGTTATTTCGATCAGAAAGCCGAAACGGAACGCCAGCGCATCGCCTCAATCCAGAAGGAACTGGACGAAGCGAAAAAAATCGCATCCAACATTGTCCAGTTGCGGGAAGAAGCCGCCCAGATGCGCAAGCTGGTGGAAGGGTTCCGGTTGCGTCTGCCCGAGGAACGGGAAATTCCCACGCTGCTTAACCGGATCGAAATGCTGGGCGCGGAATTAGGACTTCGCGTGCAGTTGTCCACGCTTCCGACGAAAGTCGACCGGAAAATTGAAGTGATCCCTTACAAGGTCACGGCGATGGGACAATTTCACCCTATCGTTACGTTCATGAACATGCTCGAGCGGGATAAGCGGTACTTCAAACTGGGTGACATCGACATTGGCGAGGAAAAGGAAGGGGTTTCCACGGCCACCTTCACGCTGAGCACGTTCCGCTTCATAGCGGAATCATCCCAGACCAGTCCTTCCGACAAGGAAAAAGAAGGGGCCCAGAAGGATCAGAAAGGGGATGCCAAGTCGGGTAACGTGAGGAACCAGGCCCGATGAACGAGCAGAATAAAAAACAAATCATCATAGCGGTGGTTCTGTGTGTCGCCCTGGTTGGGGTCCTGGTATACCAGTTTGGATTCGCGGGCAAGACCGCCGCTCCGGTCAATCCGAAAAACGCGGCTTCCGGAAACAAGGGGAAAGCATCCACGGGTGCCCAGGTGTCCCTGGAGAAAATGGAAGACATCAATCTTGAAGAGTTGCTGCGAAGCGTGGATGTCCAGCCCGTGGAATATGCCAAGGTGCGCATCCAGCGCAACCCGATGACTCCCCTCGTGGGCCAGGTTACCCCCATGAAAGGATACCTGGGCGGGGAAATAACGGAGAGCATGGCGGCTGGCGCGCCGACACCGGATTTTTCCGGTGGTCAGCCTGTCGCAACTAATCTGAGCCGGATCCTGTCCAGTCTTTCTGAAAAACAGGTTACGGCGATTGTGTATGACCCGAAAAACGAATCCAAATCCATCGCGGTCATCGACGACGAAGTGGTGGGCGTGGGCTATATCTATCCAAACGGCGTGGAAGTTTCGGCCATTGAGGCGGACCGGGTCATCCTGAAAGTGGGTGACACGCTGGTACCGTTGGAAATGAAGGAAATGTGAGTATGCGACAGCCGGTATTGCACAGTGCGGTCGGCATCCGGGGAACGGTGCTGGTGCTAGTGGGCATGTTGCTCCTGCCCGCGTATGGGCAGCAGACCGTATCCACCAGCGGCGGAAGTGCCGTGGTCAGGCAGCAACTGCGCGAGGTAGGACGGGTGGGGTCGGTCGCGGAGACCCTGCGATCCGTGGCAACCGTTTCACCAGAGTTGATCACGGATACTCCGGCCTCGATGGCGGATGTGCCCCCCGTGGAGGACGCGCAACCGGCCAACCAGCCCGAGGTTTCTCCTAAGGAACTGCAGCAACTCATTAACGCTGCCGGGGGAAATGCCGGAGGAGCGGCCCAAGGTGGTCCCACCGTCGTTTCGAATGAACCGCCAGCATCCCAGCAATCCACCCAGCAGCCCGTTCCTCCCCAGCCGGGCGCGTCTCCCGAGGCAGGAACGTCCGGGCAGGGCGCCGCGCCAAGCGGACAGCAACCTGCTCCCGCGGTAGAACCTCCGGCCCCCAGGGAACAGGCTGTGCCGGTAGAAGCCGTAGTGGAAAGCAACGCGTCCCTGGCAACCCGTATCCGCCGCCTAATGCAGGAATTAAGTACGGGCGAGGGTGGGGGAAACACGCTGAAGGCTTCTGGTAAAGAACAAACCAAGACTGAAACGCCCGTTCCATCGGAAGCGTCGCCCACGCCAGCCCCGGCAACTCCACCGTCACCCGCCCCGACTCCACCGGAATCGCAGCCATCTTCAACCCCGACGGCTCAACCGGGCGAGCAGGCCGCGGAACCCAGTAAAGTGCCCATTACTCCGGACATGCCCCCGATTTCTCCCATGGAGCCGGGGGGACCAGTTGCCGACAAGGCCCCGAACGCAATACAGAAACGGGCTACGGTAGAAGCAAAAAAAGAAGTTGCTCCTGAAACGATCCCAGTCACGGGAGATCCTTTAGACCAGATTGTGAACATTGATTTCCGTAATCTCGACCTGACCAACGTGGTGGCCATGCTGGCCCAGAAAGCGGGGATCAACGTTATCGCGGGAACCGCCCTGAAAGGTACCGTGACCGCCAACCTGCGCAACGTGACCCTGCGTCAAGCCATGGAGACGGCCCTGCGCATGAATGGCCTCGGGCTGGTTGAAGAAGAAGGCATTTTCCGTATCGTCCCGTATGACGAGGCCATGGAACTCAATATCCGCACGGAAATGGTGCAACTGGACAACGCCGCCGCGGCGGACGTGCAGAACATTCTGCAGGACGTGATTTCCGTCGGTCGCGATAACAAAATCATTACCATCACATCGAACAAGTCCACCAACACGGTGGTCATCAGGGCGCCCAAAAACCGGATTCAGGATCTCGTGAACCTGGCCAAGCAACTGGACGTGGCCAAACCGGTCATGCCCACGGTGACCGAGGCCATTCCTCTGAATTACGCCGATCCCGCGGAAGTGGTGCAGATGCTGACCAAGATGCTTACACCCAGCATCGGGCAGGCGGCCGCGGACAAGCGGGCACGTCACATCGTGGTCACCGACATGCCCGTCGTGGTGGAACAGATCAAGCAGGTCGTGAAATCCCTGGACATCCCGGTCCGCCAGGTAATGATCGAGACCATGGTGGTTGACGCGTTACTTAACGATGAAGCGGACACCGGGGCAAAGTGGCTGATGAACGCGGTCAAGCGGCAGTCGCGGCGGGATGTCGCGCTGTATGGGGAAGAAAACGCCCCTAACATCGGCACGTTACAGGCCCTTGGCCTTGCCACGGACATGGAAGTGTTACGGACCGCGGCCGGACTGTTGAACTTCAGCGTGCTTACGGATGATATCGACTGGCAGGGCGTTATCCAGTTGGAGGTTCGTAACCGAAACGGCAGGCTGGTATCCAATCCCGTGGTCATGGCCGTTGAGAATCAGCCAGCGACCATCTCGATAGCCCAGGAAATTCCCTACCAGGAACTGCGGCAGACCAACCTGGGTGGATCCCAGACCACTACCCAGTTCAAGGAAGTGGGTACGGTACTCACCGTGACGCCGAAAGTAACCCACGACAATAGCATCATCTGTGAAGTGCAGGCCAAGGAAAGCACGACTTCCGGGCAGTTCCAAGGTGTTCCGATTGAAGACAAGCGTGAAGTCAAATCGACGATGCACTTGAACAACGGGCAGACGGTGTTCATCGGCGGGCTTCGGAAGAGCGACTCGAATTCCACGGTTCGCAAGGTCCCGGTAGTCGGGGATATTCCCGTCATGGGAACCCTTTTCAAGGCTAACCAGCGAAAAGAAACGATCAACGAATTGATGGTGTTCCTGACGTGTAATGTCATTGAAAACGCGCCGCCACTGACCGAACGGCAGAAACAGATCAAGGAAAAGGCCACGATTCCGGATAACCCCAAGGTGGACGCGTGGGAAACGGTGAAATACGACATCATGCATCCCAATGCCACCAAGGAACAACAGTTTACCTTGCGTAGAGGGGAGTAAGGTCAGGCCAGACCATAACAAGACCGAGTGACGAAAACCAGCGGCCCGGCTCGAGGAAAGAGCTGGGCCGTTCAATTTGTTACCATATAATCCTTGATAATGCCAGGGAGAAGCCGGACATGGCCATGATACAGGAAAAAAGAGAAACCGATTTATTAATCCAGAAACTGGTAGACACCGTTGAGCAGGTGGTGTATGGGAAAAGGGATGTGGTGGAACGTTGCGTTATTGCCCTGCTGGCCCGGGGACACCTGCTGATTGAAGACGTACCAGGCATAGGAAAAACCACCCTGGCCCAGAGTCTTGCGCGATCCGTGGACTGTTCCTTTTCCAGAATCCAGTTTACCAGTGACATGCTTCCATCGGATATTCTTGGGGTTTCCGTGCTGAATCCCAAAACGGGTACCTTCGACTTCAGAAAGGGGCCCATTTTCGCCGGAATCGTGCTGGCTGACGAAATCAACCGCACGCCGCCGAAAACTCAGAGTGCCCTGCTGGAAGCCATGAGCGAAGGCACGGTTACCGTGGACGGCGTGACTTACACGCTGCCAAAACCGTTCATGGTGATCGCCACCCAGAATCCCATTGAGCAGGAAGGCACCTACGCGTTGCCGGAATCGCAATTGGACCGGTTCCTGATGCGCGTGGAGATGGGATACCCTCCCGAGCAGGATGAATTGCTGATCATGCGACGCCATGATCCATCCGCCGCCTTGGCCTCGCTGGATCCCGCCCTGACCACCCAGGAACTGCTGGACCTGCAGCAGCAGGCTTCCGAAGTACGCGTGGATCCCAGCGTGGAGCGGTATATCCTGGCTATCGTCCGGGCGACCCGCGCGCACCCGTCGGTCAGGCTGGGTGCGTCGCCCCGGGGAACCCAGGGACTGTTTGAGGCCGCCCAGGCCCGTGCCCTGTTGCGGGGACGCGATTTTGTCACTCCCTCAGACGTGAAAGACATGGCCGTAAACGTGCTCGGTCATCGCGTTCTTGTGCGCGGACGCAGCGCGGACCTGACGGCCTCGGCACGAGAACGCAATCGCGTTATCGAAGACATCCTGCGTGACGTTCCCATCCCGGATTGACCTCGACCATGCGGTATCTTTCGCTCAGTCCGATTCGTTCCGTGTTCCGTCGGGTTGCCGGAAAATGGACCGCGACTGGACTGGTGGTTTGCCTGATCAGCATGCTTCTGCTATTGTCCGCGTGGAATACCGGGGAAAACCTCCTTTACATTATTTTCGGCGGTTCACTGGGGTTGCTGGTCATTTCCTCCGTTTCCGGAAGAATGAACCTGTCTGGACTGGATATATCGGTCGACATGGCACCAGCGGTTCACCGGGGAGATCCCTTGCCGGCCCACGTGGAATTGCGGTCCCGCCGATGGTTGCTTTCCGCTTTTTCGGTCCGGGTCATACTCGAGGGAGACGCCGTCGAACCCACGGTAGCCCACGTTCTGCGGGTACCCCCCCGCGCGCGCGCCATGGTGGATTTGGATCTTTCTTTCAAACGTCGTGGCGAACATCGACTTGACAGTTGCAGGTTGCGCAGCGCGTTTCCCTTCGGATTTTACACGCGGGAAAAGCGTTTCGTGCTAGCAAACAGGGTGCTGGTATACCCAAGGGTGTATCCCGTGAGTATCACCCCTTTTGAGCGGGGTATGGGCGCGATGGTTCGGGCCAGACGGAACGACGAGGAAGGGGATGAGTATTTTTCTCTACGGGAATATCAACCCGGCGACGACATCCGGCGTATCGTGTGGCGGGTGAGCGCGAGACTCGGTACCCTAGTCGTGCGGGAAATGGGACTGGGAACCCTCAAGACAGTCATCATTCTGATCGATGACAGCGGCATCCGTGGACCGGAGGACCTGGAACGTTTCGAACTGGCCGTGGAATACGCCGCGTCCCTCGCGGTCGCGTTTATACACAAGCAGTACGAGGTAGGTACGGCGGCGGGAAATACTTCCGGTATTGCTCCAGCCCGCGGTTCTTTGCAGGAACACCGGATCCTGGAGTGGTTCGCCCGGGTTCAACCTGCCGGCCAGGATGGGGGAGAGTTGCTGCTGGAGCGTCTGGCAAGGTTACGCTCCGAACCCGCCAGGATATTGTGCGTTTCTCACCGCCTTGATCCGGGCACACTGAACCTGCCCCAGTCCTGCCCCGTAATCAGCCCCGTGGAGGTCGCGACCGATGGTTGATCTGCGGCAGGCCATGCGCGGCGCGATTTACCTGGCGCTTTTCGGTGGCTTCCTTGCCCTGGCCTCGGTCAGGGTATACGGGCCGCTCATGGCTGTGGTGCCCACTGTGCTCATCGCGCTGAACCTGCTGGCCGAACGGTGGGAAGCGTACCGGGTGTTCCGCCAGTTCAAAACCGTCATATCCCTGCTGTACGCGCTGTTTATCCCGCTTAGCGTGGTCCTAATGGGCCTGCTCCAGGCGGTGATCAGCCTGGTCATTTTCATCACCTGCTACCTGCTGCTGGGACGCCTGACGGTCAAATCATGCTACGAACTGCTACTCATGGCGTTTTTCCTGGTGCTGGGGGCGGTAGTTCAGAGCCCCGAACCGCTCATCGCGGTAGCGCTGGTCATCTTGCTGCTCAGCGTGGTATGGAGTTTCGCCCTGCTGACGGTGCAGGCAGACCGGCTCGCCGCCACGGCATCCCGCCCCGCGGTCGTGGTGGATTCCAGGTCAATGGTGATCAACGATACCTGGCAGTTGTGGTATGTGCTGGGCACGCTGGCCCTGGTTTCCGTGGTAGCTCTCGTCTTGGGAGGTGTGCTGTTCCTGTTTACGCCTCGGGTCGAAGCGGGCATATTTGGCCGGGCTGATTACCAGCGAGCCGTCACCGGCCTCACCGACAAGGTCCGGCTGGACGGCGGCATGTCTATCTACCAGGACACCAGTGCCGTCATGCACGTGGAATTTCCGGAAGAACCGGAAGGCGTCCTGATCCCGGCGGATGCCCTGTACTGGCGCGTGACCACGCTTTCCCGGTTTGATGGCGCCGAGTGGTCCCGCTACCAGGTGCCCGCGCAGGGTCGGGAAGTACCGATCATCTGGCCCTTTGCCAACGGTAGTGGTCTCGTGCAGATCGGCAAGGCCGTGCAGCGGGATCCCGTGCAGGGACGACGGCTGGTCAGGCAGGAAATTTTCGTGGACGATGTGCCGACGGGGGCCCTGCCCGTGCTGGACCTCGTGCAGTACGTCGCCCTGGAGGGAGACGAGCGGAATCCCAGGACCGTGCAATGGGACCCGGGCGGCGATTACACCGTCCTGCTGAACGCCCGCGGGCCAAGACGGCTTACCTACCAGGCCGTTTCCGAACTCTTTCAGCCTTCCCCGGAAACGCTGGCTACCGCCAGTTGGACCGTAACGGATCTGTCCGAGACGATTCTGCAGGTGCTCCTGTATCATGACCTTCTGGAAAGTACCCGCGCGCGCATCGACGAGGTTACCCGGAACGCCAGAACCCCCTACGAGGTCATGCTGACCCTGGTGAACTGGCTGAATGGTCCGGATTTCACCTATACGCTGGACCTGCCGCCCTTACCTCCCACGCACCCAATCGATGCTTTTCTCACCCAGACCCGGCGCGGCCACTGCGAACTGTTCGCCACGGCCCTTGCCCTGGCCGCCCGTTACAAGGGTATTCCGACCCGCGTGGTCAACGGTTATCGCGGCGGCGATTACAATCCATCCGAACGGGCGTATATCGTCCGGGCGAACATGGCCCATCTCTGGGTAGAGGCATATTTCCAGGGCGTCGGCTGGGTACGATTCGACCCATCACCCCGTTCCGACTATACCGCCACGGGCTTTGCCTACATCCGCCAGCGATGGTCGCAACAGTTACTCCTGGCCAAGATGTTCTGGTACCGGAACGTCATGGGGTTCCAGGGCGGCTGGCGGCTGGACACGCTGGTGGAGCAGTTGCGCCAGGGGCACGGAGAGGGGGGAGGAACCGGTGCCCTGGAAGTTTTCCTGAAGTTCACTTCTCCTGACCGGCGAGGTCGAATCGCCCTTCCAGCCACCCTGGTTTTCCTGGTGCTGTGCGCGGGAGTCGTCCTTGGGCTTGCCTGGCGTGTTTTCTGGAGGAATCAATCACCCTATGACCGGGTCATCCTGAACCTGCACCAGCGCCACGCGCGGTGGCTGCTGCGGGGCTTGCGACGGAAACTGGAACGAGTGGGCGTGGATACCCGGGGACTCACATCCGAAGAACTGCTGACGCGGGCGGCGTCCGTGCCGGCACTGGACCGGGAAGCATTACGCTGGCTGCTGGCATACTATGAGCAGGCGCGTTTCGGGGGAGGCAACATGACATTCCGTGATTTCTGGCGTCTTCGCGGTGTCCCCATTCTGCGCGGTGCGGAAAGGCAACACAATCGATGAATGTCGACCACTCCGCTCTTCTGGCGAAACTGGATTGTTTTCTACTGGACATGGATGGAACCGTATACCTTGGGGACCGCCCGATTGAAGGTGCCACGGCATTTATTGCATTCCTGAAGCAGACGAACAGATCGTTTCTCTTTCTGACCAATAATCCCACGGCCGATCGTCAGGCTTACGCCCGGAAACTGGCCCGCATGGGGATTCCCGTGGGACCCGAAGCCATCCTGACCTCCGGCGAGGCCACCGTCACCTACTTACTTACCGAAACCCCGTGGCGACGGGTCTACACGCTGGGAACCCCTTCTTTCGAAGAAGAACTGCGGGCTGCCGGTATAGAGCCATTAGCGGACGACCCCGAGGCGGTAATACTTTCTTTTGACAAAACCCTGACCTATGGGAAACTGGAGCGGGCCTGCCTGCTGTTGCGCGCCGGGCTTCCCTACGTGGCCACCAACCCCGACAAGGTATGTCCCACCGACTACGGGTATATACCGGATTGCGGAGCCATGGCCGCCTTGCTTGCCGAAGCTACGGGCGGGCGGTGGCCCAAATTCATAGGAAAACCGAGCCCCGACTTCGCGCGCGCGGCACTCCACCGGCTGGGCCGGACCCCGGAAACCGCGGCCATGGTAGGAGACAGGCTATACACGGACATGGCGATGGCTCGAAACGCCGGAATGACCGGTATCCTCGTACTCAGCGGTGAAACGCGCCCTGAAGACCTGAAAACCGCCGCCGCGGCACCTGACCTGGTGTTTTCCTCGGTGGCTGAATTGCGTGAAGCCCTGCAACAGGCAGATGAATCAGGGAGTAATCGCGTTTAAAGCATTCCCGCGCCATGCCCGAGCAGGGCAATGCCCGCTTTACCCAGGCAGACCACCCCAACGTCATCAACGAGCCGCCCTTTCACAGGCCAGCCCATCACACCTACCACGCTTTCAATCACGGGGGATCCGTCGCCGCTGAAGGCCATCTGAATCAGGACATTGCCATCCGTTTGCGCGCACACCCGGGATTCGTTCCAGGCCAGCAGGGAAGCCCACGAGGGACCGGGCACCATGGATTCCCGGGCCGTGAGGTGGCCCTCACCATTGAATAACAGGCGTTCCAGCGTCCACGTGGCATCATAGCGCGTAACCCACGCTGTACCCCCCGTGGCCTGAAGATCGCCCCAGTCCCGACCCAATGGAACGGATTCCACAAGGCGAACGTTATCTTGAGCCCCCCCGTTCCACGTAATGGTGTTCACCTGACGTATGACCGATCCGTCGGGCGCGTATTGCCAGTCATCCAGCAGGTAGCAGCCGGATCCGGGTGTGGACAGCGCGTTACCGGGCACGTTGGCCGACGCGACCACCTGCCGGCTGGCCGGATCCAGCAGCGCGAGATACCACGCGCAAACGGGACGGCCCGCTGCATCCATGGTTCTCGCGTCCTTGTAGGAAAGCAGGATCCGCCCCGAAGGATCAACGCCGACATTCCCCGTCTCCGGGAATCCAAGCCCGACCGTTCCCTCCAGGTTTCCGGAAGCGGCATCCACGATGGCAAGCCCATGCCAAGGGGTATCGCCTCCCACGATGCCGGTCCATGAATCGGCGTAACACCGCAACACCAGTTTGCCGCCCGCGAGCAGCACGGCCCGGTTATCCCCGGCGCGCGGCCACCACCAATAACCTGGCATGACCCGTTTCGAGGAAGATACCGCGGCATCACCGCTGGAAACGGCACCCGCGGACATTACGTCTTCTGCCACAACCCCTCCACCCCGGACAGACGGACCCGCCATGGGCAGCACGTCATACCAGCCCCACCACCAACCCCACCAGGGCTGCACGGCCCACTTGTTGCTCCAGCGCGGCGCCATGTTGCCCGCATCGTCCACGCTTACCCGGGTTCCCGAGTAATATCCCGCGCCCGTACCGGGATCCCATCCGCGACTGATGACCACCACGTCGTTGCCTACTACCAGGGTATCCACCACGTCCGCGTCCGGAAGGGCCACTTCGGCCAGGGGCAAGCCGTCGACCGTAGCGGCCGTTTCGATACTGGCCGTCTGACCATTCTTCTTCGCGACAACCCGGACCCACTTCCCGTTAGCCACCTTCACGCAATCCCGGACATCCGCGGTCAAGGGAATGACGGTTTCCACCACGGGGTTGACATCCCGCAACGCGATCACGTCCACTTCGTCGGGGGTGACGCAATAATACAGATCGCCGGCCCGGAAGGTTCGCAAGGCCGCGCCCTGCACGTCCACCGTTCCCAGTGGCGTCAGGGTATCACCGGTCCACTGGATCCACTGTACCCGATCGTAAGCGCCAGCATCCGTCCAGCCGGACACGGGTAACAGTATCATGTCATCAAGAACTGTCAGGGCTTTCACGTCGGAGAACGCGGGCGACCAGCCCCAACCGTCTCCGACAGTTACCCGGGACAATTCAGCCGGACTTGCTGGATCGCTCACGTCAAAAAGGGTCGCGGCGACCTTCCAGGTTCCCGAAGAATCATCCATGCCTATGCCAACCAGGCGATTTCCTCGGGGTTCTATGTGGACCGAGTAGCCGGGTACTTTCAGTTCGCCGGTTTTCCGGGGATTCACCGGATCGGATAGGTCCACCACGAAAAGTGGATCCACCCGGAGGAAGGTCACGAGGTAAGCCCGCGGCCCATCAAAACGGCTCGCGTACAGGGTCTCACCCGAAGCGTTTTCCAGGATCAAGCGTCCCAGTCGTTCGGGCTTATCGGGATCCGCCAGGGAAAACGTGGTGACCTCGGTTTCCAGGCTTGTTCCTCCGGACGCGTTCTGGTACCAGTAATTGGTGGCTACCCGCAACACGCCGTTCCAGGCGTTCATCTTGAACCGGTCGGCCACGATACCTTCCACCGTAGCGGTTCCCCTCGTCTGGATGTGTCCTTCCGCGTTACCGAAATCCACCAGGGTAATGGCAGTCTGCTGAGACCACCAGTCCGGAGACGCCACAAACAGGAAATTCTCACCCGTCTGGACGATGGAACCGTACCCCTCCAGCGAGAGGGTTTCCACGGGGCGCATGGCTGAAGGATCGGCCAGGTTAACGCTGGTAACCCACGAAGAGGACGTCTGCGCTTTTACCACGCCGGCCCCGCCAGGTTCGCCCTGAACCACGTCGCCCGATTCAGCCGGGGGTACCGTATCCCACACGTACTGAAAACTCGCCGAAACGGCATAAAGCACATCCCCTGCCATGCGGCTGTCTATAAAGTCCCCTTCGAGGGCCAGTTCACCGGCAATGGCGGGCGAGGCAGGATCGCTGACATCGACGGCATACAGGCGGGAGGCAATATTCACGCTGACCTGTCCGTTTTCGACGCGGGTGTCCGCGGCATACCCCGTCAGCACGTATGCCATCCCGTTTACGAGATAAAGGTCCCGGGGATAGCCTAGCGTTGGAACAGAGCCGACCACGGCCCGTTTATCCAGATCCACAATGGTCAGACCCCGGAACTGATTCAGGATATACAGTAACGAGCCATCTTTCCGGATGACATCAGGTTCCACTACTTCCCGGACAGGCTGATCCCCGGTCTCTGGAGCCCCCGCCGCGTCTCCGGCCGCGGTATCCACTCCATCCCGGGCCGCGTAAAGTCCTCCGCCCGGGTCGGCGCTGACAAAGGTCGGTGGAGCCGAGGGATCGTTGCCCGGATCATTGGTGGGGGGATGCTGATCCGACGGCGGCTTCGGCTTGAACCAGGGACATCCGCTCAGCGTTGTCAGCAGAAGCAATACCGCGATGATCCCTGCCGCGACGGCCCATCCGCCTGAAAACCGATTCGCCTGGCGCATAAGGATTCCTTCCGGTAAGGTTTACCCTATTTATTATACGTCGGGCTACGTGTGGCGTTACGGAAATATTACTTTTAAACGTTAAATCTGAAAAGCAGAATATCGCCATCCTGAACGATATAGTCTTTGCCCTCGAGGCGAACTTTTCCTTTCTCTTTAGCCTTCGCCATGGAACCCGCCTCGATGAAATCCGTATAGGCCACCGTTTCAGCCCGGATGAAACCCCGCTGAATGTCCGAGTGAATCACCCCCGCCGCGTCTACGGCACGGGTTCCTCTGCGTATGGTCCAGGCGCGGACTTCCGGTTCCCCGGCCGTCAGGAAACTCATCAGTCCCAGCAGTTCGTAGGCGGCGCGGATGAAGCGGTTACGGGATTCTTCTCCCAGTCCCAGTTCTTCGCGGAATGCCGGCCGCTCTTCCTCGGGCAACTGGGCAACTTCCATTTCCATGGCACCGCACAGGTCGATATGAGGCAGGCCGAATTCGTTGGCGATCGTCTCCAGGCCGGCCGGATCCGGCGAACCGATACGATCCTCGCTGTAATTCCCCGCCAGCATGAGCGGCTTCCGAGAAAGAAACGTGAACCCCCTCAGGGCTACTTCTTCCTGTGGATCCAGGGACAAAGTCCGCAGGGGTTTACCCGTTTCCAGGTGTTCCCTGCACCGGATCATCAGTTCGTACTCCTTGTCGCGCCGGTGTTCCTTCTCCAGGCGCTCGAGGCGTTTTTCAACGATGATCAGGTCGGTCAGTTGCAGTTCCTCCTCCAGCATCCGGACATCCCGGGCGGGATCGATGCTGTCGAGCGGGTGAGGCGAGGATTCATTTTCGAAGGCCCGAACCACGTGAACCAGGGCTTCCACGTTTTTCAGCAGGTTCAGGGCGACCGGATCAAGGGTTTTGTGGGGATCCTGTCCTTCCGCGGGGGCCACGTCCACAAATTCGATCTCGGCGTAGGTTTTCTTCCTGGGCTTGTAAATCTCCGCCAGGCGATCTACCCGTTCATCCGGCACCTTGATTACGGCCACATTGGCCTCACGACTGCCAAAAGTCCCTACTTCAGCATGAGAGCCCGTCAGGCTGTTGAAAATCGTGGTCTTGCCGGATCGTGCCAAGCCTATGATTCCCACGCGCATGAGCGTCTTCCTTCCAGGTTGATGGTTTGGTTCATTATATAAAAAATTACTGGACATTATTCAGAAAATGGTTTAAACTGGTAAGAAAGAAAATCCGGCATATTCCGAATTTCACTGTTGCCGGGCAAGTACATGTCAAGAAAGGTTATTGTATGCTGGAAACCGTGGATCTGGACGCAGAAATCAGTAAAAAAGAGTACAAGGAACTGGCCGAGAAACTGGACATCGAACTGGCTGCCTGTCAACGGCAGTTGCGGGAAGCCCGTATTCCAGTGCTGATTGTCTTTGAAGGATGGGATGCCGCGGGAAAGGGTTCCAGCATTTCGCGACTGGTTCAGCCCCTGGATCCCCGGGGATTCAAGGTACACAACGTTCGGCCAGCCAATGAAACTGAACACCTGTATCCGCCGATGTGGCGATTCTGGAATCTCACCCCGGCCCGGGGCCAGATCGCCGTGTTCAACCATAGCTGGTACCGCCAGGTCTGGAACGAACCCATCGAAGAATATGGCTCGCTATCCCTGGGTGACGCATACGAACGCATCCGGGTGTTCGAACGGCAACTGGCAGATGATGGGGCGGTCATCGTCAAATTTTTCCTGCACATCAGTAAAAAGACCCAGAAAAAGCGTTTCGAGGCGCTCCTTTCAGATCCCGCGTTTTCCTGGAAAATCGGCCCCATGGAACGCAAACGTCACCGGATGTACGATCGATACCTGGCCCTGGCGGAGGACATGTTCCGCGAAACATCCACGGCATATGCTCCGTGGACCCTGGTACCCGCCACGAATGAGCGGTTCCGCAATATCCGCATCGCTGAAACCCTCGTGGCCGCGTTTCAAAGCGCGCTTGCCCGGAGCAAACCACCCGAAGCGCAACCGGCTTCCGTGCCATCCCGGTTCAGTCCCCTGGACAGGGTTGACCTGTCGCTCAAGGCGGATCCGGAAGTGTACGAAAAGCGGATGAAAAAACTGCAACTGGAGGTCCGCCGCCTGCAACACCTTTGCTACCGCCGCAGGAAGGCGGTGGTGATCGCTTTCGAAGGCTGGGATGCCGCGGGAAAAGGCGGGGCTATCCGGCGGCTGACCCGCGAACTGGATCCAAGGGGATACGAAGTCATTCCCATCGGCGCGCCCGAAGGCGTGGAAAAAGCGCACCATCACCTCTGGCGTTTCTGGCGGGCCTTGCCGAAAGGCGGTCACTGGACCATATTCGATCGCACGTGGTACGGGCGGGTCCTTGTGGAACGGATTGAGGGCTTTGCCCGGACGGAAGAGTGGCTTCGGGCCTACCGGGAAATCAACGAATTCGAATCGGAACTGGTCGAACACGGCACGATCGTACTGAAGTTCTGGCTGCACATTTCCAAGGAAGAACAACTGGCCCGCTTTGAAAGCCGGCAGAACACGCCGGAAAAACAGTGGAAAATCACCGAAGAAGACTGGCGCAACCGGGAAAAATGGGACGCCTATTACCAGGCGGTGACGGAAATGATTGAACAGACCAGCACCGCCCACGCCCCCTGGATCATCGTGGAGGGCAATGACAAGCGGTACGCGCGTCTTAAGGTCCTGGAATCGGTTACCCGCGCGGTCAGGAACGCCCTTGGAAAAGGACAGGAAATCGAGTTCGACGATAACGACTGATCCCAGTCGATCTCCCTGTCAATCACGAAGGCAGGCCGTTCTGGTCGATATCGTCCAGGGCTTCCAGCATCACCTCCGCGGCGCGGGCCAGGCAGTCGGCGTCCAGTTCCGTCCAGGTATCCCGCCGCGTGTGATAGTAATGGGCAGGTGCCGGGTCCATGGCGGCCAGCATGACGGCTCTTACCCCCGCGCGACTGAATGCCGCCGCGTCTGAAGATCCCGTGGTAACCGTCGCGAAGGGCAACGTGGGCCCGACGCGTTCACCTGCTCGCCGCAAGAGATTGCCCAGCGTTACATCATTCTTGACCAGCCCATTCATATCCCGGGTGTAGACGGCCATCCACGGCAGGTCCCGGAAACTTTCCAGGGCGATATACACGGTGGGAAGATCGCTCCATTCCGGCTTATGACGACGCACGAACTCGGACGCGCCCACCAGCCCCGCTTCTTCTGAACCGGTGACCAGCACCACCAGTTCCGTGTGTTCAGGACGATGTTCCGCGAAATAACCGGCGAGAGCCAGGCCCAGCACGGCGCCGCTCAAGTTATCCACGGCCCCGGGCGCGCTCACCCGGAAATTGGTAAAGGCCATGCCCAGGCCCGCAACCAGGGCGGCTGGAAGCATGGTCCACCGCAGGAAGCCCATGGGTATACCCAGACATCGCAGGAGGTTAAACCCCAGAATCCACAGGGCCGTGACCAGCAGCAGGCCTGTGATCTTCTTGAAATGCCGGGGAAACAGGTAATGGTACCGCCACTCGTAGGCGGCATCGGCATGGCCACCGAAAATCACGCGGCAACGGGGTTCTCCCGTGGGAACGATTCTCGCGTACAGGTTGGCCGAGGTGTGATGTACAAACAGGGGAGCAAGCACGTGACGGTAGAATCCCACTTCCAGCACGATCACCGCGACGCCCACGAGGGCCATGACGAGGGCCGCGCAGGGCGTCCAGAAGGCAAGTATCGCGGACAACGCGAAGCATCCAGCCGTAACGGGAGGCGCGGCCATGAAGGCTTTCTGGGCAACGGGGAAAAACTCGAGTTCCGGTTTCAGTCCCCGCGCGGCCAGGTCCTCTGCCATGGCGGCCTGGGCCGCCCGTTCCGCCTCGCTACCCGGAGGACGCTGAGGAAACCGCTGGCAGAGTTCGGTAATCCGGGATACCATCCAGTCCGCCATGCCGCGCGCTGTCTCGTTCCGTTCCATAGATCGCTCTCCCCAAGGTTATTGTGGCGGCAGGAACAGGTGGTGATCAAGCAAAACCTCCGGCAATCCCCCGGGACACACCCACGCCGCGGCTTCAAAGGAATGCCCTTCCGTCATGTGAAAAGGTACCGCGCATGCCAGGCCAATACCCGCAGCGCGCATGGCAATCGTGCCGGATTCGCTATCTTCAAAACCCGCCACCTTTCCGAAATCCTCTGGCGCCAGCCCCAATTGAAACAGCGCGATGGAATAAAGATCCCTGTGAGGTTTCAGGCGGATTTCATGGGAGTCCGTGGCGGTAACCACGGTGTCATAAAAGCAATGATGATCCCGAAAAGCTTCCCGCGCGGTCTGCCTGATCGGTTCCGGTACTGGCCAGGTAGTGACTTCCTCGACCAGTTGACGAAAAATCTCCCCCAGGACAATATCCGCCTCGTAGCGTATCGATGATGTGACCAGGCCGGTCAGCACGGGGTGTGTCTGGAAGTACCGGCCAAGGTCTGCCAGCGCATGCTGCTCACGTTCCCCGGCGCCTGGGCGCAGGATCCGCGCGCATGCCCCGGCGTGTTCACCAAGAATGCCCTTGACAAGGGCGAGAAAAATCCCGATGCCCGGCATCGGCTGAACCAGTCGCCCGGACACCCCCGCAATGGTATGCGTGGTTCCGGTGTTTTCCCCGCGACCGATAGATTCCAGAACCTCGTGATACCGGTGATAATAAATTTCCACGCCGATCCGGGTGAGCAAAGAGGGGTCTTGCAGGCATTTCTGCCATTGACTGGTATTGTTCCGGTAGAGGCGCTCTAACGCTTCATCTGAAAGATCCGGAATGGTTTCCCCGGTTGACCCTGGCATATATTCCGACGCGCTTTTCAGCGCGCAGGCCTGTAGCGTGGCCAGGGCGTCCCGCCGGCGCTGGGGGTCCCGTCCCGAGGCCAGAGTCCATCGGGTCCCCCGCAGGTACGCGTCCAATACCGCGCGTGGCGCGAACTGATCCCGGTATTTCAGCACCAGGAATTCCACATGCTTGGTGGTACTGTTGCCGATGATATGGGGGTAGTCCGCCTCCGGGCTCAACCCGGGCCAGCGGGGATCCGCGTCGCGTCCGGAACAGCGCCGGACCATCGTATCCAGCGCGTGCACGCATAACGGTTCAGTGGTGGTTGTTGTTCCGTCCATGTCCATGACCACCGCTTTCAGGCCATCCGTCAACACCCGGCGCGCAGGCGCGAGCGGATAAATTTCGAAAGGCGGGTGCACGTAAGGCGGATTGGCCACCACGGCGAAGGTATCGCCCATGGCGCATACCCGAGCGATAACTTCCACGGCGTCAACTATCTTTTTAGACATAAATTTCTCCTGTTCCTGGCGTCATCGTAAAGATCCGGAATGGATGGTACGAACTTTCAGCATCAAAGTAACGCAAGTATAATGCACGGGAAGAGTTTCTCGAAATGATTCCGGTCGGGAGGGTATGAAAATGCTTTCGACAATTGCCATGGGCTGGATCGTCCTCACGGCGGGCATGTTGCCGCGCTGGGATTTCACCGACCCCCATGCCGCGCAGGCGTGGTCCCCCAACACGGACGCGGGACGCCAGGAAATGACCGCCGAGGGCTGGCGGATAATACCTTCAGGACCAGATCCCCAACTCGTCTCCGTGCCGATCGACGTGGACCTCGAAGGGATGGCCATGCTGTACCTTCGCCTGTCGGCATCCAGGGAGGGTGAATGCCAGGTTTTCTGGTCACGGGAAGACGGGGAGATGATGGGATTCAGTGAATCGCGCTCCCGGCGGTTCGCCGTCAGCGGTGGGGGAGAGGACTCCGAGATCGTGGTATTTCCCGGGTGGAACAGCGGAACCCGACTGCACCTCCTGCGTTTTGATCCCTTCGGAGACGCGGAGTTCACGCTCAAGGAAATCATCGTGTTTTATCCTTTCGGGGACCGGGCCGCCCTGGCAACCTTTCCGCCCGCGGGAAAAAGCGTTCCCATGCTGAAACCACCGGCCCCCGGAGAAGAAGCCCCGGAATCCTCCTGGTTTCAGTTACCCGGCGAACGCGCTTTCTGGTGTGGTCCGCTTGATATCGACACGAAAGACGTCACCGGGATCATGCTGAAATCGGACGCGACAGACTCCGGACAGGCACGGCCCTGGCGGTTTTCATGGATGGTATCCGGCGATGACCAGTTTCACGAAGCGGTCGCCTGGTTGTGGCCCCGACGTGACGCGCAGTGGGTCCGACTGGACCTGTTTCCCGGATGGACCGGAAGGATTACGGCTTTCGGCTTCCGCCCGCCAGAGGGCATCTCCTGCACGGAAATCACGCCAGCCGGAATGGATCCCCTCGCGCCCTGGCCCGTCGTCAGCCGTTTGCGCGCGCTGGATTCCACCTGGCGCGTGGGGCGTCCCTGCGAGATCCTGGCGCGGGTAGAAAACCGGGGCGGTGGCGTCGCGCGCGTTGAAGGAATAACCCTGTCCGCGGTCGACGGAGAAGGACGCGCGATCGAAATCCACCCGAAAGACATGGCTCCTCCCGAGGATCTGCGATGGGGGGAGTACCAGGATCTCACGTGGGAAGCCGTTGCGCATCATCCCGGGCCTGTCCGCCTGCGCCTGGAAGGCATGGAATTCGGAGGCATCACGGAAGCGGAATGCCTGGTAACCGATCCGCCAGACATGCTCAAGATAGATTACGTTCCACCGCCGGTTCCGCCGCGACTACCATTCGACGTGTGCGCGTATTATTTCCCGGGATGGAACAGTCCCGCGAAGTGGTACTGCATCCGGGACTACGCGCCGGAACGCCGCCCGGCCCTGGGGTATTACGACGAGGGAAATCCGGAATGCGTGGACTGGCAGATCAAGTGGTCGCTGGATCATGGCATTACCTGCTACCTGGTCGACTGGTACTGGGTCCAGGGACGGCAGTCCCTGACGCACTGGTTTGACGCCTATCGCCAGGCGCGTTACCGGGACCTGCTGAAAGTCGCTATCATGTGGGCCAATCACAACCCGCCCGGGACCCATTCCCGCCAGGACTGGCAAAACGTTACCCGTGAATGGATAGACCATTATTTCAACCTGCCCGCTTATTTCAGAATCGACGGAAAACCGGCCATCTTTCTTTGGGATCCCCGTGGATTGCGCCGGGATCTTGGAAGCATGGAAGCAGTTGCTGCCGCGCTGAACGATTCCCAGCAGATGGCCCGAGATGCCGGATACCCCGGGATCTCCTTCGTGGCCATGGGCTACGGCTTCACCTTGGGAGAATTGAGTAACCTGCGGCAAGTAGGATTCACGGGATGGACCACGTACCACGAATGGGAGCATGCCGCGGCCCGGGCATGGTCGCAACAGGAACTATCGTATGAAGACATTGCCTGTCACGCGCCGGATGCCTGGCAGCAGCGGGCCTCGCTCGCGAACACAGCCGGCTTAACTTATTACCCCGTGGTAGACACGGGCTGGGACGCGCGCCCCTGGCATGGCAACGCGTCCATGGTCATAACTGGCCGGACGCCGGAACGGCTCGAACGGCTGGCCGCCAAGGCTCGGGACTTTACCATGGCTGGGCACCTGCCTTTCCTGGTCGTCGGGCCGCTCAACGAGTGGGGAGAGGGGAGTTACATCGAGCCCAACGCCGAGTACGGCATGGCCATGATGCGAGCCTTGAGACGCGGCGTCACGGGAGATACCGGAAACACCCCCGAAGACGTGTACCCAGCAGACATGGGACGCGGCCCCTTTGATTTTTCCATGCCAGACTGGCAGAGTACCGACTGGCCTTTCACCCCGGACGCGCCCTGGATGCTCTCAGGGAACGTCCAGAACGTGAGTAAGGAATCAGGTACCTGGCGTTTTACCGTCACCGGGGACCCGGCCACCCTGACGCGGAACGTGTATGGCATCAATGCCTCCAGCCATCCATGGGCCGTTCTGCGCCTGGCCGTTTCCCCGCTGGATCCGTCGACAAAATATGTCTCCCCGCGGGGAACCGTGCGCGTGGAAAACCTGGACAAGGGGGTCCTGGCCGAACAGTCCTTCACGGTGATTCCGGACGGTGTCACGCGGGACTACGCGATAGACCTGGGCGAAAATAACCCGCGCTGGACGGGACGACCGGCCCGGATCATCGCGCGCCTCGTCAATCAGCCCGGATACGATGTGACCGTGGCATCCATCTCGTTACGCCAGGCCTCGAACACCTCGGAACCCCGTCAAAATGTCCCCTGAACGGCCGTTTGTCATTCTGGTCCTGGCCCTGGTCCCGTGGTTTCCGTCGCATGGGGAACCGACGGACGCGGATGTCGCCGCGGAATGGATGGAACAGTTCGCCTGTCCAGTTTTACCGCGAGCGCCCCGCCAGGACGAGGTCTTTACCGCCGAAAGGGAGAAATATCCCGGAGACTGGAACATCCCACTGAGTCTTTCCGGGGAGCGTGAGCGGGTAGTCCGTGGTTCCCTGCCATTTCCCGTCGGCATGTCACGGGGGGAAGACATCGTGGTCTACCTGGATGACCACCCCATAGACGCCGATATCCGCGTATTAACCCGCCACCCGGATGAAATCGGGTCCATCCGCAGGGCCCTGGTTACTTTTCGATATAGTCCTGGCGCGTTTCCTGACACGCCCTCGAAAATCCGTTTTATCCCGGAACGTTCCCAGGAAAAGAACGCGCGCTTACTGCCTGAAACGCCTGCCCTGCAGCAGGGCGAATTCACTGGTGAAATTGGCAGGTATCGCCTGAATTTCACCCGCTCCGGGGTCCGAGTGTTCCAGGATGGAGAACTGGCCTGGGAGGCCTCGCCACTTTCTCCGGGCTCCTTTGAAAACGCGCCGGTATGGACGGAGGTCATCGAGAAAGGCCGATGGTACCTGTGGGTCCGGCAATTCCAGTGGAATAAGTCATGGCCCCGAATTCTGGAAGCACGCCTGGACATCCTGGGTAACGCGGTGCTGATCGCGCGGCTTCAGAAACGGGAAAATGAAGACGGATACTGTCCCGCTTTTGGATGGACCATCCGCTTGTCTCAGGCCAAAGCCCCAGTCAGTCAGGAACGGCATGACTTCACGGACGGTACGCCCTGGTGCTTGCCCATGGGGAATCTGAACGTGTCGTTTCCCGTAGCCCACCGTTACCGGAAGGGCATCGTATCGGTCGGCCCTGGTGAAGGCCATAACGGCATTCAGATGACCTATTACCGGTCGACCGGGGAGGATCGGGTTCCCCTCCAGCCCTTCGCCTGGCGCGCGGCAACCGTGGCACTGGGTCCCGACGTGGCAACGTTGGATGATCTGCTGGAGGATTCCTCCCCGTTCAGGCCGGATCCGGCGCAGTGGCGGCAGGTATATCCCGATGTGGACCAGAAAACATGGTCCCCCGAACTGGAGACGGTACGCGCGTTTCACCGGGAATGGATAGCGTCTGCCACGCTGGAAGGAGACGACTTCGGGAACGTGACGTCCATGCCCCGGCCTGCCGCGTTCGGCATGAACCGATTGAATCACGACGTGCCGATTTTCGAGGAATATTACCGATCTGGAGACTTACGCCTGAAACGGGTCGCACTGTTGTGGTGCGACAACATGCATGATTTATCCATCTGGTGGGGCAATCAACCCGAGAGGCACTTTGGAGGAACCCGATACAATAATGTCACCACCCAGAACGGTCAGCATCGGGATGACAAAACGTTCATGTGGCGATCCAACGACGCCGTAACCTTCTGTACCAAGGGTTACGACGCGTTTTTCCTGGCATGGGAAGAAACCGGTGATCCCCGCATGGCCGTGGCGCTGCTGAGCCAGGCCGCATATGCCACCCAGGCGATTCGGGCGGATACCGGCGAATGCAGAAATATCGGTGACGCCCTCGATTTTACGCATCTTTACGAATATACCGGTTATCGTCCCTGGCTTGAGAAGGCTTTGGAACTGTTCCAGCAACTACGGGAAAAACTGGGACCGGATCACCTGTTCAGCCAGGGAGGAGAACCGATTCTGCCGGATGAAACCTTCATCGACACCGACGCGGTTGGCACCAGGTATCCCTTTGCCAAGCCGTACATTCTGGGCTACGCCCTTGCTGGCCTGCCTCGATTGCTGCGCTATTACCCCGATGAACCCCGGCTGGTGGATACCGTCCGCGCCGTGGCCCTGTTCATGGCGAGGACAGTAGACCCGGCAGGCGGCTGGCGCTATCCCCATCCGAAATCCAGCCGGGTGATGATAGCCCAGGGCATGGAGCATGCCGCGCAGCTGGTCCGGGCTGCCGAAGCGTTGCGGACACGGGGCGAAAATATCGAGCCACTGCTGGACGCGATCGAAACCGTGCTGCGAGCCCGTGTACAATCGGTTTCACGAAAACACACCATCGTCAACCTGCTGAACCGATGGGAAGAAGCCGCGGGTATCATCCCCACAAACGGTGATCTTCATTCCCTGTACCATCGTCCGGAAGACCGGGATCCTTCCCGGGATTACGCGGATGGGCTGATTGTCGCGGACACATCTCCTCCTGAAGGCGTGGTGTACTTTTCAGAAGTCCTGGATTACTACGCCGGCTTGCGGGATCCCGCCAACCTGTCGGGAGGTGAGTTGCCAAGGCCCCTCTGGCAGGTGCTGGAACGACTTCCTGATCCCCGGGAACCGCGGTCCTCGGTGCCTTAATGGTCACCCCCACGTTTCCCCGCCAACGCTGAACGTTCCAGGTCCAGCAGCAGGATTTTCCAGAAGGCGGGAGCACTGAATCCGCCGGGCTTACCGGAAGCGGAAACCACCCGATGACAGGGAATCACAATGGGAACAGGATTCCGTTTCAATGCCTGGCCGACTGCCTGGGCCGCTTTACTTTGTCCAATTATTCCGGCCAGTTCGCTATACGACGCGGTCGCGCCGAATGGAATGGCCGCTGTGGCCTGCCATACCCGCGCCTGAAAGGCGGTGGCATCCTCCAGTTCCAGGGATATTGCATCGAAACCGGTGACGATCCCCGCGAAATACTGTTCCAGCAGGTCGTGCAATCGTCGGCCCAGCATATGATTCGGACGGGAATGCAGCATGTAGGGACGCAATGGGCGCTCCGGATCCGGGAGCACCAGACGACGCAGACCCCGGGGACCAATCAGGCCGTAAATAGGGCCATGGGGAGTATGATAAAGAAAGTTGGCGGCATCCATATGATCGACTCCAGGCCACAATCAAACCCGACCGCGTGTCATACGTCAGGCCAGGCCCGTCAGATCCTGAAAACAGGCCGGCGACTCCCGTGCCATATGGTACTGCTGGCGGCACTGCTGGGTGGAATCGCCAACGCCCAGGTCCCTGGTCAGCCGGAAAATGGGGAAGAGGCGTGTTCCCTTGCCCTGGTCGTGCTGACCACGTATGCCCTTCCGGAAATTGCCGTCCGAACGGAAATAGCCGTGGTAGACCTTGCTGACGGCGGCATCGTGAATGGCCCCCACCTGCTTCCCGGACGAACCATTCTGCCAGATCAGCGACCCGCTCTTGTTGGATCTCCCGGGATCTTCCGGGCGGATCCGGGATGGTTCGTGGTCAGCGGTCCTGACCGGGACGTGTTATACTTGGAGCCGTGTTTCCCCGAACCGGTCATGTCCATCGCGCGTTTTGACGCCCGCGAAGGTGAGCCGGACCTGCTGGCTGTGGATCCGCCCCCGTCGTGCCGACTGATTCCACTTCTCCTGTCCGGAGATCAACGCGAATTCCCGTTTATTCCCGTCTCTTTTGAAACGATAACGGGGAAGGACGACACGTTGCCCCAGTACTTTCTTGAACTTCTGGAGGGCATCCACCCCTCACCGGAAGGGTACGAGCATGCGACGGGCATCGCCGGCAGTCGCTGGGAACTGGGCGGAAAACCGCTGGCGGCGGCCCTGGCGGAGCGCCCAGCAGGCGTGGCGCGGATCGCCGTCCTGACTATGCCCGCTCCCAGGGGACTGAGGATCGACGTGTTTTCCAGGGGAACGGCAGCGGCTAACCAGCTTTTCCTGGCCATTCCCGATCAGTATGAAGCCGAACCCGGAACGCCCTGCACGTTACACGCCCTTCCGGATGGAACCCTGCTGGCATGCTGGCGGGGACGCAAGGCTGGCGGAACTCCCGCGGAAGGCGTCACGCTGTTGTGGGGGATTGATCCCGAAGGGGGAAAAATTTCTCAACCCCTGGTGCTCCATGGTACCTGCCGGGGCATTGAAACGGGTGTTAATGGCTTTTTGTGGCTGGTATCCGCCGTACCTGGAACAGGGGACTATTACTTCAACGGGATTACCTGGCATCTGGAACCAGATGGTGATCCAGAATTGGAACTGGAACTGGAAAGGATCCAGCGCGCCGAATCCCCCTATACCGCCATGGCAGTGGCAGAAACGGAAAACGCGCTGTTTGTCGGATCCGATGGGTATGTGGAAAAAAGAACCCGGGAAGGGCGAGGCGAAACACAAGCCAGGTATCCTGTTCCCGGGCCCGTTCGAAGCCTGGCCTGGTGGGATAACCACGTACTGGTGGGTGCGGGAAACCAGTTACTGGCTATCGATCTGGCGCAGTCAATTTACCGGCCACTCGTGTCATTTTCATCGGGTCAGGTTACAGGTATTTTCCCGTTTACTGACAAGGAAAACTTGCCCGAAAAAGATAAAAAGATTGAAAAATCAACAAAAACAACCGTTATTCCCTCTCATCTGGCATTCCGGAACATGGTGGTAGGGAGGGAACTTCAGGTGGTACACGTGGAATGCGCAGACGATGTCTCGTGGAACATCTCTGCCGATACGCCGGAGATCCTGTTCCATCCCAGTTCAGGACGAGGCACCGGGTTGGTTTACATTGGGGTTGAACCCGCATTTTCAGATAAAAATGGAAACCTGTTCATATCATTAAAAAAAGATGGTTTTGAATCAATACAAACAAAAAAAGTTTCAGTGGCGGTAAGTGGTAAAACCACGGGATCCAGAACGGTCCTGTGGAATTTCACCCGGGATGAAATCGCGCCGGAACATTTTACCCGCGTTTTGTCGCCAATGCTCGAAGACTCTCCCTTTTACGCGCGTAATATCCTGTACACGGGAGCGATCGGAAAGGCCGAACTGGACCAGGCGGATTTGCTGATCGCCGATTTTGACGCATTTTCAAAAGGCCTGGTGCCCGTCGCGTACCTGATGAACTGGCTTACTCCTGGAAAAGGACTGCTGCTGGTCGCCCGACGGGGTTATAAGAAAGAAGAACTGGCCATTCTGGGGGAACAGTTGCTAGCCATGGGGATTGACGTTGTTCTAGATTCCCCTGGTGGCACCACCATGCGCGTGGGGGATCTGCTGGCCGTTCAACGCTGGAACGATCGATGGCAGGGCGACTGGTGGTTTCGTGCCGCGTCGCCGGATAGCGCCAGCCCATCCAGTTGGCGGGGACATGCCCTGGTTTCTTCCACCGGCGACGCTTTATGGGATTTTCTGTTGTTCAGGGCAGGTTATGGTCGGATTGCGCTGGTATCTTCGTCCACCTTTTTCAATGCCGTTTCGACGGGAGACGCCGAAGCGGTTGGCTGCGGCCTGGCTGTCATCCGGTGGCTGACAACCGCCGGGCAGGAGTCCCTGGACGCGGATGGTGACGGCCTGACGGACGACCTGGAAGACCGTGACGGCAACGGCATCCGCGACCGATCGGAAACGGACTGGACGTCCTCGGACACCGACGGAGATGGCATACCGGACGGCATGGAAGACCGGAATCGGAACGGTATGACCGACGCGGGAGAGACCAGCCCGCTCCTCAGGGACACGGATGGCGATGGCATTCCAGATGGTGCCGACGCCAAGCCACTTATTCCCTGATCACTTTTCAGGAGGGCGCGACAGTCTGTCGCGCTTCGGCTTTCGCTGATACGTACGATTCCAGCGCCTCCAGAAACCCCCGGGTGATTGTCTCCAGGTCTCCTCCCAGGGAAAAGGCTTTCCGGCCGTCAATATACACGGGACACACTGGATGCTCACCATTTCCTGGAAGGCTGATGCCAATATTGGCCGCCTTCGACTCGCCCGGGCCATTCACGACACATCCCATTACGGCCACGCTCATGGAAACCGCACCGGGCCAGCGGGTTTTCCATTCCGGTAACCGCTGACGGATGTATTCCCTCGTGGTTTGGGCCAGCTCCTGGAAGGCGACGCTAGTGGTACGACCGCACCCAGGACACGACGTTATGGATGGGAAGAATCGACGGATGCCAAGAGACTGCAGCATTTCCTGTGCTACATACACTTCCTGGCAGCGATCACCTCCCGGCTCGGGCGTCAGAGACACCCGGATCGTGTCGCCGATGCCTTCCGCCAGCAGAACCCCCATGGCCACGGTGGACCAGATGATCCCCTTGCTCCCCATGCCGGCCTCGGTCAGGCCCAGATGCAGGGGCTGACGACTGCGGCGGGCCAGTTCCCGGTAGATCGCGATCAGGTGGGCCGGTGAACTCGTCTTGCACGAGAGCACAACCTGGTTTTCCGTCAGCCCGGCGGCCAGGGCCAATTCCGTGGAACGAAGGGCGGAAATAATCATGCAGGCGTTCAGCACTTCTTCAGAACTTCTCCCCAGGTCCTTCTGGGCATTCAGGGTCATCTGTTCCCGCACGAGGTCTTCATCCAGGGATCCGGCATTCACCCCGATCCGGATGGGTTTTCCGAGATCCCTGGCCACAGCACAGATCTGGTTGAACTGTTCATCCCGGGCCGTACCTTTTCCCACGTTTCCCGGGTTAATCCGGAATTTATCCAGTGTTCGCGCGCATTCCGGGTACTTTTCCAGCAGGCGGTGGCCGTTGTAGTGAAAATCACCGACGAGGGGAACCCGGATACCCCGGTCATCGAGTCGTTTCCGGATCTCCGGAACGGCCTGGGCAGCCCGGGGGGTGTTCACGGTGATCCGGACCAGTTCCGCCCCGGCCTGAACCAGTTCCGCGGCCTGGCGCGCGGTCGATTCCGGATCTTCGGTGTCGGTGTTGGTCATGGTCTGCACGGCCACGGGATGTCCACCCCCGATGATCACGTCACCTATCCGCACGGGAACCGTGTCCCCACGCGGGGATGGTACCGGATGGAACTGGATCAACTGGGACAAATCCATAAAGGGGCCTCTCAGTTTTCGGTTGTTACCCCGGCATCGTTGAGGCGGATCAGCAGGGGCCGGAGGGGTTCCAGCACCCGCGGGAAATCCACCTGGGTACCGGTCAGGACATCCATACCGGACTGCTGTCCACCGTCGAGGTTACACAGCACGGGTTCCGGTCGCATGTTCAGCACGAACAACCACCCACGGTTATCCACCCGGACGAAACGGGACTTCACGCCTTCCAGCGGATACCCGTAGTCGTTGATCGGACGGGGAAAACGGGGAAGGGCGCCCCGGGTCTGGAGGGCATCCATGGCATGCAGGTATTCCGTGGGCAGGTTAAGTCCCCGCACGTAAACGGTATTTCCGGTGTTCAGCAGGACATCCGCGCGGGAATGCCCCCGTTCATCGTACGGAATAGGCGTGCCCGGCCTGGCTACGGCTCCACCAGCATTCAGGTACGAGGCGAGGGCATCAAACGTCACGTTCAGCAGGGCGGGGGTTTCCGGCAACACAATGGCAAGCAAGGGGGGCAGGCCATCTTCGGCTACCCTGTGTTCATTGATGAATCCGACCTTGGCCCCGATGAAAGTGGTCCCTTCGAACGCGAACCGCGCGGACCGCAGGTGCGGTTCGCCATCATCGAAAATCTTGGATGATTCGCTGAAAAGAACGCCTACCTCAAGCGGAGCCTCCCGGAACGCGACCGGCACGCGCGGACAACAGCGGATGTCCAGGGCGGCCAGGGCAGCCCCTTCCAGCACTTCCGGTAATTGCGCGGCAACCGGGATCACCACGCCCGTCACGTCGTTCAGCAGGGTATCGAGAATCAGCACGCGGGCCATATCCGCCCGTTTTTCCAGGGGCAGGTTCTGGAAATCGACTTCCAGTCCCAGGTTGACCAGCGGTTTCTCAGGAGCGGTGGCCCGGATAGCCGCAGGAATGGCTTCCATCCGCGGATAGTCCAGCGCGTAGGGAGCATTGCCCGCCTTCAGGCTGGACACGTACGCCGTCCAGTCAAAAATGTCGTCCAGATCCGTTCGGCAGGAACGCGTAATCGGTTCCGCTTCCAGAACCTCGTCGTTCTGGGTTACGGTAACCGGGATCCCGGGGAAGGACTCCCGGGCGGCGGCGGCAATATCTTTCAGCCGTTCCGCGATCAATCCCTGATGGAAGCGCTGCCAGTCGTATTTGAAGGCCCGCTTTTGATGATAATCGTGTTCCGGGTACTCGCCCCATATGGTAATTTCGTCAAATGAGGCCAGGTGCGACCGCCACGCCTGGTTCAGGGACTGCCGGTCGTCTTCATACCGTTTTTTCACCTCATCCACGAAGCGGTTCCGGATGGATTCCCCGTCAAACTTCATTTCCGGGCACGTGGCCACGGATACCGCGGCAATACGGGTCTGGTACGGTCGCGCAACCGCGGCCACCGCGCGCATCCGGGATTTCAGCGCCTCGCAGAAACCATCCACGGCGAGGTTCGCGTAACCCTCCGCGATGGCTTCCGGCAACTGCCCACCGAGCCAGGCGGCCAACTGGTTCTGATCGAACTGGAGAACGAGATAAATCCCCAGGACATCCGCGCGATCCAGGATGGGGGTCAGCCAGGAGGCCACCCGATCGGGGTTGAACGGTTCATTCGCGGCATCCGGCAGGGCGTCCACGGCCAGCAGGCCATGACGCATGCCGAGATCCCGGGCCAGTTCCAGGGTCCGCATCGCGGCATCCGGAGACGAGGTATCCAGGGCCAGTCCAACCCATCCTTCTTCATCCGGAGCCGACGATTGAAGATCCTCCGCCGGCTGACCGACTGAAAAGGACAGGCGCGCGGCCAGGGTTCGTAACGTTTCCCGCATGTACCGCGTCAGTTCGTGGGCCCGGCGCCATTGCCCCAGTTCTACCGCTTCATTGAAGCGGACCTGGGCAAGATCCATGGTCCGCAACCGAATCCGTTCGGCGGTCCGTGTCGCGCTTTCCGTTTCATTTTCTACCTGCTGGCGGATGGCGGCCACCTGTGCCGCCGCCTCACGCGCGGTTTCCCGAAGCGCGGCCGCGCTGACCCGTTCCAGCGGTATGACCGCCCGGAACAGCGGCAGATCCTCGGCGTAATCCAGCGTTAGACGGGCGACATAGGTTCCAGGCGCCGCGGTACTGGCATCCCACGAAATCGGAAACGCGTTTTGACCGGCGACGATATGCCCATGCCACTCCTGGCTTTGAACAACCTTTCCCGAGTTGTCCAGGATCTCCAGCAAGGCGCCACTGTTCAGGAAAGCGTGATCGGCCACGACATTCCAGGTAATGATCACCGGGGCGGACGTATCCCAGGACTCTGGAAGGTCCGCGCTGACTTTCAGCGCGTCCGCTGGGGAAAACATGGGGGTTCCGGGCCACACGGCTTCGTATTCGTTGGCAACCCCCCAGCCTGGCGACAGTGCCAGCATCACCACCATGCCGAAAGCCAAGGACTTACGTCCCGTATTGCTCAAAAAACCAGCCCGGATCGCGTGCATGCCTGAAAACCTTTGCCCTGCCCTTCGCGAGCGTTGACGTAAATGCGTATGGACTCCACACGGGTTAATGCGTTATTCTAGCGTCTGGCGTTTTTTCCGGCCAATTCGGCAGACGCAGATAAAACGAACGATCCCGCGGGCCCGTTAACGCCCCGGGAGAAGCGACCTGGCCGGAACTGAGAGGGACAGGTTCATGACACGACTTATCCGGTGGGGGATAACAATCGTGCTTGCTGGCGCGTGCCTGGGTGGAGCCGCCCTGGCCGTGGAATTGGAGGAACTCCGGCTGGGAGATCTCTCCTGGCATTTCACCGGAAAAGACGGCGTCGCGGCCGGATCTGGTGAAGAAAAGGGCATTTCGTATCTTTCCATCACCGTTCCCGAGACGGTTCCGCCGGAGTGGCCCCGCTATATCCACGTGTTGCGGAATCCTGTTCCCGGTTCCCTGATCGCTTTTGAAGCCCGGGTATGTAGCCCGGTAACCCGCAACGGGGCTGGCGCGTACGTGACGGTGGAGTTCCTGGACGCCGAAAATAAACGGATAGCCGTGCAACAGTCAGAGATGAGTGCTAACGTCTCCGACTGGCGGCATGCCGAAGTCCTTGCCGTCGTGCCGGATGGGGCGGTGGAAGGTCATCTCTGCCTGGTATTCAACGGCACGGGAGAAGGTCGCTTTTCGTCTCCCCGGCTCGAGATCACCCCCCCGGAAGCCGCCGCTCCCGACGCTGATACCATCCGGATTGCTATTTCACTCACCCCCTCAGGGAACTTGCTGGGACTGGGTTTTGAGGATGATGGCTGGTTTTTCAACCAGGATAACCGGGAAAAGGGCGTGGAACCATCGGACTGGACCATCCGGGAGGAACGGATCGTCTGGATGGAACCTGATCTCGTCAGAATGTTCTTCTGGTACCGGGACTGGAATCCTTCGGGCGACTGGAAAACATTTGATTTTGAGTCCGACAACATGCGCAGCCATTACCAGTCCCTGGAAATATACCAGCGGCTGGGATGCCCGGTGATCGTAACCGGCGTGGAGTGGGGGACCCAGGATCCCTACGGTGACCCGGAAGCCTGCGCGGCAGCCATTGGCGCGTTACTTGAACACCTTGTACGGAGCAGGGGCTTTACGTGTATCCGCTACTGGACCCTGAGCAACGAACCTAACGGTTACTTTGTCCGGACGGGGTATGACTTCGAACGGTACAAAATCCTCCATCGTCTTGTAGCCGCCCAGATCCGGGAACGCGACCTTCCTATTGGTATCGTGGGCAGTGACGACGCGATGGGGTCCGCCTGGTTCCAGAAATGCGCGGAAGACCCGGATTATTACACCCTTTGCGAGATCATGGCTTCTCACTTTTATGTCCAGTATTCCGGTGGCAATCGCATCCTGCGACATTACCTCGACCATCGCCTGTCCGTTTTGGCGACACGAGCCCCGGTAAAGCCCTTTGCCGTGACGGAATTCGGTTTCCAGGATCACCGTTCCACGGTCAACCTGAATCCCCTGATGGATACATATGATTACGCGCTGTGGACCATGGAATTCGCGCTTGACGGCCTGAACCGGGGCGTTCGGGAATTCAGTATCTGGTGCCTGCAGGACGTATGGTATCCCCGGTTGTTCATGGGATACGGCCTGTGGCGGTTCAAGGAAGAAAACTGGCGGCCAAAGCCAGTTTATTACGCGTGGTCGACGCTCACCCGCCTGACCAGGGCAGGGGATCCCGTGTTTCCCTGCGACACTACTCCCGCAGGCGCCATCCGGGCCTCCTGCGTGGCGGGACGGGTCCTTTTCTGGGTCAATCCTACCAGCCGGACATACACCGTGGAACTGCCGGACGTCGGAACTATCGTCGCCATGTCAGTTCAACCATCTGGAACCGCCCAGGCGGGGGCGACCGCGGAACAGACAACAGCCCATATCTTCGAGGAAACTCAACTGGAGGGCGATCGGTACGCCGGGCGCGCCGAGACGGTAGAAAACGGCCGATTCCAGGCGCCACCCCGGAGTTTCGGCTATGTCACCCTGGATACGGACAGAAAAAATTAACCCGCGATCCTTGGAGTTACGGACCATGAACCTTGACACGACCACGCTTCCCGGACGTCACGAAGTCCCCGCCGAACACCGGTGGGACCTGACGCCGCTGTTTGCCTCGGATGAGGCCTGGCAGACCGGGTTTTCCAGCTTCCTGAAACGTCTCCCGGAAATCGGGCGCTGGCGGGGCAAACTGGGACGGAACGCCCGGACCCTGCGGACATGTCTTGACACCCTGTTCGCCCTGTACCGCGACCTCGACCGGTTCGCCACGTACGCGCACCTGCGATACAGCGAGGACCAGGGGGCGGAATCCGGCCTGAACCTGCTGCAACGGGCCATAGCCGCCCAGTCGGAACTGGCCGCGGTTACCAGTTACATCACGCCGGAACTCATGGCCATCCGGCCGGATCGTATGACGGCCATGCTGGCTGACGCCTGCCTGGAACCCTACCGAGAATTCCTGGAAAAGACCCTGCGTTTCCGTCCCCATACCCTGGGAGACCGGGAAGAACACCTGCTGGCGCTGCAGTCGCGACCCGCGGAGATGATCTCCCAGATCTTCGACCAGCTGGTGGACGTCAACCTGGATTTCGGAGAAATCACGGACGAAAAGGGACAGTCGGTCAAACTGACGCATGGAAATTACCGGGTCTTCCTGGAATCTTCGCGACGGTCCGTGCGAAAAGCAGCCTTCCGGGCCTACTACAACCAGTTCGAAGCCCACGCCCATACTCTGGCTTCCATTCTCGCGGCATCGGTAAGCCAAGACTGCTTCATGGCCCGGTGTCGGAATTACGGGTCCTGCCTGGAAATGGCGCTGTTTCCCGATAACGTACCCGTGAAAGTATACGAGCAGTTAACGAAGTCTATCCGTTCTGGGCTTCCCGCCCTGTACCGGTATCACCGGCTGCGCGCCACCCTGCTCAAGTTGCCCCAACTGGAGCCTTGGGACCTGTATGTCCCGGTGGTCAAGGCCCCGATCGCCCGTCGATCCATGCCTTACGAGGAAGCGGTAGACCTGATCTGTCGGGCTGTTCAACCCCTGGGAGAAGAATACGTCCGCGTGCTGCGCCAGGGACTCACGACGGAGCGGTGGGTAGACCGGTATGAAAACCGGGGAAAGGCCAGCGGGGCTTTTTCTTCTGGATGCTACGACAGTCCCCCGTACATCCTGATGAACTACCGGGACAGGGTACTGGACAGCGTTTTCACCCTTGCCCACGAGGCTGGCCACTCCATGCATTCCTGGTTCAGCCGTCAGGCCCAGCCGTATCACCAGAGTCACTACACCATCTTCGTCGCGGAGGTGGCTTCAACGGTCAATGAACTCCTGCTGAACCATTACCTGATGGAACGGGAACGCCATTCCCTCAACCGGGCCTTCCTCATCAGCCGGGAAATCGACGAAATCCGGGGCACCATCTTCCGCCAGACCATGTTCGCCGAGTTCGAAAAAGCTATCCATGAGCAGGCTGAACGAGATGAACCGCTGACCCTGCAGTATTTCACGACGGTTTATGAACAGCTGCTTCAGGATTATTTTGGCGACACCACGCGAATTGATCCGCAATTGCGGTACGAGTGCCTGCGGATTCCTCACTTTTACCGGGCGTTTTACGTGTATAAGTACGCCACGGGGCTTTCGGCGGCCATCGCGATAGCCCGCGCGATTCTCTCTGGTGACCGTAAAGCCCGGGACCGTTATCTCGCGTTCCTGTCATCAGGTGGCAAGGGCTACCCGCTGGATCAATTGCGGGAAGCGGGTGTTGACTTATCCGGAAGAAAAACCATCCAGTCGGCCATGACGCATTTCACCGGCCTGGTGGATGAACTGGAGCGTTGCGTGAAAAACGGTAGGGAGAGATGAGAATGCGATTTCGCAACACGCAGTTACTGACAGGTATCGCGGTTATCCTCGCCGTCGCGGGAATCAGTTGGGGGCAGGAGCCAGGAATCGGCATCGGGGTTGGTTCCCTGGAACAGTTGACCAGACCCCTTGCCGGGGCGGCGCAACGGGCCAGCAGTTCCCATGAAGACCTGGAGAAAAATGGCGACGCAAGGTCCATCGATCCTGGAGCAACCCTGGTACTGCTGGACACTGAAGGTCCGGGGATGGTCACCCATATCTGGAACACCGTGGGCACAACAGACCCTTTTCACGGGCGTAACCTCGTGTTACGCGTATATTACGATCACGCGGATAAGCCGAGCGTGGTCGCGCCGCTGGGCGATTTCTTCGGCATCGGCCACGGGGCATGGCGGGACCTGGTTTCCGTGCCCGTCACGGTGACCTCCGCGGGCCGCTCGCGCAGTTGTTTCTGGCGCATGCCCTTCCAAAAGGCCATCCGGATTACCGTCACAAATGATTCGGATATAAAGGTCGATTCTTTCTATTACTATGTCGACTGGCTCAAACTGGAAAGTCTCCCCGAGGACACGCTGTATTTTCACGCCCTGTACCGCCAGGAACATCCGGTCCAGTCGGATGGCCATTACCTGATCGCCGACATCCAGGGACGGGGTCAGTACGTGGGTACGGTGCTTTCCGCGCACCAGATGGAAACCGGGTGGTTCGGCGAGGGTGACGATTTCTTCTACGTCGACGGGGAGGCCCTGCCCCGCCTGCGGGGAACGGGCACGGAAGATTACTTCTGCGACGCGTGGGGGTTCAGGGAATTCTGCGCGCCCTGGAACGGCGTGCCGGTATACGAAGGCGTGATCACCGGTGACCGGGTGAGCGCCTACCGCTGGCACGTGCAGGACCCCATCCCGTTTCAGCGCTCTCTGCGCGTGGAGTTTGAACACCGGGGAAGTGTTTACAACGACCGGGGCAGCCTAACGGATTTCGAGGTGGGAGGATTCCTGAACCGCCGCGACTGGTACAGTTCCGTGGCGTTCTGGTACCAGGCGCCACCCGCCGCCCTGGATGATATCCTGCCGCCTCCAGCCCAGCGCGTCGCGCCTTATCACATCTACAAAGCCACGGACCTCACCTTCCGTGGAGATCCTCCCATCCTCATTCTGCCCGCCGATCCTGCCGTCCTGTACGCCCCAGGCGTTGCCAAGGCCCAACTGGAATTCGACCTTGCACTGGAAAAAGACGGCCGTTACCGGCTTGACGCGGTGCTGTATCACACCCTGATGAGCGGCACGTGGCGGGTATTGCTGGACGACAAGCCGTTGGGACCCACCCTGGACCTGAACGCCGCCGGGGCGGACTTTCGCTGGGTTTTTCTGGACACCCTGGATCTTAAAGCCGGCACGCACACGCTCCGTTTCGAATGCGTGGAGGAATCGGTCAACAGGATCCGCGCCCTGGCCCCGAAGTTCAACCTGTTCGGCGTGGCGGCCATTTCCCTGCTGCGACTGGAAGACATGGAGGGCTTCCAGCAGGTGCTGAAAGAAAAAACGGGAAAACAGTAACGTTTTCTTCGCGAACAGGCCGCGGGATCCAAAGCCCTCAGCGGGGGGACAGTTCGAGCGATCGGCCGTAGGCAAAGGCCTTCAGGTTCTGCTCGTGCACTTTTTCGGGCAGGTGCTTCCGGATCGCCGTCGTCCACGCGTCTTCCGGAAAACGCAGGTACCGGGCAAGAATCCCCAGCAGCCCCACGTTGAAGTTCCGGGAGTTCAGCGGCGTTTCATCCGCGTCCAGGGCATCCAGTTCCTTGCCTTCTTCGAGGATCATCCGCGTGGAAATCAGGACGCCGCCTTCTCGCAACAGGTAGAGGTTGTTTTCTACCTGGGACGGATGCAACACCATCAAGAAATCCGCCTCGCCGGTTGGCACCATGGGACTGAGTACTACTTCTAGGCCGAACCGCACGTCACTGGTTACAGATCCACCCCGCTGGCTCATGCCGTGAATCTCACTCTGTTTCACGTCGTGTCCGGTCAGAAAGGCGGCTTCCGCCAGGATATTGGCTGCCCGGATCACGCCCTGTCCCCCCAGGCCGGCGAGGACGACGTTGGTCACGTTGCTGCTTTTACTCATGCCCACCATCCTCATTCATTCCTGCGTAACTTGCTGTGACTGGTTGCACCGCTCGGCAGCCTTTTCATACAACTGGATCTTAGGCTCGGCAAGACGACAGGTACGGCGCATGATGATCACGCTCAATTCCGTGCGATCCAGGGCTGCCTTGAGGGCCGCTTCGAAATCGGGCGGGTTTTCGGTCACTGTTACGTGGGGCACCCCCATGGCCTCAAGCACCCGTTCGAAGGACAACTTGTTGGTGGGTTGATGGTCCAGGGTTCTTCCCGTGCCGGGATGTTCCTGCATACCCGTCATGGCCGTGGTACCGTTGTCCAGGATCACCACGACATGCCCGGTCTCGGGTGGGTTATAAATCATCTCGGCGATGCCTGTCAGGCCGCTGTGAACAAAGGTGCTGTCGCCGATCACGCTGACCACCTTGCGCGCTTCTTCCGGCGGAAGCGCGTGACGTAATCCAAGGCCAACCGTAATGCTGGCTCCCATGCAGACGCAGGAGTCCATCGTTTCAAAGGGAGGCAGCACGCTGAGCGTGTAACACCCGATATCGCCGGAAACGATGCAATCGTATTTTTTCATCACCGCGAAGGTCATTCGATGCGGACAGCCCTGGCAGAGTTGTGGCGGTTTTCCGCGGGGTGGAATTGGCTCCGGTGATACATCCCCCGACAGTATCCGACGCACGCGGGGCACGTTCAGTTCACCGAAACGGTACATTTCGGGCTTCCCTTCCACGGCCCAGCCTTCATACCGAAGTGCTTCAACAAGGTACGGATCGCCCTCCTCGATCACCACGCACCGTTTAACAGACTCGATAAATTTCCGGATGGTCTGCAAGGGCAGGGGATAAGTCATGCCCAACTTGAGGATGCTGGCGTTTGGCGCGGCCTCGCGCGCGTGCAGGTACGATACGCCCGAAGCGATGATGCCCAGATCGGGAGATTTCATGATCTTCCGGTTCAGATCGGATTGATCGTTCCACTCCGCGGCCCTGGCCAGTTTTTCCCGTAACCGGCGGTGGGCGGGTCGCGCGAAAGCAGGCACCATGACCAGCGCGGACATTTCCCGAATGAAATGGGGGGGGGCCGCCGGCTTTATGGCCACGCCTCCCGGACGTACCACGCTCTTGCTATGGCAGACCCGGGTGGTCATCCGGAGCATCACGGGCAACCGCCAGGCTTCCGAAATCTCGTAAGCCCGCAGGGTGAAATCGTAGGCTTCCTGGGCATCCGATGGTTCCAGCATCAGCACCCCGGCGGCCCGGGCGTACCGACGGTTATCCTGTTCGTTCTGGCTGCTGGCCATGCCCGGATCGTCAGCGGAAACAAACACGAAGCCACCGCGAACCCCGGTATAGGCCGAGGTAAACATCGGGTCGGCCGCCACGTTCACCCCCACGTGTTTCATGGTCACCAGGGCGCGGGCTCCGCCAAAGGCCACGCCCAGTCCTACCTCATACGCCACTTTCTCATTGGGGGCCCATTGGGCCTTTCCGCCCAGATGGGCAAAATTTTCCAGGATTTCCGTTGAAGGAGTTCCCGGGTAACCCGTGCCCAGCGTAACGCCGGCATGCAGGGCCGCCAGCGCCACCGCTTCATTTCCACTCAACAGTTGGGTTGATTCCTGCAACATGCGCGTTATCCCTTTGATATGGAATTCAGTCTCTGCCCACGTCTGCCACGGCATACTCTGCCATAAATATTATCCGGGACGCAATACGCGTTATCGCGTCAACCGTTCCCGCAAGCGGCCCAACCGATCCAGGCTGTCAGAAAGTCCTCCTTCCCGGTTACGCGCCATCCACGCCTCCTTCAATTGGGCCATCGCGGTGTCAAGCGATCGTAACACTTCCGCCTTTTCCGCCGCGGGCAAACCAGACGTGCCGCAATTGTGACGTAACCGGTAACGGGCAAGCAGCAGCGCGGTCCGGGCCAGCGCGCCATCCGCATGGAATTCCGCGCGGACCAGGTCCGCGTCCGGTCGCCGCGAGCGGGAAACGTCCACCTGGCGTAATCCTTCATCGATCGCCGCCAGGGCGGACTCAACCCCCTCCGGCGTGAGGGCGGCAAGAGGCCCCTTCCTGGGCGACCCTTCCACGGCGTTCAGCAGGAAACTGTAATACACCGTGGCATTGCCCAGCCTGACGCCGGTAAGGGTATGCGCGTCGCCCAGATCAAGGACTGCCTGCCCCATGCTCTCCGCCGCGTCCTGAAACACGTGAACGTTCAGCGCGCGCGCAAGATCCAGGTCCCGGTTCTTTTCATAACACCAGGACAGGGCCGCGCCATAGGTAAACGGCGCGAAAGACACCGGGATACATTGCCAGTGCCCGTTGTCTCCCCAGTCGGTAACCAGGTATCCCGACGCGCCATGGGCAAGACCGTTCCGGGCGGCGTTTCGGAGATTTTCCATGGCGTTAGAGGTTCGTCCCAGCAGGGAGTTCCAACTGGACGTGCCCGGACACACGTAGAACCGGATCCCCGACGCGGCGAACTTCGGACACTGCTCGGCGTACGGGTGGTCAGCCTCGTAGCCCCATACCATCGCGATGATGTCCCCGGGCAGTTCGGGAATCAGTTCGGGGTGTTGAAGAATAATGTCTCCCCAGAACATCATGGTCCGCTGGTGTTCCTGAACCAGCGAATGAATTTCTTTGAGGAAATTCAGGTACACCCGCCCTTTGCCATACTGGTCGCAGGCAGCCTTGCTGCGTCCCTGTCCCAGGCTCCAGGTTTCGTCACATCCCACGTTGACGTAACGACTGGAAAAATTGAGCAGCAACTGGGCATACATGTCCCGCAACAGGGCGATACTCCCCGGATCCACGGGACACAGGTCTCCCGAGCCGGGACGTTCCGCGATGGAAGCATATTCCGGATGGCTCAGCCACCGTTCCATGTGACCGAAAGAATTCTGGTTGGGTACCAGTTCGATAAAACGCTCCCTGCACCAGCCGTCCAGTTCCCGAATCTCATCCGGCGTCATGGGGGACGCGTTTTGCCAGACGACCTCATGCCCCTTGTAGGCAAAGGTATGTTCCATGTACAACTGCAACTGGTTGTACTTCAGTTCGGCGAACAGGTCCACCAGCATCCGAAGGGTTTCCATGGTGGGAACCTTGTCCCGGGAAATGTCCAGCATGACCCCCCGATTCGGAAAATCCGGCCAGTCGTCGATGGTCAACTCGGGAAGCACCGTTCCCGGGCCGCATTGACGTTGAATCTGCCGCAGGGTCTGTTCCCCGTAGAAAACGCCAGCGTCGTCATGTCCGATGATCCGGATACCATCCTGCCCGATTTCCAGTCGGTATCCCTGGGGCTGGGTAACCACCCCGGGATCGATCTTCCGACTGACCGGCCCGTCTGGTTTCACCCGTCCCGACGCGGTGGTAATCACCCGGGGGCGCGGCACCAGGACCAGGTTTTCCACCGGCAACAGGGTTTCCGGCGTGGCTTCGGATTTCATGGCGTGATCCGATTCCTGGGAGGTCTCAGTCGTGGAAGGAATGGGGGACACGCCCTGTCTTTCGGGAGGGCGGGTGGCACATCCCGCGAACCACAGGGTCACCAGACACAACAGCCATACTACTACCCACCGTTCCATGCTTCGATTCCATTTACGGAAGATCATCCGAGTTTTCCCCGCTTATCCACCACGCGTACCGCTTTGCCCGTAGAACGCTCCAGTGTGGCCGGGGCCACCAGTTCTACCACCACGTGAATGCCGGTATAGGCATGAATCTTTCGTTCGATCCGGTCGCGCAACTCCTGCATGCTGCTCATCTTGTCCGAAAAGAGCGCTGGCTGCACTTCTACCTTCACGGTAACCTCGTCCAGGGCGCCCGGACGATCCACCTCGATCAGGTAATGAGGCGATGTGCCTTCCACGCTGAGCAGGGCCTCTTCGATCTGGGAGGGAAACACGTTGACCCCCCGGATGATCAGCATGTCATCGGAACGGCCAATTACCCGGCTCATGCGACGGCCCGTCCGGCCGCAGGGACACGGACATGGATCCAGGGCGGCGATATCCCGCGTCCGGTAGCGAACCATGGGCTGGGCCTCACGGGTCAGGGAAGTTATCACCAGTTCCCCATACTCGTAATCCCCGACCGGCTCGAGCGTCTCCGGATCCAGGCACTCCACGAGGAAATGATCCTCCTGCAGGTGCATGCCCTGCCGGAAGCCGCACTCGCCGCTGACGCCGGGCCCGATGATTTCACTCAACCCGTAGTTGTTAAACGCGAAGATGTCGAGTTGTTTCTCGATTTCAGCCCGCATGTCCTCTGTCCACATTTCCCCGCCGAAGTGCGCGTATTTCAGGCTGAGTCCCCGGGGATCCATACCCATGGATCGGGCGACGTCAGCGATGTTCAGGGCGTAACTCGGGGTCGAGATCAGTACATCGGGCTGCAGGTCACGCATGAGCATGATCTGGCGGGGAGTATTCCCGGACGCCGCGGGAATGATGGCGGCTCCAACCTTTTCTATCCCGTAATGCAGGCCGAAGCCACCCGTAAACAGGCCATATCCGAAACTGACCTGCACCACGTGTTCCGGACGCAGCCCCCCTGCCACCAGGAACCGGGCGCAGAGACCGGACCACGTATCAAGGTCGTTACGGGTATATCCCACAAAGGTGGGCGTGCCCGTCGTGCCGGAAGACCCATGAATCCGGATCAGTTTTTCCCGGGGAACGGCGCACAATCCAAGGGGATAGTTGTCCCGCATGTCCTGCTTGGTCGTGAAAGGTAACCGCCGGATATCCTCCAGGGTACGGATTCTTTCGGGAGTAATGCCTTCTTTTTCAAACAACTTCTTGTAAAAAGGTACCTGGCCAGCCCGGGCCACCGTCTCCTGGAGACGCGCCAACTGCAAAGCCTCCAGGTCGGCCCGGTGCATGGTTTCCGCTCCCGGATCCCAGAACCGGTTTTCTACCACGCAGTGGCTCATGATCATTTCCCTTTCCCCGATCACCGCCCGCGACCGGGCGGCCGCGGAACGCGCGAGGGTATCAACCGTTTCCGTACAGTTCCACCGGACCGATCACGTTGATGCCACGGGACTGCAGGGCAGTGATGGCGGCATCGGGATCATTGAAACGGAACACCAGCACCGCCCGGTCATACTTGCGGAACGTGAAGGCGTACATGTACTCAATGTTGAGTCCCGATTCCTCGATCACGTCCAGCACCCGCGCCAGGCCACCCGGCCGGTCTTCCACCTCGGTGGCGATCACGTCCGTGATATTCACGACGCAACCGGCATCCTTGAGCAACTGGTAGGCTTTTTCCCATTCCTGAACGATCAGGCGGAGAATCCCAAACTGCTGCGTGTCCGCCAGCGACAGGGTCACGATGTTGATCCCGGCCTCGGCGAGGACCCGACAGGGCTCGCTGAGCCGTCCCGGCTTGTTCTCCAGAAACATCGATATCTGCTTGATTTTCATGATTCAACCCTCCGGGGTTTTGTTGTTCCGCCACTTCCGGTTATTTTTTGCCGCGCTGGTCCAGCACGCGTTTCGCCTTGCCCTCGCTGCGAGGCAGGCTGTTGGGCTCCACGAGCCGGACATTAATACGGATGTTGACGATACGTTCGATGGCCGCGCTGATCTTGCGCCGCAGGTTTTCCATTTCGCCGACCCGGTCACTGAAGACTTCCGGCGTCACTTCCACCTGGACCTCGGCGTCGTCCATCGTGCCGTCATTGGTAAGCACAATGAGATAGTGAGGGGCCGTTCCTTCCACCTGCAGCAGGGCTTCCTCGATCTGGGATGGATACACGTTCACGCCACGAATGATGAACATGTCGTCGCTGCGGCGGGAAATCCGTCGAATCCGGCGGATGGTACGCCCGCACGGACAGGTATCGGGATAAATCATCGTAATATCCCGCGTCCGGTAGCGGATCATGGGCATGGCCTGCTTGCTGAGCGTGGTCAGCACCAGTTCACCTTCCTGCCCGTCGGGAACGGGTTCCAGGGTTTCGGGGTCCACGATTTCCGGGTAAAAATGATCTTCAAAGATATGCAGGCCATGCTGTTCGGAACATTCGTTACCCACCCCCGGACCTATGATTTCTGATAGCCCGTAAATATCGTAGGCCTTGATGTTTGCCTCTGATTCAATCCGCTTGCGCATTTCCTCCGTCCAGGGTTCCGCGCCAAACACGCCCGCCTTCAGGGGAAGCGATTTCAGGTCAATCCCCATTTCCCGCGCCCGCTCGATAATCCGCAGGAAGTAACTCGGCGTGCAGCAGATGGCGGTGGTGCCGAAATCCTTCATGATCATGATCTGCCGGTCCGTGTTGCCCCCTGAAATAGGGATCACCGTCGCTCCAAGGGCCTCGGCCCCGTAATGGGCACCCAGACCACCCGTAAACAGGCCATACCCGTAGGCGTTCTGAATGATGTCCCCGCGATCCAGGCCGCACGCGGCAAAGGCTCGCACCATCACGCTGGACCATACTTTCAGGTCCTCCCGGGTATACGCCACCACGATCGGCTTGCCCGTGGTGCCGCTGGAAGCATGCAGGCGAACGACCTCGTTCATCGGGCTCGCGAACAGGCCGAAGGGATACGTGTCCCGCAGATCCGTCTTGACGGTAAACGGTAGTTTCCGGATATCTTCCAGGGTCTGGATATCGTCCGGCGTCAGGCCTCGTTCCCGCATGCGCGTCCGGAACAGTTCCACGTTTTCGTAAGCCCGGCGCGTGACCACCTTAAGACGATGCAACTGCAACTGACGCAGTTGTGGCAGCGGCAGGTAATCCGGGGCGCTGACCGGGTGGAATGGAGACCCCGCGTCATTCCAGAATTCCGACATGATATAACCTCCCATTTCCGACCATAATGGACCGATTGAAAGATTGAGAAGCGATTCCGCATGCACGTACAATGATACCCGAATAGATCGGGGACGGCTCAACGGGAATTCGTATTTTTTACCCCTGATGACCTGCAGTTACCCCATAAAAAAGGAATAGTGCTAAATCGAAAGGACAACCGTCATGAATTACCTTGCCGACCGCATGAATCGCATCGATGCCAGCGGTATACGAAAAATCTTCGCCCTCGCGGCCAAAATCAAGGATCCGATCAACCTGAGCATCGGCCAGCCGGATTACGACGTGGACGAACTCTGCAAAGAGGAAGCGATTCGTCAGATCCGCGCTGGATTCAACAGTTACACCCAGACCTGGGGCATCGAAGAATTACGTGAGGCCTGCGCGGCGTATTACGAGCAGAAATTCGGGGTGACCCTGCGTAACGTCATGATCACTTCCGGCGTGTCGGGCGGCCTGTTCCTGGCCCTGATGGCCACCATCAATCCAGGCGACGAGGTGATCTGCGCCGATCCTTACTTCGTCATGTACAAACACCTGGTGACGCTGCTCGGGGGCGTATCGGTTCCGGTGGACACTTACCCTGACTTCAAGCTGACCGCGGAACGCCTGGAGAAAGCCATAACCGAACGATCCAAGATCCTGATCCTCAATTCCCCGGCCAATCCCACCGGCGTATGTCTCAGCCGGGAGGAACTGGTGGCCATCGCGGACGTTGCCCGCCGGCATGACCTGCTGGTCATTTCCGACGAGATCTACGAGTCCCTGACCTATGATCAGCCCCCCGCAAGCATCGCCGGCATGTACGACAAGGTCATCTGCCTGAACGGCTTTTCCAAGAACGCCGCGATGACCGGTTGGCGGGTCGGGTTTGCCGCGGGACCGGACGATATCATCCAGGCCATGAACACCCTGCAGCAGTACACCTTCGTATGCGCGCCATCCTTCGCCCAGAAAGCCGCCGTACTGGCCCTGCGGGCCGACATGATGGAAAAGATAGAGGCTTATCGTCGCAAGCGGGACATTGTCTACGAAGGCCTGAAGGATACCTTCCGAACGGTCCGACCGGGAGGGGCGTTCTACATCTTTCCCGAAGCACCGGCGGGTGACGGCGACTCTTTCGTGGCCCGGGCAATTGAAAACCAGATCCTGATCATTCCGGGCAGCGTTTTTTCCGAGCGGAAAACCCACTTCCGTATTTCATTTGCCGCCAAGGATGAAACCCTGAAACGTGGCGTCGAAGCCCTGGTCTGCCTCGCGAAAACCTTCCAGTGAAATACGCTAGCGGAGTTCGCCCTCTCCGCCGTTGTCGCGCGGATCCCGCGTGTTTTTCCGGGGATAGGCGGGAAGCATTGGACGCCTGCGTTTGGGTGCTCCCCGTTGTCCCTGCCGGATGCGTTGCCATATATAGTAAACCAGGGCGACGTGATGCCGCCGGCTTATCCGGGTAAACGCCACGCCCGCGGCCGAGCGTTCCTCGCCGTGTTCATCCGGTGGAGCACTGGTAATCCGGCATACCCTTCCCTCCACATCGAGCGTTCCAAGTTCTGGCAGATGAATCTGCAGGCTGACCGGATCCCCCTCAAAAAGCCGGCAGGGAGAAGTCACCAGCGCGCCCTCCGCCCCGATATTTTCGATCGTCGCGTTGATGCCGTGCGGGGCACCCAGTTTTCGGATCGTGGCCTTGACCCCGGATTGGACGCGCCAGCCGCGCCGGGTTCCGTTATACGTCGCGTTCGGATTACGGCGCAGCACGGCATCCCGGCCCATCCGGTTCGCGGCGCGCATGACCTGCATGTAATACAGAAACTTCCGGCCGCCCCCAAAAAAGGATGCTTCCACGACTTCTCCGGGTGTCAATAACGCGTCCGGTCCGGGATGCAGGAACACCAGTTCCCCTTCCGTGCGGGTTACACGGGTCTCCAGCGTGCCTCCCACGTGTCGTAGCCGAATTTTCTGCCCGGCCCTGAATCCATATTTCAGTTGCGCCATTGCCAGTCTCTGCGTCCCCTCGCATGGTACTACCATGGCCCCAGAACAGACAAGCCGCTGGCTGTACCGTCATGGTCCGGTTCTGTTCCGTTCCCGGATATCGTCTGCGGCGGTGATATGATTTCCGACATGATGAGGCATGATTCGCTCCTGACCATCACGCCGATGGAGGCGTCTGAGCCCTGGAACCGGTTACGGGACACGCTGGCTGGATTTCAAGGCAGTGGCGGCTTCAACCTGTTTGCCGCGTGGCCCCAGATCGGGGATCATCCCGGCTTCCGGCGGGATCTCGTGCTGCTGGTCCGCCGGGAACAAAGACTGATCGGCGGCATGCTGACGCTGGCTTCACACTTGCGCCTGGGAGAAAGCCGGATCAGGACCGCCCTGCTGTTACCTCCCGTGGTCCATCCCGCCTTCGCGGGACACGGACTGGGGTCAACGCTGCTGGAACACGCCTGGCAGATGATTCACCGGAAGGGATTTCTGGCCGCGTGGTCGGCCGGAAATCCTCTCTTCGAGCGAAAACATGGTTTTGTCCATCCCTATCCCGCCCGGGAAACGGTCCTGGTTTACAGGCGTTCCGTGTTGCCTCCCTCGAGTGGCCGGATGATCCCCAGGGCTCTAAGGCCTTCTGATCTTCCTTTCCTGCGCAGCCTGCATGAACGCACTGAAGAACGAGCGTGGGGGTCCTTTCTCCGCGCATCGGGACATTATGCTTTTTTCTGGGATGCCTGGCGGCACTGCCGGATCGTCTCGGACGTTCAGGGACGGATGATCGGTTTCTACCTGCCCGACGCGGCGGCAACAGAAGGCCTGGATATCCTGGAATGCGGCGTCGTTGTCCCGGAACACTACGGCAGCCTGTGCGGGTTGATCCGCCGCCACGCGGGAGACCTGGGACGTTCCACCGTACGTTTCTTTCTTGCCCCCTGGCATGCTTTTCCGAGTGACCCGGCCATGTCCAGCCTGGCCCACTTGGTCAAGTCCCTGCCGCGGCTTGGAGGAAAAGCCGGCGGGTTCGCCGTTATGAACATCCCGGACATACTGGAAGGCATGATTCCCGAGTGGGAACATCGGTTGGCCCAGGTTTTTCCGGAACGCGCCGGCGCCGAATGCACCCTGGTCGTGGAAAAAGAAAAAAATCCCTGGATCATACGAACCTCTCATGGGGCCGTGAGCGTGTCTCCGGGAATGGGAGGGAACCGGCTGCTGCTGACCCGGGCAGAACTGGCAGGGTTAATAATCGGTTCGTATTCCGGGGACGAATGGGTAGAGCAACGAGCGCCCCACCTGGACAGCAGCGGCGCGGAACTGGCGCGAACACTCTTTTTGACGCGGACTCCCTACGCGTGGAAAATGGACAGGCCAGAGTGGTTCACGAGGAGCATGCCAGATGATCATTGGCAAGATACGGACAAGCGGACAGGACATCCTGATCAGTAAAATCGGTCCGGACTGGTTCAATTTCACCCGGGCCATGGTGGACATGCGCCAGATCGTGGAAGGTGAGGCCATCCCGGAACCCACGGACGTCCGCGACCTGATCATAACCGGGTGGTTTACCCGATCCCATGTCTGCCGGGTCACGGAATTTGTCCAGCGGCACAATCGCCTCGATCAGTACCGGGTAAGCCCTCCGGAGCAGTGGCTGCCTCCCAGCCGGGTGGGCAAAATCCTCGCCATGGGCCGGAATTACCATGCCCACGTCCGGGAATTCGACAACCAGGTACCGGATATCCCCGTGGTATTTTCGAAAGCGAACTCCGCGTGTATCGGCCACGGCATGACCATTGAAATCCCCGCCGACGCGGGGCGGGTGGACTACGAAGGAGAGGTGGCGGTCGTGATCGGCCGAGCCTGTCGCCGGATATCCCCCGACGAGGCCCGCCAGTACGTCGCGGGATACACGCTGATCAACGACGTCACCGCCCGGGACATGCAACGCAAGGCGATGGGGGAGGGAAATCCATGGTTTCTGGCGAAGAGTTTTGACACGTTCTGTCCCATGGGACCCGTCGTCGCCCCCGCGGGCCTGTTCGACTGGCCCCCCGTCATTCCCATTGCCACCCGGGTCAATGGAGAACTGAGACAGCACAGCGATACCAGTCATTTCATCTTCTCCCTGGAAACCATTCTCGCTCATATTTCCCGCTACATCACCCTGGAACCGGGGGACCTTCTGGCAACGGGCACCCCGGAAGGCGTGGGGCCATTGGGAGATGGCGACGTGGTGGAGATTACGTCACCCGAAATCGGCACGCTGCGGAATCCCGTCCGGGTGATTCCCCGACATTGATCCGTCGTGTTCCGATATGTTCCCGGGGCGGCGGAAATGGTATGATTAAGTATCTTTCCTGAATTTCCGGAAACAGTGCGCCGGAAACAGCCATGTCAACGACTAGTGGGAGTTAGGAAACCATGCATAAACTGGTATTGATTCGTCATGGACAAAGTGTCTGGAACCTCGAAAACCTTTTCACGGGTTGGACCGACGTCGACCTGAGTGAACAGGGTATCCGGGAGGCGCGCGATGCCGGGAAACTGTTGCGGGAAGAAGGGTTCGAGTTCGACCTCGTATATACATCCGTCCTCAAACGGGCTATTCGGACCATGCAGATCGTCATGGACGAACTGGACCAGATGTGGGTGCCCGTCATCCGTCACTGGCGATTGAACGAACGCCACTACGGCGCGCTGCAGGGACTGAACAAGGCGGAAACCGCCGCGAAGTACGGTGAAGACCAGGTCAAGATCTGGCGACGTTCTTATGACGTGCCACCGCCCGCCCTGGATCCTTCCGACCCGCGGTGGCCCGGCCACGACCGGCGCTACAAGGGATTATCCAAGGAAGAACTTCCATTAACGGAAAGCCTCAAGGACACGGTGGCCCGGTTCGTTCCGTATTGGGAACAGGAAATCGCCCCGAAAGTCGCGGCAGGCACGCGGGTCATCATCGTGGCTCACGGCAACAGCCTGCGCGCCCTGGTCAAGTACCTGGACAATATCTCGGACCAGGACATCATCAACCTCAACATTCCAACCGGTATCCCGCTACTGTACGAACTGGATGACAACCTGAAACCAGTCGGCAGCCGTTACCTCGGGGATCCAGAGGCAGCCCGCAAGGCCGCCGAAGCGGTCGCCAACCAGGCGAAGTCACGCTGACCCCGGGCAGGAAATAAACCGACGAGAACGCGGCCCTGGCATGGAAAGTTTGGAGTGATGTCATGTCTGACGAGCGGAAAATCATTTACGTGGTGTCCAATTCCCACTGGGACCGGGAGTGGGTCTATCCTTTCGAAGAAACCCGAATTCTGTTGCTCCAGTTCATGGATGAACTTCTGGATCTGCTGGACAATGACCCCGCGTTTCATTCTTTCACGATGGATTCCCAGACGCTGTGCGTGGAGGACTACCTGGAACTCCGGCCGGAAAAACGGGAAACTATCGAGAAACACGTGCGGTCAGGACGGTTGATCATAGGCCCCTGGTATTCCCTGCCAGAAGAATACATTGTCAACGGCGAATCGCTCGTCAGGAACCTTGTAATCGGACACCGGGTCGCCCAGTCATTGGGCGGCGTCTCCAAAACGGGGTACACGCCCTTCAGTTACGGCCAGACCTCCCAGATGCCCCAGATATACCGGGGGTTCGACATAGACACCATTATTTTCTATCGCGGCATCAACACCCCGAAGTGCGAATTTATCCTGGAAGGTCCAGACGGATCCCGGCTGCTGGGTTCCCGCTTCGGTTGCATGAGCCGCTTCAGTTACTACATCTACGTTTACCGCATGCTCCGGTACGGTTCGTCGGACGTCTTCAGGCGGTACGACTGGGACCGCGGAGCCGCTCCCTTCCGGCTGGCCTCCCAAGCCATCCCCCGGGAACATTACTATGTCCTGGACGACAAAAAGAAACAATGGAACGACACGCCCATCCGCGAACAGTTGCTGAAACTGGTCCGGGATGAATCGGAGCATTTCAGCACCCGTCATATCGTGTGCATGCAGGGGTTTGACTCGTCTAATCCGGATCCGGAAGAAACCCGGATCATGGCCCTGTGCCAGCGATTGCTCCCCGAACATGACATCCGCTTCTCAAACCTGGCCGAATACATGGCGGCGATGCGTGAGGAGGTGAAGGACCCGATCGTCCTGCGGGGTGAATTCCGGGATCCCGGCGCCACGGGCAAGTGGACCCACCTGTTCGGAGATGTTATCAGCGCCCGCATGCGCCTGAAGCAGGCCAACCACAAGGCGGAACTCAACCTGCAACGTCGGGCGGAACCCTACAGCGTCCTAGCGGCAATGGTCGGTGGCGAATACCTGAAAACAGCCCTGGACCGGGCTTGGAAAATGCTCCTGCAGAATCACCCTCACGACACCATCACGGGCGGTGGCATCGACCAGATGGAAAAGGACGCGTTGTTCCGGTTCGACCAGATCAACATCATCAGCAACGCCCTCGCCCGAAAAGCCCTGGGACAACTCCAGATCCAGATCGACAACGGCGACCTTTCCCCGCGGGAATCAGTGCTGACCGTCTTCAATCCCTCTCCATTCCCCAGAAAGGGGGTTATCTCCTGCCTGATCGACCTGCCCGAGGGCATGGACTATGACGCTTTCGAACTGCGAACGCCGGACGGCGCGCGCATCCTGCCCATCCAGCGGCGCGAAGAATATCCCATGGGAGTCCTGGTCCGCAATCTGCAGGACATCTCCGTGGAACTGCGAACCCGTCGGGTAGCCTGTCACGTGGAAGTGGATGAGGTGCCTGGACTGGGTTACGCCACGTGGCACGTGCTCAGGACGGACCGGTTCCCCTGCCCCAGCCAGACCCTCGCGCCAGCGGTCAACGTCCTTGAAAACGAGTTTCTGAAAGCCGAGTTCAACCACGACGGCACGCTGAACCTGACCCACAAGGAGACCGGACGGACATTCACCGGTCTTCACTACCTGGAAGACAGTGGCGAGACCGGCCACTCCTGGATTCACATGGAACCCGAACGTAACGAGATCATCACCAGCCACGGTGGACCCTGCTCGATTATGCTCGAAGAAAGCGGTCCACTGCTAGCCCGGATAAGGGTGGATTACCGGATGATGATCCCGGTCGATCTTGAAGATACACCAGGCATTGATTTCAGGGAAGGAGACCTGAACCACACCGGCCGGACGGCGGAACGGCGGGAAACGGTAATCACCAGCCGGTTCACCCTGAGAAAAGGATCCCGGATCCTGGAAATCGAAACCACCTTCGAAAACACCTGCAGGCATCACCGCTTACGCGCCGTATTCCCGACCCGCCTGCGCTGCGATCGGACGGACGCGGAAATCGCCTTCGACGTGATCTCCCGGGATATCACGGTCAAACCAGGCAATCCTTATTACGGTCGCCCCAATCCCCAGTATCCCATGTATCGATTCGTGGACATGACCGACGGAGAAGTTGGACTGGCCGTGCTGAACAACTGTGGTATCCGGGAATACGAGGCCATGGATCGGGAAGACCGTCCTTTGGCTATCACCTTTATTCGGGCCTTCACGTTCCGCAATTCCCCCGTGTTCGGACGATGGGAAACCTATCCGGACATGGAACTTTCCCAGTGTCCCGGGCGGTTTACCTTCACTTACGCCCTGTATCCCCACACGGGAGATTGGACCCATGGCGTCCTGGCCGAAGCGGAAACTTTCAACATGCCGCTGGAGCCCGCCCAGGCCGGACCTCATCCGGGCATCCTGCCAAAAAAATTGAGCCTGCTCAGCGTGGAAGGAGAAAACCTGCAACTGACCTCGCTTAAACGGGCGGAGGATCACCCTGACCGGTGGGTTTGCCGTATTTATAATCCGACATGGAAACCCGTCACGGGAACCTTACGCTGCTGGAAGCCCTTGGTCGGTGCGTGGCTGGTCAACCTGAATGAGGAACACCCTGAACCGTTGTCTCCCGTGGGAGATCACACCGTAAACCTGAAAATCCCAGCCAAAAAAATCGTCACCGTGATGCTCGGCTGGCGGGAAGAGGGATAATCGGTTCTCACCGATCGCTCAGCGGCGTGCTGTTTTCATCGGCAGGCTGGCCGATTTCCACCCGAATAACTCCGGTGCTGTCACAATAAAATCCACGGGTCCCTGTAACGTTAAATGTTTCGGGATTCGCGTTAACCGTGTAGTTGACGTCCGTGCCACCCAAGGTGAATAGGTACCCGTTCTTGGCGGGAACCCAATCGCCATTGATAAATGGCGGGTTGGCGTTAACGAGATCGGCGAAATCCGTGGTGTACCTGTTGTTCTGGGCGTGGTAAGCCCCCTCCGCCGAAATGATGGCCCGAAGATTCTGGATGGCTGACGCCTCGTTGGCCTCTAATCTCGATCGAATCAGGTTGGGAATAGCAATCGCCGCGATCAGCGCGATAATCGCTACTACTATAATCAGTTCGATCAGAGTGAATCCCTGTATACGATTGTCCATAATAACCACTCCCGAACTGTTTTATTTTCCTTGTGCAAAAAATGTGCCCCCGTTTGAAATGCAAAAAACTCTAGTCTAAAACTATTTTTTCAATAAAAGTGTAATAAAATAATTACAATCTCCATGGCGCGCTTTCCTTTTTTGTAAGAGAAGTTGCATAATTAGTTCTTACCGTGACACGCAACCGGGGCACGCGACATGGACCATCTCGCGCCCACAGGCCCTTTTACCAAGGAACAGATCATGACCCTCGGCGAGCCGCGCCAGACCATGGTCAAGAACCAGTTAGTGGCCCGAGGCATCGCGAACCCCGGCGTGTTACGGGCAATGGAGCAGGTCCCCCGACACCTGTTCGTGCCCCCGGAACGATACGGGGAGGCCTACGAGGACCGTCCGCTGCCCATAGGCTATGGTCAGACCATTTCTCAGCCTTACATGGTTGCCCTCATGACCCAGTGGCTGGCCCCGTCCACCGGTACACGTGTGCTGGAAATCGGGGCAGGTTCCGGTTACCAGACGGCCATCCTGGCGGAACACGGATGCCACGTTACAGCCATCGAACGCGTTATCCCGCTCGCGAAAAACGCCTACGCCCGTCTGAAATCCCTTGCCTATGGCCAAATCGACATGATCATCGCGGACGGATCAATTCCCTGTTTCAGGGAACCGCTATTTGACCGGATCCTGATCGCCGCCGCCTGTCCTGAAATTCCCTGGAATCTCACGGAAATGCTGCGAACAAACGGTATACTGGTAGCCCCAGTGGGCGGCCAGGAAGAGCAGCGCCTGCTGATTTTGCGGCGGTTACCGGACGGGCACTGGCGACAACAATGGAACACGCCCTGCCGGTTTGTCCCCCTGATCGGCAGGCAGGGATGGCCGGAACATGGCGGGTAACCGGATTATTACCTATTTAGGGTTTTGAACGGGGTATACTCTAAAAGAGGCAGATACTGCCGGCCACCTGGAATCGTAAAAACCTGAAAATAAATGAGTTAAGAAAACATTTTACGTGGCATTTTTTTTGCCTTACCCCGCTGATATGCGTCGGTATTCAGCCAGCATGGTGTTTCTGGCACTGTTCGGTATGGCCGCCACTGCGGTCGGCCAGACCAGCGTACCGGCATGCGAGGTCACCGTATCACCGGAAGGAACGGTTAACAAGGGCGATATCGTGACCATACACTATGCGTTTCCCGGCGCGTCGGCGGATGGGAAAAACTGGATGATCCTGCCACCCGCATGGCCGGAGGTGACAGGACTGGAATTTACCGGCTGGGAGCAGGTCATCTCCAGCGAGGCACCATCAAAAACAATAACCTGGACCGCGAAAGCGCGCGTCACCGGGCCTGGATTTTTCACTATCCCCTCCTTGAACTTTCGCGTTTACCCGGAGGCGGCCCTGCCTGCCGGCCCGGTTTCGCTGGCAGGCGAACAGGCCACCGTGGTCGAAACTCCTTCCGTCACCATCCACGCGCGCGATCCACGAAAAGTTCTATTCGCCGGAATACTGGCCGCCATCGCCTTCACCCTGGTAGTTGGGACGGCGGCATATGGTATCTCCCGGAAACGGGGGCGGCCTGGCAACGAGCGGGAGGAAGCGTCTTCCGTCCAGGATCGCTGGCATCGGGCCCGTCGCTTGCGGCTGGATGGAGACGCTTACGGCGCGTTGAAGGAACTGCTGGCCCTGTGTGGAGAACTGGAAGGCCCAAAGGAACTGATCAATGAACTGGACGCGGCGGCGAGGGACGCGGGATTCCGGAACAGGATTCCGGACCCCGACACCTTTGAAAGCCTCTTTCGCCGGGTGGAAAAAGTGTTGCGGGAGCGTACCGCCGGCGCGGGGCCCGCGCTGAAACCAACGGGAAAGCCAGAATGAACACCGTGAATGTTGATGAAATCCGTCGGGAAGTGGAACGCAAGGTCGTTGCGATCAACCGGTTGCGGGCAACCATTGGAGAGGTAGTGATCGGTCAACGCTACATGATCGACCGGTTACTGGTGGGCCTGCTGGCGAATGGACATGTCCTGATCGAAGGGTTACCGGGTCTGGCCAAAACCACCGCGGTCAACGCCCTGGCCCGGGCCATGAACTGCGTGTTCCGTCGGATCCAGTTTACGCCGGATCTGTTGCCGGCCGACCTGACCGGCACGCAGATCTACTTGCCCCGGGATGGAGAATTCACCGTCAAGAAAGGACCGATTTTCGGCAACATTATTCTCGCGGACGAAATCAACCGGGCACCCGCCAAGGTGCAGAGCGCCCTGCTGGAGGCCATGCAGGAACGCCAGGTCACCATCGGCGACCAGACGTTCCCGTTACCCGAGCCGTTCATGGTTCTGGCCACCCAGAACCCGATTGAACAGGAAGGCACCTATCCATTGCCGGAAGCCCAGTTGGACCGTTTCATGCTGAAACTCCGCATCACCTATCCCAACAAGAAAGAAGAGCGGGAAATCATGGACCGGGTGGATCTGCTGCACGCGTCGGAAATCCGGCCGGTAGTGCAACCCGAGGAAATCATCGAGGCCCGGGAACTGGTCAACCGTATTTACGTGGACGACAAGGCCAAAAACTACATCGTCGACATCGTGTGCGCCACCCGGGATCCCGAAGCGTACGGCCTGCCCATGAAGTCCCTCATCGAATACGGTGCCTCCCCGCGGGCCACGATCTACCTGCAACAGGCCGCGCGGGCCATGGCCTTCCTCCAGGGAGAAGGCAACGTGTTTCCCAACGACATCAAGCAGGTGGCGCCGGACATCCTGCGTCACCGGGTCAAACCCACCTACGAAGCGGAAGCGGAAAATATCACTGCCGAAGAGATTATCCGCCGGGTGTTGGAATCCGTGCCGGTACCCTGATCGCTGGTCGTCGCGCCCGAGGAAATTTTCATGACGACTTCACCTGAAATCACGCCCCAGTTATCCACGGAACTGATGAGCCAGATCCGCCGCATCCAGATTCGGGCGCGGCGGCTGGTGGAAGAAGCGTTCCTGGGACAGTACGCCAGCGTTTTCCGGGGCCAGGGCATGGAGTTCCGGGAGGTCCGACAGTACGTACCCGGTGACGACATCCGGGCCATCGACTGGAACGTGACCGCCAGGACCGGCACCCCCCACGTGAAGGTAATGAGCGAGGAGCGGGAACTCACGGTGATGCTGGCCCTGGATCTCAGTGGATCGGGGTGGTTCGGCAGCGTTTCCCACACCAAAAACGAGGTGGCGGCGGAAATCTGTGGTGCCCTGGCTTTCACCGCCATCCGCAACAACGACCGGGTGGGCCTGCTGATCTTCACCGACGAGGTGGAACTCTACCTGCGCCCGGACAAGGGCACCCGGCACGTGTTACGGGTCATCCGGGAAGCCCTGTGTTTCCGGCCTTCCAGAAAGGGAACCCGCATCGAGGCCGCCCTGCGAGCCCTGAACCGGCTCCTGCCGCGGCGCGCGGTTGTCTTCCTGGTCTCGGACTTCATGGACAGCGGTTACGAAAAAATGTTACGGGTCACGGCCCGAAAACATGACCTGATCGCGGTCACCCTGACGGACCCCCGTGAAATGACCCTGCCTGACGTGGGACCCGTATGGCTGGAAGACGCTGAGTCGGGACAGCGTCTGCTGGTAAACACCTCGAGCGGGCGGGTACGCCAGGCGTATGAACAGGCGGCGCTACGACGCATGGAAGCCCGGGACACCACCCTGCGCGACGCCGGGGTGGACCTCGTGCACGTGTACACGGATCGCCCGTGGGTCGCGGAAATGTACCGATTTTTCAAACTGCGCGAGCGGCGGTTCCGATGAGGCGGAAAACATCTACAACAAGACGTTTCGTGGTTACGGGCGCGCTGGCCGCGGGATTGCTGATATGCCTGTCATGGTCTCCAGGTGCTTTCGGCGCGGAAACGCCTGCCTCCGTTCCGGCAGTGAACCTGCGGATGGTCCCCGGTTCCGGTCCCTATCATCGCGACGGGTATTACGTTCTCCATGTACCCGGAACGAATCCATCCGACATTACCTGGCCGGATCCGCCAAGGCAACTCGACGGGCTGCTGGTGGACGGCCTTTCCGCCTCGGATGTTCCTCCCTGGCTGGCTATACCACCTGACGCGTCCGCGAGAGTCTGGCGACTGACCGCCCTGAAACCGGGAACCTGGAAACTACCGTCCCAGACAGTCCGGATCAGGCGGAATGGGCAGGAGATATCCCTTCCCGTACCTTCCGTGCTGTTTGAAGCGTTACCCCTTCCTGATGGGGTGGTGCCCAAGGAAGATGACCTGGAAGATCCGGTTGCTCCAGAGATGCTGCTCCAGGGAAAACGCCACTGGTGGGTGGCCCTGGTCGCTCTGGCCATCGCCGTGTCCATGGGAATTCTCCTGTGGTGTTACCGTTACGCCAGCTCGAAACCAATCCCGGCCCCACCGCCATTGCCCCCCTGGGAAACCGCATTGCGGCGACTCGAAGAACTGCGACGGCGCAACTGGCCCATGCTGGGCAAGGTGGAACTTTATTACGTGGATCTTTCGGCTATCCTGCGGTATTACATCCAGGACCGGTTCAATATTGACGCGCCAGAAATGACTACCGAGGAATGCGTGGAAGCCCTGGGTAACGCTGGCCCGGACAACGCGCGCGCGGTGGAAGAACTGTTGCGACACTTCGACCGGGTGAAATTCGCGGGACTGACACCCGGGGTTCCGGAAATGGAGGCGCGGCTCGAAGCGGTCGCCGATTTCGTCCGCCAGACCACGCCCACGCCGCTGTCCGAACGGGTGAACCCCGACAAGCCAGGGGAGGAAGGCGAGTGACCAGTCTGCTTCACTGGTTTTCCGTGGAAGCCTTCACGTACCCGGGGATGTTATGGCTTGCCCTGCCCGTGCTGGCCCTGCTGATATGTGAACTGATGGATGGCCGGGCCATCGGGCTGAAATTCAGCGCGGTGACCACGGCCGCCGAAGCCGCGATCCGTCCGGCGCGGGGACGCTGGTTACCCCCCGTGGGGCGGGCGCTGGGACTGCTTTGCATGGTGATCGCCCTGGCCGGTCCCCAGGCGGACCGCCATCTGTCCCGGGATCGCGCGAACGTGGTGGATATCATGCTTTGCCTGGACGTCTCGGGAAGCATGCGTCAGCCGGATTTCATTTACCAGGGACGTCCCGTGCCCCGACTGGCCATCGCCAAGGAAGCCATCCGGCAGTTCATAGAAGAGCGTCGGAAACAGAGCGGTGAGCGGTTTGGGGTGGACCGGATCGGCCTGGTGCTGTTTTCCGGCGTGGCATGGACGGCCTGCCCGCTGACCCTGGACTACGACATCCTGTTGCGGGAAGTCGAAAACGCCACCTACGCCCCGGAGAACAAGCAGGGAACGGCCATTGGATCGGCCCTGGGCCTGGCCGCGCAGCGACTGTCCAAGTCTGAAGCCCGTTCCAAGGTCATCATCCTGTTGTCGGACGGCAACAATAACCGTGGCCAGATCTCACCCCTCGCCGCCGCGAAGGTGGCGGGAGAGATGGGAATCCGCGTGTACCCCATCGGCGCGGGATCCCCGGATCGGGTCGTCATGTCACAGGGACTGGTGCCCGTTCAGAACGAGGCCATCGACGAATCTCTCCTCCGTAAAATCGCGGGCACCACGGGCGGGAAGTATTTCCTGGCCACGGACACGGATACCCTGCTTCAGGCTTACGCGGAGATCAGCCAGCTGGAAACCACGGAGGTCGAGATCAGCGACATTTACGATTACCGGGAAAACGCGGCACCCTATATCATGCTGGGGCTGTTGTGCGCGCTGCTCGCGATCGCCGCGCGCCGGTTCATGCTGGAGGCCATCCCATGAACAGCGGCATTACGTTCTCATTCCCGTTCAACAGTGCCTTCGCGGGAGGAAGCCTGTTACTGCTGGCAGCACTCGCGGTTGCCTGGTCCTGGCGGACAGCCGAACGTCGCCGGACTGCCCGGTTGCTCCGGTTCGCGATGAACCCCGTGGTGAGCACGCTGTATCCTGCCGTGACGGATCGACTGCGCCAGCCCCTGGGGTATTTCGTCCTGGGCGGAGTAATTTTCGGTATCCTCGCCCTATACCAGCCCAGATGGGGAACGGGCTGGCAGCAAACCCTTCGCACCAGCCGGGACATACTGATCGTGCTGGACGTGTCGGAAAGCATGAACGCGGCCTCCCCGCCGCCATCCCGACTGGCCCGCGCCCGTCAGAAAATCGAACTGCTCATGGACCGTTGCCCGGGGGATCGGTTTGGCCTCGTGGTATTCTCCGGTGAAGCGGCCCTGCTCGCTCCGCTAACGCTGGACCGGAACTACACGCGATCCGTGTTACGGGCCGTGGACACGGATACCCTTAACATCGAGGGCACGAATTTTTCGGCGGCCCTGAAGGAGGTTGCCCGGGTGTTCGAGGAAGACGCGCGTAAAACCGGCGCTTCCGAGCGCTACGCCCGTGTGGCCGTCTTTTTTTCCGACGGAGAACAGACCAGCGGTAATCCGGAAGAAGACATGAAACAAGTGGGGGAGTGGGCGTCCGTGTTTTTTGTCGGGATTGGATCACCGGATGGATCGGTTGTCCGTTATCCCCAGTGGATGAACCGCTACACGCCGTTACCCGAGGACCGGCAGACCCACGTGGCGGGCCTGGATGAGGGGCTGATGACCCGGCTGGCCGAAGCCGGAGGCGGCGTGTACGTACGAATGACGCCTGACGATCAGGACATCCGGTTCATTACCAGTGAACTGGAACAATTGCGGGGCCGGAGTCACCAGGAAGCCTTGCGGGCTTCCCGGGTCAACCGGTACCGATGGCCGCTTTTCATCGCTTTCCTGTGCGTGCTGCTGGAAGGCTTCTGGTTGAAAAGCATTCCGGTTATCACCGCGCGCCTTGCCGGGAGGTCCGCAGGATGATGCCTTACTCCACGCGACGCCATAACGAGCGCGGCACGCGCGTCCCCTGGACGGGGATCGCCCTCATTGCGACACTCCTGCTGACTGCCCGAACAGCCAGCGCGGACACACTGCCAGGCAAAGTCCGGCAGATCGGTTCGATTCTTCAGCAGGGCAATTACGATCGCGCGCTGGAAACTGCCCGGGAACTCGAAACGGAATACCCGGACGATCCTTTGCCAGCCTATTGCGCGGGCATGGCGTGTTATCAGAAGGCCCGACAGCAGGAATCGGCAGACGCGAAGGACGAAGCCATCGGCAGTTACGCCGATGCCGCCCAGTTCTTCAGCCAGGCTGCCGGACGAGAGAAGAGCGATAAGCGCCTGGCGAACGAATGCCTGCTGGCCGCGGCCACCGCTCAGGTCCGTCGCGGCAACCTGCTTGGATCCATGGAGAAGTACGAAGAAGCGGCGGGGGTCATGCGCGCGGCCCTGGAACAATATGAACGGCTGGACGGGGATCCCCGCGCGGAAAAAGGACGGCTGTACGCGGCGGTCAAACTACGGGAATGGCTCTCCAAGGCCCGGGAAAAACAGCGGCAACAGGACCAGAAAGAAAACCAGTCATCACCGGAACAGGCTGGCCTGATCATGGAAGCCGTCACGGAACTTCCGCGGAAACAGGTAGTGGTGGATAACAACGCGGCGGTGCTGCGGGACCAGCCGGAAACCGACGGGGGAGCCCCATGATATGGTCATGAGAGGCGGGCCGTGGCTGCTAATGTTCGTCCTCACCTGCGCGGGGAGCGTCAGCGCGCAACCCGCGGCGCAATCGCCCGCCCCCACGCAGCCTGCCGCGGCATCCGGACCTGATCTGGAGGCCAGAACCCTGAATGTCCATGTATGGGCGGGCTCGGGACAACGGGGAGGAGACCAGATCCAGTTCTTGCCTGACGCGGCATCCGCCGAGCCCCTCCAGGCACTTTCCCGTGAACTGCCATACGCGACGTTACGACACCTGGATTCCTTCACCATCGGCGACGACGAAACATCAGTGGAACGGCCCTTATCAGAAGGAATTCAATTCCAGTACAAGCGCGGAGCTGAAAGGGATGGTCCATGGACCGCCCTGGTGCGCGTTCGGGTGCCGTCTCCCGAAAACCCGGGCGAGACGGTGGATGCCATCCGATCCACCATTCGACTGGAAGCCGGCCAGGGTGTCCTGCTGCGGGGCATTCCACGGGGATCGGAGGAACTGCTCGTGCTGGTCAGTCGCCCAGCGTCCAACTCGAACCAGGCACAACAGAACGGGGACAATAAGAAACAGGATCAGCAACAGCAAGAGAATCAGCCACAGCAACAGGATCAGCAACAACAGGCAGAGCAACAGGATCAGAAAAAAAACAGCGCGTCCCAGGAACAGCAGTCCTCCGACGAGAACCAGGAGCCCCGGGAATCCCCTGAGTTGGAACCCAAGGACCAGGATTTCGAATCCCAGGAAAACCAGGACAAGTCGGAGGCATCACCGGAAAACGAAAGTTCCATGGAAAATATCAAGGGGCTGCTGGACACGCTGGAAGAAACGGATCAGCAGGAACGGAAAGAGCAACTCCGGCAATTGCGTAACCGGGTTGAAGTGCAGGGAGACTGGTGGTAATGGTCAACCGGTGGATCCGGATGCTCATCGTGGTCCTCTTGCCGGCCTGGCCGGTTCACGCGGCGTGCAATGTTTCCGCCCAGGTATCGGCCACGAGAATCCATCCCGGCCAGGCGGTTCAACTGACCATCCAGGCTTCTGGAACAACTGTTTCCGAGCCAGACCTGTCGGTGCTCACGGAAGCGGGCTGGCAGATCTTGGGCGGTCCCGCCATTGGACGGAGTTACCAGGTCATGGTGATCAACGGCCAGATGACGCAGACCCAGACCCTGACCTGGACCTACAGTCTCCGATCCGATAAAGAGGGGCAGGTCCAGATTCCCGCGGTTCCGCTCACGGTGGATGGACAGCAATGCGTCACCAGTCCGGTCAACATTACGGTCAGCAGGGACCCCCCCCCGCGGGATCAGCCAGGCAGCACCCCACGACGGGACGAGCAGCCCACCATCGAAGATCTGGCTTTCGTGACCATGAAAGTAGACCGAGAGCGGGTTTTCCAGGGGGAACGCCTCGTGTTGACCCTGTCTATTTACGTGTTGGACCGCATGGGCGTGGACATCGAAATCCCCCGGAACCTGCCGTTGCCCGACCTTGGAGACTTCCTCCAGAGAGCCCAGAACCGGACCGTGGACCGGGACACGGTGCGGGGACTACCTTATCGCGTCCAGCGACTGGAGCAGGTGCTCTATCCCGTACAAGCGGGAGCGTTAACCATTCCCGCTTGGAACTGGCAGGGAAGGGTGTTCTGGCCGGATCGTAGCCTGTTTGGCCAGTCCAGCGCCGTGCGGGATTTTTACGCGCCCCCGATTACCCTTACCGTCGAGCCCCTGCCTCCCGCCCCACCCGAGTTCTCCGGCGCGGTGGGATCCTACCGGGCGGAATCCGTCTTTCCCAGGGAAACGCTGACCGTCGGCACGCCCGTTCAGTGGGCGATTACCATTACCGGTACCGGAAACCCGGACACGGTCAGCGCGCCCAAGATCCCATCCCTGCCCTGGGCTCACCTCACGGGCCCAGACATCGATCTCCAGGGCCCCGACGGTGGGGAACAGACCAAGATATTCACTTACCAGTTGACACCCCTGGTTTCCGGGGAACAGGAACTGCCGGAGATCCAGTACGTGTTTTTCGCCCCGCCCCTGAAGCAATACAAAACGATCCGGATCGCGGCCAGAAAACTCACCGTGCTCCCCGACGGAGGTGATTCGTCCGGCCAGGCCGCCTCCCTAGTGGCTTACGGAGGCTCGGCCACCGCGTCCCGCCGACAGGTAGAAGAAGCCCCCGTGGTCATTCCCCTGGTCAAGGACCTCCCCGCGTCATTATCCTCGCGCGGCACGCCGGCGTGGATCGGAAGGATGTCGTTACTTGCCGCCATAGTTCTGCCACCCATGCTTTGGGGGTTGATCCTGGGGATATCCCTTCGGAAAAAACGATTGCTTACTGATCGGGCTTATGCCCGAAAAGCGCGGGCCCTGACCCGCTTCCGGGATCGGATAGAACAGGCCGGACGGGACGAGGACCCGGGTGGGTGTATATATCGAGCCCTGGCGGATCTGGTCAGTGACCTGGTCAACGCCCGGGAAGAAGGGCTGACCACCGACGAACTGATCGCGCTGCTTAATGAAAGGGTGGACGGAGAAATGCTCCCACGACTGGAAACGTTACTCCGAAAGTGTGAACGGGCGCGATACACCGGCCGGAATCTGTCCACGGATGAAGTCCGCGCGTTACGTGACGCGGCGGAAGATCTGGCCGGCGTCCTGATGGAGTCCCTGCGATGAACGTCCTCCGACAATGGACTGGACTGTTACTGCTGTTACCGTCGCTGGCCGCGTGGTCCGGCTCGGAGGAAGATCTCTGGAAAAAGGCCGTCGCGGAAGCGGACGTGGGACAGTACGATCAGGCTATCTCCGATTTCACCCGGCTGGCGGACGAAGGCATCCAGATTCCCGAGTTGTACCAGAACCTCGCCGCGTGTTACCAGCGGTCTGGGCAGGTCGGGCGGGCGATCGCCTGCCTGGAATTTGTCCTGCGGCAGCACCCTGCCGAACAGGAAACCCTGCTTGCCATGCTGGATGGCCTCACGCGCACGCTGGACCGGCAGTTGCCCCGCCCGACCACCGGGGGATGGCGGGAAGCCCTGTTTTTCTGGATAGACCGGATTTCGCCATGGCCACTGCTGGCGGGATTTCTGGCCCTCTGGTGCGCGGGGTGGGCACTGCTGGCGGTGCGCGCGTGGCTGTCCCGCGGGGGAATCATGGTTGCCGGTGTCGGCCTGCTGCTGCTCGCGGGATATATCGGCATGGCCTGGTGGCACAAGACCCATCCCTTACCCATCGGGGTGGCCGTTCAGGCGGAAGCGCCGGTCTTTTTTGGTAAGAACGCCGATGACGTACCCCGTTTCACGCTGCTGGAAGGCGACCGCGTGGCCATCACCGCCATGGCGGGTCCATGGCTGAAAATCCGCACGGCGGACGGTAAAACCGGTTGGGCCCGTTCCGCAAGCCTTGCAGTGGTCGCCGACCACTTGCTGTTTCCGCGAAACGAGGAAGCCATCCACACGGAACCTGGCGTATGAGCGATTACACTCTCGAGTCCCTGCGGATACTGGCCCGGGAAAATCCCGCCGCGTTCCGGAGATGGTCCCAGGCGGATATCCTGGCCGTCACGAAACAGCATCTCCAGGAACGACGGGCGGCCATTCGGAAAGCGCATGAAAACGGTAGTTCCGGCCGAAAAATCCTGCGACTGTGCACCGATCTGTGCGATGAAATTGTTCGGGCGGCCATAACGTTTGGCCTGGCCTCCGTGAGCAATCCGGACGTCCTGTTGTCCCGGGTGGCCGTATGCGCCCTGGGCGGCTACGGCCGGGGAGAAATGAACCCGGAATCGGACCTGGACGTCGCCCTGCTGTTCGACGGTCCATCCCATCCCGACCTGGAAACGCTCAACGCCTTCCTGACGCCTTTCTTCTGGGATATAGGGTTGCACTCCGGGTATTCGTTTCACAACATCAACGACTGCGTGGCCCTCTGCGACGAAGACCCAAGAGTGTACACGAGTTATTTGCAGTCCCGGGTGATCCTGGGAGATCCCGCCACACTCGGACGCCTGAAACTCACGCTGAGCACCCTGGAAGGAGAAACCCGGGAACGGGTCATGCGGCACGTGAGATCCCGCGAGTCCATCGAAAACCTTCCCCTGGAATTTCGGGATCTTTTCGCCCTGGAACCGGATGTCAAGGAGAACGCTGGCGGCCTTCGAGACTTCCACTCGGGGCTGTGGATGGTCATGATCAGCAGGCGACTCAAGTCCCTGGACGAACTGCTGGAACTGGGCCTGATTGACGCTTCCGAGCACCTGAGGCTGCTCGACGCCCTGGATTTCATCTGGCGAGTCCGCAACGAAACGCATTTCATCACGGGACGATGCGCCGATCGGCTGACCTTCGACCTGCAGAAAAAGGTATCCATCCGGTTCGGCTACGGCAACAGTGAAACCCAGGCCGTGCCCAAGTTCATGGAGGACTATTACGCCGCGGCAGTGAAATTGAGGGAATTCCTTGCCATAGCCGCGCGGGTATGCGATCAGCCGAGAATCGTGGATTTTTTCAACCATCCCGAGCAGAACCGGGTTCGCTTTTCCGTGTACCACGGTACCCTGTGCGTCAATCCCGCTGATGAAAACTGGTTCGATGAAAAACCTGCCCGGCTGATGGAAGTGTTCTGGGAGGCCGCGAAACGGGGTGTCCCGCTGAGCCCGTCTTTGAGCAAGTGGATCACGACGAAACTTCACCTGATCAACGACGCGTTCCGCGGTAGTGATGTGACACGCAGTTATTTCTCGGCCATTTGTAATCGTCCATTCCAGGCGGGAAGTGCCCTGCGCGAGATGGCCCGGTGCGGCGTGCTGGGCGCCTATATCCCGGAATTCGAAGCCGTCCGCGGCATCATCCGGTACGAAGATTTCCACAGTTACCCCGTGGATGAACACACCCTGCGCGCCGTGGAATCCCTGGCGATGATCCCGCGGGTCACGGGAGAGGTTAACACCGTCCTTTGCAAGGTCCTAGAGCAGTTACGGTCTCCTCACCTGCTGGTCATGGCTATCCTGCTGCACGACCTGGGCAAGGTCGCGGGGGATGTCCACGCGGAAGCCAGCGCCCGCATCGCCCGCGCGGTGACCGAAAGAATGGGTTACAGCCGGGAGGAACAGGAACAGATTGAATTTCTCGTCCGGCACCACATGGCCATGTCGAATATCGCCTTCTACCGGGACACGGACAACCTGGATGTGATCAACAGCCTCGCGGAACTGGTTCAGACGGACGACCTGTTACGCATGCTGCTCCTGCTGACGTACGCGGACCTGTCCGCCGTGGGACCCAATGTCTGGAACGAATGGAAAGGGGCCCTGCTGCTTAAACTCTACCTCAGGGCCATGCGGATTCTCACGGGCAGGGCAGACGTGGTTCTGGAAGATTACTGGAGCCTGCCCCGGGTCCGTGAAATCGTTCAGCGCGTTGGGGAAGGACGGGAAGAAGAGATCGTGGCGTACCTGAAGGAAATGGGTGAACGGTACGTGATCGGGTTTACGCCGGACCAGATCATCCAACACATGGCCTGCCTGAAAGAAGCCCGTCAGACGGGACTCTCGGTAGGATGCGCGGCCAATGAAACCGTTGGGACCAGCGATATTACCATCTGTACCCGGGACCGGCACGGCCTTTTCGCGCTCATCACCGGATCTTTCGCCGCCAACCTCATCAACGTGCGTAACGCGGCACTATTCACCCGCCGCGATGGCTGGGTCGTCGACTGCTTCACCGTGGACCATGCGGCACAGCATCGCCCTCTCACGCCGGGAGAACTGCAGGTCTTCGTGGACACGCTGAGCGACGCGTTACGGGATGAAGCCAGCCTGCGCGAGAAAGTGGCACGTGGACGCACCCGCCTGTTCGCCCTGCAACAGTCAACCATTCCAGTTCGCAGTAACGTTTCATTTGACGAAGACGCCTCCGACACCGAAACGGTTATCGACATCGTAACCGCGGATCGGACGGGCCTGCTGTATGACATCTCTTCCACTTTGTCGGAGATGGGTGTGGATTTTTCAGCGGCCCACATCCGGACGGATGTCGGACGGGTTCGAGACGCTTTCTACGTGACGATGAATGGTAGAAAACTGGAAACGCAAAAAATTCGTGAGTGGCTCAAACAACGACTGATGGCGGTGCTGGACGCGCCGCAGGGTCAGCCAGAAACATGGAGGAACCAGCGATGAAAAACAGTTCAAAACGGATCGCCATGATCCTGCCGGCCGTGATCGCCCTTGTACTGGGCGTGAGCGGTTTCGCGCAACAGACCCTCCTTCACCAGGTTGAAGAAGAGTTCGTCAAACTGCATGACCAGTTGCGCCCCTCGGTGGTAAACATCGACGTAAAGGGTAAGGTCGACCAGGAAGAAGAGAACGGGCCGAGTATCCAGGGGCTGCCTGATGACTTCTTCCGGTTCTTCGGCATTCCCTTTCCCAACGTGCCCGGTCCGCAGGGAAGAAAACGCCCCGGCATTCCGATGATGCGTGGTACGGGATCCGGTTTTATCTACGACGCGGAGGGCCACATCATCACCAACAACCACGTGGTCGAGTCGACGTCGGAGATCAAGGTACGGCTCTACAATGGTAATGAGTATGATGCCACGGTCGTCGGCCGGGATCCCGAAGCGGATGTCGCGGTCATCAAGATCGAGCCCAAGGAATCCCTGGTACCGGTGCGCCTGGGCGATTCCGACAAGTTGCGGGTGGGCCAACTGGTGATGGCCATGGGCAGTCCAAGGGGACTGGAAGGTACCGTGTCTTTCGGTCACATCAGCGCCTTGGGCCGGGAAGGACTGACCGATCTCGCCATGCAGGGACTCACGTTCCAGAATCTCGTGCAGACGGACGCGGCAATTAACCTCGGTAACAGCGGTGGGCCCCTGGTCAACATTGACGGGGAAGTCATCGGTATCAACGTGGCGATCGTCGCGGGAGCCAACTCGATCGGTTTCGCCATTCCGATCAACACGGCCAAGGCGGTGATCCCAACGCTGATTGAAAAAGGAAAGGTCAGCCGGGGTTACCTTGGCGTGTCCATCCGGGACGCGAAAGATTTCGAGGCGAAGGACACGCTGAATCTGCCGGATAATGACGGTGCCCTCGTGAACGAGGTGCAGCCCAACACCCCGGCGGAACAGGCCGGAATCAAGCCCTATGACGTCATCCGGAAAGTGAATGGCGAACCTACCAGGTCGGCCGCCGAAGTCATGCGGAAAATCGCTTCGTATCCGCCGGGAACCACGGTATCGGTGGAAATCATCCGGAACGGACAGACCATGACCATTCCCGTGACCCTCGCCGAACGCGACCCGGACCTGCTGGCCAGGCAACAGGGTGGCACCATCTCTCCAGATGAAAAGACCCTGGGGCTGTCCGTGCAGAACATCGATCCCGGGACGAGAAAAAATCTCGGCCTGGAAGACTCGGTCAACGGGGTCCTGGTGACCAACGTGGATCCCGCGGGGCCCGCCGCGGAAGCCCGCCTGGAACCTGGTGACGTCATCCTCGAGGTCGGCCAGCAGCCCGTCTCCAATACCACCGATTTCTGGCAACGGGTCGGCGAACTGAAACAGCCGGGTAAGGCCATCCTGCTGCGCATCCGGCGCGCGAACGGCAATTCGGAAATCACCATTCTCCGGGTGCCGAAGAACTGAGGTGCTTTCTGATCAGGCCCCTTTCTCCCCGCCGGGAACGGCGGGGAGATTTTTTTGGTTCAATCTTCCGGTCGGTTTACAATGACGGATGAATAACACTTTCGATAGTCACGCCAACCACTACTGGAGAACCACCATGAAAAGAGCCTCACTGCTGATATCGGGAATGGTACTGGTGGCCATGGCCACAACGGCTATCGCCCAGGAAAAGGATGTCCGGGAATACACCGCGCCCTCCGGAGATAAGATCCGCGAGTGGACCGTCCAGGAAAAAGACGACCAGGGAAATCTGAAAGACGTCAAGTACATGACGATCAACGGTATCCTCGTGCACGAAACGGATCCGGGAAAACTGCCACCGCCGCGGGTCGTCACGCCAGCCCCGTATGACAAGCCCGGCGCGCCTCCTTCGGACGCGATCGTGCTGTTCGATGGCACTTCCCTGGATGGATGGGAAAAAACGGACGCGGGGAAACCCGGCAAGTGGATTATCAAGGATGGAACCATGATGCCCACCAAGGACGCGGGGGACATCCGGACAAAAGAACAATTTGGTTCCTGCCAGTTACATGTCGAATGGGCCACGCCCGTCGAACCGGACGAGAGCGGCCAGGGCAGCGGTAACAGTGGCGTATTCCTGATGGGTGAATACGAACTCCAGATATTGAATTCTTACGAGAATTCTACCTACCCCGATGGACAGGCCGGCGCTATTTACGGCCGAAAAGTACCCCTCGTTAACGCCTGCAGAAAACCCGGGGAATGGCAGACCTATGATATCGTCTTCTACCGGCCGATCTTCGACGACCAGGGCAACGTGACCCGACCCGCCACTTTTACGGTATTCCACAATGGCGTGCTGATTCATCACGCGGCGGCATTGAGTGGCGCGACCTGGTGGGAGGGGCCACACGCGGTTTCCCCCTATAAACCCCATGGAGACAAAGGACCGCTCATGCTGCAGGACCACGGACATCCCGTGCGGTTCCGGAATATCTGGTACCGTCCGCTGGAAGACTGAAACACACCCAAACGGGGAGGACAACTCATGTTGACAGGAAAAAGGATCATCGCGTGGGCATGTGTTGTTACGGCACTCCTTATTTGCCTGCCCGCGCGCGCGGATGAACCGGATACTTCCCAGGGATTCCGCGCGGAACAGGGCTGCATGCTGTTTTTCAACAACCATCCCTGGTTGTTTACCGTCACCGAACCGTTCGATCCCGCCCGCTTTGAGTACACGTACAAGGTCTACACCCACATATACGACCCAGAAACCGATCTCCTGCTGACCAAGGGACCTGGAGGAAAATACACCCATCACCGGGGCCTGTTCATCGGCTGGAAACAGACCGAGGTGGAAGACGCGGTATACGACACGTGGCACATGAAAGCCCCGGGCGTAAAGGGTGGACGTCCCTGTTACCAGGAACTGGTCCGCTGGATAGAGCGTTCCGAAAACGGCGCGTCAGCCACACAGAAAGCCGAAATCGCCTGGCGCGACGCGAAAACCCGTAACGCCTTTATCGAAGAAACCCGGCAGATTTCTATCCGTGAACAGGACGGTAAACGGTACATCGATTTTGCGTCCTCGTTGCGCAACCCGGGTAAAAAGGCCATTCAACTCAAGGGAGATCCGCAACACGCCGGCATGCAATTGCGCCTTGCCAATGAAGTCAGTGAACATGAGGAATCCACCAGTTACGTGCTGCCAGATGGGGTCACCGTGGATAAGGACGATGTCACCACGCCATGCAACTGGGCCTGCGGAATCTTCACCGTTAACGGGCGGCAGCGCTGGATCGTACACATGACCGCGCCGGGATTCATTGACGGGGCCCCTGTCTATTCCATCCGGAAATACGGTCGATTCGGCGCGTTCTGGGAAACGCAAATCCACCCGGGGGATACCCTGGCCACCCGTTTCCGGATCGTGGTTTCCACCACTGCCCTTACGACGGAAGCCTGCGAGGCCTTATACCAGGAGTACCGCAAGGAAACACCATGATTCTGGGCGTCTTCAGCGACACCCATGGCAACCGCAAGTTTCTGGAACGAGCCCGAAAACTGGCCGTGGATCATTTCGGCGCGTCCGCGCTGATTCACCTGGGAGACAATTATTCGGACGCGGAAGAACTCATGCTGGAATTCTCTCCGGTATGGGCGGTTCCCGGCTTGTGGTGCGCGGCCTATCACAATCCGTCCATTCCGAGGACCCGGATCGAGGGAGCCGGCAATCTCCTGGTTCACTTCGCCCACGCGGAACAGGACCTGGAACCGGAGAGCGTCGAACGGGCGCAGATTATTCTGACCGGCCATACCCACCACTACCGTCTCGACTGGCTGGATGGAAAAATCTGGATGAATCCCGGCCACCTTAAAAAAGACCGCGAAAAAACTCACCCGCCCACCTTTGGTCTCATCGCCATCGCGACGGACACGGTGGAGTGCAGTATTCTTAACCTGGACGGGGAAACCATCCTGGCCCAGGTGATTAACCAGCGTTTCCTTCGCCCGGTGCCGCCGATGGGGTGAGATTCACCCCTGGCCCTCTTCCAGAACCTTGCGACAGATTTCGTTCAGCAGTCGCCCGTCCGCCGTGTCACCCAGTTCTTTTTTCAATGCCCCGGTCAATTTACCGGCATGGTTAAACTCCGGATGCGCCGCCAGGAACTGCCGCGCCTTCGCTTCCAGTTCTTCCGGAGAAAGTTGTTTCGGCAGAAATTCCTCCAGGATCCGGATTTCCTTTTCCAGCTGGGCCACAACGTCCGGCCGGTTTACCTCGCGGTAGGTTTCGATGCTCTGCTGCCGCTGCTTGATCTCGCCCCGCAGGGCGGCCACCGCTTCTTCGTCCGACAGGCCATCTGGATGAGGAGCGGATTTTTCCTTCAGCAACAGGGCCGCCTTGGCCATCCGCAAGGTTTCCAGGCGAAGCGTGTCATGGGCTTTCAAGGCCTGCTTGATCCCTTCCTGGATGCGTGACTCGATAACACTGCCCATTGCTCAACTCCTTTACGACGCGTGGGAACTTTATGGTAACCTGAAGCAGGATACTGCGTTTATGGTATGTCACATGTTCCTTCGTTATCCAGTAACCGCTCGGTTTTTATCCATGTGCCGTGTTCTGCCTGCCGCGAGCGGGCTGTTCCTGGTGTGCGCGCTGTCCGCGAACACCGGGGAAGCGGCGGCTGATTTCCAGGCGCTTTTTACGCAGGTGGCTGACCATGTCGTGGTCGTTCTCTGCGGGGGCCATGGCAACGACTCGTGGAGCAGCCAGGGCAGTGGCTTTATCCTGCCGGGTACCCGGAGGGTGATCACGGCAGCCCACGTGATCGACCCAACGGTATCAGCCCAGGTCATCGCCCGGGATGGCCGTCAACTCGAAGCCCGGCTCATACACCGGGATACCAACCGGGACCTAGCCGTGCTGGAAATTTCCGGTGAACCGCCAACAGCGAAAACAACATCCATACCCTTTGTCTGGTCCACGAAGGGGCTCGAAGGAACCGAAATCGCCTCCATTGCCAGCCCGAAAGGACTGGATTTTTCCCTCATCCGGGGCACAGTATCCAGTGTTGCCCGCACCTATCGCGGCATGCCAGCCCTGCAGGCCCAACTTGAAGCGGCCCCGGGGGCAAGCGGCGGTCCGGTTTTTTTAAAAGATGGTCGATTCCTGGGCCTGATCGCTGGACGCATTCCCGATCAGCCCTGGTTTTCCGTGATCATTCCCGCGCCTGTGATCCTGGAATTTCTGGCCGCGGCCCAAACCTCCCCCACGGATCGAAACGGTCTCGCTGAAGAGGAAGGCGCGCTGATACCCGCCGCCTCCGCGTCGGCAACCGATCTCGAGGCCCTGCGCTGTTATAACGAGGGCGTTTCCGCCAACGACAACGCGTGGAAAATCGAGTGTTACCGGAAAGCCGTGACCACGAGGGATACTTTCTTTGAGGCATGGTTCAACCTGGGCACCGCGCTATACCATGCCGGACGCAAGGAAGATGCCCTGAACGCTTACCGGAAGGCCCTGGCGCTGCAACCGGGATCCCGTCCGGTCATCCGGAACCTGGGCCGGGTTTTACTGGACCTCAATAACGCGGAAGAAGCCGTATCCGTGTTTCAGATGGCCCTTTCTCCCGAAGCACCGGCGGAGGTTTATAATGATCTGGGGGTAGCTCTGAATCGGGTGGGGCGCCAGAACGCGGCGGAAAACGCGTTCCGGAATGCGATTGACAGAAACCCGGATTATGCCCCCGCGTATTATAACCTTGCCGTCTGTCTGGCCCGTCGCGAGCAGTTCGAAGAGGCAGCCCAGGCGTTTGATCAATACCTGCGGGTGGATCCGCAGGCAACGGACGCCGAAACCGTGAGACAGTGGATTACAACCCTGCGCGCCCATCCGGGCGCCGGACAGCCATAATGACACGAGCGGACACGCCAGATACCATGCCGGAACACATAGGTCCCTACCGCCTGGTCCGGGCCCTGGGAAAAGGCGGCATGGGCGTGGTATATGAAGGTGTCGACACCCGTCTCAACCGGCGGGTAGCCATTAAAACCGCCCGGATGGACCGGATCGACCCGTCCGACCAGGAAGCCCGGGAACGGTTCCTGCGGGAAGCCCGGGCCGCCGCCGCGCTGAACCATCCCGGCATCATTACCATTTATGAAGCCGACGAGTGGGAGGGAGATCTCTTCATTGCCATGGAGTTCGTGGAGGGCACCGACCTTGCCGGCTGGGTCAGGCGGAACGGCCCGCCCACCGTGGAACAGGCGGTAAACTGGCTGGCCACCCTGTCCGAAACCTTGGCTTTCGCCCACCGCCGGGGCATTGTCCATCGTGACATCAAGCCCGCCAATATCCTGGTACCCGACGAGGGGCACCTCAAAATCACCGATTTCGGCATCGCCCGGCTGGAATCCTCCACGCTGACCCAGGAAGGCGCCATCCTCGGAACCCCCAATTACATGAGTCCGGAACAGTTTCTCGGCCGGAAAGCGGATGGCCGGGCGGACCTGTTCTCCCTGGCCGTGGTCGGCTACGAGCTGCTCACGGGGACCCGGCCATTCACCGGGGATTCCTTCACGGCCATCATGCACCACGTACTGCACACGCCGCCCGTACCCCCCGACATGCTGAACCCGGACATCGGCGCGCCGTTGCGGGATGTTTTGCTCAAAGCCCTCAGCAAGGCCCCCTCGGAACGTTTCCCGGATGGCGAAGCCTTTGCCGCGGCGCTGAGAGACGCCCTGTCGACGCGGCTCGCGCCAATACCGGAGGCACCCACGGTCGTGATTTCGCCAGGGGGAAACCCGGCTGAAACCCTGAAAAATCCAGCCCCGGCCGGTATCCCCGCATTGCCAGACGCGCCCACGGTCCGGGCCGACAGTAACCCTATCGGCACGCGGAACAACGTAACGGCCACCGCGCCAACAGAACGTTATCATCCTCCAGAAGCCGTCACGCCAGAGCGCGCCGTCTCGAATAGTCATCCCAACCGGAGTGTATCGGTGCTTGCCGTTTCCGCCGTATTGCTCGCGGGGGTATCCGTCGCGCTGTTCCTCCTGGACCGGAGACAGCCGGAACCGGCCCCTTCGTCCGTGACGCACTCAACTCCGGCTTCCGCGTCCCATGCCGTGGACCTCGCTCCCGTAACACCGGCCGAACCCGCTACCGACACGCGGCAGGCAGGGCCCGAAACCACGCATTCCTCTTCCATCCAGTCCACCCCTGATCCCATGGTTCGCATTGCCTATTACCTGTATCAGACGGAGTCCCCCGAAGTCTTTCGTGGATTCCCCGTTTCGCCAGATGACCAGGGTGCGTACCTGAAAAACCGCGTCGCCAGCGGAGAGGTATCCCTCTGGAAGAACAGCAACGCCGCGATCGTGGTCCAGGACACGTCCGGGGGGAACAGCGTCACCGTGGTAAACGAACCGGTACCAGAATCCGGGCGCGGGGTAATCAGCATACCGGCCAGCGCGAAGAGTTTACGTTTTGAGATCCGGGACGCTACCGGCCTGTCCCTCACGGAAGCGGAGTATAAAGATACTTCCTGGGATTCCGCGCGGTACTTCCTCGTGCTACGGTAAACTTAAGGCTTATCGCTTTTCCGGGTAGCTTCCAGGGCAACGGTAATCCGTACTTCATCCCCGAGCGCGTCCGGCAGGTACGCCGTCATGCCGAAATCACTGCGGTTAAAAGAAAATGTGACCTCAAATCCGGTTTTCTGTTCCCCGTTTTTACCCGTGGCAAATCCGCCATGCGTGGCGCGGACGGTAACCGGCCGGGACATGCCCAGAAACGTCAGGACCCCCTCAACGTCGTAGACGCCCTTCGCGCCGGCAACAGGACGCCATGTCCCGCTTTCAAACGTGATGGTGAAGTGTTCTTCCACGTTCAGGAATTCGGGGCCCTTGAGATGCTGATCCCGTCCGGCATGAAAACTGTTTAGGGTCAGGGGATCTACCTGAATTTTCGCCTGACAGGCCTCCGGGCGATCCGGATCAAAGGTGACGTTTCCGGATATCCCCGTGAAAACACCATACGAAGGCGCTATACCGAGGTGCGTGATCCGGTACAGCACCAACGAATGTACCGGATCAACTTCATAAACGGCCGTGTCCGCCATGGCCGCCCCAACACACGAAATTCCCAGCAGAACCGGTATAATCAGTTTCGTCAATCGCATTGTTCACTTCTCCCTGGGTAATTACGGCTAGGACAACACAACCGGACACAACGGTATTCCAGGAGCACGCCAGCCATGCGTCATCAACGGATAAGAGCGTGGATTTGTTTCTTTCTTCTGGTGGGCACTTCGGGTATCGTCGCGGCGGACCACGACGGAACCGCCCCCGAAACCAATCCCATCCCCCTGGTCGAGCAGCATTTCCAGGATTCTGGCGAGGCCCTGGTCAATCCAATGATGGGCTGGGTGCTCTACTATTACTCGAATATTCCCGAAAATTACGGTTCAAAACTGGCTTCCACGGACACGGTAGACGATTTCCCGGGCCTTTCCACAGTGTACCTGCGGCTTCCCTGGAGTTATATCGAGCCCGAAGAGGGCAAATTCGACTGGTCCATCATCGACGCGCCCGCTCAGCGGTGGATCGAGAAGGGTAAACAGATTGCCTTGTGTTTTTCCGCCAGCGAGTCCTGGACCCGATGGGCCACGCCCGAATGGGTTGCCAAGGCTGGCACGAAAGGATACAACTTCCGCTGTGGCTGGGGAGTCGACCCCACAGGTCCTTTCTGGGAACCGGACTATGACGATCCCGTTTTTCTGGAGAAATATGAGCATTTTCTCCGGGCCGTCGCCGCCCGGTATGACGGGAACCCGGACGTTGCTTTTATCGACGTGGCTTCATTCGGCGTGTGGGGAGAAGGACACACCTTCTCCAGCACCCGGCTGTGGTATCCCGCGCGGACCCTGTACCGTCACATGGACATGCACCGGAGGATTTTCTCGAAAACCCTGCTGGTGGCCAATGACGATTTCGTTTTCCAGGGAGAAAGCACCCTGCGGTACGCACGTACCCTGGGCATGACGCTCCGCGACAACAGTATCCTGGTGCAGCCGCCGCCCCGTTCCTATTTCAATGCCGGGCTCGCCGACCTGTTCTGGCGTGATTTCCCGGTCATCCTTGAAACCACCCACTACGCGGAAGGGTTACAGAGTCACTCCTGGGACGATGACATCCTGCTGAAAGCCATTCGCGAATACCATGCCTCTTACCTGAGCATTCATCACTTTCCCCGGGAATTTCTGGAGGCCAAGCGGGAACTGATCGACCGCGTCAACCAGATTCTGGGCTACCGCGTGCGCCTGCTGTCCGCGTCCTGGCCGTCTATCGTTGACCGGAACATGAGCGTATCCATTCAGATCACCCTGGAAAACGCCGGCGTCGCGCCCTGCTATCCTGGCGGTTATCCCGCGGTAACCCTGAAAGACCAGGATGGGGGAATCATGGGGCTGTTCGTGAATGACACCTGGAACGTCCGCGGACTTCCGCCCATGGATACGCCGGATTCCGGGCCAATGAGCGGGTCCATCGTTTTCACCGTTCCAGGGCGCCTGCCTCCAGGGACCTACTCCCTGTGGTTCTCCGTCGGACGGCCGAACGGCACGCCGGTCCTGGCTTTACCCCTCGCCACGGATGATGGGCACCATCGCTACCGCGTGGGCGAAATCACCGTACGATAAGTCCACGTTAACCCGTGGACATGTACATAAAAAGAGGGAGGAACAGGCATCCCTGACTGTTCCCCCCACGCAGGAACCGGGTGAGGTGCTAAGCCGTCACGTCGAGGTCGTGTCCCGGCGCCCCAGGCACCACCGACAGCGCTCGCTGAATCAGCGCCAGCGCCGCGGAGCGCACGTCCATGGAAACGGGCTTCTGTTCCTTCAGTTGCCCGGTCGCCACGGACGTGGCCTGGGCACGAACCTGGCTTACACCGGCCCCGACGGCGGCGGGCACCATCGTGACACTGGACACGTTCATGGTGACCTCCTTTCGCGTCGGGTCGTCCTGCTTCAACTCTACCGTTATTTATCGGCAGCAACAGGAAAATCTTAACCCCGATATCGGAATACAGGGCCCGTGACCATGGGCCATAATTAGCGTTAACCCGTTAATTACCAGTAACTTGGTCTTATTGTGGCTTCGGGGCGTCTTTCACCATGTTCAACAGGGCTTCAATGAGCAGTTCTCCCGTCATTTCGCCCAGGCAGGTTTCGCTGACATACTGGTACCGGTCGAAACTCATCCAGTCAACCTTCGTGAGAATGTATCCCAGGGCGTCGTTGGTCAGGCCGAACAGGAAGGGATACCGGGTGGGCATGTTCCGCTTCAGGTAATAGCCGATATTCGGCAGGGCCTCGCCAGGAATAGTGAGTATCTGCGCCGGACCCACGTTCACAAGATTCAGGCGGGTCGTGTACTTGGACCCGTCTCCCGTGTTCTGGCCCATCCCAAGGGGAGACAACAGAATCGCCGCCCGCATGAGGGGATTGTCCACCGGAAACGTAATGGGGCGCGCCATGCAGTACAGGGCCGGATTCTCCAGATCCCCAGCCGACTCGATAATCCGCAGGGCTTCGGAAGCCAGCAACCGACCGATCCGTTCCGCTTCTTCCACGGTTTCCGCGTCCTTGCCGGACTCGGTCCGGTTATCCGCGGTCACCATTCCACCCTGCGCGCTGTTCAGGAAGATCGCCATGCCACCGGCACGCTTTTCGATCTCGTCGTACAGAAACCCGCACAGGTCCGGCCCAAGCAATCCCTTGCTGTTTCCAACCACTTCCGGGTGAATCGCGTAATTTACCAGCGTGAAGATAACCTTGTCACCATTCACTTCCCGGGCCTGAATCACGCCGCACCTGGGATCGTACAACTGGGGCGCGTAATAGTTGTAGGCGATTTTCCCTTCCGCGCGGGCCACGTTCAGGCGAAGCCGGGCGGGGCGCAGGCTGTTCACCGCCTCGTTAACGGCTTCTGCCGCCAGGTCACACACCTTATGCAGGTAATTCACATCGGCACCATGGCTGCCGTTCAGGTCGGGAAATCCATAGGGATCCGGCGCGCTGTGGGTATGAGTGGAGGCGATCAGGATGTTTTCCGCGGGAATCCCCTGAACCTGCTGCCGGATACGGTCGCACAGCACGCCTGGCCATCCCAGAAAATCCAGGCTCACGAACGCGATCCGGACCCCATTGTTTTCCAGCACCACCGCCCGGGCATAGAGATCCCCGTATTTTTCCCGGACCGGCCGGGGTTCTCCCATGCCGCCCGACACGGGCAACAGAGGATCCGGCGTCACTACCCGATAAGCGGCTCCCGCTTTCAGGCCACTATCCGCCTGACCATGTGCTGACGGCATACCCATGACTCCCAGCATTACCACTGCCACCAGACTCGTCATCCAGAACCTGCTCATGACACGCGCTCCATCTCCAGCGTTACCGGTCCAGTTCCCGAAAAACACTATCATATGACCCAACCGGACCCGGCATCGTTTCATTTTTATCATACCGACCGTGCCATAAAACGGGCAATCCTGTTGCGGTGGAATCCTTCACCCTGTATCATGAGAACAACAGCAAGGAGGAGACATAGTCATGCGGGACGGCATCGAAGAACGCAGAAAATACCCGCGCAGCCGGCGGCGCCACGAAATCATCGCGGATTCCCACGCGGGACCCGCCCTGCTGAACCACGTGGACAATATCAGCGCGTCCGGTGTGCTCTGTCACACCGTGGATCCCATTCCGCTCATGACCCGGATCGGCATAACGCTGGTGCTGCCGAAACCGCGGGAACACAAAATCGAAGCGGAGGGCGTGGTCGTGCGGTGCGAACGGGACGACGTGGGGGATGATCATTTCCACGTGGCCATTTTTTTCACCCGCCTGAGCCCCGAGGACCGCGAAGCCATCGAAGAATACGTTCGCTATGACCACGACCAGCCCGAAGAATCCGATGCTTAGCACTTAGGGTTTCCGTTCACCGAATCCATCAATCTGAAAATGGCGGTTTCCAGGCTTCGCTTGTTGAACGGTTTGCTCAGAAACGCCGTACGGTCAGAGAGCAGGGTCTCCGGATGAATCGAATCGTCCGTGTGTCCGGATATAAACAAGGTCCGCACGGCAGAATGACGATGCCGGACCGCCTCAAACAGTTGCACGCCATTCATTCGTGGCATCACTACATCCGTCACCAGCAGGTCCAGCCGGTCCAGGGACAACGCGAGATTCAGGCACGCTTCCGGCGTATCGGCGGTGAGCGTGTTGAATCCCATGCGGGTCAGCATCATGAGAAGCATCTGCCGCACGGAAGGTTCATCTTCCGCGACGACAACTGTCCATATCAGTTCCGAAGCGTCCTTCCCGGTTATTCCATTACTCATACCCCCTGAAACCTGTTCCTCCGTATCCGACTCCGACCCAGCCATATCGACCGTTTCCAGATCTGGAAGCAGTATCCTGAATGTGGCGCCCTGCCCAGGTTTAGAGTGAACGGTTAAGGTTCCCCCATGTTGACGGATAATGCTATACGCCATGGACAGGCCTAGTCCTGTTCCCTGTCCGGGCTGCTTGGTCGTGAAAAAAGGATCAAAAATCCGGGCCAGGTGCTCTTCCGGTATGCCCACCCCCGTATCACGCACCACCACGCAACCGTAACGGCCGGGAAAAGGCAATCCCGCGAGCCGGGCCTGTTCCAAGTCCATCTCCACGCTGTCCAGTAGAATGGTCAGCACGCCACCGTCTGGCATCGCGTCCACGGCATTCACCACAAGGTTCATGATTACCTGTTCCACTTGCCCACCATCAGCCATGACCTGGATGGGCACGGCAGAGGGCGTGAAAACCAGTTCGATGTTTTCCCGCACCAGGCGCCGCAGCATGGCCATCATCGACGACAACAGGTCGTTAACGTCGATCGCCCGTCTTTCCAGGGATTTACGACGGGAAAAGGCCATAAGTTGCTGAATCAGTTTCCTGGCGCGTTCGGAACTGTGCAGAATCTCCTCCAGGCAGGTATGCGACTCTTCATCCAGGGACTCGTTCATCAGCAGGATTTCGGCATATCCGACGATGGGAACCAGCATGTTGTTCAGATCATGCGCCAGGCCCCCAGCCATCACGCCCAGCGCTTCCATTTTCTGGGCCTGCATCAACTGGCTTTCAAGAGATCGTCGTTCCTGCTCGAGATTTTTCTGGTCGGTCAGGTCCATTCCCACCGAAAGAAATTCCACAATCTTGCCCCGCTCATCCCGTATCGGCATGTTGCACCATCGGATCCATACCTTGCTCCCATCCTTCTTTACGCAGGTATGTTCATTTATGCGGTACGCGTCCGGGTTCGCGAGAATCTCCACGGGAAGGTTACGCAAATTCCGGCCCGTTTCATCCACCTCTGGAAGCAGGGTTTGCGTGAATGGTCTACCAAGCACTTCTTCAGCCGCGTAGCCAAAAAAACGCAGGCCGTATTTGTTCATGTAAGTCAAACGGCCGTCCGGGGTCCACCGGTCAATAATCCCCGGCACCGAATCAACGAGTTGCCGGTACCTCTTTTCGCTTGCCCGCAGGGCCATTTCAGCGGCCACGCGCAGGCGCGATTCCACCAGTAATACCCCCAGCAACAAGCCACCCAGCGGATAGAGCGTCAGCGTGGGCAGGGCAATATGTTTAATCGTGGTCCATCGAACCTCACCCGGTAGGAGCGTGGTCATGCACAGCATCACGCCATGTACCGCCCACTGCAGCATGGCAAGCCGAGCGTAAAATCGATAGTCTTGGACCGTATCAGCAAAGCGATTGAAAAAGATGGAGCCCAATAACCACGACTCAAAAATTACCCCAATGCCCATGTATACGCCCGGACCGCCAATGTGCCACCGGTATACCGCGGCCATAAGTGCCGCGATCCCCCCCGCGGCAGGACCCGCAAAGGCTGACGCCAGGCTCAACACCACGGATCGCCCATCAAAAACCAGACCCGGGCCCAGCCTAACGGGAGCAGCCATACCGGCAACCACGACCACTCCATACAAAAGGCCGGGGAGGATTACCCGGGAAAAATGGTTCGAAAGGCTCCCGCGCGAAATACGCCGCATCAACAGCCCATGCGCCTGTGTCAGGGCAATCAGGAGGGAAATGTTATAAATGAGGCTTATCGAGAATGAAAATAAACCACCATCTCCTGTCCATGGCATCGATCCGCGTCCTTTCCAGGCCAGTGGGTTTACGTTCCATCATCCTTGACGATCAATTGCGAGGGCCCACCAGATCCCGCCCGGCGCTCGTAACAACCCTTTCCCACGCGCGCGTACTTGGTAAATCCAAGCTGTTCGACATGCTGATCGCTGAGCATCTGGGAAGCCACCCGGCTGTTGCCCCACCCCGCGATATGGGGAGCTGAAAATACCCGTCGTACCGGGCGGCCCGTTTTGGGATCGTAGGTCAGCGGCGGCTCGTTCATGCCGTGAATAACTTCAATCAACGGGCCGTCGCTGCCGTCTTCATTGATGATCTGGTACGTGTACCTGGGCATGGGGACGGCTCCTTCCTCACCTGTGTAGATACCCCTATAATTATACCCGCAAAAACACAATCTGGCGAGGAAAAACCTGAACGCTTATCCCATACAACTATTGATCAAAAAAACATATTCCCTGGGAGAAAACTTCGCCGGCCAGCAGACGGTCAAGCCAGACGACCGCCTCCGGCCTGTTTCCGGAAGCCTTCAACAACTCATCCCGCAGGCGAACAGCCGATCCGCCGTCTCCCAGGGCAACCAGGCAGCGAGCCAGGCCCTGCATTCCCGGAAGCAGCGTCTCTTTGCGGGCGGCCAGTACCGCGTAATGACCGGTCGCCTCCGCAAACCGCCCCATCTTTTCGCATACCCCGGCCAGTGCCAGCCGCAACTCCATTTCCGGTACCCCGCCCGATCCGGACCCGGCAATACTCTGCAAAGCCAGTACACGGTTGTAATGCCGCCGGGCCCCGGCCCAGTTCCGTTTCAGGTCCTCGTAGGTCACCGCGAGGTTATAGTGCACCCGGATAGAATAGGGATTTTTTGCCAGGGTATCCCGAAAAAGGGTTTCGTTATCACGCCAAACATGATTCCGTTCAATGGTTAAAAAACCAAGATACACGGAAAAAATGCCCGTAATAATAAAAAGAGAGGCTTTCACCCATCTGTAACGGCAGAGCAACCACAGCGTCGCCACCAGCGCCAGCCAGAAACCAGCCATCGGCACATACATCCAGTGTTCCGCCATGGGAGCGTTCAGGGGAAAAATACCGGAAATGGGCAACCAGGCAGCCAGAAACCAGAGCATGCCCACTACTGGAAGATACCAATGCCTCATCCAGCCAAGAATAATCGAAATAACTATAATTAAAACGAAAAACCACCCAATAACACCGTAAAACATCGGAACGCCATCCAGGGAGCGTTCCATGTGAAGGCCCACCGGGTGAAACAGCAATCCAAGATACAAGAAAAAGGACTGGCCGGTTTCCAGCAGGCGCATTCCCAGAGCCTTACCGGGGCCACCCACGCCGGATTCCGCGAAACGTAGCACCGTGCTTCTCAGAAAACCGTAGCATATCAGAATACCCGCCACGGCCCCCGTAATGATTACGGCATGTGGACTGAATAACCTGAACGGGGTATTGCCGTGGTCGTCATTTCCTTTTTTATCAAAATATACAAAAACAAGCAAAAAAAGCCATAAAATTGGGAAGATAAAAGAAGATTCCTTGCTCAGTAGGGCCAACGTAAAAAACAGGGGGGTAAACCCCGCGTAAAACCAGGAAGACCGGGTAACGGCAACCACACCGGTCAACAGTCCGGCATACATGAACGCCGCGCTCATCATGTCGGCCCGACCACTGATATAGGCCACCGCTTCGGTGTGCAGGGGATGAACGAGATATATCAGGGCAGTCAGGAACGCAAGCACCTCGGGTGCCCCCAACCGCAACAGCAGCAGGTAAAAGAGACATCCCGCCAGAACATGCCAGAAAATATTGGAAAGATGAAACCAGAGGGGAGAAAGATCCAATGGCGGGGTAAAGTGATCCGGGTCCGGCCTGGGCCCGCCACTCAGCCAGTAATCCAGCATGAAACTGGCGGAAACGAGGGGGCGGTAGAAATTTCCCTGGCCGCGTCCGAAAGCGTGCTGGTCCTCCTTAAACAACTGAAAAAAACTGGCCGGATCCTGAACATGCCGGTGCAACAGCACCGAGGAAGCGTCATCCCATACCCACTCGCCGTCAAGGGTATTGAGATAAACCCCTGTTCCCGCCATGCCAAACAGAAACAGGGGCAGTAACACCCTGAGGCTCATACGCGGACTCAGGCCCCCTGCCGGGCTCGGGGTCCCTCAACCTGCCACACGTAGTTCACCAGTTTATACTCGATTTCAACGGCCTGCTTGTTGCCGATGATCCGGACCACCCGGAGCAGGTTCTGGGTATTGGGCGCGTCACCTACCTTTGCGGGGGCATAAAATTCCTCTCCTTCCCGCACTTTGTAGGTCTTTTTCTCGCCGGTAAGGTTGTCCGTGGTGGTCAGGAAGATGAACGTGTCGTTGCCGCTTTCCATGAACCCTGTAACTTCAACGTTAGGTCGGGCCAGCATCAGGTCGGCTTCTTGCTTGGTCTTGGCATAGCGGTCACTCCCTGGCTGCAGGGCTTCAAAGACGAGGCAGCCTGCCTTGACCTTACGCCATTTATTGGCTTCCTTGTTTTTTCGGATGCATTCTTCCACGTCCCGGATCAGCATGTTCAGCGCCTGCCTACCATTTTCCGTCACGGACTTGGAGGCCTTGATGGTTCCCGCCGTGCTGACCAGCGACGGAATCATGCTCAAGTCCATGGGCCCCTCATTGAACAGCGGGGACAGCGAGGTCTTAATCTCTCCGTACTGCTGCTCCGGCGTGGGCTCTGGGGGAGGCTGATTCTGAGGCGGGGGAGGGGGAGGGGCTGGCTGAGAACACGCCGCCAGTAATCCGAGCACCACCAGAATCGGCAACAGAAGGTTCCGCATGGCATGACTCCTGTTTTACGATACTTGAAAGAACCGGGGAAATGCTACCACACTTTACGGAAAGGCTACAACCCGCCTTTTTCCCGATTCAGCCGATAGAGGAACGCCAGCACCTCCGCGACGGCCTTGTAAAGATCCTCCGGAACTTCCGTATTCACTTCCAGCAGGCTCAGGGCTCCCACGAGGTCCGGATCCTCATGAACGTGCACGCCGTGTTCCCGGGCCAGGGCGATGATCTTTTCCGCGAGTACACCCGCACCCTTGGCGGTAAGCCTGGGCGCGCGGTCCGACTCGGGATCGTACCGCAACGCCGCGGCCCATTTTCTCCGCGCGCGACGACGCTTGAGTTCTTCGCGCGAGCGCGACGTATCAGGCGACGACGGTTCTTCCGGGTTCATGACGTGGCTATCCACTGAGGGTTATCGGGCGGAGGGCCCGTAACAGGCGCGCGGTTTCCGCCAGCCGGTCGCCATTCCACGGTTCTACTGAAACCTGAACCCTTTCATATCCCAGCGCGCGCAGACCGTCCCGCAACTGGTCCGCGTGGCGGGCCAAAAGTTCCCGGGTGGAACCCTCCGCGCAACGGATCCGGCAGGCGCAATATCTCTCCGTTCCTTCTTCACGGGCTGTCATGCCAACCCACACGTCGCCCAGCGCGCTGAACGAAAGATCCAGTTCAAGGGTATGGCGAGCCCCTTCGGACGGCGCGCGATGCCCCCCACCGCGATTCCGGTCTGGCATCCAGTGAATCAGCGCGTGGTGTAATCCCGGAATCATCGAACCGGAAAGGTCAAAAAAACGATACGGCAGGCGTTCCCCATGCAGATGCTGCAGGGCAGCGGCGTCACCATGATCGAGCGCAGTGGTCAGCGCCTTTTCCAGGCGATGTCCCCGCCCCGTTTCCGAGGCCCAGGAAGTCAGTGTCCGTTGCTGCCGCAGGATCGCCACCAGTTGACGGATCGTGGCCCGTAAGCCGGAAAGCGCATCCTGCATATCAACTTCTCCCTTCACGACCGAGGCCAGCACCTTTTCCGCCAGGTCGCCGCCGGGCGCGTTTTTCAGCAGGGTCAGCACCCGATCGGGAGAGGATACCTCTTCCGAATCCTCCGGCGCGTATAACGCCATGAGCGTTGCCGCCTCGGGAGAGAGCTCCAAGCCGTCCCGTGATGCCTCCCCCAGCAGTGTCAGCAGTTCGCGCGTGGAATTCCCAAACTCGCGACGGGCCAGAAACAACGTGATCAGTGCTTTCACCACGGCGTGGTCCAAGGGCACGCGGGGCGGCAGGAGAGCAACGACACGTTCCGCGTCGCCAACCAGATCCGCGGCCAGCGTGCCGAGAACCTGTCGGGCCAGTTGAACGATCGGGGTTTCCCCCGTGGATTCCCTGTCTCCCCCGACCTGTAACGCGCCTGTCGCGGTCCCTTTCTCCGGGTAGGTTGCCCTGGAAACCGGCATATCGGCGGGATTAAGTGGCATCCCCGGCGAAAGAGCGGGCCGGACCGCTGACGACACCTCCGTGTCCCCGGACATCGCGCGAGTTGCCATCGAGACGTTGGAAGAACCCGTCGGGATCACAGCATGCCCACCATCCGGGCGGCCTGCCCCTGGCAACACCGGCAAGGGTTTTCCGGAGGTTCCAGGCGTTTCCATGGAACCACCGGCTGGTTTCGCGACAGAACCACTCAACGACAGCAGGACACCTTGCTTATCGATGCCGGACGGAAGGGTAGGGGACGCGTCCGCCATCGGGGTAATCTTCAGTTGGCTTCCCCGGGGAGTACCCGCCAGTTCCAGGACCACGCGCTGTCCGGCGTTTAACGGCACATTGTCCGGTAACGGGAGTTTCAGCGCGTTGCCCACCATCACGAAACGACTGTCCCTCTGAACGACAACGACGCCCTCAAGGCGCGCGCCGGACAACAGCACTCGAAGCGTCGCATCCGGCAACTGGAACGGGACACCGCCGGGTTGCTGTATCACCTGGAAAGGGTCCATGATTCAGGTTCACTCGCCCCGGGGCAACCGGGCAAGGCTGAGCATCAGCCGTACCTCGCCCCGTCCGATACCCAGTTCCCGGGCAATGGCTTCCTCGCTCATACCGGCCGCCCGGTACGCCGCGACCCGGCGTTTGAGCGTTTCAAACGCCCGTTGATCACCATCCCCGGCATCCGCGTTCATGGAAGCACCCTGTTCAGGCGCTTGGATCGGGGCGGTTTCCAGGGATACATCGGGCGGATGGTCTTCTTCCGGGGCCAGGTCCAGCAATTCCTGAAAGGCCTGCCTTACCCTGTGCCATCCTTCCGGGTCAATGCCCTCTGGAGGAGATGGTTCCGAAGGGACAACGGTCTCCTTTTCTTCCCGAATCTCCGGCGCGACCTCCCGAGTCACCGGTCCCCCCGCGGGAACACCGGAAGTATCCGCTGGCTCCAGGTGAACGAACGCCCGGCCCCTGTCCATGGCGCGCGCCGAACTTTCACCGTCCCGCGCCGCCCCGGACAAATCGACCGGCTGCCAGGGTTCAACCGGTTTCCCGGATACCACCCCCGTTCCCGCGAGATCTTCCAGCGGACCGGACGGGACCGGCCCCGTTACCGTCTCTGCCGGACGGATCACCCGGGTGGGCGATACCGACGCCGTTTCACCCGATGGCTTCTCTGCCTCGGAACGCCCCGCAGGCCGCGGTTTGAAGGCGTTATCCGGGCGTGGGGAAGATGCTTGACGTTGCGCGGCCTGTTCCAGTTCGCCGAGTTTATACTCCAGCGAGACGATCCGTTCCGCGAGCTTACGCTGCCGTTCGTAGAGATCACGGGTCCGGGCTACACTTTGTTGAAGAATATCCTTAACGATATCCACCCGCGCCTCGACTTCCCGGGAAAAATCCGCGGCCAACCGCTTGTTTTCCGCAATAACCTCGCGGATGCTTTGGAAAAGGATGGACAACTCGGCCAGTTCCAGCCGGGCCTTGCGCAGGCGTGCCCGTTCCACCCGTTCACGGCGCCAGTACCATTGAGCCAGCAGGACAAAACAGAAGATCGCCGCGCCGCTCGCGGCGGTGAAAAACCAGAACAGCGCCTGCTGGAGGGTCATAAGGCCCCTCGCTCCGCGTCCCCTGGTCCGGGGTGTATCTGCCGGTCAGATGGACACATCAAAATGGTGGGGGGGCTCTTCGGCCCCACTGGATGGCCGCGTGACGTCCGGCTCCTGCTCATGTTCTGACTGCTGTTGTCCCTTTTTGCGTTCCCGCTGCTCCGTTTCGTTCCGGAACGGGGCCCTGCGGCGGGTCTCCCGATCTACGGCGGGTTCCTGCTGTTCGGGGCGGTTGACGGTAGTTTCCCGGCGGATCTGTTCTTCAGCCTGCTGGGTTACCTGCCGGGCCTGGGCCATCATTGCCGCGCGGTCCTGCGCTTCCTGCACGCGCTGGACGGCGTGGATACGCATGAACTCCGTGTTCGGATCGATCGGCTGCGGCATCAGGTGGTATCCTGAACGACCTTTCGCAGGGCTTTCATGGCTGCGCTGTGAATCTGGCACACCCGGGACTCGGTCACGTTCATGACCATTCCGATTTCTTTGAGGGTCAACTCTTCGTAGTAATACAAGTTTAGCACGATCTGCTGCTGTTCAGGCAGTTTCAGGATGGCTTCCACCAGTTTTTCCTGCCTTTCCCGCCGCTGGGCCGCCTTCAGGGGATCCGGCGCCGCGCTGTCGCTCAGCACTTCCACTTTCCGGGTCAACCGGGAGCCATCCTCCTCATCCATGATGTAGTCGTCCAGGGACAGCACCTGGGCCGTCTGCAACTGGGCCAGGGTCTCTTCAACCTGTTCCTCGGACATGCCTAGTTCCTGGGCAACTTCCCGGATGGAGGGCTCACTGCCCTTGGCGTGGCGTAATCTGTCCCGGCAGGCCGCGATCCGGCGGGCCAGGTTCCGCAGGGAGCGGGGTGCCCAGTCCAGGGTGCGGATCTGGTCAATGATCGCGCCGCGGATCCGGATGGTCGCATAGGTGGAAAACTTGACCGGCTGGGAAGGATCGTACTTTTCGATGGCATCCAGCAACCCCATGATGCCCCAGCCGACCAGGTCGTCCATTTCCACGCTGGAAGGCACGTGAATCGCCATGCGGCCCGCCACGTAACGGACTACCCGCATGTGATGCATAATGAGCGCTTCCCGGGCGCGCTGATCGCCTTCTTCCCGGAAACGACGCCAAAGTTCCTTTTCTTCCGCAGGATTCACCGCAAGCTCTCGATCCGTTCCCTGGGACTGACAATCTCGGTTATGCGCAGTCCGAATTTTTCATCCACCACCACCACGTCCCCCCGGGCTATCAACTTGTCATTCACCAGCAGTTCCACTGGTTCGTCTACCAGGTGGCCGACATCGATGATGGATCCAGGGCCCAAGTTGAGAATCTGTCCCAGCGGCATCAGCACCCTTCCCAGGCGCACCTGCGCCATGAGCCGGATATCCAGAATCCGCTCCAGGTTCTGCGCCGTCGCCGGCGAGTGGGTTTCAAAGCCACCGCCCAGGATGTCTTTCATTTCCGATTCACTCAGCATGCGTTGCTTCTCCTGCGGCCGCGTGGCCCCGGGCACCAGGTCTTCCATGGTGACACTGACGACGGAAACGCCTTCACTTTCCGGAAATCCCCCGGCTGAAAAGGTAAAACGACTCCAGGTGGCTTCAAAATCCATCGCCGACATCAGGTCGGCAGTCCCTTTTCCCGTGTCGTCCACGGCGATATCCTGCAGTTGAACCACGGGGCGGCCGAATTCCTGCATCAGGGAGGTCACGCCACCTCCCAGCATGGGATCTGCCAGTTCCAGCAGCATGGCCCGGTCCGCCTCGGTATACGCCCGGCTGGCCGTCACGTCGCCCCCGCCGACCAGATCGGCGACGCGCGCGGCAACGGCCGGGGAAAACATCATGGCCACGCCACCAATGTCCCCAGCCACCCGGGCCCGCAAACAAACCGGATATTCCCGGAACAATGTTTCAATGGCCTGCTGATCAAGAGGTAGGGGAGGATCAGCCTGAACCGTGAAGGGCGCGCCTCCCATGGATTGCAACACGTCCATGGCCCCTCGAACGAACCCCCGGTGCAAGGTCTGCGCCGCGCTGACGTTCATCGTGTTTCCTCTCCACCGAGTTTTGTGCTCATCCCGTTCCTTCATCAATCATCCGCAAATCCGATCAACTGGATCGCACTCTGTTCCCCGCGCCGGCCGGGAATGGCAAAAAACCGACGATGCCCGCCCACGAACACGGCCACTGGATCCTCCGGAGACGTGTTCAATTGGACTATATCCCCCTCCTGCAGTTCCAGCAGTTCCTTCATCGCCAGTTCGGCATATCCCAGCACGGCGTCCACGGGTACCTCGGCCTTCGCCACGATCTTTTCGATGGCCGCCCGGGTAACCGCCTGCACCTCCGGTGACAGGGGACGGGTGAAATGGGCCTGTTCCGAGATCTGGTTCAGCACGGGAGTCAGTACCATCAGGGGAATACAGAGATTCATGAACCCGGTGTTTTCACCGATGTGCACCTCGTATCCCACCAGCACCACCATTTCACCGCCCGCGACGATCTGGACGATCAGCGGGTCGTTTTCCTGCTGGACCACGGACAGTTCGAACTCGACCAGTTGCTCCCAGGAGCGCCGCAATCCCTGGAGAATCATCTGCACGATGCGCAGGATGATCCGGTTTTCGATCTCCGTGAGTTCCCGGCCGGTTCCCAGCATGATGCCGCGTCCGCCAAGCACCCGGTCGATGATCGGAAAGATCATGTTCGGGCTGAGTTCAAGTACGGCGTTACCTTCCAGGGGACTCATGTCGATGATGGACAGGGAAGTGGGGCGGGCAACGGACAAGATAAACTCGTCATAGGTCAACTGGTCAATGGAGATCAGGTCAAACCGGACCACGGTGCGCAGGTAAGGCGGAAACAGGATGCTGAGTTCCCGCCCGAAGGCCTCAAACAGGCTTTGCAGCCCCTTGAGTTGTTCCTTGGAAACTCGTTCAGGGCGGCGGAAATCATAGGCGGTCATCTTTACCACGGTGCCCGGCGTGGCCTCCACCTGGGCTTTCTCAAGATCCACCACCTCCCCCGCTGTGACCGCGCTCAACAGGAGATCAACTTCATCCTGGTTAAGAATTTCCGCCATTGGCGAACTCCTATCGCGCCACTATCCGCAGTATATCACAGCGTTTTTTCCTTCCCGAGACGGACAAATTCAGCATCACCTGATTTTACCGGATTATCGCAAATTTCTTTACAAAATTGTAAAATTTTGCGCCCCTCCGCGCCTGTCAACCCGACTGGGTATCCTATCGTTTCAGTTGGTGACCTCGATAAGTTGAAGCGTTAAGTCACACTTAACACCGACTGCCTCCCCTGTTCCGGGGCGCGGACCTCCTCCCTCCTGTCCTCCGCACCTGTCCGCGCCCCACTCTTTTTATCTGGGGCATTTTTCCCCAGGGAGCGTATCCCCAACGCTGGACCGGCGCCATGACGTATACTGACGTTTACTGACATTACCCAGTGAATGGGACCTTCAGGTCCTCGCGCGGATACAATCCGGAAAAATATGGACAATGCCCCACGCCAGAAACATTTCCCGACCGGCTGGTACCGGTATTATAGCCACTGTGTCGCGCTGGTCGTGCTGACTTTGACCCTGATGTGGGTGGGCGAGCAGGCTTTTTCAGGCTGGACCGGACCGGCTGCGTCGCTGTCAAACGATCTTTACATTCCATCGGCCATGCTCGCGGCCGGGCGCGGATTTCACAACGCTCCCGCCCATGACTCGTCCGAATTTTCGGATTTCCTCCAGTTCAGGCAGCCTGCGTTGCGCGCGGAATCCCTCAAATCGTTGCCTGCCTCGCCCTTGGATGTCTACCAGGCCTACCACCCCTATCTGTTATGGACCGTCGGCGCGTGGTGGCGTTTTCAGGGGATTTCCTGGGACGCCTTCAAGCGTCTGTCCCTGGGATTCCTGGTGCTGACGGCCTGGATAACCTATGGGCTCATGACGGTTTTTCTACCCTGGTGGATAGCCCTGCCCCTGACGCTCTTCGCCATGACGTCCCCCGGCATGCTGTTCACCGTACGATACCTCAGGGACTTCGCCAAGGCGCCTTTTATCCTCGCGGTACTATGGGCCGCGCTGGTTTTCGTGAAAAACGGCCGTCGTGGCCAGCACGCGCTGCTGTTCGCCGCCACGGCGGGACTGCTTACGGGTATCGGCCTAGGTTTCCGGCGAGACCTGATCGTGTTTTTGCCACTCCTGGCGGGTATATTGTTTGTCACGCCCCTTTCCCGTGACATATCTCTTCGGGAACCGTGGACCCTCAAAGCGTTCAGCGTGCTGATTCTGGTCCTGCTTGCGGGGGTATCCGGCTGGCCCGTGTGGCGAGCGTTTAACGCGTCCGGCAGCCTGGCCGATCATGACACCCTGATGGGTTTTGCTACCAACGGCGATGTCGAAATGGGCGTTCTCCCAGCATCCTACGAAAAAATCCCCCCGTTAAATGACCTGTACGTGTCCATCTGCGCGATAGTCCACGACAAAGTTAACGATCCCGCCACGCTGACCGAACCGGTTTTTCCCTTCGTGATATCCTTGTATCCCGATGCGTCGGCGAAAACCCGGCTGATCCGGCATTACCTGGCCTGCTTTCCCTGGGATACCCTTGTCAACCGATGGATCGCGGCCGCGTGGACCCTGGCCGCCGGAGGAAATCCTCACGTTTCTCTAACGCTGGCCCGGGTGGAAAATCTCGGTCCCCTTCTGGGCTGCCTGGCAGTTGTCCTCCTGGTGTTTCACCATGGAACCCGGGGCGTGCTGATGGGGTTACTGCTTTATGGTTTTCCCGGCTACACTTCGCTCCAGTTTTCCATGCGCCACGTGTTCCAGTTTTCTTACCTGCCGTGGCTGTCAGCGGGCATATGCGTTTACCAGGCGATCCGCTGGATGGCCAATCGCCAGAGTGTCCGCGAGACCTCTCCCGGCACGGATTTCAGCGGCGCGAATAAGAAACTGGTTATCGTGCTGGCCATGGGCGGTATCCTGCTGGCTGGCGCGGCGGGAGCCCTGCACGCCTGGCAAAAATATCATGTTCAGCGGATGGCATCGAGCCTGCGCGCGGCCATCGGCCCGGAAATTCCGTACCTGAAAGACCCTTGGGATTCCCTTACCCTGTTTATTCCCTCCGGGGAGTCCTTGCCTCCGGACCGGGTAACGGCGTTTTACGGAACCGCCCCGGACACACTGATGATGACGTATCGCGTGGCCGCCTTCGACGCCGGCGTGCCTCCCTGGGCCGTGCACCTTGTCTACGAGGACACCCGGGGATGGGAGGGCTTCAGCGTACCCTTGCGGCTCTACCTGCCCGACTGGCAGAACAATCCGTGGTACTTGTGTTTTCCGGTCTACAATGCCCGACAGGGGAAAGACCTGGTCCGTTTCGTCGGAACAGGCGTCGATAAACCCTTTGAAACGAAATTCCTCGGGTTCCGGGAGATCCCGTTCTCCATGATTCCTCCGGAAGTTCTTACGCTTGTCATGGCCATTCCAGCGACTGGCTCCCAGGACGGATTTCTGGCCACCCAGGGAATCAGCACCCTGTTTTCCGGAAATCGCGACCATCCCGGATGGGTAACATGCCAACCCCGCATGGACATCCATGCCGATCTCCAGCGGGTAACCTCGCTGCTCGCGGAACAACGATACACGGAAGCCGGGGAAATCATCGACACCTGGTCACGAAAATGGCCTTCCAGCCTGACCTGGCACCTGGCAGCCGCGCGGCTTGCCCTGCAGACCGATGGCATAACATCGGCCCGCGCGTTGCTGGATGCCTACCTGGCCCGCTACGGGAGCGCGAGCGACGCCAACCTTATACGCGCGCATTTCCAGAAATGGCTGGACGCGCCCGACGGGGCCGAGGTGCCCGCGCGCTGATCATTCCGCGTCCGGCCCGGCTGTACCGTCTTCAGTCGGGGTATCCGGAGGGAAAAACAGGGACCATACCGCCAGGTCCCGCTTGAAGGTGGGTACCTTGTCCGGCTCCAGCCGGTGCCCCACGCGCCGGGCGGGATTACCTGCCCAGATTTCGAGGGGCGCCACATTCCTGTTAACCACGCTGGCCGGACCGATCACCGCCCCCCGACCGATGGTCACCCCCGGCATGATATAGCACCGCGGACCGATCCAGCAGTCTTCCTCAATCGTCACCGGCCGGGTAATGTGAGGCGTAAGCCGCCAGTGCACGTCCGTGCCAAAAAAAAGATGGTTCGTGTCGCGGATCACGCAATACGCGCCGATGTAGGCGCCCGCGCCTACCGTAACGGCCTCGTTGGCCTGCAGCAGCACATAGTGATCGATCACCGCACGGTCGCCGATCCGGATAACACCGTGCTTGTGCGCCCGGAACACCAGGTTATTGCCCAGCACGCACGCCGAACCCAGGCGTACATCGCCTTTTACCTCCAGACGATGTCCCTCGAAAACGCATCCTTCGCCCACTTCCCGGAACATGCGGCGCAAGCGGGTAAGGAGCCATGATTGCCACCATTCTATCATTTTACTTAGCATGAATATTTCTCACGTATACGTGACACCTTCAGGGGCTCCCGCCGCTGAAAAATTGCATCCCGCGGCAACGGATCATTACCATAACACAGGGCTGAATGATACCCGAAGGGGTATGATGTTTTCCCGCGCCGCGGTCCACGAGAAAGGATCCATTCGTGAATCACACGCCATTGCAACAGTATCTCGCTTCCACGCCACCCGAACGAATCAATGCCGTCATGACGACATGGGTGGCCAACCTTTCCCAGGTGGGAGCGGTCGCGCCATCGGTGGCGGCCGCCATCGTGCGGGAACTGGCCGACCAGCGACAGTACCTGAAATTGATCGCCAGCGAAAATTACTGTTCGCCGGCTACACAGTCTGCCATGGCCAACCTGCTCACGGACAAGTACGCCGAGGGTATCCCTGGACAGCGGTTTTATGAAGGTTGCGACAACGTGGACACCATCGAAGCGTACGCGGCCGAACAGGCCCGGCAACTTTTCAACGCCGAACACGCGTACGTGCAGCCCCACAGCGGGGCGGACGCCAACATGGTGGCATACTGGGCGGTGCTGACCGCGCGGGTGGAGTCTCCCGCCCTGGCGAAACTGGGCGAAACCAACCCGGCGGCCCTGGGCCATGAACAGTGGGAACAGGTCCGGGCGGCCCTGAACGGCCAGCGGCTGCTGGGCATGGACTATTACTCCGGTGGCCACCTCACCCACGGTTACCGCCGCAATCTCTCCGCCAAGATGTTCGACGCCTACAGTTACTCGGTCAACCGGGAAACCGGGCTGCTCGATTACGATGAGATCGCGCGGATGGCCCGGGAGATCAGGCCGCTGATTTTGCTTGCGGGCTACAGCGCGTATCCCCGGAAAATCAATTTCGCGAAAATGCGCGAAATCGCGGATTCCTGCGGCGCCGTGCTGATGGTTGACATGGCGCATTTCGCGGGGCTGGTAGCCGGCAAGGTGTTCACGGGCGACGAAGACCCGGTCGCGCACGCGCACATTGTCACTTCGACTACGCACAAGACGCTCCGTGGGCCGCGCGGGGGGATCGTGTTGTGCAAGAAGGAATTTGCCGAGTTCGTGAACAAGGGATGTCCCCTGGTCTTGGGGGGACCTTTGCCCCACGTGATGGCCGCGAAAGCGGTCGCGTTCACGGAGGCCAATACCCCCGCGTTCCGGGAATATGCCGCCCGTATCGTGGACAACGCGCGAAACCTTGCCGAGGCCCTGCAACGGCGGGAATTCACGATCGCCACGGGTGGCACGGACAATCACCTGATGTTGGTCAACGTCAGTGCCAGTTGTGGACTGACTGGCGCGCAGGCGGCCGGCGCGCTTCGCAAGTGTGGCATCACCCTTAATTTCAACTCCCTGCCCTACGATCCCCATGGTCCGCTGATTACCAGTGGCCTGCGCATAGGGACGCCAGGCGTAACCACGCTGGGCATGGGCAGGGAAGAGATGGAAGAAATCGCGGACATCATTCGCGTCACCCTGCGCAATACCCGCCCCGCGATACTCGCGGAAGGCCCCCAGGCAGGAAAACCCAGCAAGAGAAAGTTCGAACTGGATCCCGCCGCGGAGATGGAAGCAAGGTCCCGCGTGCGCGACCTGCTAAACCGGTTTCCCCTGTATCCTGACCTGGACCTCGACTTTCTTCTTAAGGCGTTTCCAGAGCCTACGGGGAACAACGCCTGACACCGGAGACGATAGATGCGGGATCCGCTAGATAGTATTTTCGGCTCAATTATCCATGAATCCAGATCGGTGGACCTGCCCCAGACAAGTGCCCGGCCCGTTGTTCCCAGTGAACAAATCCACCTGCTGGAACGCCGGATTGATCGACTGGTGTTGCTGTGCCAGGCACTCTGGGAATTGCTCCGCGAGCAGTTGAATCTGACTGACGCGCAACTGGAAACCATCGTCGCGAACGTCGATGAACGGGACGGCGCGCGGGATGGCGCGCAACGGGAACACCCGGTGCGATGCAGCCGGTGCGGGCGGATCAACAGTTCGCGCCGGGACACCTGCCTGTACTGCGGACTGGAATTCCAGCGGGATGTATTCAACCTCTGAAAAGGATGCTTTCATGATCACGCGCGAACAGGTCCTGGAAAAACTGAAGACCATCATTGACCCTGATTTTCGGAAAGACATCGTGTCGTTGGGATTCGTGAAAGACATCCAGATTGAAGGGGGGCGGGTCAGCGTCACCATTGAACTCACCACGCCGGCTTGCCCTGTTCGCGACCGGTTCCGGGAACAGGCCGAGTCGGCCGTTAAATCCATTGCGGGCGTGGAAGAGGCGCGGGTCACCATGACGGCCCGGCAGAACGTCTCCCGCGCGGCAGCCATGCCGGCGGTTTCCCTAGAAGGCGTGGACACGATCATCGCCGTATCTTCCTGCAAGGGTGGCGTGGGCAAGTCGACGGTCGCGGCGTTCCTCGCGCGCGCGATGCAACGGGAAGGCTTAAGGGTAGGCCTGCTGGATGCCGACATTCACGGTCCCTCGATCCCGGCGCTCATGCGGGTTATGATACCGGAGGTAGCCTCGGCCGGGGAGCGTATGCTGCCGGTCATGGTGGACGGGCTGGCCACCATGAGCCTGGGATACCTGATCGGCGACCGACCTGCCATCATGCGCGGACCGATGGTATCCAACTACGTCTTTCAGCTGGTATCCAGCACCGAATGGGGCGCCCTGGACTACCTTATCATCGACATGCCCCCCGGCACGGGAGATATCCAGTTGACCTTGACCCAGCGCCTCGCGTTCGATGGGGCCGTCATCGTGACCACGCCACAGACCCTTTCTCTGGTGGACGTGGCCCGGGGTATTCTCATGTTCGAACGAGTTAACGTGCCCGTGCTTGGCGTGGTGGAAAACATGGCGTGGTTTACCTGCGACCAGTGCGGCAAAACCCATCATCCCTTCGGCCGATCCGTTTCAGCCCTCCGCGAACGTTTCGGCGTCAGCACCCTTGCCAGCCTGCCCATCATGGATGGCCTGCAGCACGCGGCTTCCCGGGACGCCGGAAAAGATATCGCGGCTTTCGCCGAACTGGCGGACGCCGTGCACCGGGCAGTAGGCGTCCGGCGGGTAGCCGGTGAAACGCTCCCCCAGGTGACCGGTGAGCCCGGCTTTATCGTTATTTCCTGGCCTGACGGCTCGATCACGCGTCTGCCCGCTCGCCTGGTTCGCCAGTCCTGCCAGTGCGCCCTGTGCGTCGACGAATTCTCGGGTGACCGGATTCTCGACCCGGCATCCGTTCCGGATGACATCACCGCCACCGAGATCACGCCGCTGGGCAACTACGCGGTGGGCATCACCTGGAGCGACGGCCATTCTTCCGGCATCTTTTCGTGGGAACATCTCAGGGAGCTCGCCAGCACCCGCACCGTGGCGGATTGCGAATGTGGCGGCACGTGGCGGGAGCATCATCCCGAGTCTTCCTGACGCCGGAAGGGACGCACGTCATACATGGCCCCACGCGACACCGATAAGCCGGTAATCGTCCAGTCCGACCGCACCATTCTCCTAGAGGCGGATTCGCCCGTGTACGAAGACGCCCGGGACTGCCTGTCCCGTTTCGCGGAACTGGTCAAGTCCCCGGAGCACATCCACACCTACCGGATCACGCCGTTATCCTTGTGGAATGCCGCGGCGGCAGGCATGACTACCAGTGAAATCCTTGAAGGCCTGGAACGATTCTCCCGGTATGAAATCCCCCAAAACCTGTACGTGGACATCCGGGACATTCTCAGCCGTTGGGGCAGAATCCGCCTGCGGCGGGACGATGATCCGTCCCGGCTGGTGCTCGAGTGCGATGATCCGCTACTGGTGGCCGAACTGCTTCGGCATCGCATGCTGACCCCTTACCTGGTAGGACATGAAAATCGTCGCAGGCTCTTCATCAGGCCCGAGGATCGCGGTAACGTCAAGTCGGCGCTGATTCGCATCGGTTTCCCGGTCGAGGACCTCGCTGGATACGCGCCAGGTGCGCCCCTGGATATTGAACTGCGCGCCGTAACCTGTGCCGGCAAACCATTCAGGTTGCGCGCCTACCAGCAGGCGGCAGCGGATACTTTCCACGCGGGGGGCAGCGAGCGGGGGGGGAGTGGCGTCATCGTGTTGCCCTGTGGCGCGGGAAAAACCATCGTGGCCCTGGCGGCCATGGCCCGGACCCGGGTAAAAACCCTCGTGCTCACCACCAACACCGTGGCCCTGCGGCAATGGAGGGAAGAACTGCTCGATAAAACAACGCTTCAGCCGGAGGATATCGGCGAATACTCGGGCGAGGAAAAAACGGTCCGGCCGGTTACCATCGCGTCTTACCAGATTCTCGTGTATCGCAAGGCCAAAAAGGGGCCTTTCATCCACTTCGACATCTTCGACCGGGAGGACTGGGGGCTGATCATTTATGACGAGGTTCATCTGCTGCCAGCCCCGGTATTCCGGGCCACTGCTTCACTGCAGGCCCGAAGAAGGCTGGGCCTTACCGCCACCCTTGTGCGTGAAGACGGCCTCGAGGAAGAAGTATTCAGCCTGATCGGCCCAAAGAAGTACGATGTGCCCTGGAAACTCCTGGAAAAGCAGGGATGGATCGCCACGGCCGTCTGCGTGGAAATCCGGGTGAGCATGCCTTCCGATGAACGATACCGCTACGCCGTGGCCGCTCCCCGGGACAAGTACGCTATCGCAGCCATGAATCCCGCCAAGTACACGGTATGCCGTGAACTCGTCGAACGACATCGCCAGGATAACGTGCTGATCATCGGGCAGTACCTTGAGCAACTGGACGTTCTCGCCGGCATGTTTAACGCGCCGCTGATCACCGGAAAAACGCCGGTCAGCGAACGCGAGCGCCTCTACAGGGCCTTCCGCGAGGGCGCGGTAAAACTCCTGGTAGTTTCCAAGGTCGCCAATTTTGCCATCGACCTGCCAGACGCGAACGTGGCCATCCAGGTCAGCGGTACCTTCGGTTCCCGGCAGGAAGAAGCCCAGCGGCTGGGACGCATTCTACGACCCAAGGCTGACGGCAGCCTCGCGCGATTCTATTCCCTGGTAACCCGGGACACCTGCGACCAGGACTTCTCCGTGAAACGACAACTGTTTCTGGTCGAACAGGGATACCATTATGAAATCATTGACGATGAGCATCTTTGAACGCGACTGGGGCATGGTGACGAGGGGTAAACCAGATTGGCCCAGAATGTGGGTGTGCGCCATCTGGCTCTGCCTGGCCTGGGGATGTGCCCCGGACCCGTCCGGGGTGGGTAAGCAGTCCACCCCCGACATTCCACCCAATGGTTACACCCGCGTGGTCTCCCTGGCGCCCAGCCTCACGGAAACCCTCTTTGCCATCGGGGCGGGAGACCGGGTAATCGGGGTCACCCGTTTCTGCGCATGGCCCGCCGAAGCGACCCGCCGTCCCCAGGTCGGCGGATTCCTGGACACGAATTATGAGGCCATCGTGGCTCTGAAGCCGGATCTTGTCGTCGCCCTGCCATCCCACGGGGATCATGTAGACCGATTGAAGGCCTTGAACCTGCGGTGCGTCATCGTCTCCCAGACCACGCTGAAGGATATTCTGGACAGCATTCCCAGGCTTGGCGCGCTCACGGATCGAACGGAATCGGCGGAACAACTCGCGCGTACCCTTCAACAACAACTGGAACATGTCCGGGAACTGGTCCGTGATACCTCCCGTCCCCGCGTGCTCCTGTCTTCGGGCCGCAATCTCGCGGATAACAGCCTCAGCGAGGTATACATCGTCGGGCGGAAAAGTTTTCTGAACGACCTGCTGGAAATCGCGGGGGGGGAAAACGCCTATGTGGACCCCTCCGTGGAGTACCCCATGCTGTCAGCGGAAGGCATTATCCGCCTCGATCCGGAGGTCATCATTGAATTCGTGACCGAAGAGGACCCGGTCCGCTATCCTGATTCCATGTACTTGGAACCATGGCATCGGCTGGGCGTGCTGACCGCGGCACAGCATAACCGGATATACCTCATCCGGGGACCCCACCATACCATTCCGGGCCCCTCGGTATGGCAGACTGCCCGGGAAATCGCCCGGCTGCTGCATCCAGACTGGTTCGAGGACGGGGGCGAACCGTGACCACGCCACCTGTCACCGCACTGGAATGTCGGGACATCCGCGTTCTCGCGGGGGACAAAGCCATCCTGGATGGCATCTCTTTCAGTCTCCGGGCCGGCGAATCCCTCATGGTCATCGGCCCGAACGGTTCCGGAAAAACCACCCTGCTGCACGCCCTGCTGGGCCTGGTCCCCGTCGCGTCGGGAGAAATCCTGTGGGATCACTGTCCCCTTCAAAGCCTCAGCCGCCTGGACATCGCGCGGGCCGCGGCCTACATGCCCCAGTTGCCTGAGTGTCCGCCGGGGTTCACGGTGTTCGAATACGTGCTTACCGCCCGGTATGCCCGGCGGCAATCGTGGCGAGGCTACACATCCGGGGACCGGGATATCGTGGACGCCGCGCTTGCCCTGACCGGCATGTCGGGCTTTTCGCGTCGTCCCGTGGTCTCCTTGAGCGGGGGGGAACTTCAGAAAATTCTGCTGGCAGCCGCGGTAGCCCAGGAAACACCCTTCCTGCTGCTCGACGAGCCTGCCTCTTTCCTGGATTACCATCACCAGGTGGAAATCATGGCCCTGGTGGAACACCTGCGACGGGAGCGGAACCTATCGGTCATCATGGTCACCCACGACCTGAATATCCCTTTCCTGGCCGGCGCGCGCCTGCTGGCCCTGAAACAGGGACGCACGCTGTATTACGGCACGGTGACGGAGCTGCCCCGGCAGCGGCCCATGCTGGAATCCCTGTACGACACGCCCTTCCAGGTCATCACAACCGACGACGCGAAATGGTTCATTCACCCGGTGTTTTCCACGCGCGGAGAGGAAAAAACATGACCCGAGCGGCCATCATCGCGCTGGTCGCCCTGGCCGTGGTAATCCTGTCCCCCTGGTGGGGCATGGAACCCCTCAACTGGTCCGTGCTAGGTGATATCCGGGCCCATACTCCCGCGGGAGTCATTTTCTGGCAGATACGGATTCCCCGGACCCTCGCGGCCTTCCTGGCAGGTAGCGCGCTGGCCACGGCCGGGATGGCCTTCCAGGCTTACTTCAGGAATCCCTTGGCCACGCCGTACACCCTCGGGGTATCTTCCGGCGCCGCGGTGGGAGCCGCGCTGGCCATCCGGCTTGGTATTCCCGCGCTGGTGCCGTTTCTCCCGGCGACAGCCCTGTTCGGATTTCTGGGTGCGATGGCCTGCACACTGTTACTGTATGGGCTCACCCGGCTGCGGGGGGGATTCTCCACGCCCGCCCTGCTCCTGACCGGGGTCGCGTTGAGTTTTCTGTTGTCCAGTGTGCTGCTGGCCCTGCAGTACACGTCCAGCCTCCATGACGCCTACCGGTTGCTGCGATGGATGATGGGCGGGGTAGGCATGGTTGGATACGAGGCCGTGCTAACCATGCTGCCTTTCGTGGTCGCGGGGGTGGTAACCATCGGACTTATGAGCGATACCCTGGACCTACTCAGCGTGGGAGAGACGACCGCGATGACCCGTGGCGTGGATGTCGACCGGCTGAACCGGGTGCTGTTTTTCGTCGTATCCCTGATGATCGGCGGCGTCGTGTCCGTCTGCGGCCCCATCGGCTTCGTGGGCATCATGGTCCCGCATACCTGCAGGTTGCTGTTCGGATATCGGCACCGCGTCCTGTTTCCGGTCGTGGCCCTCAGCGGGGGCATGCTGCTGACGCTGTGCGACGGGGTGGCCCGGACCATTATCGCCCCGGCGGAACTGCCGGTGGGCGTGGTCACCGCCCTGATCGGCGGTCCTTTCTTCCTGTTCCTCGTGCTTACCGGCCACGCATCCGACCGTCCCCGCGGCAATTGAGCGTTTATCTGTTCGACGGCAATCCCGTAAAATGAAGATTATGAAACCTTATCGATTGCAGTTAACAGGCGTGGAAGTTGCCATTCCCACGCTGGTGACCGAACTGGTCGAGGCAGGCCGATACGCCCTGGCATCCATCCAGAGCGACCCGGAAACAGCCATTCACGATTTCAGACGGTTCATGAAAATGGCACGGGCTGCCCTGAAACTCGGGCGAAGCGCCATGGATACAGGGGATTTCACGGTTGTGAACTGCCTGTTGCGGGATGCCCAGGGGTACGTATCGGGTCACCGGGATGAAGACGCCCTAGTCGAAATCTGCGCGTTGGCCCGAAAAAAACAGCGGAAACCGGTCGCCCGCCTGCTGGAACAGGTGGAAGAGCATTTGCGGGCGCGAAAGATATCCCTGTCTACACAGGTCATAGGTGTGGCTGGAGATGCCCTCACGCTGACCGCCCAGGCCATCGATCTGCTACGAAATCCCCGTTTCCATACAGTTTTTCCCCCGGAAAAGGTCATCGCTGAGGGTATCCGACGCGGTTACGCGGCCGGACGTCGACATTTCAGGAAAGCCCTTGCCGGCGCGGCCCCCCAGGAAACCTGGCACGCGTGGCGCAAACGCGCCAAGGACACGCGTTACCAGGTCACCTTTGTGTCATCCCTGTGGCCAGCTTATTTCCGAACCTGGGAAGAAGAACTGCATCACCTGACGGACTTCCTGGGACGACAGCGAGACCTGTTCCTTTTGGTCGAACGCCTGCAACAGCCTGAAACGTCCCTTCCCGACGCGACGCCTGAGGCAATCACCACCCTGCTGGAAGCCCTGGAAACCATTCGCCTGGACCAGGCCCGGAAGGCTCTTACCCTGGGCCGTAAAATCTACCTGGAACCGCCAGGGTGGTGGGGGAGGCGCGTGAAAAAACTATGGCGCGCTCGAGACAACCAGGACAACCATGAACATGATGGATGAGATGGGACGGATCATGGCCCTCGACGTGGGCGCCGCGCGCGTCGGTATCGCGCTGAGCGATCCGCTGGGTATCATCGCGTCACCGGAAGGAGTCGTTCCCGCGAAACCCGAGGCCGCCGCGCTGGAACAACTGGTCCGCCTGATCCGGGAAAAAGAGGCGCGCGCGGTGGTCATCGGCCTGCCCCGGCTGACCGGAGGAACCGAAGGGGAACAGGCCCGTGAAACGCGGGAATTCGCCCGGAAACTCCGGAATGCCCTGCCCGCGGACATCCCTATGTATTTCGAGGATGAACGCTTTACCACCACGATGGCCAGGCAGGTCATCCGGCAGAAGGGTGGCAAATCCAGGAACAAGGGTGAAAAAGACGCCATCGCCGCCGCCCATATCCTCCGGACGTTTCTGGATCGTCCTCCTGCCACCCGTCAGCCCTACCAGGAGAACACGCGCGGGGAGGATGACGCGCCATGATCATCCGTCCCTGGTTCTCCGGGAAATTTTTTTACCGGGTTCTGATTGTTGGCGTGGGACTGGTCATATTGGCAAGCGTCGTGGCCGGATGCCTGGGACTGGTCATCCTGGATTACGTGTTTCACTCCGGCTCCCTTTCCGCGGAGAAAAAAGTCACCATTCCCGACGGAGCCACCGGGACGGACGTGGCTACTATCCTGCATAATGAAAAACTGATCGAACACGAATTGTTTTTCAGGCTGGCCCTTCGGATTTCACCGGACAGTCGCCCTATCCGCCGGGGGACCTACCGGTTACGACAGGGCATGTCTCCCATGCGGATCCTGGAAATCCTGCGCGCGGGACCCGAACAGGAAGGGGTAGAACCGGCGTTCCGGATTACCATTCCCGAGGGGCTTTCCTTGACGCAAATGGCCGCGCTGACCCCAGACCCGGAAGCTTTTCTGGCCGCCGCGCGGGACCCGGAACTGATCCAGTTACTGGGACTTCCCGTCTCTTCCCTCGAAGGCTTCCTCATGCCGGAAACCTATTTCTTCGACGCCCCACCGACGGGGCGAGAACTCGTGGAGAGAATGCTGAAACAGTTCCAGAAAAACTGGGACAACCTGACGAAGGATCTGCCATACCTTGCCGGAATGGACAAATTACGGTTGGTCACCGTGGCTTCCATCATCGAAGAAGAATCCAGGGTTCCCGAAGAACGCCCCATGGTCGCCCGGGTAATCTACAATCGCCTCGAAAAGGGCATGCCCCTGCAGATGGACTCTACCCTGCAGTACGCCTTGAACAAGTACGGGGAGCGCATGCTGGACGCGGACAAACAGGTTCCGTCTCCGTACAACACCTATCTGAACAAGGGACTTCCTCCCGGTCCGATATCGTCCCCCGGCCTGTCCAGTATTCGTGCCGCCATTCAACCAGCGGAGGGAAGATGGATTTATTTCGTGTCCAACGCCGATGGTAAAACCCACACCTTCAGCGCGACGGAGGCCGAACACCTGGAAGCCGTGGCCCGTTATCGCCGGGAAATCGCCGAACAACGCAGGCAACTGAACCAGGCTGCCGGAAAAACCAATGGAACCTGAAACACGCGTACACGAGGAAGAAAATCGCTCCCACCGGGCGATCGCTTCCGTAGGGGCCTGGCTGGTCCACCTGCTGACGGCGTCGGGCGCCTTTTTCGGTCTGCTGGCCGTGATGGCGTTACACCTTGGACGTCCCGTGGCCGCCCTGTGGTGGATGGCCGTTACCGTGGCCATTGATTCCGTGGATGGAACCCTGGCCCGGAAACTCCAAGTGAAAAAACGCGTGCCGCAGATAGACGGCTCCCTGCTGGACAACGTGGTGGACTATTTCACCTGGGCGATCGTGCCCGCCTGTTTCGTGTTGATGGGGGACCTCCTGGATCGCCCATGGCACCTGCTGGCAGCGTGCGTCATCGCCGTCTGCTCGGCCTACCAGTTTTCACGGGTCGACGCCAAGACGGGAGACCACACTTTCGGCGGATTCCCTTCATACTGGAACATTCTTATTCTGTACCTTTTTCTCTTTGAACCGTCCCAGGCCGTGACGCTATCCGCAATTTTCATCTGCGGCGTGGCGTGTTTCTTTCCCCTGCGATTCCTCTATCCCAGCAGGACCACCTGGATGCCCCGGATCAACCTCGCGCTGAGTTGGGTGTGGGGGGGGCTGCTGCTGGCCGCCCTGCTGTCCTACCCGGAACATCATCGGTTCTGGGGCAGTATCTCGCTGGTCTACGTAATGTATTACCTGGTAGCCAGCTTGTGGATAACCTGGCACGCGTATCACCTGGCCCATAAAAACGCGAAGCATTCTTGATAAAACTGCTTTCAATCGATTTATTGCGAATTTGAAAAAAATCAGTACAACATATTGAAAATGGCGGTCGTTTTTGTTAAAATTTTCCATGTTCCGGGGCTGCAATGGATCAGGGTCGTGAATATGAAGTGTTATTCATTGCTGGTGGTCGATGATGACTCGCGCTTGAGGGAGGCCCTGTCGCGATGGTTTACCATGCGGGGGTTTCACGTGGACACGGCGGAAAATGGGGAAGTGGCCCTGGAACGTTGCGCTTTGAAACGGTATGACGTAATCACCATGGATCTGGTCATGCCTGGCATAGACGGAGCGGAAACGGCCAGCAGAATCCGCGTGCTGCATCCTGACGTGCCCATTATCATGTTGAGTGGCTACGCGGGAGACGCCGAAAGATTGCATGAGGCCGGTTTCCTGGAAGTCCTTCAGAAACCCATCCGCATGATCGAACTGGAACACAAGGTACGCCAGGCGGTTTCAGAAGGCATTCTTGAGGTCGGTAACGGCTGACTGCCTTCAGGAGACCTTATTTTTTCCCCGCCACGAGGGGGATCAGTTCACCGAAGAAACGGCCCTCACCCTCTTTTATTCTTATCTTGCGATGGCATACATGACACTCGATAATCTCGTCCACTTTCATGTGATCGTCAAGACGGATATAGGTGCTGCAGAACGGACAGGACAGGCTTCGCGACTCCTTGGCATAAAAATCCTGCAGAATGGCGTCAATATGTCCTTTCTGGTAACTCACGATCAGGGCGTCCACGATCTCTGGATCAAACTGCACCCCACGACCTTTAATGATTTCCTTGAAAGCCACGTCAGGGGGAAGGCCCTTGCGATAGGGACGCGTGCTGGTCATGGCGTCAAAGGCGTCCGCCACCGCGATCAGTCGGCCTTCAATGGGTATGTCTTCACCTTTTAAGCCGAAGGGGTATCCTTTTCCATCCCAGCGCTCGTGGTGATATAGGCAGTAGGGAATAAGAGGTTGCAAGACCTTTACGTCCCGTAAAAGATCAGCCCCTCGCTCGGGATGCACTTTCATCTTGGCAAACTCTTCGTCGGTCAAGGGACCGGCCTTGCTGAGAATGGCATTGTCCACGGCGATCTTGCCGACGTCATGCATCACGCCGCCCATGCGGACTTCCTTCAATTTCTCTTCATTCCAGCCCAGTTCCCGGGCGATCGCCATGGCGAAATGGGTCACCCGCCAGGTATGTCCCACCGTGTAATGGTCCCGCAATTCAATGGCGTTCGCCAGCACCACCAGCGTGTCTTCGTAAGCCTGCTGCAACAATTCGAAATACTGGGCATTTTTTATGGCCGTGGCCGCGGGCCCGGCCAGGGCCACCAGCAGTTGAAGATCCGAATCCGTGAACGCGTTCTGCCGGCCGTGGCTGTCCACGTAGATAACGCCAAGGCATTCCGACTGGTGCAACAGCGGTGCGCAAATGGCGGAACGGATGTTATGCGCGATGATGCTGACCCCTGCGCGAAACCGGGAATCGTCGAAGGCGTCGTTGGTAATAACCGCTTCGCCATGCTGGAAAGCCCGGTCCACGATGGTATGACTATAGGAAACGCTCGAACTGGATTCCGCGCATTTTTCGTACGCCGGATACAGGTCATTTTCTTCCGGTTTTTTGAGCAGGATGACGCCGTTGCTCGCGTCCAGCAGGCGAAACACCTGGTTTAGAACGGTTTCAAAAACCCGGCTGAGTTCCCGGGCGCTCGCGATGGCCTCGTTGGCAGCGTAGACCGCCTGGAGACGTCGCTGGATTTCCCGCGCCTCATGATCTGTTGCTGCCTTGCCGGGAATGGTGAAAAACGTCTGGTATACCATCTTCGGGTCTGAAGATTCGAACAAGTCCGTCTCATCTCCAGGCCCAGCCTCCGAAGCCGCTTTTCCGGCAACCAGCGCCTGACGGGCGGAAGAAACCCCTTTTGCGACATCCGGATCATTGAACTCATCGACGGCATGACCGAACAACTGGTCGATCTCATCGTCCGTGTTCGCGAACCGGAACTTGAGTTGCTGGCGACCGATCTGGATGATATCGCCGTTTTCCAGCATGCACTCCGACACCCGGCGGTTACGCACGAACGTTCCGTTTCCACTCCCCAGATCCCGGATCAAAAACCCGTTTTGGGTTCGTATGATCTTCGCGTGCTTGCGGGAAACCTGCATGTCATCCAGTTGGATGATATTGTCCGGGGCCCTGCCTATGGTAATTTCATCCTCGAAAGAGAACGTCTTCCCCTTGAGAGAACCCGTAAGCACCACCACAATGTTCATGATTCCACCGTCGACTCCATTCCAGTTATAAATCCATGATTTGTTATTGTTATACCATGAGTTCCTCGATAAAAACTTCACCGGACGGGAGTTCCCCATGCAGATCATAGACAGAACCGCGATCTGGACCATGAAAGAACATCCTTTCCTGCCGGTGGCCAATCCGATCTACTTCTTCGCGCCCGCCGGCCTGCGGGGTGTACTCCGGGGCGCCTGGAACACGGTAGACCAGGGCCTCGGCCTTGGAATCGTGTTTGGCGACGCCGGGAGCGGCAAGTCCATGCTGTGCCGCAAAATAGCCATAACCGCCCTCGCCTCGCCGGAACGCTACCGGGTTGCCGTCATTGGCAACACCCACTCCGGATGGACCGGTATCGACCTTATCGGTCGGACCGCGCGCCAGTTCGGTCTGCCCGTAACGGGAACCGGGGACACCGCCGAACTGGACGCGCTGTATGATTTTCTGGCCCGGTTGCCCCAGACCTGCCGCGCCCTCCTGCTGATCGACGACGCTCACCTGCTGGTACGCCGGGGAGCGCTGGAGGCGTTACGGTTGCTGGCCCGACTGGAAATGCCAACGCACAAGCCCCTGACGACGCTCTGTTTCGCGCGGCCGGGATGGCTGGAAGCGTTACGGTCCGCCACGGAATATCTTGACTTGGCCGGGTGGACAGCCCGCGTTCCCCCGCTTTCCCGGGAAGACCTGGCCCAGATCATCGACTGGCGGATGAAAACGGCGGAAGTCTCAAATCGGGCGGGTAACGCCCGGTTTGAATTGGATGCCATCGCGGCGATACACGCCTGGTCCCGGGGGCTCATCCGTCCGGCCATCCATGCCTGTCGCCTGACGCTGGATTACGCGATCGACCGAAAACGAACAATGATCGACGGGAGCCTTGCGGTGGAGGCCCTGGCGGAGGACCCCCGGTTCGACACGGAAGCCCGGGAACAACTGGCCATGACCCTCCTGCGGTTCGACCAGGAAAGAACCGGAAGAGGCATCCCCCCGTCTGGGCGCGCTACCGTTCCCGCTGAACCTTCCGACCGTAAAAGTCCCTCGCCAACGGTCGTGCCGGAAGCGCCTTCCCGGGAAGTCACCTCTTCGCGGGATCGGCGGGCGGCGGAATTGCTGCTCAGGGCCGCCGAACAACGCAAAATGAAACGGGAATAACCTGATGAATACCCCCGGACACGACGCGACGAGACTCAACCCGGGCATTCCCCCGGACATCGACCTTCGGGACCCTCGCCAGTTCCTGTTCCTCTCGGGATTCGCCCCGCTGGACGCCGCGTCCACGCTCCCGGAAATGTCCCGCCGGCCGGCCCCTCCCTCCGGCAATTCCATGATCAGCAGCCTGATGGAGGCGGAGATGCTGCTCCAGGAACTGGAGGAACAGCCTAGAGAACCCGAAGAATAGGGGACAGGGGATCAGCCGCCCTTGATGCTGTCCAGTCGGGGCACCGAATACGTGCCGATCAACAACTGGTCCAGAATGCTGACGTCCGTGGCGAATTCCCGGGCCACGTCCAGTTCAATCTTTCCTTCCTTGTACAGTCGGTGCAGGTACTGCTCAAACAGCACCGAGTGAGAAACCGTCTGCTGCATGCCGATACGGATGAGATCGGTATCGCCCTTCAGGATGCCGTCATTGATTGGCTTGATGTCGTTGAAAAGAAATTCCAGCGCGGGGATGCGGCCGCCGCCCTTGCGGGGTACCAGCCGCTGGCAGATCACCGCGCGCAGGCAGTCGCGCAACTGTAAACGAACCAGGTCCCGTTCGCTGGGATCAAAGAAACTCACCACCCGGTTGACTACTTCAGCCGACGTATTTGAATGCAGCGTACTGACAACGAGATGTCCCGTGGCCGCGGCATTGATTGCCGCGCGAATGGTATCGGGGTCCCGCATTTCACCGATCAGGATCACGTCCGGGTCATGTCGCAAGGCCCCGGTAATCGCCTCGCTGAAGGAGCCCACGTCGGCCCCAAGATTTCGTTGCGAAATAATGGATTTCTTGTTGACGTGCACGTACTCCACGGGATTCTCGATGGTGAGAATATGCACTGACCGGTTCGCGTTGATCCAGTCGATCAGGGCCGCCACCGTGGTCGTTTTGCCGCTACCGGTCATCCCGGTCACCAGAATCAGACCCCGGTGCGTCATGGCCAACTGGCGCATCTGCTCGGTTGGTACATTCAATTCTTCAAAGGAAGGAATTTTTTCCGGAAGGAACCTGAAGGTGCAATGTGGAGCTCCATTCTTGATAAACGCGGAAACGCGGGCATAACCTACCCCAGCCTGGTGAAAACTGAAACTGGTCTGCTTGTACTGTTCGAACTCCTCCCAGAATCCAAGCGGGGCAATCTGCCGGACCAGTTCCCGGATCTGCGCGGCAGAAAGGGGACTCAACAACTCGGAATGCCGGGTCTCATTGTCTATCCGGAACACGGGATTGAGACCGGGGGAGAGGTGCAGGTCGCTCGCCCTGTATTGCACCATGGCATGGAACAGCATCTCCACGCTGATGGGATCTATCCGGAAATCGCTACCCTCAGCGTGCCATACTTCGGGTAGTTTTATGGCGATGCTCAGTTTGTTCATCGCCTCCAGAACCCGGGGAGAAAAACTATCTTTCCGCTTGGGACACCAGACGAGCAATCCGCCGTCCTCGTCTTCGCCTAGTTCAAACAGATCCGGAAATTCCGCGGCGATTTTTTCTAGATTTTCCCGTTCTTCCTTCTTTTCGGAATTTAGTCGCAGATGATAGAACTCGAAATCTCCCCGGTAATCGCTCCGCCTCGCTTCGATTTCAAGCCAGTCTGTCCATAAACGGATCGCGCGGGGATTCCCCTCAGTTTTGACGATTACCCCCTCCGTAAGGCGCAGTACGTTACGAACAGTCTGACGCTGCCCGGTGCCCAGTACGAATGACGCCATACGCTATCCCTTATCTCGGCCACGCGCCACGTTCAAGGTTCGCTCATATTGCCCTAATCATACCCGGTCTTCCGGGATGGCGCAAATGGCATCCCCTTGCCCATGTAGATGTGCGATCCATTTTAAGTCACGCGGTTCGGTTTGGCTGGATCTCGTGGATGCCTCTATCCCAAAGAGTATCAGCGAAGCGATTATTTTTCCGAAATGGAAGCGTGTCATTTCGAGCAAAGCGAGAAATCTTCTTCATCGTTACACAATTCTCGCTTTTGAAAAGATTTCTCCTCACTTCGTTCGTCGAAATGACAATGCTCTCCCATAGAAAAATACAACCTCACTTGGAACTCAATACCTAGTCAGATTTTCCAAGTCGTGGTATAATATTTCCAGTAGGGTAATAACAATTCCCTATCCGGCAGGACCGTGGTCCTTTCGGGTAGGACATTGACAGGGGGTTACGCCATGAGCGGTGAGAGGGACCGGACGGGACAGCGGCATGACGCACGGAAATGGCTGGACGCGGGGAAAGATGCCTACAACACCAGGGATTACTGTAAAGCGGAGGTGCTGTTCCGGAGGGCACTCGCGGAAGACCCCGGGTATGGACGGGCGCACTATTATCTAGGCAACACGCTGTATAAGTTGAATCGGCAGGGTGAAGCCTTGGAATGCTGGCAGAAAACGGTCCTTTTGGATCCCAAGTCAGAATCCGCGGAAAAAGCCCGGAAAAAGATTGAAATGATCGACGCGCAGCAGGCCCGGCTGAGCAGCCAGATGGTGCAAGATATCCAGGAGCGCCGGAATTTGCGCCACCCGTGTACTTCGTCATGAAAAGATAAAAAAAGATATCCAGGAGCGCCGGAATTTGCGGCCATAACGCGATTCGTTTGTGTTCCTGATGGAGGGGAAGAATCTTGTCATTTCGACGAACGAAGTGAGGAGAAATCTTTTCAAAAGCGAGAATTGTGTAACGATGAAGAAGATTTCTCGCTTCGCTCGAAATGACACGCTTGCATTTCGGAAAAGAATCGCTTCGCTGATACTCTTTGGGATAGAGGCATCCACGAGATCCAGCCAAACCGAACCGCGTGACTTAACCTTGAATGCACGCGGACTTCTCGTGTCAATCCCACGTAAATTTCACGGTAGCCGTTCCATGGGGATCAATATGAACCGGAACAAAACCGTCCCCCGGCTGCAAAACGCGCAGGGGCGTTTCGTCCATCCTGCACAACCACACTTCCTTGAACGGCCGATCCAGCTTGAAGCCATCCGTGATCGTATCGGGCGTGGGATTCCAGAATCGAATCACCGCGCCCCTGCCATCTTCGGCGGGCTTGATTGCCGTAACCACCGCCACGCCACACTCCAGGCGCAGCAAAGAACGGAAATCCGGCGCGTCCTCCCGCATCGCATGGGCCCTGGGAGGCACCCGGAGTTCCGCGGCCAGCCGGAAGGCCTCCACGGGGTTGAACCTGCCCCCGAAGGGATACAGCGCGTAGGAAAATTTCAGCGGCCCCTGTAACTGGCCATCCTTTTCCTCGGGTTTACCCACCGTTTTCCGGAACGCGCGAAACAGCGTCAAGGCCAGCGGACTTCCGCTCCCGTTCAGGAACGCGTATTCATGTAACCCGCCTCCCGATATGACGACCAGCCCGCCCGAATCACCCGCGACGCCGAAAAAGGTGGTAAACGCCGTCTCGGCGTTCCACCGTTCGTGCCATGTCCCGACCCCTTCCGGGGGATCCGCAGGCCTTTCCACCAGGGCGAAAGGCGTATCAGCTAAAGAACATCTGGCCTGCCAGGGATGAGGAAACAACACCCGCAATCGGTGATCCCGGGCCGAGTTATGCACCACCGTGCGCACGCGAACCAGGGGCTCACCCCGCTGCAGGGTCACCCGGTCCACGATTTCCAGTTCGGTGCCCGCGTCCGACCGGCGGACTTCCTCTCCAAACAGTAATTCCACGGGCACCCGCAGCCGACGACGAACCTCAAACGTCACCCGTAACGGGCCATTCTCAGCGATACCGGTCGTCACTTCGCTTCCATATGAGCGAATGTCCCTGTCATTGAGCACGGGGCCCCACGTCCAGCCGTCGCCGGCGTCCGCCTGGTCCTGGTACTGTAAGCCGCCCTCGTACGCGACACCGGAGGAATGATGCAGCACACTGAGTTCCCCCCGGGTCCCTATGCTGACCCGCAAAATACCGTTATCCGCTTCCATGGGGCTTGTCAGCAACGTTCCCCACGTTCGGGTAGCTTCCATGCAGGGCTCCACGGTCACCGTCGTGTACCCGCAGGATGGCAGATCCACTTCCGCGGCCACTTCATAAAGATCCCCGACCACGGTGTCCTGCCTGCCCAGTTCATTCAGTCGCTTCCGTTCCTGTCGGCGGCTGACGCGCACATGCTGGTAGGGAATTTCCCGGCCCTGCCGGTCGCGTAACCGGAAGCGGTTGAACCGTTCGCCCGTCGCGAGGCCATCCAGAAAGACCGTCTTTGATACCTCCCCAAACTCCGAGGGCATGAAAATTTCGAGGTTATACACGCCTTTCCGATCCTGGGGGAGGGGATTGTGAACCGCCAGTCTTTTCCAGGAATCTGCCGCGGCGGTCGCTCCTGCTACTGTGGCCATGGCGCGCCGTATAATCCCCTCAGCCAGTTGTGCGACCTGGGCAAAGCGATAATGCATATCCCGGTGCACCTGGTCAATACTGCATCCACAGATGGAATCATGAGGATGACACCTCAAGAGGTACTGCCACGCCTTGTCCAGAAATCCCGGGGGTTGCGTGTTGCCCACCATGGTTTCCAGCACGCTGAGCGGTTCAGCCCAGTATTCCAGCAACCCCTGGCAATAATCGTTCTCCCGCTTCACGTCGTACCGGGATGACAGGGTATGGGTTATTAGGTACTGGGCGAAACGGTTAGCGTCCCGGCAGGGCAGGCGCAATTCGCCCCGCCATTCGGGTAACGCGTCCAGGTGACCGGAGATTACCCGGCCAAATTCTTCCAGGGTACCCCAGTGAAACGCGATGTCCGGCCGGGCTTTTCGCAGGGCATCCAGAATCTCAGGCATGCGCGGGTCAGGGCGCTGGTGATCCACCGCGTCCAGCATAAGCACAACGGGCACGGTGGAACGGGCAGCCTCTTCCGTAAAGTACGCGTCAAACAGGCCGGGCAGTTTTGAAAAATCGTAACCACTTTCTTTCAACGGGCGGCGCACCCCGAAATCGAACCCGGCGTAACTGCCCTTGTCGATCAGTTTGTGCCAGGCCACCCGCGAACCATCCGGACCGATCCACGCGAAGTGGGCGGGATGGGTTTCATCCTGGGTACCTCGCCAGCAGATGCCCGCCTCCAGGCCGAATTGCGCGGCCAGCATCGGCAACGCCGCGATATGTCCAAACTGGTCCGGGGTATACATGAAATGCATCCGGGGAATGTTCAAGGTTTCACATATTTTTTTTCCCCGAAGCAGGTTTCTCACGAGGGCCTCCCCGGAAACCAGCCACTCATCCGGCAGGTTATACCAGGGCCCGACGACCAGGCGTCCTTCGCGTATCAGGGAGAGCAATCGATCCTTTCGCTCAGGCCGGATTTCCAGGTAATCCTCGAGAACCACCGTCTGGCCGTCCAGGTGAAAACAACCATACGCCGGATCGTGCTCCCAGAGGCCCATCAGTTCGTCCACCAGTTCTACCAGCCATCTGCGGAATTCCTGGAAAGGTTCATACCACTCCCGGTCCCAGTGGGTTCCCACGACGTAAAAAGTTGTCATACCCGGTTCCTTCAGCGTTCGCTGGTATCCTCAGTCTTCCGAGAAGTCGCGTGCCAGCGCACCAGGGCGTTCAGCACCGCGTGCCGGACCTGTCCCCCGCACGACGCGCCCGCGTAAGCATCCATCAGGTCAATCGCCATGCCGTGCTTCAGGAGCATCCTGCGGTAAAGCACCCAGTAAGGGTGGTAGTACAGCGTGGTCTCCAGCGCGTCCTCCACCGCGGGCCTGGCCAACTGGGCTCGGCCCCGCGCGAAAAACGCGAACAGGGCTTTTCTCGCGCATTCAACGGCCTCATCAGCCGAAAGCCGGTGGGGCAACAGGTCCCGATCGTCAACTTCCCTCGGTTGAATATCCGGCCACTGTTCCGTAATCACTGCCGACCCGCCCCAACTGTCAACGGCCATCGCCTTCACGTCCCGCGTAGTACCGAAACGGGTGGCCACCCGGACAAGGTAATAGGGCAACCACAGGCATTCCAGCGCAGGCAGTTCGCCCCGCCCAGCCGGAACCGGGCTGAAGGAACGGACGGTCAGACCAAACAGGTTTCGCGGACCCGGCCGACGAAAAAAAGATACCGCCTTGCTCCATCCATAAAACTGCGGCAGGGCGGGTACCTTCACGGCTTCTCTGTCATCCCCCGACGTATTGCCATCCCATACACCATGCCCGTAATACCCCAGGCGGAAAGGACTATCCCGGCGATAAGGTTAACCACGGCCCCATGCGTCCGCCCCGCCGCCATGGCATACCACGTGCCCAGGATTACGGGCAGGCCCAGGCACAACAGAAAACCGCCAAGCAGAATGTACAGTTCCGCGTCCCGCGCCTTGAGCGACTGGGCGGTCCGCTTTTCCGCGTCAATCCGGTGCATTTCCGCGTGCTGCGTATCATTGTTGTCAGCCATGCCACGTTCTCCAGTTACTCGGTCAGGACATCATCGGAAATACACGTACACGAACAGGTGCGGCAACATGGAAAGGGCAGTCCAGAGCCTCAAGTCGGTGTACCATGCCGCGTGCTGCCGGCCATTGTTCACGTAAGAAGGTTTCAGGATAAAAGCGACCCACGCCATCGCTCCCAGAAAATAAGCCAGGGTTATCACCGTTGCCCATGGCTGGTACACGCTGGCAAGCAACCGGTTCAGGGGCGCGAATATCGGTGCCAGCACGGGAGCCCACAAGCCGCCGAACCAGTCCAGAAACGCCAGCCACTCGTTCAGAATGACATCGGAAATCCGCAGGAGCGCGCCAAGAATGCCACCAACCCGTTCATGACCGTAATGAGCGGGAACATTCTCCTGGCTAAACGCCGAAGACGCTCCCGTCACCGCCAGTAGCAACAGAGGGTACCACGCGTAACGTTTCATGCCTCGATCCTCGCGTTCAGGGCCGCCTGCGCGGCCGGATCCTGCACCACCGAACTCCACACCAGTCCCCGGATCTTTTCTTCCGGTTCCGGCGGTGTCAGCAGGCTGACTACCACCGTGACTACCAGGGCGAACAGGAAGGAATACATGGCGATGTACAGGAAAGGATCCTCCGCCGGAAACAGGTTCGGCACACACCACATCGCGAAGCAGAACAGCACGCCCAGCAGCAGTCCCGTCAACGCGCCCCACCGGTTGGCCCGGGGCCACAGGATGCCCAGCAGGAGAATCGCCAGCGTGGGCCCCTGGAACAGGGACAAAACCGTCTGGATAAAGTTATACAGGCCATCTACCCGGTCGAACTGGGGGGCCAGCAATGAACTCGCAATAATCAGAAACGCCGTAAACCCACGCCCCCAGTACAGGGCGCTCTTTTCGTTCAACGCTTTGAATCCGAGCAATTGTCGCCCGCGATTGTAAATATCGGTAACGAAGATGGTAGACGCGGAACTCAGGGTACCTGAGATACTGGACATCAACGCGGCCAGTAACCCGGCAAGCATCAGGCCCTGCAGTCCCGGGGGTAACATCAACCGCATCATGGTGGGCACCACCCGGTCCCGTTCGTTCAGCACCGGCACCGGCCCACTTTCCGTGTCCACCATCTGGTACATTTCCGCGGGAACGGCGTTGGGATCGTTCTGAATCGCGTGCGGCAGGTATACCAGCGCGCACAGGCCCGGCAAAGCCACCATTACTGGAATGAAGGATTTCAGGAAGCCACCCAGCAGCATGCCCGCCTTGGCGTCCCATTCGGTTCGTGCCCCTAGCGTCCGGTGCACGATCGCCTGGTTACCACTCATGTACGCGATGGCCAGCACCACGCCCAGCCCGAAGACAATGCCCGACCAGGGAAATTCGCTGTGGGTATTGGGCAACAGGATCGTGAAGTGGGTCGAAAATTGTCCGCCCATGGATTCAATGGCCGCGCGCATCGAGGACCATCCGCCCACTTCCCAGAGGCTCAGGGCCAGCAGGCTCAGCCCGCTCACGTACATCACCACCAGTTGCACGGCGTCCGTCATGACCACCGCGGAGAGTCCACCGGAAAACGTGTAAATCCCCGTCACCACCGCCATGATCCAGACGGTGTAATACGGATCGAATCCCAGCATCGTGCGTACCAGGTCGTCCGCCGTGGTCCACAGCATCATGATCAGCGAGATCAGCATCACCGTGATCCAGATGCTCGCGTTCAGTAGTTGCACCGCGGCGTTGTATCGACGACCGAGAAATTCGGGAATGGTGAATACCCCGGATCGCCAGAAATACGGCACGAAGACGAACGCCGCGAACACCATCGCGGGCATGGAACCCAGCCAGTCGAAATTGGCCGCGGACACCCCATTGACATAGGTGTTACCCGCCACGCCGATAAAATCGGTGGCGCCGATATCACTCACCACGATGGAAAAACCCACTGCCCAGAAAGGCAGCGATTTCCCCGCCAGGAAGAAGTCCCCCGCGTTATCGATATACTTCGTGGTATACAGGCCAATCACGAAACACCCGATCATATAGACCAGTATGATCAGCATGTCAATCCAGTGGAGTTGAACAAACATTTCGCGCTCCTTGACCCCGCGGGAGAAACGTACCGCGATAATGGAAACGATGTAAGGCTATTATGCCAAAATGCGGCAGAACTCGGAAACAGAAACGGGAAAAAAATGAACCGGAGCGGGCGGATTGACCTTGACCTTTCCATCATATTGCCCTGTCTAAGGGAAGTCGACAACCTGAAAGTCCTCCTCCCCGAACTGAAAAATGAACTGGCCAACCTGGACATCTCCAGCGAGATCATCGTCGTGGATGGCAACTCTGGGGACGGCACCGTTGCGTTGTGCGCGAAGGAGGGAATTACTTGCGTCATCGAGTGTCAACCGGGATATGGGGCCGCCCTGCTCCGTGGCTTCCAGGAAGCCCGGGGACGTTACCTGCTGACCATGGACGCCGACCTGTCGCATCCCGCGCGGTTTATCCGGGACCTCTGGGCCAACCGGGAACTGGCCGACATCATCATCGCGTCCCGTTACGTGCAAGGAGGCGGCGCGAACCAGCAATGGCTGCGCCACCTGCTCAGCCGTGTCCTGAACACCTTTTTCGCGAAACTGTTCCAGTTAGGGCCCCGGGATCTATCCAGCGGCTTCCGCCTGTATCGAGCCGAGGTCCTGCGGGCCATTCAGCCCACCCATCGTAACTTCGCGATCCTGATCGAACTGCTGTTTCTCGCCCTGGAACAGGGATATGCCGTCGCGGAATTTCCCTTTCATTACGAACCCCGCAAAACAGGGGTCTCCCACGCCCGGCTCATCGCCTTTGGACTGGAATACCTTCAACTCATCCGGCAGAAATGGCGCGTTCGACGATCCATCGAGTTCCCGGACTATGACTGGCGCGCCCACGACAGCCTTATCCCCCCACAACGCTACTGGCAACGGAAACGTCGCCGGATCATACGCGGTTTCGTGCCCCCGGGTGCCCTGGTCTGCGATATCGGCTGTGGCAGCGGCAGACTGCTCACCGATTTTGATCGACCCGTTGGCGTGGATATCCGCATGGATAAACTGCGGTTCATGCGAGGGCGAATCCGGAAAGGCGCGCTCGTCCGGGGAGACGGCATGGCCCTGCCTTTCGCCGATAATGTCTTCGACGCGGTGGTGTCCTCGGAAATCATTGAACACATTCCCGATGAAAATGGACGGCACATCGACGAATGCCTGCGGATCCTCAAGCCCGGTGGCATCCTGGTGCTGGGCACGCCGGATTACGGAGGCTGGCAGTGGCCCCTGATCGAGTGGCTGTACGCCCGGCTGGCCCCGGGAGCCTATGCCCACGAACACGTCAATCCCTATACCCGCGCGCAACTTATGAACGCGTTGCGATCCCGGGGATGTGCAATCCTGGCAGAAGATTCCATATGTCGCGCGGAACTTATCCTGCAATGCCGGAAAGGAACCACGGGCACGTTACCGCCCGGCCAGGAAAAATAAAAAAAGCGGGACGCGCGCAACACGCGTCCCGCTATACTGGCAAGCAAGAATTATTTCACGAACAGGCTGACCAGTTTACCCACCTGGTCAAAACCGCCGGGCAGTTCGAGGCGGTTGTCGTACCACGCGCCATTGATCCCCAGGATCATCTCGGCGTTAACCTGCGACAGGGCGGCAAGGTCAGCCGGTAGAGCCGAAGCGTCCAGTTTGGAACCATCCAGCCGGATGAAACCGTTCAGGCCCCGGTTCGCCAGGGAATCGTATGAACTGCCCGCGTCCCCCTTGATCGCGCCAGACGCGTCCAGTTTATCCAGGGCGCCCTTGATCTGGTCTTCCTTGGCGGAAACCAGCAGGTAGGCGCCAGCGGTAGCAACATACACGTTCACACCTTCCTTCACGTCGCGAATCGTGAAAATGGAAGCATTATTGTAGACCTCGTCCGGGGTGTCCGGCTTCACGCCAGCCATCCCAAGCAACATTTTCACGCTGTCCGGCCGGGACAGGTGAGCGGCCACAAGCCCCATGGGCACTCCGTTTTCCATTCCCGTCAGGCCGATGGCCACTTCGTTGCCAAGCATCTGGGACACCAGCATGATGATCGCCATGTTTTTGCTCAATGCGGGATTGGCCGCCACCAGGGGGCGGATCTGGTTGATCAGGTTCACGTTGTTGCGCAGGTTAAGCACTACCGCGGCATTCGCGGGCAGCAGGGCATGCAGACCAAGGGGAGCCGGCTTTTCAATGTTCGCGCCACCCGGGTTGCGCAATCCCAGTTTCACGTAAGCGGATCCGCCCATCTCACCGGCGGCCACGACCATTTCGTCCATGATACCGGCCAGTTGCTGATAAGTGGTTTCCATGCTTGCGCCGGGCAATCCCTGGGGCAGCAGGTTAGCGGTCTTAAGCCGGTCAAAGGCAGACAGAACAGCCAGTTCGTTCAGGGGCTGATAACTGAATGCTTTTGCCGATCCACCGGCAGCGGCGATTTTTTTCACTGTCACGTCGTCCGAGCCAACGACGGCCATGGCGTCACTCAAAGCATAAGCCACACCGTCCATGACGCTGTAGGCCCCCTTGAATCCCCCTTCTTCGACGGGATCCAGCCCGGTTCCCAGCAGTTCAGTTAGTTGTTTCTCCGCCGTTTCCCGGCTGGCCAGGGGTAAAACCGCGCCCATCTTTTTATCGGGCAGCAGCATAACCGCGGCTGGAGCGTTCACGTTGACACCCATCGCTTTCAGGAAATCCGTGTAAGTGGTCGTGGCGCCAAGGTTTAACTGGTAAAGCAGATCGCCCAGGACCCGGTCTGGAGATATGGCGTTACCTACAGCCGGAATCTTCATCAGAAAACTTCCGGCCGATTCCACATCCGCCACGGATGGCAGAAACACCGCCGCCACGGCGTCATCCGGCACGTATCCCAGGGGTCCCTGGGCCCCGGCCAAGCCGCAGCACAGTCCCGCCAGCATTACGATCACGGCCATCATGCCGCGCGATTCTTTGAAAGTCTTCATCCTCGTTTCTCCTTGTGGCTAGGGGATCACCCACGCGCGTCCGATCCCGCGAACGCAAGTAAGGTTTACTCAAAGACCAGTCCCGTCATGAAATGGTTTCTATAAGACCTGAAAATCCCTTGTGAACCTACCGGACCGTACCGGCCATAAGCATAACCTACGGAACGGTAGGCCTGCTAACTGCAAACCAGAACGGTCCGGCACCTTTTTTTTGCCTGAAATGCCATTTTTTTCTGAAAAAACTGTGATAATGTGGTTCAAAACTGGTAGAATCTTCGCGTGGCACGATGATTGCCACTTTATGGTCAAACAGTGGAACCGGGGATCTTTAGGGACAACAGACATAGAAGGGAGATGTCATGATTATCCGGGACCTGTTCCAAGAAGTGTTCGACGCCATTTTCAAGTTCCTCGTTGGCTACGCTATCTCCCTGATTTCGGGGCTGATCGCGGGCGCCATCGGCATTTCCGAGTAACTCTTACCAAAGAAGGAGCCGAGCCATGTTAAACGGATTGCTTTCCACCGTGATTGATGTGATCGTTTCTTTCCTGGTCAACCTGATTGCCGCCCCGCTGTACAGTTTTTTTAACGGGTTGCTGTTCGGCACTGGTAAAGATCCACTAGCCTGAACGTTAGTGGCTGACTATCTCATCATGACCGCTCTTCTGGAGAAGGGCGGTCTGTTTTTTCACGGCTTGAGGGAAGGGGAAACCAGGCGATCCACGGCCCGGGCAAACAGGTCGGTCATGTACGCTTCCTGGTCGGGGCCGAACCAGTTCATCAGGCCCACTTCGTAATTGTGATCGTAGGAATACCCGGACCCGAGTTGCCAGTAATATCTGTCCGGGGACAGGTAACCAAGGTAGGCGCCCGAATGGCTGGTTACCCACAGGTCGTATCCCTTTTCCCGCGCCATGGTCCGCCAGCGGACGCTGACCTCCCCGCTGAAATCGTACGGCATGCCGCATAACAGCAGGTCGCCGATCCGCGCCACCTGCGCGCGGCCCTCCGGCAGCACGCCGAATACCCGGGCCATGAACGGCGAAAGGCGCCAGAACGGGGACACCGGCCGAGCCTGAAGGGACGGCATCCCAAAGGTAAAAACCAGCCCCGCCACGTCGACGGTATCCGTCCAGTTCAGGCGGTCTCCCAGCGCGGCCACCACCATGTCCCCCAGCGCGCCGCCCATGGCCTGAACTTCCTCCTCGGGCGCGCCTTCCACCGGCGGATTGGGTCCCATGGACCCGACCGCTCCGCCCAGGTATACGCATTCCGCCCCCGTTTTTTCCCGGACGCGCCGCTGGAGCGCGCCCGGATACTCCGCGGAGAAATCCAGCATCGCTTCAGGATAAATCGTCGGGTGAGCCGAAAACCGGGCCATTACGCAACGGTCTCCCGACTTTCTTTCAAACACCGCGAAATCCAGGTGGCCGTCTACCTCCGCGTGCCGCGACCGGTTGATGACGAACCGCGACCCGTCCAGGGAACCATGGGCAACGCGCGCCGATTCCATGGATCCCAGGGCATCCACAATCGTTTCTACATACCGGGACGCCAGCATGTTGACCAGTTCGGGATCATATTTCCCGTACGAAATGCTGGCGGCAAGGCCTGGTGCAAGGCCTCCCGGGCCGCAATGGGTGTGACTTGTCGTGTAAAAAACGGGGGGTGGGGGAGAGGTTATTTTTTCCGTAAGCCCCTTTTCCACGAGCGCCACCAGGTTGGGCAGGGTCTGCAGCAGGTCCGCGCCCACGATCACCAGCGTGTCCCGTCCGTCTGAAACGGCCACGGCCTTTACGAACAGGGGATCATGAATACCGGTAGATTTCTTATCATTGGGCCGCTCGCTGTACCCGCCCATGGGCTTCCCCGGCGCGGGCGTGATCTCACGGACAGCCCAGCCCACTTTCAGGGGCCCGCCTTCCGAAGACACCTCGGCGTGAGCCGCCGCCAGATCAATGGCGCGACACGCTTCCCGGTAATAGGTGGTATCCCTGAAGTGACTGTCACGATACACCGGCCAGGGTCCAACGAACAGCACCACCAGTAGAGCCAGGGCAACAATCAACCCCAGGGCAAACCACAGTACTTTCTTCCATCGTGTCACGCGCGTTTTCCTTTATCCTTGTCCGCGATCGTGAACGGCCCGGGCCATGGCCTCAGCCCACGCGCCGATCGCTTCCAGGCCGCCGGATGTTCCCACCCGTTCATGAATCAGCCGCACCAGGGCGGAACCGATCACCACGCCATCCGCCATGCCCGCCACCGACGCGGCCTGTTCCGGGGTAGAAATGCCAAACCCGACGCAGACCGGCTTTCCCGTGAGCCGTTTTACCTTGGCCACCGACGCGGCAAGGTCCTGCTCCAGCGCGGCGCGTTCTCCGGTGACCCCCAGGCGGGAGATGTAGTACACGAAACCGGTACTCTGCTGCCCGATGAGCGTTAAACGTTCATCCGTCGTGGTGGGGGCCGCCAGAAAAATCGCGCGTAATCCCGTGCTGTCCAGGGCCTGTTTGTATTCACTAGCCTCATCGGGCGGCATGTCCACGCACAATACTCCATCCACCCCAGCGGCCGCCGCGTCGCGCGCGAATCGCTCAACCCCATACGCCAGGATGGGGTTCAGGTAACTGAACAGCATCAACGGAACATCGGATCTCTCCCGGACGCGCTTTACGGATTCCAGCACGCCCCCCAGGGTAGCCCCGCCGGAAAGGGCCCGCTGGGCGGCCTCCTGGATCACCGGACCATCACCTACCGGGTCTGAAAAAGGCACACCGTACTCGATGATATCCGCGCCCGCCCGGTCCAGCAGGCACACGATTCTTTCAGACCAGGAAAAATCAGGATCTCCGGCCATGAGAAAAGGCACGAAGGCGGTCTTCTCCTCTCCGGCCAACGCCGACAATCGTCGTTCAATGCGGTTCATAACTCTTTCCTTTACGCGGTTCAGCGATATCGCGGCAGGAACTTCATGGCCTGCTGCACGTCCTTGTCTCCCCGGCCTGAAAGGTTTACCAGCAGGATGGCGTCGGGGCCCATGCTGGGAGCGCGTTTGAGCACCTCCGCGATGGCGTGCGCGCTCTCCAGGGCGGGAATGATTCCCTCCAGTTGGCTACAGAGTTCAAAGGCGTGAAGGGCTTCCTCGTCGGTGGCCCAGGTGTATTCCACCCGTCCGATATCGTGCAACCAGGCGTGTTCAGGCCCCACGCTGGCATAATCCAGGCCGGCCGACACGCTGTGGGTCGACCCGATCTGGCCGTCTTCGTTCTGCAGCACGTAACTCATGGCCCCGTGGAGCATCCCCCTGGCACCCCCGGCGAACCGGGCCGCGTGCATGCCTGGCACGAGTCCCTTGCCACCCGCTTCAACCCCCACCATGCGAACCCGTTCATCGCCAATAAACGCGTAAAACAGCCCGATGGCGTTGGACCCTCCCCCCACGCAGGCCAGCAGCATGTCGGGCAGTCGCTTTTCCCGCTCCAGGATCTGCGCGCGGGCTTCCCGGCCGATCACGCTCTGGAAATCCCGGCAGATCATCGGAAACGGATGCGGCCCGTGCACCGTTCCCAGCACGTAGTGGGTGTGCCGGACATGGGTCACCCAGTCCCGCAGGGCCTCGTTGATGGCGTCTTTCAGCGTGCGCGATCCCGTCTCCACGGGAATGACCCGCGCGCCCAGCAGGCGCATGCGAAAGACGTTCAACTGTTGCCGCTCCATGTCCTCGGAGCCCATGTACACGTCGCATTCCAGGCCCAGCGCGGCCGCCGCGGTGGCCGTGGCCACGCCATGCTGGCCCGCGCCCGTCTCCGCGATTACCCGGGTCTTTCCCATTTTCCGGGCGAGCATGCACTGTCCCAGCGCGTTATTGATCTTGTGCGCCCCGGTGTGGGCAAGGTCCTCCCGCTTGAACCAGATTCGCGCGCCCCCGCAATGTGCCGTCAAGCGTTCGGCGAAGAAAATGGGCGTTGGCCTGCCGCAGAAGTCCCGCTGACGAGAAGCCAGTTCTTCCTGGAACATTGGATCCCCCTGGCATTCCCGGTAAGCCGATTCCAGTTCCTCCAGGGCGGCAAACAGCGTTTCCGGCACGAAGCGCCCCCCGTAAGGCCCAAAGTGTCCACGTTTATCCGGCGCGTTCAACGGACCGGACAGCTTCAATGAATCGATAGAGTTTGTCATAATCTTTCTTTCCAGGGGCGCGTTCAACGCCCGATGAGACATCCACCGCCCAGGGCCGCGTGGCCCGGATGGCATCCACCACGTTATCTGGATTCAGTCCCCCCGCCAGGACCAGCCAGCGTTTCCGGGAGGCGAGCCGCGCGGCAAGATCCCATCGCCCCGTCACGCCAGCGCCGCCCCGGCCGCTTCCCGCGGCCGCGTCGGCCAGCAGGCATTCACCGGGATACGCCAGGGCTTCTTCCACGTCGCCATCCGACGCCAGGCGGACCGCCTTGTAGACCCGACCACCGAACTGGGCGCAGAACGCGGGAGATTCTTCTCCGTGCAACTGTACCCGGTCCACCCACTTCAGGACCTCGGCTACCTCCACGGCGGTTGGATTCACCATCACGGCCACGCGGACCACGTAGGGAGGCAGGGCCGCCGTGAGTTCGGCCAGTCGTTCGGGAGGCACGTACCGGTTCCGACGGACCGCTTCAGGAGCCAGCACGAAACCCACCGCGTCCGCGCCGGCCTCACAGGCCGCCAGCCCGTCCTCAATCGACGTAATACCGCAGACTTTAATCCGGATCATGTCCTAACAGTTCCCGGATTTTCCGGCCAGGGTCGCCGCTGACCAGGAGGGATTCGCCCACCAGCACGGCGTCCACGCCGCCATCTTCGAGTCGTTGCACATCCTCCCGGGTTCGGATGCCGCTTTCACTCACCAGCAGCACATGGCCCGGCACCAGCGGCCGCAACCGCGTGGTGGTTTCAAGATCCATGGATAGGGTGTCCAGGTCCCGGTTGTTGATGCCAATAATTTCTGCTCCCGCTTCTACAGCCCGTCGCACTTCCCCCGCGCTGTGGGTCTCCACAAGGGCAGCCATGCCAAGTTCCCGGGCGATCTCCAGCAGTTCCCGCAGGGTTTCATCCTCGAGTACCCGGACTATCAGGAGCACGGCGTCTGCTCCTCCCGCCCGCGCCTCGTACACCTGGTAAGGATCAATCACGAATTCTTTGCGCAGGCAGGGCAGAAGAACCGCTTCGCGCGCGCGGGCAAGGTCGTCCATGGATCCCCCGAAATACCGGGCATCCGTGAGCACCGACAGCGCGCCCGCTCCCGCGTCCCCGTATATCCGGGCCATCTCCGCGGGATCTCCGCCCGGCAGGATATCCCCCCTGGAAGGCGATCGCCGCTTGAATTCCGCGATCAGCGTGATGCCGGGACGACGCAGGGCCCCGGCAAAATCCCGGCAGGGGGGCGCGAGTTCCGCCGCTTGCCGCAGGGATTCCAGCGAAACGCGCTGACGCCGTTCCGCCACTTCCTCGCGCTTCCACGCGATAATTTCATCCAGAATCATGACCCGTCATTCCTTTTCACCGGGATATTCCCGGGTAAACCGGATCAGCGCGTCCAGTTTCGCCTGTGCCGCGCCCGAATCAATAACTTCCGCGGCCAGGCGCGCCCCTTCCCGGGGCGATGCCGCCAGGCCCGTAACCACCAAGGCGAGCGCGGCGTTGGCGAGCACCACGTCCCGGCGCGGTCCCCTCTCGCCCCTGAGCACCCCCCGCAGGATATTCGCGTTCTCCGTGGCGTCTCCGCCCCGCAGGGTGTCCCTGTCCGCCGGGATCACGCCAAAATCCTCCGGATGCCAGCAATGCCGGGTAAGCGCGCCGTCCCGCAATTCCACCGCCTCCGTGGGCCCGTGCAGGGCGACTTCATCCATGCCGTCCGCGCCGGTCACCACGAACGCGCGAGCAACTCCCAGGTCAGACAGTACCCAGGCGATTTCCTCCAGGCGGGACGCGTCGCTGACCCCCATGCATTGCCGATCCGGCCGAGCCGGGTTCACCAGAGGCCCCAGCAGGTTGAACACCGTGGGAAGACCGAGGTCTTTTCGCACCTGGGCCACGTTGCCCACTGCCCGGTGCAGGGATCGCGCGAACAGGAACCCAATACCCACCGCGTCCACGCACTGGCCCACGGCTTCCGGCGGCAGATCAATGTTGACGCCCAGCGCTTCCAGCACGTCCGCGCTGCCACAGCGGCTCGACGCGCTCCGATTACCATGTTTCGCCACCGCCACGCCCGCGCCGGCCGCCACGAACGCCACGGCCGTCGATATGTTGAACGTGCCCAGCCCGTCCCCACCGGTCCCGCAGGTATCCAGCAGGGGACGACGTCCGCAGGGTACTGCCGGGGCGCGCGCCAGCAGCACCCGGGCCATCGCCGCCAGTTCCGCGCTCGTTTCCCGCTTCATCCGCAGCGCGGTCAGCAGGGCGCCGGCCATGGCCTGCGGCAGTTCGCCGGATATCAGCAACTCCATGAACTCGGTCGCTTCCGGAAGTGAAAGGTCTTCGTGACGGGTGATTTTCAACAGGAGGCTTTTTGCTGTCATATCCCGGTTCCTGAATCAAGAAAAATCAAGGCAGGAAAGTACAAAATATTCCGTCACCATCGGAAGGGGATAACGGCGTGACGGTCCGATTCCATGCCACGGGTCTGATCCCGACCCGGCATGAGTGACCTTGCGGCAAACCTGGAATCTGAAAGCCCCCGGGTAAACACCTCTACCCGGTTTTCCCAAACCTCGAAAATCCGGTACTCCACGGGATATTCCGGCAGGGCCCCGGTGGTAATCTGCCAGATTTCACCAGCCCGCTCAATAAAATGCAGGTGCACGTGCCCCGAAATCACGCCGAGCGCGTTCGGATGCGCGGAAAGCAGGTCCACCAGGAGATCCCCGTTGTCGAGACACCCGCCATCCTGCAGCCATGGCGCGCGCAACCGGTCCGGAATCGGTATCGCGGGATAGTGGGATATCACGAAAACCGGATCCTTCGGACAGGAACGCAACACCGACTCAAGCCAGGAAAACTGCTCAGGGGGGATGCCCCAGGAGAGCCCGTCCAGGTCATCTTCCATGTGCTCCATGGTGTGATCCGGCGAGACGGGCATCAGCGATCCGTCGGGCCATCGCCACCAGGGATCCAGTACGCAGAACCGCGCGCCGTGCCACGCGAAGGCGTACACCGTGTCCGCCGCGGGCAGCCGGTGACGATACGCGTCCAGAAACCACGCCCGGGATTCCTTGCCATGGAAATCGTGATTCCCCCCAGACGGATAATAAGGGACTCCGAGTGCATCCAGCATATCCCGGGCTTCGTATACCGCTTCGCGGTCCGGCCGGCTGCACAGGTCACCGGTAACCAGCAGAAACTCCGGTCGCTCTTTCTCCAGGTCCTCCCGCAAGCAGGCCATCACTTCCGGCATCATGGAACACAGGAACCGGTTATTCCAGACACCATCCCGGCTGCTGGCCAGGTGAGGATCCGATATCTGCGCGAAACGCCACATGCCCTTTTCCACAACGTTATTCTAACCGGTTCATGCCTCTTTTTGTTCCCCCGCCAAAGGGGCCTTGGACTGCGTTCCAGTATCGTACACCATGTTTTCAGCCGGAAGGTTACGATACCAGAAGAAATACAATCCAGCCAGGCCGACGAGGTTGATGCAAAGCGTGACAAAAAAATCTCTAAAATTATGAATTATGAACTGCATGGGAAGAATAAACAGCGTGATCTGCCATGTCAGGGCAAAAGGCAGGGAAATGATGTCATAAAAATGCTCCCGGTCCATGATCGCCCGCTCGCCTGGCGGTAATTTTTCCCGAAATGGCCCCCAGAAACCGAACGGTCGGGTAATCCTGTAGAACCGATCCAGGACCACGGGATCCGTAGGGGGCGTGAGCAGGGTTCCGAGCACCGCTCCGGCCAGGCCGATCAGCCCCAGAAAGATGAACTGGAATCGTTCGTCCAGGTCTGGGCACCACATCCGCTGAACCACCGCGGTGGCCAGCCCGGCAAAGGTGCCCACGGCGTAACCGCCACCGTTGAACCGCCACCAGTACAACCGCAATACCACGGGGATCATCAGCCCGGCTCCCAGTCCCATGATGATCCATCCCCAGATGTCATTGATGCTTCTGACCGAGTAGGCCATCAGGATGGCCAGCACCACCTGCAGTATGGAGGCTCCCCAGCTGGCGGCAATAAGTTCGCGGTTGGACGCGGCCGGGCGCAGGTATTTCTGGTACCAGTCCCGGACCATCAGGCCGCTGGTCATGTTCACCGTGGAGTCGAAGGTGGACATGGCCGCTGCTAACAGCCCTGACAGCATGAGTCCCCGAAGGCCATAGGGAATTTCGTACAGCAGCACCGCCGGCAGGATATTCTCGGGATTCACCGTCCCATGCCAGCTGGTCAGCAGTAACTTGCGCCGCCAGTCGTCTCCCAGCAGTTCCTGCAACCGCTGTATCAGCGCGTCCGGCACCTGGATATGCTGGTAGGCAATCTGGGTCACCATGGTACTCCATTGGGCCTCTCCAGTCGTCGGGAAAAACTGCTTGATGGCCTCGGTCGCGGCCGAAATGGCCGAAGGATCGGGGAAAAGCCGTTGCACCAGCAGCACGCCCAGCACGGCGAACCCCATCATCATGGGCCAGCGAAAGGACATGGTCGCGATCCACAGGAAATTGAGTGTCCCGCATTCCCGGTCATTCCGGGCACCGAAATACTTGGGATCCTGTCCCGACCCGAGCCCCCACAGAAAATTCCTGAGAAAATAGAAAAAGGCGAACATGAACAGGGATTCATAGGCTTCGTAGGCGGGGGGCATGGTCGTTTTCCAATGGGGAATGGAGGTCATCCACTGCCCGTTGCCCGTCACCTGTTCCGCTATGGATCCGAGCGCGGCGGGATCTCCCACCCGGATAAAAGCCATCACGGAAATGATTACCACCACGCAAATGATCAGAAACGCCTGAAAAAGGTCCGTGGCCACGACCCCGTAAAAACCGGACATGACGGTGTAAAACGTTGCCACGCCGACCATGATCAGCGCGCAGGTCAACGGCGTGAAAGGCATGAACATGGAAAGAAACAGGCCGGCACCCTTCATCAGGTAGGCCAGCATACCCACGGTGCTCACCAGGTTCGCCAGCACGTTCACCACCTGGGCAAACCGACCACCCGGTCCATCCCCAAACCGGAATATATTCCATTCCGCGCCGGTAATACATTGTGAGCGGCGGTGCCACTTGGCGGTCCACAACAGGCAGAATGCCAGCACCAGTACCGCCCCACCCCGGAACTCGATGTAAATTCCCCTGGGCCCGAGAAGGAACAAAAACGACGTGATGATCATCGTGCCGGTCATGTCCAGAAAAGATGTCATCCCGGTAATGCCGAGGGCCCACCAAGGAATCCTGCGTCCCCCGATAAAATAATCGGCCAGGCTGGCTGACGCCATGTTTTTCAGAAAGATGCCTATGCCGATCAGCACAAGGAAATACGCGATAATGACTCCGTAATCGACCGGCCCCAGGTAGGTTGATGTCATCCCGATGTCCTCCGTATGACCTTGGCAACAAGTACGCATTATGCGTTTATGAGCAACTGATGTCAAACCGTACCGGAACACCATGACCGATCGCGAATCGCAAACACCTTCATCTCCAGGCGCGCCCAAAGGAAAGGTATATATCGTCGGGGCGGGACCCGGTGATCCCGGACTGATCACCGCGCGGGGACGGGAATGCCTGGCCATGGCCGATGCGGTCGTGTATGACCACCTTGTTCACCCGGAACTGCTTTCCCTGTGTTCCGGAGCGGAGCAGATTTATGTCGGCAAGCGGTCCGCGAAACACAGCCTGCCCCAGGAAGAAATCAATACCCTCCTGATCGCGCTTGCGGCACGGTATCGGTTTATTGTCCGGCTCAAGGGAGGCGACCCGTTCATCTTCGGGCGTGGGGGAGAGGAGGCCCTGGCCCTGGCGGAAGCCGGCATCCCCTGGGAAATTGTTCCCGGCGTCACATCGGGTTATGCCGCACCCGCTTACGCGGGCATCCCGGTCACTCACCGGGGGCTTTCCTCTGCCGCGGTATTCGTCACGGTCCATGACGAGGCGTCCCTGGCCCGGCTGGAAACCCTCCTGGGAGGCTGGCATCCCGAGATCACCCTTGTCTGTTTCATGGCTGCCCGCCGCGCGCGCGTGCTGGCAGACTGCCTGGCGCGGCGGGGCGTGCCAGAGTCGTTTCCCGTGGCCTGCGTGCGATGGGGCACCTGGGGCATCCAGGAAACCCTGGTAACCACGGTCGCCGGTCTGCGGAACCTGTCTCCGGACGCGTTCGAACCGCCCGCGTTGCTTATCGTGGGACAGACCGTCACCCTGCGGGACCAGTTAAACTGGTTTGAACAACGCCCGCTTCATGGTGTCCGGGTCGTACTAACCCACTCGGAGAGCCGGGTCGGCCCCCTGGAATCCCGCCTGCGGGCCATGGGCGCGGAAATCTTTCTCTTTCCCGTGTTTCGACTGGAAGCCATCCAGACCTCCAGGGAAGACTCCGCCCTGAATCCCTATGACTGGTTGGTGCTGACCAGCGTCAATGCCGCGCGTTTCCTGGTGGAGACACTAGAACAGCAGCAACGGGACCTGCGATCTTTTGCCAACCTGAGGATAGCGGCAGTGGGGGAAGCCACCTGCCAGGCTGCGCGCGACGCGCACCTCTATCCGGATGTCACGCCAAAAGATTACGATGGGAAGGAACTCGTCCGGCTGATGGCGGAACGGGACGTGTCCGGATCGATTGGGGGACGTCGGGTCCTGCTGCCCTGTTCCGATCTTTCTCGCGCGTCCATTGCCCAGGCCTTGCGGGACGCGGGCGCCGAGGTTACCGAGCGGGTTTCATACCGGGTGGTACCGATGCCGGACGACGCGGAACGCCTGGCCGCCCTCACGCGGTTCCACCCTCACCTCGTGCTGTTCACCAACGCCAAGGCAGTACGCGCTTTTCATGCCCTGACTCACCAGCGGTTCACCCGGGCCTGTCCAGGCACGGTTTTCGGCGTCTTGGGACCCGTTACTGCCGCCGCGGCCAGGGAGTGCGGGTACCAGCCCGCGCTGGAACCCGCCACGCGCACCGTTGACGCCCTGGTAGACGCCGTCGTCCGGTATGTCCGGGAAAACAGTCCTCTCAGGGGTACTTGATCTTGTATTCGCCCGTGTCGAAATCGACGGTAACCTCCGTCCCATCGCTGAACACGCTCTTCTGGTGACGGAAACCTTCCCCGATAAATTCATGGCTCACCATTTCCGAAAGGCCGCAGTACCGGGCCAGTTCCGCCGCTTCGTTTACCCGCCGGACCGATTCCGGGTCCGCGCCATAGACGTAAGGCAGGCCGGCATTCAGCAGGCAGTGCAATCTGCCCGAATCACCCTTGGGAATTCCCCAGCCACCATCATCGCCCATTTCCCAGGGAATCAGCAGGGCATCGTGATACACCAGGTTAAACAGGGGCACCGGTATGCCGCACGCGTTGCCGCCACCGATTTTGGGATAGGTGGCGTAGGGCGCGTGATGCACCAGGTGCAGCACGGGCGCGAGGTAGTCCGTCCCTTCCTCGGAACTGACCACGTATCCCCGGGCCAGCAGGATTTCGAAACACTGACGGCGATACCTGGCGCAGTCACTCCGGGTCAGGGGCATGCCGGGCACGGCACTCTCTTCCAGGGGGACCACGGAAAACACGTCGATATAGGTACCTCGCACCGGTATGCCCCGCGCCGCGAACAAGTCATGATTGCGACGGACATATTCCGGCGCGAACCGGGGGTTCAGGATGAGCTGTCTTCCGCCGCACCACGTGCTGTGTTCCTCCCGGGACCCATCCAGCCGGGTCACGCTCATCCGGTCCTCGAACGAGACCGCGTTGAAGTAGAAATCGCGGTAATTGTCGTGAATCGCGAAGAAGTAGCCCAACTCTCCGCAGGTATCGGCATACCGTTTCAGGCCTTCCCACCCGCCCTGTTCAGGTCCAACAGGCAACGGATCCGGGTGGCCGCTGTCATATCCGTAGAATCCCCACCCGTCCAGGTGCACGTAGGCGGCGTCGATGCCCGCCTTTTTATACTCCCGGAGTATCGCGGCCAACTGGTCGAAGGTCTGCAACTGGTGATTGGCCTCAATCCGCGTCTTGTTGAACAGTGCCGATTCGGAAACGAAATGGTACAGGCTGCCCTGGTGAATGACGGGACGGCCGATCACCTCGTTCAAGGCCGGCGTCCGGGCGGCTTTTTCCCGCAGGGACACGAAATCTCCGCGCTCGATCACCGCACGCCGGTACCGTTTCGCCATGGTCACGTAAGTGGCCTCGGGCTGAAGGACGTAACGGATGGTCCTGGCGTATCGCAGCATGCCCAGGCTGGCATACCAGCGCGGGGCAACCCGCGTGGGACCCCCGGCGAGATGCTGGTACACGCCCCCCGCGTCGTCTGGCGTCTCCACGATCGCCAGTAGGCCATGACCTTCCCGCAGGTGACCCCACCATGGCATGTAGAAAGACCGGGAGTTGAACAGTTCTTCGGCCTGTAGCGGATGCGCCCAGTTTCCCGGCAACAGCATGCCCTGCATCCGCGGAATAACCGCCGTGTCTCCGGGCGCGTTCCCCGTCTCCACGGCCTTGGGCCAATCCACGTGGAGCAGGCCGGACGAGTCCGGCTCAATCGCCAGGTCCATGACCATCTCCCGGCCGACCAGTTGTGCGGTAATCCACACGGTGAAACCGGGTTTCGCGGGAAAATCCGCAAGGCGCGCCTGCATGCCCGCGCCATATCCCGGATGTAAGGGGGTCACGGTCACGTCGCGCGCCGACGTGAAACCAAACGCCACGTCCCGGAACACCACATCCCGCTCGTCACCGGGAAGGAATCGCCATGCTGTCACGTCATCCGACAAGGTCATCGAAAAATCATCCCGGCGCAATTCCAGTCGCAGGACGCCGTTGCCGACCTGCCACCCGTAGTCCAGTTCCCGGAACACGGCTTCTGCCCGACCGGGACGTTCCACGGCGTGGGCCAGTAACCAGGACCGGGTGGCGTCCATGGCGTTGTACCGTTCGTTGAAGGTCGCTTCGTCCGGAACGGGAGCGGACAAAAGGTCCCGCAACGCGCGAAGGCGCTCGGCCTTTTCCTGTTGAACAGGTGCCGGAACCTCAATCGCCTCCAGGCGATCCAGGTGGAACCGCAGGGTCTCCAGTCGCGCGGCAAAAGGATCTTCAGCGCCGGTCAGCCCGCACAAAATGATTAGCCATGAAGTGAACATTGGACAGTCCTCCTACAGGATGCGCGTGTTTCGCTGCCCTTATCACAACAGGTTATAATCCGCCCAATCAACAGAAGGAAAGGAACAGCGCATGTTTGACCGCCTGGAAATGGCCCCGCCTGACGCGATTTTGGGACTCACCGAAGCCTTCCGCAAAGATCCGCGCCCGGAAAAAATCAATCTGGGCGTGGGGGTCTACAAGGATGAGCGTAACCAGACACCCGTGTTGCGCTGCGTAAAAAATGCCGAACAGGTACTGTTGGAAAAAGAGGACACCAAAAACTACCTCAGCATAGGAGGGGATCCCGCCTTCGGCAAAGCGGTTGAACAGATCGTGTTCGGAGACGACCTTGCCGCGTCCGGCCGGATACGGACGGTCCACACGCCCGGTGGCACGGGGGCTTTACGGGTGGCTGCCGACTTTCTGTTTCGATGCTTTGGTTCCAAGAAAATCTGGATGAGTGATCCCACGTGGGCCAATCATCCCGCGGTATTCCAGGCGGCAGGCCACACCGTTGCCAAGTATCCCTATTACGATCCCGATAGGAAGGACATCCGCTGGAACGCCTTCATAGACACCCTGCGTGCGATCCCCCGGGAAGACGTGGTCCTGCTGCACGGATGCTGTCACAACCCCAGCGGCATGGACCTCACGCCCGCGCAGTGGGCCGAAGTCGCCCATATCGCCGCCGACCGTGGCTGGTTGCCTCTGATTGATTTCGCCTACCAGGGCCTCGCCGATGGACTTGAAGAAGACGCGGCCGGCGTGCGCGCCCTGATCGGTACCCTTCCAGAGGCACTCGTGTGCGCGTCCTTTTCCAAAAACTTCGGCCTGTACCGCGAGCGTTGCGGCGCCCTCAGCATGATTGCCGCCAACGCGCACGCGACCGAACGCGTATTCAGCCAGGTTGAAAAAGCCATCCGCGCCAATTATTCCAATCCCCCCGCCCACGGTGGGCTCATCGTCACTACCGTGCTGAACACGCCCGACCTGCGCGATTTGTGGGTAAGCGAGGTGGCCGCCATGCGCGATCGTATCCACACCATGCGGCAACTGTTCGTGGAAACCCTCGCCGCGAAAGGCGTGGACCAGGACTTTTCCTTCATCTCTCGCCAGAAAGGCATGTTCTCCTTTTCCGGGCTCACTCCGGAACACGTTCAGCGTTTGCGCGAAGAATACGCCATTTACATTGTGGGTTCAGGACGCATCAACGTGGCCGGCATGATGCCGGACAACATGGACCGGTTGTGTGAAGCCATCGCCTCGGTCTTGAAAACCACGGCGTGACCCATCCCCATGACCCCTGCTGGAATAAGTGAACGGGTAAGAATGTTAACAACCGTGTAAACCGAGTTGTTTTCAGGGGCCCGAAGACCACCAACAAGGAGAATGGACCATGAGTTTCGTGCAACCTCCCCTGCCGTATGACCTGAAGGACCTGGCGCCTTTCGTTTCCGAAGAACAGATGATGTACCACTACGGCAAGCATCACGCCGCCTATTTCACCAACCTGAACGGACTCGTGGATGGCAAGCCGGAGTCGGAACTTCCCCTGCGTAAACTGGTAATCGAAGCCCCGGCCGGGCCCGTCTTCAACAACGCGGCACAGGCATGGAATCACAGTTTCTTCTGGCATTGCATGTCTCCGGGAGGCGGCAAGGCCCCAACGGGAGATATCGCGTCGATGATCGAGCGCGATTTCGGCGGCTTTGACAAGTTCAAGGAACAGTTTTCCAACGCCGCGGTGAAGTTGTTCGGATCCGGGTGGGCATGGCTGGCCATTGATCCTTCCGGAAAACTGGAAATCATGCCTCTCGGCAATGCCGATACCCCGTTGAAACACGGAAAAGAGCCCCTGCTGACCCTCGACGTCTGGGAACACGCCTATTACATCGATTATCGGAACGCCCGCCCGAAATTCGTCGAAGGCTTCTGGGACGTGATCAACTGGGATTTCGTGAACCGGAACCTGAAAAACCCGTTCCAGGAATAACGGCTCATTCGAATCTGAACGCCGGAGGCTTTAGCCTCTGGCGTTTTTTTTGTCTGGATGATCCCCCGGTAGATGCGTCAAAAAAATGAAGGCCCCCACCACCGGGTCAGGGCTGGGGGGCCACCCAGGTCAGCGCGCGCGCTGGAGCCTGCCTAGAACGTTCCATTACTGTAATCAGTCAGGAACGTCCGCTCTGGTATACTTGGTCTAATTATATCCCATTCCTTCAAAAAAGTCAAGTCCCTTCCAATGTTTTCCAGGTATAAAACCTTATCCGAAAGTCCGTGGAAATTCCCGGGCATTCCGATCCAGTCAGTGTTGCGTTGGCTCTGCTTGCTATGGTATTATTTCCTTGCCGGTCGCTTCCGAGAAGCGTGAAAAGGGAATCCGGTGCGAATCCGGAACTGCCCCGCAGCGGTGATCAGGAACGAACGACGCGCCTGAACCGACCGGTTCGGGAAAGGCACTGGGGCGAAAGCCTTGGGAAGCCGCGTCCAGTAGGTGTCACCCGTCGTGACGCGCCTGAAAGTCCGAAGACCTGCCGGCGTGGACACAGCCGTATCCGGAAAGCGGCGCCTTCGCGGGAAGGAATACCGATCCTCGCTGCAAAAGCGGGGGAAAGGCGTCGCGTTTCTGGAAGCGGCGCAACCGCGAGGGTCGGAACCATGCGATACCTGATCCATCCCAATTCCTATCCGTGTTTCATCCGTTCTATTGCCCGTCCGGCCATGCTGGCAGCCATGGTCGTGTTGGTCACCCTGCCCGTCATGGCAGTGCCGCTGTCCCCGCGCGCGTACCCGATCACCCCACGGGTTAGCGCGCCATCGGGACACGCCATCGCATCCTTTGATCTAGGCGCGAATGGCATCTATTTCATGACCGGCGATCCGTTCTACAACCCGGGCCTCACCCTGTGGGTTCATGATGGATCATCGTCAACCGCCGTGTACAACAATCCCGCCGTCTTCGCCGGATCCCGGGTAGTCATCCTCAATGGCAAGGTCTACTTTAACGATGGGGGCGACTTCAGTCGCTGGACATATGATTACTTCCTGCTGAATCCGGACTACACGGTAACCCGCGTGGTCGATTCCACCGTGTCCGTTAGCTTGTGGGGCGCGGAAACGGGACCAGACAACGCGCTGTACGCCTCAGGCGCGGAAGGATTTGGGCCATCGCGGATTTACCGTACCATTCCAGACCAGGCGGGGCAGTTCGGGCCTTTCGCTGTGCTGGGTGAAATGGGCGACGCGTCCGGCCCGCTCGCGTTCGCGCCCGGTGGTAGCCTGTATTACGTGCCCGGCTATTTCTACGCGGGGCCCCCGGTGCCCGTGTACGCGTTTTCCTCTACGGAAGTCAGCGCGGCTATCGCCGACCCGGTTACGTCCCCGCTCGTTCCAGGAGGACACGTCTGGGCGCAATTACCCACTCCCTACACGGGAGCGTCCGGAGCGGTAGTAGACGCTTTCGGCCGCCTGTACGTCAGTGCCAACGCGTGGGGAGAGCCCGGTCAGTTGCTCATGTACTCACCCCAGGGCGGTGCCCCGATGGTTATCGCCGAAGAACCCGCGGGACGCGTGGAAACCACGCGGATCATCAGCGGTAACCTCGTGTTTAACACCGCCGATGGCATTTATGAAATGCCACTTCCCCTCGCCATCACCACCACGGGAGGAACCGTGGCAGCCACGGCGGGAGACCCCATCACGCTGTCTGTCCAGATTGCCGGGGGCGCGGGTACCATCAACTACCAGTGGTACCGGATCACCGGGCAGAAAGCCTTGGTGCCGGTCGGGGATAACCTGCCCTATTACACCTTTACGCCATCCGTTAGCGATGACGGCGCTCGATTCTACTGTGAAGTCTCAGACGCGGGATTCACGGTAGATTCCCCGGAATTCGTGCTCCAGGTCAGCCAGCCCACGCCGGCCACTGGAATAACCGCCTTACTGGCAGCATTTTTCGTGATAGCACTCTTCCTCCTCGCGCGGACGCGGCGGGCCTGACCCGGGGCGTTCGCGCATAAAAATCATCCCCGGATCGGAACGCGTCCGGTCCGGGGATGTATTACGCGTTTAATCTTTTCCGACTCGCGCTCAGCCGAGCAGTTCGTTCACCTTGTCACGGATCAGTTTCTCGATCTCCCGCATCCGGTTCCGGGTATCGGCTTCCACCCGCATGACGAGCTTAGGCGAGGTGTTAGAGGCCCGGATCAACCCCCATCCGTCGGGAAACTCGATCCGCGCGCCGTCTATGGTGACCACTTCCAGTTTCAGCTCGTCCTTGAAGTACCGGACCAGTTGTTTCACCACGTCGAACTTCTTTTCGTCGGGGCACGAGAATTCGATTTCCGGCGTGCTGAACCGTTGCGGAATGGTCGCCAGGTGCTCGCTTAGTGGCTGATCGCCGTTCGCGATGATTTCCAGCAGGCGCGCGCCCGAGTAAATCGCGTCATCGAAGCCGTACCAGCGGTGCTTGAAGAAGATGTGGCCACTCATTTCGCCGGCCAGTTCGGCATGGAACTGCTTCATGGCCGCCTTCAGGTGGGAATGCCCTGTCCGCCACATGATCGCCTTGCCGCCGTGTTTCTCGATGTCCTCGTATAATCCCCGGGAGCACTTGACTTCACCGAGAATTACCGATCCCGGTTTCTGGGCAAGGATGCTGCGTGCGAACAGGGCCAGTAACCGGTCGCCCACCAGCGGGTTACCTTTCTCATCGCATCCACCGAGACGGTCCACGTCACCGTCGAACGCGATACCCACGTCCGCCCCTTGCTTTTTCACGGCGCGGATGATGTCCTTGAGATTTTCAACCTTCGTGGGATCGGCGTGGTGGTTCGGGAACGTGCCGTCCACCTCGCAGAACAGGGGTATCACCTCGCACCCGAGGGCCTTGTAAAGGGGTACGGCCACCAGCCCGCCCACGCCGTTGGCCGCGTCCACCACGACCTTCAGGGGACGACGCAACCGAATAATCTGTTTAACCCGGGAGATGTACTTCGGAATGATGTTCATCCGGGTAATGGTGGTGTTGCCCCGGGCCGATGGAAACTTGCCCTTCTGGGCGATCCGGCCAAGTTTCTGAATTTCCGGCCCGTAGATCGTGGTCTTACCCACGCCTACTTTCATCCCGTTATATTCCTTGGGGTTGTGGCTGGCGGTAAGCATGAGCCCCCCATCGACGGGCAACACCTGCATGGTGTAATACAGCACCGGGGTGGGCACCATGCCGATGTCTATCACGTTCATGCCCGATGCCGTCAGCCCTTCCATCAGCGCGTAGGCCAGGGCCCGACCGGACACCCGGCCATCCCGGCCGACCACCACGGTATTATGCTGTCGCCGGTTCTTCATGTAGGCCACGTAGGCCCGCCCAAGCAGTTCCATGACCTCTTCGTCCAGGTCCTGGCCAACGATACCGCGAATGTCATACTCGCGAAGAATCACGGGATTGAGTTTCATGCCTGTACTCCTGTCTGGTTGACGGTAACGTGGGCTTTCCCGTCGCGCCCGGAGTAAGTATACTGGAAAAAGGCCGCGCGTTCTAGCACGGCCACGCGTCGCGCGGGGGAGCGGTATATCCCCGGCGAGCGCGGATCACGATCCGGACACCATCGCGGGACGGGGGTGGTTCGGTGCTTCTTACGGGTGCGGGATTACGCCAGGATTTTTCCTCGCTTCGTTCGTCGAATGATAGCCATTGTCGCGCGATTCCATCACGGTATGCTCATCTCAAGCCAGCGGGGCAGGTTCGAGCGAAGGATCCCTGTTATTTCCAGGCACGGATTGTCGTGCTAGGCAACGCGGTATCGATTCAAATACAGGCCTGTCGTCGCGGTGCAATCCTGACATCTATACCTTCGTTTCGGGGTTACGCTGTCTTTCGGGACAACGCTGTTATTTCGGTGCAATCTTGCCATTTCGAGCGAAGCGAGAAATCTTCCTCCAGGACTCAAGTCCGTCGTCCCAGCATTTTCACTCCATGTCTTTCACCCGATTGTTGAATTTTGCCCCACGAGCGGAAAGTTGCGACCGTGCCTGCCTCTATGTCATGATTAGCCCATGCGGAAAAATGCTCACATTCTTTCTTCCGGCGCGCGACCCGGCTGTCGCCGATGGCGGCGTTAAGCCGCGTTTTACCGATCACTCCCGGTCCATTTCACGGCTGTTCCCTTTTCACTTATTTTCAGGAGAGAACCATGTATCCATCCATTGAAATGTTCCGCGCCATGGCCCGACCCCATGCCGTGATCCCGGTGTACGAGGAAATTCTCGCCGACCTGGAAACGCCGGTAACGGCCTACCTCAAGCTTTCCCGGGGTACGAACCACGCCTTTCTGCTGGAAAGCGTCGAAAAGACCGACGTTATCGGCCGCTATTCCTTTCTGGGCGCGGCACCCTCGGTCATCTTCCGTTCGAAGGGTACCCGGGGAGAAATCGTCCGGGATGGAGTCACCGAACCTCTTGAAACCAATGATCCCCTCGGGCGTTTACGGGATCTCATGAAAACCTACCAACCCCTGCCGGTGGAGGGGGTCCCCGCTTTTCACGGCGGAGCGGTCGGCTACATCAGTTACGACACCGTCCGGTTCTTCGAAAAACTGCCCGACCTGAAACCCGATCCCCTCAACCTGCCAGATCTCTATTTCATGATCACGGACACCCTCGTGGTGTTCGACCACGTCCGCAATAAGATCCTCATCATTTCCAACGCCCACGTGGATGGTGAAACCGACGCCGCTTACAACGAGGCCGCCCGTAAAATCATGGAAATCCGCCAGAAATTGCGGGGGCCGCTGATGGTCTCCACCGAGCGGATACATAACGCTGCCGGAGATCCGCCCGTGGAATCCAATTTCACCCGCGAGGATTTCCGGGCCGCCGTCCGTAAAGCCCGGGAGTACATCTGCGCCGGCGACATTTTCCAGGTGGTGCTGTCCCAGCGGTTCCGGCGGCCCGTGGCGGCTCGACCCGTCAACCTGTACCGGGCGTTGCGCTGCATCAACCCATCGCCCTACATGCTGCTGCTCGAATTTCCCGATTTTGCCCTCGTGGGGTCCAGCCCCGAGGTGATGACGCAGGTCCGGGGTAAACGCTGCATGGTCAGGCCCATTGCCGGTACCCGCCGCCGCGGCAACACCCCGGAGGAAGACCTCGCCCTGGAAAAAGAACTGCTCGCCGATGAAAAGGAAATCGCCGAACATATCATGCTCGTGGACCTGGGCCGCAACGACGTAGGGAGGGTCAGCAAACCCGGAACCGTGGCACCGGTGCCCGGAAAACTCATGGTGATCGAGCGGTACTCCCACGTCATGCACATCGTAAGCGAAGTCGCGGGAGAAATGGCAGACGGCCTGGACGCGTTCGACGCCATTCGCGCCACCTTCCCCATGGGTACCGTCAGCGGCGCGCCCAAGATCCGGGCCATGGAGATCATCGAGGAACTGGAACCCGAACGCCGTGGCCCTTACGCGGGCGGATGCGGTTACATCAGTTACAACGGCGACATGGACACCTGCATCCTCATCCGCACCATGGTGATCAAGGATGGCACGGCCTACCTCCAGGCGGGCGCGGGCGTCGTCTACGACAGCGACCCGGACCGTGAATATGAAGAAACCGTCAACAAGGCCATGGCCCTGTTCCGGGCCGTTGAATTCGCCGAAAAAGGACTGGAACCATGATGGTCATTATCGACAACTACGATTCCTTTACCTATAACCTTGTTCAGTATTTCGGGGAACTCGAGCCTGACATCCGGGTATTCCGGAACGATGCCGTCACGGTCGCCGAAATCGACGCCATGCGGCCGGACCGGATCGTGATTTCTCCCGGCCCCTGCACGCCCGCCGAAGCGGGTATTTCCATCGAAACCATCCGCGTACTGGGTCCGAAATATCCCCTGCTAGGCGTGTGCCTGGGACACCAGAGTATCGGGGCGGCCTTTGGCGGCGAAGTCGTCCGGGCCGGCGTCATCATGCACGGCAAGATCAGTTCGATCCGGCACAACGGCAATCCCCTGTTCAACGGCGTCACCAATCCCTTCAACGCCACCCGGTACCACTCGCTGATCATTCGCCGGGAAACCATTCCCGACTGCCTGGATATCACCGCGGAAACCGATGATGGCACCATCATGGGCGTAGCCCACAAGATGTACCCCATCTGGGGCGTGCAGTTCCATCCGGAAAGCATCCTGACTACCGAGGGAAAAAAAATGATCCGGAACTTCATGGGGTTCCAGAGGCCTTGATGCTTCCCTCGTCCGATCGACCCCGATCCAATGGCGTCCTGAAGCCGCTTACCCGTAGAATATTGCCGGGAAACATCATCCGAACCGGAACGAGAGCGGCATGAACGAACCGGCGGTCGAAACCCGTAATCTCAGTAAAACCTACAAGTCTCTGGGGAAACGTCCCGTTCATTCGCTGCGTGGACTGAACCTCTCCATCGAGCCAAACCAGGTGTTCGGTTTCCTGGGACGCAACGGGGCGGGCAAAACCACCACCATCAAGTTGCTCTGCGGACTGATCCGTCCCACGGGGGGCGAAGCGTGGCTTTTCGGCAGAAACTGCGCGGTACCCGAGTCCCGCCAGGTACTCGGGTACCTGCCCGAACAACCTTACTTCTATGAATACCTGACTCCCCGGGAAACCATTGAATTTTACGCGCGCCTTCGAGGGGTACCCCCTGAACGCCGCGGGGAGCAGTGGGAACGCCTGCGCGATCTACTGGAACTGGAGGAATTCGCTGATCGCCGTATCCGGGAATTCTCCAAGGGCATGCGCCAGCGGGTCGGATTCGCCATCGCCCTCGTGGGCGATCCACCCCTGCTCATCCTGGACGAGCCCATGAGCGGCCTCGATCCGGTCGGCCGGCATCTTATCCGCAATGTCATCCTGAAACTCAAGGCGGAAGGCAAAACCATTTTCTTCAGTTCCCACGTCCTCAGCGACGTGGAAGAACTGTGCGACCGGATCGCCATCCTCGTCTCCGGTTCCCTGGAACTCGAGGGCGCGATGGATAACCTGCCCGGTCGACGGGTACTCCAGGTCGAGGTCATCGCGTCCGGGCTGGATGCCGCCACCGTCGAAGCAATCGCCTCCCGCGCGAGCCACCGCCGCGTGGAAAGTGGAGAGGCGTTCCGCGTGAACACCCTGGAAGAAGCCAACGCCATTGCCGCCCAGGTAATCCAGCGGGGCGGGACCCTCGTCGCGTTGCGGCCCGTGCGTGAAACCCTGGAGGAATACTTCGCCAGGGTGCAACAGCACGCCGCCGACCGGGAACGGGAGAGCGGAACATGACGCGAATCCGGGTTATCTCGGCCAACACCCTGCGGGAATCCATTCGGGACAAGGCCCTGTACGTGCTGGCGGGATTCGCCCTGGTGGCCATTCTTGGATCCAAGGCCCTCGGGTGGATCAGCGTGGGCCAGGATATCAAGATTGTCAAGGACATCTGCCTGGCCGCGATGTCCGTCTTCGGCGCCCTGACGGCCATTTTCGTCGGCACCAACCTGCTCTACAAGGAAATCGACAAGAAAACCCTTTACACCATCCTGGCCCAGCCCATGGAACGCTACGAATTCGTCGTGGGCAAGTATTTTGGTCTGGCCGTCCTGCTCTTGCTGGACATCCTTTTCATGGCCGCCGTGACAGCCCTGTGGATCCTCATTCTGGGCGGCCAGGTCGACCTGGTTTTCTTTCAGGCGGTTTCGCTGATCTACGTCAAGCTCCTGCTGATCACCGCGTTTTCCGTGCTGCTTTCGGCCCTCGCGTCTCCCATCCTTGGGGCCGTGATCGTGTTCTGCGTGTACGTGTTCGGCCACGCGACCGAAATCTTTCGTGACCTGCCGCCCCAGATCACCGGCACACCCGCCGAACCCATCCTGAAAGCAATCTACTACGTGGTTCCCAACCTTTCCCTGCTGGATCTGCACGCCCACGCGGCCAACCAGGTGCCGGTAAACGGCGCTTACGTGTTGTGGGCCGCCGTGTATGGTCTTGGCTGGACCGCGGCCCTGCTGGCCCTGGCCTGCGCGGCCTTCGAAGGCAAGGAACTCTAGCCGTGTTGACGTTCCGGCGGCCCAGGCGCGCCCAGTTAACGGCACTGATCCTCGCCGGCATGGCCCTGCTTACCATGTTCGGCGCGCAACGGCTGGCCGACCGCTATCGTCCCGCCAGCGGTGACGCCCTGCTGTACCTGCCCAACGAACACCTGCTGACCTATTTCACCGCCGGTCTGAGCCCCGTGATCGCCGATATGCTCTGGCTTCACTGCATCCAATACGTCGCCATCGAAAACCGTACCGTCCGCAACTTCACCTGGCTCGAACACATGGTTTACACAACGGTCCGGCTCGATCCGCTGTTCCGGGACGCCTACCGCTATGGTTCCATTTTCCTTTCCGCCCTGAGGGCGGACGCCGAAAGCGCTCGCTCCCTCCTGTGCGTGGGGATGCTGAATCGTCCAGACTGCTGGGAGCTCCCGTACGAACTCGCCACGTTGTACCTGCTGAACCTGCGTCATACCCCGGACGCGCTGAAAACCGCTTCGTATTACCTTGCCCTCAGCGCGACCCGGCCCGATGCCCCGCCCGAACTTGCCTCCCTCGCGGCGAACATCCAGAAACGGCACAATCTCGATGACATCGAGGAAGCCATGTGGCGGGATATGACCCGCCATGGATCTCAGACCCTGCGCGAGATGGCCGAGCGGAAACTGGCTGAACTGGAGATCCGCCGCGCCCTCCCCATCCTGAACGAACGGGCCGCGCTGTTCCGGAACCGCTTCGGGCGACTGCCCGAAACCCTGGACGAACTGATCCAGGCCGGCCTCCTTGCGGGAGCGCCGCCCCAGCCTATTCCCGGGGAGTACTTCATCGCCGGCGACGGGCAGTTTTACAACACCGCGCTGCTGGAAAGCGAGTGCCACCAGATCCAGGAACGGATGAAGCAGCGAATAGACCGTTTCCGGGAGAAAGAAGGCCGCCTGCCTGGATCCCTGGACGAGTTGATCGACAAAAAATACATCACCGATGTCCCGACCTGCCCGTGGCCTGGCCGCGCCTGGGCCTATGACCCCGTTTCCGGCGCGTTCACCATGAAAGAAAAACCCGCGTCATGACCACTAAAAAACTAGCCGTGCATTTCGGAGCCGGGAACATCGGCCGGGGATTCCTCGCCCAACTTTACACGGAATCCGGGTTCCGGGTCCTGTTCGTGGATGTCCTGGATACGGTAGTCAACGCGTTGCATGAGCGGGGCGTCTACCCGCTGGATATCGTGGAAACCGACGCTACGACCCGACTCTGGATCCAACCCGTGGATGCCCTGCATGCCTCCCGCGCGGACGCCGTGGCCGACGTCCTGGTCCAGGCGGACGTCGCTTCCACCGCCGTGGGCGCGGCCGTGCTCCCGCGGCTGGCGGCTACCCTTGCCCGGGGGATTGAAAAACGGGCCCATCTTCGTTCCGGCGATCCCCTGAACATCATCCTCTGCGAAAACCTGCACGACGCCGCCGCGCTGTTGCGCCCCCTCGTGCTGGAACAACTCCAGGACAGGGCCCGCGCGTGGGCCGAACACCACGTCGGTTTCATCAACGCCTCTATCGGACGCATGGTTCCCGTCATGACGGACGCGCAGAAAGCGGAAGACCCCTTGCTGGTACGGGTGGAACCCTATTGTGAACTGCCGATCGACGCCGACGCCATCGTATCACCATTCCCGGAAATCCGGCACGTGAAGCCCATACCCGGCTTCATGGCCTACGTGGAACGCAAGCTTTACGTTCATAACCTCAGCCACGCCGCCACGGCTTACCTTGGCTGGTTACGCGAGCACCATTTCATCTGGCAGGCCGTGGAGGATCCAGAAGTCGCGCGCGTTGCCCAGATCGCCGCCATGGAATCCTGTCGGGCCCTCGCCCGGAGACGCGGCCTGTCGCTGCCGGATCTCGAAGTTCACGTGAAAGACCTGTTCCAGCGTTACCGGAACCGCGCTCTTGGTGACACGGTTGAGCGGGTAGCCCGGGATCCGGTCCGGAAACTGGGCCCAGAGGACCGGATTATCGGCGCGGCCCGGCAGTGCGTTGAAGCAGGTATTGCGCCCGAACATATCGCCATGGTGGCCGTGGCCGCCACCCGTTACCGGAATCCTGGCGATGCCAGCGCCTGTCGGATCCAGGACATCATGTCCCACAAGGGGCTCAGCGGCGTGCTGACCGAAATCGCGGGACTCTCCCCAGGCGATGAACTGTTCTCAGTGATTCTGGCCGCGGATCAGGCGTTCAGCGCCCGCTTCCCGGCCCGGGTCAAGCCAGGGTCTTGATTCACTTCTCCCATCCGGTTAATAATACTAAAGACCGACCCAGATACCCAGCATTCCTTTCTCCAAGTTCAGAGGGAGTACTTTATGCACCAGGTCCTGCTGCCCAAAATGGGCAATTCCGTCGAAGAAGCGCTCATTGTCCGCTGGCTCAAACAGGAAGGTGATACGGTCCGGGAAGGCGAACCCCTGTTTGTCATCCAGACCGACAAGGCCGAAGTGGAATGTGAGGCCACGGCATCGGGGGTGCTCCGCAAGATTCTGGCACCGGAGGGTTCAGAATTACCGGTCATGACCGTAGTCGCCCTGATTGGCACGGAGGATGAGCCCCTGCCTGACGCGCCCGGAGCAGGATCCTCCGCGTCTGCCGCCCGAGAAACGTCCGTGCTGACCCAGGCACAATCCGAGGTAGTCGCTCCATCCGCGGCGGTGTCATCTTCCCGTCCTTCCGGGCCGGCATCCGCGGCCCCAGCCGCCGGTGATACCCTTCCGGTATCGCCCCGTGCCCGTCGCGTCGCGGAAGAAAAGCATGTTCCCCTTGCCGGAGTCACCGGAAGCGGCGTGGGGGGGAGGATCCTGTCTGAAGATGTGCTCGCCGTGGCCGAATCCGTTAAGGCAACGCCGGTCGCGCGGCGGGAAGCCGAACGGGCCGGTATTGATCTGCGTTCCGTCCAGGGAACGGGCCCAGGCGGCAAGATTACCCGTGATGACGTCCTGGCCCATGAGGGGGCCGGAACAATTCCGGAGGCCGCGCCCGTCGTCGCCGTGCCTGCCGCTGCTTCGGGCGATGGGGAAGTCAAGCGGATTCCCTTGACGCCCATGCGAAAAGTTATCGCCCGACGCATGCGGGAAAGCAAGTTCACCGCTCCGCACTACTACGTGACGGTCGAAGTTGACATGCAGGCTGCCAAGGCTTTCCGGTCGGGGCTCAAGTTCAAGGCTTCTTTCAACGACCTCGTGCTTTACGCCACCATGAAGGCGTTGCGGCTGCACCCGGAAGTCAACGTCCGATGGACGGAAGACGCCATTGAACAGGTGTCGGACATCAACCTCGGCATGGCGGTAGCCCTGCCCACAGGGCTGATCGTCCCGGTAATCCGGCGCGCCCAGTTGCTGTCCCTGGAGGGGCTGTGCGCGGTAACCCGGGACCTCGCGGAACGGGCCCAAAAAGGCAAACTGCTGCCTGACGATTACACCGGCAACACCTTTACGGTCTCGAACCTTGGCGCCTTCGGCGTGGACCATTTCACGGCGATCATCAACCAGCCCGACAGTGCCATTCTTGCCGTGGGCCAGATCAAGGACCGCGTGGTCGTCATGGATGGCGGCATCCACATTCGGCCCATCATGAAACTGACCATGTCCAGCGACCACCGGGTGATCGACGGGGCGGTCGCGGCCCGATTCCTGGCAGAACTCAAGCAGATCCTCGAAGCCGCGGATTTCTGAGAAACTTTTTCAAGAACTAGCAGGAGGTGATATTTTTTATGAGCACACGGTACGACGTCGCGGTCATTGGCGCGGGGCCAGGTGGATACGTGGCCGCGATCCGGGCGGCCCAGCGGGGAGCCAAAACCCTCGTGGTGGAACGTCGTTTCCTTGGGGGAGTCTGCCTGAACATCGGTTGCATCCCCACCAAAACCCTCATCCGTTCGGCGGAACTTTACCGGCTCATGAAACGTTCCGCGGAATTCGGCATCCAGGCCGACAACGTGCGCCTGGATCTCCCCGCGCTGATGAACCGGAAAGACAAGGTGGTGTCCACCAACACGGGCGGTATTGACGCCCTGTTCAAGGCCAACGGCATCGACTGCGTCATGGGAGAGGCCAGCATTCCCGCCCCGGGAAAAGTTTCGGTCAACGGAGAAACCTACGATGCCGCGAACATTATCATCGCCACGGGCGGCAGGCCGGCCGTGCTCCCGGGACTGGAATTTAACGGCACCACGGTCATCGGCAGCACCGAGGCCCTGTCCATGACCTCCGTTCCTGAATCCGTCGCCGTGATCGGCGCGGGAGCCCTGGGCGCGGAATTCGCCTGCGTCTGGAATGCCTTTGGGGCGCGGGTCACCCTTATCGAGATGATGCCAAACGTCCTGCCCAAGTGTGATGAAGAACTGACCAGGCGGCTGGCGCAGGTCTGGAAACGCCGCGGCATGGATGTCCGGATCGGAACCAAAGTATCCCGGTTGGAACACCTTGAAAAAGGTGTCCGACTCCACCTTGAGGGGGATCATCCCGGCACCGTGGACGTGGAGGTGGTGCTCGTGGGCATTGGCCTGCAGTGTAATTCCGAAATCGTGGCTTCCAATCCCGCGCTGGGTATCCGCCTCGGGAAACGGGGCGGCATCATGGTCAACGATCGCATGGAAACCGACGTTCCGGGCATCTACGCCGTCGGCGATGTCACCGATCGTACCTGGCTCGCCCACGGCGCGTCCCACGAAGGCATCGTGGCCGCGACCAACGCCACGGGCGGCAACTTGCGCGTGGACTACCGGGTTCTACCGGCCTGCAACTTCACTTCGCCCGAGGTAGCCTCTGTCGGTCTCACCGAAGCGCAGGCCATCGAAAAGGGATACCCGGTACGATGCGGGCGCTTCCACTTTGCCGCCAATGGCCGGGCCCACGCCCTCGGTGAAACCGAAGGCATGGTCAAAATCGTGGCGGATACCCGGACGGACGAAATCCTCGGCGTGCATATCATGGGACCCGAAGCCGGCGAACTCATCGCCGTCGGCGCCCTCGCCATGTCCATGGAAGCCACGGTAGAAGAAATCGCCCGGACCATTCACACCCATCCGACCCTGTCCGAGGCGATTCTCGAGGCTGCCGAGGATTACTATGGTCACGGCATTCACACCCGTCCCCGTAAACCCTGACCCACCCGGCGCATGACGTCCAACGGCCCCAAATACACGTATGATTACCCGAGGCCCATGGTAACGGTGGACACGGTCGTGTTTGCCGGTCCCCCGGAAAGCCTGTCGGTACTGCTGATTCGACGCGCCCGGCCGCCTTATCAGCATTGCTGGGCCCTGCCGGGCGGCTACATCGACATGGACGAAGCCCTGGAGGTCGCCGCGCGCCGTGAACTGCTCGAAGAAACCGGCCTTGCCATCCCCAGCCTTGACCAGTTGGGCGCCTTCGGCGACCCCGGGCGGGATCCTCGGGGCCGCACCATTTCCGTGGTATACTGGACCCGGTTGGAACGGGCCGTTCCGGTCAGCGCTGGGGATGACGCCCGTGAAACGGGGTGGTTTCCCGTCGACAGATTGCCGGACCTGGCGTTCGACCATGAGGTGATCATCCAGGAGGCTCTGAAACGTCTGCGGAGTGCGCTGAATGATACTTGAACCCACTGACGCCCTGCTCGTGGTGGACGTTCAGAACGATTTCTGTCCGGGTGGCGCTCTGCCTGTGCCGGGAGGAGATGGGGTCATTCCGCCTCTCAATCGGCTCATCAACCGCTTCGAAACGGTAATCTATTCCAGGGACTGGCATCCCGACGACCATTGCAGTTTCAGCCTGAATCCCCAGTTCGTCGATGGCAGTTGGCCCCCGCACTGCGTGCAGGATACCCCCGGAGCCGAGTTCCCCTTCGCCTTGCGCGTGCCCCTCGACGCCATCATCGTCAACAAGGGTACCGCCTCGGACTGCGAAGCCTACAGCGCTTTCCAGGAAACCGGACTGAACGACCTCCTGGAAAAGAAACACGTCCGCCGGGTCTTCGTCGGGGGCCTCGCCCTGGACTACTGCGTCAAGGCCACCGCGCTAGACGCCCGGCGGGCAGGCTACGAAGTCTGGGTGGTCGAGGATGCCACCCGCGCCGTTTCCCCTGAAACCGGCCGCCAGGCCATCGAAGAACTCAAGGCCGCTGGCGTCCATTTCTGTGTCTCGGGGGAAATTCAATGAACGGACCGACGGACGCCTGGTTTCAGCGGCGTGGACTCGCCCTGCTGACCGATTTTTACCAGTTGACCATGATGGCCGGGCACTGGCGGGAAGGCCGGGCCGCTCAACGGGTTACCTTTGATTATTTCTTCCGGTCCCTGCCGCCTCACACCGGCTTCGCGATCCACGCCGGATTGGATCCCCTGCTCGATTTCCTGGAAAACCTCCGCTTTGAGCCGGACGACATCGCGTACCTGCGATCCTTGAGTGTTTTCGATGAAAATTTTCTGGACTATCTCGCGAATTTTCGCTTGAACTGTTCGGTCCGGGCCGTGCCGGAAGGCGCGCTCGTGTTCCCGGACGAACCCGTGGTCCAGGTGGAAGGTCCGGTCATTGAGGCCCAGCTCCTTGAGACCGCTATTCTCAATCTCCTCAACTACCCGATCCTCATCGCCACCAAGGCCGCCCGGGTATGCCTTGCCGCGGAGGGAGAACCGGTGCTCGACTTCGGTCTGCGTCGCGCCCATGGTCCCGATGGCGGCGTCACCGGTTCCAGGGCCGCCTACATTGGCGGGTGTGTCAGCACTTCGAATGTCCTGGCCGGAAAGGTCTACGGCATCCCCGTGGCGGGCACGCACGCCCACAGTTGGGTCATGAGTTTCCCGTCCGAACTCGAGGCCTTTCGCGCCTTCGCCAGGCAGTATCCCGACCGGTGCATCCTCCTGGTCGATACGTATGATGTCATCAAAAGCGGCGTGCCCAATGCCATCCGTGTCTTCAGGGAACTCGCCGCGTCGGGGAAAAAAATCCGCCCCGCCATACGCCTTGACTCGGGTGACCTGGCCAAGCTCAGCAAGGCCGCCTACCGGATGATGATTGAGGCCGGACTGGAAAATCCCCTCATCGTCGCGTCCAACGATCTGAATGAAGACCTGATCGCCGATCTCAAGCGGCAGGGTGCCCGGATCAACGCCTGGGGCGTCGGCACGCAACTGATCACTTCCTACGATGCCCCAGCGCTGGGAGGAGTCTACAAACTCACCGCCATCGAAGGACCGGAGGGGTGGATCCCCCGGATGAAAATCTCTTCCAACATCGAAAAAGCCACCAACCCCGGGCGCAAGCAGATCATCCGGTACTACGACGCGGAAGACCGGCCGGTGGGCGACCTGCTGATCCAGGAAGGCAGCCCGTGGCCCGAAACAGGCCCCGTCTACGGACGTTCCCGGAAACTTCCGCACCTCAAGGCCCAGTTGGAAGATGCCGTACGGGGAGAACCGCTGCTTCAAACCGTCTTTGAAAATGGCCACCGCGTGATCGAATCAGCAACGGCTTCCCGCGTCCGCGACCGGGCCCAGGAACAGCAGCGGATACTCGGGGAAGAATTCAAACGGCTCCGAAACCCGGAAATATACAAGGTGATCCTCTCCGAAGAACTGGGAGAGATCAAGGCCCGGTTGCTCAGCGGTAACCCGGAAATCTTCTGACGGGAGAGCGCTTCATGAGACTGGTCAAAATCGCGGTCGCTTCGGTATCCGTGAAAGTAGGGGATTACCGGGGTAATTCCGAAATCCTCCGGCAGGTCATCAACCAGGCCCGCGAACAGGGCGCGCATCTGCTGGTCACGCCCGAACTGGCCATCTCCGGCTACAGCCTGGAGGACCGGGTGTTCTGGCCCCATGTCTGCCGGTACAGTTGGGAAGCTCTCCAATCCCTGGCGGAGGCTACCCGCGACATCGCCGTCTTCGTGGGGCTGCCTGTCCGGGTCGACGATCGAATCTACAACGCCGCCGCCCTGCTTTACGATGGCAGCATCCGCGGCCTCATTCTCAAGCGGAACCTCCCTACCTACAGCATTTTTTACGAAGGTCGTCACTGGTCATCCTGGGAAGAAGGCGTCACGCGGTGCCATGGCGTGCCCGCGGGCAACCTGGTGTTCGAGTTACCCTTCGGCCGGGTCTCGGCGGAAATCTGCGAGGACCTCTTCGCGGCGGAATCCCCCGCGCGGGACCGTGTCCGTGCGGGCGCGGAAATCATCTGCAACCTGAGCGCGTCCCCCTTCACGCCCCTTAAAAATGAAACCCGGAAACATCTCGTGGCTGTCACCGCGGCCAAACTGAACGTGATCTACGCCTATGCCAACCTGCTGGGATGCGACTCGAGCCGGCTCGTGTTCGACGGCGGCAACATCATCGCCACGCCGGAAGGCATCATCGCCGAAGGCCCCTTGCTCAGTCGGGAATATGTTACGCTGCAGTGCGCCGTCGCCGACCTCGACCAGGTAAGACGATCGCGCCTTGAAAACAGCACCTGGCGCCAGGCCATTCGCGCGGGCGAACATGCGAAGGACGGCACCGAACGTGTACCATGTCCCGGCACCTGGACGCCCGCCCCCGTTTCGGAGTATGCCGCCCGTCTCCCCGGTTCCTTCTATATTCCTCCCGGCGCTCCCACCGAACATTCCCCCGAACGCCAGGCTCTGGAAGACCTGTTCAACGCCCTCGTGCTCGGCCTGCGCGACTATTTTGAAAAGGTCGGCGCGTTCCGCAAGTTCCTCGTCGCCCTATCCGGCGGACGGGACAGCGCCTTGTGTCTGCTCATGGCCGTGGAAGCGGCCAGATCTTTGCGGGGGGGCGCGGATACCGCTAACTGGCGCGAGCGCGTCGAAAGCGTCTACCTGCCCAACACCCGTTACAGCAGCGAGGCCACTCTGGACGCCGCCCGCGCCTTGGCCGAAGAACTGGACGTGCCTTTCCGCATCCAGCCCATTGACGAGGAAGTCGCCGTAGCCGAAAAACTGGCCGCGGAAATGGCCGGCGGACCGGACAAGGTCGCCCCCCTGGCCCTGCAGAACCTGCAGGCCCGTATCCGTGGGGCCATCATGCTCAACTGGGCCAACTCCGTGGGAGGCCTCGTGCTGGTCACCTCCAACCTGAGCGAAGCCGCCGTGGGCTACAGCACAACCGGTGGCGATAACCAGGGGGGGTATTCGCCCATCGCCAACCTGCCCAAAACCGTGGTCAGCCGCCTGCTGGAGCACCTCGCCCAGACCCGTCACATCCGGGCCCTCGAGAAAATATTCGCCATACCGCCCAGTGCCGAACTCGCCCCGGACCAGCAGGATGAAAAGGACCTCATGCCCTACGCCATCCTGGACGACCTGCTGCACCTGTACGCCGCGCAACGCCTGGCCCTGCCGGACTGCTGGCGCGTGCTGGCCCAGCGTCATCCCGATCGGGACCCCGAACAGTTACGCGCCTGGACTGCGGACTTCGCGCGCCGTTTCTGCGCCAGCCAGTGGAAACGGGATCAGCATCCGGTCGCCCTCAAGGTCCTGCCCCTGGACCTCGACCCCAAAACAGGGTTCCGGTTCCCCGTCAGCCAGAGCATCGAACGGGAACTGCGGGAGTTGCGGGAGGCTCGCCTGAATGACTGAAAACACGGCCGCCGCGAATGCCATCATCCCGGCCCTGTCCTCAGAAATCCGCGCGGTTATTTTTGATTACGGCAACACGCTGGTTCCTTTCGGCCGCGTCGAAGTAGACGCGTTCGACGAGCGGCTGGCCGCGTTCCTGCGCCATCGGTTCGGGTCTTTCAATGAGAGCCTCTACCACGAACTGCGCGAAAGGGATCGTCTCGCGCCATATCTGGGCGATCCCCCGGAATACCGGGAAAGCAATCTCCACCGGATGGTCCTGGATCTTTACACCACCCTGTATGGTCACGCTCCAACCCCGGAAGAGGTAGCCGAAATCATCGAGACTCGACGCGCCATCTTCGTCGACATCGTAAAAATGTCCCCGGAAACCAGGCGAATCCTGCGCGCGCTGCGCGGACAATATCGACTCGGCCTGCTTTCCAACTACCCCGACGGTGAAGCCATACGGCTAAGCCTTGCTAAAAACCAGGCCGATACCCTGCTTGACGCCATCCTGGTTTCAGGAGATCTCGGACGGGTCAAGCCTCACCCCGACGTCTTCCGGGCCATCACCCGCGCGTTGAACGTCTCCCCGGAACAGTGCCTCTTCATCGGGGATAACTGGCTGGCGGACGTGCAGGGTGCCCGAAAGGCGGGCATGATCACCATGCGCTTTGTCCGGTGGGTGCCCCCGGAACGTTTCGAACCCGCGCCCGGCGACCTGCCGCCTCACGGCGAAATCGACGACCTTTCCGCGTCGCTTGCCCTTTTGTCACGTCGCCTGCCCGTTGCCGGAGATGTCGCGAACCATGGGTGAGTCGCTGAGGACACCGGCTCCCGCCGGCACGTTTTCCCATGCCGCGCCCTGCGCGCACTTTGGGGAATGCGGGGGGTGCGTCAGCCAGCACCTCTCCTACGAAGCGCAACTCGAAGAAAAAAAACGATGGGTGGAGACCCTCTTCAGGAACATCTATCCACGTCCCATCGACCTCATTCCCTCCCCGGTGCTTTTTCACTACCGGAACAAGATCGATCCTGCCTTCAGCCCCGAATGGTTCGACTCGCCCCCACCTCCCGGTACACCCCGACGGCCCGTCCTGGGGTTCAAGGCCCGGGGAAACTGGTGCCGCCCGGTTGCACCGCGCGACTGCCTCATCGGCCCGCGCGGCCTGAACCGCCTGTTCGAAGCCGTCCGGGAATGGGTAGCGCGCGAAGAACTGCCCGCTTTCGACAGCCGGCGAAACACCGGCTTCCTGCGCAACCTGCTCATCCGGGAAGCCCGGCGCACGGGCCAGCGCATGGTGATGCTGATCACCACGCCCGGTTCGCTCAACGCGGACGCGTTCACGCAAGCCGTGCTGTCCGCGTGGCCGGATACCGCCGTCCTGTGGGGCACTTTTTCCGGCAGGGGAGAGGTGGCCACAGCGGAATGGATCGAACTACTGCACGGATCTCCTGAAATCCAGGAAATCCTTCATGTCTATGACCGGCCCGGCCGAAACTGGTGGTCCGAACCGGATGCCGCCCTCGCGGGCATCGAACGGGAACAGGCCGGCCTGCCCCCGCCCCGGGTGCTGCGATTCCGGATTTCACCCCTGTCCTTTTTCCAGACCAACACCCTCGCCGCTGAAAGGCTGTATGCCCTGCTTCGGGCCCGGGTCATGGAACTCCGACCGCCCATCCTGTACGACCTGTATGGTGGCATGGGCACCATCGCCCTGGCCCTCGGCGACCTGGCGGAACGCATCCACTCCGTGGAAGAAATCGCTCCCGCCGTCGAAGATGGGAAATGGAACGCCCGGACCGCTGAAGCCGATAATATATATTTCCACCAGGCCCGGGTGCGGGCATGGCTCAAAGAACGGATCGCTGCCGGCGGCATTCCCCCGGAAAGCCTGGTCATTGTCGATCCGCCCCGGGCCGGCCTCACGCCAAAAGTGGTGGAGCGCCTGGTCGCCCTCGCACCTCGCCACCTGCTTTACGTCTCCTGTAACCTGCCAATCCTGGCCCGGGAACTGCCACCTTTCCTGGATCGTTATCGGCTGGCATCGCTGGACGCCGTGGACATGTTTCCGCACACGCCACACGTGGAGGTTGTGGCAACCCTGGAGCGCCGGACGGACGAATAGCGCGTTCTAGCTTAACCGCGCTGTCCTGCTACGCCGGAAGGCGCAAACAATCCCGACGCGCGTTACGTAGTTCCAGTTCAGTAAATTCCTCGTGTTTTTTGGATATCTTTCAACCCAGACTTGTTAAGCACTTTGCCTTTTCCTGAAACGTTGTTCCCCGCGGCATGGTTCTCATTTCCAGTACTTTGTCATTTCGAGCGAAGCGAGAAATCTTCCCCCCTTAAAAACCCCCGCAAGATTTCTCCTCACTTCGTTCGTCGAAATGACAGAAATCCATGTCACACGCAAGCATCACGGGCGTTCACTTCCGTAATTGGGATATACCGTTGGCCCCTCATTGAAATCCATGTCACACGCAAGCATGACGGGCGATCACCGGGTTACTTTTTCGTCCAAAGGACAAGTATCCGATTCTCCGCGCAAAGAGCGATTGCACTTGTAACGCCCTCACCCTTCACCCCGACTGCCCCTTGGTCCGTCGCCCTCAAGACCCTTAAAATAACACCGGTGGAGCCCGAGTGGTATGCGTTACATCGTCCAGTGGTGGAGTAATCTCATCGGGTGGGTCCGCTGGTTCTGGTGGGGACCCATGGAGCGGGTCCTCTACGTTATCACGAGGCCACTCGGCATCGAAATGCCACAGGACACCGCCAACTTCGTCTGGAAAAGCAGCCTCATTCTGCTCGGCTTCTTCATCCTCGCCGAAATCTACCTGCGTCTGCGAAGCGCGTGGATCGCCCGGTCCCTCCGTAAAAGCATGGAAGGCCACGAAATCCCCGAACCCCTGGCCGCGCGAAAGGACAGTTTCGGGGACCGCATCGAAGGGGCCCAGCACCCGGTCAAAACCATGGAACGTCTCCGGAAAGAGAAAAAGTGGGGGAGAATGGGCGAGGTCTTCGAAGCCCTGAACCAGCCGGACGAAGCCGCGCGATGGTTTGAAAAGGATCGCCAGTGGGAACGGGCCGCGAAAAACTGGGCAGCCGCCGGCAAAACCGCCCGGGCCGCCAGGTTGCTGTGGAAGGCCGGATCCTGGGAAGCCGCCGCCCGCCTGTACGAATCAATTGGGAAGCGTCGTTACGCGGCCGACGCTTTCCGGCTCGCGGGAAAACCTGAAGAGGCCGCTAGGATTTGGCTGGAAACTGGAAAAATAAACAAGGCCCTGGACTGCCTGGACGCGGCAGTAACGCGTACTCCCGAGGATCCCACGGCCTTCACTGGCGTGATCACGCGGATCTGGCAGTTGCTTGAACAGGTGGAACCGCCGCGGGATGCCGTAAATGGGGAGCGACTCCGGAACCTGCAGCGCGCCTGTGCCGTTCAGTTCGCCCGGGAGGGGAGAACGGCACTCGCCGCCCACGCCTTCGCGGTATCGGGAGACCTTGTCATGGCCGCGAAACTGTTCGAAAAAGCCGGCGATCCCGTTGCCGCGCGCCGCTGCCTGGAAGCCGCCGGGAAAAAGACTTCCACCCCCGAAAAGAATGGTTGATCATATCGTCTCGATCGCCATGGCCAATTGCTGCAGGATGGAGACCTGTCCCGCGTACCCGAATCGTTCCCGAATCTCGATGAAGCCATCCTCCACGTTCAGAAACGCCTGCACCACGTCCGGGTCGAAGTGAGATCCCGAACTTTCCAGGATGATATCCCTGGATTTTTCGTGGCTGAAGGGTTCCTTGTAGGGCCGCCGGGATGACAGGGCATCGTACACGTCGGCAAGGGCAACAATCCGGGCGCAGAGCGGAATATCCGCTCCCTTCAATCCATAAGGGTACCCGCTGCCGTCCCATCGTTCATGGTGAAAGTACGCGATGTCCCGACCCATCGCCAGGAAAGAACTCGTGCCCGCCTCTTCGTCGGCATCCCGCAGGGTGTCCCCGCCAATCAGCGTGTGGGTCTTCATGATATCGAACTCCTGCGGTGTCAGTTTTCCCGGCTTGAGCAGGATCTTGTCCGGTATGCCGACTTTCCCGATATCGTGCAACGGGCTGGACAGGTACAGTTCGTCCACGTAACGGGGATTGCTGAATTCCGGGTAGCGGCCCCAGTTACGCATCTCCGCGCCCAGCAGCCTGACGTACCGGCGTATCCGGTCCAGGTGGTCACCCGTTTCGGTGTCCCGGGATTCTGCCAGCCGGGCCAGCGAAAACACGGCCACTTCCCGGGTCTTTTCCACCTCCCGCGTCCGCTCCCGCACCCGTTCCTCGAGCTGCTGCTGGTACGACAGGAGGGCATCCTGCAATTTCTTCGTCCGGAATGACGTGTTGATCCGGGCCATCAGCAGCACCCGGTCAAAGGGCTTGATCAGAAAGTCATCCGCCCCGGCTTCCACCGCCCTGATGTTCGCCTCCCGGTCAGCCAGTCCCGTAATGATGATCACCGGGATATGACGGGTCGACGGATTATTCTTCAGGTACCGGCAGACATCAAACCCCGACATGCCGGGCATCACGAGGTCCAGCAATACAAGGTCGGGCGGGGTCTTTTCTATATAGGTCAACGCTTCCTCGCCGCTCTGCACCGCGTCCACCCTGAAACGCGCCGGTTCCAGAAACTGCTTCAATATGATGGCGTTCTCCGGAAGATCATCCACGACCAGGATGGTCCCCGTTTCACCCCCCGTGTCCTGTTGTATGCTTCCGTTCTGTCCCCAAGCGTCCATGACCGCCTCCTTTTATTGATTTTTTACTTGGATATACGTTATTTAACTTTAGTCCCAATTAATTGTATCATGATTTGAGACTTTTTTCAACCTGAAAATACTGGATTATCGGTTTTTTTAATTTATTTACATCCATTTATTTTTATCATTTTAAATTCTTTCAAATCGTTTTATTACCCGCCTTGATTTCCAGATACCTGTTCTCCTCTATAATGGACTCATACCAGAAGGAGAGAGGAACCATGACCATCCCATCCGAACCTGCCCGTCACAATCAAAACTTCAGTCTCCCCCGCAGGCGGTTCCTGGCCGGCACCGGCGCAGCCGCAGCGGCTGCCATCGCCCTTAAACCAGGTAAATCTTCCGCTCAACAAGGTGCTCCCAACGGTTCCCTGGAAAAACTCGCCCTCTTTGGCGGACCAAAGTCGGTAACCCACCCTCATGACGACGCCACCCGCTGGCCTCGCTACGGCAAGGAAGAAGAAGAAGCCATTCTGGAATTGATCCGTCACCCTTCCTATGATCCCAACGCGGCCCTTGAAGCGGACTGGCGGAACTTCCTGGGCGTGCCTTACGCCAAGGCTCATTTCAACGGCACCTCCGCGCTCACCTCCATGTTTTTCGCGCTCAACCTGCCGCCGGGTAGCGAAATCATGGTGCCCAGTTATACCTTTTTTGCCACCATCCTGCCCATGCGGCTGTTCGGCCTGGTGCCGGTTTTCGTGGATATCCACCCCCGCACCCTGAACCTGGACCCCGAGGACGCGAAAAAACGCCTGACGCCAAGAACAAAAGCCATTCTCCCGGTACACTGGATCGGCCTGCCCGCCGACATGGATGTCATCTGCGACTGGGCCGAAGAAAAAGGCCTCATTGTGCTCGAAGACTGCGCCCATGCCCATGGCGCGAAACTCCAGGACCGACCCATGGGCACCTGGGGACGCATGGCCATCTTCAGTTACCAGATGACCAAGCCCCTTCCTGCCATTGAGGGAGGCATGGGCGTGTACCAGCACGGGGAGGACTTCGAACGTGCCACGGCCTTCGGCAACTACGAGATGCCCGGCATTCCCGAAACCAGCCCATACTTCAAATACAAGGGCTCCGGCCTGGGGGTCAAATTCCGCATGCACCCCTTCGCGGCAGCCCTCGCCCGTTGCCAGTTGAAAGGCCTGGAAGAACGTAACGCGGCGGGGGTCCGACAGGTCCGGCAACTCAACGACGCCCTGCTCGAACTGCCCGGCCTGTACGAGCAGACCAGCGGCCGCAAGGACGTCACGCGCCTGCACTATTCCTGGAACATGCTGTTTGTTGACGAAAAAGAAGTCGGCGTGCCCAGGGACCGGCTCGTGGAAGCCCTGGCCGCCGAGGGCGTGCGGGCCAGCGGACTCCACTACACGCTGCAGCACCAACTCCCGGTCTATACCGAGCCCGAATGGTGGCACCACCTTCCTGAAATTCCCGATCTACCCGGATCCACCCAGGCCAATGCCACCAATATCGCCCTGCCATACTTCACGACTGAAGTTCCCGAACTCGTGGAACAGTACATCCGCGCCTTCCAGAAGGTGTGGGCGCATCGCAAAGAACTGGCCTGACAAAAACAGGAGATATGCCCATGCGCGCGTGGTTGCTGGTTACCTTCACGATCTGCACGCTGGTCGCGACCGGGACGACAGATGCCCTTGCCGATGCCCCGGACAGCGGGACGCCACGCTGGCCCCTGGCCGTGCGCCTGCTCAGTTACGGCCCCTACGTAGATGAAGGATGGGCCCACCTTGAATCCATCGGGGTGCATTACGTGTTCCTGTCCGTGCCCACAGCCGAAGAAAAGGCGGACATCCGTGCTAAACTGGAACGGCACCACCTCAAGCCTCTGGTATTCCGCGGAAATGCCGACCTGGCCAGCCAGGACTTTACCGGGCAGATCCGGCCTCAACTCGAAACCTGCCGGGAATTCGGCGTGAAATACCTGTTCCTGAGCGCCAAGCGCGGTGAGGTCCCGAAAGAAGAAGCCTATAACCGTCTCAGGACCGCCGGCGACATTGCCCGGGAAAACGGCGTGATCATCGTCCTTGAAACCCATCCTGACCTTGGTACCAATGGCACAACGCAGGTCGAAACCATGCAGGCCATTCGACACCCCAACGTCCGGGTAAATTTCGATACCGCCAATATCACGTACTATAACCACGATACCACGGCGGTAGCCGAGCTCAGGAAAAGCATCGGCTACGTGGCTACCGTCGAGTTCAAGGACCACACGGGGGCTTTTGAGACCTGGGATTTTCCCGTGCTCGGCAAGGGCGTGGTGGACTTTCCCGAAATCGTCCGGCTTTTGCGTCAAGCCGCGTACGAGGGACCCGTTACCATCGAGTTCGAAGGCACGAAAGGCGTGGAACTGACCAGGGAACAGCTTTTCCAGGCCATCGCCGACTCGGTCGCCTACGCCCGATCCCTGGGCGTGTTCGAGGGAGACTGATGCCGTGACCGATTCACCCGCGGTTTCCGGCCTGTACCTGGCGGACTGGATCACCATCGGTGGCTACTTTTTCATCATGGCCGCCATCGGCGTGTTTTTTTACGGCAAAATGCGCCGGATGAAAGACTACTTCAGTGGTGGCAACGCCATTCCATGGTGGCTCAGCGGGGTTTCGTTCTACATGAGCAGTTTCAGCGTGGCGGCGTTCGTTTTTTACCCGTCGCTGTGCTACCGTTTCGGTTTCGTGGGAGTCACCCTGCTGTGGGTAGCCATTCCGGCCACGCTGTTCAGCGCGTTACTGTTCGCCACGCGCTGGCGGCGCGCCCGGGTAAGCAGCCCCGTCGAGTATCTCGAAAATCGATACAGTCCGCTGTTGCGGCAGGTATTCGCCTGGCAGGGCGTGCCGGTCCGCATCATCGACGACGGCATGAAACTGCTGGCCACGGCCACGTTTATCAGCCTCTGTGTCGGATTACCAACTAGCCAGAGCATCCTGTTCACCGGCGGCGTTATCCTGCTGACCACCTTTCTGGGTGGGCTCTGGGCCGTGGCGATCACCGATTTTGTTCAGTTCGTGGTGCTCACGGCCGCCGTGCTGATCCTGTTACCCTTGTCCATCGCGAAAGCGGGGGGGATGTCCACCCTCTTATCCAGTTTACCCGACGGATTTCTCCGCCTGACCACGCCGGAATACGGCTGGGGCTACGTGGTATCGCTGGTCCTCATGTACGCCCTCGCCTGGTCCAGCATCAACTGGTCCCTGATCCAGCGGTACTACTGCGTGCCCCGTGAACGGGACGCGCTCAAGGTCGGCGCGCTGGTCATTGCCCTGTACATCGTCGGACCGCCCCTCATGTTTTTCCCGGCCATGGCCGCGGTCCGGTTTCTGCCCGCGCTGGAAGACGCGGGTCACGTGTATCCGCTCCTGTGTGCCACGCTGCTGCCGCCCGGGCTGGTCGGTCTTGCCGTGGCCGCCATGTTCGCCGCGACCATGTCCACCCTCAGCAGCGACTACAACGTCTGCGCGAGCGTGCTTACCAACGACGTCTATCGCAGGATCTTCCGACAGCACGCGTCCGATCGGGAACTGGTGCTTGTCGGGCGCATGCTGACCCTCCTCGTGGGCGGGTGCGCGCTGGCGGTAGGCTGGGCATTGTCCTCGGGTAAAGCGGAAAATCTCTTCCGCGTGATGGTTTCCCTGTTCAGCGTGGCCACCGCGCCCGTCGCCATTCCCATGCTCTTTGGGCTCACCACGCGGCGGGTTAACAACGCGTCCGCGTTGCTGGGTTTCCTGCTGGGCACGATCGCGGGGCTTGCCCTGTTCTACCTTTCCCGCCAGCCGTCCTTCGCCGTGGCGGGTGTCTTCTGGGATGCATCCAGCAGCCAGGTGACCTGGCGGTCTTTCACCATCAAGATGGAAACCCTGCAGTTCTACGCCACCTGCCTCGGGACACTGCTCGGCACCGGCATCGGCATGCTGATCACGTCGACCACCCCGTCTGAACAGGTCCGCATCGATCTTTTTCTGCAGCGCCTGAAAACGCCGATAGGCCTGCTACCAGAAGACACCGTGGAATCCCGAAACGCGGGATTCTCGCCCTATCCCGTGGCCAGTTTGTCTGTCGCGGCCATCGGCACCCTGCAACTGCTCCTGACGCCGTTCCTGGGACTTGCCAGTGCCGCCACGTGGTTGAACGCGGCACTGGGCCTCTTGTTTCTGCTGGGCGGCGTGGGCGTGTACCATGTCACCAGAAATCCGGATCGCGAATCCATATCGCAAAGTAGGGAGGAAAAAACATGAGCACATCACGTGACGCGGTTCCCCGCCCGCGGAATACTGCCACGCGGCGGGAATTTCTCAAGCGGGCGGGACAGGCCTCAGCCGGATACTGGGCAACAGGCGCGCTGGTCTCCGGGGCGACCTTGTCCACCGTGCCTGGTATTGCCGCGGCAGCATCTCCCGGGAAAAAGGCCGCCACGGAACGGCTGGCCCTCGATGGTGGTCCCAAGGCCGTCTCCGCGCCAGCGACGGACGCTTCGAAATGGCCCATCTACGGTGACGAAGAAATCGCGCTCGTCAGCGAACTGCTTCGGTCTCCCAACTACGAACCGATCGCGGCATTTGAAAAAGCCTGGTGTGAATACCACGGTTGTCCATATGCCAAGGCCCACTGCAACGGCACCAGCGCGCTTACTTCGATGCTTTTCGCCCTGGAACTTCCAGAGGGCAGCGAGATCCTTGTTCCCGATTACAGCACGTGGTTCCCGGTTGTCCCGATGCGCTTTTTCGGCCTGGTTCCGGTCTTCACCGACGTGGACCCCCAAACCATGAACATCGATGTGGCTTCGTGCGAACAAGCCCTGACCCCTCGAACAAAGGCCGTGCTGGCCGTGCACTGGTACGGCCTGCCCTGTGACATGGATGACCTCGCGGATTTCTGTGAACGCAAGGGGCTGATCCTGCTGGAGGACGCGAGCCATGCCCACGGCGCGCGGGTCAAGGATCGCCCGATCGGCACGTGGGGCCGCATGGCTGGATTCAGCCTGCAGATGACCAAGCCCCTGCCCGCTATCGAGGGGGGGATAGGCATGTACAAGAATCGTGGCGATTACGAACGCGCCGTCACCTACGGCAACTATGACCTGCCACGAACCTTCCCCGATGACAGTCCCTACCGCAAGTACCAGGGCACGGCATTCGGATCCAAGCTCCGCATGCATCCCGTGTCGGCCATCCTGGCGCGCATCCAGTTACGGGATCTCGACCGGAGGAATGCCGAGGGCGTGGCCCAGGTTCGATCGCTGAACGACCGTTTGACCCAACTTCCGGGCATCGTGGAACCACGCCTGCGCAAGGACGTCTCACGGGTGTACTACAGCAAGAACCTGCTTTTCATCGACGAAAAGAAGGCCGGCGCTCCCCGGGACGCGCTGATCAATGCCCTCAAGGCCGAGGGCGTCGACATCGCGCCGTACACCTGGACGCTCCTGCATACCTATCCGATCTTCCAGGAGCAGAAGTGGTGGCGGCACATGCCCGTGTTGCCCGAATCCGTGCCCAATTGCGATCGCATCAACCTGTCTCTCGTGCAGTTGCCCTATTTCACCTCGCCCCAGCCGGAACTGGTGGAACAATACGCGAGGGCGTTCGAAAAAGTCTGGGCGCATCGAAAACAACTCGCGTGACGGGACGGCGCGTTCTGTTTCACCGGGACGGCGACGGATCATTGGAACATGCCGCCCGCGCGTCTTGACTGTCGGTGAGGATGACATCCAGCAACGCGCGGAACAGGCCCGCGGCGCGGGTCAGCAGTGCTCCTTCCTCTTCCCCTGGAGAGGAAGGAGTTTCGTGTAACCGGACCAGACGTTCCCGTGGCAGGCCAAGCCGCAACAGGCCCTCGCTCGCGTTCACGGACAGAGACACCACCGGTCCGTGTTCCGGCAACACCGACAGCGAAGTCACTGGTCGATAAATCAGCGGCAGTGCTCGAGAACAGGTCTTGAAACTGGGCACGCGCCATTTCGAGTCCACCAGCCACATGAAGAGGGAAACGCTCCGCCTGGCCGCCGGTCCATTTCGCAATCCCCGCCACATCACTCGCGATAGCCAGGGATATAACCACCTGCCGCCGAGCGAGACCCGGGCTATGCCTGTCACGTCGTCACGGCACACGCACGCTTCCGGCTCGGCTTCCCAGAAAATCCTCTGGCTTCCCGGGCCTATCCAGTACACTGACCAGCCATCGCCAGCCGCCGATGCGAGCACGGCCCGGGCGTACTGCTCCACGGCGCCTGCCCGACGATCGTCCCAGAACCGGGGATGAAAAAACCAGATCGCGGGCCCCCTCGTTCCAGGCACGTGGCCCCGGTCACCCTCATGCCGAGTTACCAGTCCCGGGTCCGAAGATGCTTCCGTGCCAGTAGATAACGGGGCCATTACGCGATCCCGCGCCGGTCGATACCATGCCCGAGAGGCCGGACCAGGCGCTCAGGTAACTGCCGTGGCGCCATTGCAGGACTCCCCGTTGCCGTTTTTCCTGCCTTCCGCCAGGATGACATACTTGTTGATCGCGTTGAGGTAGGCCAGCACCGCGGCCTCAATGATATCCGTGCTCGCGCCAGTACCCCGGTAATCATGGTTGTCTATGCGCACCACCACGTGAGCCTCACCCATGGCCTCCTTCCCCGGGGTATTCGCGCGAATTTCGAACTGGTCCAGTTGACCCGAGATCCCCGTGATCCGTTCAATGGCCATGCATGCCGCGTGCACCGGCCCGTCGCCCACCGCCGAATCGCAGAACACCTGTTCTCCCCGGCGCAGTTTCACCAGGGCCATGGAGGGATCGTGACCGGACGTGCTCATCTGTTCAAGCTGGTACACTTCCGTCGCGCCCTGCTGCACGCCCAGTACCAGCAGCCGGAGGTCGTCGTCGTAAATTTCCTTTTTCTTGTCGGCCAGCGCGATAAACCGGTCATAGAGTTTATCCACTTCCGCATCGCTTAGCACGTATCCCAATTCGGCGCATCGCTTGGCGAGACCCGCCCGGCCACTGTGCTTGCCCAGCACCAGTTCGCTCCGGTGGCGTCCCACCGATTCAGGGGTCATAATCTCGTACGTCTTGGCGTTCGCGATCACGCCATGCTGATGGATGCCCGACTCGTGGGCGAAGGCGTTCCGCCCAACGATGGGCTTGTTGTAAGGCACCATCAAGCCAGTAACTTTGCTCAGCATCGCGCTCGAAGGCACGATTTCCCGCGTGTTGATCTCCGTGAAGTACGGATACACGTCGTTGCGGGTCTTCATCGCCATCACCACTTCTTCCAGCGACGTGTTACCCGCCCGTTCACCGATGCCATTCACGGTGCACTCGATCTGGCGCGCGCCCCCGGCCACGGCCGACAGGGCATTGGCCACCGCCAACCCCAGGTCATTGTGGTTGTGCGTGGAAAAGATGATCTCTCTATTCCGCAGCAGGTCAGACACCCCTGCTCTCACGTACCGGAACATCTCCCGGATTTCATCCGGTGTCGTGTAGCCCACCGTGTCGGGCAGGTTGATCACGTCCGCGCCCGCCTCGATGGCCACCCGCGTCAGTTTCACCAGAAAATCCCATTCGGACCGCGTGGCATCTTCCGCCGAAAATTCCACCCTCGGAACCAGGCTTTTGGCCAGTCGCACGGCCTTGTCCGCCGCTTCGAGCACCTGTTCGGGGCTCATCCGCAACTTGTGCTCCATGTGAATCGGCGAGGACGCGATAAAGGTATGCAGCACCGGTGCGGCGGCCTTTTCCAGCGCGGACGCAGCCCGTTCAATGTCCTTGTTCAGCGCCCGCGCGAGCGCGGCCACCCGGCATTGTTTCACCGTTTCCGCGATCCGCTTCACGGATTCGTATTCCTGCTGGGACGCGATCGGAAACCCCGCCTCGATCACGTCCACGCCGAGGCGTTCCAGTTGCAGGGCCATCTGCAACTTGGAGGGCGCGTCCATGCTGGCGCCCGGTGACTGTTCACCGTCCCGGAGGGTCGTGTCGAATATGTATACGCGTTCCATCAGGCTATCCTTTCTCTCGAAAAACAATAAAAGGCAGGTTTCCTTATTCTACTCCCTGAGGAAACAACGAGCCAAACCGCTGAAAATAGAACAGGGAATAACCCTTCCGTCATTCCTTGCCACGCCTTTTCTGTATAATGAAGTCCATGAATATTTTTCGTGAAGTCGCCCTGCATAAAGCCTTGCGCAGAGCCTTGCTGGCATATCTCTACGACCGCTATCGTCGGAATCCCGCCGGCATGGTGGAACCAGCCGAACTCCTCGAACACATCCCCACCGATAAGGACCTGCTGGCCTTCAACATGCACTACCTCGCCGATCACGGCTGGGTGGAACTGCTGCGGGGATATGTCCCCCCGCTGTTCACCGCGGCGCGCATTACCGCCCTGGGCATCGATCTCGTGGAAAACCCCGCGCGGTTCAACCGCGTTTTCCCGCCCCCCGCGTCCGAACAGGCCGACTCGCCCGAAGGCGCCCTGCCCGTCGTGGTAGACCTTCTGTGCGAAGAGGCCCTTTACGCCCAGGTGGATACCGAATACCGCGAGTCCATCGACCTGGATCTTGCTCTCCTGCGTCGTGAACTGGCCCGTCCCCCCGAGCGTCGCCGGGCCGCACTGATTCTCGCCCTGATCGAAGCGCTGGCAGCCGTGCGGGGCATTGACCCCCAGGCCCTTCCCTCCATAGAAACCCTACGGGAACTGGCCGCCCGGGTCGGCATGCTGCCCCGCCCCTAGGGACCGCTTCTTTCCGTTCGCCGGTTTTTACACCCCCGCCGGGGATCCCGTAACCGACGCAAGCAGGGCATCCAGCCGGGCCGTACTCTCGACCAGGGTGTCAATCAGCAGTCGCGTGGTTTCCTCGGGCACCCGCAGGGCCTCCAGCGAGTCTACCAGGGGAAGGCGTGCCGTTTGCTCGTCCCGGGGGGGAATCTCGGAAAATCCCGCGCTGTTGGCCAGCCAGTTCGCCAGAGCGGTAAGGTGCGCGAGACCGGGTTCCAGCCTTGCGAGGTGCGGCGCGTGATGCCGTTGAATCGCCTCGCGCAGCGCGGGAGGAAGCCTCCAGTGCTCTGCCAGTGCCCCCCCAAACTGGGCGTGATCAAACCCGAACACCTCGCGTTCCACCGCGCAGAGATCCACCGTGCCACGTTCCTCGAGCAGAACGATGGACTGTTCGAAGGCATCCCCGAAGAGCAGTTCCATGGCCACACGTCCAATGTCATGCAACAGGCCCGCTTCGAAAAAGCCCGTATTGCCCCTGGCGCCTTGTTTCGCGATCAGTTCCGCAGCCATGGCCGTCGCGAAGACGTGCCGCCACAGTCTTTTCCGGCGTTCCATGCTCCCGCCGATGCCCAGGGCTTCAAATGTCTTGGCGGCAAGGGTCAGTTTCCGGACCTCGGCAAATCCCAGGAGCACGATGGCCTGCGAAATGGAGGTCACCCGCCGGGAGAAACCGTAATACGCGCTGTTCACCACCCTGAGAAGCGTTGCGGAGAGGCTTTGATCCGCGGATACGAGTTCCCCCAGGTCTAACGCGGACGAATTCGGGTTGTTGATGGTGTCCATGATCTTCAGCACGATCTGGGGCAGCGTGGGCAGTTCCCGAATCCGTGGAATAGCCTCTTCCAGCGTCATTGTTTTCATATGCGATTCCCCTGGTAAAACGTACCATATTTCTCGGTGCCGCCGCACGGAACGCGCGGTCGCTTGAAAGGAAAAAACGATGGCAACCCCAGAAAAAGTTTCCCGTGGGCCCGAAGTCGGTTCGCAGGCGCCTGATTTCAACCTGCCCTCTAGCCGGGGTGAAAACGTTTCTCTCGGCAAGTTCCGGGGAAAAATCGTGGTGCTGTACTTCTATCCGAAGGATAACACCCCCGGCTGTACCATTGAGGCCAATGAATTTCAGGCCGCCATGCCAGCATTCGAGGCGGTGGGCGCGGTGGTACTCGGCGTGAGCCCCGATTCGGTGGCCAGTCACTGTAAATTCGCCGAAAAATTCGGCCTGAACTTCCACCTGCTGGCCGACGAGGATCACAAGATCGCGGAGGCTTACGGCGCCTGGGTTCAGAAAAATATGTACGGCAAGGTGTCCTGGGGCATCCAGCGATCCACCTTTCTGATCGACCGCGAAGGCCGTGTCGCCCGGGTATGGCCGAAAGTCAAGGCGGAAGGTCATGCCGCGGAAGTGCTCGAGGCCGTCCGGCAACTCGCTTGAAACATTATCCAATTTACCGGGAAACGGTTTTTCCCGCTTCGTCCTGGTACTTCATGCCCGGTTCCAGCAGGGGAATACGGGCCTGGTAAAAAGCGTCCTGGATCCCGGAAAGCGCGGATCCCTTCAGTTTCGAATCGCGGATCAGCCCCTCGTAAATGGTCCAGCGGTCCGCGTTCTCACTCATGATAATCAGCGCGTTCCGGTCCCTTTCCCGGGACGTGGTCGCCTTGCGATACTCCTTGTCGCGGATCAGGGCGATCGTCCCGTTGCGTTGCTCCACTGCGTACCCGGAACGGAGCAGGTTTTTAACGAGATCCGACCGGATCGCGCGGGTCCGGGCGGCCTGCAGCACGCCTTCTCCAATAACCAGACCTTCCCGCGAGGTTAATTCCATGGCCCGGTCGCCCGCCGCAACTTTACTTTCCATCTCCCGCGCCAGTTGATCTACCGATTCTCTCGGCAGGTCCGCCGCGTTCGGCGTGAACCGGAAAGGGGAGAGGCTGGACACCGTCGCGCATCCCGTCGCGACCACTAGGATCCCCGCCAGCATGAACAGCCCTGCTTTTCTTTTCATCATGGTTTTTTCCCTTGGCGTGGCGCGATCAGGCCGTCACGCAACGGTTTTTGCCTTCCGACTTGGCGCGGTACAACGCGTCATCCGCGAGGCGCACCAGTTCCTCCGCGGATGTCACCGCCTCGTTCAGGGCGGCAATGCCTATACTTACCGTGACGTTCTCCCCATCCGGAAGATCCGGAAACGGCGTGTCCCCGACGCCGCGACGGATCCGTTCCGCTTCCACCCTGGCTCCTTCCAGGTCCGTCTGGGGCAACAGGATAACAAACTCCTCGCCACCGTACCGGGCGGGCAGGTCCACCCGGCGAATACTCTGCTGAATCCGCCGGGCGATTTCCCGCAGCACCGCGTCGCCCGTCAGGTGTCCCCACCGGTCGTTCAGTTTCTTGAAATCATCCACGTCCAGCATCAGGCAGGAAAGCGGCGTGCCGTAACGGCGGGCGCGGGCCACTTCCTGGTCCAGGCGCTCGAAGAAATACCGGCGGTTGTACAACCCCGTCAGGGGATCCGTAATCGCCAGTTGTTCCAGTCGCCGGTTGGCCTGCTGAATGCGATCCACCAGGTGCGCCTTTTCCAACGCGCTGGCCGCCGCCTCCGCGACAATCTCGAAGAAACTGATCTCCCGAAGGGAAAACGGCCGTTCCGCCCGGGCGGCCCGCAGAATCAGCGTGCCGAATTCGCTGTCACGCTGCACGAAGGGTAGCACCAGCAGGGCGTCGATCCCGGCCCGGCGGAAAAACGCGCTGTATTCCATGGTCAGCGGGTCCCGGTGCACATCGTTGATGACCACCTTGCGGCCGGTTTCCAGGGCCAGTTTCAACTCCGGGTACCGGTCGATCGGCAGCGTCCAGTCGCACACGTTCGCGTCATCGTGAGACGCAAGCACCTGCGCCATTTTCCCCCCCTCACTGACGCACACGATGGAACACCGTTTCACCTCGATGATTCGCGCGATCTGCTCCACGAAAACAAACAGGATGTCGTGGGCCTTTTCCTTGGAGGAAATCGCCTTCAGAATATCCAGCACCGACAGCAGGTCATCCCGCTGGGCGTTAATGTCCTGTTCCCGCGATTCCAGGGCCGAAGCGTGCAGCGCCGTGAGCCGCATGGCCGTGGAGGAAATCCGGTCCGCCGTCTGGGCCGTCACCACCCCTACCGGCAGGGTAGAGGCCGTTTCCGCGTCCAGTAACGCTTGCGCCATATGCAGCACGGTGGACCGCTGGACCGTCCAGCCACCGAGAAACCGGCGACCTGCGCTTACTCCCCCGGGACGCGCCTCGCCACTGGCAAATAACGCCAAGCTCACGTTCGAGGAAATCATCAGGAACAGCCGGTCCCCGTCGATCAGGGGCAGACGGCACGGCACATACTGCGTCCCCGGTTCATGGGGCGCGTCCCGATCGCCCGAACCCACCAGCACGATCATTCGCCGCGCCCTCTCCGCGACCGCGGCGGGAGACTCCAGCAGTCCTCGCGTGCCGTAGTCGCATATCACCTGCAGGTCTGGCTCGTCCTGGCGGAAAACAAGGTGTTCCGCCTCTCGCAACAGCGCGAGAAACAGTTCCTTATCATGAACCGGCGCGCACACGATCTCCCCGTCCATGAAAAACACCCGGGGCGACCGCACCGAATGCACCAGGTCCCTGAAGGTGTCCGCGAGTTCCAGGCCCCGCTCGTGTTGCATAATCGTTGCCTCGCTTTCCCGCTAATTATTCCCCAACACGCGGGAATAGATGCAACCTGGGAACCGTTAGCAGGGCAAAGTCAATAAAAACTGGTCCCTGGTATATAATGTCCTCATGTCTCAGTACACCCCGCGAACACGACAACGTTTCCCGGAATGGCTGGTCAGGCCATGGTCCGGTGGATCGGCCCAGGAGGAAGTTCGGGAACTCCTGGATGGGCTTCACCTGCACACCGTGTGCCAGAGCGCGCGGTGTCCTAACCTCGGCGAATGCTGGGCCCGGCGAACCGCCACCTTCATGATCCTGGGCAATACGTGTACCCGGCACTGCCGCTTCTGCGCCGTCAGATCGGGCACGCCCCTGCCTGTGGATGAAACCGAGCCCGAACGGGTGGCCGAAGCCGTAAGGCGCCTGGGCCTCGCCCACACGGTGGTTACCATGGTTACCCGCGATGACCTGCCCGACGGCGGCGCGGGCATCGTCGCGCGAACCATCCGGGCTATCCGGAAGGATTCGCCCGCCACCACCGTGGAAGTCCTGACCTCCGATTTCGGGGGGTGTGCCGAGGCCATCCGCGTTGTGACCGATGCCGCTCCCGATGTATTCGGACACAATATCGAAACCGTCCGACGGGTAACGCCCCGCGCGCGGGACCGGCGTTTTTCCTACGAGCAGTCCCTTCAAACCCTGGCCATTGCCCGGGAGCAAATGCGCACGGGTTACGTGAAATCCGCCTTCATGCTGGGATGGGGCGAAGAGGAAGTCGAGGTCATGGAAACCCTTCGCGACCTGCGCGGGGCCGGTTGCGATATCGTGGCCATCGGGCAGTATCTCCAGCCCAGCCAGCGGCATGGATCCGTCAGGCAGTTCATCCACCCGGATATCTTCAGAAAATACGAGGCCGCCGCGCGGGACATGGGGTTCCGCTTCGCCGTGGCCGGGCCCTTCGTCCGCAGTTCCTACCGGGCGGAAGCCGTGTTCAACCTCGACAGTCCCTCCGTGGCACCAACACCCCGTCATCCAGCCGCTGAAACAGAAACCTGAGGATGGGAGGAAAAGCATGAGCGACCAGTTTTATACGGTAACCCTACCCGCCATGGGCAATGAAGACGATTCCGTGGACGAGGCCACCGTGTCCATGTGGCTAGCGCAACCCGGAGCCCGCTTGCGGGCCGGTGATGACCTGCTCGAAGTCACCACGGACAAGGCCGCCTTCGTGGTGCCCTGTCCCGTGGACGGGGTGCTCCGCGAGCAACTGGTACAAGAAGACCAGGTCGTCCGCTCAGGCGATCCGCTGGCCGTGGTGGTATTATGTGACTGAGTCCACCGATTTTTTGTACATTTATCACCTGTCGTCAACCATCACCTATATCCGTCCCGGATAACGGGGGAGAATGATCATGACTGAAGTATTGAAAGTTGGCGTTATCGGCGCCGGAACCGTGGGAGCCGGCGTGGTGCAGATTCTCCGGCAGAACGCGGCGGTTATCCGCGAAAAGGCAGGCGTTGAATTGCGATTGACGCACGTTTCCGACCTGAGGAAGGAAGCGCTTGCCGAACTGGACCTCGAAGGTGCGCGGGTCAGTCATGACGCGCGCGAATTGATCAGGGACCCGGAAGTTCAGGTGGTGTGTGAACTCATCGGAGGGGTCGAACCCGCCCGGACTTTCATCCTGGAGGCCATCAGCTCAGGGAAACACGTGGTCACGGCCAACAAGATGCTCCTCGCCAAGCATGGGCGGGAACTGAACGAGGCTGCCGTCAACAAGGGCGTGGAACTGCGATACGAGGCCTCGGTGGGCGGTGTCATCCCCATCATCAAGGCCCTGCGCGAAAGCCTGGCCTCCAACCACGTCCAGATGGTCTGCGGTATCCTCAACGGCACCTGCAATTACATCCTCTCCCGGATGACCTACGAAAACCTCGAGTTCGGGGACGTGCTCGCCCTTGCCCAGAAACTGGGGTACGCCGAGACCCCGCCGGATCTGGACATCGAGGGCCACGACACTGCCCATAAGTGCGCCATCGTGGCCTCCCTGTGCTACAGCACGCCGGTTCCGCTGGAAAGCATCTACGTCGAGGGTATCTCGTCCATTTCCCGACTCGACGTCGCCTATGCCCGCGAAATGGGCTACGTGATCAAACTGCTGGCGATTATCCGCCCGATCGATGGAGAAATCGAGGCCAGGGTGCATCCCGCCCTGGTACCCGAATCCCACCTGCTGGCCAACGTCCGAAATGAACTGAACGCCGTGTACGTGGTCAGCGACTGCGCGGGCCCCACCCTTTACTACGGCAAGGGGGCGGGCCGCATGCCTACCGCCAGCGCGGTCGTCAGCGACCTGATGGATATCGCTCGCCATGGCCGTTGCGCCCCGGTACCCCCGTTCCGCTACGTCCATAACCTCCCCGTACGGGATATCGGCCTGCTGCAGAGCCGCTATTACCTCCGATTGACCACGGAAGACCATCCGGGCGTGCTGGGACGCGTCTGTACCGCCCTCGGACGACACGGCGTCAGCATCGCATCCTGCATCCAGAAGGACACCCAGGCCGGTGAACCGGTCCACGTGGTCATGATGACCCATGAAACTGTCGAATCGGCCCTCGCCGCCGCCGTTGAGGAAATCAACGCCATGGAATTCATCGCGGCACCCACGAAAGTCATTCGCATTCTCTGAAAATATTATGATAAAATGAATCGTAATTGTTGGAATTAAACCGGACGTATTCCGTGTTTTTCTGTTAAAACATCTTTCTCACCAACAGGAGTTCCGAACATGCGGTACTTCGAAGACAACAGTTTCTCCATCGGAAGGACCCCCCTCGTGCGACTGAACAAGGTCACCCAGGGCATGAAGGCGGCCATGGTCCTCGCCAAGATCGAGGGCCGGAACCCCGCCTACTCGGTCAAATGCCGGATCGGGGCCAACATGATCTGGGACGCCGAAAAACGGGGCGTCCTTAAGCCGGGTGGCACCATCATCGAACCCACTTCCGGCAACACCGGTATTGCCCTGGCCTTTGTCGCCGCCGCGCGAGGCTATAAACTCATCCTCACCATGCCCGAAACCATGAGCCTGGAACGTCGGGCCATGCTGAAAGCTTTCGGAGCCCAACTGATCCTCACGCCGGGGGCATTGGGCATGCGCGGCGCCGTGGAAGAGGCCGAGCGAATCGCCGCTGAAAACCCCGGCTACTTACTGCCCCAGCAGTTCAAGAATCCCGCCAACCCGGAAATCCATTTCAAGACCACCGGGCCGGAAATCTGGGAGGACACCGACGGACAAGTGGATGTCTTCGTGGCCGGCGTGGGAACGGGAGGAACCATCACCGGCGTCAGCCGCTACCTCAAGCAGGAAAAGAAAAAACAGGTCGTCTCCGTGGCAGTTGAACCCGCGGCGTCGCCGGTACTGTCCGGAGGGCAACCCGGCAAACACAAGATTCAAGGAATCGGCGCCGGGTTCAAGCCGGACGTGCTGGACATGTCCCTGGTGGACCGTGTCGAGACCGTTACGGATGACGAGGCCTTTGAGATGGCACGCCGTCTGGCCCGGGAAGAGGGCATCATCTGCGGCATCAGTTGCGGAGCCGCCGCCACGGTCGCCCTGCGACTGGCCCACATGGACGAATTCGCCGGAAAGAACATCGTTGTCGTGCTGCCCGACTCCGGTGAGCGCTACCTTTCCACGCCGCTTTTCCAGGACTGAACCTCAACCGATCAAGGAACCTCCCATGAGCGATTCCCCGAGAAAACCCGGACTGGGAACATTGGCCGTTCACGCGGGGCAGGAACCAGACCCTGTCACCGGGGCCCGGGCCGTTCCCATCTACCAGACCACCTCTTACGTGTTCAAGGATCACGAACACGCCGCGCGGCTCTTTGCCCTGAATGAGTTCGGCAATATTTATACACGGCTGATGAATCCCACTACCGACGTGTTCGAAAAACGCATGGCCGCGCTGGACGGTGGAGTGGGAGCCCTGGCCACGTCTTCGGGATCGGCGGCTATTACCCTGGCCGTGCTGAACATTTGCCGGGCCGGTCAGAATTTCGTCTCCTCCCAGACCCTCTACGGCGGAACCTATAACCTCTTCGCCCACACGTTCAAGGACCTTGGCATTGAAGCGCGATTCGTGGACAGTTCCAATCCCGAGAACTTTCGGGCCGCCATCGACGGGAACACCCGTTTCCTTTACGTCGAAAGCATCGGCAACCCGGCCAACGACGTGCCCGATTTCGAAGCCATCGCGGCCATCGCCCATGAACACGGCATTCCCCTCATGGTAGACAATACCGTCACGTCGCCCGCCTTGTTCCGGCCCATCGAGCATGGAGCGGACATCGTGGTGTACTCCGCCACGAAGATCATCGGCGGGCACGGCACCTCCATTGGGGGCGTCATCGTCGACAGTGGCCGATTCGACTGGAACAACGGAAAGTTCCCCGAGTTGACCGAGCCGAACGAGAGTTACCACGGCATGCGGTTTTATGACCATTTCAAGGGCATCGGTAACATCAGTTACATCATCAAGGCGCGGGTCACGCTGATGCGCGACATGGGGCCCTGCCTGTCGCCCTTCAACGCGTTTCTCCTGCTGCAGGGCCTGGAAACCCTGCACCTGCGGGCCCCCCGGCATTGCGAAAGCGCCCTTGCCGTCGCCCGGTTCCTGGAATCCCACCCCGCCGTGGAATGGGTGAACTACCCCGGCCTGCCCTCGCACCGCAGTTACGAGCGCGCCATGAAATACCTGCCAAAGGGACAGGGCGCGATCCTGGGGTTTGGGATCAAGGGCGGGTCAGACGCGGCCGTGCGGTTTATCAACGCCTGCCGGCTGGCGTCTCACCTGGCCAACGTGCTGGACGCGAAAACCCTCGTCATCCATCCCGCCACGACCACGCACCAGCAGTTGTCCCCGGCGGAACAGCGTGCCGCGGGGGTATCTCCCGAGTTCATCCGGGTTTCCGTGGGCCTGGAGGACGTGGAAGACATCATCGCGGATTTTGACCAGGCGTTGGCGGCATCCCAGCAGGGGTGATATAATTTTCATGGCGTGGAAGCATTTGACGGGCGGGCCAGATGGCTCGCTCGTTTCACATTGACCCCGGTACAACTCCACCTGAAGTTCATGAGCGATTCTCCAGCAACAACCACCGACACCAGCGACCGGCACGGGAGATTTCCCCCGGATTCCGTCGGGCTGGTGCAGACCCGCTACGTGACACTGTTCGAGCCGCCCGACGTGCTCACGCTGGATTGCGGCGCCACGCTGGGTCCCATCCAGGTAGCCTACGAAACCTATGGCACCCTGAACGAGGATCGGTCCAACGCGGTGCTGATCTGTCACGCGCTGTCCGGCGACGCGCACGCCGCGGGATACCACAGCCCGGAGGACCGAAAGCCCGGCTGGTGGGAGATCATGATCGGCCCGGGGAAGGGCATTGACACCAACCGGTACTTCGTGATCTGCTCAAACTTCCTCGGAGGATGCAAAGGCACCACGGGCCCCGGATCCATTAATCCGGAGACTGGGCGTCCCTACGGATTGTCGTTTCCCGTGGTGACCGTGGCGGACATGGTGCGGGTCCAGCGGGAACTGATCCGCTACCTGGGTATCGACCAGTTGCTCTGCGTGATCGGCGGTTCCCTGGGGGGCATGCAGGCCCTCGAGTGGGTTACCCGTTACCCGGACGTGGTACGCGGTTCCATCCTGATCGCCACCAGTTACGCCACAGGCGCCCAGCAGATCGCTTTCGACGCGGTCGGCCGCAATGCCATCCAGGCCGATCCCAATTTCAACAACGGGGACTACGAGCCCGGACAGGGGCCGCGTAAGGGACTGGCCGTCGCCCGGATGATGGCCCACATCACGTACCTGTCCGACGAGTCCATGCGCCAGAAATTCGGCCGGAAACTTCGGTACTCGGATCGGTTCGGATATCACTTCGACAGCGAGTTCGACGTGGAAACCTACCTCGATTACCAGGGAGAGGGATTCGTCAACCGGTTCGATGCCAATTCCTATCTGTACGTGACCAAGGCGATGGATTATTTCGATATTTCCGCGGGATTCTCTTCGCTGGACGAGTCGCTGGCCCGCGTACAGGGCCGAACCCTTGTAGTATCTTTCACGTCAGACTGGCTGTTTCCGCCATACCAGTCACGGGAAATCGTGTACGCCCTGGCCCGCGCCGGACGGGACGTGTCCTACTGCAACATTCAAAGTGATTACGGCCACGATTCGTTCCTGCTGGACGTACCGGCCCTGCGGCGGCTCATCCGGGGTTTTCTGCATAACCTGCTGACGCCCAGGGAACCCTGCCCGGTCTGCGAGTCGCCTTGTCCCACCCGGCAGGAAAGTTCCCCGGATGGCAACTACATCTTCTCGGGACGCCACCGGATTGACCACGATACCATCGAGGGCCTGATCGAACCGGGGTCCCGGGTGCTCGACATCGGCTGCGGAACCGGTGAACTGCTGTGTAAACTCATCCGGTCCAGGCAGATACGGGCCGTTGGCCTGGAAGTCGACGAGGAAGCCGTCATCCGGTGCGTTGAAAGTGGTATATCCGTAATCCAGGCCAATATTGACAAGGGTCTGGCGGATCTGCCAGCCCGTCTGTTCGATTACGTCATTCTCAGCATGACCCTGCAGGTGCTGGAGTTCCCCCGGTTCGCTTTATGCGAAATGCTCCGGATCGGCCAGCGTTGCGTCGTGTCCTTCCCGAATTTCGGCCACTGGCGGGCCCGGGCCGCGCATTTTTTCCTGGGACGCGCCCCCGTCACGCCAATCCTGCCATACCAGTGGTACGACACGCCCAACCGGCACGTGGTAACCATCAAGGATTTCCGTGACTTCTGCCGACAGTTCGGCTTCCGGATCGTCCGGGAAATTCCCCTCAACGAAACGGGCGAGGTCCGGCTGTTTCCCAACCTGCTGGCGGACGAAGCCCTGTACGTCCTCGAGAAAAACGGCGCGCCGGACAACGACAGAATGCCTTCGAGCGCATCCGCGACCCAAGGGAAATGCTGATCCCGTCTACCCGCGGTTATCGAAGCCCCAGTACGTCCTGCATATCGTAAAGACCCGGCCTGGCCGTCACCGCGAATTTTGCCGCGAGCAGGGCCCCCCGGGCGAAATTGTCCCGGTTATGGGCCTTATGGGTCAGTTCGATCCGTTCTCCGGGTCCCACGAACATCACGGTATGTTCGCCGACGATGTCGCCCGCCCGTACGGCGTGCATACCGATCTCCCGGGACGGCCGCGCGCCCACCAGGCCTTCCCGGCCGTGCCGCAGCACTTCGTCCAGGTTCCATCCCAAGCCTTCGGCTGCCCGTTCAGCCAGTTTCAGCGCAGTGCCGCTCGGACTGTCTTTCTTCCGGTTGTGGTGGGCCTCCACGATCTCGACGTTGTAGGACTCGCCGAGTATGGCGGCCACTTCCCGGACCAGTTTGAACAGCAGGTTCACGCCAACGCTCATGTTCGGGGCGTGCACCACGGCTACCCGCTCCGCGGCCCTTCGCAACACCGCGCGCCCGGTTTCGTCCAGGCCCGTGGTGCCCACCACGACCGGCCGCCCCAGTTCCAGGGCCGTTTCCACGTTCCGGGCACATCCTTCGGGCTGCGTGAAATCAATGAGCACGTCGGCCATCTTCATGGCATCGTGGGGACTGGCGCATACCGTCACCGAGCAGGAACGACCGGATTCGAGGCCATAGACCAGTTCCATTCCCGCGTTTTCGGGCAGGTCCAGGGCTGCCCCGACTTCGATACCGTCGGCCACGGCCATTTCCAGAATCCGGCGGCCCATCCTGCCGCACGCGCCAGCCACGCAGATCTTCATAAGGTGCCTCCCGTACGCTACGGATCCGCTTAGGATCCGGAAAAAAGATGGCATTATTTTACCTTATCTCGGGCCCCGGCCCTGGAAACCCCATAGGCCTGTTCCGGAAAGTACGGTTAACCGGTCCGGGGCGGGAGTACCCGGACCACCACGCGAACCAGGTCCGCGCCGGACGCCCGGACCCAGCCACACTGGGCGGGCAGCGCCAGGCCGAACCTCGGACAATAATAATACCTCCCCGAATCCAGGTCGGATGGGCGGAATGTTTCAGGTTCCCCCGGAGCAGGTAAGGGCGTTCTTTCAAAAAAATTCGGGGATGCCGGAAACCATCCTTCGCCGGATTCCACCCGCAGGATAGGCCCCGTAATGTCATCCTGAAACAGCCGCCATTCCCGACCGCCCATCGCGGTTTCCACCCGCACCCTGGGATGCAGGTGCACCAGGACACGCATGTGCAGTAAGTCCTGCCCCTCGGCGATATCCTCGATCCACAGGGCCCCTGCCCGATCCGCCCGAAACACTCGGGTGTGAATCCACCCCTGGAACCAGCGGTAGCGCAGCACCAATTCTCTTTCGCCATCGCCGCTATCCCGCGCCCGGCCATCCAGGAATACGCAACGGCGGGCCACCCGGAACACGCTCCAGCATTCCAGGGGTTCCATGTCATTGATGATCACCGTGTTGTGGGCCCAGACGGACCTGCAGAACGCGCGCAGGGGGCTTTCGGCGTACCCGTGGATGCCGGAGTCCACCACCCAGCGTAATCCATCCACGGAAAGTTCCCAGGTCCCCGGATCGGCGTGGGCATGCCCTGGCTGATAATCCAGGCCGGGAGCACCTCCCTTGACCAGGCAGGTGCCCGCGGCGATGAGCAACCGGGACGTAGCAGCGGGATCCAGCGATTCCTCAGCAATTGAACCTGGTTTCCCGCTGCCCGCTTCCATGGAAGGAGAAACCGACCTGGCCAATGAAATCAGCAACCGGGCCGGGGGGGCTTCGCCAAACGCGGCGTCATTGAACAGCGGAAATTCACCGTCTTCGTGCAGGACCCGCTCAAGGGCGTCTGTCATTCGCCTAACGTCACGGACAAGCCATTCCGGCGGATCTGGCAAGACCACCCGCAACAGCAGCAGGTCGAACAGCGCCAGGGAATGGTACATCCAGCTTCGTTCCACGTGTTCACCGGAAGGCAGCAGTTGTTCCCCCAGGGCAGAGCGGACTCCGGACAAGCCCCGTTCAAGCCACCGGCGGTCACCGGTAACCGCGCCCGCCAGGGCAAGGGCAGCCCATTCCCTGAGGAGGTGATTCCCCAGCAAGTCGTATTCCAGGGTACGTTTCAGCCGCCAGACCTGGCAGGCAAGGGATCCCGCCATCGACGGGTATTCCAGGCCAACAACCGCCGTCGCCATAATCCAGTTCAAGAGTCGTTCCGCGGTGGGATAGGGATCCCAGCCTGGATCGGCCGGTGGAGGATTGCGACGGAGCCAGTCGTCCATCACGGTGGATATGATCCGCCGAGCCTCGGCCTCCGGGATGCCGCCTCGCAGGACAGCCATCAGCAGCCAGCGGAAGTATCGGAAACCATGTAACTGGAACCGGGCCAGCCTTGGAAGGGACGTGGCGTCCCATGGCAGTCGTTCCGGCGCGTCCAGGGATATTACCTGCCCCGCGAGACATAGTCGGCCCTTGAGCCAGGCATCGAGGGATGCGTCCTCGTCCAGTCCCGCGTGAGCCGCGGACTCGAGAAAACCGCGCAAACGGTTCAACGCGGCTACGTCCCAGGTCACCGGGGGTAATCGGGGAGGAACGCGGCGCATCCGCAGGGGGCGCAGCAGCCGCCAGGCCACCTGGGATGGATACAGGTAACGCAGGGTATGCCAGTAAAGCCGCAACTTTCGCATGTGCTCGGGGATTCCCGTCGGAGATCCGATTGGTTTTCATGATACCGCAACCGTCCAGCAAAGCCTGTCGTGGAAATCTCCCGACACGCTTTCCGGACCTGTGGTAAAATAGAGAAAAGCAGGCTGGTATCACTCAGGCGTCAATCACTCGATCGGAAGGAGCGTGTCATGCGTCACCTGTGGCTCGTGGTGGGTGTTGTTCTGGCGGGGTGTGTTCAGGGTATTGCGCAGGAGATCAGTCCACTGAACCCGGCCTTCACGGCATGGCTGGAGTCGGGCAAAAGCGGTGGGGAAGCGGACGGGCGGTTTGGATGGATTCCATCCCCGGTTGACCTGAGCCATCTACAGCGGGGCGGAGGAATCGCCAAGGACGGTATTCCGGCTTCTTTCGATTGGCGAACGCTGGGCGGGATGACCGGTGTCAAAAACCAGGGGATCTGTGGCGCCTGCTGGTCCTTCGCCGCCTGCGCGGTTCTGGAAGGGTGGCTGAAGGTTCATACCTCGGCAACGTGGGATTTTTCGGAAAACCACATGAAGAACCACCATGGCTTTGTGTGGGGATCCTGCGCGGGGGGAAACAACCAGATCGCCGCGGCTTACCTGGGACGGGGCGCGGGACCGTGGCTGGAAGCGGATGATCCGTACACCCCCTGGACCGTGACGGAGCCGGTGAACCCGGACGGCGGAGCCCGATTTTACGCGCAGTTTATGCCCCTGTACAGCGTCGCGCCTGGTGGAGACCGCAGCCTGGTTCAGCAGGCCATCATGGATTACGGCCCCCTTTCAGCGACCATGATCTGGAACGATAACTCGTATAACAGCACCACGAAAACGTATTACTACTCGGGCAACGGCACCGGAAGCGAAGATTACGGGCACATGGTGACGCTGGTGGGATGGGATGACGCGAAGGTGGTTCCGGGGGCTCCGGGTCCGGGCGCGTGGATCTGCAAGAACAGTTGGGGGACCTCGTGGGGCGAATCCGGGTATTTCTACCTGTCGTATCACACCAGCCGGTCCCTGGAAGAAGTGGCGGGGTTCTTTGACCTGGTTCCCGCGTCGACGATCGGCCGGATTTACCAGTATGACCCGCTGGGATTGCTGGGAAATGCCGGAGACGGCAGCACCACGGGCTGGTGCGCAAACCAGTTCACGGCGGTGGAAAACGAAACGCTGACGGCGGTGGCCACCTACGCGGTGGATCAAAACCTGTCCGCCCAGATTACCGTGTACAGCGGGGGGTATTCCGGAGGTGGTTTTTCAAATCCCGTGGCCACGGTGTCGGGCGTGTTTGAAGAGGCCGGCTTTTTCGTGATCCCGCTGCCTCAACCGGTACCGCTGACGGCGGGGCAATCGTTTGTCGTGGCGATCCGTTTTCAGAGCGCGTCCATGATCAATCCCTGTCCGATCGAACAGCCCATTTCCGGATATGCCAACGCGACTGCCGGGCCCGGCCAGAGTTTTATCAGTTCCGACGGGGTCTCCTGGACGGACATCAGCACGCTGGGCGGTAACTGGGGTTCCATTAACTTCAACATCAAGGCCATTACCTCCGCGCCAGAACCGCCCCAGCCGGTCGTCCGGATCGCGGGAACCCACCGGGCAGAAGAAGGCCAGCCGATTCAATTGTCGGTCAGCGTGGAAAACCTGTCGGGAACGCTGACCTACCAGTGGTACCGGAACGACGTGGCCATACCGGACGCGGTGGAGTCTTCATTGACTATTCCGGCCGCCCTGCCGGAACACGCCGGCATCTACAAGGTATCGGTGGACGACGGTCAGAAAACGGTGTACTGGAGCAATCCTTTCGTGGTAACCGTGCTGGCCTCCGGCAGCCTGCCGGCAGGGAGTGGGGCGATGCTGGTTCTGCTGGTGGCTGCCGCGACAATCATGGGAGCGCGCCGCCTGCGGCAATAATCCGCGCGAGATCCTGGCGGAGGTCCACGCCAGATTTTTTCGGCGTCCATGAACGGTTTTCTCCCGTGGTGACCGGGTCATCCGGTCGCTAGTTCCCGCGGTCCCCGTTGCGCGCGGAGGCGCTCGTGGACTAGACTGTCCCCCGGCTGCACTCCGAGGAGGACAGGACTATGACGGACACGGTGGCAGGATCACCTCTTCCCGAATCCCAGCCGGCATCGACCCCCGCGCCGGGCAGCGCGCGCGTGATGTCCATTGACGCGTTGCGGGGCTTCGACATGTTCTGGATAGCCGGAGGCGGTCCCCTGGTGGCGTCGCTGGCCGCGTTGCTGTGTTATCCCCATCCCGTTCCCCCATGGCTGGTCCATCACATGAAACACGTGGAGTGGACGGGATTCTCGGGATGGGACCTGATCATGCCGTTGTTTTTATTCCTATCGGGGGTTTCCATTCCTTTCGCCTACGCGCGACGACTGAGCGAAACGCGGGATTACAGGGCGATCTACCGGCGCATGGTGCGCCGGTTCGCCCTGCTGTGGATCCTGGGAATGATTGCGCAGGGTAACCTGCTCCAGGTGGTTTGGGCGTCGATCACCGGGATTTTCGGTTACGAACCGTTCGATTCCCCGGTCCATCTCCACCTGTTTTCCAACACGCTCCAGGCCATCGCAGTGGGGTACGTCATTGCCGCGGTCGCGTTTCTTCACCTGTCGCCGCGCCAGCAGATCGGCCTGTGCGCGGGATTGCTCGTGGCCTACTGGGGCCTCATGATGTTCGTGCCAGGACCGGACTTTCCGGCGGGACACCTTGAGCCGCGGCAGAACCTGGCCCTGTGGATCGACGAACAGGTACTGGGAAGATTCCGCGACGGTACCACCTACGCGTGGATCCTGCCAGGGCTTGGTTTTGGAGCCTCGGTACTGCTGGGATCCTTCGCGGGCCAGGTGCTGCGTGTGAAAACGTGGACGCCAGGCCGGCATTTCCTGGTCCTCTGCGGGCTCGGTATCGGTTGCCTGGCCGGTGGGTGGCTCTGGAGTTTTCATTTCCCGATCATCAAGCACCTGTGGACCAGTTCGATGGTCCTGTGGGCGGCAGGCTGGAGTTACCTGCTGCTGGCCGCGTTTTACCTGCTCATCGATATCTGGGGATTCCGCAAACCGGCGTTTCCCTTCGTTGTGCTCGGTGCCAACGCCATTGTCGCCTACATACTTCCGCACATCATCGAGTTTGACGATATCGTCATTTGGATAGGCCGTATTCCCGAAGCGCATTCCGTAACGGCAGACTTCGTGATCAGCGCCATCGCTTTCGCGATGCTTTGGATGCCTCTCTACGGGATGTACCGGAAAAAGATTTTCGTCAAGGTGTGAGGCTTGAAGCAGGCGGGGATTCCGGAGCGCTGAAATCAGGATGGCGGCGCTTTGCTGCCCAGGCCATGCCGTCCTGGAACCGTCGATGCCGCACGCCACTGGCCTGTGGCAACCGCCACCCCGGAAACCGGGTTATACCGGCGGGTACCCTGGTGAAATGGACTGTCAGGGGAATGTATGGCCCCGGGGTCATGTCGCGACGTCGTCCCGGTAGCGCTGACCGGCGTGGGCGTATCCTGTCCCGCCCGGATGCGGGAAATCGGCACCGCCGGAACCAGAACATGACAACACTGATCGGGGCGGGGGGGCGCCTGGTCACACGTCTCACGGACAACTGAATCCGTTGTCCGTGCCGGAATCGGATCCTGTTCCGAACAGGCGGAAGACCCGGCCCGGCGTAATGCCTCGAGCCCCTGAAGCGCCTGAGACCTCAGCCGAAATGTCTCACGTAAAAGCGCGGCTGGAGGCAACGCAGTATCTGCCCTATCCAGAGCAGCCAGTATCCGGGCTTCCAGGCGATCCGCCATCACCAGCATGGTCGTAATTCCCGCCAGCCACAGGGTTTGCAAGGGATCCAACGGCTCAGCAAACTGGCCAGCCAGCAGGTGATACGTCTTATTCCACAGGATTTCCGTGTCCTGTGAAAGGCCTTGCGGTCTGCCCGTGACGACCGGCTGATCTTCGGAATCGAAAACCTTAGCCTTTTTCTCGTGATGCAGGGCTAAAACTGTTGACATGGTAATCATCCCTGGCGTGTTGATAATCCTCCCCCTATTTACTTAGGCATTTTGTTGCGTCCATTGGCATGAAAAAAATAAAAAAGGATGCATAAAAACGAAAACACCCGAAAGATTTCTGAGAATGGTATGGTACCCAAATAAAAAGGCGCCGGAGACCCTGATTCTAAGCGCGGGCCTCCGGCGGAAGGGAGGGAGGAGAAGGGACAACTTTTAACTGGTCACGATTGAGGAGAAGCCATGGGACAGGATTTTGCTTTGTCTGCTGGACAGTTCTTACCGGTTCCGGCAGAGCCGTCGCCAGAGGAAGATTTCTTATCGCAATCCTTCTTTTCATCGCATTTTTTCGCATCGGTGCCGGATTTCGCGTTCGATTCGTCCGATTTCGGGTTTTCCGCCTGGGCAGCCAGCGCCATGGACGGTGTGCCCGGAGACAGGTCGGGCGTAACCTCTTCCACCTGTTTCAGCGCGGCTTCGTAGGCAGTTATGGGATCCGTCCCCGCCGCAACGGGGGGTGCTTTTTCCTGTTTCATCGGGCAGGCAGAACCTGCCTTGATCCTGGCAGCGGCTTTCGCGAAGGGACAGGCGGAACAGGCGGCCTTTTCGCTGGAAGCGGCCACACTTTCGGACGCGTTCATGACCGCGGACGCGGTCAATCCTGCCAGCAGGGCAAACACCATCAGCACCAGCAGCCACGGTCGAATCACGGGGCTGGTGTCACCGAATCCGTCATCCTGTTCCTGCTGACTGGTTTCAGGTTCGTTGAGGATGGGGTCTTTCGTTTCTTCCATTGGGTGGCTCCTTGTCTGGTATGCCGTGTTACTCGCCTCTATTTTACCATGCATAACAAAAGTTTTGTATGCTAAATTTCGAAAATGATAATCTGTTTTCAAAAAAAATCCCGCGCCAACTGACGCGGGACTGGCTACTTGGGAGTCATGGACGAATTTCAGATCGCGTGCAAAGAAAACCCTTACCGTTCAGTTCAGCACAAGAAGGGGACGGGGAATCGGATCCGGCCGCACGCCACGGGCCTGCATGACGGCCCTGATCAGGCAATCAGGACAGTACGTGTGACTGACCATGCGGGGTTCAGCGGTTGCCGGGCGTTTCCATTCGCCCTTTTCGTAGACCTTACCGCAAACACAGCACTGCTTGATCATGATGGACCTCCTTGTCCGGAAGTGCTTTCATCCCGTATTATCGGCAGATGTACCGATTTCTTAAGGCCGGCATTTCGAAAAAACGGGTTTTCTTGCGGTATTTACGGAGGTTTTATGCATAACCAATTGCCCTACCTGAACTTTGAACCCCAGGATGAAGCGGGATGGTTCGCCGCACTGTGCGCCCTGAGTCGATTTCTCCGGTCGCCGGATGGCTGTCCATGGGACCGGGAACAGGGCCCCGTGGAATTTGCCCGGTATGCCGTGAAAGAAACGGACGAATACATCGAGGCCCTGGAAAAAGGGGATGACGCCCACGCGAGGGAAGAATTCGGCGACGCGCTGTTCGTCCTGCTGTCATCGGGGATTGCGGCGGAATCCCGGGGACTGTTTCGTCTAGAAGACGCGCTGAAGCTGGCCCATGAGAAAATGGTGCGGCGACATGATCACGTGTTCGGGGAAAATAAGGCGGCCACGGCGGAAGAGGCCGTGACCGCGTGGGCGAAGATCAAGCAACGTGAGCGAGGCCAGGAGTAACCCGAATTCGGCGCTTCACAGGATACCGAGTTTTTCGAGCGCGGTGGTGACTTCCTTTTTTTCCCGTGCCGTAACTTCCCGGTGAGGCGGTCGAACGTAACCACCGCCATATCCTCGCAGGGTCTGGGCGTACTTGATCAACGACAGCAGCGTGCCGTGCTTGAGGGCCCGGGCGGCATGCAGCAGGCGTTGCTGTTCCCGGGCGGCCTGCTCAAGGCGCCCTTTCCGGAACGCCGTATAAACCGCGTGATAGATGTCGCACACGACATTGGAGAGACCGGAAACAACGGCGGGGCATCCCGCGACAAAAGATTCGAGGCCGTATTCATCGACGCCGTTGATGACCTGGAACCCGGGACGGACCCGGTCAATGGTCTCCTTGAGGGCGACCATGTTTCCGGAACTGTCCTTGATCCCGACAATGTTGTCGCACGCGTCGGCCAACCGGGCCACCAGGGCGGGCGTCAGGACATTCCGGGCGCAGGAAGGAATGTTGTAAAGCAGCACGGGAAATCCGGACACGGCTTTCGCAATCCGCGCGTAATACCGGAACAGCGCTTCTTCGTCGTAGCCGTAATAAAAGGGCGAGACCACGGCCGCCGCGGCGGCTCCCACTTCCTGGGCGTGCCGGGTCAGGCGGACGGTGGTGGCTAGATCAATCGCGCCGGTATGAGGAATTACCTGGGCCTTGCGTCCCATCTCCCTAACCAGGAAAGCGGTTCCTTCCATTCGCTCGTCGGGACTCATCATGAGTCCTTCACCCGTGGTACCGAAGCAGAAAAAACCCGTGGCACCCTGCTGCACCACGGCACGCGCGAGACTGAGCAGGCGATCATAATCAACGCGTTCCCCGTCTCGGGTAAACGGCGTTGTCAGGGCACTGAGGATACCGGCTGTCGTGAATTCCATGAGATCATCCTCCGCCGCGCGAGCGGCCGTTGGGGTTGCCGCAATCCCTATCCGGAGGGTACGATGTAGACGCCAGCCGCCGGAGACGCACTGGAAAGGGTGATCCCTCATGGTTTCGCGCGCCGCCCGACTTACCGGCGCGTGTATCGCGCCGCTCCAATCCACCGACATAATACGCCCTGGACAGCCGGGAAGGCAAAGGGTTATACCTTTTCGTTTCCGGGTGCTGTTCACGATGGTGATGGTACTGTCGGGCTGGTCGTGGACCGATTCCCCCGCGGCGGCAGGCGGTCTCTCATACCTGTCCGTGGGGGGCATGGCACCGCGGGGCAGCGTGTTTCACCGCGCCAGCGCCCGGACCAGCGCGTCCGTACTTCCGTGGGGCGCCCCGCTCAGGGACGGTCCGCGCCGTTGCCTGCTGATCGCGCCACGGGGAGGGCTGGGCGACGCGGCCATGCTGCGCTTGCACCTGGGACTGGAGGTAACGGCCATCGGGGTTTGGTCGGCCACGTCGACGGGGCGCGAACCGGAACCGGGAACTCCCGAAGTTCCGGAATGGACGCCGGAACATGTCACGGAACGGCTGCTCGCCGCATTGCGGGAAAAATGGGACGTCATTATCCTGGGCAACCTGAGCAGCCGCGCGCTACCGGAAACGGTGTTATCCGCCCTGTTTGACCGAGTCGCGGCTGGTAGTGGTCTGCTGATCACGCACTGGCATGAGGAGGCCGGAGATCCCCTGCGAATCCTGCTGGACACCCTGGAAGACGAGCCCGATGAATCGGTCCGGCAGGTCGAATCGGAACCCGTACCCGGCTGGACCCAGGAACACGCGGCAGTTCGGATGTACCGGCACGGCAAGGGACGCGTGGTGGAAACAGCCTTTCCCGGACTTTTGCCTGAACATACCGCGCTACTGCCGGTACCGGAAGACCTGTCGATCCTGGATCCGGGCCTGGAAAACGATCTCTGGCGTTTCGCGTGCCGGCTGGTTCTGCTGGCGGCGGGATGGACCGCGCCCGTTGCAATCGTGGCGATCGAGGACGCGTCCCCACCGGGACCCGCGTCGGAAGAAATTCCGCCAGACCTGCCGGATGCCTACGTGCAGTCGATGTACGTGCCGGCGGCGGCATCGGAGTTGCACCCGGTACGGGTACGGTTCGACAGGCCGCTGCCAGAACCCGCGCGCCTGGAAGTCCGGATCCGCGTGCCGGATTCGGAGGATTACCTGCTGATCCGGGATGCCGGCATGCTGGACCGGGGTCTCCAGCATTTCACGATTGAGATTCCGGCGGGAACGGGTATGAAGATCGTCGACGCGTGGCTGAAAGATCGGCGTGACAGGACCCTGGCCTGGGCCAGTGGCGCGGTCCGGTTCGCCGGATGGCCTGACTTTGCCGGTGAGCCCGAACTGGAGCGCACGTGGGTCCGGGCGAACGACACGCTGAACATTACCGTTGCCCTGACGCCCCACGCGGATCCGAACCGGACGGGCGTGGTGGCGGCCCGTTGCGTGGACGTGCTCGGCCGGGCACATGGTTTCGCCATGGCGCCCGTCACGGCGGAAGGGGGGCGCGTAGTGCTTTCCCTGCCGGTCGCGGAGGCTACTGGCGGCGTGCTGAAGATCGAGATCACGACACGGGAAGGGGATCCTGGACATTTCACCGAATGGGACATGGGCCGGGGAAACCGGTATGTCCGCTACGTCTCGACGCGCGCGGCGGATCAGCCCGGTTCTTTTGAGTTAAACGCGGCGGAAAATCCGTCCCAGGCGGACGCCGGATACGCCGCGAAACTGCGAAATCTCGCGGCATGGGGATTCAGTCGACTACACGCGCCGGCAGGAGAAGAACAGATCCTCCTAACGGGCAAAGCGGGGCTGCTGTTCGTGCCCGAACTGGCGCGGTTTCCCGTCGTGGCCACAGAACTTCAAGGAGATCGGGCATCCAGCCCGTGGAACCCGGAGTACGTCGCGGAAACGGATCAGCGGCTGCGGGAAGGCGTCGCGACACACTGGGCGGGAGGGTGCCGGATGTACTCGCTGGGTTGGGGCGCCTCGTGGCCGGCAGGTGGCGGAACGGGCAGTCGGGATCCCCGCGCGAGGGAGGGGTTCACGGCATGGCTGCGGGATCATTTTGAAAGCGTGGATTCCCTCAACGCGGCATGGGGATCCCGGTATGGCGCATGGACGGACCCGGCAGAGCAGATCCAGCCGGACTGGACCCTACCGGGCAACCGTGCGCCCTGGCTGGCCTGGCAACGATTCACGGCGGAAACGTTCCTGGGGTTCATGGCGGAACGCGCGCGGACCATCCGGGGCACGGATCGACAAGGACACGTTGGATGCCGGATGCCAGGGGAAGACCTACCAGCCGGGGGATGTTGGGTAACGGACCTCTCGGGCGTCATGGACTGGCTGGCCGTGAACCTTGATCTGCCTGACCTGGCGCGGCTGGCGGACACGCGCGCGGCCGCCTGTCGGGGTTACGGCGTAATACCCGGCGATTTCCCGGGATGGCGGCAACCGGAGACGTGCCGATGGTCCGCCTGGTTTTGCGCGGGACTCGGCCTGAACGGCCTGTGGGTCGAATCCCTTCTGCCGGGCGTGAACACGTCGTCCCCTTCGGAAGCGATCCTTCCGGAAGGGCAGCCCTCGCCTGGCCTCGCGGCCCTGATCGAAACCGCGGAAACGATCCGGCGGCGAGGGGCCCTCTGGTTTCAAGCGCTGCCCGTTACTCCCAAGGTACTTGTATTCGACAGCCTGGCCACCCACCTGTTCCGGCGGATCGACCTGGATTTTCCCGACCCAGATGAGACCTGCCTGGATAACTGGACCATCCTGCTGAACCGGACCGGCGTGGACTGGGCCTTCGTCGATACGACCCGGCTTGATCGGCTCGCGGATCCATCCGTAAAGGTGGTCGTACTGCCGCACTGTCGCGCGTTGACGGATGGGGAAATCGCGGCATTTCAGGAGTTTCACGGGCGGGGCGGCACGCTCATGGCGGACCTGCTACCGGGCAGTTACACGGAATACGGCGTTCGTAGGCAACCGAATCCCCTGGCCGAAATCTTTGGCGCGCGGCCAGCGGAAGGAGAAGGCGAAGCCCCCGCGTGGGTGGAGGTCACGCCGGACACCGGCAAAACGCGGTATGGAATCACGCGGGCCGAGCGACTCACGCCCGACGCGGGCAGTCGCGTGGGATGGAACGGTAACGGCACCTGTTGCCAGATCCTGTCGGCCGATGGGCGGGCCCTGTTGCTGAACCACCCGTTGCGTCCCGTCATGCTTGAGAAGGACCAGGAACCGCCCCCGGAGCACGTGGCGATCCAGGCAACGCTGGCGGCGGCGGGTATCCAGACAGAGGGGTTGACCCCCGAGGAAAACAACAGCGGTGGCCTGGTCACGCGGCGGAGAACCCTGGGCACCATGCCGGTATATTTCGCGCTGGCGGGCCCCGCGGACACGGCACGGATTAAACTGCCGGGGGTGGGGAAAGGATATCGGCTCATGGACCTGCTCGCGGAACCTTCCCGGCCCGCGCGCGGGGGAAGCAAGGTCACGCTTAAAGCCGGTGAAGCCGGGCTCTGGGCCGTGGTGCCGGATGAAAAACCTTCTGTCGCGATCGTGGGCCCCGCGGGCACGGAAGGGGGTAAGCGATGCGCCGTCCGAATCGTGGTCCGGACGGCAGGATCCCGGGATAACGGAAGCGCGGATCGGCCGGTAAGGATCCGCCTCACCGATCCGACGGGACAGGTACCGCGGTGGTTCCGGGAAACCGTCCGGATGACGCGCGAGGACGTGGTATCCCTGGATTTCTATTTCGCGTGGAACGATCCGGCGGGACCCTGGCACCTGCTGGCGGAAGATCTGCTCACGGGTACCGTGGCCGAGCAGGTGATACAGGTCACGCCCGCCACGCCGGCGGCAAAGGCCGGTCCCTGAGCGTCGCCGCCGCCAAGGCCGATGGATCGGGTAGAATGTTGGGCGTCCAAACGAAGACCGTTTCACTTTCCCGGAGAATATCGATGACGCGGGTGTTATTTGTCTGTCTGGGCAATATCTGCAGGAGTCCCACGGCCGAGGGCGTGTTCCGGAAACTGGTGGTAGAGCGCGGGCTGGGGGACCGGATCGAAATCGATTCGGCGGGCACGGGCGCGTGGCACGTGGGCCATCCGCCGGACAGCCGGGCGCAGGCGGAAGCACGGCGGCGAGGCATGGACCTGAGCGGGTTGCGGGCGCGCCAGGTGCGGAGGGAAGACTTCGAACGGTTCGACCTGATCCTGGCGATGGACCGGGAAAACCTCGAGGATCTGCTGGCGATATGTCCGCCGCAACACCGGGACAAGGTTCGCCTGTTCACGTCCTTCGGGCCGCCGGGATGTCCAGAAGAAGTGCCGGACCCGTATTATGGGGGACCAGAGGGTTTTCGAAAGGTTTTCGACCTAGTCGAAACCTGCGGACGGGCATTGCTCGAATACCTGGTCCGGAACGGCCTGGATAAGGAGTAGTGCCATGGTCGCGCGAGCATCCGGCGCGTCCCTTCCGGAGCAGTTGGCCCAGGTGCTTGGCTCGGCGGTGATGGACCTGAGACCCCTCAGCGGTGGATGCGTGGCCGAAGCGTGGAAGGCGCGGCTCGCGGACGGGCGCCTGGTGGCCGTCAAACGGGACGATCCCGCCCGGTCAACGCTGCCCCTCGAGGGATGGATGCTGCGTTACCTGCGCCAGCGGAGCCCGGTACCGGTGCCCGAGGTCTATCACGCCGGGCCGGGCCTGCTGGTGATGGCTTACATCGATCACGACGGTGGTAACTTCGACGCGATTACCCAGCGGCATTGCGCCGAGGTCATCGCGGCGTGTCACGCCACGCGATGGGACCGGTTCGGCCTGGAACGGGACACTTTAATCGGGGCCCTGCCGCAACCCAACCCTCCCTCGGATCGATGGCTTCCATTTTTCCGTGAACAGCGCCTGCTGCACATGGCCCGCGAGGCACTGAAAGAACGGCGGATTCCGGCGGGACTCATGACCCGGCTCGAACGGCTGGCTGACCGGCTGGACCAGTACATCGATGAGCCGGAATACCCTTCGCTGCTGCATGGTGACCTGTGGGGAGGGAACATCCTGACTCGAAACGGGCGCCTGGTGGGCCTGATCGATCCCGCGGTTTACTACGGACACCCGGAAATTGAACTGGCTTTTTCTACCCTGTTCAACACGTTTGGAAAACCATTCTTCGACGCGTACGCTGCCATTCGGGGGCTTTCAAAGGATTTTTTCGCCATCCGGCGCGACCTGTACAACCTGTACCCCCTGCTGGTACACGTACGCCTGTTCGGATCCAGTTACCTTGGCAGTATAGAATCCATTCTGGCCAGGCTGGGATGCTGACGCGTCCTAGCAAAGAGGGGACAGCCCCGGATGATCGCTGACGCTCGGCACGTTTTTTCCAGGCAACGGTTGAGAATCGACCTGGCGCGGGGAACCGCCGATATCGCGCGCGGATCCGGTGGGGAACCGTTCGAGGAACCGCCGGAACGGGTGTTCTGTCCTCCGCTAATCGACCTGCAGGTGAATGGCGGGTTCGGGGTGAACCTGCAGGATCCCTCGCTGACCGAAGCGGATTTCCTGGTGTTGTGCCGGGGCCTTGCCCGGGAAGGCGTGGCAGCCTGGTTACCCACGCTGATCACCGACGCGACAAACGCGCTGGAACGCAAGGCGGCCCTGGTAGGCGGGTTCATCCGGAACTGGCCCCGGCATCCCGCGGCACAGGCGGGCGCGCGTCCCGTGGGGCTTCACCTTGAAGGACCGTTTATTTCGCCTGAGGACGGGGCCCGAGGCGCGCATCCCCGGGAACACGCGCAGCCCGCTTCGATCGAAACGTTCCGCCGGATCATGGTCGCTTCCGGGGAAACTATCCGGTACCTGACCCTGGCCCCGGAAGTTCCCGGGGGGCTGGCGTTGATATCCCGCGTTCATGAACAGGATCCGCGCCTGCTCATCGGCATTGGGCACACGCTGGCGGATGGAGAGACGATCCGGGCGGCCGCTGAAGCCGGGGCGCGTCTCAGCACACACCTGGGAAACGGTCTACCCGCCATGACTCACCGTCACCGAAATCCGGTGTGGCCTCAACTGGCGGAAGACCGGCTGGTCGCTTCCTTCATACCGGACCTGTGCCACCTGCCCGGGGACACCCTTGCCGCAATGATCCGGGCAAAGGGACCGGGGCGGTTTCTGTTCGTTTCGGACGCGGTGAGCCTCGCGGGTGAGCCGCCCGGAACATACACGCTGTTCGGCGCGACGGTGGAAAAGAAACCGGACGGGCGGGTGTGCCTAGCAGGCACGGACCTGCTCGCCGGTAGCGGAACCCTTCTGCTGGAAAGCCTGTCACGCGCGGCGGGCCATGGCGTGCTGTCCCTGGAAACGGCTTGGGAAGGTGGATACAGCGTGCCCGTCCGCCTGCTGGGTGGCACGCACTGGACCGTGCCCTTTTCCGCCGAGGGCCGAATCCTCAACGGGATCCTGCTTCGTCGGGTCGATCATGGACAGGATGGCGCGGAATACGCGCCTGAAGCGGTGTGGATCAACGGATGCCGCGTGAGATGATGAAAGGAGTTGACCACGGAACCGGAGCGGATCCGGCGGCGTTACGCCTGGTATCGGTCAGCGTAACTTATCCTGGGGGCGTCCGCGCGTTGCGAGACATCTCCCTGGAAGTTGGGGAGGGGGAATTCCTGGTGGTATGCGGTCCCTCCGGTTGCGGCAAATCCACGCTGCTTCGGGTGATCGCTGGCCTGGAACCCGCGGAGACGGGGGAAATCTGGATCGGAGATACCCTGGCAAATACCCTTTCCCCCAGGGACCGGAACGTGGCGATGGTATTTCAGCATTACGCCCTGTATCCCCACATGACGGTGTATGAAAACATGGCTTTCGGACTGAGAAACCGGAAATATCCGAAGGCCGACATTGACCGCCGGGTGCGCGAAGCCGCCGCCATGCTGGGACTCGAGTCGTTACTTGGGCGCAAACCGGCGGCCCTGTCCGGCGGACAGAAACAGCGGGTGGCCGTGGGGCGGGCCATCGTGCGGCAACCGCGGCTTTTTCTGTTCGACGAGCCCCTGTCAAACCTGGACGCCCAGTTCCGCGCGCAGACCCGCTCGGAGTTGCTGGCCCTGCAACGGCGCCTGGGCACAGCGGCGGTTTACGTCACGCACGACCAGATCGAAGCCATGACGATGGGCGACCGGGTCGCCATCCTGCGGGATGGGCGGCTCGAACAGGTGGGCGCGCCCCTGGAAGTTTACCGCTATCCCGCCTCCGTTTTCGTGGCCCGATTCATCGGTTCACCGCCCATGTCGATACTTTCCGGCCGGGGGCAGCCGGATGGCGCAGGGGCCTGTTTCGTTTCGGAGGATGAAGCCATCAGGCTCAGGTTGCCCTCCGCGTACCGGTCCGCCCTGGAATCCCGACCGGACCGACGGATCCTGGTCGGCCTGCGGCCGGAATCGGTCACCCCCGTGGCGGAAATGGACGCGAACAGGGACTTGCCCGTGGGAGTCGTGGAATCCGTGGAATTGACGGGCGCGGACGCGTTCGCCTGCGTAAGGTGCGGAGGCACGCGACTGATCGCGCGCTGTCCAGCCGGTAGCACCCGAGTGGGCGACACGATCCGTCTGCGGGTGGACACGGATCAATGCCGCGTGTTTGATCCGGTATCGGAAAAGCGCCTCGCGCCGTGAGATTCGCCCCAAAGGCCGGATATCATAAGATGGAAAGAATCACGTGGAAAACGGGATCATGAAAACACAAGCGAGCACGGAACTGGATTTCATCGAGCGATTTCTGAAACGGATCAGTGGGTACGTGGTGGAAAAGTGGGAATCCCGCCACCTGGTCACCGTTACTTCCAAAGGAGATCCGGCGGACCTGCTGACGGAGGTAGACCTGACCGTTCAGAAGCGGTTCGCCGACGCGCTGAACCAAGCCTTTCCCGACGACGCGCTCGTGGCGGAAGAAGGAAGCCTGAGCCGGCTTCCCGATACCCCGGACGGCCGGGCGTGGGTCGTGGACCCGATCGACGGAACGTATAACTTCGTGCGGGGCATGCGGCCGCTGTTCGGGGTTTCCATCGCGTTCGTGGAAGACGGCAAGACCCGATGCGCGGGCGTGGCCTTTCCCCTGGACAACCGCTTTTTTCTGGCATCGCGGAACGGGGGCGCCTGGTGCGACGGTCGTCCACTTCGGGTTTCAGAAATCAACCGGCTGGAAGAAGCTTGCGTTGAGATCGACTTCAGTGTCATGGAAGATCGGCAGATGTTCATGAAGCGGGCATCGAACATCATGCTGCGGGCCGGGCAGATCCGGTGTTGCGGAGCGGCAGTAGGGGGGATATGCCAGGTGGCCGCGGGGGAATCGGAGGCGTATATCCACATGACGCTGCATCCCTGGGACTACGCGGCCGCCCAACTGATTGCCGAGGAGGCAGGGGGCATGGCAACCCGCCTGGACGGATCGCCCCTGCGGGTCTTCGACCGGAAACAGGGGGTACTGATCAGTAACGGCGCGGTACACCGGGACATCCTGGCGATTATCCGGCCCTGAGGGGACCGTTCATTCCCGGGCCAGCGCCCGGATCACGCCGCCAGGCGTGGCGAGGAAATGAACCGGCTGATCTCCCGGGGTCAGCGGCATGGTGTCCACCAGGGACAGAGAAAACGCCATACCCACAGCGTCGCCCCGGAAATGCTCCAGAAAACGGTCGTAATAGCCGCCACCCCGCCCTAGACGATCTCCCCGGAGGGTGAACGCCATACCAGGCACAAGACACAAAACCGGTGAAGGTAATGTTTCGATATCCACGATGGCCGGTACATCCGGTTCAGGAATACCGTACATCCCCGCGCGTACCGATTCCAGACCGCTCCACGGGGCCCACGCCATGGGCATGCCTTTCGCGGAGATGACCGGAACATACACGCGTTTCCCCCTCCTGACAGCCACTTCAAGGGGGATGCGCGGATCAGGTTCTTCGGGAAAATGACGGAAATAGGCCAGCACGGATTCCGCGCGAGCGAAGAGAGGATGGCCCACCAGGGCCTCTACCAGACGGAGGTTTTCCTCCAACAGTTGTTGAGGATCCACCCCAGCGAACCGGGCCCGCTGGGCCCGACGCAACCGGGCTTTATCCTCCCGGATCCGGGTAACTTCAGTGTCTTCCACTGCCATGGGCACGCCAGGTATGCCTGGGGGAAGGAGACGCGGTGGCCGCCGCGTCCTCATGGTCGGAGTCGTGATCTTCCGGCGGCATCGTGACCGCGCGTGTTGACGCGCGCCGCAATCCGGCGAAAGCGGACAATACGCGATACCACCACTTCACGATCCACATGGCGGCACCTCCACGGGTTTCCGCCTAAATTGTACCACACCCCCCTGCCGGGGGCGCCGGTATTCCAGACACGCGACAAGACCGCCGAGGCGTTTAGCCGTCAGCCTTACTGGGCGGCCGGAGTGGCTGGTTGAGTTCCGTTTCCGGAGTCCGGCGGGGCCACCGTGTTTTCCGGCGTGGTGACTTTCGCATCCGGGGAAGATGCCTCGGCGGCAGGTTTCTGTTCTTCAGGGAACAGATCAGGGTGATCTTTCTTCAGTCGGTCCAGCGCGCCCTGAGCCCGTCTCGCGGCGGTAGTTTCCGGAAAGACTTCCGTCTGACGGCGGTAACTTTCGATGGCTTCCTGGAGGTTTCCAGACTTTTCCTGCAGACGGCCAATGTCGTACCACCGCAACTGGGCCAGGTAATCCGCCGGGAAGTCCAGAACCAGTTTCTTATAGGCTTCGAGAGCCTGAGCGGCGTCGCCCTGTCCTTCCTCAATGAAAGCCAGTCCGTCCTTCGCCCGGGGCACGTAGATGGAACGGGGATATTTATCACACAGGGTATTGAAAAACTCCCGAGCCTTCTCGTAATTTTCGGATTCGAGGGCAGCTTCACCGGCGAGATACAGGGCCTCGTCCGACCATTTTCCGGCGTTATCGGCCGCCGCGGCGAGAGCGTCCATCCGCGCGGCCGGATCTTCGGTCAACGCCGCGCGCACGTATCCCTCCGCGGCCCGGGCCGCATTGTTACGGGTTACCGCCTGGGCCGCGATACCGGCCAGCACGCACAAGATCACAAAGACCACCCCCCCGACATATAACCAGGGATTTTCCAGCGCGTGCTGGTACAGCCGTTCGAGGTCCGTAACGGGCTTTGAAACCTCCTGTTCCACGTCCTGCAAGCGGTGAGATGTTTTGCGGGGCCTTGCCATGGAATCGTACTCCTCGGAAATAAAGACGCCTGTTAAAAAAACGCCCCCCGACACCACCAACCGGCCGGTTCCGTGTCGGGGAACACTATATCATATTCAGTAGAGTGGCCCCCACTCAAGTATCTTCCACGCCCCCTGAATCCATTCCAGCAGGACCACGGTCTGCCCCTGGATATTGAGGGGCAACCCTGTCCTGTCCACGGGATCCGCCATGGCCCCGAACGATTCGACCACCCGGGCATATTGTCCCTGAATTTCGACTTTTGGAGGCGTGCGCACGATTCGGATGTTCCGGTAATTGGCGAAAATCTGGCGCAGGTATTCGCGAATACCCACGTAATCCCGGCCAGCCTTGTCCCGGTAGTTTGGCGAAACATGCCCCATCACCTGGAAGAGGGACTGGCGCTGCATGCCGGACTGCACCTCATCCATCACCTGGCGCACCTGCGCTTCGGCGTCCGCGGCGGTCATCAGCCGGGATCGCCAGGGGAGATTGTCAAGCGAAACAGACTGGCATCCCCCCACTAGAACCAGCAGTCCTGCTGCCAGCAGTACGACCCTCCCCAACCGGACCATCAAAAAGCTTCCTTGCCTCCTTCAGGCACGAGATGCAGAATCAACCGCTTGGGGCGACCAAGCCCGACCTGTTCCACCGAAACCTCCAGGCGTTTACCGGGCTTCGTGAACAGCACGCGCACGCCGCCCGAGGCTTCATTGACGCTCTCCAGTCGCCATCCCGCGGCCGGGCAGTTTTCGAGATAGAAATTGGCGACCTGGTTGACATCCGCCCGGATGTCATACACCATGCGCCCAATCTGGAGGTCCTTGGACTCGTACACGTAGGAACGATCCAGATCTTCTTTCGCTTTTTCCGGGACAGGAACTTCCTGAAACCGGGGTTTTGAGGACACAGCCAGACCAGAAGAGCCCGCGGCGGGTGTTCCGGTCTGCTGCTTGGTTTCATCGAGCAGTTCCACGGGGGGCGCGGACTTCTTCTGCCAGGGCAACTCCATGCTCTGGCAGGCCTGCAGCATCAGCATCGCCCACACCGGCACCATCCACACGAGGGTTCCCGTCATCCGCTTCATGGTGTCTCCTCCAACTCCGCCATCCGGCGGAAGGTTTCGTTACCGTAGATCCCTTGGGTAAAGCATACGTGGAAGTTCAACCGCGTTGCAACAAGCGTGTTACCGGTACCGGTCAGGTCCGTTTCCATTGAACCCGCGCTTTTCGCAAAGGCGCGTAACCTGTCATTTCGATGAACAAGGTGAGGAGAAATCTAAAAAATTAAAATAAATTTAGATTAAATTTATAGTTTATGTAAATCAAATTAATTTAATAGATATATTAATATTATGAAGTTGATAGCGAAAAGATTTCTCGCTTCGCTCGAAATGACAAGGTTGGGGTTGAGAAAAATACGTCCAGGAAAAAGGACCAAGTTCCTGGAAATATACAATACCTCGATCGCAGGCACGTTTCGCGAAAGATAACCATGCTCTGGTGGAAGGACTCGTTCCGACCGCAAGCATTTCGTTTCAAAACACGAATGGAACAAAAACGGTAGCACAACAACTCACATGAAAAGTTGCTCAAATTGAACTGAGTTCATCTTATCTCCGCTCGAGGGCGTCCAACAGGTCACTGGCGACATATTGAAACAATTCACTGTGTCGAGTGAAACGGTTATACCGGCCATTCACGATTTCCAGGTGACTCCAACCGGGAAAAAGTCTCAAGTGTTCCGGCAAAGCAAGGGTATTTTCGGTAATAAAAGACCAGTCCGGTTCCAGTGGCCACGCGGGGAGTTCCCAGCCCATGACACGGCGCGTCCGGTAGAAATTCCGGCCCGGTGCTCCTGGACAAACGAGCATGCTCTGTAACGGCACGAACCCATCGTTTAACTGGTACGTAGTCAGGGGCCAGCGTCCCCGGTTCGATTCATAAAGCCCCATCATGATGGAGGTTAGCCGGAGACCGGCGCTCTCGATGAAATTCTTCCAGAAGGAAGTCCCGTCATCGTTTGACCGGACCGCAAGATCCGTCAAGTTATCAAAGTCCTTGATGTATCCGGCATAGCAGTAAAACCGGTCAAGGAAATGGCCGCCCCGGGTGGAGGGAAGGATCTGGTCAAGGCCGCCGCAATAGTTCGGCAGGGGCGCGGCCGGTTCAAAGGTGGTATCATCCGGAAAATCCGGACGGGCGCGCGCCCAACTGGTATTGGCATCACGTGGAGAGAGCACGCGGGGATGCCATTTCTGATCGATGGTCCATGCTTCGAAGTGGCGATGGGGGATGCCCTGGCTGGCTGCTTCGTCGAAATTACCCCACCCGTTGTCAAGATCGCTCTGGTTTTTTACGGAAAAATAGTTGATCCGTACCAGGTTTTCCAGGATGGCCGCGGCAAGGTTCAGCCTGCCGATACCCAGTTTCGAAACGGTATGACGCCCCCACTCGATCGTGGCCAGCGGCGATCCCAGCATGGGAGCCCCAAGGTTGACGCACGCGATGACCTGTTCGCCCCAGTCGGGGTAATTGTTCATGAACGCGAGGGCCTTGAGTCCACCCGAACTGTTGGTCAGTATGGCGAAAGGTCCCACGGGCCAGAAATAGCGGATACCATCGGTTTCGACCCCTTCATGGATGGCCTGTTCCAGGAAGCCGCGTAACCACGCGACAATGCTGTCCTGGTACGCGGGACAATCCGGATCGAATCCAATGGCGGCATTAATTCCCGCCATGGGCTGATCATAAACCCATACCTGGAACTGCTGCCGGAATGCCTCAGCCTCGTCACTCCGGGCAACCCAGTCAAGGAGATTCATCCAGCGATTCGTTCCCGTGCCGTGTATCAGCAGCACTGGCACAGCACCGACAGCGGCCTGGGGAACCGCCCGCCATAGTTTCCACCCGGTCCGGGCGGCCGGGTCATCGGTCGGATCGGGCCAGTGCAGCAGTACCTGGTCCAGCAGAGACCCCTTCTCGTGAACGGTGGTTTTCCGGGCTACCACGAAATCGCCGGGCAGGGCGTGAAACACCAGGGAACTGCCATCCGCGGTGAGTTTGCCCGGTTCTTCAAGAAACCAGCCTTTCTGAACACGACGGTAGACGCGCGCATCGCTGGCCGCCTGCTGTTCAAGGGGCACCACCACTTTCAACAGGTCGGGGCCTTTTCCTGAAACCCGCACCACCCGGAAAACTTCGGCATTGGGATCCAGCTCGTTACGCAGCGCGCCTGGGTTCAGCAGGGAGAGTTCAGGCGCGTTACCCGTAACCCGGGTACCATCGGACAGGATGGCCGAGCGCCCAAGCAGCCCCAGCAACTGTCGCTGAATCGTGGTCACCCGAACAGCGGGGTCTCCCCGCAACAACGCGGCGATCGAACGCGAAAGATCCGTAACGTTTGGAACGGCATGCTGTCCAGAGGACGTGACTATTTCGATTTGCGCGGCGTCAGCCGGAAAAAGGGGCGCGAGATTTTCCGCGATCAGGGTTGTCGAACACAGGAGACCAGTCATCACGACCGGTAGATACCGAAAGAAAACCAAGCCCATAAACAGCCCCACGTTGCGGTACCAGCGTTTTTTCAATGATACCGCAACATTCAGTCACCCCCCGAATCACTTATTTTTTCATGGAGCGACGCAGAAAAGCGGGAATATTGAGCAGCCGTTTCTTTTCCTCGGATTCCTCTTTCTCTTTCGTCCGATCCGAACTATACACGTCGGTGAAAATCATGGGCTGGTCATCTAAAGTGGGCTGTTTTGGTACAGACCGATCGGGAAGTTTTTCGACCTTGGCCGCGGGCATGATGGGTTGACGGTCTCCAGTCGCAGACTTGGGGCGCGCCACCGGGGTAACCGGAGCGGCGGGGGCCTGCCGCACTACCTGGGACGTCTGCCGCAAGGCGGCCGCGCCGGGCGCCTCACCCGGCAAGCCGGGCATGACAGGCTGCCGCGAATCCGGGGGCCGGACATCAGCGTACCCTGCCGACCGTACTGCCGCGGGTGTGGAGTCCGCCATCACGGACCCTTCCAGGTTTTTCGGAGGCGTCTCGGGAGCAACGCCCCCCCGCCCGGCGAGGACGCCGCGTCCCATGGCAGATTGTCGGGCATAATGTTCCCGGTAGTCCCGCTCCGGGAAGCCCGCGGCGATAACCGTCACCTGGAAATCCGCGCGCGGCTGATCCTCCACGACGGCGCCAAAAATGATTCGCGCGTCTGGGCTGGCATTCTTTTTGACGAAATTGATAGCTTCCTCGACTTCAAGCATGCGCATGTCCGAGCCGCCCCGAACGTTGATGATAACGCCCTTGGCCCCGACAATGTCAGACTGGTCAAGCAGGGGACATTCGATCGCCATGCGGGCAGCGGCAATCGCCCGGTCTTCCTTTTCCCCGGTGCCAATCCCCATGAGCGCCCGGCCGCCTACTTTCATGATGCTGCGAAGATCGGCAAAGTCTACGTTGATCAACCCCGGCACCGTGATCAACTCGGTGATGGCGCGCACGCCGTCGTAGAGGATATCGTCACCCCGGCGGAAGGCATCAAGGAAAGAGGTTTCCTTCGTGCTGATTTCCAGGATACGCTCGTTCAGTACCACCACGAGGGTATCGACATGCTCCTTGAGCAATTCCAGTCCCTGCAGCGCGTTTTCCATGCGCTGCTCCCCCTCGAAAGGAAAGGGAAGCGTTACGAACGCGATGGTGAGCGCGCCGATCTCCCGCGCGGTCTTGGCCACGAGAGGGGCCGCCCCGGTCCCCGTGCCACCGCCCAGGCCAACGGCCAGCATCACCAGGTGCGCGCCCTCCAACGCGGTTCGGACCTGTTCAATGTCTTCCTCACAGGCCTTGCGGCCCACTTCGGGATCCGCCCCGGCGCCCAGGCCGCCACAGGTGTTCTTGCCGATCTGGATGGCGTAGGGAGCCCGGGATTTGCGCAGGGCCTGAGCGTCGGTATTAATCACGATGTAGTCCACGCCCGTGAGATTGTCCTTGATCATCCGGTCCACCGCATTGCTCCCACCACCGCCAATACCACAGACCTTGACGACGGCGCGCTGGTCAAAGGTCTCGAAATGCTTGCCTGCTCCACCCGGGACGGAACGCGATTCTGTCCGGGGATTCTGGGAAACTTTTTCCCCGGATCGGGTGGGCTGGAACTGGTCGCCATGTTCAAACAGGTCCTGGTTCATCATGTGTCTCCCGCTATTTGACAGCCACCTGGGAACCGAAACGCATGTCAATGTACTCCCCGCAAGGGGGAAGGCCGTGATGCCACGCACACAGGGTTTCAAATCGTTGCACCTGCTCGTCACACTGCACGCCGGACCACCTTACTTCGCAGGGCAATTCGTCAAAGTAGGTAATGAGGCTTCCCGGACTGAAGGCGGCGATTTCGGACAAGGTCATGCGGGACAGCACGGGGCTGGACGCCATCGCGCGCCAGAGTCGCAAGGCCGCAGCGAAATGCTCGTGTTCGAACCGATCACCGGGTTGTAACGGCGACAGTCCGGGGATGGACGTGATCAGCGGCGGAGTAAACCGGCCGAGAGGGGGAACTTCCCTGAGCACCACGCCCTCTTCGTCGATTTCGTAAACCCGGTTGTTGCACGATACTGAGGCCACGGGCACCCGCTCGGTAATGGTGATGTACACCACGCCGTTACTGGTTGAGCGGGCCTCGCAGGTTTTCACGTAAGGATCGGCCAGGACCCGTCGTTCCACCTCGCGCAGGTCCAGTTTACGAAGGCTGTCGTCTTCGGTGATGGCTGCCAGGTCCCGCAGGTGGACCTCACTGAGAATCTGGTGTCCCTCGAATACCAGCGCGGTCACCTTCCGGTCGCCAAAGAGGATGCCGTACACCGCCACCATGATCACCACCACGGCCGCGAGCAGCAACAGCAGGCGGGCAACGTCGCGCATATTCTGGCGGCGTACCTGGCGGGGAAACGGCACGATGTTCTCCCGTTTCGGGGAACGTTTCGGTTGCCTGGTAGCCACGACCGTGTTCATGCGCGCTCTCCCTCCCCAGAGGGATGCATGTTCCCCCGCAAGGCAGATAGAATCTGGGGGGCGATCCGGTTGATGTTTCCAGCCCCGAGTACCAGCACCACATCGCCGGCCTGCAGTTCAGGCACCAGGCGATCCGCCACGCGGTCCATGTCCCGGGCCAGTTCGACGTGGCGCGCTCCCGTTTTCCAGGCGGCGTCGACAATAAGTCCGGCATCCACCCCCGGCATGGGCTCCTCCCGGGAAGGGTAAATGTCGGTTACGAGCGCGCGGTCAGCCGTTGCCAGCACCCGGGCGAACTGCTCGCAGAAAAATCTTGTGCGGCTATAGAGATGCGGCTGAAACACGCAAATGATCCGCGCGGGTCTGAGCCAGCGGACGGCTTCCAGCGTAGCCTCGATTTCGGTGGGGTGGTGGGCGTAGTCTTCCACCACGAGCACGCCCCGGGCTTCCCCGCAGACCTGCAACCGCCGCCGGACGCCGTCGAAGGCCCTCAGACCTTCGGCAATCTGCCCGAACCGCAGGCCCAGACATAGACCGACCGCGCACGCGGCCAGGGCGTTCCGAATGTTATGGGTTCCGAGGGTTTTCAGGCGCAACCGGCCCAGCATCCCGGTCTGGCGCAGGCGTTCGTCATGGGAAATCACATCGAAGCCTACCCGGCAATTGCCCAGACGTTCAGTGAAAGAGGAGGCATGTTCGTCGGTTTCCACGGCGACGTTCACCGCCTGCAGGGACACACCGTCCCCCAGGCCATAGGTGACGCGGAGACTTTCTATCTCGGACAGGATCGCGGCAATATTGGGGTCATCCGCGCACAGCACGCTATATCCATAAAAAGGAACGGCATTGCAGAAATCAATGAAAGCCCGCTGGATGCGATCCAGGGTACCGTAATATTCGAGGTGTTCCGCGTCTATACTGGTCACCACGGCAATGGTAGGATGCAGGCGGAGGAAAGAACCGTCGTGCTCGTCGGCTTCGGCCACCAGGCAGTCGCCGGTACCCCATCGGGCGTTGGTGCCGCTACGGTGGAGAATCCCGCCGACGATACTCGTCGCGCCAATGTTGGCCGCGTCGACGATCGCGCTGATCATGGAAGTGGTGGTGGTTTTCCCGTGGGTTCCCCCGACGGCCACGGCATGGGGCTTCAGCCGCATGAGGTCCGCCAGGAGATCGCTGCGATGCATCACCGGGATGCCACGGCGCCGGGCAGCCACGAGCTCCACGTTGTCCTCCCGGACGGCGGCAGACCGGACGACAATGTCGGGATGGCCGAGATGGGCGGGATCGTGTCCGAGACAGAACCGGAGCCCGTAAGCGGTCAGCCTCCGGGTGATTTCGGACTCGGCAATATCGGAACCGGATACGTCATAGCCCAGGTTGAGCAGGATTTCGGCCAGTCCGCTCATCCCGATACCGCCCACGCCCACGAAATGTACAGTCCGTTTTAGGGTGATCATGTCGCACCTTGAACACAATATATTGTGTTGGAAAAAGAGTATACCACAATTTCTGAAAAAATTAAAGTATTATTCGACCTTTTTTCAGGCGAAAACCCATGGGATAGCCGCCCGAGGGCCTGAAAACCGAAACACTATATATTGTTTTGACAAAAAATTTTTTTCGACGCATTCACAACATGAAGTGTTAATCAAAAAATTTATAACAATATGTTGAATTTTTTGGAAGAAATTACTTGACAAGGCACCATATTTTGTGTTAGGCTTTCCATGGTGTTTGCAACGCGCGCCAGCCCCGCGCGGGAAGATGTTCTTCAGCCCGAACATCTTCCGTGACATGGACGGGACCCTTACCCGTCACAAACACACCCCGCCTCCCAGGGGACCGGGACGGTCAGCCCCCGCCCGGTCCCTCATCTTTTTCCGCGGCGCGTTAAGGAACCCGGTGGAGAACAGCATAAAATATAGCGTGGACCGGAACGGAGATGCCTCCGGATAAATGGCCTCCAGATCGCTGAAAATAATAGCCCGGGCGGGCGTTCCGGGCGCGTGGTTCCTGGCCGGGATGCTGATCGCGGGGCTGGGCATGCTGGCGGATATCGCCCGCGCGCGGGCGGAAGCCCAGGTTGTCCCGGAAATCGCCCGGATGTGGAACGAGGTCACCCTGTACCGGGATGAGTGGGGGGTACCGCACGTTTACGCGGACCATCCAAGGGCCCTAGGGTTCGGCCTGGGATATGCCGAGGCGGAAGACCACGCCGAATCCATCCAGTTCGCCTACCGGATGGTTCGGGGGCGCCTTGCGGCGGTGCTGGGCGAGGCATATGCCCAGAGCGACGCCTTTGCCCTGAGGATGGGACACGCCACGCTGGCCGCCGCCGCGCTGAACCAGGTGGATGAAGTTACCCGCGAACTCTGCGAAGGTTTCGCGCTGGGATTCAACGCGTGGCTCGCGGACAATGCCACCCAGGTGCCCGCATGGTATGACGGTGTCCGGCCGGAGGATCCCCTGGCGTTGTGGCACGCGTTCCTCACGAGTTTCGCGCCCATGGACCTGCCGCTGCCCTACCGGACCCCATCGGCCATGGAAACGGCCAACGCATGGGCGCTGGCCCCTTCTCGCGTGAAAGAAGGGAACTCAGTCCTGGTGTTTTCCCCGCATCAGCATTACGACGGGCCGTTTCAATGGAGTGAAGTCCACCTCGTAATGGGGGACATGGACGTTTATGGCGCGGCCCTGCGGGGCGTACCGGTGGTGGTCATGGGTATTACCCCATTCCACGGGTGGGCCCTGACCCCAAACTTCGCGGACACGGCCGACGCCTTTGACGAGTTCGCCGGCCTCGAACAGGCCGCCGTCCGTAACCCGAAACAGGTAGGGGGAGAACAGCCCCCCGATCCCGCAACGTTGCGAAGCGCGCTTACCCTGGATTACATGGCCCGGACGGTTCCGTATTACGTGCTGAAATCCGACGGCATGGAAGAACGAGGGACACCGTCGTACATCGGAGCGCGGGGCCCCGTCTTCGACAGCAACGGAACCCTGGTCTCCTGGCTGATTGGAGGGTACTTCGATTTCGGCGGGATCCGCCAACTGGTCGAGATGGCCCGGGCCAGAAGCCTGGATGCCTTTCGCTCGGCCCTGGTCACGCGCCAGTTGCCCTGCTTTCACGTGGTGTACACGGACGCGACGGGAACCCTGTTTTACCTGTACAACGCGGTGGGAGGCACCCGGACCATACCGACTGAATTACTCGAGGGCCCCAACGCTCCCCGGATCGCGCTACCATGGAACCGGATTATCCCTGGATTCGCGGCGGACTGGGGGTGGCGCGAGGGCATTCCCATCGAAGCCCTTCCGGCATGCGTCAACCCGGAGGCCGGTTTCCTGCAGGCGTGCAACACCACGCCCTGGTCCGTGACGGATCAGGGCGCGCCAAAACCTGGCTTGCTGCCACCATGGTTCGTCCAGGACCGGGATTCCTTCCGGGGAGCGCGCGTCGCGGGACTGCTCCGCCAGGGCCCTTACAGTTTTGCCGAGGCACGCGCCCTGCTGTTCGACACCTACGCGGGGGGGGCTGTCGATCCCACCCGGACCCTGCTCGCGGCGGCCGACGCCCAGCAGCAACGGGTGGCTGACGCGCATCCTGACCTGGGCGAAGCGCTAGCCCTGCTGAAAAAGTGGAACCACGTAGCCTCTCCCTACTCGCCGGAAATGACGTTTTTTCACCTGTGGTGGTCACTCCTCAAAAACCGGGTTCGCGACGTGATCCAAGGGGAAGACGCGCTGCGGGCGGCACTCAGGGCGGGAAACCCGGAAACGGTAGAAGCCGCGTTGGGAGCAGCGGAGCAGGCCGCGCAAACCCTCCGTAACGAGTTCGGGCAACTCAAGGTGCCCTGGGGCGATGTGCATGTTCTTCAAAGGGGCCAACGTGAAGCTTCCATCGGCGGGTCTCTGTCAGGAGAACCGGTTCTAACCTTTTCGGACACCCGATACGGCAACGGCAAATGGCAGGCTACCTACGGCATGGGTTTCGCCCTGGCCGCGATCTTTGGGACCCGCGTGGAGGCGGTAAGCCTCGTGCCATTCGGTTCCAGCGACGTGCCGGGTTCTCCGCACTATGACGACCAGTTGAACCTGCTGCTGGAACAACGGTTCAAGACGGTCCGCCTGTACCCTGAGGACGTCCTTATGAGGGCCTCGGACGCACGGGGATGCCGCGTCGCCCTGATGCCTCGAGGGGTGGCCGGCATGGTGATCGTGGAGGCCCAGGTACCGATTTCCGCACAACTGGTTGTGTCTCCGACTCCGGAAGAACTGCCCCCGGGAACGAGCGCGTTCACGCCGGCAATCCGGGTCATGCGAAGCCCGGATGGCATTCCCTTCCGGACATGGATCCGGCTCGAAGTACCATCCAGCCTCTGCCGCGATGGCGACCCGTCGTCCCTGGGACTATTCGCGCGGGAAGCCGATGGGCCATGGCTGCCCCTGGACAGGGACTCATCCGATCCGCCCGGGGTGTTTACGGCCACCCACGACAGCCCGGCCGCGTGTTACGCCATCCTTGGGCCCTCGGCAATCGCCCTGCCTCGGGAAGCCACGGAAACGGGAAAAATCCCTCCGTCCGAGTCCGTTGGAGCGAAGGGCATCGACCTGTTGCTGCCCCGGGGTGGTCCCGCTGGCACGCAGGCCGCGACAGGTCGAGTATTCCGGATGGAGCGACTGGACCGGGAGAAGTCCACGGAACCCCAGGCCACCTCCCCGGGAGAAAAGTCCTCCGCTACCGACGCGGAGCCAGAACGCGAAACGGGAACTTTCCGGTTTGAATTTCACGCGAAACCTTCCGAAAAAGGGGAAGAGCGACCGGTCATGCCGGAGGTTCCCGGTTACCGGTATGGCCCGGGACTGAAGAATCCGTTTACCCCATCGCCCGCGGAAGACACGACCGGCAAACGGGGTATCTTCCACATCGAGCGCCTGGACCAGCCCGAACTGCCTGGCGCTCAGCCACCGGCACCCGTGAAAACACCAGAACCGGAATCGGTCCCCGCACAGCCTGACAACGCGTCTTCTCAATCGGGATCGTTCCCCAGCACTCCTACGGCACCGTCCGGGGACCGGGCTGCACCGCAGGAAGCGGCCAGCGAACCGGAACCGAAGGTTTCTCCGCCGGATACGTCTCCATCACCCAGCCCGGAAACACGTGGCGGCGGCGGTCGAATCATGCGGATCGTTCCGGAAAAGCCACCGGTCAAAGCGAAGGAAGAAAAGAAAAACCGCCCCAAGCTGCCGGACGTGATCCCACAGGATCCAAACTTCGTCTTCACGCCGGGCTCCCGGTGAAAAAAAACGGGGAAACCCGAGATCAACCGGGGAGATCAGAGGAAAGGATAGTCGAATTCCGGCATGTCCGGAGGTCGAAGTCCCAGTGGTGGCGCCAGGATCTCCCGGTACAGCACGGCTTGGCGACGGGCAACCGGACTTTTCAGGGCGGCCCGGAATCTCGGCGAACGGGTCGCGGCAGGCGGAGGCGCGGTAACCGGCCGGGGCGGCATCTCGTTGCTGGTTGGATGGGTCGCCATGCCAGGGCGTGGCACGGTCGGGCGAGGCGCGGCTTGCACGGAAGGTACCGGAACAACCTTTCGAGGCGGGGAAGGTCGCGCAGCAGCAGATTTTCGTGTCGTTCCGGGCGGAACCGGGGGACGGGATGACGGCGGGACCGAACGTTTCTGAAGCCGCCGGGGCGGTTCCTCGCCTTCCGTCATACTTTCGAATTCATCCTCATCCATTCGCTTACGATGAACCTGCGGCACAGTGGCCGGCCGGGATGGGGTAACGGGCTGTTTCGTCGGATGTTCTACCTTCCGGGAGACCGGTCCGGGAAGTGGAACTTCTGGCCGCCGGGTAACAGGACGGGGCTGACCAGTCTTGGGTGGGGCCACGGGCACCTCATATTCCTGATCATAAAGGCGGCGCGTCGCGTCAGGAAGATCCTCCTTTCGCGGCGCGGGAGGGATATCGGATTCCTGTGCTTCCGGCGTTGAACTGCGCCGAGACCAGTTGATGATGGCCACGAGGATCACGATGATCCAGAAGACCAGTGTCCCGATATCAATATCCATCCTGGATCCTCAATCAAAACCCGGGGCAAACAACGGATCAGGACGAAGCATCACCGCTTCCCGAATCCTTGGCAATCGCGTCACGCATGTTGGTATCGGCAAGGATGTTACGCATGCGGTAGTAATCCATCACGCCGAGGTTGCCTGAGCGAAACGCCTCGGCAATGGCCTTGGGTACCTCGGCCTCGGCCTCGACCAGCCTCGCGCGCATTTCCTGCACCAGGGCAAGCATCTCGGCTTCTCGGGCCTGGGCCATGGCGCGACGTTCTTCCGCGCGGGCCTGGGCAATCTGCTTGTCCGCTTCAGCCTGCTTGATCTGCAGGTCGGCGCCGATGTTTTCTCCGACGTCCACGTCCGCGATGTCAATGGAGAGAATTTCGAAGGCTGTTCCGGCATCTAGTCCACGCGCGAGCACCGTCTTGGAAATCAGGTCAGGATTTTCCAGGACTTTCTTGTGAGACGGCGAAGAACCGATGGTCGTCACGATGCCTTCGCCAACCCGGGCAACGATGGTCTCCTCGGTCGCGCCACCAACCAGGCGCTTGATATTGGTGCGGACCGTTACGCGGGCCTTGGCCTTGAGCTGGATGCCATCCATGGCCACGGCAGCCACGGTGGCGGCCCCACGGTTCGGGTCTGGGCAGTCGATCACCTTGGGATGCACGGAAGTCCGGACCGCGTCCAGCACGTCACGCCCCGCCAGATCGATCGCGGTGGCCTGCTGAAAAGTAAGGTCTATATTGGCCTTGTTGGCGGCAATCAGTGCCTGCACCACCCGGGTCACGTTACCGCCGGCCAGGTAGTGCGTCTCCAGCTCGTTGGTGGAAATATTGAGTCCCGCCTTAACGGCCATGATGCGTGAATCGACGATCACCGACGGGTCCACCTTGCGCAGGCTCATGCCGATGAGGCTCAGCCAACTGACGGAAGCGTCGGAAAGCCACGCCCGCAACCAGAGCCGGAAATAACTAACGATCGTCACGAAAAACACCAGCAAAATTACAAAGAGAACCAGCAGAAACAGGGCAAAGATCGCGGACATCATCAGTTTTCCTCCTGATCAGGATCGAACTTTTTATGCGTCAGTTCCCGGGAAATCGACCGGATCCACCACGATCCGGCTGCCATGCACTTCGCGCACGCGCACCCGTTGGCCTTCCCCAATATACACCCCGTCGGTTACCACGTCAACCCTTTTACCGTGGATCATGGCGGCTCCGGCAGGTCTCAAGGGGGTTACGGTCACGCCTTCCGCTCCCACGATGGATTCATCGCTAGGCGCGGACACCCATCCTTCCCGTGAATGCTGGGCGGTAGACAAGGTGAGGTGCTTGCGGAAAAAACCACTACGGGACAGGCCCCAGAGGCCAACGATGATCACGCCGGCTACTGAGCCAATGCCCCCCATGATCAGCCACAGGGCATATTCCGGGTACCGCGCGATACCCAGTCCCACCCCGACCACCACGAGAAAAATCCCCAGCACGCCGAGCACCAGACCCGGCAGGAAGAGTTCCAGAAACACCATCACTGCCCCGGTTATCATGAGTGCCAGAACCCAGAACATTACGGGGTATCCTCGCGTTTCAATTCCAGGAGGGCTTCCATCGTGGCAATCAGTTGGGTGGTCTCCACCCGGATGCCCGTCATCACCTTGCTTTTGTCTGAAGGATCCTTCGGATCAGCCTCGGGTAACGATTCAAACGTGTTCAGCAGTCCGGAGTCGTCGCCCAGGCGTCGCGCTTCCTCAAGGAGTTTATTGAAACGCCGCGCGAAAGGTACGCACGTGTAGTAACCCGCGCCCTGGGAAGTCACGATTTCCATTTCCTTGAGCAACTGCTTCAGGACATGTACCAGAACGCGGCGCTGTTCAGCCGGCGAGAAACTCATGATGTCATCCTTTGCCTTCCGTGTCCGGAGAGCCTGTATCTTCCCGGACCAGGACGCGGTTCCCTTCGACGGCGATAACAATAACAGAACAGCCGGGGTCAATAAAGGATCCTTCGGTCTCGATATCCACGATTTTACCGTCGAAAATACCCTTTCCCGCGGGCCGAAGCATGGAAAGGGTCCTGCCGCGGCATCCCACTTCCAGGGCAACCGATGCAGGGGAGGGGGCCACCCAGCCGGCCTCGGCCTGCTGGGAATCCCTGAGAAACAGGCGTCCGCCCACCGTGGTGCGTGGCAGGTATTTCCAGATGGCATAGGCCAGCAGGAGACAGGAAACCCCGGCAAACGCCATGGTTACCCCGGCATCGGCCAAGCGTTCGAAATCCCAGGTGTAACGGGGAATCGGAACTCTGGTAAGGGCGAGGTAAAGTCCCAGAAATACGCAGACAAATCCGCTGATTCCCACCCATCCGAACCCGGGAATGTAGAAAATCTCCATGGCGATAAGGATAATGCCGACCAGGAGCAGGGCAAGGTCGAACCAGTCTGACAATCCGAGCACCATGCGGGCTCCCATGAATAGGGCGAGGCAGGTCAAGCCGATCAGTCCGTACCAGCCAAACCCCGGCGTCTTCATTTCCATGTAAATGCCCATCACGCCACACATCAGCAATAAACCGCTGACAAGGGGATAGGTCAGAAAACTGAATACCTGTTCATCCCACCGTTTCTGAACGGTCAGCACGGGGCGGTCAGCCGGCTGTCCCGCCACCTGTAGTGCCTCGGACAGGCTGGAAGCCACGCCACGGGCCAGGCCGAGTTCCACGGCTTCGCGGGCTGTCAGCGTCAATAGTTTTCCAGGCGCGGAGATCAGCCGGGCCTCGGCGGGTAGGCCCGTCGGGATTGCCCTGGCGGAAGGTTCGCTGTTCTTTTTTCCGTTTTCTCCGGCGGGGGACGCAACGTCTTCCCCCTCAGGAAGGGGACGCAACCGGCGCAACAGGTCTTCCGGTGCCAGCGGCAGAGGGTCCTGAAGGCGTTCCGCTCCTACGCTGATGTGTACTGTTTCCCCCGAATCTGGAGATACAACCCCCTCCGTGGGGCTTTCCTCTACGACCTGGCCATTCTCAACCTTGACGATTTTGTAGCCTCCCGCAGGGTCCGGCCAACCGTAGAGTTCAACCTGCTCGTCAACCATTGCCTCTCCGAGCAGCGGGTTGTGTCCTTTCATTTCGCCCAACGCCCGGTATTTTGCCCGGAGAAAGGACATGGATTTTTCGGTAACTTCTTCACCGGCGGGCGCGCCAAGAAGAATCGGGGCAGAGGCCCCGATACTGGTACCCGGAGCCATTACGATGTAATCACAGGCATAACAGATCAGCGCGCCGGCCGATATTGCCCCTTTTCCAGTTACATAGGCAACCACCGGGCAGGGAGCGTCCGTCAGTAGATCGGTAATCTCAATGGCCGAATCCACTCGCCCCCCAAACGTGTTGACCTCAAGAAGAATGGTCGATATCGGCTGTTTCCGGGCCTCGCGTTCCACCAGCCGACGGACCAGGGCCGCCATGCCATCGTCAACCTCCGTGTCCAGCCGACAGTGGAGAATCATTGCACCGGTGTCCCCCGCGTCAGCGGCCCACCCAAATAAAGGAGCCAACAGCATGAATAGAAGAAACGAATGTTGCCGGAACAGAACGTGCCTTTTAAGCAAGTTGTGCCACATTACCGGGTGACGATTCCTTTGTTAGTGCGGTGCCTGTATTTTAACACCCTGAAAGCAAAAAAATTTACCGATTTCGTATCCGGCATTTGTAAATTTTCACATTTCACGGTACAATTGAACTGTACGTAACGAGGGTTGAGCAAAACAGAAAGGAACAACCATGAAGAAAGTGATGACGGGCGTCGTGAGCGTGTTGACCATCTCCCTGTTGGCGGGATGTCCGCCGGTTCCCGGAACACCGAGTCCCATCGACGGAAAATGGAAAGCGGATAACCTTCTGGCTCTACTGGGAGACGCGCTCAACAATCTACCTGTTCCCATTTCTCCGTCCGCGCAACTGGTTATCAAGAATGGGGATTTTGACCTGAAACTGAAAACGGGAATCCCGATTATCGGCTGGTTTGTAAGTGCCCGTATCAGCGGCATGTGTGGCTTTGAGAACAAGGGCGTCATGAATATTGTGGCCTTCACGCCGGAATCAGTCAAGTTACGGGTTTTCTTCCTGTCTTTCCCTGTATCCGGTGTAAATATCGGCGCGGGTAAATTTTTGTACAAAGTCGAAAACAACACCCTAAAACTGATTCCGTTCCCGGAGGAACAATACAACAATCTTCCGGCGGATGTCCGTACGCGGCTCGAATCGGGTGTGACACCCATTCCCTGGAATGGCGAATCTAATCCGGACATCTCCATTGACTTGCCGGTCATCGCGCTCGAGAAAGCCTGATCCGACAGACAACCGATGAATGCGGGCCCTGTCCTTCCAGGGATGGGGCCCGTCCTGTTTTAAGTCCCGCTTTGCGCGGGCAGTCATTGATCCGTATACTTTCCAGTGTTCCAGCGTTTTCCCGTGTTCCAGGTAAGGGTTGCTGGCGGGGAAACGCATCGGGCTGACGGTGGGAGTTTCCTGCCGGGAGAGGAACAATATCATGACGATAGAAGCGCGTTTTGACGTGGTGACGGTGGGCGTGGTATGCGCGGACGTCATGGTCCGACCGGTCGATGAAGTACCCCGGCGAGGTACCCTAGCCCTTGTCCCCACGCTGGAAATGCACCTGGGCGGACTGGCCGGGGTCACGGCGATCATCTGCGCGAAACTGGGGGGACGGGCTGCTTTTGTGGGACGTCTCGGCAAAGACGCTTTCGGTGATTTCCTCCTGGATACCATGCAACGGCATGGCGTGGATGTCAGCGGCGTAAAGCGCACCGCCTCCTGCAATTCCTCCGCGACGGTGGTACTGATCAGCGGAGACGGGGAACGCACCTTTCTCCACCACATGGGCACCAACGCGGAAACAGGGGAAGAAGATATCGATTTTGAAGTGGTTGCCCAAGCGCGCGTGCTGCACTGGGGTGGTCCAGCCATCACCCCGAAACTGGACGGGAAACCGATGGGACGGGTATTCCAGCGGGCCCGGGAACTTGGCGTGATCACCAGCATGGATACCTGTTACGACGGGCAAGGAATCTGGCAACCTCTCATCGCGCCCAGCCTGCCCTGGCTGGATCTCGTGTTCACCAGCCTTGAAGAAGCCCGCCACTACACCGGCCAGCAGGAGCCGGAAGACATTGCTGATTTCTTTCTGCGACACGGCGCCCGCGTGGCCGTGGTGAAACTGGGCGGAGACGGCATCTTTGCCAAGGATGCCGGAGGCGACCACGTGAAACTGCCGGCTCACCGCGTTCCAGTCGTGGACACTACCGGGGCGGGTGATGCCTCCTGTGGCGGATTCCTGTACGGGTGGACGCGCGGTTGGCCCCTGGAATCCTGCGCGCGGCTGGCTAACGCGGTAGGCGGACTTACCGTGCAGCAAATGGGCGGCGCGGAAGCCGTGGAATCGTTAGAACAGGTCCAGGCATTCATGGAAACCCTGTCATGACAACCTCCTGGCGATGGCTGATCATTCTGCTGCTGGTGGCAGGGTGGATGGTTTTACCCGCACAGGGACAACCAGGAAACGCCGGTATCCAGACCCGGGAACTACCCCCTCCGCCAGGCATGGAAGGAACATCCGCCCGTCCAGGTACCGTTGACCCGCGCGACAAGGCGGACAAAACCACCGGGGCCGCCCGAAATGCCTCCGCGACGGACCCACCCCGCGCGAATGGTCAACCCCAGAAAGAGAACCAGGGCTCGGCAACACAGCCTCCGGCTTCGATGACCACGGAACTCCGACAGGATGAACAGAGTGACGGCGTGGCGACCACCTCACGGGACACATCCATAACTCAGGACAAACCGAAAACAGCCGCGACGCCGCCCCAGCGAAAACAGCCGGTGGCGGCGTTCTGGCTGGTCCTTCCCCAGGATCAAACCCCGCGATAAGGATATCCACGGATGAAACAGGGCAGATCATCGGTATGGGCAGCCACAGGATGGGCGCTCGTACTGCTCGGTGCCGTGTTCATGGCGAGCGCGGAAGACGCGCCCCGCGTGCCGTCGGCAGACGCCGGAACATCTCCCGGACTCGCGGGTTCCGGAACTACCCCGCACGCGCGGGCCGATTCATGGGTTGCCGGATGGGAAGAACAGGATGATCGACCCGTCGTGTACCGATCCGTGCCGCTTTACACCGGTTCCATCCGGGCACCGCAACCCGGCAGTGGTGAGGCGGTGTCGCCGTGGGACTGGAACCGTCGTCGCGGCCTGCTGGACGCGCTGACCCGGCCCATAGAGTTCGGCCAGCCCAGCCTGGGCTTTGAACCTCCGGACTGGACCGAACCCCTGCGCGACATCGAGGCCGACTCGATGTCCACGGACTTGAACACCGGAAGAACCGTGCTGCGTCAGAACGTGCGGTTGCGCCTCGGAGCCATGTTGTTCCGGGCGGGTGAATTCGCGTACGACAAAGAGCGGGGAGATTATGAGGCGTCGGCGGGCGTGGTTGTCGAGCAGAGCAATTCGCGCCTGACGGCGGACCGGCTTCAGTATGTGCTGCCCGACGAAGAAGCGCTCAAGGCCCAGTTCGCGCTCATACCGGTGGACGACAAAGAGTTCAACCAACAACGGTTGCGCATGGGACGACTGATCGGGGAAAACGTGGAAGTCATCGAACCGACCCGCCAGTTCCGGGCGGAAAAGGTAGACTACGATTTTGCCTCGCGCACGGGAGAACTCGTCAATGCCCGGGGCAACGCCGCCATGTTCTATTATCACGTGGGACAGTTACACATCAAGGGACCGGACGACATGACGGCGGAAAACGTGTGGCTGACCACCTGCCCGGACGAAGACCCCCATTACCGGATCCTGATGAAAGAACTGGCCATTGAAAACGGCCAGGTAGTCAGCGGAAAAGCCGCCCGTCTTCAGCTGGGGCGCGTGAAAACACCTATCTTTCTGCCATTCTGGAAAAGTGGTGATGGCCCTTATCCCTGGTCAGCCAGTTTCAACACGGGCCGGTACGCGAAAATCGGGGCATACGCCGACATTGGCGTGCAGGTTCAGGTTACCCCGGAGGTGTCCCTGGGCCCCCGCCTGATGCCCACGGACAAGGGCGGCATCGGATTCGGGGGAGACCTTTATTACGACTACATGAATACCCCGGCATCACCGTTGTACCGTACCAGTGGGACCTTTCGCGGGCTGGAAACAACGGACGACCGGGGCTACCTGGAATGGTATCACCGATGGGAGCCTAACCGGGACCTTGTGCTCAGGGGCCAGGTGGAACAGTGGTCTGACGAGTCGTTTTACAAGGATTATTTTTACGATATATATCGGTATCGGAGCACGCCACGTACCTTCGCGGACCTCACCTGGCGCACGGATGATTTTATTACGGGCGCAACGGCCCAGGTGCATACCCATGGCTGGACGCCTGAAACGGAAAGGTTGCCCGAAGCATACTTCTCCATGCCGGATCGGCCCCTGCTGGACCGGGTTTACGCGTCTTTCGACACGGTGGCGGGATATTACGATCAGAACCTGACCGGCGCCAATGGAGCGCGAACGGTTGGCGTGGGCCGGGTGTCGCTGGACCTGGATCCCCTGCCGGGACTGGCTATTACCCCGTTTTACGAGGTGGAAGGCGCGTGGTACCAGCGGGACCGGTTTGGCGATGAAGGCGCGGACCGGGTTTCGAACCAGTTTGGGCTCACCGCTCAAAGCCGGTTCAGCCGGAAGTTTCCTGGATTCGCCGGCTTTTCGGCGTTCAAGCACGTGATCCTGCCGTCGGTAACCATCTCGTGGCGACCTTCGCCAACCATGGATTTCGCGGATACCCCGCAATACGACGCGCTGGATTACATCTACGGCCGCCACCGGATCGAAAGCAAACTGACCAACCTATTCTACGCCCGGGACGCGGAAACCGGCTACGTGTGGCAGGCCGCCCGACTGACCCTTTACCAGGGCAACGACCTGTGGAACGAGGTTAGGAAGGCCAGCGATTACCAGATGGAGATAGACATCCGACCCCGTCCCAACTGGGGATCCCAGTTTGTCGGTGAACGTCACATCGTGGACGACGATCGGAAACCCCTATCGGGGGGGTGGCGGGCACAGGCGGAACGGGATTACTACCTGTGGTATGAGGATCAATACGGGGTGCCTTATAGCGAGCGGGCGCGTGAAATCACGTCGTTGTTCGCGGATTACAACCGCGTGCTGACCCAGGTGTATTACGACGATATTCCTCAGGGAGGACGTTTCCGCAGCCGGGTAGGCTTTCTGTACACCGACTCGGAAGGTCGAACGTTCAACCGGGATATCCTGTACGGCGCCGGGGTGCGGCTGGATGAAAACTGGGCGATTGGTTTTGAACACATTTACGATATGGACGCGGGAGACCTGCGGCAGCAACTGTATGAAATCCGGCGTCGCATCCACTGCGGCCTGGAAACAGCCTTGCGGTTCCGCGACCGCCGTTCCGGGTTCGACATCAATTTTGAACTGGGGCTGGCCACCTTTGGCGGTCCCGCCACGTCATCCACCAAGCCGTCGAATGATACCGCGGACAAGCCCTGAATCCGGGAAGACCTGGCCGTTCGGGCCGAAAAGTCAACGGCTGGCAGGTTGGATGCGTGCCACGCGGAGGAAAGGGTACCCGTGCTGAACGTGGGACAGCATCCATCGCGCGAGACAGACGATGATACCGTGGCGTGTCCCCACTGCGGGATCCGATTTTCCGTGCCGGAATTCCTGACGGGCAGCGTGGTGTACTGCCTGGCCTGCGGACGCCGATTCCAGACACCCATCCCATCGGCCACCCGACCGCCAACGCTGGGCCCTTATGCTTCCGAGCATGACGAAACGCCAGCCGAGAGCCTGGATAACCACCTGGACATTATCTGGCGAGGCCGACCCTCACGGTGGAAACAGGTGGGTGGATACGCGATCGGCGCGATCCTGGCCGCGACGGGAGGCGCGATGAGCGTCCTTTCATGGACCTGGGAATCCTTGGCCGCTCACGAAGGGCTGGCCAGATGGATCGCGTGGGCGGGCATGCCGATGGTCCTGCTGGGCGCGCTGATAATGGCCACGGCGGAAATCCGTCGGTTGCGGTATTACTTCGTGATTGGGAAAACCGAACTGACCGCGTCCACGGGATTGCTGAATATCGATTTGTCGCGGATTCTCGTTCGGGACATCCGTAGCCTGAACCTACGCGCCCGGTTCTGGGAGCGGCTCGTGGGGATCTGTGACGTGGACATTGGAACGTCGGGCACCAGCGGGATTGAAATGAAACTGATCGCTATTCCCCGGCGGGTTGCTGAAACACTTCGTCGTATCCGAAACGCCTGACGCGGGGAAAAGGATCAGATGGAAACGTCTCCCGCGACACGACAGCGCCTTGCCGTAAAGCCCGGGGAACGGTTTATCCGGGTCGAACTCCCATGGGCGGAGGTATCACCGGCCCGGTGGTTGCGTTTATTTCCAGCATGTCGCCGCTGGTACTGGAAAAACCGGGACGGTTCCGTAGAAGTTGCCGGCGTGGACGCGCTGCTGGAGAAGGTTTTCACCCGGGACCACCTGGAAGAGGCCTTTGCCGATATCCGCGCGCGCATGCCTGCTCATCCCGAGGCGGGGTGTTTCGGCGTGCTCCGTTTTCAGCCGGGACCTGAAGACTCCGCGGGACAGTTCGTGATCCCAAGATGGGCATGTTATCGTTCGGGTTCTTACCAGGCGCTCGTCGCGCACGGCAGGGCGGATGAGAACCCCTCCGCGTTGCTGGATCATCTGCGCGCGCTGGCCCATCGATGGGAAACCCAGGCGAAGGCCTCTATTCTGGAGGATGCCAATGGAGACCGACGCATCCTCGCGCGGAAAGACATTCCGGATCGCAAAACGTGGATCACGCTCACGCGCCTGGCCCTGGAAGCCATCAAAAACGATTCCTTGCTGAAGGTAGTGCCCGCCCGCAGAACCATGCTGACCCTGTCAGCGTCCATGGATCCCGCGGCCGTGGTGGAAAACCTGGCAGAACGGTATTCCACCGGGGCGTTCGTGTTCTGCGCGTCGGTGCCCGACGGTGGCTATTTCCTGGGGGCCTCCCCGGAACGACTGTTTGCCCGGGTAGATTCCATGGTGGCCACGGAGGCGCTCGCCGGAACGGCCCCGCGGGGACAGACCCCGGAGGCAGACGATCGCGCGGGCCAGCAGTTACTGGCATCCCGGAAAAATCGCGCGGAACACGACGTGGTAGTCCGGTACATCATGGAACGACTGGAATCCCTGGGAATATCGGCCCTGAAAGAAAAAACCCGGCTGCTGACCCTGCCGGTGTGTCACCACCTGTTGACCACGGTCATGGGCAGCGTTACCGGCCATGTCACGGACGCGCGATTGCTGACGCTGCTCCATCCGACACCCGCGGTGGCAGGTTATCCCCGTGAAGCGGCCCTGGCGTGGCTCGCGGAACATGAATCCTTTGACCGGGAGTGGTACGCGGGACCCGTTGGATGGGTAGGCTGGCACGGATCGGAGTTCTGCGTGGGTATCCGTTCCGCCCTGATCAATGGAAACCAGGTACGGGCTTACACTGGAGCCGGTATCGTAAGCCACTCGCAACCGGTCAACGAGTGGGACGAACTGGATATCAAGTTGCAGACTATTCTGGACGCGGTAACAACGGCATCCCATGGTCATGCCATCACCTGATTGCAATAGGACTGACACGCGCGCGCCCGACCAGCAGACCTGGGCGGACCGGCTGATCGCCGAGTTGCTCGCGTCGGGAATAGCCGGATTCGTATTAAGCCCGGGATCCCGCAACACGCCGCTTACCCTTGCCCTGGCGCGGGGGTGCCCCGAACGGGTGGTGATTCACCAAGAGGAACGGGGGGCGGCTTTTTTCGCCCTGGGTGCCACCCGTGCCGGGGACAGGCCATGGGGCGTGGTCTGTACCTCGGGCAGCGCGGTGGCCAACTGGATGCCCGCCGTCGTGGAAGCGTCCGCGAGTCGTATTCCCCTGATCCTGCTATCGGCGGACCGTCCAGAATCCCTGCATCATCAGCGGGCCAATCAGACCATGGAACAGGCAGGGTTGTTCGAACCGCACGTCCGGCTCTCCTTGAACATCAGTCCACCCGAATCCACCGAGGAACTGGATCGGATAATCCGGCAGGTTCACACTGCTTACGCTGCCGCCACGGGTCATCATCCGGGACCAGTTCACCTGAATCTCGCTTTCGACGAGCCGCTGATTTCCGGTCCCTTACCCGGTTTTACTTCCCTGAAAACGCCGTCGGTCCGCTGGCATCGAGGCAAACCGGCCGTGGACGCGAACGCGCTAAGCATGGCTCTGCGATTTCTTCAGAAAAGCGGTAACGGCCTGCTGATGGTGGGCGAGTTAAGGAATGCCGGGACGATTCGGGCCGCGCGGTCGCTCGCCACGCGCCTGGGCTGGCCGGTCTACGCGGACATTACCTCTGGTTTGCGGCTGGACTCCCTGGAGGGCCTGGTGATTCCTTACGCCGACCTGCTGTGGGAATACTGGGCAGAACGCCTGGGCCGTCCAGACCGGGTACTCTGGCTGGGTGATTCGCTGGTGCAGCGCGCGTTTCCGGAGTGGCTGGCCAGGGTGGCAGGCGACTGTATGCTGGTTACGGACCACGACGCGGGGCAGGACCCCTACGGCATGGTCCGGGAGCGGGTGGTCTCGGACCTGGAAGCGTTCTGCGATGCCCTGGCGGCAGCATGCGGGCATGTGGACGCGTCCCGCGAACGGTTCGCGCGGGAACTGGCCACGCTGGATCGCGCGCTCGATACCTGCGCCGAAGAGATGGGATCGTGCCTCACGCGGATGGAACCGCTCGTCGCGCGGTGGACCCTTGAAGTGGCCAGCCGGTTCAGGGTCCCGGTTTTCCTGGGCAACAGCATGCCGATCCGCTGGGGCGGCCTGTACGCGAGACACGTTGGCGGTAACGCGACCATCTACGCCAGCCGGGGCGTAAGCGGTATCGACGGCGCGGTGGCTACCGCTTCGGGGGTGTCAGAAGGAATGAACCGCCGCCCGGTCGTGGCGTTACTGGGGGATCTGACGGTGTTTCACGATCTGCCATCCCTTGCCCTGGCCATGGAGCGGCAATTACCCATAATCCTCGTGGTACAGAACAACAGGGGGGGACGGATTTTTCATCACCTGCCCCAGGCGCGTCACTGTCCCGACCTGCTGAGTCCGTGGTTCACTGCCGACCCGGTGTTCAAGGATTTCCATTCCGCGGCTGAGATGTTCGGCTGGGATTACGAATGTCCAGGCGCGAGAGACGCGTTCCAGAACCTGCTGGAATCCGTGGTAACTGCCCCGGATCCCCGCCCCACGCTGGTCGAACTGTGCCTGGATGCCCAGGGAACCCTGGAAACTCATGAACTGCTGAAAAAACGGTGCATGACATCTCTGGCGGAAAATGCCGGGAAGTCCGGGAGGAACATGGAATGAACAGCACAACGCTGCCCCGTTCTCGTGTCCGCGGTGTACGGATGTCCGCGGAAAAACTGGTGCTGCCGCTGGCACTACTGCTGGCTGCTTACACCGGGCACGCGACCGATGCAGGCAAAGCCCGGCTGGACAGCCTGCTGAAAATGCTGCCCGATCATCCACCCTTCACAGAATGGCTCGACAAAACGGGGGAGACCCCGCCGGACTACGATCACATGGTTCCCGACGCCCGGGTGCGTTCCGTACTGGAGCACCGCCGGGAAGATGGACAGGTGGTGACCATCACCACGCCCGAGGCATGGCGGGAGGAGCGCGAACGCCTGATGAAATCTTTGCGGCACTGGTTCTTCGGCACCTACCCGGAGCATCCCGGGCCCGTAACGCCCACTGAGGTAACCGAGTCGGCCGTGCCGGGGGGGATTAAGCGGACGATGGTGCTCCGGTTCGGCCCCGGGCAGAAGGCGCGTCTTTACATGGAACTCTATTTGCCGAACGGATCGGGGCCATTCCCCGTGTTCATGACCCAGGACAACCACCGGATGTGGGCGATGATCGCGTTCCGCCGGGGATACGCGGCAGTGGTATACGCGGGCGCTGACTCGCGGGATGACACGGACTCGTTCGTGGAGGCCTGGCCAGAATATGACTGGTCAAAACTGCTGCGACGGGGCTGGGCCGCTGGCCGCTGCCTGGATTACCTGGAAACCCTGTCCCAGATCGACATGACAAAGGTCGTGCTAACCGGGCATTCCCGAAACGGCAAGGCATCGCTGATGGGTGCCGCGGTGGACGAACGGATTTCGGCGGTGATATCAAGCAGTTCCGGGGTCGGCGGCAGCATGCCTTCCCGGGAATGTGGAGAACATCAGTTCGCCGAGGGTATCGAGAACATCACCCGGGTTTTCGACTGGTTCCATAACCGGTGGCGTTTCTTCGCGGGTCGGGAACATCTCGCCCCGGTCGACACGCACCATCTCGTGGCCATGACCGCGCCTCGTCCCTGCCTGTTGAGCGTGGCCGAAAACGACGACGTGGAAAACATGTGGACCGCGCAGCGGGTATACCTGGCCTGCCGCCCGCTCTGGTCGTTGTATGGTCGGGAACAGGCCCTTGGCATCTTGTGGCGTCCCGGAGACCACGATACCCACGCGGCCATCATCGAACAATACCTGGACTGGTGTGATATCCAGTTCGGCCGCCGTAAGGGTTCATGGCATACCGCGTTGCGCCTGCCATGGGACTGGGAGGCCTGGAAGGCGAACTATCCCCATGTTCCGTGGGAGATTCCGGATGAAGCGTGGAACGCGCCATCTCGACAGCAACGCCGGAAGACCGCCATGCCCCCGGAACGCCGGACGGCCATCCGGGAAACCGTTCGCGCTTTTCTCGGCATCGATCTGCCCCAGGGCCTTCCCCAAATCATGGATTACGGCAAAAACCCGGACTATGTGCAGAAAATGCTGGGACAGGATGGTTCCGCCAGGGACGTGGAAAGGCAGTCCATCATGTTTGGCGATTACCTGCACGCGGACCTGTACGCCCTGCCCGGGGGGTTTTCGGATGGCCAGAAACATCCGGCGGTACTCTGGCTTCCTCCATGGAACATTCCTTCCGGGTACAGCGCGGCTTATCGCCGGGGAGAACCCTTCCAGCGCGTGTGTGCCCGGGCCGGATACATCGTTTTCTGTTTTGACCCGATAGGCATGGGGCGCCGCGTTCGGGAAGCCGAAGGCTTCTACGACCGCTACCCGGAAAGTTCCCTGCTGGGCTTCATGGTCCGGGACGCCGTGGCCGCCCTGGACGCGATGGAACAGCACGCCGCGGTGGACCGGAACCAGATCTACGTGGCGGGATACGCGCTGGGGGCCCTGGTCGCCCTGCACCTGGCCGCCGTGGATGAACGGCCTGCCGGCTGGGCCCTGGCGTGTCCACCCCTGCCGTTCCGGCTGGATACCGATCCTTTCCTGACGGGGGGGATCGCGCGATGGTCCAGGGATTCCATGTTACTGCCGCAGTTGGGCTTGTACGAGGGCAAAGCAGACCGGTTGCCCTATGACCTTGACGACCTGTACGCCTGTGTAGGATCGAAACCGCTGGCAGTGGTCTCTCCGCGGTTCGACCGGTTTGCGCCGTCTCCCGGCCGCGACGCCTGGCTGGACGCGATGGAAGACATCGCCCGGGCCAACCGGGCCCGTGTGGTGATCCGCCAGCCCCATGCCTATAACCATTTCGATGAAACGGCCCAGAGAGAACTGCTGACAGCCCTCCAAGACGCCAGGGAGCCATGATCCACAGATCAGGAATATTTTTTGTTAAGAATCCGGCTTTTTTCAAAATTCGGATTTTGTTTTTCCGCAAGAGGGGAGTATAATACTCTATAGAGAAAATTTTCCCCATTTTTCTTGTCGCGAAAGGACCTGACATGAGTACGCAAGTGGAAACCGTCCCACTGGACGTGGAGAAAATCGAGCGGGCCATCGAAGCCGGGGAGCCTGACCCGGTACGCATACGGGAAACCCTGGCCAAGGCGCGGGAACTTCATGGTCTCGACGAAGATGACGTGGCCTGCCTGGCCATGGTTACCGAGCCGGAATTGCTGGCGGAACTGTTCGAGACCGCCCGGTGGGTCAAGAACGAAATTTACGGTCGGAGGATGGTGCTTTTCGCGCCGATGTACGTGTCGAACCTGTGTTACAACGAGTGCGTGTATTGCGCCTTCCGCAGGGCCAACACGACCGTGCGGCGGCGGGTGCTGACCCAGGAGGAAGTGGCCCGGGAGACCCGGGTCCTTATCGACCAGGGCCACAAGCGGGTGCTGGTGGTGGCGGGGGAGGCCTATCCCGACGAGGGGCTGAATTATATCCACAAGTGCATCGAAACGGTCTACTCGGTCAAACACGGTGACGGCGAGATACGGCGGATCAACGTGAACATCGCGCCGCTGACGGTGGAAGAGTTCAAGGAACTGAAAGCGGACAAGATCGGGACATACCAGATCTTCCAGGAAACTTATCACCGGCCCACGTACCAGTCGGTACATCTCTCAGGCAAAAAGCGGGACTACGACTGGCGCATCACGGCCCTGGACCGCGCCATGATGGCGGGGATCGACGACGTGGGCACCGGGGTCCTGTTCGGGCTGTACGACTGGCGTTTCGAGATCATGGCCATCATGCAGCATGCCGCGCACCTTGAAGCGCGATTCGGCGTGGGGCCACACACCATCAGCGTTCCCCGGATCGAACCGGCCACGGGATCAGCGTTTTCGGAACATCCTCCCTACGCCGTGTCGGACGACGATTTCCGGAAGATCATCGCGATCCTGCGGTGCGCGGTTCCATACACGGGGATGATCCTGTCCACCCGGGAACAGCCGGACATGCGTCGCGAGGCCCTCGCCCTGGGAATTTCCCAGATTTCCGCGGGTAGCCGCACGAATCCTGGAGGTTATGCCGAAAACGAAGATTATGACGCCAGCCAGTTCTCCCTGGGAGATCACCGGCCGCTGGACGAGGTCATCCGGGACATCGCCGAACACGGGTATATTCCGTCGTTCTGCACGGGTTGTTACCGCATGGGACGCACGGGCCAGGACTTCATGGACCTGGCCAAGCCGGGCCTGATCAAGGCATTCTGCAACGTCAACGCGTTGAGCACTTTCGCTGAATACCTGAAACATTACGCGAGTCCGGAAACCCGGCTGGTCGGCGAACAATGCATCGCCGCGGCCCTGGCCGAAATGCCTGAAAGCGCCCGGCGGAAGGCCCAGGACATGATCGACCGGGTGTACGCGGGTGAGCGGGACGTATACGTGTAAAACACGTCACCTACCATCACGGAGACGACGCCATGATCGACTGCAGGCATGATCACATCATCTATGGGGTTCACGTTCACAACCGTGGTCAGAACGCGCTGAAAGTTCAGGAACTGCTGACCCGGTACGGCTGCAACATTAAAACCCGGCTGGGACTGCACGAGGTCAGCGAAGATTTCTGTTCTTCCGCCGGCGTGCTGCTCCTTGAAATGACCGGTGATCCCGCGGTCTGCCGGGAACTGTTTGAGCAACTGAACATGATTGACGGCGTGGAAGCCAAGGAAATGGTGTTCGCCCACACCTGATTTCATGGGACACAGGATCGAGCAGGATTCGCTTGGGACCCTCGCGGTTCCCGCGGAAGCGCTGTACGGCATACACACCGCCCGGGCAATGGAGAATTTTGCCATCGCGGGCCGTCGCGTTCATCCCCGGTTGTGGCGCGCGTACGGCTGGGTCAAACTGGCATGCGCCAAGGTCAATCATGACCTGGGCCTGTGGCAGGACACGCCCGAACGGGCACGTGCCGTGTTCCAGGCCTGTGAAGAACTGATTCGCGGAGACCTGGACGCATGGAACCTGACGGACGCGCTGCAGGGAGGAGCCGGCACCAGCACCAACATGAACGTGAACGAGGTGCTGGCGAACCGGGCGTTGCAACTCCTTGGCGAATCTCCAGGCCGGTATGACCTGGTATCTCCCCTGGATCACATCAACCGGCACCAGTCCACCAATGACACCTATCCGACCGCGTTGCGCGTGGCGTTACTGTATGGACTGCGCGAGGTGGAAGCGTCGCTGGTACGCCTCCAGGAAGCCTTTCAGAGGAAAGAACAGGAAACCGCGGGCGTTGTCAAGGTCGGGCGCACCGAAACACGGGACGCCGCGCTCATCACGCTTGGACGGGAAATGGGGGCCTACGCCGAGGCTTTCGCGCGGGATCGCTGGCGGGTATTCAAGTGCTTCGAGCGTCTCAGGGTCGTCAACCTGGGAGGCACCGCGATCGGCACGGGATGTGGGGCGCCCCGGACGTATATTTTCCGGGTTACGGACACGTTACGGGAGTTGACAGGCCTGCCACTGGCCCGGGCAGAAAATCTCGTGGAGGCCACGCAGAATGCGGACGTGTTCGCGGAAACTTCCGGCATTCTCCGCACGTGCGCCGTGTCCCTGCTGAAAGTCGCTACTGACCTGAGGCTACTTTCCTCGGGGCCAGACGCGGGCCTTCATGAAATCCGGCTGGCCCCGCTACAGGCGGGATCATCCATCATGCCCGCGAAAGTCAACCCGGTCATCCCGGAAACCGTCAGCCAGGCCGCCATGAAAATCATGGGCAACGACCAGGTGATCGCCTTCGCGGCGGCTTCCGGCAGCCTGGAACTCAATCCTTTCATGCCGTTGATCGCGGACATCATGCTGGAAAGCGTGGAATTGTCTCGCGCGGCATGCGAATCCTTTGCCGACCGATGCGTGGCGATGCTGGAAGCCGACGCGCGACGTTGCCGGGAACTGGTGAATGGCGCCACCGCGGTGGCCCTTGCCCTGGTTCCCGCCCTGGGATACGAGCGGGTCGCCATGCTGGTAAAAACAGCCCATGAACGGAACGTGCCACTGAAAAAACTGGTCATGGAAGAAGGATTACTGGACGATCGCACTTGGGAATCTCTGACCTCGGCCGAAGCCGTCACCAGGCTGGGATTTCCGGACCCCATGCCGGAAAAGGGCGGCGTTCCCCCGCTGTACTGACGGAGCAGGAATACCTATCATGCAATCCACACCCAAGGGGATGAGATTACACATCGGTTTTTTCGGACGGCGGAACGTGGGTAAATCCAGCCTGCTGAACGCCATCACCCGCCAGGACGTGTCGCTCGTTTCCGAGCAGGCCGGCACGACGACGGACCCGGTAGAAAAGCCGATGGAACTGTTGCCTCTTGGTCCCGTGCTGTTCATCGACACGGCTGGTATCGATGACGAGGGCGCGCTGGGCGCCCAACGGGTCGAACGCACCCGGCGCGTGCTTGATCGCACCGATCTCGCGGTACTGGTGGTCACGGGAGACCAGTGGGACCGCTTTGAAGAGGACCTGCTGTCCGCCTTCTCGGAACGAAAGATTCCGGTAGTCGTGGCCATCAACAAAATAGATGTGAAGCCGCCATCGGAGACCCTGCCGCGCGAACTGAACGCGAAAAAGATCCGAGTGGTTCCGGTCAGCGCGCTGACCGGAACAGGACTGGACGCGTTGCGACAGGCCCTGCTCGATACGGCTCCGGCTGATTTCTTCGAGCAGTCCGTGATTCTTTCCGACCTGGTGGGACCGGGAGAAGTGGCCGTGCTGGTGGTGCCCATCGACAAGGAAGCCCCAAAGGGCCGCCTGATTCTGCCCCAGGTACAGACCATCCGGGACCTGCTGGACGGGGACGCGTGGTGCGTGGTGGTCAAGGAACGGGAGTTGCGCGAGGTGTTCGACCGGTTGCGCACACCGCCGAAAATCGTGGTCACCGATTCCCAGGCCTTTCTGAAAGTGGCCGCGGACACGCCGCCCGCTATTCCGATGACCAGTTTTTCCATCCTCTTCGCCCGTTACCGGGGAGATCTCGTGGCCCAGGCTGCCGGGGCGCGCGCCATAGACCGGTTGAAGCCTGGAGATCGGATCCTGATCGCCGAGTCCTGCACGCATCACCCGATCGCCGACGATATCGGCCGGGTGAAAATTCCCAGGTGGCTCACCCAGTTCGTGGGAGGGGCGTTACATTTCGAGCACACGCAGGGACAGGACTTTCCCGAAGATCTTTCGCCGTACGCCCTGGTCATTCACTGCGGAGGATGCATGACCAGCAGGCGAGTGGTATTGTCCCGGGTGCACCGGTGTAAGGCGCAGGGCGTGCCGATCACCAATTACGGCGTGGCCATCGCCCACAGCCTCGGAATCCTGGAGCGCGCGCTGGCGCCCTTCCCCGCGGCGCTGGAGGCCTGGCGCAACGGGTGAAAAGAAAGCGTCTCCGCCCGCTCAGTCAAACAGGTTGGCGTCGGTGACCGCGCCCGTGGAGGCGGAAGAGACCAATTTCGCGTACTTGGCCAGCACGCCCCGGGTATACCTTGGCTTGGGACGTTTCCAGGCGGCCCGGCGTTGTTTCAGTTCCTCGTCCGGCACCTCCAGCGTGATGGTACGGGCCTCCGCGTCAATCGTGATCCAGTCACCATTTTTCACGAGGGCGATGGTGCCGCCTTCGTAGGCCTCCGGCGTAATGTGCCCCACCACGAAACCATGGCTGCCACCGGAAAACCGACCGTCAGTGATAAGGGCCACGTCTTTACCAAGCCCACGTCCCATAACGGCCGAAGTGGGGGAGAGCATCTCCCGCATGCCAGGCCCACCCTTGGGGCCCTCGTAACGGATCACGATCACGTCGCCTTTACGCACCGTGCCGTCCAGGATTCGTTTCAGGGCGTCTTCCTCGGAATTGAACACCCGAGCCCGCCCCCGGAACCGGGTGCCTTCTTTTCCTGAAATCTTGGCGACCGCGCCCTCTTCGGCGAGGTTGCCGCGCAGAATGACGAGGTGTCCATCCGGCTTGATGGGGTTGTTCAGCGGCCGGATGACCTGCTGGCCTTTCGGGTATGGCTTGACCCCGCGCAGGTTTTGCTCGAGGGTTTTACCGGTGACCGTCAGGCAGTCGCCGTGCAGGAGTCCCGCCCTGAGCAGTTCTTTGAGCAGTGGCGTCAGGCCGCCAATTCGCGCGAGGTCCCAGGTAACAAACCGACCGCTGGGCTTGAGATCCGCCAGCACGGGCACTCGCCTGCCGATCCGCTCGAAATCTTCCAGGGTCAACTTGACTCCCGCGGCGAAAGCCATGGCCGGAAGATGCAACACGGCGTTGGTGGATCCGCCAAGGGCCATGACCACGGTAATGGCGTTTTCAAAGGCCTTGCGGGTCATGATGTCCCGAGGCCGAATGTTCTTTTCAATCAGGGCCATCACGGCAGCCCCGGCCCTGCGGCAGTCTTCCCTTTTTTCATCGGACACGGCCGCCTGCGCGGAACTGTTGGGCAGGCTCATGCCAAGGGCCTCGATGGCGCAGGCCATGGTATTGGCGGTGTACATGCCGCCACAGGCTCCCGGACCGGGGATGGCACAGGATTCGATTGCTTTCAGTTCGTGGTCGGTAATATCTCCGCGGGCATGCTGTCCCACCGCTTCAAACACGGACACGATGTCCACATCCCGGTCCTTGTAACAACCGGGCAGGATGGTGCCGCCGTAGACGAACACGGAAGGACGGTTCAGCCGGGCCATGGCCATGACGCAACCGGGCATGTTCTTGTCACACCCGCCAATGGCCACAAGGCCATCGAAATGCTCACATCCCACTACCGTCTCCACGGAGTCGGCGATGACTTCCCGGGACACCAGGGAATACTTCATGCCCTCGGTTCCCATCGAAATGCCATCGGAAATCGTGATGGTGTTGAAAATAACTGCCTTGCCACCGGCCTGGTTCACGCCAGTTTCAGCTTCGCGGGCCAACTGGTCGATATGCATGTTACACGGGGTCACCATGCTCCACGTGGAAGCGATACCGACCTGGTTTTTTTGGAAATCCTCATCGGTGAATCCTACCGCGCGTAACATGGCCCGGCTCGCCGCGCGTTCCGGCGGATCGGAAATCACCCGGGAATAAGGACGGCTCTGAACCTGTCGAGATTTTTTCGTAGACATATCGGTTCTCCGCGTTCGAGGAATCACGCAAGAAAACCGTCCCAGCCGATATTTTGTTCCCGGACCGATTTGATCAGCGATCCCGTCCCCGTTGAGCCACCGGAGGCACAACCGGCCGCCACGGGGATTCATATGGACCGATGTCCTCGAAGGGAATCCGCTCAAAGCCGTAAATGCCCGGTCCCTTTGGATCATCGCTCATGGAAAAATCTCCAAGGGGGGCGCGTGGGAAGGGATCGCTCTGAGGCACGTGCAAGGCCATTACCGCGTCCTTCACGACCTCCTGGTGATCACTCCGATAGTCTTCCTCGCAGTTGAGGAAGAACGTGCGGGTGATGTAATTCCGGTTTGGATGCTCGCGCAGGCTCCCGACTTCAGGGTATCGCGCCTCGTACAGGGTCATGTCATAGGTGTTCCGGGAAAACCACTCGTCCAGGTACGCCTGCCAGCGATCGGCTGACCACGGCGTAAAACTGACACCATAGCGACACGCGTGAAACACGCAGTTCTCGATCCGGTTGTCCTTGCCCCCGTGAATCTGAACACCACCAAAATTACCCGCGGACGCTTTATGGAAAATGTTTCCGAAAATCCGAACCCCGCTGATGGCATCGTCCAGGCGGATCCCTGCCGCTCCGCAATGCAACTGCTCGCCCCGGCCATCCCAGTTGCCCACGTGATGCCAGTAGTTCCACCGGAGCACCACGCCACGAATCAGGGGATCCCCCCACATGTCCGTGCCGCCCTGGTCGTCAGATTCCTGCACGACGTCGTGCACCTCGTTGTACTCGATGAGGTGCTCCCGTCCGCCGACCCGGAACGCGCTGCTGGGAATGTGGTGACAGAGATTATGGGCAAGGCGAATCCCCACGCCACTAACCAGCACGGCCGGGGTATAGGTGTGATCAATACGGGACAGGTGGTGTATGTCGCAGTTTTCCACGATATGACCACTGGACGCCAGGGTCGCCGTGTCTCCGCCACTGATGCTGATGCCGGTACGCCCGAGGTTGAAGATGTCACAGGAGTGAATGACGTGCTGTTCACCTCCATTAATGATAACACCCACGCCGCCGGCATTCCGGACGGAACATCCCAGGATCCGGACATCCTTGCCTCCGCTGACCAGCAGCACGTCCCCGGAAGCATACGCGAAATCGATGTTTTCAAGGCGGGCGTGCGACACATTGTCAAGAGTCATCAACGCGGCAGGGGAAACGGACAGTACCCATTCCGCGCCCTCCGCGGGAGCGGGCGGGTACACGTACAGTTTCATGGCTTCCAGGTCGATCCAGTATTCCCCGGGCTGATCCAGTTCACAAAGCATGTTGAATGCCACGAACTTTCCGTCCGCCCGGTATCCATACGTGTGCCAGGGGGGCGCAAGGTCGATCCAGCCCGTCTCCGCGTCGATCGCGGCAATTTTTTCGTAGGAATCCGCCCACTCCCAGAACCAGTAACCGTAGAGCCAGCCCTCAGGCTCCTGCTTCCAAGCGGCCAGCCGGTCGGTGGTCACCCGGATCCGGCCTTGTTTCGAGCCCTTGCGCCCATGACTGTCCACGGGCAACTCGTCCGTGACCTCCGCGACCCGCAGCATGGTCTGTCCGGGGTCGGGATACTGGGCCATCCGCAGGGGTTCGCCATTCATGAACAGTTCGGTTACGGGATGGGTGATGAAACCGGCCCCGGAGGCGAAACCGCCCAGGCGTAAAGGAGACAACCCGTCCAGGCCGCTCTGTTTCAGGTCGGCCACCCAAATTTTTCCCCGGGCCGCCGCGGGCAGACGATCGGGGCATTCGGACGCTTCCAGGGGACGCACGCCCCGCAGAACCACGCCCCCACTGAAGGTAACGCGTTCCCCCTTCGCCGGGGCAATCACGAGGGGCGCTCCCGGTTGACCGCTCATTGTTTCATCCATGGTCACGGTTCCGGTCAGTGGCACCACGCCGGGCGCCAATTCGATCCGGATTCCGCCCCCAGGCCAGCGACCTGACTGCCGAATATTCCGAACTTCGGCAAGGGCATCCTGAAGGTGCTCGTAGACCGGCTGACTGCTGTCACCATCGGGAACGCTACCCACCCGCAGGACCAGCCCGGGGGCAGGATCAGGCGCGAGAATGGCGCGACCGTGATCATCCGCCGGCCACTTGGCGTATTCCGGCGCGGGAGGACTGGCCACAGCAAAAAAGCCACACATCATTGGCACACACAGCAACCGCACAAATCTCATGACACGCCTCCTTTCTCAAGGGACCTTGTTTTCCCGTAACAGGCGAAGAAAACGTTCCAGCAGCACGATCGTTTTGGCGTCCTGCAGCGCCTGGGTCCGCAGTTGTTCTTCGACCATTTCCACAGGCCACTCGATACGTTCAATCCGTTCCTCCGGTTCAGGCCTTGGCGGAACGGGCGTGAGACCAGATGCCACAAAGAGGTGAATCTTTTCCGAACAGAAGCCGACGGTACCATAAATGATCCCGGCGGAAGTCATGCGCGCTGCCCGAAATCCGACTTCTTCTTCCAGTTCCAGTAAACCGCGGACGCTCGGGTCATCGTTGGGCCCTTCCAGTTTACCGGCGGGCGCCTCGATGATATCGTGGCCAAGGGCGATGCGGAATTGCCGAACGAGTATGACGACGTGCCCCGTCCACGGCAGCACACACACTCCCCCCGGGTGTTCGACCACTTCACGGTAAGCGGTCTGACCTTCATCCAGGCGAACGGTTCCGGTCCGGACGGAAAAAATCCGTCCCTGAAATACGCGGTCACTGGTAAGCCAGGTTTCCATGGAACTTCTCACTTCAGACGGTAGCGTACACTTCACGCGTGATACCATGTACGCGCTGATTATACCGTGTAGAACTCGTCTCACCCTGACCCGTACCATGGGAAGGAATACAATCCCGGACATGTTCCGATCAGATAAAGGTTAGGCCTATGGGTCCACGACGAGCGTTGATCACTGCCCCATACCTGGTAGTCACGGCAACGTTGCTACTGGCTTCCCCTGGATTCGCCCAGTTTGGACGGGCTATTCAGCCGGAGTGGAACGCCACGTTCGAAAGGGACACCTTACATCCCGGAGCAACCTTGCGGGGTTGGCTGTCTTTTTCCTTTCCCGAACCGTGGCATGTCAACGCAAGGCATCCTAAGGAAGATACCCTGATTCCCACGATCCTGGAAGTTCCCTCGGACCCAGGTCCGGTCAGGATTTCCGGGGTCGTGTATCCGCAACCCAAGTCTTTCCGATTCGAATTTTCGGACGAAGAGGTCCTGGTTTACGGTCCCCGGTTTGTTATCGGAATAATCGTCGAAACGGATCACAATATCAGTCCCGGATCCTACACGATTCCTCTGAACCTGCGATACCAGGCGTGCAACAATACCACGTGCATGCCCCCCCGGACCCTGGAAATCCCGCTGGCCGTAACCGTCACGGGAGACGAAGGCCAGGAATCCGCGGTTAAAACACCACCGGAAGAACTGGATTGGTCTGCCGCAGAGTACCTGGAAACCGCGCGCACCCCTTCCAGTGAAACCACTGAAACAGAGACGGCTCTACGCCCTGCACCCGCCCCGCCTGACAAGGCCGCCACCCCAGAGGCCCGTACCGCGCCACCGGGAAACTGGCGGGAACTCGCCGAGCGCTTCACGATAACCGGACGGCTGGACGGGTTCGTGGGGACCACGGCCTTCCTGGATTTCGTGGACGCGGCGGAACGGGGCGAGGATAGTTCAGGACAAGGTTTTGGTCAGCGGCGGTTCTGGATCGTGCTGCTCCTTATCCTTGGCGGGGGACTGCTGCTCAACCTGACCCCTTGCGTGCTGCCGATGATCCCCATCAACCTGGCCATCATCGGGGCGGGAACAAGGGCCGGTTCGAAAAGCCGGGGTTTTGTTCTCGGCCTGGCCTACGGCGCGGGCATCTCGATCGTGTACGGGCTGCTGGGCCTTGCTGTGGTGCTGGGGATCTCCACCGCGTTCGGCACCATTAACGCCACCGTGTGGTTCAACGTTCTGATCGCGCTACTCTTTGTGGTGCTGGCTCTTGCCATGTTCGATCTCGTCCAGATCGATTTTTCCCGGTACCAGTCCCGGTTCAATCTTTCCGGGCGCGCCGGCAGCACGGCCGCCGCATTGGGCATGGGCGCGGTATCGGCCCTGCTGGCGGGGGCCTGCGTCGCTCCGGTGGTCATTTACACGGTGGTATACGCCCAGGACCTGTACAGCCAGGGTAACCGTGGCGCCCTGCTGCTGCCGTTCCTGCTGGGCGTGGGCATGGCCCTGCCATGGCCCTTCCTCGGCATGGGCCTGAGCCTGCTGCCCAGGCCCGGAAAATGGATGACCCGGGTCAAACAGGGTTTCGGCGTCTTCATCCTGCTGTTCGCGTTATATTACGCCCACCTGGGCTGGACCCTGTGGCACGGCCAGAAAGAACCGGCGGCGGCCGCGGAGGGGTGGACCCCTTCACTGGAAGCGGGCCTGAGACAGGCGCTGGAAACGAACCAGCCGGTCATCATCGATTTCTGGGCGACGTGGTGCAAGAACTGCGCGGTTATGGACCGGCAGACCCTGAAAGATCCCCGGGTTGTGGAACGCCTGTCCGGTTATTCACGCGTGAAATACCAGGCGGAAGACCTGGAAGCGCCTGAAACCCGCGAGGTCACGCGCTATTTTGAGGTCAAGGGACTACCGACCTTTATCATCCTGAAGCCGAAACCTTGACGGGGTAACCTGTCCATTACCGGAAAGGGAGAAAAAGGGTGGACGGCCTGCGTGTCGTGCTGGATCATCTGCTGACGGTCGCGGGCTTTGTATTGGCGCTCACGCTGGTGCTACGGGTGCTTGGGGAGCGTCGTCAGCCCGGGGGAACGATGGCATGGTTGCTGGCCATCGTGCTGATTCCATACGTCGGGGTTCCCCTGTACCTGTTGCTGGGGGGACGCAAGCTTGCCCGCCAGGCCAGCCGGAAAACACCGCTGTACGCCACAAATCGGGGCGAACTGCATCTCGTGGAAGAAACCTTTTTCCAGGGAGGGCGCCGGCTGGTCCAGGCGGGCATGCCCCCGCCCCGGTCGGGAAACCAGGTAGAACTGTGCTTCAACGGGGAAAAGGCGTTCGACCGGCTGATGGCGGACATCGCGGCCGCGAAAGAGGCCATCTACATCGAAACCTTTATCCTGGGACGGGATGAAACCGGCCGTGCCGTGGTGGACGCCCTGGCGGCGAAGGCCCGGGAAGGGGTGGACGTGCGGCTACTGCTGGACGGCCTGGGATGCCTGTGGTCCAAGGGAACATTCGCGCAGCCCGTCCGGAACGCGGGAGGCCAGGTGGCCGAATTTCTTCCCGTGCTACCGTTACGTCGGAAATGGTCCGCCAACCTGCGCAACCACCGCAAGATCGTGGTCATCGATCATGTCCGCGCGATGGTGGGGGGAATGAACCTCGCCCGTGAATTCATGGGCCCGACGCCCTGGGCGGAACGGTTCGTGGATGCCTGCGCGTTCGTGTCGGGGCCCGTGGTGGCGGACATAGAGCAGGTTTTTGCCAGCGACTGGGAATTCGCCACGGACACCGTTACGCGGATGCCGGACACCCCGCTCCAGGCGGACGTCAGCGAACAGGCGGTATCCACGCTCCAGCTGGCCGCCAGCGGCCCGGACGTTCCTGAGGATACCTTTCACGACGCCCTGCTGTCAGCCATCATGGACGCCCGGGAACGGATCTGGGTCGTTACGCCGTACTTCGTGCCCGATGATGCCGTCCTGAAACTGCTGGCCCTGAAAGCCCGGGCTGGCAAAGACGTGCGATTAATCGTGCCCTGGCGTTCGAACCATCGCCTGACGGATTATGCCCGGGGCCCCGCGTTGCGGCAACTGATCGCCGCGGGCGCGCGGGTCTACGTGTATCCCCATGGCATGGTGCATGCCAAGGTGATGATATTTGACCACCTGCTGGCGATCACCGGCACCCCGAATCTCGACATGCGTAGCCTGTACTTCAATTACGAGGTCGCGCTGTTTCATTACACCCGGGGCGATATCGAACAGATAGCCAGTTGGGTGACATGGCTCTCTGGGCAATCGCTTCGGGTCACGGGGGCACGGGTCGGCAACGCGCGATACTGGCTTGAAAACCTGTGCAATCTGCTGTCGCCCCTGCTGTGAATCGGGTCAGCGGATCCGGTTGATGGGGATGCCCTCGCGGACGTAGATACCTTTACCGGCTATGACCAGGTCCGTCTGGTAGGTTTTGCCCCGGAAAACCGTCCCCACGATCAACTTATTTCCTTCTACCCGCCAGGTACCGGACAACATATCGGTACCAGCCAGTTGCTTGACCAGGGGATTGCCACTCCACGCCACGGCTTCACCGCCCGGTTTCAAGGTCACCTGGACCCGAATACCCCGCTGGGGTTCTATTTCCCAGACGGTGTTTTCCAGGCTTTTGGCGTCGAGTTCCGGGGGGAGGTTGGGAATCGCGACTTTCTGGCGGGTGTCCGGCAGCAGTCCAGACGCCCGCGCGACCGTCACGGCGACTGGCAACAGCAGAATCACCACGAGCGCCACCACCAGGACAATGAGCAGTTTCTTATCCAACGCGTATGACTCCTTCCCGGTCTTGTCCTGCCTGGCAATTATACGGCACGCCGGCCGAAGGTCAGGTATCCCTGTCCCCGGTTTCCGGTGCGTCCGTCAACTTGCCTTCGCTCCGGGCTACTACCACGCAGCCGGCTACATCCCCCGTAATGTTGACCACCGTCCGGGACATATCCAGCAAGCGATCCACACCGATGATCAGTCCGATGGCTTCAGGACCTATGCCCAGTAGCCCGAGGGTAATCGGCATGAGCGCGATACTCCCACCAGGAATACCCGCCGTGCCGATGGAAACCAGCACCGCTCCCACGAATACCGCTACCTGCTGAGCCAGCGTGGGCTGCAGGCCCTGCGCGAAGGCCAGAAACATCACGGCAACGGCCTGGTAGAGAGCGGTACCGTCCATGTTCACGGTCGCCCCCACGGGCAGCATGAATTCACACACGCTCCGATCGGCTCCCAGGCGCCGGTTCGCGCAGTGAATGGTCAGGGGCAGGGTGGCGGAACTGGATGAAATACCAAATCCCAGGGTCAACGCGGGCATCATGGCCTTGAGAAACCGAAGAGGTGACACGCCCCCCAACACGGGTACCAGCACGCAGATCAACACCAGGAAATGCAGGGTCAGCCCCAGCAGCACCGTTACCACGTACAGCATCAGGGTACTCAGGTAGGAGCCGCCGAACTCCCCGGTCGCCTTCGCCATGAGGGAAAAGACCGCCATGGGGGCCAACTTCATGAACCAGAGGATCATGCGTACGAGGGCGTCGTCCAGGGACTGTGCGACCGCCAGCAGAGGGACACCCCCTGTTCCTAGGGCCCCGATGGCCGCGCCCAGCAACAGGGCAAACAGGATGATGGTCAGGGGATTGACGCCTTCCATGAACGGGGTTCTAATCAGTCCGGGTAAAATCTCTTTCTGCAGCCTTTGCCCATAACTTCCTGCCCCATCTTTTCCTGTACTATTTCCCGCGGATTTGCCGCCCGAGTCGAACGTTACGGTCCCGTTCCCGGAAGATACCGATGGATTCGTGACGAGAGATTTCCCTGGATGTAAAACGTTCACGCACACCAGTCCGATCATAGCCGCGATCAGCGTGGTGGACAGGTAAAAGGCCACGGTTTTTAGACCGAGACGTCCCAGTGCCGCGGGATCACCCAGGCTGGCCACGCCACGGGTGATCGAAACCAGAATCAGCACAGGTACCACCATCACCAGCAGGCGCAGGAAAATCACCCCATACAGGTTCAGCCAGTCGGCCAGAAATTGACCGAAAACGCCACCGGCCGTAAACCATCCAGCCACCACCCCCGCGGCCATGGCCCCCAAAATTGCCGACCCCATGGAAACATGGCGGGGAAGCAACGACAGGAGCAGGTAGTGCAGTCCCCACGCGAGGAACCAAAGAGGAAACAGCATCCACCAGGACACCGAGCGGTCCACCATGACCATGCCCATCGCCAGCGCGAGGGACACCATACCGTAAACTAGGATTGGCACGCACCAGGAAACCCGTCCATGGCTCGCGCCGGGAGTACCCGTCGATTCACTGGCAATACGCGGGTCAGGTACAGACGATTCCATGGCGTTCGTCACTTCGTGGTTTCAGCCTGCCGCCAGCGAACGCTGAACGCGATTTCCCTGGCCTGGTGTGGATATTCCAGTAACAGCGTGTGAGATTCCGCGTGCCAGGTCCGCGCGCATTCGACGTCGCTTTCCACCACTTCGGGCGGCCCAGGCAGCAGCACCCGGGTTCGGCCGGTCGTGTTTACCGGCCCACGGCTGGTAAAGGCCAATTCGTTGTCCGTGACCCGGATATTCCTGGCCCGTCCCGCGGAAACGGTTACCGCGGCCCGCGTGCCTTTCCGGGTCAGCCAGTCAAGGTCGTACAGCAGGGAACGCTGGTTGGGGGCGATACTTTTTTCGGTAATCACCGGCAGGGCCGGGTCAAACACGTCCACGAAATTCCCCTTCAGCACCCTCGGCGCGTCACTGACCGATTCATCCATCACCGCGGTCACGATCCATGGTCCCCGCCTGATTTCGAAGTAATTTTTCCCGGTAATCGGGGCATCGCCGCGTTTTTCCAGCAGTTGATTGATTTCCCGCAACAGGGCATCCGCGCCGGTGGCCGACCGGGCAAGGCGACGGGGGCGTTCTTCCCACCAGCGAACCCATCCCCGTCCCACGGCCTGGGGTTCGTTGCGCGCCGTTACGCCAAGTTCCAGGGTTTCTGAAAGGTGATCCAGCGGGGTTCGATCATTGGCGCCCTGCTCGTTCCACCACTCGCACACGTGGTGGTACGGGTCGTTGCCGTCGTCCACAATCAGCAGGCACCCACCCTCGCGCACCCAGTCCGCGAGAACCTTGTGATAGGAGGCCTTGAGGGGTTTCTGTCCCTCGTAGGTCAGCACGATCAACCGGGTGTCTTTGGGTACCCCGACGCGATCCAGGTTTTCCAGTTGCAGGATGTCCGGCAGGGTGCCCACTTTGATCAGCGGCATGGCCAGGCCGAAAAAGGAACTGAGATCCGGGTCACTCGGATGGGGCGCGGCCCGTTGAAACATCATCGTGTCGGATACCACCACCGCGATCCCTGGCGCGCCAAGGTCGGCCACGGATTCTTCCTCCCCCATGTGATTCAGCGCGTCGATTACAGCCAGTAACTGGGTGGCATAATCGGGCGAAATCCCCACGCGTGGGGCATCGGGTTCAAGGGACGCGGGATATTTCCCCTCGAAAATCCGGTCGGGCCACGGCATCACCTCAAAGCGGGTGGCCTCGGGGTGTAACAGGGATGCTACCACCGTGCACTCGTAATTTACCTTGTAATCACTCCAAACGCGGTCCGGGTTGTCTTCCACGGGATCGGCCAGAAGCCACACCTTGCGCCCAGCCGGACGCGCCATCGACAGCATCTGCGCGTATTCCAGGAGCCCCGATTCGAAGGTCCGCTCCTTTTTCACGTTCCGGTACACCGTGGGGGTCCTGGCGGTACCCGTCCAGACCTGGGCGATATAGCCGTCTGCCTCTTCAAGGTCCAGCAGGTGGGATTCCGGACTCACGATGCCCCAGTGGGCATAGTTGATCAGGCTATGGGTAGGCACATGGCACTCGATGGTTATGCCTTTCTCCGCGGCCCGGGCCTTGATGTGGCGGAACACGTCCCGCAAGGCGCGAAAATACAACTCATACTTGAGTTTACTGGCGCGGTACTGGGCGTCCACCGAGGAATCCGGTTCCTGCCAGGGTTCCCCGTAAAAATCCAGCCAGCACCGCTTGAAACCCTCGCTCCAGCCAGCCCGGGCCCAGAATTCGGGTTCCTCCAGGTAAATGCCGCACACCCCGGCATCAATCGCGGGGTCTACCACTTTCTTGATGAAATCCACGTATGCCGGCGTCGGCACGTTGTATCCGACGGTGTCGCTATTGCCATGCATCAGCAGTTTTCCGGACTTAACCGTCTGGATTTCCTCTTTCTTCAAGCCCTCTGGCGTCCTGTAATACTCTTCGTAACCACCCCAGGAAATGCCGGTCATCATGCTGACCGCGTACCCCTGTTGCTTCCAGGATTCCGCCCGTTCCTGGAAATTCTTCTGGGTTCCGTAGACCATGACCATATCCGACGCGATATCGATCTCTGGCCGCCATCCCGATGGGGTCTGAAAATTGGTCAGGTTAGCGCAATCCGTTCCCGCGAAGACCAGCACGGCCAGTAGCGTTGCGATCATGGGATGTATCCTTCCGGTTTGCTTACAATCGTCACCCGCGTGGGAATGAACCAGTACAGAATGAAGGAATCCGGTGGAACCAGTCAATTCGCCAAGCACTACGGCTCGCGTAAGACCGCGCGCCCGATACCCCGGACGCTATTGAAAACCATGATTTCATCCGCCGCCCGGAACGCCTCCCGGGTAATGCTTCCTTCGCGCAGGAACCCGATCTCCAGCAACCGTTGCCGCATGACACCCGGCAACAGCCCGTCCTCAAGCGGGGGCGTGAACCATTGTTTGCCCCGTCGGACCGCTATATTGGCCACCGTGGTTTCGGTAATCCGTCCCTGAGAATTCCAGAGGACCACGTCGTCCGTTCCCGGGGAAATCCGTTCCCAGGCCCGGTGATACGTCTTCCGACGAGTAGTTTTGTGAAAAAGGAACAAATCGTTTTCATTGATGGGCGTGGACGCGAGAGCCAATGTCACGGGTTCCGGCCACCTGGGCAGTTCCGCGATCTCCCAACGATAACAACCGTCCGCGGCGAGAACAAGGCGTACCCTCGCCGGACCCATTCCCGCCAGAACGACCTCCAGTGCTTTTATGATCTCATCCCAGGCAGGCGGCGTGAAGTCGAAATATGCCGCGGAAGCCGCCATCCGCCGCAGGTGTCCGGCCAGCAAGGGAAAATATCGGCCGTTCCACCGCATGGTTTCCACCAGTTCGAACGCCTCGGACGGCGTACACAGCACCCGCGTTTTCAGTTGGCATTCTTCGAATTCACCCCCCGGGGCGGCATCCCAGGTCACGCCACTACCCACGTGATACGCGGCACGACCGGAGGCCGGATCCAGCGTAAGCGTCCGGATAGGCACGCTGAACAGGGCGCGACACCCCGGTCCCACCCGACCAATGGCCCCGCAGTACACGCCCCGGGGACCGACCTCCAGTTCCCGGATAATCTCCATGGACCGGATTTTCGGCGCGCCCGTCACGGAACCGCAGGGGAAAAGAGCCTGCAGCAATCGCCAAAGGGGGACGTCACCCACATCGGCGGTAACCGTGCTGGTCATCTGCCAGAGGGTCTGGTAACGCTCCACGGTAAACAGGCTGGGCACGTCCACGGTACCCGTCCTGGCCACCCGCCCAAGGTCATTGCGGAGCAGATCCACAATCATCAGGTTTTCCGCCTGCTCCTTGGCGGAACGGCGCAACTGTTCCGCCACCCGGAGATCCTCCTCCGGCCAGCGACCGCGACGGACGGTACCTTTCATGGGACGACAGGTCACCCGGTGGCCATCCCGCTCGAAGAATAACTCTGGAGATAAGGACGCGACATGCAGCGATGGCGTCCGCATGTAACAGCGGTAATCGGAAACCTGCCGGGCTGCCGCGGCGAAAAAAAGGTCCCGGAACGCCTCCGGGGACAGCGACGCGTGAAAGGGAAACGTCAGGTTTACCTGGTAAATGTCTCCCTGGCCGATATAGTCACGGGCCCGGTTAAATCGCAGTTCATAGTCTTCCCGGGAAAGAGCGGAAGTCCAGTCCGTTTCCTCCGGAAAGGGTGGGGGAGGGGGGAGCTGGTCTACCTGGACGTTCAAAGCGTCAAAAACCGCAAACCACAGCAGGGGAAGGCCGGCCGGAGCGGGAAAGGTCCGCATGGCGGAATCAAACGCGGGCGCGGCTTCATAGAGCATAAAACCGATAGCCACTCGCCCTGATTCAGCCTCGGATTCTACTTCCTGGATAGCAGGAATCACCTCCGCCACTGAAAACGCTGAAATGACGTGTCGTGGACAAGTGAACCGTTCCATCCGGTCCTGAAAAAGCCAGTAGATTTCATTATCCTGACTGGACATGCCGCGCCTTCCACGATCTACCACCCGGGGCGATTTTCCCGCGGGTTGCATTAATTTTACCGATATTGATAGGATTTTCTGTCGTGGTAAGCATACCCTGTTGCCACACCGGTAGTTCTCGCGCGAGAGATTTCAACCTGTTTCTGGAAAGGTTCCCGCATGCACCCGTATCGCACCCACACCTGTGGACAACTAAGAAAAAGTGACGAAGGCGCGGAAGTACGTCTGTCGGGCTGGATACACCGTAAACGGGATCATGGCGGCGTCATTTTCATTGACCTGCGGGACCACTACGGCCTGGTGCAGATCGTGGTCAATCCTGATAACCCGGATTTCAGCGTCGCTGAAAAGGCCCGGAACGAATCGGTGGTTACCGTAACCGGTACCGTGACGGCCCGGACTCCGGATACGGTTAACCCGAACATGGAAACGGGGGACATAGAGGTGGTGGCCCGCACCTTCCACCTGGAATCCTCCTGCGAGCAGTTGCCTTTCCCGGTAAACCAGGAAACGGATTGCGCCGAAGAACTCCGGCTGACTTACCGGTTCCTGGACCTGCGCCGGGAACGGTTGCACCGTAACATCCTGCTGCGCACGAAAACGGCCGCGCTGGTACGTCAGCACCTGACGGATCGGGGATTCATTGAACTGCAGACGCCGATTCTGACGGCTTCTTCACCGGAGGGGGCCCGTGATTTCCTGGTACCCAGCCGGTTGTACCCGGGACATTTCTACGCGCTGCCGCAGGCTCCCCAGCAGTTCAAACAGTTATACATGGTCGCGGGCTTTGATCGGTATTTCCAGATCGCGCCCTGCTTCCGGGACGAGGACTCCCGGGCGGACCGCAGTCCCGGCGAGTTCTACCAGATTGATATTGAGATGTCTTTCATTGAGCAGGACGACCTGTTCCACGAACTGGAACTGCTGATGGTCCGCGTGTTCCGGGAACTCTCCAGCAAGCGGATCCAGGCGGAAGTGTTCCCCCGGATTCCGTATCGCGAAGCCATGGAAAAATATGGAACCGACAAGCCCGACCTGCGCTTTGGCCTCGAGATGGTGGATTGTACCGATCTCTTCGCGCAATGCGAATTAAAAGTATTCGCCGCGCAGGTAGCCTCGGGAGGCGCGGTCAAGGTCATCAACGCCAGGGGGGCCGCTGAACAGCCCCGTAAATTCTTCGATGACGCCGAACGCTACGCCCAGGCCGAAGGCGCCAAGGGGCTGGCATGGCTGGCCCGGAAAGAAGGGGAGTTCAAGGGACCCATCGCCAAGTACCTGAGCGCGGAAGAACAACGGGGCCTCATCGAACGCACCGGCTGCCAGGAAGGCGACGCCCTCTTCTTTGGCGCGGGACCCCGCTCGGAAACCAACGCGCTCATGGGCAAAGTGCGGTTATGGCTGGGCCGCAAACTTGAACTGATCGACCCGGGCGAAGCGGCGTTCTGCTGGATTGTCGACTTTCCCATGTACGAGTGGAACGCGGAAGAAAAGAAGATCGACTTCTGTCACAACCCGTTCTCCATGCCGCAGGGGGGCATGGAAGCGTTGCTGACCCAGGATCCGCTGGATATCCTGGCCTACCAGTACGACATCGTGTGCAACGGGGTAGAACTGTCTTCGGGGGCCATCCGTAACCATCGGCCGGATATCATGCTGAAGGCCTTTGAAATCGCCGGATACCCGCCGGAGGTCGTTAAGAACAAGTTCCCTGCCCTGTGGAAGGCGTTTCACTATGGCGCGCCCCCCCACGGAGGCATCGCGCCTGGCTTTGACCGGCTAATCATGTTGCTGGCTGACGAACCCAATATCCGGGAGGTCACGGCCTTCCCCTTGAACCAGCGCGCGCAGGACCTGCTCATGGGTGCGCCCAGTCCCGTGGAACCCCGGCAACTGGAAGAATTGCACCTGGTCATCAAGTACCCGGAGGAAACCCAGCATCCGTGAGGTTTTCCCCGTTTTCCGAGCCAGATGTTTCCCCGATGACAGCTGGACGGGGTTCCGAGGAGCCCCGGTCTGTTGCTTCCATGTCGGGGGAGAAAATGACCGCGCCGCCTTCGCACGATAAAAAAAGCCGTGGCAGTATTCTCCGGGAGGGGATCCCTGTCCTGTTGTTGCTGGCGCTCGCCGCAGGCATCCGCCTGGCTGCCCTGAATGAAAGCGCGCGGGATCCCGAAATTCTCAGTCCCCTGTACGATCCGGCCTATAACCACTACTGGGCAAAAGGCCTGGCCACCGGAGACTGGACCGTTCCCGACTGGACCAACGACCCGGAAATTCTGACCACGCCTTACGGTCGTCCGCCGGGCTATCCTTTCTTCCTCGCGGCGGTATATCGGCTGTTCGGCGTTCATCCGTCATCAGTCCGGGTAGTTCAGTCTACCCTGGGAATTCTCAATTTGATCCTGCTGTACCTGCTGGGGCGCCGGGTTTTCGGGCGGGGGCCCGCATGGATCGCGCTGCTGTTGGGCGCCCTTTACTGGGCCTTCCCCTATTATGAAAATCACCTGACCTACCCGGTGGTCAGCCTCTTTCTGGTGTTACTGATTTTCCATCTCATGGTGTTATGGACGGCAAGGCCCCGGATATTAGTGGCCGCCGCCATGGGCTTCATCCTGGGAACCTTCGGGCTGTTTCGGCCCAATGGCCTGCTGTTCGTCCCCTTCCTGGTTATCTGGATGTTGTTCGCGTCCCAAGTCCGGCGACTGGCGCGACGCTGGCTTCCTTCCGTGGTGATGCTCCTGCTGGGTGTCCTGCTGGCCATTCTGCCCGTTTTTGTCCGAAACTGGATGGTCGCCCGGGATTTCGTGTTTATTTCCGCGTACGGCGGCCTGAATTTCTACGCGGGAAACCATGAAAACGCGCCACTGACTGAACCGGATATTCCTGAATTACCCCTGTTCGCCGGCATTGAGCATTGGAGTTGTTTCGATTATCCGATTATTGTCCGGGGACTTGGCGAACATCTTGGAAGACCGGTTCGGTTCAGCGAAGCCAACCGCTGGTTTTATCGCCAGGGTCTGGCCTGGATCTGGCGGAATCCGACAGATTTCCTCTGGGGACTCTGGAAGAAAACCCTCCTGTTCTGGGGACCCGTCGAGGTCACCAACGACACGGTTCCCGAACTAGACCGCGCCGCTTCGCCTCTCTATGGCGTGCTGCCGGGTTTTTCCGTAATCCTGGCCCTGTTTCTGGCGGGACTGGTCATGTGGTTCATCATCACCCGGTATGAAACAGTAACCGCTGAAAGCCGGGTTATGGCGACAGGCCTGCTGCTGTTCGCGTTGTCCTGTTATCTTTCCGTGCTGCCGTATTTCGTGGCCGGTCGTTACCGGATGGAACTGGTGCCGGTGTTGCTGCTTTTTGGCGGAACAGGCGCCTGGGCTTGCCTGCGATGGTTATATTTCCGACAATGGCGTAACGCGCTGACCGGCCTGCTGCTCTACGCGTCCGCGGCCATCCTCGCCGGCGTGAACTGGTCGGGCTACGCGCCTTCCACCGCGACCTGGCATCTCCGCAAGGCCATGGCCGCCACGACAACCGGAGACCTGGAAACCGCCAAAAGCCGATACATGGTAGCCCTTTCGGAAGGAGCAGACCAAGCGACGGTCTGGAACAACCTTGGCAGTATCGCCCTTCGGGAAAATCGTCAGCACGACGCGGAACAATGCTTCGTCAAGGCCCTGACGGCGAATCCCCGAAATGTCTTCGCGGCGTGCAACCTTGCCCTGCTGAAAGCCAAAGCGGGCGACATCGACCAGGCGCTGCGGTGGTGCGAGCATGCCACGCGCCATAACCCGCTCAATCCGTGGGGCTGGGCCACGGGTGGCCGTGTCGCGCTGGAAGCACAGCGATATGCCCTTGCCGTTCAGTGGCTTTCTCGCGCCGCGGAACTGCAACCGGAAAACGGCAGCGTCGCGTACGACCTTTCCCGGGCTTTTTATCTGGCTGGTGACCTTGAGTCAGCCGTTCAATGGGGACACAAGGCCGTGGAACGACTGCCGGGCAGGGCGGAACCCCTGAACAATCTTGGCTGGGCGTTGCTGCGGATGGGACAGACCGAGGAAGGAGAGGCCCTGTTACGGGAGGCGATTCGCCTCAGTCCCCAATTCGAAACCGCGCGGATAAACCTTGCCGAATCGCTCCTGGCCAGGGGTGATCCGCAGGAAGCGGCCCAGGCGCTGGAAGAGCATTACCAGCGGGAACAAGCCTCAGCGGCATGGTGGTACACCCTCGGACGCATCCGAGAAGCCGCCAGCGACCCGGGAGGCGCGGAACAGGCCTATCAGCAGGCGCTGACCTTGCGCCCCGATTTCGCGGAAGCCCTGAACAACCTGGGCACGCTCGCGGAACGACAGGAACGACATCATGACGCGGAATCCTTTTTCCGACGCGCCATTGAAGCCAATCCATCGCTTCCGCAGCCCCGGTTTAACCTGGGGAAAATGCTCTGCGCGGGCGGCCGTGAGTCCGAGGGACGGGAAATACTCAAATCGCTGATTGACCTGCTGGGGCCAGGGCACCCCGAAATCGACATGGTTCAGGCCACCCTGGAAGACTGCGAACAAGCTACGCGCGCAACGTCGTAAAACCTTCTGATAATTTGCGGCATCCCCGCGCGCCTTCTTACACTTACGCAGTGTTTAAGGCGGTTGATCCAATCAAACACCGGAGAACACCGGATGGGACCAGGGCTACTGATCGCGGCGTGTATATGGGCCGGAACCGGGACGTATCCTTTTGATGAAGCGGCATGGTTGCGGGATCCTCGGCACGGCGGATACGAAATCGTCAACGTGTTCCATCGGGAAAACGAAGATCCGGGCAAAATCCCGGAGGGGCCCCGCAACCTGCACACCCTCTTTCGGCACGAATTCGAAATACGGGAAGCGCCGACCAGCGCGGTGCTGGTGTTCTCTGCCGACGACTACGCCGTGCTCTACTGCAACGGACAACAGGTCGTCCAGGGACCGGAAGGAGGATACCCATGGGCTTACCCGTTTCAGACGGTGGAAATCTCGACATTTCTCCAGAAAGGGGTCAACTGCCTTGGCGCGCACCTGTTCTATCAGGGCCTGGTAAACCGCGTCTGGTGCAGCGGCGACAACCGGTCCGGACTGGCCCTGATGCTCCGGGTTACCTACGCCGACGGCTCCACGGAAACCATCGTTACCGATCCGGCCACTTGGCGCTGCCTTCCGCTGACCGCGTTCGGAGGCGAAGAAACCACCGGCTACAAAACCCAGTTCCTCGAACATATCGACATGGGGCAGGTGCCGAACGGCTGGAACACGCCGGGGTTTGACGATAAAGAATGGGGGGAACCCCTGTCCGATTGGCAGGACCACGTTTTCATTCCACAGGAAACGCCACCCCTGCAGATCTACCCCGTTCGACCGAAAGAAATCCGCAAGATCGGTGGTGGCCATTACTTCTACGATTTCGGCCGGGAAATCGTGGGGCATACCCACATCCGCGTCCGGGGTAACGCGGGCGACATCCTCACGGTCAGGCATGGTGAAGAACTGATCGAACCGTACCGGGTCCGATACGAAACGCGGGCCAACTGCCGGTATGAAGAATTGCCTGTCCTGTCCGGTGAAGAAGACGAGATCGAATTCTTCGACTACCGCGCCTTCCGGTACCTGGAAATCCTTGACGCCCCGTCGGAACCAGACGTCTGGGTAATGGTTCGCCATCATCCTTTCGACGACAACCTTGTTCGTTTCGAAAGTGCCGACCCACAGTTGCGGGCAATCTGGGACCTGTGCGTCCACGGGGTGAAAATGGGCTGCCAGGGCGGTATGCTGGACTGTCCCAGCCGGGAAAAAGGCCAGTATCTCGGCGATGCCGTCATCACGTCCCGATCCCACCTGTGGCTGACGGCAGACGGATCCCTGACCCGGAAAGCCCTGGGAGAATTCATGGAATCCCAGCGGATCTGCCCCGGGATGATGGCCGTGGCCCCGGGCAGTTTCATGCAGGAAATCGCCGACTATTCCCTCCAGTTCCCCCTGATGGCGTGGAAGTATTACGAAATGACGGGAGACCGCGCCCTGCTGCGGCGCGTGGCGGATGAAGCCCTGCCCAGGCTCTTCGGGTATTTCTCCCGGTTCGAGTCGGACAAGGGCCTGCTGGAAGGCTTTTTCAAGAAAAAGGAAAAGTGGGTCCTGGTAGACTGGCCGGCCAACCTGCGGGACGATTTCGACTACAACTACGCCGAAGGAAAAGCCAACGCCGTGCTCAACGCGTTCTATTACGGTGGCCTGCGCGCCGCCGCGCGCATAGAACGGGAACTCGGGCGCGACGGCATCCGTTACGATACCCGGGCGGATCGCGTGGCCGCGGGCTTCGCGGCCTACCTTGTCGACCCTGGCACCGGCCTGTACGTGGATGCCCCGGGATCCCGCCATAGTTCCCTGCATGCTAACGCGGTACCCCTCGCGTTCGGACTCAGTGAAGGCGCCAACCGAGAAAAAATGCTGGCGCTCATTCGCGAAAAGCAATTGAATTGCGGGGTGTATATCGCTTCCTACGTGATTGAGGCCTGTTTTCAGAATAATGCCGCCCAACTAGGCTGGGAACTGCTGACCAACGATTCGGACCATTCGTGGAAGGAAATGCTGCGACAGGGAGCCACGGCCTGCACCGAAGTATGGCAACCGGAGCAGAAAAAAAACATGAGCTGGTGCCATCCCTGGAGTTCCAGTCCCATTTACCTGATCGCGGAGTACGTGCTGGGAATCCAGCCGGCTGAACCCGGGTGGACCGCCATACGGGTGGCTCCGCCGTCGATTTCCGGGTTACCGGCCATGTCCCTGCGGGTTCCCATTACCACGGGCGCGATGCAGGTTTCCTGGGATCCCGCTGCCGGCGTGTATACCGTGATTTCCCCGGAAGGCATTCCCCTGGAGACGTTGCCGCCAGGCGGAACGAAAATGGTCACGATTGGAAGAACCTCTTTCAGGAAGCCCGCCATGAATGAAAATCTCGCCAGGGCCCTCGAAAGGGCCAGGTGGACCGAAAAAGTGGGAAAGGGCCGAGGAATACTGATCTCCATCCCCGAACAGCGGCTGTACGTGATCATGGACGGGAACCCCGTGTGGCAGGCAGCCTGTTCCACCGCGGCAAAAGGAATTGGGGCCGAACTCAATTCGGAAAAGACCCCGCCGGGGTGGCATCGAATCTGCGAAAAAATCGGGAATGGCGCGCCATGGGGCGCCATTTTCAGATCGCGCGTTAACACGGGACGTTGCTGGAAACCCGGCGATAAAACCAGCGAAGACCTCGTCCTGACGCGGGTTCTCTGGCTGGAAGGGCTGGAAGAAGGAATCAACAGGGGTCGAAACGGGAAGGGCGTTTCCGTCGATTCGAAGGAGCGTTCCATTTATATCCATGGCACCAATGATGAAGCCCGGATTGGAACGCCGACTTCCCACGGCTGCGTGCGCCTGCTGAACGATGATGTCCTTACCCTCTTTGACCGCTGGACCGAAACGGGCGACCTGGTTTACCTCGACCCGGGGGAAGTTTTATAACTGGCACCTGGACGGGGTGACGCGTGACGTTTGCGGCGGCGAAACCACCACGCCAGGCCGATCCCCGTGGTTACCAGCAACAGCACCGGAAAAACCACTGCGGCGAGCAGAATGCCATCGGATAACAGCAGAACCGGAAACAGCATCAAGCGCGTCAGAAACGCCAGCCACGGTGACCGCGCAACCTGTTCCGCGATGGCCGGACTCAGTCGATAGTAGATGTCCACAAAGGCCACTCCAGCCACACTCGTTAGCAGATATTTATCGCGCCAGTGCCGCAGCATATTCACTTCCCGGGCAAGAGGCGTACCCCAGGCGGCCGTGGCAATAAAACAGGGATCGTCCAGCCGGCGGGCCTCGGCCAACCGGACAATACCCAGAGACACCAGGATGATCCCACCCAGGGCCAGGTACAACTCCAGCCAGGAGGGCTCATCATCCGTCGATAACTCGTCGGTAGTGTCCTGATCGGTACCACCGTCATACGAATCGGCCTGCTTGGCGAACAGGTACAGGGTCAGGCGGCTTAGCCCGAGATCTCCGGACACGCTATCACCGGCACTCAGATCCGATGTCCCAGGAGTATGCTCGGACGTAACCTCGCCCCAGGACGGCAGCATCCCCGATCCTACCAGCAGGCAACCCACGCATAAAACAACCAGACCGTCGCGCATTTCTGGCCTCCGGATTTTTCTTATTGCCTGCCCAAAGTCTATACTCGTGGACGGCCCTTCACAAAATCCCCTGGGGCCGTCAGAAACGCTTCACGCGAAAATGACAATAAGGACGGGTGCCCTTCCGTTCGTAATAACGTTGATGATGAGGCTCGGCCGGCCAGAAAACCCCGGCCGGTTCAACCTTCGTTACCACTTCATACCCCTTGTCCCGCAGTTCGCGAATCAACTTTTCCGTGATATCCCGTTGCATGGAAGAGGTATAAAAAACTGCCGACCGGTACTGATCGCCCACGTCCGGCCCCTGGCGATTCAGTTGCGTGGGATCATGAATTTCGAAAAAGACCCGGGCCAGCGATTCAAATGAAACCGATGCGGGATCAAATAACACTTCCACCGCCTCCGCGTGACCGGTGGTATGGCTGCACACATCTTCATAGGTTGGGTACGGTTTATTTCCCCCCGTGTAACCGACCCGCGTTTCTACCACCCCGGGAACCTGGCGCAACAGGTGTTCCACGCCCCAGAAACATCCCCCCGCGAAAATGGCACGCTCCAGGGGAACTCCTGCCACAGGCCCTGTCGGTTCCTCCGAAACCTGTTCGACCCTTGGCATACCCGCATTGTCCTCTGACGCATGGGATGACGGCGCCCCGGCGCGATCCGGCACAAAAGCCATGGATACCGAATTCACGCAATGCCGGGTGTTTTTGGGGGTAAAGCCTTCTCCTTCGAACACATGTCCCAGGTGGGCGCCACAGCGCGCGCACAGGATCTCCACGCGCGTGCCATCGGGATCGGGTTTTCTGGCAACCGCGCCGGGGATTTCATCATCGAAACTGGGCCATCCGCATCCCGAATGAAACTTGTGTTCAGAACGGTAGAGTGGCGCGCCACACCGACGGCATACATAGGTTCCGGTACCCTTAAATGCTTCAAAAATACCCGTGAAAGGCGGTTCGGTCGCCTTATCCTGGATCACCTGGCGTTCGAAAGGCACCAGGTTGACCTGATCATACTCGGCCATGACAGGCACTCCCAGAAGAATCAGGAAAACCGCATGGAACCATGTTTTCATAGGGTTTCCCTCGCTTTTTAATAGGTAACCATTGAAAATGAAACATATTCCTGATTTTCTCGTAGATAAAAAAAGGCCGGGAGGAGCAGGCAGGTCGAATGGCAGGTTCCTGAGAAAGGAGTGACGTGAGGCAGATGGTTCGACCTGGGATATGTGGGAGGCTCCTCCCGGCGGGGTGAGCAAGTCCGTAACTGCTCCTGCCACGCGAAAAGCGGCATTCACGGGTTACGGCTTAACACAGCGGCGGCATGATCGATGTACGCATCAAAAGACCATGGGGTAATGTGCACTTGCGCGGCAGGCAGGCAGGCACACAAGGGAAGGAGTGACGTGAGGCAATGTTCCGCGCGAGCGCGCACCACCCCTAAACGTTTTCGCCGCTGTGGCGACAAGCACTTCAACTGTCAATCGGGTCGGCGAAAGAACCTTACGGCTCTGTCAACGCGTATACCTCCGTGACTTCCGTTGTACTAACGCCGGAATCCACGTCAGGGACGACACTGATATGCAACAGGCTCGGTTTAACTTCGCGTACCTGCTCAGGCAGGGAAAGATCAAACGAAGAACTCTTCGCATCCACGAACACGCGACCGGGTATATAGCCCTTGGCTAAGGGTTTCAGTGACCCATCCCGCACGTAAACCGTGTAACCCATCGCGTCCGGCCTGACGGTATCATGATTCCATTCCACCCGCAACCCGGATACTTTTCGGGTCCCCACATCCACCACGAACACCCGTTCAGCCCGGACCGGACGCGTGGCACCATCACCGTCAGCGAGTCGTGTCCACTGGCGTTCCAGGCCACGATCCACCCGAAGGGACTGTACTTTTTCACGCCACATAGCGACGTCAGACGGATTTTTCCGGACTGCCAGGGTCGTTACGGCCATGCCCATTTCCGTCTGTTCATCCTGGGTCAGCAGCACGAACGAACTACTGTTCTCCACCTGGACCATGCCGCTGATCACGGTAACCACGGTTCGCCCCTGCTCCACGGCCACGCCAAAGGTAGTTCCCATCACCGTGACCAAGCCATCCGGCGACTTCACCCTGAACCGCTCACCATTATGGGTTACTTCAAAGCAGGCTCGGCCGCTGTTCAGCATGATCTCCCGGTCGCCGAAAATGGTCAAGGATGATTGCTCGAACAGGCTGACGCGGGAACCATCGCGCAGGCCCAGCACCGCGGCTTCACCTGTCCCGGTTTCATACCGAGCCCCCTTTTCGAGGGCATAACTGGCTTTCGCCACCCGAATCGGGACGTTCCCATCTTTGCCCACCGCCGTAATGCCCTTCGTCAGCCCGAGAATAACGCCCGCCGTTTCCGGGCGGTTCCACGAAGCGATGGGCTGTTCTCCGGAATCCGGCCAGGTAAGCCACGTGAGTCCGGCAACCAGCAACAGGGCCGCCGCAACCCCCGCGACCAGCGCCCACAGGTACCCGCTGGTTTCCGCCCGGCCGGGGGCTGACTCATGGCCACACGCGGGAAGTTCAGGTTCCATCTCGGGCAGATACATCATGACCCGGCTGGTCAGATCCGCCACCAGCCGTCCGCGACTGAACGCGCGGTGTATCACCCCCACCGTTTCCCGCATCCGTTCCAATTCCAGGCGGCAGGTGTCGCAATGCTCCACGTGATCCATGACCGCTTTACGGTCATGGTCATCAATCGAACCGTCCGCGATCGCGGCGATCCGTTCTTTCATTTTTTCTCCACACGGGGCCACTGAATAATACCTTCTTCATCGTCTTTCTGCTGGCGCGCCGCAGGATCAATGACTTCCCGCAGCAACACCAGCGCACGGCGCACTTTCGCGCGCGTTAACTCCGCGTCCTCTCCCAGAAAACGTGCCATCTCGTCGTACGTCATCTCCTGCAGAAACCGAAGAACCACGGGTAACCGCAGGTCTTCCGGCAACGTGTCGATGGCGTCCCGAATCCAGTCCACGAGGACCACCCGGTCGGTTGTCGTGGTAACCGGACCATAGCGTTCCAGGATTTCCTCCGTGGAACGCTGCTGGCGGTGGGGGAGAGGCGTTTCCCGACGCAAACGGGGAAGGTGCCTTCGCAACCAGTTGACCGACGTGCGCGTGGCAATCGACTTCAGCCACGGCCCGAAGCGGTCAGGATCCTTCAGCATCCGCAAACTACGGTATGCCGCCCAGAACGTTTCCTGGACGATATCCTCGGCCGCGTTGTATCGCCCCGCGTAATAATACGCCGTGGCGTATACCGCGCCCTGGTAGCGACGCACCAGTATGGCGTAAGCGTCCGCGTCTCCCGCCAGGCACCGCTTTACGCACTCCGCGTCATTCAAATCTACCACTCCTTCTCAACCTGCCGTAGTACCTCGTTGATATAGTACGTCCCTAAACGAAAATCCCGGAAAATCGTTCCATTATGGAACATAATACCGAAGAAACGTACTTGGACCCGTCACCCAGTAATTACCTGCCCCGGCCGGCACAAGCACCGCCTGGGCGGGACGCGCGGCCAGTTCATGGTTCATGACCCGAACATTCAATACCTGGGCAGGGTTTAATAAAATGTGAAATGATGTTCCCCCGGTCGCAAAGCAGGCCGTTTCGGAAATCTCCACCCGTTCGGCGTGAAAAAAAGAACTGGTACCAAGGCAGTGGATGACCTGGGTACTTTCCAGCCGTTTCACCCCCGGGGTCAGCGTAGGAGCGGGCAGGTCCCACCGAATCGCGGCAAGGCTCTTTTCAGGATGTAAGGCGCGTCGATTACCCCGTTCATCTTTCCGGTCCCAGTCATAGACCCGGTAAGTAATGTTACTGTTCTGCTGAATCTCCGCCAGCAGCAGGCCCGGACCAATCGCGTGCAAGGTCCCGGCGGGAATCAGCACGCTGTCCCCTGGCCGCGGACGATGGGACAACAGGCATCTCGCGATGTTCCGATCCGCCCGACATATTTTTTCGGCAATTTCCTCCCGGGAAAAATCTTTCCGAAGCCCCGCGATAATCGACGACTCCGGATGGACGTCCAGAAAAGTCCACATTTCCGTTTTTCCGACGTCTGGTTCGCCCAGTTCCCGGGCCGTCTGGTCATCCGGATGCACCTGTACCGACAACCAGTCGGTGGCATGAATTAACTTGAGGAGCAGGGGAAACCGTCCCGTCGGCGTGGGCCGGGCGTGGGATCCCAATAGCCAGTTGGCGTCCCGGTTCATCCAGTCCCGAAGCGTAGTGATCTTGTCGGTAAAGCATGAAGGCGGCAGTTCAAGCGGACTTTCACATTCGGGATGATCGGCCACCAGCCATGCCTCACCCACCGGTTTACCTGGCGTCCCGTCAGCCTTGTCCAGCCAGTGGGCATATAACTCCGGCAACCGATCTCCCCCCCATGGGCGGGGAAATAAAACGGGCCGGGTGGCCGCCACGGGAAGTTTTTCCCCATTATGGTTCATGCCTGAGACCCGGTTCCGGAAATACCGAAGGCATGCCTTACCATCGCTGGCTTGCGCTGATACCACAGTACGCCGTGGTGATCCCGCCAGGATCGAAGCACGCCCCGGTGCTCCAGCAGTTCCAGGTGTCCTATGGCAACGGACACGCAGAAAATGAAATCGCCGGCGGACATGTTGCCGTACATGTCGCGCGCCACCATCCAGGGCGTACGGGCCTGGTCCCGCATGATTTCAAGAACCTTCTCGTTCCGGCGTTCCTGTCGCTCGAGAATGTGATCCACCACCGCCACGTGGTCGGTAAACACCGGACCGTGTCCGGGATAGCAGCGTCCCATGGGCAGGTATCTCGTCCGCAGTAGGGACTGCTGATATTGGACCAGGCTTGGCTGGCGCGCCTGACCCGGCAACGGACGGCGCACGATGGGATTGGGATTGACCCCCTGGATAATGTGGTCCCCCGTAACGGTAAACCCGCCAGACTCGTGCAGGTACAACGTGTCGGTAGGAGAGTGTCCGGGCACGTGAACTATCCGGAATCCGTCGAAGTAATCGTGCTCATACAGGGGGCGGTCCACCGTGCACAGGTCGAGATATTTCCGGTGCACCTCCCGTCGGTCCAGAAAGGCAACAATCCACGATTCAGGTACGCCGAATTCTTTCAGCAAGGCCCGGTAATACGTGGTATGGGACTCATCATAGCCGTAATGGTACTGAATTTGTGGCAGGGTTTCGGGATGGCCCCACACTTCCACCCGGCATTCCCGTATCAGGCGTCCCAGCAGGCCAATATGGTCGAAATGATGATGGGTCAGAACCACCCGGCCGATGTCCCGGACAGCATATCCCAGTTCGGCGACGCCTCGGTTCAGCGCGTCCCACGCCTCATCGGTCTTCACGCCGGCATCGAACAGGGTAAGGCGTTCCCCTCGGAAAAGGTAGACATTGACCTCACCCACGGGAAAGGGGGTAGGTAACGAGATCGGGGCAATGAGCCAGTCTGACTGCCCGGCCGGGGTCATGGCAGATACACCGTGGTCCCTTGAAGCATTGCGCCACGGTTGAGATACCAGGCGACCAGTTCCGGACCAAAAAACAGGTACACCAGCGCGCCCACCGCCAGCCATGGGCCAAAGGGAAGGTAATGACCTTCCAGGGTAATGTCCTCCTCGTCGTCAGCGGAAGAAGATACCTTTTTTTTACTCCCTTTCGAATCAGGTTTTCCGGTATCCCCGAGGGCAGCCGGTTCGGGCGTTTCCGACGCGTCATCCTGACCGGACTTATGCTTCAGGCGCATCAGCAGAATCAGCAGCAATCCGAACACGCTTCCGAACACGGACGCGAGCATCAGCGTGGCAAACGCGCCCAGCCACCCCAGAAACGCCCCAACCATGGCCAGCAGTTTCACGTCGCCAAAGCCCATTCCGGGCTTTCTGAGTACCCACACGGTAACGCGGTCCATGGCGAGTATGATGCCCCCGCCCAGCAGCACTCCTCCCAGGGCGTCCAGCACATTGATCACCCGAAGACCGGAAGCGGATCCCAGAAAAGCCCCCGCAAGGGCAAGCAGTATTCCGGCGGGAATGCCTGGTAAGGTGATCTCGTCGGGAATGGTCCAGTCCGCCAAGTCCTGGAAGGTGACGATCACCATGGCCGCGCAGAACGCCAGGTACACGGGTGTCGCGGGCACCAGCCCAAATCGCAGAAAAACGGCAACAAACAGCAGGGCGGTGATCAGTTCCACCAGGGGATAGACAAAACTGATGGGCTGACCACACCGCCGGCATCGGGCGCGCAACACGAACCAACTGACGATGGGAATGTTGTCATACCACGCGATCGGCTTCATGCACTTCGGGCACCGGGAACGAGGCTTGATCACCGACAGGCCGTGGGGCCAGCGAGAGATACAGACATTGCAGAAACTGCCTACCACCGCGCCCAGCATAAAGAACAGCGCGATAAACACGCCGCGGCCCTGTTCCGTCAATTCAGCCCATCCCGCGGATGTCATGAGTCGATCGTGTCACCTCGCGTTCCCCGTCGCGCGCGACGGAAACCATGTTAGGCCCGTCATGCCCGGGCTTTTCCGGTACCCGGTTCCGCCTTGATCCGACGGCCGCCGGCATTCTCCTGCCTAGCTTCCCGGGAGGCCACGCGGATGTTTTCCATCATCAGCACAACCGGCGAAGCAATGAAAATAGACGAGTAGGTGCCCACCACGATACCGATGGTCAGCACGAGGGCGAAATCGAACAGGGAGTCACCGCCGAAAATCAGCAGCACCACCGTCACAAAAAGCGTCGTCAGAGAGGTCAGGATTGTCCGGCTGAGGGTGACATTGATCGCCTTGTTCATGAAGTCAATCAGTTTCACGCCCTTCCCTCGGGACAACTGCATCTCCTCGCGGATCCGGTCAAACACGACGATCGTGTCGTTCAGCGAATAACCCAGGATGGTGAGCAGTGCGGCGATCACGCCCATGGAAATCTCCTGGCCAAGGAGAGAGAAGATCCCCATGGTAATCAGCATGTCGTGCAGGGTGGCGACCACCGCGCCCAGAGAGAACCGCAACTCGAACCGGACCCACAGGTATATGATCACGAACACGAATGACCAGAACATCGAAAGGAGGGCATCCCACCGTAACTGGGTGCCAACGGCCGGTCCTACGGTCTGTTCGTCTTCCACCACGACCTTGTCAATGGATTTGTCCACCTGCAGGCTGGTAAGAACTGTTCGAATACGATCCGCCACCGTGGCCAATTCAGCAGACGATTTCGCGTCCGCGGCCTCATTAGCCGCGCGCTGACGGGTTAAGTCTCCCACGCGGATGTTGAACAGGTTCATCGCGTGCTGTTCATCCTGCGTTTCCTGCACGACAGGACCGTTGAATCCCGCGTCGTTCAATGCCTGCCGGACCGCGTCCGCGGAAACAGGCTCGGGATTATCGATCCATAACACCAGGTTGGTTCCTTGCTGGAAGTCCACGCCAAAATTATCCATGCCGCGATACGCGAACCACCCCATACCCACCAGGATCACCAGCACCGACACGCTGATCACCGGACGCCGCCACTCCATGAAAGGAATCCCCGGGTTGGATGGAATGGCCTGCAACATGCGCAGGGTCCGGAACATCCGCCTGTTCATCACAAAGTCGAACATCGCCTTGGTCACCACAAGGGCGACAAACAGCGTGGTACACACGCCGATGCTTAAGGTTACGGCAAACCCCTTGATCGGTCCCGTGCCAAACTGCAATAACACGGCCCCCGCGATCAGGGTAGTAATATTGGCATCAAGAATGGTTGCCGCCGCGCGGCGGAATCCGTTTTCAATCGAAGAAGCCAGCGTGTGTCCTAGTTTCAGTTCTTCGCGGATACGCTCGTAAATCAGCACGTTGGCGTCCACCGCCATACCGATGGTCAACACGAGACCCGCGATACCCGGAAGGGTAAGCGTCAGGTTGAAGTAAGCCATGGCGGCGATGATGAACAGGGCGTTCACTGCGAGGCCAATCACCGCGAGCACGCCGGCCCAGTTGTAATAGACCATCATGAACGCCGCAACGATCACGAGGCTGCTCAGGGAGGACAGTACGCCCTTGCGGATCGCTTCCCGGCCCAGCGACGCGCTGACCGTGCGGGTAAATTCCTCGCGCAGGGGCACGTCCATGGACCCGGAATTCAGGCAGGTTGCCAGGTCTTTCGCCTCCTCCGCGTCGAAATTACCGGTAATCTGGCCGCGGCCCCCCGAGATCCGTTCCTGAATGGTTGGCGCGGACACCACCACGCCGTCCAGCACGATGGCCATGGCGTTGCCCACGTTGTTACCGGTCACCTCGGCGAAATGCGCGCTCGAGGCGGCGTTGAATTCAAACAGGATCATCCACTTGCCCGGATTGGACTGGTCCGGCATCGCGTGGGCCCGCACAAGTCCCTCACCGCTGGCGATAGGCTGGCGATCGAGCACGTACAACTGGTATTCCTGCTTTTCATAAGGCTTGGGGCGCTGGCTGAAGGCGACCATCTTTTCCGGCGGAATGATATTGGCCGCCATTGCCCGGTCGATAACGCTCTTGACCCGTTCATAGTTTTCCATGGAAACGGTCAGGGTATCGCTACGTAACTGGGACATTTTCACGAAAGGCACGAAGTCCTCGGGAAAGGCGTCCCGGATCTTCTTGAACACCGGGGTCGCCTGGTCCGGGCCAGCCACGATGTGGAAATTCAACTGGGCCATGCGGGTAATCAGGCTTTTCGCGCGCTGCACGTCCTTTTCACCAGGCAACTGGATCTGAATCTGGTTGGTTCCCAGGGTCTGAATGATCGGTTCCTTGGCTTCAAACTCGTTGATGCGCGTGGTGACGCGTTCGAGTACGATCTGCTGGATTTCCCGCTCGATGTCCGCGTCGGAATATCCGGAATCCCGATACTGCTTGAGACGCTCTTCAGGCAGGTCGCGGATATCGAACCCCACCACCATGTGAATGCCGCCCTGCAGGTCGAGACCGAGGTTGATCACCTTGCTGCGATCACACTCCAGCCAGCGTTTCCACGACGCTAACTGCCGGGTCCAGTAGCCCGCGTGTTCCCGGGCCAGCTGGTCGTCTTCCTGCTTCCACCGCTCCAGGCGTTCCTGGCGCGCCGATTCGGACAGCAACATCCATCCCACGGTGGGATACACGTAGTAGAACGCCACGAGCAACGCGATCCAAATGATAATCGTCCGCTGAATATTCCTGTTCATGAGAAACTCCAATGCCTGCCCGGCCTGGCGCCGGCGCCCGCGTTATAAACGTTCAGTCCTTTTTCCCATCCTTTTCCCGGCTCAACACCTGGGCCACAGCCCCCCGGAGAAACTCGATCGTGACGTTATCCGAGACCTTCAGAACCACCCGGTCTTCGCTAAGCCCCACCACGGTGCCACAGATGCCGCCGCTGGTCACCACCTTGTCGCCCTTGGAAAGCCCCGCCAGCATCTCCCGCCGTTCCCTTTCCCGTTTCTGTTGGGGACGGATCATGAAAAAGTACATGATCCCGAACATGGCGACGACCATGAACAGCAGGCTGTTCAACTGTGGGCCGCCGCCGCCACCCGGGGACGGGGCGGCACCCTGGGCCGCTGTCTGGGCCGTGATAAACAATCTCATTACCGTGTTTTCCAGCATCTGGTGTCACTCCAGGGATGGTACGAGGGAGTCGTCCGTTCCGCCGGTGGCGCGCCATTGTCGCAACACACGATCCCGAAACGGTACGAACTGCCCGCTTCGGATGGCTTCACGCGCGCGGGAGGTCAATTGTACCATAAAATGAAGGTTATGTAAAGTGTTCAGCCTCAAGGCCAGAATCTCGCCGCTCTTGAAGAGGTGGTGCAGGTATGCCGCGCTGTACCGACGACACACGGGACAGCCGCACCCGGGGTCCAGGGGGCCGAAATTCCGGGCGTGCGCGGCGTTTTTAATGTTCACCCGTCCCATCGTGGTAAACAGGGTTCCGTTCCGGGCGTTCCGCGTGGGCATCACGCAATCGAACATGTCTACCCCGTAGGCAATGGCCATGACCACGTCATCGGGAGCACCCACCCCCATGAGGTATCGCGGCGCGGCCTCCGGTAATTCCGGGGCGGTACAGGCGACAGCCTGCTCCATCAGTTCCTTGGTTTCTCCGACGCTGACGCCGCCGATAGCGTATCCCGGGAAGTCCATCTCGGCCAGTCGTCGCGCGCATTCCTTGCGCACCTCTTCAAAAACGCTTCCCTGCGCGATGCCGAACAGCCCCTGGCGTGCCTGATCCACCGTGTTCATCCAGTGGTTCCGGCAACGTTCCGCCCATCGCAGGGTGCGTTCAACCGCCTGGACAGCCCGTTCCCGTTCCACGGGCCATGGAGGACACTCGTCCAGGCACATGATGATATCCGCCCCGATCGCCGCCTGCACATCGACAGCCGTCTCGGGCGAAAAAAAATGCCGGGACCCGTCGATGTGACTGCGAAAGTGAACCCCCTCATCCGTGATTTTCATGAAACTGCTGAGACTGAAAACCTGAAAGCCACCAGAATCGGTCAGGACCGGCCGGGGCCAGTTCATGAAACGATGAATTCCTCCTGCCTCGCGCAGAATATCCGGTCCGGGACGCAGGTACAGATGATAAGCGTTGGACAGAATAATGCTGGCATCGAGCTCCAGCAGGTCTTCCGAAGACAATGCCTTCACGCTGGCCTGGGTCCCGACGGGCATGAAAACCGGGGTTTCTACCGTCCCGTGGGGCAACACGAGACGACCGGTTCTTGCCGCGCATGCCGGGTCTCTGGCTTCGATTTCAAAGCGCATGAAAAAAAAAGTCCCACTCTCGTGAAAACGCTCCGGGGAAGACCGGAGCGTTCACGAAATCACCTGATCAAAGGCACCGGGGGTTATTTGGTAGGGATTTCCGAGGGAACCACCTTTTGATAGTTCGGTTCCGCCATGGTTTCCCCTTTGCCAGCAGCCCAGAGGATATTATCTATTACCAGTTTCTGGAATATCTCGGATTCCCACACGTCTTCACGATGGCCAAGGCCATTGTACAACACCCGGCCTTTCCCATACTCGCGACACCAGATGATCGGGTAATCCGGCACGTTGTACTTGTCCGGCTGACGTTCCCGTTCCTTGCCCAGTTCGAGGATAGCCAGCACGTGCATGGCGTCCTTGTTCAGGTTCTTGTTGATGTACCACTCGTCCCACAGTTCATAGCCATCCGGCAGGCTGGCGATAGCGGGGTGTCCCGGGCTGGCGACCCGCAGTTTGCCCTTGAATTGCTTGCCATGCGTTTCGAACTCGCCGCCGATCATGTCCACGTAAGGTGTCACCCCGGACGCGTCACTGTGGAAGGAATCACTGGCGGAATGGTATCCCACGAAGCCGCCTCCCGCCTTGATCCAATCCAGCAGAACCTGTTGCCCGTTCGGGGGCATGGGCTTGCCGCCGTCGTTACTGGGCTGAGTCAGGTCCCCGGTGGTGTAGAAGATGATCACGTCGAAGTCTTTCAGTCCTTCCGGCGTGAGCATGTCCGCGTCCTTCGTGCACACGACCTCGGCGTTTATTTTCGGGGCCAGCGTTGTCAGCACGCGGTCTACAAGGCTGGGCTGACCGTTGTCACGCTTGATCACGCTGTGTTCGAACCCGGATGACTTGCTCAGAAACAGAATCCGCAGCGGTTTCGTGTTTTCGGCGTACCCACCGCAAGCGAACGCCAATGCCATGGACATCACGAATACTCTGGCCAGCATGGTCCTGATCTCCTCTGGTTGATGTTTAAAGGTCAGACTGTTACCATTTCAAACGGTTTCAGTCTATAGGAAAAGCATCCTGGGGATGTAGTTTTATTGGTGGGTTTTCCCAGGGAACCCGGCCGGGCGAACGGTTTTCTATTTGTAGGTTTATCTGTCCAAAAGGATTTCCGGTCCGCGAAAGGGATGGACTCATGCAAAAACGCGTAAGTGGCCCCCTGAAGTTTTTTGTCTTGTTCCTGGTGTTGCTTCTGCCATGCGGCGCGTTCGCGGTCCGGACCGCCCTGAACGAATACGTGGAAAAACCGGACCCGTCGTACTCATGGAGCCTGTATCAGACCCAGCCGTATTACGGGCTGGGTGGGGGAGGCCCAGCCCTGGGTACCCTCTATACCCTTCGGATGACTTCCCAGACCTGGCGCTCAGCCAGCGAAGTCAACCGGACCCAGTGGAACCATTGGGTGCAGTTCTGTGTACCCAATACCCCTACCCCGAACCTGTGCCTGCTTATTATCGACGGCGGCAGCCTGTCGGGAACCTGGGGAACCCCATCGAACGTCAGTGACTTCGCGTTCGCGGCGAACATTCTAGGATGTTGCCTGGCCTACCTCCAGTTCATTCCGAATCAACCCCTGCGTTTCTCCGACGAAAGTATCAACCGGTCGGAAGACGCTATCATTTCTTACACTTTTGACAAGTTTCTGGACCGCCACGAAGCCGGCACCCCCGACCCGGAGTGGCCCGCCCTGCTGCCGATGGTCAAAGCGTCCGTACGGGCCATGGACACCATTACCGCCGCCGCTGCCCAGCACGCGGGGAAGACCATCGACCGTTTCATCGTCGGAGGCGCATCCAAGCGCGGCTGGACCACCTGGCTGACCGCGGCCGTGGATCCCCGCGTGGTAGGCGCCGTGCCTATCGTCATCGACATTCTCAACATGCGCAAGCAGATGCCCCATCATAAAAACGCCTATTCTTCCTATCCACCGGATAGCACCACGTACAACATGTACGGGGGATATTCCACCGCCGTCCATGATTACACGGGCTTTGGCATATTTGACCGACTGGACACGCCAGCCGGACGGGAACTGGCCGCGATCGTGGATCCCTTCACCTACCGGGATCGGTTAACCATGCCGAAAATGATCATCAACAGCACAGGAGACCAGTTTTTTCTTCCCGACGGCATCAAGTTCTACTGGGATTACCTCCCCGAAACGAAATACGTGATGTATCTGCCAAACACGGACCACAGCCTCAACATTGACCTGAGCAACCTGGACGTTGTACTGAATCTCGTTGGCTTCTTACGGGCCTTCATTCCCGGAAGTGGCGTCACGTTTCCGGCCTTTCACTGGACCTTTGAGCCGGACGGATCCATCCGGGTACAACCCGGAACTACCCCGGATGAAGTTCTGCTCTGGCAGGCTCACAACCCTAACCACCGGGATTTCCGGTTACAGAACGTTGGCGCCATCTGGTCCTCCACGCCCCTGACAGATCCCGACGGTGATGGCGTGTACGTGGCCAGCGTTCCCCAGCCAGCCCAGGGGTGGACCGGCTTTTTCGTGCAGGCATCCGTCGGCGGACTCCTGCTATGCTCCGGACTCCGGGTAATTCCGGATACTTATTACAATGGGGCTCCGGCTCCAGACGTCACCGCGCCGGTCCTTACCCTGAATTCCGTAACCCCCGCCCGCGTGCGACCCGGAGACCCGGCCAACCTTGTCGTTTTGGCCTCCGAACCCCTGCTGGATGCCCCGGAAGTTACCATGGATCATGCGGGCGTTGTCCTGACATCCGGAGATGGACAGACCTGGCATTATGCCGTCTCCGTGGATGTCTCCGCCCCGGAAGGACCGTTGAGCGCTCGCGCGACCGCCCTGGACCAGGCTGAAAATCCCGGGGAGGCCCAATTCAACGACGTGCTGACGGTCGACGCCACGCCCCCGTCGATCGTGTCCCTTTCCGCCATCCCGGCCCTGGCCCGTCCCGGGGACAGGGTGACTTTCAACCTGACCGCTTCCGAACCGCTGGCGGATCCGCCCACCGTAACCGTGGAAACCTGGCCGGCCGTCCTGGTCTCCCCGGGCAAGGCCGATACCGATCTTGTCTACCAGTGGACTGTCCCCGAAACCATGCCCCCCGGCGGCGTAACCCTCACCGTGGTAATGACCGACGAAGCAGGGAATACCGCCACGGTGACCCGTTCGGACATCCTGGAAATAGGCGCGCCCTTGCCACTTCGCTCCGGGTATCTCGCCGGGCTGCTGATCCTTCTTTGCGCGGTCGCGGCCCTGTATGGGTTCGGGAAACGGGAATGCGCCCTATCCCGACCGGGACAGGACGCGTAATGATTTGCGCCGGAAGCCTGGAATAGGATAAGATTACCTTGGCCGGTCGGGGTGTAGCGCAGCCCGGTTAGCGCGCTTCGTTCGGGACGAAGAGGCCGGTGGTTCAAATCCACTCACCCCGACCACTTTTCTTTCCTGCCTGCCATCCTTTCCGGGTCCATTCGAAGAGGCATCCGTTTTTCCCGGACCTGTGCCCCCTCGGGTATACTCATCGCCAAACAAGCGTCTTGCAACCTCGGGAGTATTATCATGACACGGGATTTTGCGCGGAAAAGGCCGAAAATCGTGGTTATCGGCGCGGGAAGCGCGTCTTTCGGGCTGAGTGTGCTCGGCGCGCTGATGCGGGAAGAATCGCTGCGCGGATCCACGCTGGGACTGGTAGACATTAACCCGGAAGGGCTACGCCTGATTGAATCGCTGGCTAACCGGCTGAACCGGGAGTGGGACACCGGCCTGCGGATTCAGGCGTCCACTGACCGGACCGAACTGCTGGCGGATGCCGATTTTGTCATCCTGTCTATTGCCATTGACCGTGAAAAGTGCTGGCAGTCCGACCAGGAAATTGCCCTCCGACACGGCATCATGCATTACGCGGAAAATGGCGGCCCCGCCGCCTTCATCCATGCCGCCCGGAATATCGCCATCGTCATGGACATCTTCCGGGACATCGAGCGGCTTTGTCCCGACGCCTGGCTGTTGAATTTCACCAATCCCATGGCCCGGATCTGTTCCGCCGCGACGCGCCATACCCGGGTGAAGACCATAGGCATCTGCCACCAGATCGGTTTCGGTCACATGATGCTGGGGGTCCTGCTGGCCGAGGAACTGGGATTGAAATCGCTGGTTCCGGAAGGATACCGGTTCGTCTGGCGGAATCGGCGGGCCCTGGAACTCGAAAAAATCATTGCCGACGCCGTCATGGAACGGGTCGCGGTCACGGCAGCCGGAACCAATCATTTCACCTGGATGCTCGATATCCGGGAAAAACACACCGGTCGAGACCTGTACCCGCTGCTGTGGCAACGGCTGGATAGCGGGGATCCGGGGTTTGAGCCCTTTACCCGTGCCGTGGCCCGTACATTCAGGCTGTTTCCCGTGCCGGGAGATTGTCATCTCGTCGAGTACCTGCCTTATACCCACAACACGCAACGGAAAACATGGGAACGATTCGATATACAGATGTATCCGCTGGACGGCGTGGTTACCGACCGGGACGGCATGTGGGCCCGCATCGCGGACATGGCCTCGGGCCGCGCCCCCGTGGATGCCCTGGCATCAATCCACTCGGAACGCGCGGAAAAAGTAATCGCGGCCATGGCAGGAGGCCCCCCGGTCTATGAACTGGCGCTGAACCTGCCGAACAGCGGGCAGATCGCGAACCTGCCTGCCGGGGCGGTAGTGGAAACCCCGGCCTGGGTGGACGCCGGGGGACCGAAACCCGTCACCGTGGGCGCCCTGCCCGAGCCCGTGGCCGAAATGATCCGTCGCCAGATCACCATCACCCACCTGGCCGTGGACGCCGCCGTGTCCAGTGACCGGTCGCTCGCGCTGCAGGCCCTCGCGCTGGATCCCATGGTCGACGATCTGGACGTGGCCGTCGCGCTACTCAACGAATACCTGGAAGCCAACAGGGCTTACGTGCCCGGATTTTTCGCGCCATCCGTTGCGGCGGCACCGGAGAAAAGTTGATTTCTTTCCTCCCTGTGCCCTAAAATAAATGCAACTGCCGGAGTGGTGGAATTGGCAGACACGCATGGTTCAGGTCCATGTGCTCGCAAGGGCGTGAAGGTTCGAGTCCTTTCTCCGGCACCATCCTGAAACTGATGATGGCAGGCGTCTCGCGCGGACGCCTGCCATTGCTGTTTTCACGGAAAATTTGGAATTCCCGTCAACGCGGTACTAGAATCCTGTCGTTATTGACACGGTAGCAACATTTCAAGAGGGGCTGTCCAGCCCACAAGTTGACAGGAGGTTCGTCATGTTCAGACGCGGAAAAATGCTGTTTGCGGGATCTTTCCTGCTGGTAGCCACCATGGTCCTGATATCGGTGGGCTGCTCCAAACCATCAACCCCCGCGCCGCCCGCCGTTGAGAAACAGGCGGCCCCGGAAAAACCGGCTTCACCAGCGCCGGAACAACCGGCCCAAGCCAAAGGAGCACAGCCTCCCGTGACGCCGTCCCCGGCTCCAGCCGCGCCGCCAGCCACGCCCGAAAAATCGGCTTCCCCGCAAAACGCTTCTGCCCAGGCAACTCCGGCGTCTCAGCCCGCTTCGGGCGGCGCTAAGCCCAAGATCGTCTGTGACGAGCCTACCTTTAATTTCGGGGAACGGGACGCGGATACCGACGTGGAACATACGTTCATTCTTCGCAATGCCGGCGACGCCACCCTGGAAATCACGGAGGTGAAGCCTGGTTGCGGGTGCACCACGGCCAACCTGGAAACCCGAACCCTTGCGCCGGGTCAGCAAGTCAAACTCGCGGCCAAGTTGAGCCTCAAGGGGCGGCAGGGGCTGCAGACCAAGCCGATCATGGTGATGTCAAATGACCCTGAAACCCCGTCATTGCAACTGACCCTGACCGGTACCGCTATCCCGGCCATTGAAGTTGACCCCCCCATGGTCAACTTCATCAACGTCATGGATGACAACCCCCGCGAACAGACCATCCGCGTCGTCGCGAAAAAGGAAGATCTCAACTTCAAAGTGCTGGAAGTTACCGCCCAGGAACTCGACGAATTTACTTATGAACTGAAGGAAGTAACGCCCGGCAAAGAGTACGCGATCGAGTTGAAGAGCAAGGGAGCCCTGCCGGAGGGTTCGAAAAACGGGCGCCTGATCATCCGGACGGACAACCAGCAGCGGCCCGCTATCCTCGTGAACGTCTCCACCTACGTCATCGGGGCCCTGAAGGTCATGCCCAATATTATTAACGTGCGCGGGTCTGATGTGCCGGGTGAAACGGAAGCCATGCAGATCAGCGTGATGCCCGGCCGGATACCCGCGTTCGAACTGCTCGAGGCGGTTCCCCCGGTCGAACAGATTAAAACGGAGATCCGCAAACTCAGCGACAATAATTACGTGGTCAAGCTTGAAGGTATCCCCAAGGACAACTCTATTGAAGGCAAGGAACTGGTACTGAAGACCAATATCCCGGACAAGCCGGAAGTGAAGGTGCCTTTCCACATCTTCAACTTTAAACCGACCATCAAGGGACCCACCACGCCCCCGGCGCCACCCAAGCCGGTAGCCCAGCCCGTAACACCGCCGTCGGGCGTGCCATCGCCGGCAGGAGTGGTGCAGCAGTAACGGGATCATCCACATCGGAAAACAATCATGGAGCCTTTTCACCGAAGGCTCCATGTTGTTTTTGGTGCCCCGAATTGGCAGAATATGCGCGTCTGGAAAGTTTTGTATCACACGAAAGGTATCACCATGTTGCGTGTTCAGTGCCTGGAAACGCCCATACCGCGGGAAAAACGCCGGTTCGGAAGAGGCTGGCTGGCCATGTGTGACACCCCATACGGTTCCCTTCCAGTCCTTTCCGTGGCGGGAGAACCGGAGGAGATGGGGCGACAGTACGGGACCCTGGTCGGAGACCTGGTTAAAAGCCTGTCCTCCCGGCTGGTCACCATCTTCACGTCCGCCGGGCTGCCTGAAGCCGTGGCGCGTCACATCCTCGGTAACGCGTGGGAACGCATGTCGCCCTATGCTCCCGAAGAATACCTGGTGGAACTCGAAGGACTTGTATCCGGGGCGCGGCAGGCGGGCGTCGACCTGTCGCTGGACGACCTCCGGTGTATCGTGGCCGCTACCAACTTCGATCTTTACAAGCGGGAAGAACGTATTTTCGAGTTCCTGGATCCTGAAGTGATCCAGCAACTCCAGCAACAGCCGGAAATGGGGGAGGGCCACCTCCAGTGCACCATGCTGGCCGTGTGGGGAAAACGTACTGTCGACGGGAAAATGTTTTCTTTCCGTAATCTGGACTGGCTGTCCCAGTCCGGCATGCACGAAGAACGGCTGATCACCGTGATGCACCGGGAAGGAGCCGTTCCCGTCATGTCAGCGGGATATGCCGGCGTGACCGGCTGCCTGGCTGGCATGAACGCCCAGGGCATCACGCTGGCCGAAGTAGGCGCCTTCAGTGTTTGTGAAGACCTGGACGGTATTCCGTGGACCTTCCTGGGGCGCCAGGTCCTCGACCGGTCCACCTCCCTGGACGACGCGGTACGTATTATCGCCAAGGCGCGGCACACCATCGGTTACAACTACCTGATCGCGGACGGTGATCCCGACCGGTTCGGCACCCCCTATTTCCGGCCGAGAGCCGCCGCCTTCGAGACCAATCGAAAAGCCTGCGAAGTTTTCTTTGACAATGATCCCCAGGAAGCGGAAGCAACTTGGATGGCTCCCGACGGTACAATCCATCGTTATGGACTCCCCTTGGAACATGCCGTTATGCGGGCCGATACCGCTTTCGGCAAAACCACCCGCGCGTTACAGGCCTGCGACGATGGACCCGGCGAGCCCGAAAATACCGGCAACCCCTGGGGACGTGACTTCTGCGGCAGTACCTATACCACCTGTCATAAGCCGATGTACGACATGGTCCGCGCGTTTGAAACAGGGGAGGAATACGTGTTCCCCGTGCGGAATATCCGCGTGATCGAAAAGGGCGAACCCCGTAAAATCGGCCTGGACGAAACCCTCGTCATCGCCGCGACGGTTGCCCACAACACCGAGTACCTGGCAGACAACGACTGGAACGTCATGAGCGTGGTCTATGCGGCCACCGACGGACAGATGGCCGTGGCCTACGAATCCCGGAATGAACGGAACGAATGGAAAAACGCGCCAGACTCGGGATACGCGTTGTTCGCGTCGCGCGAACTGCTCGAACCCTGACGGCTCCGGCGTCCATGGGATAAAGCCGAGACCCATCGCCGCCGCGGTTATGACGTCCGGGCCTCGCCGTGGGTTTCCCTGGACGGGTATCCTTTCGGGGTTGTTCGTTTTTGTGGGCGTTGTTGTTGGTCTGGATCGTCCCGCCCGCGCGGCGGACTCCGCGTGGGAATCACCGGCTCCCATGTACGCCACGGCTGATCTCGTGTCGGAAAAATGGGCTCCGGTCCGGGGGGATAACCAACAGGACAGCAATGACGCCCCGCCGACCGCGAACAACCTGCTACTAAATTACGGCCAGGTCATGATACCGGACGAGGCTGGTCCCCTCCTGCTGGTCGCGCTGTTCCCGGAAATCAACGGGCCTGGGGACCAGGCCGATGCTTTCCCGCCTGCTCAGTGGGTCCTGATCCTGGACGACAAACCCGTGATGTCTGTCCGGGGAAGCCTGCCTGGCCTTTCCTGCCTGGGTATGGCCACGGAGGTCTCTGCCTATCGTAACCATGCCCTCTCGGTTGCCATCGCGGTCACCTTCCACCATCCCCTCCCGGAACAGTTCCTGCCAGCGATCTTGCTGGTTCGCCTCACTCCTGCCAGGGAGGCCCTGCCGGGATCCTGCCACGGGCTTGCCTGTTTCCGGTTCAACGGGGCCTCGGATTACCCGGTGGCCTTTGTTCGGCAGCCCGGCATTCGCCGGTCCCTGGTACTGCGCGCCGGAGACATCTGGCTGATCCAGCCTTTCCAACGGCTGGCGGAAATCACAAAACCCGAAACAGGGGAGGGGGGAACCCTACTGAATTACTGGATCGCTCAACTGGACCACCCGGACCTGTTTCCCTCTGCCACCGGGGAAAATACCCGTGAACCCTGAAACGCCCATACTGATCCGGGCCCTGCGTGGTGAAGCCACGGAGCGGGTGCCCGTGTGGCTGATGCGCCAGGCCGGCCGTACCGATCCCGCTTACCTGCGCCTGCGGGAAGAAGCTGGCCTGCCCCTGGAGAAAATGTTCGTCTCCCCGGAATGGGCAGCCCGTGCTACCCTGCTCCCAGCCCGTCTCGGCGTGGACGGCCTGGTCCTATTCCAGGACATTCTGACACCCCTGGCACCACTGGGCTTCCCATTCCGTTTTCAGCCGGGTCCCGTGGCCGACGCGTCCATACCGGAACGTATGGAACGACTGATCCAGAACCCTTGTATTCCGGACTTTTCCACGGACCTGCCCCACCTGTTACCCCTTGTTCGCCTTGTACGACGGGAAGCTCCATCCTTACCGATTATCGGATTCGCGGGAGCCCCGTTCACCCTGCTGGCCTTCATCACCGCGGGGGGGAGTCCATGGGCCGAAACGGGAACCCGGGCAATGGGGACCCTTCTCCGGGAATCTCCCGGTTCCGCTCGCGTTCTCCTGCGCGTGCTGACCGATACCGTCGTGGCCTGGCTGGATTGGCAGATCGCCTGTGGCGTCGACACCATTCAACTGTTCGAATCGGCGGCATCCATCCTCTCGCCGGAGGCGTACCGGGAATGGGCCCTGCCCTGGCAAAGGGAGATTTTCGACCGGTTGCGGAGCAGGAACGTGCCCATGATTCTCTTCGCCCATTTCGCCAGCCGCGTGCCAGGTCCGGCAGAACTGCTCGACGCCCACGCCGACGCGTACAGCCTGCCTTCCTCATTGCCTGTCCGGGTCTTCCGGAAATGGGCCGGCCGCCATGTTCCGGTCCAGGGCAATCTCGATAACGTCCTGCTGGCCACCGCGCCATGGGAAGACGTGAAAGCCGCTGCCTGGGATTGTCTTCTTCAGGGAGAAGGTATCGGGCACGTGTTCAACCTCGGACATGGCCTGCTGCGGGAAACACCCCCAGACCGTGTTGTACAATTGATCCAACTCGTGAAGACGTTCCGGCCGGAGGACTGTGCCGGCAACGGATAATCGGCGCCAATTCGCGGTCAATAGTTATCCAGAAGCAAGAAGGAGAGTATCTATGCCCCGGAAAGTTGGTTTCGCCATCATCGGTTGTGGAAACATCGGGCCTGTTCACGCGGCGGCCATCGCGGCCGTGTCCCAGGCGAAATTGGTGGCCGTTTCGGACGTGGTGGAGGCTACCGCGAAAAAACTGGGGGAACAGTACGGCGTACCCTGGTTCACCGACTACCGGAAAATGCTGGAACTCCGGGAAGTGGAAGCCGTGTGCCTGTGCATTCCCAGCGGTCTGCGGATGGACGTGGCGGTGGACTGCGCCGCCGCCGGGAAGCATGTCCTCTCGGAAAAACCCCTCGAAGTCACCACGAAAAAAATAGACCGGATTCTGGCCGCGACCACCAGGGCGGGCGTTAAACTGGGGTGCATTTTCCAGAGCCGCTTCGCCGATGGCTCCCAACTTGTCCGGGAAGCACTGGACCAGGGGCGATTCGGAAAACTCGTCCTGGGTGACGCCTACATCAAGTGGTACCGCTCGCCCCAGTACTACGCCAGCGGGAAATGGCGGGGCACGAAGAAACTTGATGGCGGCGGCGCGCTCATGAACCAGGGAATCCACCAGATCGACCTGCTGCAGTGGTTCATGGGACCGGTCGTGTCGGTCAAGGCCCAGGCGAAGCGCGCCCTGCATGAACAACTGGAAGTGGAAGACCTCGCGGTCGCGCTGCTTGAATTTGAAAACGGTGCCTACGGCGTCATTGAAGGCAGTACCGCCATCTGGCCAGGCCATTCCGCGCGGGTGGAGGTGCATGGTACCCGGGGCAGCGTGGTGCTGGAAGACGGCGCCATCAAGTTCTGGCAATTCGATCAGCCCGCCCCGGTCGATAAAAAAGTGAAAAAACTGATGGCCCGGGAATCCGAACTGGGGACCGGGGCCGCCGATCCGTTGGCGGGACTTAAAATCGAGGGGCACCGCCGTCAGATTGAAGATTTCGCCAAGGCCATCCTGCGGGATCGTCCGCCCCGGATTGACGGCCGGGAAGGTCGTAACGCGGTGGCCCTCATCGAGGCGATTTACAAGGCGGCCGAAACCGGAAAAACCGTGCGACTGAAGTAATGGGGGAAAGGACTGCCCGCGACACGCCAAAAAGGATATGACATGACGGAATACCCCCAAGGACATCGGCTGTGGCGTCTGGCTTTCGCGCTGTTCCTGGCGGGATTCATGGGGAGAACATGGCCCGCCGCGGGCATACCTTCGGACGGTGGTGCGTCTCCAGTCGCGGAAACCGATACGGTTTCAGGGCCCGTTCCCGGCGTGGTCGCCCGGGTGGGCAACCGGTTCATATCCGCGTCCGTCTACGCCCATGAACTGGGCCGGATGATCCAGGCCCTGGGCATCACCGACCTGGCGGCCCTCTCTCCGGCGGAACAGAAGGCTATCCGGCTGAAGGTCATGGACAATCTCGTCAACGGCCTGTTGCTCCGGCTGGTTGCGGAAAACCGATTCCAGGTCTCCATGGCCGAGGTGGAACACGAAATGGCCCGGGGACGCCGCGCGCTGGGAGATGGTGACCGGTACCTGCGATGGCTGCAACAACATGGCCTCGACGAAAGTTCTCTCCGGGACGAGATCCAGGGTCGAATCGCCCTGACCCGCCTGCGACAGGCCATCGCCGAAGAAATTACGCTGTCCGACGCGGAAGTGGAAGCGGCCTGCGAAAAAGCCCGACAAGACGGGCGACTGCAGCGCAAGGAAGAAACCGTCGATTTCCAGGTAATCGCCCTGGCCTACCCGGAAGATGACCCCACGGCCCGCGAAAAAACGGAACAACTTGCCCGGGAAATCAAAGGCCGCGCGGAGGCGGGTGAAGACTTCTCCACCCTCGTCCGCCAATGGACCAATGACATTCCCGCGATCGAACGGGATGGCTGGAGTTGGGAAACACCCCTGGCCAGCCTGCCGGAACCGGTGGCTCAAGTAATCAGAAACATGCCCGAAGGTTCTATCAGCGAGCCTGTGGCCCTGCCGGGAGCATTTCAGTTGATTCGTCTGGACAAACGACACGCTCCCGGAATTATTTCCTGTGAAGAAGCCACGCCCGCTATTCTATATCACCTTAAACAGCGAAAAATTAACGAAAAACTGTCAGAAACAGCAAAAAGCGCCGCATTGACCATGCGCGTGGAACTGTTTCCCGCGGTAGCGGATACCATTGCACCAGACCCCGATTCTAGAAACAATAAGTAAAGGAATCCGAATTCACATGTCAGATCCAGTCATCCGCATCGGGTTAGTCGGCGCCGGCATGTTCGGCGGCGACGTGCACTTGCGGACCTACCTGCAACTCCATCGCTTTGGGATTGTGCCCTGGCTGGGACGCCTCGGACTGGATTGGCTGGCGGGACAACTGCAGGAAATCCGGTTTGAACTCACGGCCGTCGCCACCCGCACGGAATCCAGTGCCTCCCGGGCCCTTCGGCAGGCCCGGGAACAGGAAGGCATTACCTTTGCCACCTACTCGGGTGAGACGCCGTGGCTGGACCTGCTTGACCACCATCCGGACCTCGATCTGCTGGCCGTGGCAACCCCCGACCACCTTCATACGCCGCCCATCCTGGCTGCCCTGAAACGGGGCGCGCACGTGCTGACGGAAAAACCCATGGCCCTGGATGCCATGGAAGCCGACATGATCGTGGAAATGGCCGAACGGCAACAGCGGATTGTCGGCGTGGACATGCACAAACGCTATGATCCGGACCACCTGAGGCTCCGGGACGTGATCGCGGGAAAAATCGGGGATCCCCTGTACGGCCGTGCGGTGCTGGAGGAACCCCTGCGCGTGTCTTCCCAGGTGTTCAAGGCCTGGGCGGAGAAAAGCGACCCCTTCAGTTACGTGGGGTGCCACTGGACAGACCTCTTCGTCGCCTATTTTGGCGTTAAACCCGTGTCGCTGCACGCCGTGGGGCAGAAGAAAAAGTTGCGCCGGGACTTCGGCCTGGACGCTTTCGATGCCGTCCAGGTGAAGGTACAGTTCGATAACTGCATGAGTATTGATTTCATCAACAACTGGATCGTCCCCGATGGATTCGAAGGGCCCGTCAACCAGGAAAGTACCCTCGTGGGGACGGATGGAATGGTGGAATCGGACACCCAGTACCGGGGTTTACGCTTCTGTGCCGCCGAAACCGGCATGAAAACTGCGAATACCCATTTCACCCGGGATGTTCGCCGGGAAGACGGTTCCCAGGCCTATTGCGGGTATGGCGTGGATAGCATCATCGCGTGCCTGACCGCGGTAGCCCGTCACAAGGTTCTGGGCACCCCTCTGTCGGCCCTGCGGGGCACATACCCCAATGAGCGGGAAGCCCGGGTGTCAGTCCTGATCGTGCATGCCGCGCGGGAAGTTTGTCGGCGTAATTTCGCGTACATGGAGCGGGGGAGAGGGGCACCTGTCACAGCCGTGTTCGATGAACAGGGCATCGTGATTTGTGATCCCTATGGGGGGCTCGACCGGATCTACAACCGTCCCGTGTGAAGCCAGCCTTGCGTATCTCCACGAGAGCGTCTGGGAGGCTAGACAGGGACGCAACGGATCTGGCAACTTTACAGCCTGCCTGAAAAATCCGGTTTTTTGCGCATGCATTCAGGCACGCAGGAAAAACAGGTACCCACGCACACTTCCACCACTTCTTCTGTTTCTTCTCGTTTCTTTATAAATTTTTGTGGCGGTTTTGTATTTTTATTTATCTTTTCTCGATGCTGGCGTCGAGCGATATGCCGGGACGTGCTACCCGATGATTTCATAACATCGGCTTCCCGCTTTCCTTGAGGTGACGCTTCACCTGGGCGATCAGTTCTGCCGGTAGAAACGGCTTCTTGAGCAGTTCCACCGCTCCCACCCGAAAACAATGCGCGCGGGCCTCGGGAGAATGGGCGGAAGAAATACACAGCACCGGGATGTGCTGGGTCAGGGGATTCGCCTTGATCTGCTCACACACCTCGTATCCACTCATCATGGGCATCATGATATCCAGCAGAACGAGGTCCGGTTTCTCCGAACTGCACACGTCCAGTGCGGTAATCCCGTCATAGGCGCTTACCACATCGAAACCTTCACTCCTGAGCGTCGTTTCTAGAAAAGCCACCACATCCGGCTCATCATCCACGACCAAAATCTTATAGGCCATGTCAGAATCTCCATTTTTTTCTATTTTAACACAAAATCACCAGGTAATCTTCCCTTTCACCGCGTTTTACCTCCCCGACTTTTATTAATATAATCCGCCAGATGCATCCGGGTTCCCGTTCGGGTCTGCGCGGACGCCCCCGCCGTACGTCCCCCCCGACCTGAACGCGTCGGGGGAGAGATGGGCTCCACGATCAATTCCATACCATAATCGACCAGCCCCCCTTCGGCCTCACTTTTTCGCGTGACGCGGGCGTTCAGCAAACCGGAAAGGGGATACTTGAACTCCTCGTCTCGCATCAATTGGAGGGTAACTTCGTCACCCACGGCGAGCGAAGCAAACGTACGTACCCGGAACCCATAACGGTTCAGGTCCAGCACAATACCTTCCCAGGAATCCCCGGAATCGCCGGAACGACGCAAAAGACAGGGGCGAAAGACCTCAGTCCGGGGGGCGCGGCGATTCCCCCGATGCACGGAGCGGGCATCCGGGGCGACAAACATGTCTTCACCCGCCCGGGCCGCGGCCTGGATCAGGCGCCACCATACCCCTGCGTTTCCTCCCGACTTTCGCTTTTCCGGCATGTCTGAAATCCTTTACCACCCCGTTTTCCCAGGTACCCAAAACCACATTTTTCCGGCCTGTTGCCGGGCTACCGCGTCACGTAAATTTTACCCCAAAATTCATTATTCAGTGAAAAGATTCTTTACGATTTGTCGAAAACGGCCGGCATTTCCTGCATGGACCGCGAACTGACCGGGACGGTTGGGTCAAGGGCAGAGACCTCCTATCCGGCCATACTCCCCAGATGCTGGACATGGCCACAGTAGGCTGTTCCAGGGGCAGCCGTAATCATTCGAAAGGAGAGGGGCCGCCGCACAACAAAGCCGCTGAATGCCGGTCATCAAGCAGCCCAAACGACCACATTTATGTCCGATAATAAATTTGTGGCCTAATTATTTCAAAAAGAATCAATATAAAATAGGTCACTGAAAATTGATTAAATGTTGAGTTTTTCACTATGACTGTAATTTTCTAAATTATTGAAAAATAATGATAAAGAAAAATAATTAAACTTAATTTTAATGTCATTATTTTGTTTTCTCCAAAAAGACCACGGCTCTTTCTGTTGTATTTCCATGGAAAAACCATATCGTTTAATTACGAAACGCACGGATTTCAAGAACATAATTTATATTATCAGACGTTATTCATGCAGCCCGGATATCGCCGGCGCGTGAACACAGGGAAAAACGCAATGGATGGATGCCGATAAAATGCTGAACCTGAATACGCTCACTACCCCCGAAGGACCACTTCATCTCTAAACAGACAGGCTTCAGGATGCCGAATCCTTAAACTTTCTCTATGCCGCCAGAACCCTCTTCGGGCCAGAACAGTAAAATTGTCGTGATCCTCCCCCCTTCCCCGCTTGGGAGCATCATGCTTGAACAATACCCATTTCTGATCGCCTGGCAGTGAGTTGTTTCACTTATCGAAAGGAGGAATTCCCGACCATCATGTATTACCACGCGCGTTGTCAACACTGGGAGGTAAGTGATACAATGCATCATTGCTGACGCGCGGTTTTACGACCGGGTAACGGTCAAGGGCAGATCAAGTGTCGAAGACGGTGTTTCCATGCGTTGCCGTCCGGTGATATCACATGACTACAGAAACTGAATCCTCCACAATTACCTTCGGGCAGGAGACCATTCTGCTGGACGTAAGCGTCCAGGATAAATGGGAACTCATCGAACGGATGGTCGCCCTGCTGTGTGACGCGGGACTGCTGGCCCGGAATCCCGGCATTGACCCGAAAACAGTCTTGGATGCCGTGGTCCAGCGGGAAAAGGAAATGAACACCGCGCTGGGCAAAGGGGTAGCCCTTCCCCATGCCCGCATAGCCGGATTTCAAGGCGTAGGCATGGCCGTGGCCAGGTTACGGGAACCCATCTCCTACAACGGAAAAGACGCTGACCATCAGGTGTGGCTGGTAGTTCTGCTGGTGGTGCCCTTCGAAGAACCGCAACTGGTGCTCAAGTTGATGGCGTTGTCAGCCCGCATGGTATCCGATCCAGCTGTCACGACCCTGTTCCAATCCATATCGGATCCCACGCTGCTGGCTGACCTGGTTTACGACCGGGTGTTCAGGCAGGACACGGTGGTGCTCGCCCGGGACATCATGCGCCCCCCGACGGTCGAGGTACGCCCCGACATGCCCCTGACCGAGGTGACGCGAATGATGAGTGAACACATGCTTGAATCGGTGGCGGTCACCGAACCTGATGGCACCCTGCTCGGCCAGATTACCTGCGACAACCTGTTCAAACTGGGGCTACCGGAATTTTTTTCTCACCTCAGGAGCGTGTCCTTCATCCGGGAGTTTGACCCGTTTGAGAATTATTTCAAAAAGGAGGCGGGCTACCTCGCCCGGGATGTCATGACGCCTGACGCGGCCACCGTTCCCGACGATGCCACCCTGCTTGAAGTCATTTTCGAACTGGCCGTGAAAGGCAAGCCCAAGGTGTATGTCACGCGGGAAGGCAAACGCGTGGGGGTCATTGATCGGAGCACGGTGCTCAACCGGGTGATTAACATCTGATCAAGCCCGACGGAAACGCTCTCATGATTCTCTCTCTAATCATCTTCCTTGTAACTTTCGCCTTGATCATCACGGAGCGGATCAACCGCACGGCAGCCTCGGTGATCGGCGCGGGGCTGATGGTACTGCTGGGGCTGATTCCCCATGAAACGGCCCTGGAATTCATTGACCTGGACGTGATATTCCTGCTGATCGGCATGATGCTGGTGGTAGGCATCCTCCAGGAAACCGGGCTGTTCGAGTGGACCGCCATCTGGATTGCCAAACAAGCGCGGGGCAATCCCCTGCTTATCATCCCGGGCGTTTTGGCAGCCACGGCCATCCTGTCCGCTTTCCTGGACAACGTGACCACCGTGGTGCTGGTCTCCCCCATCTGTATCCTGATCGCGCAGATCCTGGAAATTTCCGCCGTGCCGTTCCTGGCGTTCCTGGCGCTTTATTCGAACATTGGCGGCACGGCCACCCTTATCGGGGATCCACCCAACATCCTCATCGCGTCGAAGGCGGGCCTGAGATTTCATTCTTTCCTCATGTACCTGACCCCGGTGGTACTCCTGATAGCGCTGGTCTGTCTGGGCCTTGCCTGGCTCGCGTTCCGGAGATCCGGCCAGGTATCCGCGCATGTGCGGCAACGGTTCGTCAAGGCGTCGCCCGAGTTGGCCATTACCGATCCGATCCGGCTAAAGCGGGGGCTCGCGGTATTCGGGCTGATCCTCGTGGGATTTACTTTTGGACACTGGATCCACGTGGAGCCCGGTATTGTCGCGCTGACCGGTGGCTTCATCATGCTGGCCGTGTGTGGCGAGAATATCCGAACCGCCCTGGAGAAGGTTGAATGGGAGGTAATCCTCCTGCTGATCGGCCTGTTCGTGCTGGTGGGCACGCTGGAACACCAGGGGCTTTTTGAACTCCTAAGTTCAGGCCTCCTGGATGGATTGGCCTCCCGTCCGGCAATGCTTGCCCAGGTCATTCTGTGGGGATCCGCCATGCTGTCTGCCCTGTTCGGGAATATTCCGGTAGTGATCGCGCTGATTCCGCTGGTCAACACGCTGGTAACGGGCATCAGCGCCACGCATGGTGGAGCCGCCGACATCCTGTGGTGGAGCCTCGCGCTTGGCGCATGCCTTGGCGGCAACGGGTCTCTTTATGGCGCCGCGGCCAACGTGGTCACCAGCCAGATCGCCCATCGCAACGGATACCAACTGTCCTACGGCAATTTTCTTCGGTACGCGATACCGGTTACCGTGCTGAGCCTGTTAATCAGTTCCTTGTATATCGGTCTGCTACAGCGCGTTCTATAACTCATCAGCCAGGTTTCCAATCATGCTGAGTAGTGTCATCCTGTTCGCCATCATCTACGCCGTGATCATCTCCGAAAAGATCGAGCGGACGGTGGTCGTGTTCTCCGGGGTCTTTCTGATGCTTGCCCTGGGGTTCATCCCCTACGACAAGGCCCTGCACACTATCGACATGAACGTACTCTGCCTGCTGACGGGGATGATGATCGTGGTACACATCCTTGCGGAAACGGGCGTGTTCGAATGGTTCGCGATCCAGACCGCCCAGGTTGCCCGGGGCAATGGACTGCTGATTTTCCTGGGACTCCTGAACGTTACGGGCGTGGTCTCTATGTTTCTGGACAATGTCACCACGCTGGTGCTCATCGCCCCGATTACCCTGCTGATCTGTCAGTTGCTGGAATTGGACCCGGTGCTGTTTCTGATTTATGAAGCCATTTTTTCAAACCTGGGAGGCACCGCCACGCTGGTGGGTGATCCACCTAATGTCCTGATCGGCTCGCAGGGGCACATCCCTTTCATGGCATTCATTGATCACCTGACCCCAGTCGTGCTCATCTGCATGACCGTGATTTCCCTGGCCCTTATTCCTATCTTCAAGAGCAGATTGCGCGTCTCTCCCCGGGCGCGGGCCATCCTGCAGAAAGCCGACCCAGCGAAGGCTATCGTCAATCCCAGGTTACTTAAACAGGCCCTGCCGGTGTTCCTGCTTATCCTGGTTGGTTTTTTCGCGGGTCACACGCTCCATCTCGAACCGGGATACGTCGCCATTGTGGGAGCAGTCCTGATGCTGCTGGTCACCCGCCAGCCGATCAAGCCCGCCCTGGACGCGGTACAATGGGAAACCCTGGCGTTTTTCACGGGGTTATTCATCCTGATCGGCACCCTGGCCGAACAGGGCGTGTTCGAATGGGCCGCCAAAGAGGTCTTTTCACTATCCCGGGGCAACTTGTTGGCTGCGACCATGCTAATCCTGTGGTTCTGCGGCTTTTTCTCCGCCGTGGTGGATAACATCCCCGTCGTGCTGGCGATGATCCCGCTTATTCACGCGATTATTCCCGAATTCGCCTCGACCATGGGGATCGACGCCCAGTCTCCGTTACTGACCACCAAGGTTGCCGACCCTCTGTGGTGGTCGCTCGCCCTGGGTGCCTGCCTGGGAGGTAACGGAACCCTGTTCGGCGCGGCGGCGAACATCGTGGCCGCACAGGTCGCCAAGAAAAACAATTACCCGATTTCATTCAACCGGTTCACCAAGTACGGTTTCCCTACGATGGTCGCCAGCCTGACAATCTGTACCGGATATATATACCTCCGCTACTTTGTGCTTCAGTGAAGGGTCACCAGCGCCTCGCCGCCCGTGGCCAGCCGCATGATGGCTTCCTGGGAAATATCCGGCGGGCGCAACGCTCCCTGCAGTCGGCCTTCGTGCATCACGAGCACCCGGTCGCAAAGACCGATTACTTCCGGTAACTCACTGGAAATAACGAGTACCGCGGCCCCGTCGGCCGCCAGTTCATTGATGATCCGGTAGATTTCCGCTTTGGCCCCCACGTCAATGCCCCGGGTGGGCTCATCGAAGATGAGGATGTCGCATCCCGTGAACAGCCACTTGGCCAGCACGACCTTCTGCTGGGTGCCGCCACTCAGATTCCGGGCGTACTGCTCCGGAGATGGGGTTTTGATCGTCAGTTTCCGGATCATTTCCTCGGCGATGGCTCTTTCCCGCCGCGGGGCAATCAGTCCAAAGGGACCAATCGCCTCGAGTCGGGCCAGGGTGATATTTTCCCGGATGCTCATGCCCAGCACAAGGCCCTGCCGTTTCCGGTCTTCGGTGAGCAGTCCCACCCCGGCGTCTATGGCCAGCCGGGGCGATCGGAAATAGGTCCTGCGGCCTTTAACGATAATCTCTCCCTCGTCCAGGGGATCCGCCCCGAACAGCGCTCGGGCCACCTCGGTGCGGCCGCTGCCCACCAGCCCGGTCAGTCCGACGATCTCCCCCGCCCGCAACGTCATGCTGACCCCGCTGAACACCCCGCGGCGTGAAATGTTCCGCGCTTCGAGTTTGATCTCCCCCGGTGCGCGCGGCAGGCGGGGAAATTCCTCCGCGAGTTCCCGGCCTACCATCAGGCGGATAATCTCGTCCCGGGTGATGTCGGCCATGTCGCGCGTGGCAATGGTTCGCCCGTCCCGCATGACGGTAACTCGTCCCGCGATTTCGAACAGTTCCTCGAGACGGTGGGAAATATAAATGATGCCCAGGCCTTCTTCACGCAGGCCGCGCAGCACTCGAAACAGGGTCTCCAGTTCGTGGTCGGTCAGCGTGGCCGAAGGTTCGTCCAGAATCAGCAGCACGGCCTGGGCGGACAAAGCCTTGGCAATCTCCACCATCTGCTGCTGCGCGATACTCAACGAGCCCACCGGGGCCGTCACATCCATGGCCATGTTCAGACGGTTCAGTACGGCCTCCGCTTCCGCGCGGACCCTGGACCAACTCACCAGTCGTCCGTTTCCCAGCCGCCCAAGCAGAATGTTCTCCGCGACACTTAATTTGGGCACAAGGTTGAATTCCTGGTGCACCATGCGTATGCCGAGCGCGCGCGCGTCCTGGGGAGAACGAATCGTCACGCCCCGCCCGCGTATCCGAACCACCCCCGCGTCCCGGGGAATCGCCCCGCAAAGGATTTTCATCAGCGTGGACTTGCCCGCCCCATTCTCCCCCACCAGCCCGTGGATCTCGCCTTCGCGCACGTCGAGGCGGGCATCGTCCAGTGCCAGCACACCGGGGAAACGTTTCACAATACCGCTCATTTCCAGCAAGGGACATTTCTCCGGCATGACGGTTTCCTCGCGGGTTGTCAGGTGTGTCAATATAATAATAAACGGTCACGATTTCCAGCACCAGGAAGGTTCACCCATGACGGACCTCGCCCGAAACACTACCCCGGTTTCCACTGAGACACCCCTGCTCCGGTTCGTGCCGGAGTCGGCCCGTCGCGTCCTTATCGCGACGAGTCCCGCGACCGTCCCCGACAAGGTTAAGCAATCGGAGGGACGGGAGGTATGGATCATCGTTCCTGATCCGAACGACGTGGCAGCCGCCCTGGAGCGTTTTGACCGGGTCATTCCATGCGACTGGTCCCGGTACATCCCGGACCTGCCCGTAAACTACTTCGATTGCGTGATCGGGGAAAACCTGCTGGAATTGGCGGACGATCCCCTGCGGATCCTGAATCGCCTGGCCTCTGTGTTACGGAAAAGCGGGATTCTCGCGCTCGCGGTGCATAACCAGCAATACCACCGATACGTCACCGCGCTCGCGTCCGGCCGCTGGATCCCCGCGGGTGCCGACGTTATCCCGCCGCCCGGTCCCCTGCGCTTTTACACAGCCGCGTCGCTGGCCTCGCTGGTGTTAGCCTGTCCCATGCTGGACCAGGAAGCCTGCGCCCCCCTGGAAAAGGATGCCCCCGAAGCCTTCCCCCTGGACGCGTCGGACACGTGCCGCCAGGACAACCTGCTTATCGGGCCCCTCTCCCCCGCTGAATATCCCCTGTGGCTGACCCGTCGCTACCTGCTCGTGTGCACCCGGAACGGGGTGCCTCCCAAGTGGTGAAACTCACCGCACCACAGGGGGGATGGATTCCGGTTCACTGCTTTTTCCTTCCACGGTGGACTCGGCCGTATCGCCGGCTCTCTCCGTGTTTGCGGCGTAGAAACGTTCCAGGGTCTCCCCGGTAGCCGTCCGCAACTGGTGCCACGCCCGCCGCACGGCCACCCGGGCGGACGCGAGGTTACCCTGGGCCTCCACGAGGTTCCGCTGGGCCTGGTTCAGCAGGGCCAGGGAAGTCTGACCGGCCATGTACTCGGCTTCGACCAGTTCCCGGTTCCGGGCCACGAACGCGGCGTTGTCCCGTTGCAGCAACAACTGCTGGCGAGCGGCACGGGTGGCTTCCAGGGCTTCACGCACGTCCTGGGCGGCACTGATCCGGGCGGCACGTTCCTGTTCCCTGTTCTGCTGAAGAACGTGTCGGGCTTCCGCGATCCTGGCCGAACGCTGGAAACCGGAAAAAATAGACCAGGAGAGGTTTACCCCGTAAGTGGTAGAAAAATCATCCTCCCGGAATCGGGCATCTTCGCCCCGGTTTCCCTGGCGCTGAACGAATGCCGTGAGCGTTGGAAACAGGGACGCCCTGGCGGCCTTCACCTGGGAAGCCGCGCGCAGGACGGCATAGGCCCGCTGGCTGACATCGGGACGCCGGTTCCAGGCCTGGCGGATCAGGGCATCCGGATCGGGCTCGGTTTCGAGCATTTCCCGGGGTTCGTCATCCAGGGGGCTCACCTCGTAATGCCCGGGAAGCACCCCTTCCTCGATCCCCATCACGCCGGCCAGGCCGATCCGCGCCACGGCGAGGCCCCGTTCCGCTTCGATCACCGACGCTTCGGCCGCGCGCGCGAGCACCTCGAAGTTCAACACCTCGCTCAGCGCCGCGGCTCCCGCCTCGTGACGGGCGCGGGCCTCGGTAAGCAACCGCTGGTTGTAAGCCCGGTCTGCTTCCGCGATACGCAATCGTTCCCGGGAGAGTTGCACCCCATAATACGCCTGGGCCACCGCGTCCAGAATGAGGCGCGCCGCTTCCAATCGACCAAGGGCCGATTCTTTCTGGGCCAGGCGCGCCACGGCCAGGCCATAGTTCCGGGCAAATCCGTCAAACAGCAGGTAACTCGCGTTCAGCGCTACCGTGTAACTATCCGAGGTGTCCGGGACCGCCGCCACGGCAGCCACGGATCGGGCCGCGGCCTGGGCCCGCGCGAAGCCGGAAGAGGCTCCGCCCCCCCCGCCTGAAGCGAAACTCCCTGTCGCGGCAGCCTGGGCCCTGGCCTTGTCAACCGAGGCATCCGATAATTCCGCGCGCGACGCGCCGGCCGATACGCCGACCTGGGGCCAGAAGGCCGCCTGGGCCTGTCTCACCCGCTCGGCCGCCTGGCGCACCTGGGCCTCGGCAACCGCCAGGGATGGATTATCCCGTAGCGCCCAAGCCTGCGCGTCTTCCAGCGTAAGCACCACCACCGCCGGTTCTTCCTCGGGAGAAGTCCCGGACGTTTTTCCCGACGTCACCGCGCTCGCGGAATCCATGGCCGGATGTTGCGACGTAGCTTCCGTCCCAGTGATTTCTTCCGGCCACGTGGGGGAAAAGACGCAGAAACCCAGCACGAACACCGCGAGGTACCACCATCCATTTAGACGCGCTGATTTCATGAACAGGAGCCCTCCGTAACCGGCCGGGTACCCTGGCCTGTTCCGGCAAATCCGCCAGATGCTTCCCCTGCCGGTTCCTCGTCATTCACCCGGCGACGGATGGCCGATTCCACTTCTTCCGGCTCCGGCCACACGCCCGTCAGCAGGAAGCGCACGCCACGCTTGATATCGTTGAGAATGACCAGTAGCACCGGGATGAACAGCAGGGTCAACAGGGTGGCAAACAGCAATCCGAAGGACAGGCTTATCGCCATGGGAATGAGAAAGCGGGCCTGGAAACTCCGCTCCAGCATGATGGGCGCCAGGCCGCCACGGTGGTTGCCGTGGTCAAAAAGATGGCCACAAATCGGCGGGCCCCCGCCTGGTAGACCGCGTCAAGAAATGGAACGCGATCGATGATATTTTGATTAAATCGATCGATCAGCACAATGGCATCGTTCACGACGATGCCCGACAGGGCCACGATGCCGAAGATACTCATCATGGTCATGTCGTACCCCATGACCAGGTGTCCCAGAATCGCGCCCACGATCCCGAACGGTATGGTCACCATGATCAGCATGGGCTGAAAGTAGGCCCGGAAGATTGTGGCGATGATGATGTAGATCACCAGCAGCGCGACCGGGTAGGAATAGAACAGGCTTCCCAGGGATTCGGAGGTTTTCCGTTTGTCCCCCTGGAACGAAAAGTACAAGCCGGGATACTGCTTGCGCAACTGGGGCATGAAATGTTCTTCCAGGTCCCGCATGATCTCCGAGGGGCTGCTGATGGCGTAGTTAACCTCCGACGTAACCGCGACACGGCGCAATCCATCCGTTCTGTTGATGGAAGCGTATCCCGGGCCAAATTCGATGTCCGCAACCGAAAGCAGGGGCACCTCCTGACCCTGGGGGGTCCGCATCCTGATGTTTTCAAAATAATCTAAACGGCGCCGTTCCTCGAAGGGATAGCGAACCCGCACGCGGATATCGTCACGTCCCCGTTGAATGCGCACGGCTTCTTCCCCGAAATACCCCGCGTTGATCTGGCGGGCCAGATCCGATACGGTCAACCCCAGGGTTCGCGCCTCGGGGCGCAACCGGAGCCGGAACTCATTCTTGCCGGGCCGGAAGTCCTGCTTGACCTGGTAGAGTCCCTCGTAGGAGCGCAATTTTTCCTGCAGTTTCTCCGAGGCCTCCAGCATGGCCCGCATGTCTTCACCCTGGATCCAGATCTCAATGGGCGCGCCGGACGGGCCGGTCTGCTGGCCGGAGATAGTCAGGGCCAGAATCCCCGGAATCACGCCCAGTTCCTTTTCCCACATCGAGGACAGTTCATCGGTGGAGATCCCGCGGATCGCGACGTCGGCCAGTTCCGCCCGCACCGCGCCCACATGGCTTCCCGTGGTCGGCCGCGTATCGGATATAGTTGATCCCACCAGGGTGTACAGGTTCTTGATCAATGGTTCACCGGTAGGTATCTTTGTTCGGGCGTCAATACGCTTCAGGGCCGCTTCCACTTGCGCGACCGCCCGCTCGGTGACTTCAAACGGCGTGCCATTCGGGAACTCAACAATGGCGGTAATCACATTTCCGTCAACCTTGGCAAACACAAAAAACCGCACGAAACCACCCGCGACCAGTCCAAGCGAGAGAACCAGGATTCCCACGAACCCGGCCAGTACCGGATAACGCCACGCCACGAAGGTTTTAAGAACCGGCAGGTATATCCGCTGGATAAACGCTTCTATGCCGCGGCTGCAGGATCGATGGACCCAGTTGCTGAAACGCAACAGGGGATTCCGGGACGTGGTCTCCTGGTTGGGATCCGGCAGATGTCCAAGGTGCGCGGGAAACATGAACAGGGCTTCGATCATGGAGATAGTGAGGCATAGGATGACCACCACCGGCAAAATAAAAATAAACTTGCCCATGATTCCTTTAACGGCTAGTAGCGGCGCGAAGGCCGCGATAGTGGTCGTCACGGAGCCCAGCACGGGCAGCCCCACCTCCGCAACCCCCTCTATAGCCGCCCGGAGGGGCGGTTCTCCCCTTTTCCGTGCCGCGTAAATGGCTTCTCCGACCACGATCCCATCGTCCACCACGATACCCAGCACCATGATGAACGCGAACAGGGAAATCATGTTCAGGGTCTGCCCGGTCGCCCACAGGATGGCCAACGTGCCCGCCACCGAGATGGGCATTCCCATGGACACCCAGAAACTTAACCGTGGCCCAAGAAAGAGCCACAGAATCACGAACACCAGGAACAGTCCCTGCTGTCCGTTTCGGATCAACAGGTCAATACGGTCCCGTAGAATGTCTGCCGTTCCTCCCCACGCCGTGATGAAAAAACCCGGAGGCAATACCGCCTGCTTTTCCTTGACGTATTCCCGGATTTGGGCGTCGATGGCCAGCATGTCTTCCTCTTTGGTTTTGAGCACCGCCACCGACACGCAGGGATGACCATTGAAACGCGACGCGATCCGGTCCTCCGTGAACGAGTCCCGTATGGTCGCGACCTTGTCCAGCGTAATGATGTCCCCGTTGGGACGGGACAGCAACACGATCCGGGCAAAATCTTCAGCCACGTAATTCCGGCCAATGGTGCGCAGCCGGATCTCTTCGCCCCGGGTGCGCATGACACCCCCGGACAGGTTCAGGCTATTGGCCCGCACGATGGACGCCACCTGGCTGAAGGTCAGGCCATATTCCCGCAGTTTTTCCTCGGAGACCTCGATGCCGATTTCATAAGACCGGCCACCCAGCACCATGGCCTGGGAAACCCCGGGCAGGCGCCGGAGTTCATCCTTGATCTGCTCGGCCCATTCCTTGAGATCCCGCTCGTTCGCCTTCTCCCCCGAAAGGGCAATCAGGGCCACCTCACGGCGCAGCAACAACTCCTCGGTAATGGGTTGCTCGGCGTCCACGGGAAACGTGGAAATCGCGTCCACCGCATTCCGCACGCGGTCCTTCACCTGGGTCACGTCGGCGTTTTCCGAAACTTCCACGACCAGCGTGCCCACGCTTTCCGATGCCGTCGTGTCGAACTGCCGGATGCCGGGAATACCCTTCACGGCCTCCTCGAGTTTTCGGCAGATCCCCTCCTCCACTTCTTCCGGGTCAGCCCCCGGCCAGGGAACCGTTACCGTGATGATGTCCAGGGAAAATTCGGGAAAGGTTTCGCGCACGATGTTACGCGCCGCCATCAACCCAGAAACGAGCACCACCACCAGAAACGTGTTGGCGAAAACCTCGTTTCGGACAAATGCCTCGAGCAACTTCCTCATGGCTGGGCAGGCTCCGTGCTCATGCCGACTTCCGCGGCAGAATCGGCCACGCTGGCCCCCCCAGGTTCCGTCGCCCGTTCAGTAAGTGCCTTGGTCAGGGGCACGTTCGAGGCGTCGAACTGCACCCTGGATCCCGGAAGCGGATTGACCAGCCGCGTAATCACCACCAGTTCACCGGCCTCAATCCCGGAAGAAACGAACGCGTAGTCCCCTTCGTCGCGGGCGACTTCCACTTCCCGGCGTTGCAACCGGTTATCCGCGTCGACCACCCAGACGTACCCCTCAAACGACACGGCGTATCGAGGCAGGCGAACCACTGTTCGCAAGGTTTTCCCTGGAATCGTCGCCCGGCAGAACATGCCTTCCACCAGCGGAAAACCGGGTACCCCCCGCGCCTGCTCCGCGGTCACCCGCAACGCGACGGTCACGGTACGGGTAGCCTCATCAAAGCGTTCCACCCGGTGCAGCGTGGCTTCCCATCCCGGGTGATCCGCGGGAGCATCCGTCCAGTAAACGCGGCAGGCTACCGGTTCAAGGGGTGGAAACCAGGTTTTTCCCATGGCCGCCGGGTCAGGATTCGCCGCCATCCCCGGACCTTCTTCCGCGAAAAGCAGCCAGCGGGCGGCGTCACGGCTGTCCAGAGGTATGGAAATTTCCATGAGACTGTCGTCCGCCAGGGTCATCACCGGCGCACCGGGGCTGATGTACTGTCCCGCTTCCACGTTCCTGTCCCTGACCCGGGCCGTGAAGGGCGCGCGGATCACGCAGCGATCCAGGTTGGCCTCCGCGAGACGAACGGCGGCCGTGGCGGCTTCCAGGGTCTGTTCGGCTTCCGCGATCTGCATGGGATACAGCGATACGGCCTGCTTCAGCAGGTCATGAGCGTCCCTGGCCTGGTTGTAAGCGGCTTCCGCCTTCTCCACGTTACTCTGGGAGCCCACCTGGCTGTTTTTCAGCAACCCCGCCAGCCGTTCGAATTCATTACGGGCTAAATCCCTCGAACGCTCCAGGGTAGACAACCGGGCCCGATCCGATTCCGCCTTCTCCCGCAAGCGCGCGAGGGCCTTTTCCGCCTGGGCCTGCTGGGCGCGGGCCTGGGCAAGTGCCGCTTCATAGTTGCGAGGATCTATCCGAACCAGTTCTTCTCCTTCAGGGATGACTTCTCCTGGATCCAGCCTGGGATGCACGGAGACAACCCGCCCAGAAACTTCTGGCGCGATCGCCACCACGTCCCGGGGACGGACTTTTCCATGACCCGCAAGGGTCACGGCCACATCTTCCATGGCGGCCCGGGCCACCTCTACCGCGATGGCGTGTTCTTCAGGCTGCGCCTGGAGCGGAGCCTGGCGCATGCGGGCCAGGGTTCTTCCCCCTACCACGGCCAGCGCCAGTATCGCCAACGTCAGAACCAGCGACAAAAACTTCCGCATACTTCAGTCCTTTCGACGGGCGTCGCCCGGCGGGCCCAGTTCCGGGAGGCTCATGCCCGTCTGCGTCGAGACGGCCCGGCTGACTCGCCGCAGCGTTTCCAGCCACTGCAGCGTCGCGTCCTCCCCTAGCGCGTCCATGACTTCCCGCAGACTCGTCACCAGTTCCTGGCGGTGAAACGAAATAATCTCCCGGGCAAGAGGCGTGGGGGTGATGGTCACTACCCGGCGGTCAGCGGCCGTCGACCCGCGAACCACAAGGCCCAGGGATTCGAGTTTGTCCACCATAACGCAGGCTGAGGGCGATGAAATCCCCAGTTCCGCGGCCAACTGTTGCAGTGTGGGCGTCCCCAGGCGCGCCACGGCATGCAGCGCCCGCATCTGCGGAAAGGTCAGTTCACAGGTGAAACGGGCCTGCTGATGCATGACCCGGGCCATCCTTTCGCCTAAGGCCCGGTGCAGAAATTCCACCAGCAGGATGATTTCATCGGCCGTTTCCTGTTTCATATGAGACTCCCAACACGCGAATTATAATATTAGCAAATCTAAATTTTCAAGTGTCTAATTAATAAAGTGAAAACTTTTTCGGAAAATAACAGCGGGAAATCGAGTATAATCAGTCAAATGTTGGTTATCACTTCTTTTTCAAAATCAAGATATTCCTGATTTATTACTATGAAAAACAGAAAAAACGGGTTAAACGGACAAAAAAGCGCTCTGAAACAAGTGGATGAGGCTTGTATCCGGATCCGCGGTGCCAGACAACACAATCTGAAGAATATCTCCCTGGATTTACCCCGGGATAAACTGGTGGTAATTACCGGCCTGAGCGGTTCCGGAAAATCCAGCCTAGCCTTCGATACCCTGTATGCCGAGGGACAGCGACGTTACGTGGAAAGCCTTTCCGCCTATGCCCGACAGTTTCTTGACCAGATGGACAAGCCCGACGTCGACGCCATCGAAGGGTTAAGTCCCGCCATCGCCATCGAGCAGAAAACCACGCACCGCAATCCCCGATCCACCGTGGCCACCGTTACGGAAATCTATGACTACTTCCGGGTCCTGTTCGCCCGGGTAGGGGATCCTCATTGTCCCCAGTGTGGTCGTCCCATTGAATCCCAGACCCCACAACAGATCGTGGATAGCCTCCTCGCGCTGCCGGAAAACACCCCGTTGACCCTTATGGCCCCCCTGGTCCGACAACGGAAAGGTACTTACCAGAAAATCTTTGAAGAGGTAAAACGACAGGGATACACCCGGGTCCGGGTGGATGGCGTCCTTCGGTCCGTGGAGGAAGATATCGATCTCGAGCGATATGTCAAGCATGACATCGACGTGGTAGTGGACCGGATCCGTGTCCGGGAGAGCATCCGCCGTCGTCTGGCTGACTCGGTGGAGACCTGCCTGCGACTCGGGGGCGGTCTGATACGGATCGCCGAAACCCTGCCGGATGGCACGGAACGCGAACGGCTTCAGAGCGAGAAACTGGCCTGCATCGAATGCGGTATCGCCTTCGAGGAACTGGAACCCCGGAGTTTCTCTTTCAACAATCCCCATGGCGCCTGCCCGGAATGTACGGGCCTGGGCTCGGTCCTGGCCGTGGACCCCGAAAAGGTGGTGCCGGACGAAACCCTTTCCATCGCTGAAGGGGCCGTAAAACCATGGAGTCAGCGGCGGGTACTGGACGCCTGGTTCCGTCATGCCCTGCTGTCGGTCTGTCGCCACTACGGTCAGAATCCCCATGCCCCGTGGCAAACCCTGCCTGACTGGTTCCGGCAGATTGTGCTGCATGGTTCCGGCAACGAGGAAATCGCCTTTTCTTACGTGAGCGAATCCTCCACCTATGAAACCCGACGTCCCTTTGAGGGGGTCATTCCCAACCTGGAACGGCGGTATCGGGAAACGGACTCGGCGTCCGCCCGGGACATGATCTACGCTTACATGTCTTCGCGGCCCTGCGGGGCCTGTGGTGGCAGCCGGTTGCGGCCGGAATCTCTGTCCGTTCGGATCGTGGGGCGCAACATCTCCGATGTGACCCGATTATCCGTCAGTGAGTGCCTGCGCTTTTTCCGGGACCTGGAACTCCCAGGAATGAAAGCAAGCATCGCGGAACGGGTTATCCGGGAAATCCGGGAGCGACTGGGCTTTCTGGAAAGCGTGGGCCTGGGCTACCTGACCCTCGACCGCCAGGCCGGCACGCTGTCCGGCGGCGAGTCCCAGCGGATTCGACTGGCCACCCAGGTCGGCAGCGGCCTGGTAGGCGTCATGTACATTCTGGATGAGCCCAGCATCGGGCTGCATCAACGGGACAACGATAAACTGCTGTCTACCCTTGTCCGGTTGCGGGACCTTGGTAATACGGTAATCGTCGTGGAGCATGATGAAGACACGATCCGCCGGGCCGACTGGGTCGTGGACCTGGGACCGGGCGCGGGGGTACACGGCGGGCAGGTGGTTGCCCAGGGGCCACCGGAACACGTGGCCACAGTCCCTGGTTCCATCACGGGACAGTTCCTGGCGGGAAAACTGGAGATCCCCGTTCCCCCTTCGCGGCGTCCCGGCAACGGGAAGTTCCTCGTGGTGCGCGGCGCGCGGCACAACAACCTTAAAAACATCACGGCCCGGATTCCCCTGGGCTGTTTCGTCGCCGTCACGGGGGTATCGGGCTCCGGCAAATCGAGCCTGGTCAACGAAACCCTGTACCCGGCGGTAGCCGCCCGGCTTACCCCCCAGTTCATGGGTACGCCGGGGGCCCACGACGGGATCGATGGCCTGAAACACGTCGACAAGATTATCGATATTGATCAATCCCCCATCGGCCGGACGCCCCGGTCGAACCCCGCCACCTACACGGGCCTGTTCGCGCCCATCCGTGAACTGTTCGCCCAGACTCCCGAGGCCCGGGCCCGGGGATACGCCGCCGGACGCTTCAGTTTCAACGTGCGGGGCGGACGCTGCGAAACCTGCGAAGGTAACGGGTACGTCGCCATTGAAATGCACTTCCTGCCGGACGTTTACGTGCCCTGCTCGGAATGCCACGGCGCGCGGTACAACCGGGACACCCTCGAGGTCCGCTACAAGGGCAGAAACATCGCCGAAGTGCTCGATATGACCGTGGAGGAGGCCTGTGACTTCTTTCAGCACATTCCCGCCATCGCGTCCAAGCTCCTTACCCTGAGGGACGTGGGACTGGACTATATCCGCCTGGGGCAGCCCGCCACTACCCTGTCCGGCGGCGAAGCGCAACGGGTCAAACTGGCCACGGAACTGGCCCGGCGGCAGACGGGAAAAAACCTGTACCTGCTGGACGAGCCGACTACCGGCCTGCACGCGGCAGACGTTAAAAAACTGCTGGAGGTTTTGCACCGCCTGGTGGATTACGGCAACACCGTGGTCGTGATCGAACACAACCTGGACGTGATCAAGACGGCGGACTGGATTCTGGACCTCGGTCCCGAGGGGGGCGACGCGGGTGGCCGGATCGTCGCGGAAGGGACGCCGGAGGCCGTGGCCGCGTGTCCCGATTCCCACACGGGCCGGTTTCTGGCGCCCAAGCTGGCCGGCGGTTCTGTCAATCGTCGCCGTAACCGGAAAACGGCGTAGGGAAAATCCAGGTCCAGCGTCCGTTATCAACACGTGCCAACCATTGGCGCGTCCGACCAAAAACCTCCCCCGTCCTGCGACATCCGATCCACAGGGTCCCCGCCCCGGATCCCGCGGGCGGGGTTACAACGACCATTTACCACGCCCATCAGCTGCCTGCCTAATCGAAAATTCATTTCCACCGTGGACACGCGCGCTTCCCGACTTTTCACGCGCCGCACTTTTCTTTCCGGGGTATACTGCTATCATCAAAGAGGAGGAAGTAAGATGACCGAACGCGCGATATTGCCCACGCCACCTCGCCTCGTTGAAAATGGTCAGCCTCATTGTGGATTTTTCAAGACCCCTTTCAGGATTGCGAATATCCTGGATACTGCCCGGCCGGGAACCCTGTTCCCCGGCACCCTGGGACGATGGTTCCGCCTGCTGCGTCTGAAATCCTGGATCGGGTTCGGACTGGGGCACCCGGAGATATACGGAGCCATCCTGATTCAGAACGCTCATTACCTTGCCGGTTGCGGCGCCTATTTTTACAATCTCTCCAGCCGAAGCAAATATGACTGGTCCATTCTGGCTCCCCCCTGGAAAGTGGCCATGCCCGAAACCCTCTGGAATGGAAGGCTGGAATGCGCTGACCGGAAGAGCCGGGTGATTTTTGAACACCGCCTGGATGAGGGGTGGCACCGGGTAACCGCGTCTTTCCTGGCACGGGGAGAAACGCCCTCCCTGGAAATGGATCTCATCCTCCATCAACCCCTGAACGAGATCGATCCCCTGGTTTTCAGCATGCCCATTCCTCCAGCCCATCATACTTATACCCACAAGTCCCCCATACGACTGGAAGGCATCGTGCGCGTCGGAAACACTGAGTACACCTACGATCCGAAACGCGACCTGGGTAACCTGGACGAACAACAGACTTACTACCCCTACCTGACCCGGTGGCGTTGGGCCAGTTTTTCCTCCCGCCTGGCATCCGGCCAGGAACTCATGATTAACCTCGTCAACCAGATGACGCCACCGGACGAACCTGGAGAAGACGCTTTGTGGGTAGACGGTCGCATCCGCCTGCTGCGGCCCGCGCGTATTGAACCCGGGGATCGGCCGGGTAACTATCGGATTCAAAGTCCTGATGGGACCATTTCGCTGGGGTTTACTGCCGAAGGCGCGCGACACGAGCGGCACCAGTTGCTATGGGCCGCCATGGATTATTACCAGTATTTTGGGCGCTTTTCAGGACATGTGACCGATCCCGAGAACGGACAGGTCTATACCATCACGGATGTGTACGGTCCGCTCGAAGACATGCGCGCGCGTTTTTGACCGTTTCAGGCGGAAGTTTCTGTTTATTTTCCGGTCAAACAACCCGAAACCCAGGACTTTTGCCTGAAAAACCGGTGTTTATGTATACTGAACTTGCTCCTTGCTAAGCATGATGAACTCAAATGCGCGAGCCGGGGAGCCTTCGCGATGGATACCTTGCTGGTACTGCTGATTGTAGGAACCGCTGGTTGGATGGTCTGGCGATACACGAGGCGTTCCCTGTCGGGGAAAGCGGCCGCCTGTGATGCCTGTTCCAACTGCCCGGCAGGACCGGGAAACTGTCCGCAATTCCGGGAAGACCGCGTTCCCCCTGATGGGAGTAAAACCCATAAACGCCATGTGGAATAGGTGGTTCAGACAACGCCGCCGGGCCGGCCACCGGCACGGTATCACGGCCGGAACGGCAGTTCCCGCGCCAGTGGATGACGGCGTGCCCGCCGGTACCATGGTGACCACCCTGTACGACCTGGAGCGGGGTGAATGGGCCCGGGTCATGGCCGTGCGGGGCGGCGGCCAGGGTATACGCCGGCGCCTGCTGGACATGGGTATTACCACCGGAACCACAATCCGGGTTGAACGGCATGCTCCACTCGGTGACCCCATGGAAATCGTCGTGAAGGATTACCGACTGGCCCTCCGGCTGGAAGAGGCGCGTCACATCGAGGTGGAACGCATTGCTCCCCCCCCGGCCAACTGACGGCATCCCCGAAACGCGCGCGGCTCGGGTGGTCGCGATCGCGGGAAATCCGAACGCGGGAAAGACCAGCCTGTTCAACGCCTTAACGGGGGCGGCCCGTCACGTGGGTAATTACCCCGGGGTTACCGTGGAGTTGAAAGAAGGACGCGCCCGGGGCGCCCGTTCACCGTTCACGGTGGTGGACCTGCCGGGATGTTACGGGCTCACCGCCTACTCCCAGGAAGAGCGGGTCGCCCGGGACTTTCTGCTTTGCCACCATCCGGACGTCGTCATTGACGTGGTAGACGCGTCCAACCTTGAACGCAACCTGTATCTCACTGCCCAGTTCCTGGAACTGAAACTGCCGGTGATCATCGCCCTTAACATGGTCGACGTGGCCGAAAAAAGGGGCATGCGCGTCGATCATGAGGCCCTGGCCCGCATGCTGGGTGTGCCGGTCATCCCGACAATCGCCACGCGGGGCACAGGCATCGACCACCTGCTGGAAACCTGCGAACAGGTACTGGATGGCGCTTTCCGGATTTCCCCGCAACCGATACGTTACGGCCACCCGGTAGATGAACTGGTAGTGGAACTGGCCGAGAAACTGAAACCGGTCGCGGATATGGAGCCCCCCCTGCCGACGGAGTGGCTGGCCGTCAAACTGCTGGAAAATGACCCCGCCGCGTGGAAACGCCTCAAGGAACACGGAAACACCACCTTGACCCGGGGGGTAGAATCCGCCCAGAAAACCCTGGAAAACCACTGCAACCGGGACGGGGCTTCCATCCTGGCGGAACGTCGGCACGGTTTCGCTGCCGGTGCCGCCCGCCAGTGCGTGTCCCGGCAGGCGTCGGGACAGCGGGAAGTGACCGACCGCATTGACGACGTGGTGTGCCACTGGCTGGCCGGTCCCGCCCTGCTCATCGGCGTGGTGGCCGCCCTGTTTTTCTGGGTTTTCAAGTTATCGGATGAATGGACATGGATTCCCTGGCCCGGAGAGTGGAAGAGTCCCACGGGGGTCATTGAAGCGTGTTTCACCGGCGTGGAATGGCTGATCAGCCCGATCGAATCCCCGTTTCCAATGCTCCATTCGCTACTCCATGCCGCGCTGGTTCGCGGGGTTGGGGGCGTGCTCAGTTTTGTGCCGCTTATTTTTTTCATGTTCCTGTTCATCGCGTTCCTGGAAGACAGCGGCTACATCGCGCGGGTGGCCTTCATCCTGGACCGCCTGTTGCGGGTATTCGGGTTGCAGGGCAAATCCATGCTGGCCATGCTGATCGCCGGAGGCATCGGCGCGGGTGGATGCGCCGTGCCGGCGGTGATGGCCACACGCACGCTGCGGGAAGAAAAAGACCGAATTGTCACCATGCTGGTAGCCCCTTTCATGAATTGCGGGGCGAAATTGCCGGTGTACGCCATGCTCATCGCGGCTTTTTTCCCATATCGCCGCACGGTCATGATGCTGCTGCTGTGGGGACTTTCCTGGGTGTTCGCCCTGTGCGCGGCGTGGTTGCTCCGGCGGACGGTGGTCCGGGGCGAACAGACCCCGTTCGTGATGGAACTTCCCCCTTATCACCTGCCTACCATCCGGGGCGTGCTGATGCACACCTGGGAACGCACCTGGGCCTACATCCGCAAGGCGGGTACCATTATCCTGGCCGTAAACATCGTGTTGTGGGCGTTCATGTACTTCCCGCGTCCCGTCGACGTCCACGCCACGCCCGAACAGCAACTTCGGTACAGCATGGCAGGACGGGTGGGCACCCTGATGGAACCGGTGAGCGGCCTTGCCGGTTTCGACTGGCGCACCAACGTGGCCCTGATCGGCGGATTCGCGGCCAAGGAAGTCATCATCGGCGCGATGGCAACGGCCTACGCCATGATCGACGCGCCGGATTCCGGTCCGGACGAAACGGAAATCGCGACTTCCCTATCCGGGAAACTCGCGTCTGACCCCGCGTGGAATCCCCTGCGGGCGTTCGCCCTGATGCTGTTCATCATGCTCTACGCGCCCTGCATGAGCACGATTGCCGTCATGCGACGCGAAAGCGGTGGCTGGAGGTGGCCGATCTTTTCCCTGGGATTCTCAACCGCCCTGGCGTTTCTCGTCGCCGTGACCGCGTACCAGGCAGGTCTTGCGTTGGGCCTGGGATAGTAACGAAAATATCCGCGGGAGGCCACGATGCTTACGAGTACCCCCGTGCCGGGTCCTTCGCGCCGGCAGGTATGGAAAATGTTCGACCGGATTGCCCCCGCGTACGACCGGGCCAACCGGGCTCTTTCGTTCGGCACGGACCGGTACTGGCGGCGCGAACTGGTGGCCGCACTCCCCGAAGTCCCGGACCTGAAGTTGCTTGATCTTGCCACGGGAACCGCTGACGTGTTGCTGGCCGCGGCCAAAACCCGTAACGCGCTCCTGAAACTGGCGGTAGGCGTTGACATGTCTGGAGGCATGCTGACGATTGGCCGCCGGAAACTGCGGATGGCGGGCCTGGAGAGCCGTTGCGTCATGATCCGAGGCGACGCGCTGCGCCTTCCCCTTCCGGACAACTGGGCAGATGGCATCACGATGGCCTTCGGTATCCGGAACACCCTGGACCCATCAGGCGTGCTCCGGGAAATGTTCCGGGTAGCCCGCCCCGGAGGCCGGATCCTGGTCCTGGAATTTTCCCTGCCCGGGAACCCCCTTCTGCGCGCGGGATACCTGGTCTATTTCCGCCACATTCTCCCCATCCTGGGCGGGTGGATTGCGGGAGACCCCGACGCGTATCGTTATCTCAACCGCACGGTTGAATCGTTTCCCCGGGGAGAAGCGTTTCTATCCATGATGGAAGACGCGGGATTCGCTTCGCCCAGGCAGATCCCGCTGACTTTTGGGATCGCCGCGTTGTACATGGGAGAAAAACCAGGAGGAACACGCGATGAAACGGTGGTTACGCCCCCTCATGCCGCTCCTCATACTGACAACGGTGTCATGGGCCAGCGACCCCCTGGCTCCCATGACACCACCTGAAACCGGGGCAGCGTCCCAGGACACGCCGGCCAGCCCCGCGGATGCCGCCAAAACCGAGCGTCCTGACCCTGAAACCATCCGGCAAGTCCTGAAAATGGCCCTGGACAAGGACCGCCTGATCCGCGCGATGGCGGCGGCAACGAGGTTTGGAGGGGCGACCATCTCCATTCCCGGATCGCTGCAGGCCGTGCCGTACAACCTGATCCCGGAGGCAGAAGCCCTCCGGCAGAAAGGCGTCACGGTGCGACTGAAGACGCTGACCTTCCGGGACCTCTCCATCGATGGGGAGGATCAGTACACGTGGGACCAGGAAAAGCCCGTTATTCCCAGGACTATGCGATTCAGTCGCCTTGCTGTCGAAGCCGAGGCTGAGTACAAGAACCTGAAAGTACCCCTGGCGGCCGACTTCCGGGACGGACTATTACCCTTCGATTACCTGCTTCATCCCGCTGGCTTTGACGTAACGGTCATCCCAGAACGCGCGAAGGACCAGTTCTCGCTCAAAGACGTAAAACTGAAAGTCGGCAACGGCCTCACGTCTGCCATCGCTAACCTGCTGGTCAGCCCGAAGGTGGGAGAACTGCTGTTGCGGTATGGCGTGGGGCAAACCATCAAAATCGCCGGGGATTCTTCAAATAGCGGTGGGACTGACTGGTTCGATACTGGAAAGAAAGTCCTGGACGCCTTTGGAATCAGCCGATGATCGGGGGGCTGCTGACGGCAACAGCCCTGGTCTGCAGTCTTGCCCTGCCGGATACCGGGGCAATCGCTTTCATTTCCGGGGAAGAACAAAGCAAGCGCAACATACATGTTTACGACTTCGCGACCCGGAAGTCCCGGGGGATCGGCACGGGCACCCACAATGGGCCGCCATCCTGGTCGCCGGATGGTTCCCGGGTCGCCTTTACCGCCAGGGTCAACGATCGATATGGCGTGGCGGTCGTTAACCTCGACGGTACGGATCCAAAGGTCATGCCCCTGGACCAGGAAACCGTGGACGATCCACCCCGCTGGTCCCCGGACGGAACCAGGCTGGCCTGTTCCACTATCCAGGACGAAACGCCGCCCCGTTTCGATGTTGCCGTCTGGAACCTCGAAACCAGCGAAGTCATCCGCTGGGGTGGTGATACCCGCCCCTCGTTACGGGCCCCAATCTGGATGCCTTCAACCGACCTCCTGATGGCCATTGACGTGGAAACACAACGGGATGAAATGGCCCAAACCCTGTTTACCCTGCGGGACGAGGCTGAAAAAAATGGGGTGCTGATCGCCTTGGCCTGGTTTCCCGACAAGACCCTCACGGAACCGGTACTGGTTACCCCTTCCACCACGCTCCCCCTGCTTTACCTCGCCAAGGCCCCGTCGGACCGCTCCGCGGAATGGAACCTGCGACCGGACCGAAAAGGCCGGCAGATCGCCTTTGAATCCGACATGGGAGGAGACCGCGAAATCTACGTGCTGGGAAAGCGGGGCATCGTGAATGTCACCAATCACCCGGCCGCGGACTGGAATCCCCGATGGTCTCCCGATGGCCGATACCTTGCCTTCGAGTCGTTCCGGGATGGTCGGCGTGGAATCTACCTTACCCTCGTGGAAACGGCCCGGGTCACGCCGGTGGCGGTTTCCGAAAGTGGAGACTGCTGGAGCCCGGAATGGTCGCCCGATGGAAAATGGCTGGCTTTCGTCGGCGACCTCGAAAGCCGCCCCGCCATCCATGTCTGTCATCCAGACGGGAGTGACCGTGAAACCATTGCCATGGATACCTGGGCATTGGCCCCCGCCTGGCGTCCGGAAGGTAAATAACATGGGTTGTAACCGATCATACCGTGCACGCCTCGGCCTGATCGTCGCGATCGTGGCGGTGGTCTGCCTGTTGCCGGTTCGGATGGCTTTCGCCCGCGCGGAAGACGGAACCCTGGCGTGGATATGGTCTCCCCATGATGGTCAACCGGCCCTCACGCAACCGGGCCAGTCGTTCGAGGTGCTCCTGCGGGGCACCAGCGCCCCGACAGAAATCCCCGTATTCACGCTGGAGGGAACTGACGGCGCGGAATTTCCCCTGGAAACGAAAATTCATGGCATGGAGCAGTCCGCGTTCGCGCGATACACCTGCGTCGTTCCCGCGACAGCCCGGCCCGGCGGCTACGCCTTGCGGGTCCGGGGAACGGACGGTACCACGGACATCACCCGCCGGGCGGTATGGGTGCTCGATGCCGAACCACGCGCGTATTATGTGCTTGCCCACGTCACGGACGTGCATATCGGCAAACAACGCCCCGCGGGGCCCGACCCTGATACCACGTTCTCTGCCGTCATTGAAGCGATCAGCAAGACCGACGCGGCCCTGTGCGCGATTACGGGCGACATCACGGAAAGTGCCGAACCCGACCAGTTCCGGCGGTTTCTCGAATTGCTTGACCGGTTCACCATCCCCACCCTTGTCTGTTCCGGAAACCACGACCGGGACAACCTGTGGTACGAACGTTTTTGGGGAGTCCAAACCTGGGCGAGACAGTTCGGTCCGGACGGATTCCTGGTTTTTGACACGAAAGATTACGTCGTCGCGGATGACTGGGGCCCCCAGGCGGGAAGATTGCACCAGTTGCGCCGGTTTTTACGCCCCTGCCGTTACACGATCGGGCTGACCCATCGGTACGAGCCAGCCATGGGCATGCGAAGTCAACTCATCCTGTTTGTCGATGACCCCATTGACCTGCTTCTGTATGGCCACACCCACCAGGAGCGACGTCCCGGGGAAGGTCCTTCCTGGGGAAACGCCGGGATCGTCATCACACCCGCCTGCGTCGATGGGTATTTCCGGCTGATTGACATCACCGCGCAGGGTCCCGTCGCGCGGCCGGTGAGCCGAATTCCGGAAGACGCGTTGATAACGAGGCATTCCGACGAAAAAAAATAACCGGCAGGAATATTTTATTAGTACTAAAACCGTTATAATCTTTTTGCGTGTAAAGAAAGATGTGTCATGTTGCTGACGCAAGTGCTTATTTTGCTGGTTTTCCTGGTTATTGCCGCCATCGTGCTGTTGTACAGCTGGAATCACATGATCGCGCCCAGGCTGGCCACGCGATGGGAAGTGAGGGCCCCCCGCATTCCGGGAACTCCGTGGTTAAAAGGCGCGTCGCCGTTGTCGATGGGCCCGGAGCGTGCCCACGGGGCCGTGCTGTTCATCCACGGATTTAATGGCGCGCCCAATCACTTCGCGGACCTGCCGGAAAAAGTCGCCCAGGAGGGATGGTACGTCCGGGTAATGGTGCTTCCCGGACACGGGACGTCTCCGCGGGATTTCCGGGAAACGACCCCGGACGACCTGCTGGGCGCCGTGATCGAAGAACTGCAGTTGCTACACGAACGCTTTGGTAACGTGGTGCTGCTGGGACATTCTATGGGTGGATCCCTGGCTGTCCTGGCCGCCGCCCAGACGGGCCTGGCCTCGGGTGTCATCCTGGCTGCCCCCTATTTCGGCCTGACTCGACACCTGCCATTCGGCCCTCTGCCGGAGTGGTGGGTCCGCAAACTGTCCCGCGTCATCAAGTGGATTCCTTTCCCCTCCCGGATGCATCCCATCCGTCGGAGAAGCGCGCGCAAGCAGATTACCGCTTATAAATGGTTGCACTCGGACTGCGGCATCACGGCGATGGAAGTGGCCCGGCAGGCTGGTGACCCCGCCGTGCTGGAAAAGGTACGGGTACCCGCCCTGCTGATCCAGTCCCGGAACGACACGGTCACCTGCCCGGTCAAGGGCATGGAATGTTTCGCGCGGTTGCGGGCACCGTGGACAGAGGTCGCGTGGCTGGAAAATTCGGATCATATCGTGTTCTGGGATTACGAAGCGGACAACGTCACCAGGGCAGTGTTATCTTTCCTGTCCCACCTGGTTTAGGCCAGACGGCGACGCTTCAATGCCCGGATTCCGGGGCCAGTCCCACGGGTCGTTGCCACATCCCGCTCCAGTAATACAGGGTGCTGATCAGTGCCCCCGTCCCGTAACTGATCAATATGGCGTACCAGATGCCCTCCACGCGTCCCAGGCGCGTCGAGAACCACCATGCCAGCGGAATCCGCACCATCCAGAAGGACACGAAGGTAAACAGCGTGGTGGCCAGGGTCCTGCCGGAACCGTTCACAATACCGTTGCCCACGAACATGACCGTAACCAGCAGGTACCCGCCGGCGGCGATCCGCAGGTACCCCGCCCCCGTCTCAACCACCGAGGCGTCGCCGCTGAACAGGCGCATCAGCCCTTCCGGAAACAGCAGGCACAAGGCCGTCGCGGGAAAGGTAAGCGCGCTGCCCACGACCAGTCCCCACCGGTAGGTGGCGGTCACCCGGTGACGTAATCCCGCGCCCAGGTTCTGGCCCGTCATGGTGGCGGTAGCCAGGCTCAGGGCGATGGCCGGCATGAACGCCACCTGGTCGATGCGCATGGCGATCCCATACGCCGCGGAGTCGGACACGCCGAAACGGTTCACCAGTCCCACCACGGCCAGTATCCCCATCGCCACCAGGAACTGCTGCACCATGGAGGGTAATCCCATCTGGAGCGTCTTCCTGGTCAACGATCCGTTCAGTCCCAGCCAGGGCCGGGACGGAGCGGCCGGGTGACCGTAACGGATCAGATATCCCCACAGCATCGCCACCGCCGCGGCCTGGGCGACAATGGTGGACCATGCCGCGCCATTGAGGCCCAGCCTCGGAAATCCCAGCCACCCGAACATCAGTAAAGGATCCAGGATAGCCGTGAACAGCAGAGATCCCGCCTGGAAATAAAGCGGCGTACGGGAATCTCCCGAACCCCGAAGCACCGCCGCGAAATGAAAAATCAGGAACATGAAGGGCGTGGTGCATAAAAATAACCGCAGGAAATCCCGGGCCAGTTCCGCCGATTCCGGCGGCGTGTCCATCAGGGCGACGAAGTACCCCGCGGCAGGCACGCCTATCGCCATGGTCAGAAAGGCCGCCCCCAGCATCAGCGTCATGGAGTTCCGGCCCACCGCCGCGAACCGGGCCCAATCCCTGGCCCCACAGGTCTGCGCGGTGAGCACGTTCGTGGCCAGGCTCAACCCGTTGGCCACGGCGTTGAACACGAAAAATACCGGGAACGTAACCGTGACCGCCGCCATCGCTTCCATGCCAAGCCCATGGCTGATCCATGCCGCGTTGACGAAAATGTAGGCAATGTGGGTCATGCTGCCCAGGAGCATGGGCAACGAAAACAGGAACAGCGACCGCCCGATGTGGCCCCGCGTCAGATCGCGGCCCCGCCCCCGCCGTTCCCCGGAAGAAGCCGTGGAGGCCGTGGAACTGGCCGGGGTAACTTCCGGCTGGCATGACGAGCCAGGCATGGTTGCTTGCCGTCGTTTGGAACCTGTTGGAATTTCCGCGGACATGGCCCATATTATCCGGATTTTCGTTCACCAATGGCCAACCTCGGCCGATACGCCCGGTACATTGCGAAAAACAGGCCGATTGAAGTAAAATTCAGGTGCTGAAAACACGCCTGGTACGGGGGCAGAGTTAGGCCAGCGGACATGGTACACGCGTCCCGCCGGCGGGACAGGGGACCGAAAGCGGAGTATTCACGGTATGAAAACTGCGGATCGTCTGAATAAAATCCCTCCATACCTGTTCATGACCCTGCGCGACAAGATCAGGACGGCGCGGGAGCAGGGTATTGACGTGATCAGTCTCGCCATCGGCGATCCGGTAGAGCCCACGCCGCCGGAAGTGGTTACCGCCCTGTGCGAAGCGGCCCATGATCCGGCCAACCACCGCTATCCCACCGATGAAGAGTGGGGTATGCGCTCATTCCGGGAAGCGGTGGCCCGGTGGTACGCCCGCCGGTACGGCGTGGAACTGAACCCGGCGTCCGAAATCGTCGCGCTCATCGGATCAAAGGAAGGCTGCCATCATTTCGCGCTGGCGGTTGTCAACCCGGGCGACCTGGTGCTGGTCACCGATCCCGGCTACCCGGGATACAAGCCCAGCGTATGGTTCGCCGGTGGGGAACCCTGGCCCGTGCCGATGCGCCGCGAGGATAATTTTCTGCCCAGGCTCGAAGACATTCCCACCGATGTCGCCCGGAAGGCTTCGGCGTTCTACCTGAACTACCCGAACAACCCCACCGGGGCCGTAGCCACGCAGGCCTTTCTCGACCAGCTGGTGGAATTCGCCCGTTCCCACGACATTGCCGTCTGCTACGACAATCCTTACAGTGAAATCGTGTTTGAAGGGGAACGCCTGAGTTTTCTCAACGCCGAGGGGGCGAAATCGGTCGGCGTGGAATTGAACTCCCTGTCCAAACCGTTCAACATGACGGGCTGGCGTATCGGCATGGCCTGCGGCAACCCGGACCTGGTCAAGGGCATCGCCACGGTCAAGGCCAACACCGACAGCGGGATCTTCAACGCCATCCAGTACGCGGGCATCGAAGCACTGGACAATGGCGACGCGTGTACCGCCCGGATGCTCGACATCTACGCGGCCCGTCGCGAACGGCTGATGGCGGCACTTCGGGACCTGGGCTGGACCTTCACGCCCCCCCCGGCCACCTTCTACGTCTGGGTACCCGTGCCGGAAGGCCACACTTCCGCGTCATTCTGCGACTACATGCTCGACACCTGCGCGATCGTGCTGGCGCCTGGCGCGGCATACGGCGCGTGTGGTGAGGGCTGGGTTCGCTTTTCCCTGACCGTTCCGGACGACCGGCTGGACCTGGCCATCGCCCGGATGCGGGAACGCCTCACGCCCTTCCGGTTCGCGTGAGTGCCGATCGCAAAGGTTAGCCCCATGGAAACATCCACCTTGTCCATTCCCCCCGAACACATCCGCATCATCCCGCCCGGCAGCACCAAGGAAGAAACGATCAACCTGCTGGTGGACGCCCTGAAGGATCACCCCGCCATTGGAGACCTGGAAGAAATCCGGCGGGCGGTATTCGAGCGGGAAGCGGTACAGAGTACCGGTATCGGAAACGGCATCGCGGTGCCGCATGTCCGGCTGGCCGGCGTGTCCGAACCCCTGCTGGTATTCGGGCTTTCCCGGGAAGGTGTCGATTTCCAGGCCCTGGACAACGAACCGGTACACGTGGTCGTGCTGTTCGTGACCCCGGCATCCCAGGAAAAGGCCTACCTCAACCTCATGGCCCGGGTGATGCTGCTGTTGCGCAACCGGAGCCGGTTCGCCTCGCTCATCTCCTGCGACACACCGGAAGAAGCCTGCACCATCCTCTGCCGCTAGAGCGGATGACGCCGGCAACGCCGGATGCTAGCCAGCCCGGTCCGGCTCTCCGAGTTCGCGCGCGTTGACCACCAGGGTCCCACCGCCGATCAGGGCTATCGCGCCCATCCATTGCAATACCCCCAAGCCTTCATCCGGCCAGAGCAACACGGCCACCACGTAGGTGATCAGCGGATTGGACAACTGGAGCGTCGTGCTGAAGGCCGCGCCGAGGCGTACCTGCGCGTAATGAAACATCGAGTGGGACAGGCTGATACTGATCGCCCCGGAGATAAACCCTATCCCCAGGGCGACGGGGCCGGCCGACCACAGTTGCCGCGGGTCCCCGAGCACCAGGGCCACCGGCGTGAACAGGATGCCCGTCATCAGCGCGATTACCGCGAACATGGACGCGGGCTGCAGTTCCTTGCAGGTATGACGACTCGCCACGATATACGCGGCCCAGCAGACGTTCACCAGCATCAGCAGCCAGAACGCCAGGTCCAGGTTCGGCAGCGGCAGCGCGCTGTCTCGCCGGGTCACCACCAGCACCGCGCCGGCCAGGCTTAACACCGCCCCCGAGAGAAACTTCCAGTTCGCGATCACCCCCCGCTCTTCGTGAAATACCATGTAACTGAGCAGGATCACCAGGGGCGCGTGCAACTTGCTGAGTAACTGGGCCATCGTCGCGGTCGTGTGATACACGGCAACGGTCCAGGCAGTCTGGAGCACCACCACCAGCAGGCTGATGAGCAGCAGGGTCCGCCACCGGGCAACACACCGGACCAGCGGACCCCGCCAGCGGTACCAGCACCATGGCACAAGGGCCACCGCGGCGCTGGTATACCGTACCCACGACTGCACGTAGGGATCGTACCACTGAGACAGCCACCGTATGAACACGGGAGCCAGGGCCCAGCCCACAATCGAAACCGCCAGCGCGGCATATGCTCGTCCACGATCCTGTACCATCGCGTTTTCAACTGCCCCGGGCGCCTTCCCTCCCCTTTACCGCGCGTTATGCTTGCTGATCAGAGAAAATGGCGCGCCCGGCTGGACTCGAACCAGCGACTTTCTGCTTAGAAGGCAGACGCTCTATCCACCTGAGCTACGGGCGCGCGCCAAGACACCTACCTGTTCCGGGGCGCATACATTATCCGGTCTGCGCCAACATGGGCGCAACCTGGCTCCCGGCAGGTTGCGAGTCGCGAGGGCCATGTGAAGGCAAGGTTTGGCGTGGATGAAAGATTTCTCGCTTCGCTCGAAATGACAGTTCGCCGAACTCGAAATGACAACGCTTCAGGCCCAGAAAAAACGCTACGATCGAATGGAAAAACGCTGCCACGAAACGCAACGATTTTCTCGAAAGGAACATACTTCGATTGAAATAAGATGAAAGCACGACAGTGACCGGCCGACAATAGCCAAAACAACAGACCAGAGCGACCGCATAAAACGAGGAAGGCACAAATGGGACGGTCGACAATAGCCTGCGATCCTCCCTTGTCATTTCGACGAAGTGAGGAGAAATCTTACCAGGCAACATAACACATCAAAACCACCATCGAACAGCAAAACGCGCGTCGCGGTCTTTTACCCCCCAAAAAAGACTAATCTGATGTATAAGCGTGCTGAAGACAACCGCCATCTGAAGAGGGTAGCACCCCGGGCAGTGTAAAGGTCACCGAACTCCCACGCGGTAAGGGGAATAAGCACCGAATGTCCTGCTTCCGCGGGGCCCCAGATGGTCTCCCAAGCGGTAAGGGAAATAAGGAATCCCTACCGGGCCTAGGACATGCCTTCCAAACAGAAGGTCCCGGTCTCCCCGATGGAGTGCCGGGACCACATCCGTTTCACCACGCGCGGATCAGATGTCGAAGTACAGGTAAAACTCGTAGGGATGGGGCCGGAGATTCACGGCTTCCACCTCGTTCTTGCGCTTGTAATGGATCCAGGTTTCCAGAGCGTCCCGGGTGAACACGTCGCCCTTGAGCAGGTAATCATGGTCCTTTTCCAGGGCGTCCAGCGCTTCCTTCAGGCTGCCAGGAACCTGCGGAATCAAGGCTTTTTCCTCCGGGGGCAGATCGTAGAGATCCTTATCCATCGGTTCACCGGGATCCACGCGGTTCTGGATGCCATCCAGGCCCGCCATCAGCATGGCCGAGAACGCCAGGTACGGGTTACACGAAGGATCGGGTACGCGAAACTCCACGCGCTTGGCCTTGGGGCTGGGCGAATACATGGGAATCCGGCAGCACGCGCTGCGATTGCGGGCGGAATACGCGATGTTCACGGGCGCCTCGTAGCCCGGCACCAGGCGCTTGTAACTGTTCATCGTGGGATTGGTCAGCGCGACCAGGGAGTGGGAGTGTTTCAGCAGTCCACCGATGAACCACAATGCTTCCTGGCTCAGGCCGGCGTACTTGTTACCGGCCATCAGGGGTTGACCGTTCTTCCACAGCGAGAGATGACAGTGCATGCCGGAGCCGTTGTCCCCGAACAGGGGCTTGGGCATGAAGGTAACCGTCTTGTTGTGACGCCGGGCCACGTTCTTGATGACATACTTGTACAGGGTCAACTGGTCGGCCATGTTGGTCAACGGGGCGAAACGCAGGTCGATTTCGCACTGCCCCGCCGTGGCCACCTCGTGGTGATGACATTCCACCGTCAGCCCGCAATCCAGCATCACCTTCACCATTTCCTGCCGCAGGTTGTGCAACTGGTCTGAAGGTGGAATCGGGAAGTATCCTTCCTTGTGCCGCAACTTGTATCCCAGGTTGGGCATTTCATCCCGACCGCTATTCCAGATCGCTTCGTCACTGTCGATGAAATAGTAGGCGTGATCGGGCGCGACACTGTAGCGCACGTCGTCAAACACGAAGAACTCCGCTTCGGGGCCCACGTAACAGGTATCTGCGATACCCGTCGAAAGCAGGTAGTTCTCAGCCTTCTGGGCGATGTTCCGCGGATCCCGGCTGTAGCGTTCCTTCGTAATCGGATCCAGAATATTGCAATACAGAATCAGGGTCGGGATTTCGGAGAAGGGGTCAACCGTAGCCGTCCGGGGATCGGGCATCACCAGCATGTCGCTCTCATTGATGGCTTGCCAGCCCCGGATACTGGAACCGTCAAAGCCCAGGCCGTCTTCAAACACCGATTCCTTGATCTCCGCGGCCGGAAAGGTAAAATGCTGCTGCATGCCGGGAAAGTCCATGAACCGCAGGTCCACGAACGCGATCTCCTTATCCCGCATCAATTTCATGACATCCGATGGCGAAAAATCTTTGTGCATACTCGACTCCTTGCGACCAAGTCGCGTTATGGGTTTCCACACGCCCGGTCCCCGGGGACCGTTTATCGCCCTTTTCATCCGCCGGGACCGTGCTTAGCGCAAAACGGCGTCGCCCGTCTCTCCCGTGCGGATACGGATCGCCTCCTCCACCGGAATCACGAATACCTTGCCGTCACCTATCCGCCCCGTCGCCGCGGATTCCACGATCGCTTTCACGACCCGTTCCACCATGCCGTCCTCGACGACGATCTCAAGCTTGATTTTTGGCAGGAACTCCACCACGTATTCCGCCCCGCGGTAGAGCTCCTTGTGTCCCTTCTGACGTCCGAAGCCTTTCACTTCGGAAACGGTCAGGCCCTGGACCCCTTCTCGACCAAGGGCGTCTTTCACTTCTTCCAGTTTGAACGGCTTGATGATCGCTTCGATTTTTTTCATGCTGTGTACCTTCTCCGGTGCTATGTTCCGGGGTTACGACTGAAGATCCGGAGCATATCCTACCAGATGAAGGTTTCGTTGCCGGTAGATCTGTTTAAGGGGTAACACGTTTCGTGCCATACCGATCAAACCGGCACATCTATGCGTTTTATGCCGGTTAGTTGCGGGCGGAAACGGAAGAATGCCTCCGTCTCCAGTTTCCGCGCGCCGAGCGGGCATGGAATGCGGGGACAAAAAAACCTACCGGATGGTAGTTTCCGAAGGAAATCCTACCGTTCTGTAAGGATACTGACGAAAGTACCAGGTGTTCACGATGCGTGGGACACCGGATGAAACCCCGCATCTGATCCAACCGTCTGAAAGGTAACCGATGGAAAATGAAAAAGACTGAACCAGAGGAACCATCCATGAACCACGATCCGGCCAGAAAACACGGGTTCACCCTGATTGAACTCCTGGTGGTCATCGCGATTATCGGTATCCTGGCGGCTATCCTGCTGCCCGCGCTGGCCCGAGCCCGGGAAGCCGCCAGGCGGGCGTCCTGCCAGAACAACCTGAAACAGTGGGGCCTGATCTACAAAATGTACGCGGGGGAAAGTCGTGGGCTCTTCCCGCCTTTGCAGTTCGTGGCCTACTCCCTCAACCGGGCGGATATCGCCATCGGCCCCATGGTCAGCAGTATTTACCCCGAGTACCTGACCGACGCGAACATCATCCTGTGTCCCTCCGACGTGAACAGCGGACCGGATGAGGGAAAAACCATGGCCGAAACCCTCAGGGACGACCACGAAGTCATCGACATGAGTTACGCCTACCTTGGCTGGGTGCTCGACAAGTGTGGAGACCAGGATGAAAGCATCGACCTGCAGACCCTGTTCAGCATCCTGCCTGGCCTGCCAAGTAACCTGATTTTAGATGACCCGACGGGCACGGGGCCTTACCAGTTCATCAGCCTGTTTACCGCGGTTGTCGGGGAGGTCATTGCCGCCCGAAGCGGGGCATCCAATGACGCGGATACCATCGCCGCCAGTTTCCGCATCGTGGACACGGACAAGCAGGTACCCCCTTTCAATAACGTGCCCATGGGGAACGGGTCAGGCAACACCATCTACCGTATCAGGGAAGGTATCGAGCGATTCCTGATTACCGACATCAACAATCCCGCCTCCAGCGCCCGCGCCCAGAGTGACATCTGGGTCATGTTCGACACCATATCCAGTAACGTCCGGTTTTTCAACCATGTCCCGGGCGGTTCCAACGTGCTGTACATGGACGGACACGTCGAATTCATCCGCTACCCAGGTGAAGCCCCGGTAGGACGAGGCATGGCGCTCTTCCTGGGAACCCTGCTCGACCGCACAAGGGACGACTGAACCAAGAAAGGGATGCTGTGTAATGGTGGCCCAACCATCGCCGAGTAAATCCCAGGTAATCAAGGTGGTTTTCGCGGTAGGAGGTATCCTGATCAGTGGCCTTCTCATCGGTTTACGCTTCATCCCCGCCGAAGGATGCGGTCCCTCCCAGGAAGAACGACAACTGCTCCAGACCCTGAATAACCTGGATGAAATCATTCAGCACGGCGGTTACGTCAAAAAGGTCCAGCTAAACCTGGACGGACAGGATGACGACGTCTACGGGTACGAAGCCGAAATTGTCAATGAACAGGGTGTTCCGATCGGACGGTTACGAGGGGGACGGGTAGCAGGCTTCGGTACCATGAAGCCCCGCATTCTCTGGTACAAAACGCCCGGCGTCCCGGAAGAATGGCCACAACGGCAGAATCGCCGGGGTGAACGACGGCGAGGACAATAAGTATCGTTCCGACCTGCGCGTCCGATCCTGCCCAGAAAAATGCTTGCGCCTGATCCACGGTTGTGCCATACTGAATTCGGTCAGGAAAGAGGCGACCTTTTCATGAAAGGTCAGATTCATGATAGGTCAAAACATACCCGGGAGGTCGGAAACATGACGCGCTCCAATCAGATTCCTGTGGGTTGTGCCTGCTGCGCCGTCAGCAGGCGGGGCTTCCTGGCTTCGGCGTGCGCCACGGCCTGCGGCATCTCGGCGGCGGGATCGGTTACCCTGTCATCGGCGACCGCGCGCGCGAACGATGCCAGTTCCGGAAAGCGTGTCCGGGTGATCTTCGCCCTGCACGAGCCTGTTCAGCCCAGCCCTGACTGGCCAAACGTCAGGTTTGACTTCCGCCCCGTCATGGAGTCCCGGGTCAACCTGCTGCGACAGGCCATGCCACGCGTGGAGTTCATTATCAGTACCGCGCGAAACGAAGAAGAAACGGCCGCGCTGCTCAAGGACGACGCGGGAAAACCGGTGGACGGTTACGTGGTTTTCCAGTTGAACTGCTGGAACCGGGTGATTCAGAAAACGGTTGAAACGGGGAAACCCGTGCTGTATGTCGATTTCCAGTATGGCGGCAGCGGAGGGTTCCTGGTCTATACCGCCGCCCTTACCCGGGCGGGATCTCCGAACCTTGGATTCGTGGCCTCTTCCAATCCGGATGACCTCGCGGCGGCCCTTGGGTGCTTTGAAAAGGCCTGGCAGGAAGGACCCCAGGTATTCGGCCCGGCGGTTGCGGCGGTCCGGAAGTCCCGGACGGTTGCCATGGGGAACATCCCCGTTCTGGAGGATCCACTCAAACCCCGGGATACCGCCGAATTGCTTGAACGGTTGAACACATCGAAGATCCTGGCCTACCTGGACGAAAACACGCGAACGGAAGCGCCATGGATGGACCGAATCGCCCTCGAGTATCGTCCCTTCGCGGAACTCAACGCCGCCCACCAGCAGGCCGACCGGGACCATGCCGCGGAAATCGCGCGGAAGTGGCGAAAGACCGCCCTGGGCGTTCACGACGTGGCGGACGAAACCCTGCTGGAATCCGCCGCGTTTTACCTCGGCATGAAGAGCCTTCTGGAAAAACACGGTGCCAACGCCATTACCATCAACTGCTTGGGCGGATTCTATGGAAACCACATCCACGCCTACCCGTGCCTGGGCTTCCATGAACTCTGTAACGACGGCATCGTGGGCGCGTGCGAATGCGACGTGCGATCCACGGCCACCATGCTGACGTTCTCCGCCATGGCCTCCGGACGCACGGGATTCATCTCGGACCCCGTCATCGACACGTCGAAGGGACAGATCATCTACGCGCACTGCGTGGCGTCAAATCGGCCGCTGGGACCCGAAGGACCAGCCAATCCCTTCTACATCCTCACCCATTCCGAAGACCGCCAGGGCGCGGCCGTTCGCTCCATTCTGCCGACGGGTTTCACCGTCACTACCATGGAACTGGGACCAGACCGCAAGGAAATCCTGTTTCACCAGGGCGTGGCCGTCGCCAACGATCCCGATGACCGGGCCTGCCGCACCAAGCTGGCGGTTGCCCCGAAAGGAGACCTGGAAAAACTGTTCACCATGTGGGACACCTATGGCTGGCACCGGGTTACGGCCTACGGCGACCTGAGAGAAAGCGTGTTCGCACTGGCCGACGCGCTTGGCTGGAAGGTATACGAAGAGGCCTGACGAGGCCATCCAATTGGCGGTTTCGCGCGCGACCCTGGCCGGCATTCATATCCCGCTGCCGTGGATATGAATGCCGCATTCTTTTTTGTCCCCCGATTCCAGGGCGTTGAACCACCGCCAGCGTCCTGCCCGGGCCGGCTCGTGAGGCAGCACCGGTGTTGTGCAGATGACACATCCTATGCTCTTGTACCCCTGTTCCATCAGGGGATTACGGGGAACTCCCCGTTCTTCCAGATACGCCAGGACACGGGACTCGGGCCAGTCCGCCAGGGGCGCCAGTTTCAGGATGCTCCGGCCGTCGATTACCACCCACTGGGCCCGGGGCGTACCCGCTCGAAAGGCAGACTGGTCTCGCCGGAGTCCCGTGAACCACACGTCCAGCGATGCCAAGGCCCGGCGGTTCGGTTCCACCTTTCGGACCGCGCAGCAGTATTCCTGCTTGGCCTTGCTGTCGAAGAATAGGTATTCCCCGTGCTGGCGCACCATGCGTTCTACCGCGTCGGGGTCTGGCGTGAAGCGTTCGAGGCGTACTCGATATCGTTCCCGCATGCGCTCGATATGTTCCAGGGTCTCCGGATGCAGCCTCAGGGTATCAATAGTGATCACCCGCATGCCCGGCGCGTGGCGGCTCATCATGTCTATCAGCACGCAACCGGTATCCTGAAAACTGGTAATAATCCCCGCCCGGTCGCCATAGTGTTCCCATGCCCAGCGCAACATCTGTTCAGGGCTCATCTGTTCCAACTGGCCGAGGTTGATGAGTTCCCCCAGCGGCGTGCGATCTGGGTGAACATGCGGGGCCGCGACAACTTCCGTGCCGGAATCCGTGCGCATCATCCAGTTCTCCCAAGCATCTTCCGGAGCGTTTCCACGCCCGTCCGATACGACCAGTCCCCAAATCGCTCGCCCGGCTGCCTGTGCTGCTTCCAAAGCGCCAGCAGCGACGCGATGAGCGGCACTACCTCTTCATGGCGGACCTTTTCGTCAAGGGGCGTGTTCAAGCGGGTGCCGTTATACGCGCCTCCCACCAGCAACACGTAACGGCCAGGCCCTTTGCCGATCAGCCCTATCTCCGATGTGCTGGAACGGGCGCAACCGTTCGGACAACCGGTCATGCGGATCACCACGTCCGCGTCGCCGTGCCCCGCCTCTTCGAGCCCCCGCATGAACTCCGGCATGACCCGTTCCGACTCGCTCTGGGCCAGCGGACACAGCGGAAGGGCCGGGCAGGCCATTTCCATGCGCCGCAGGGTGGAAATACCCTGGTCCGTCGGCAGGCCATATTCGTCCAGGAGGGCCTGCACCGCCTCCCTTTCTTTCTCCGGAATATTGGCAAGAATGATGTTATGGTGCGGGGTAATGCGAATAGAAGGCCTGAACCGGTCGATCACCGCCCGCAGGCCACTGCGGAACCGGAACCCCTTGTCTTCAAAATCCCGCACCCGCCCGTTTTCCACCCACACCCCCACGTACCAGAGTCCCGGCTGCTGTTGGGGATGCCAGCCGAGGTAATCCGGTTGCGCCACGGGCACCACCCCCCGCGCGGGCGCAAAATCCCGGCCCGCATACGCGCGAACCAGTTCTCGGAAGCGGTCCTCGCCCAGTCGGTCCAGGGTATACTTCAACCGGGCCTGTTTTCGATCATTCCGTTCTCCGTAATCACGCTGGATTTTGATCACGGCCTCAAGCAGTGGCCAGAGTTCTTCCCGGTCCACGAAATAAAGAGGCGTCCCCAGCCGTGGATAGGTGTTTTCCTTCGTGTGGGAAAAACCAAGCCCGCCGCCGATCAGTACCTCGTATCCAGCAATGCGGCCCGAGCCATCCCCCCCGTACCGGGGTAAGGTTACGGCAAGAATCCCCACGTCCTGCGTGAATACGTCTACCGAGTTGTCGAAATCCGTGGCGATGCCAATTTTGAACTTTCGCGGCAGGTATTGCGTTTCATACAGGGGATCGGCCACCTTTTCCGACCTGGACTTGAAAATCACCGTGCCGTCCGGCTGTATCTCGGCCTTTTCATCGTTAATCCAGAGGTCGAAATAGGCGGGTGTCTTCGGCAGCGTTCGCCGGGCAATTTCTTCCGCCAGTTCGATGAGATCCGTCCCACAGGAGGCGTACGCGGGGTCGATGTCCGCGACCGGCGGCGCCATGGTATTGCGCACCACGTCCCCGCATCCGCCCAGGGTAGTTACCTGGGCCAAGCGGTTCAGGTCATGAATCAGGGGGCGTAGGTTGCCCTTGATCACGCCATGAAACTGGATATCCTGGCGGGAGGTAGCCCGCATGTCTTTCTGCCCATATTTCTCACACAGTTCATCGCAGATCAGGTACTGTTCCGCCGTGATGCGTCCGCCCGGAAACTTGGTGCGGACCATCATGGAATACACGGGGGGAAGTCCCTTCTTTTTACGTTCCAGCCGGATGTCACGATCATCTTGCTGGTAAGTGCCGTGATGCTTTAAAATTTGCACCGCTTCTTCAGTGAAGTGGTCGCCTGCCTGGCCGAGTTCCTGGGCGATCGGGTCATACAGCCCGTTGCTGGCGGCCTTGAGTTGCTCAACCTCGGACAGTTGGGAAGCATCGCCGTTCACGTCAAGCAAGGTACTCATGCGGGGCTCCTTAATGTTTCCAATGCCGATTAACAAAGTAGTAATTATACGTTATTCCCTCTACTGCCATCAAATTCACGGACAGCCTTGCCATCAAGATGACCCCTGAGAATGGGTTTACGATACTGGCCTTCTGCCGGTATGACGGCACGGATTTCGCTGGCTGGCAGCGTCAGCGGAATGGACTGTCTGTCCAGCAGGTCATTGAGGAAGCCCTCGGCCGGCTGGCTGGCGCGCCAGTGGTTATCCAGGGCGCGGGGCGTACCGACGCGGGGGTGCATGCCCTCGGCCAGGCATTCTCGTTCACCTGGACGGTGGACAAATGGCCCCGCCTGCGCCATGCCCTGAATGACATGCTAGCCCCGCGTGTGCGAATTGACCGGATGCTACGCGTCCCACCGGGATTCAACGCCCGGTTCCAGGCGCGGTCCAAGCGTTATGCCTACGCCTTCGATCTCTCCCGGCATGCCGACCCCCTGAGCGCACGATACGCCTGGCACGTGCCCTATCCCGTCGATCTGGACAGAATCAGACGGCGCCTGGCCATCCTGCCCGGGAAGAAAGATTTTTCCGGCTTCCAGAGCGCCGGAAACCAGATGAAATCCACCACGCGCGAGTTGTACTCCGTGGAACTCCTGCCCGGGGGGTGGAATGGTCCCCGGGACAACGACCACCTCTGGCGGGTGGAATTCCACGGGGACGGTTTCCTGTATAAAATGGTCCGAAACATCTGCGGAACCCTGATAGAAATCGGCCGGGGACGTTTCCCGGAGACTTTCCTGGAGGAACAACTGGAACGGGGCGCCCCGTTCCTGGGACACTGCGCGCCGCCCCATGGCCTGGCACTCGTGGAAGTGCGGTATGCCCTCGAATCGTACGGCAACCAGATTCAGGAACTTCCCTAGTATCATGGAATGCAGGTTTTTGACCCCGTGTTAAACTGTTCGATAATTATGTAGTATCGCCCGCTGAACGGCAAGGGAACTCAAACAGTAAAGGAACACGCGGAATATGGGTGACAAACTGCGCGCGCAGGTAGCGGTCATCGGGGGGGGGCCAGGTGGTTACGCGGCGGCTTTCCGCGCGGCGGACCACGGCCTGGACACCGTGCTGATCGACGTGGAAAAGAATCCGGGAGGCACGTGCCTCTACCGGGGTTGTATTCCATCCAAGGCCCTGTTGCACGTGGCAAAACTGGTTAATGACGCGCGGGAAGCAGCCGAATGGGGCCTATACTTCCAGCCACCCGAAATGGATCTCGATAAAGTCCGATCTAAAACCCGGGAAGTGGTGCAGACCATGACCGGGGGACTGGGACAGTTGTGCCGGGCCCGCAAGGTCCGCTACCTGAACGCCCGAGCCTCCTTCATCGACTCGAAAACCCTTGCCGTGTTTCACGAAGACGGACGCGAAGATATCCTGGAGGCGGATTACACTGTAATCGCCTCGGGATCCCGGCCAGCCAGGTTCGGTCCCCTCATCGAATCGCCCCGGCTGATGAATTCCACCAACGCCCTCCTGCTGGAGGACATTCCCGAAAAACTGCTGGTTATCGGGGGCGGTTATATCGGCCTGGAACTGGGCACGGTGTACGCATCCCTGGGCAGCAAACTCACCGTGGTGGAAATGACCGATGGCCTGTTGCCCGGCGCGGACCGGGACCTCGTGGAGCCGCTGCACGGACGATTGAAGGAACTCTTCGACGAAATTCTGCTCAACACTAAAGTCGTCGAGATGAAAGAACAGAAAAACGGTATCCGGGTCACCTTCGAAGGCCCCGATATCAAAAAGCCAACCAGGGTGTTCGACAAGGTGCTCGTGTGCGTGGGGCGCAAACCCAACTCACACGGCCTGAACCTCGTCTCTACCCGGGTGACCACCGATAAAAAAGGATTTATCCAGGTGGACGCCCAGCGGCGAACCACCGATCCGAACATCTTCGCGATTGGAGACGTCGCCGGCGAGCCCATGCTGGCTCACAAGGCTTCGGCTGAAGGACGCGTAGCGGCGGACGTGATCGCGGGCAAAGCGGCCGCTTTCGACTTTACCGCCATTCCCGCGGTGGTCTTCACTGATCCCGAGGTAGCATGGGTCGGCCTCACGGAAACGGCCGCCCGTCGTGAGGGCAAGGCCATCAAGGTCACCCGTTTTCCCTGGGTCGCCTCCGGCCGCGCGACCACCCTGAACCGACCGGAAGGGCTGACCAAGCTCATCTGTGATCCCGATACCAACCAGGTGCTGGGCATGGGCATCGTGGGCTCGGGGGCCGGGGAACTGATCGCAGAAGGATCGCTGGCCATTGAAATGGGTGCCGTGGCGGAAGACCTGGACATGACCATTCATCCGCACCCCACCCTCAGTGAAACGGTGATGGAATCGGCGGCAGCCCTCTTTGGGGCGAGTACGCACATTTACAGGCCACCCAGAAAGACTGAAACCAGTAAAACATGAACGTATGCGTGCTGGCGGTTTTACACGAGTCCGATGACAAGCGCGTGTACCACAAGGTCATCCGGAGTCTGGCAGCCGCGGGATATACCGTCACGTATATCTGTCCCAGGGCGCCGGTTCACCGGAATCAGCCGGTAACCTGGACCGATCCCGAAGGGATCCGATTTATTCACACCCCGCCGGCTTCAGGGTTGTTCAGTCGGCTGCTGGCCACCTTTCGCCTGATCCGGGTCGCGCGGAAAGTTCCGTCTGACGTCCTGGTTGCCCCGGAACCGGAGTCCTGGATGTCCGCGCTGCTCCTCAAAATGCTCTGTTTTGGACGTACGCGGGTCGTATTCGACATGCATGAATACGTCGCGGGACAGTTCGCCCATTATTTCCCCCCCTTCCTGAGACCTTTAGTGGAACGTCTGACCCGGCGCGTCATGCGCGCCATGGCCCGTTTCACCCGGCTGATTATTCTGACCCGAGAGAGTTTCGACAGCGAGTGGGCCGGACTGTCCGTGCCCCGGATTACCGTCATCAACACGAATCACCCGCAACCGCCGTGCGCGGAACGGGCCCCGGAACTTACCGCCCTGGGGCCTGACGCGGAAATCATTCTCCACCAGGGGGTATTCAGCGCGAAACGCGGCGCCTACCAGTTGCTGGACGCGGTAGCCGTGCTGGCGCCCCACCATCCCGCGCTACGATGCGTAATCCTGGGACGGTACGTATCCGACGACGAACCGCGTTTTCGGGACGCAATCCACGAAAAAGAACTGACAGAGCACGTTGTGCTGATTCCGGAGGTCCCCTTTTCCAGGGTTCCGTCGTTTATCGCCGGCGCGCGGGTCGGCCTGATTCTGTTCCAGCCGGGTATCCGCAATCACGTGCTGGCCATGCCCCACAAGTTATTCGATTACATGCGGGAGGGCTGTCCGGTCATCGCCCCGGACTTCGCCGTGGAAGTGGCCCGCATCGTACGGGAGACGGAGTGTGGACTCCTGGTGGACGTCACCCATCCGGAAGCGATCGCGGAGGCGATCGACCGACTGTTGCGTGACCATGAACTGGCTCAAACCCTGGGCATGAACGGTCGCAAAGCGGTCGAAGAGCGATATAACTGGGCATACGACGAACAGGTGCTGCTGGAGGGATTCGCGCGCCACGTGGGAAGCCCGGATAAACCAGGTCGGCGGTAACGTGTATACATAGAGATTTAAATGGCGGTAGAAAAGAAGGCCTTTTTCACTTAAAAATTTTGAATGATAGATCTGATTCTGGAGCGAGGGAAAGATTTCCCACCGCGTTCGAAATGACAACTTACATTTACACTTGCCCTTTTACCCGGTGATTTGCTATACTGAACACTAAGAAAGTTGGGCTAACATTTCAGGGCTGACACGGGGCTTGTCCGTCCCATACAGGAGGAAAAAACCATGTCTGAGAAAAATCCCATCATCAAACTGGCCAAAGAAGCGGCGGAATTCGTGGCAGAAAACAATGGACAATGGGATCACGACGGGTGGGAGGCTTTCTGTGGGAAAGTCGGCAAACTGGGCCTCGACGTTTCCCACGAGAGCAACCGGGTGAAACTGGGCGCGTTACTGGAATCGCTGAAAGATTTTTACGCGGTCTTTTCCGCGGCTTCCTGCTGTGAAGAAAAACCCAAGAAAAAATCCTGTGGCTCCCGCTCTCGAAAAAGCGCGGCCAAAGAGTAAACCTGGACCCAAAACATGGGGGCTGAGCGGGAATCTCCGCGGGCGGGACATATGGCAACACTGGACCGCGACATGGCGGCGTGCCTGGATAGCGCCGCGGGACAGATGGATTGGCTCATGGCGGAAGTCGGACGGCAACAATCGGAACGACGCGTGTCCGGTATTGCCATCAGTGACGGGCTCGCTTACGCGCGCGCGGAAGTGTTGCAGATTTCGCCCGACGGCGAAGTCGTGGCCCGGGATATCCGCCCGGAAGAGGCCGACCGGGAACTCAACCGCCTGCAGCACGCCATCATGCTGGTGGCGGACGACCTGAACAACCTCGCGGAGCGGGTTTCCGCCCGGGTCGGTCCCTCCGCCGCGGCCATTTTCCAGGCGCAACGGGCCATCGTGCAGGATCCCGCGTTGCTTCTCGAAGCGGAACGGCTCATCCGCGATCAGTTGCTGAATGCCGAGGCTGCCACATGGCAGGTCCTTCGGGAGTACGAGTTGCGGATGCTGGCCATCGACAACACGGCGTTGCGGGAACGGGCGGCCGACCTGGTCGACGTGCGCCGCAGGCTGCTGGCGATGCTTCGACAAATGGAACGTGCTCCTGAACCAGTTCCCGAAGTCCCCTCCCCGTCGGCCACGGCTACCCCTTCCCAGGTCGATGGACACCCCGTTATCGTGGTGGCCGAGGAACTCCTGCCGGGTGATACCGTGGCGTTTGAAGCAAACCGGGTGGTCGGTATCCTGACGGAACACGGCGGCCCCGCCTCTCACGCGGCGATTCTCGCCCGGGCGCTGGGTATCCCCGCGGTTACCGGTATCCCCGGACTGCTGGACAAAATCCGCCCCGGAGAACCGGTGCTCGTTAATGGCCGTACGGGCGAGGTGATCATCCGGCCCGAACGGGAAACCTTGGCGCTGTACCCAGGACTGGCCCGGTTCGACCCGCTCAAGGTACAGGTGGTTGAGCCGATCCCGGAATTCGCTGTCTACGCGAACATCAACTCTATCGCCGACATGCCGCTGACCCACCTGGCGAAAGCGGATGGTATCGGCCTGTACCGCACCGAGTTCGAGTTCATCATCCGGGACCGGTTGCTCAACGAGGAAGAGCAGTACGACCTGTACGTCCGGATCGTCGAAGCGATGAACGGCAAGCCCGTGTGCATCCGGGTGCTGGACCTCGGCGGAGACAAGGCGGCCCGGTTTCTTAACCTGCCCCCGGAAGAAAACCCTGTCCTCGGTTACCGGGGAGCCCGGTTATTGCTTGGGCATCCTCACCTGCTGGAAACCCAGGCCCGGGCTATCGCGCGGGCTTCCATGGCGGGACCGGTCCAGGTGCTGTACCCGATGGTGGCCGACCCCCAGCAGTTCTACACGTTGCGGGAACTGTTCCGCCAGGCCACGGCGGACATCCACGCGGGGCCCATGCAGCATGGGCCGATGTTCGAAGTGCCCTCGGCCTGTATCTCGGCCCGGGATCTGCTGGCCATGGCGGATTTCGCGTCCATCGGCACCAACGACCTGATCCAGTATCTCTTCGCGGTGGACCGGAACAACGAACTGGTCGCGGGCGACTATAACCCCAGCCACCCCGCTCTGTGGACCATTCTCACCCAGTTATACGCTCTGGCCAGCGAAATGAATAAACCCCTTTCCATCTGCGGTGAACTGGCCTCGAACCGGCAGATGATCCCCAGGCTGATCGAAATCGGCGCGCGATCGGTAAGCGTGAGCCCCCGGCTGATCGGTCAGGCCCGGCTGGCCGCCCGGGCGGCCCTGCGCGCCAGCGCGAAACCAGGCACGCGCGCGGCGTCCGGCGTTTCGTCCTGAATCCGCTCAGTCCGGATCTCCTGAAGCCATCCGAGCGCGGGCCCATTCCCGGAGAACCCGGACCGGCGGCTTCAACGAGGGAGGGCTGACTTCGACGGGCCACGGCCACACGTAACGGGGACGCGCCCACGCCGGCAAGCGCCCGCCGATGTGTTTCCCTACCGTCTCCAGTGAGGGCAACGTGAACCCATCAGCCATGGCCAGCATGGCCACGGGAACTTCTCCGTAAGTCGCGTCCGGTACGCCCACCACGCAGGCCGCCAGCACGCCAGGCATATCCATCAACGCGACCGCGAGCCTCTCGGGCCGGATCTTCTCTCCGCCGGAGATAATCACCGTGTCCGCGCGGCCCAGCACGTGAAGGCGTCCCTGTTCATCCAGCCTGCCGGAGTCACCCGTGCGGTACCAGCCCCCTGGATCCAGTTCCGGCGATCGCACTCGTCCCTTTTCCAACCACCCCCTGAAAAGCGCGGGCCCCCGGAACCGTATTCGGTCCGTTTCATCCACTGACAGGCACCCGGCATACAGGGGAACCGCGCCTTTCGCCGCGGGATTTTCTCCGGGAGGAGTCATGGCCACCATGGCGGCGGTCTCGGTCATCCCGTAACTGTTCACCACGGGAATCCCCTCACGCCAAGCCCGATCCAGTAAAGCGTCCGAGACTGGCCCGCCTCCCAGCAGGACACACCGGGCCCTTCGCAGGGACGCGGTCATGCCGGCATCCTCCAGGACCTGTTTCAACTGGGCGGCCACCAGCGAAATATGCGTGAACACGCCACTCCGCAGCAGGTCGCGCCATCCCTGCCCCGGCCCGGGCAGGCGGACTGTAGCACCGGCGACCAAGGCGCGGACCAGGGCCATCAGCCCCGAAACATGATGCGGCGGCAGGGTCAGCGGAATCATTGATCCCTCCTCCAGCCCAAGGCGGGCACATCCCGCCCGGGCAGCGAAGGTCAGGGTGTCCAGGTCGTGGACCACAGCCCGGGGTTGTGATTCCGTGCCAGAGGTATACATCGCCACGGCCGGTCCCGCCATTTCCCCCGCCACCTCGAGCCAGTCAACCCCTTCCGCCTCAGCACCCAACGAAACCACCGACATCACGCCCGTATTTTGAACCAGTTCCGTTTCCCACCCTGGCGGGTATCGTGGATCCAACACTACCACACCCGCCCCGCATTGCCACAGGGCCAGCAGGTCCACCACCGTTTCAAGGGTTGGCGAAACCCGCGCGCCGATCCATCGTCCGGGCCGGGCACCCAGGGCCCCGAACCGAACCGCCCGGGCCGCGACCATGGCATCCAGATCCGCTCCCGTGAAACCGCCGGCGTCCGCGACCAGCAGCGGCGTATCCCGGAAGCGATCCCGAATCATCGTGAACAGGGCGTGATCCCCGGCAAACATGGTCCTTCCTCGTGTTTACCCGTCGTAACGCAATGTCAACCGGCCTGTCATAACGCGCTGAGATGCCCAGAGCAAGTCTCGAAGTTCCACCCACGGTTGATCCACGATCGGTAACCGGGCCTTCAGCACGTCTTCCGAGAGCCACCGGTAAGACCCAAGGCCCACGCCGCGCGCCAGGTTACCCTCCAGGGACAGTACCGCCAGGGCAGCAACCCCCACGCCGGATTCACACGCGGAGCTGACGGTCACCGACCAGTCTCGCTCCGCCATGCGCTGACGGATAGACCAGGAAACAAACGGTTTCCATACGCCCCATCGCAACGGGCCTTTCCATCCAGTCTCCCGGGGAATTCCGTGCCGCAGGCAGGTCCAGGTATCCAGGGCCAGCGGCACCGGCCAGGGAAATTCTTCCCCTGCCTGGTTTCCAGAAAAGGGATCTTCCAAGTACATCACCGGGGCCATGCCTGGTTCCGGCAACAGGGCGCGGCAGGCCAGAAATTCAACGGCCTCCCGAGGCCATGACGCGTTGACGTCTACCCGTACCTGGCACCGGGGTCCCAGGATCAACCGGATCGCGCGGATAGCCTCCACGGCCGTGTCGGGGTCCGCTTCCCGGACTTTCACCTTCACGTAACGGTACCCTGCCCTGGCCATCCGTTCCACCCTGCCGCGGATATCCTGCTCCCGATCGTCGGCCAGTTCCAGCAGGGCCGTCAGCCAGACCCTCCGGCGGAAACCCCGGCCATAGGCCCGCTTCGCCATCATCCCAAGCAGCCAAGTGCCCGACAGGGTCCCCAGTACCGGGTTGGGACAGGCCGCTTCCAGCAGGGACGTCCGTATCCGGCTGAGGGGTAATTCCCGCGCCCAGTTTTCCGCCCAGACCGCTCCCCACCAGGCGAGGTCTTCCACCTGTGGTCCGTCGAAGACGGAAACCGGACCGATTTCCAGCCACCATGACCCCGACCCATCCCGAACGGACACCATGACCCCATTTCGTCGATCGGCCTGCTCCTCTCCAAAGATCCGGCAACGATCGAGAGGCAAATCATATGTCCAAACCCCCCACTTCATGACCGCGCGAAAACCCGAAACCAGGTGATCCAGGCCACAGAAAAGACCAGGCTGTAGGCGAAGATCAACTGTCCCGTCCGCGCGAGGCTTTTATTCAACGCCCTGCCGGAATCGCGTTTCACCTTCCGGATCAGCATCACGGCGGGAGGCATCAGCAGTATGGTTACCACTCCCAGCAATCCCGTGGCAGCTGCCAGAGACAGGCCAGCCAGCCTTGCGCTGCACCACGGAGGCAAGATCACCGCCGCTCCCACGCATCCCGTGAAAAGCCGGATGGCAAACGTTTCGCCCAATCGAACCGCCAGGGTCCGTTTTCCCGCGACTCGGTCCTGGGGCAGGTCCCGGATGTTGTTGACGGTCAGCAGGGCCACGCTCAGCAGTCCGGGGCCGCATCCGGCTACAAGGGCAGCTGGAGACCATGATCCCGCCTGGACGCAATACGTCCCCGCGACGGCTACTGGCCCGAAAAACACGAACACAAAGGGTTCGGCCAATCCGTAATAGCCGAGAGGAAAGGGCCCCGCCGTGTACCATACCGCGGACAGGATGGCCAGCATTCCCAGAAGCAGCAGCATCCATCCACCCCGGTACACCAGGTACAGCCCAATCAGAAAGGCCAAGCCAAGTGCCAGCCCCGCTGCCTGGCGCATCTTCCGTGGACTTACCCACCCCGACTGGACAGCCCGTGGTGGTCCGAGCCGGTCCGCCGTGTCGCTGCCGCGCGTGCCATCGCTATAGTCATTGACGTAATTGGCGCCGATCTGCAGGAGCAGCGCGCAGGCAAGGGTAGCCATGGCGGAAAGCGCGTGAAAAAATCCATCCGTGCCTGCCATCGCCAGCCCCATGATCACGGGACCCGCCGCGGCGAACAGCGTGCGGGGACGGGCGGCGAATATCCAGACCCACGCGCCCCGGGGCACGTTTCCAGGCACGTGAAGTTCCGGCACGACGGGGGTCATGGTTTCCTTGGAAACCTGGAAAAATCCGGTTTCCGTTTTTCGAGAAAGGCGTTACGTCCTTCCTGGCCTTCCTCGCTCATGTAGAACAGGCTGGTGGCGTTACCGGCCAGTTCCATCAGCCCGGCCTGGCCGTCTTCGTCGGCGTTCATGGCGGCTTTGATGCATCGCAGGGCCGTCGGCGACAGGGCCAGGATTTCCCGGCACCACTGGACCGTTTCCTCTTCGAGCCTTTCGAGGGGAACCACCGTGTTCACCAGTCCCATTTCCAGGGCCTGCTGCGCGTTGTACTGTCGACAGAGAAACCAGATTTCACGGGCCTTTTTCTGCCCGACAATCCGGGCGAGATGGGCCGAGCCATATCCCGCGTCGAAGGATCCCACCCGCGGCCCGGTCTGGCCGAAAACGGCGTTATCAGCGGCGATGGTCAGGTCGCACACCATGGCCAGGATATTGCCGCCCCCAATGGCATATCCCGCCACCATGGCGATCACGGGCTTGGGCAGCGAGCGGATGGCCCGATGGAGATCCAGAACGTTAAGCCTTTCCGCCCCCTTTTCCACGTCCCGGTAACCCGCGTCACCCCGCACGGCCTGATCACCCCCGGAACAGAACGCCAGGGGGCCCATCCCGGTCAGGACCACCACGCCGATCTCCGGATCGAACCGGGCGTCCCGAAACGCGTCCAGCATTTCATCCACCGTCCGGGGCGTGAAGGCGTTCCGGCGATGGGGCCTGTTGATCGTGATCTTCGCGATTCCTTCCGCCTTGTGATAGAGAATCTCCTGGTAAGTTCCGGCTTCCTGCCATAAGATGGACATCACCTGTCTCCCTGGTCTTGCTCTGGCTCATTATAAAGAAAACCTTCCCTCCCGCGGGGAGAGAGAAGGTTCATGGATTCGTGATGCGGCATTCAGACGAGAGGGCGGGGCGGTTCCGGAATGTAGTTCGTGAGAATCTTCATGTAGTTGGCCCGTTCGAACGCGGCCGGTTCGGCGCATTTCGCCTGGCTCAGGACGCCGCGCATCTGGCTGATGGACGTGTATTCTTTTTCTTCCATCCACGCCTTGACGCCTTCCAGTATACGACCGACATGGTCCATACTATGCCGCAGAACGGCCGAGGTGGTCATGGCCACGTTCGCGCCGGCCATCATGGCCTTGATGACATCCTGGGCGGTGTGCACGCCCCCGGTAATCGCCATGTCCGCCTTGATTTTGCCAAACAGAATGGCGACCCACCGCAGGCGCAGCCGCAACTCCAGCGAGGAACTCAGGTGAAGGTCAGGTTTAACCTCGAGTTGCTCGATATCCAGGTCCGGCTGGTAAAACCGGTTGAACATGACCAGGGCATCCGCCCCCGCCGCTTCCAGTTGCCGGGCCATGCTGGCCATGGAACTGAAATACGGACCAATCTTGACTGCCAGCGGAATGGTAATTGCTTCGCGGACTGCTTTCACGAGGTCCAGGTACATCTGCTCCACCTGCTGCCCAGTCATGTCCGGATTGGTGGCCAGGTAATACACGTTCAGTTCCAGCGCGTCCGCGCCGGCTTCCTGGATCTGCCGGGCGTAATCTACCCATCCGCCCTTGGACACGCCGTTCAGGCTGGCAATAATGGGAATGTCCACCGCTTCCTTGGCCTGGCGGATATGACCGAGGTAGCCATCTGGCCCCATCTTGTAATCTTCCATGTCGGGAAAGTAGGTCAAGGCCTCGGCAAAGGAATATTCGCCCTGTTGCAGGTTGGCGTTGAGCTCGTGACTCAACAGGGCAATCTGCTCCTCGAACAGCGAATGCAGGACCACGGCTCCCGCTCCCGCGTCCTCCGCCTTGCGGATGTTGTCCAGTTTTTCAGTAATGGGCGCGGGCGATACCACTACCGGGCTCTTAAGTGTCATGCCGAGATACGTTGTTGTCAAATCCATGGTAAGTTCCTCCTGCCGTTACCCACGGCGTGGCGGTTGTTTGCTGATCAGTCCGCTTCTGCCTTGTTTTCACCGGAGCCGTTGCCATCCAGCATGTTCGCGAGGCCCTGGTAGAACCGCCAGCGCTCCTGCACATCCTTTTGCGCGTCCACCAGCAGGGCCTGGGCCACTTCCGGCTTGCTCAGGGTCAGCATCTTGTAACGGGTCTCGTTGTAGATGTACTTCTCGAGCGGCAGCGACGGCTCCTTGGAATCCAACTGGAAGGGGTTTTTGCCTTCCGCCTTGAGTGCGGGATTGTACCGGATCAATGGCCAGTGTCCGCTGGCCACGGCCGCCTTCTGCTGTTCCAGGCCCATGGCCAGGTTGTACCCATGGGCGATGCAGTGACAATAGGCGATGATCAGAGAAGGCCCGTCGTAGGCCTCGGCTTCCAGGAAGGCCCGGACAGCGTGGGCATCATTGGCCCCGATCGCCACCTTGGCCACATAGACGTTGCCATACGTGATGGCCATGAGCGCCAGGTCTTTCTTCATGGCGGGCTTGCCGGAAGCGGCGAACTTGGCTACCGCCGCGCGCGGCGTGGCCTTGGAACACTGTCCGCCGGTGTTCGAATACACCTCGGTGTCGAGCACCAGGATGTTCACGTTGCGGCCGGAGGCCAGTACGTGGTCCACGCCGCCGTAGCCGATATCGTAGGCCCAGCCATCGCCACCGAGGATCCAGACGGACTTGCGGACCAGGAAATCGGCGACCCCTGCCAGTAACTTGGCCTCGGGCGCGTCGATGGTCTCCAACTTGCGTCGCAGTTCGGCCACCCGTGCCCGCTGCGCCTCGATGCCGGCTTCAGTGGACTGGTCCGCGTTCAACATGGCACCCACCAGCGATTCACCCACTTGGGGGGCCAGTTTGCAGAGCAGTTCAGCGGCAAATTCCCGCTGCTTGTCGATCGTCACCCGCATACCAAGGCCAAATTCGGCGTTGTCCTCGAACAGGGAGTTGCTCCACGTCGGCCCCCGGCCCTCCGCGTTGACCGCCCACGGCGTGGTCGGCAGGTTACCCCCGTAAATCGACGAGCACCCCGTGGCGTTGGCCACGTAGAGGCGATCACCGAACAACTGGGACAGCAACTTCACGTAGGGCGTTTCGCCACATCCCGCGCACGCGCCACTGAACTCGAAAAGTGGACGCAACAGTTGCACGTCCTTGACCAGGTGGTGCTTGACCTGGTGACGATCGAAATCGGGCAGCGAGAGGAAGAAATCCCAGCAGGCCCGCTCCCGCTCGCGGACCGGTGCCTGTGGAATCATGTTGATCGCCTTGAGGCGCGGTTCCGTCTTGTTCTTGGCGGGGCATACCTGCACGCACAGCGTGCACCCGGTGCAGTCTTCGGGGGCAACCTGCAGGATGAAGCGTTTGTCGGCGAATTCCTTCCATTTCGCGGGCGCGCTCTTGAAACCCTCAGGCGCATTGGCCAAGGCTTCCGGCTCGACTATCTTTCCTCGGATCACCGCGTGTGGACAGACCAGCGAGCATTTCCCGCACTGAATGCAGGTGTCCGGATCCCACTCGGGAATTTCCAGGGCGATGTTTCGCTTCTCCCATTGCGTCGTCGCCGAGGGAAACGTGCCATCCACCGGCATCTTGCTGACCGGCAGGCTGTTCCCCTCGTCCCGGATAATGGCCGCCGTAAACTCATGCAGGAAATCCGGCGCGTGATCGGGCACGGCGGGCAAGAGGTCGAAGGTACTGGTTATCTCGGAGGGCACCCGCACCTCGTGCAGGTTGGCCAGCGCCATGTCCACGGCAGCCCAGTTTTTCTGCACCACCGCTTCCCCGCGTTTTCCATAGGTCTTCTTGATGGCGGTCTTGATCGCGTCGATGGCTTCTTCCTTGGGCAGAATATTGCTGATAGCGAAGAAACACACCTGCATCACCGTGTTGATGCGATTACCCATGCCGGCTTCGGCGGCCACCTTGTAGGCGTTGATCACGTAGAATTTCAACTTCTTCTCGATGATGTGCCGCTGTACCGTCCGACTGAGATGGTTCCATACCTCGTCGGGACCATAAATGCTGTTGAGCAGGAAGACCGCCCCTTCCTGGGCACAGCGCAGGATGTCAATCTTCTCCATCAGAGTGAACTGATGGCAGGCGACGAAATTCGCCCGGGTGATCAGGTAGGTGGAACGGATCGGCTTGGGACCAAACCGCAGGTGGGAAGTGGTCATGGAGCCGGACTTCTTCGAGTCATACACGAAGAACCCCTGGGCATATAACCCCGCGTCTTCCCCGATGATCTTGATGGAGTTCTTGTTCGCGCCGACCGTGCCGTCCGAGCCCAGGCCATAGAACACGGCGCGGACCGTCGAGGGGTCTTCCGTGCTGAAGGACGGATCATATTCCAGGCTCGTGTGGGTCACGTCGTCCACGATGCCCACGGTAAAGTGATTCTTCGGATTGTCCTTCTTCAGTTCGTCAAAAATGCCCTTGATCATGGCCGGCGTGAATTCCTTGGAGGACAACCCGTAGCGCCCGCCAACCACCCGCGGAATCTGGGTAAAAGGCGCCTCTCCTGCCGTGAACATCTCCACGAGGGCGGTCACCACGTCCTGGTACAGCGGCTCGCCGGCCGCGCCCGGTTCCTTGGTGCGGTCCAGCACCGCGATCTTCTTGACGGTCGCGGGCAGGGCCTTCACGAAGTCCTTCGCCGAGAATGGCCGGAACAGGCGCACCTTGAGCACGCCGACCTTTTCGCCCAGGTTCGCGTTCAGGTATTCCACGGTTTCGTGCGCGGCTTCGGCCCCGGAGCCCATGATCACGATCACCCGGTCGGCATCCGGCGCGCCGACATAATCGAACAGGTGATACCGGCGTCCGGTGATTTCCGCGAAACGATCCATGGTTTTCGCCACAACTTCCGGGCAGGCCAGGTAGAAGGGATTGCACCGTTCCCGCGCCTGGAAGAACACGTCGGGGTTCTGCGCGGTGCCGCGGATGATCGGGCGGTCCGGCGAAAGGGCCCGGGCGCGATGGGCCAGCACCAGGTCGTCGCTGATCATCGCTCGCATCTCTTCCGGACCCAGCATCTCGACCTTAGCCACCTCGTGAGACGTCCGGAAGCCGTCAAAGAAATGCAGGAAAGGCACCCGCGCTTCCAGCGTGGCCGCGTGGGCGATCATCGCGAGATCATGGGCTTCCTGCGGGGAACAGGAGGACAGCAGGGCAAAACCCGTGTTCCGGACGCTCATCACGTCACTGTGATCACCAAAAATGGACAAGGCATGGGTGGCCACCGTGCGGGCAGTGACATGAAACACCGTGGGGGTCAATTCCCCGGCGATCTTGAACATGTTGGGAATCATCAGCAGCAGGCCTTGGGAGGCCGTGAAGGTGGTCGTCAGGGAGCCCGCCTGCAGGGCGCCGTGCACCGCCCCGGCTGCGCCCGCTTCGCTTTGCATCTCGACCACCATGGGAACGGTGCCCCAGATGTTTTTCCGGCCCTGGGCCGCCCACTCATCTGCCCATTCGCCCATGGCCGACGAGGGGGTGATCGGATAGATGGCCGCTACTTCACTGACCTGGTAGGCAACATTTGCCACCGCTTCGTTGCCGTCAAGGGTTCGCATGACCTTGGACATGTTGCTGATTCTCCACGTTGATCCGTGGTACAGTGCAAAACAGGGCAATTCCACGGATTTAGAGTGTTGCGCGGTCCGGTACCCTACCGTTTCAGGACGGAACTGAGAAATCCCGGACGCCTGATCTCAGTCAAGGTCATTATTATCCCCGGCCTCGGGAAGAATCAAGCAGCACAGAAAACCGGGGTTAAGGCATAAAAACAAGTGATATATATGCTTAAGCACTTCAGCGCAACGCCGAATCGCTAAACACTTTCCCGCAGTCCACCCCGGAATCCACCGTAATCTGGATACGCCCCACCAGGGGAAGAATCCTGCTCTGTTGCAACAGGTCGCCTTCCACCAGTTTCACGTGCGTGGCGTCCGCCGGAACCTGGTTGAAGGTAGGATCCACGGCCACCCAGTCCCCCACCCAGACCTCCACCCACTGGTGAAAATAAAATCCCGCGTCCCTGCCGGGAATATAAATCAACCCCGCGTTCTCCCGGGCGGGAATGCCCGCGGCCCGGGCCAGCGCGGTCATCAGCACGCTGTGCTCCGTGCAGTCCCCTTCCATGTGTTCCAGCACTTCCAGCGCGTTGGACATCCGGGCGGAATAGGTCGTGCGCATGTTCTCGTATACCCACCGGCAAAGAATCCGGGCAACCACCAGGCTGTCACGTTCATTACCTTTCAACGCGCGCGCCTTTTCACGAATAGCCGGATGGTCGGACTGCGCGAACGCGGACGGCTGGAGCCACGGGGAAACGTCATCGGGTACCCGTTCCAGCGGAAGGTCTGGCGGGTTGAGGCGATCCAGGTCCGCAATCCGGCCCACGAAAGCGAACCGGTTCTCCCCAATCCGGCTGATCCGTTGACGATTATCATTGAACAGCACGCCGTCCGAGAGAGGGCCGATCAGGGTTAAGCCCACACAGGGACGGGTCCTCGGATTTTCAATGGCCCGGTCAACCCGGGCGGCATTGGCCATGATGACGTCGTGCTGGTAGGAGACGTCCTTGGCCATGGCTTCCGGTTCCAGGCGCAGGGTCATGTTACCGGACAGGGTCTCCTCCAGGATCAGGCCACTGGCCGATACCCGGGCCGTGCTGTCCATCTCCATCACGTCAATACGGTTCCGGATGGTATACACCCGGGTGGGCACGCCATCCATGAGCCGCTCTTCGATTGCCGTAACCTGGGCCTGGCCGCTCAATTCCCGTTCATACAGCGGTTCGAATACCCGGAACGCCCGAACGCTGCCGATGTCCGGGGCGGATAGTACCCACAGCGACTGCCTGAGGCCGTCCCATACCGTCTCGGCAGGAAGCGGAAATTCCTTCTCCCTCCGGTTATTACCGATGACGGAGACCACCCGCAGGACGTCCCCGGCGGCCTCGGCGGTAAACTCCGATTTCTGCGAAGGATCGGTAATGGAGGCCTGAATCCGGGACAACCGGCCAGTCGACATGTCGTAGGTCCGTTCCGTGAACAGGCGCATGTTCTGCTTGACCCCCGACATGGTCACCAGGAAAAGCGCGTCTTCGGTGAGCACGATCGCCTGTTGATCATCGCGTACCTGTACCCGGTTGACGGAATACCCCACCTTGCCGCCGTTCATGTAGACGCCATACCAGTTATCTCCCTGAACCTGGCGGATCAGGTCCAGGGGCACGTCTTCCGGAGCGGTCAGCAGGAACAAGCCTCCGAGCATGAGCAGTACATTCACCACGCGGTTGAACTTCCTTCACGGCTATCGCGCGGGGTATTGTAACAGAGCCCGGCCCGCCAGGCACTGACATCTCCCAAAACGGCGCGCATCCGCGATCCGAATACGGGCAGCATCGTTGTTACCGGTACAATGTATCCGTACATCAAACCCGGCATAGTGTTCATGGAACCATCCCCTCAACGCGTACTGATCATTCGGCTCGGCGCGATCGGCGACGTGATCCGCGTGCTGCCCGCCTTGCACGCCCTGCGGGAACGCTACCCCTCCGCCCGGATCGACTGGGCCGTGGAAGCCCGAAGCGCTGAGGTTCTCCAGGATCATCCCGCCCTGAACGGCCTGCTGGTGTTTCAACGGACCGGGCGGTTTTTCGAAAACCTGCGCGGTTTCCTGGCCTTCGCGCGAAGGATCCGCCAGGGAGGGTATGACCTGGTGCTGGATTTTCATGGAATTCTCAAAAGCGGCCTCCTGGCCGCTGCCAGCGGGGCCAGGCGCCGGGTGGGATTTGCCCGTCCCCGGGCCCAGGAAGGTAGCTGGCTTTTTCTCACCGAGCGGGTCCGCCTGCCCTCATCCCGCTTAAACCGGATCGAAGAAAACCTGGAGTTGATCCGCGCGGTAGACGCGCGACGGGGCGTGCTCGACGTCATTATTTCGGTGTCCCCGGACATCCAGATGGAGGTGGAAGCCTGGTTTGAGGAAAAATTCGATTCCGGCAAGTTACTGGTGGCGGTACACGCGCCCGTGGACCGACCGGAAAAACAGTGGCCCCTCGAATACTACGCGGAATTGTGCGACCTGCTGCTTTCAGACGGCCGTTTTGAACCTTTCCTGACGTGGGGACCCGGCCAGAGAGAAGTGGCCGAAGAGGTCGCAGCCCGCTGCCGGAGAAGTCCCGTCATTGCGCCGGAAACGCCCACGCTGAAACACCTGGCATGGCTGCTATGCCGCGCTGACCTGTTTATCGGGGGCGACACGGGGCCGATGCACCTCGCGTCGGCCATGGGCACTCCGGTGGTAGCGGTGTTCGGTGGAACGGATCCGGCCAAACACCATCCGTTGCGGGAACCCTGCGTGGTCCTGGATGGCGGCCCGGCGGACGACCCCCGCCGGAAAAACGTGGACCGGCGGAATGGTCCCGGCTGGATGCGGCAGGTGTCTCCCCGATCGGTATACGAAGCGGCGGTGCGGCTGGTCACCAGCGGGGAACGTTCCTCCGTGGAGGAACCCCAGGCAAAGCCCGGCTCGGCCAAGGCATAACAACCCGCCAACAGGTATCTTTCAGCCGCCCGCCGGCGTTAACATGGAAAAAGGAAAAAAAGACATCATGCGAATCACACGTCCATGGGTACTGATCGCGCTGGTAACGGGAACGCTGATCGCGGCCTGCGCTCCCCCTCCACCACCCCCTCCCGAAGCAACCGGTCCAAAAACCGCGGAAGAGGTATACGCCCTGGTCAACCCGATTATTCAGCCGTTACGGATGGCGGCTTCCAGCCAGAATATTACGATCAGTGCCGCGGACCGGGACCTTTTGATTAACCAGTTGGGACAGGCCGTCGCCCAGTACGGAGAAACCGATTTCGGACGCCAGGCCTTCGCGCGTCTCGCGGGAGAAATCGCGGACCTCGCCCTCGAGTTCAGCCGACAGGAACGTTACCGGGCCACCCTCGTCTGTCTGGACGCCCACAACGTGCTCAACATGTCCAGCGCCCTGCTGAACCGGCTGGGTGAACGGGCGCAAAAAATGCTCTCCCAGCCAGCCGTGCGCGCCCGGGGGTTCCTCGAGGACAAGCAGAACGGGGACCTCTACGCGTTCCTGGAACTGCTCGACCGCAAAACAGGCAAAATAAAAACCATTCAACTGCGCGAGGGAGAGGAAAGCAACGGCATCCGCCTGCTGAAAATCATCGGCAGGAACCGGGCCGTGCGGATTGAATACCTGCAGATTCCCGGGTTGATCGTGGACATCGAGTTCGAACGATCCGGCATGTAATCCAGCATGAAAAAACCGGCCGGGCCACCATCCTGACCCGGCCGGTTCAGCAGTCATGCAACTCTTCAGTGAAACACGGCCCCGGTGTTCGCGCTGGTCACCAGTTGCTGGTAACGGCGCAGCCACCCCGTGAGATGCCGGTCGGGCGGTGGACCCAGTTCCTTCCGCCGCTGTTCGAGTTCCGCGTCGGATACCTTGAGTTCCAGTTTGCGCCCAGGGATATCGATCGAGATGATATCGCCGGAACGCGCGAGAGCGATCGGGCCGCCGGCAGCTGCTTCAGGGCTGACGTGTCCAATGCAGGCCCCACGGGTTCCCCCCGAAAACCGTCCATCCGTGATCAGGCTGACGGACTTGCCCAGTCCCGCGCCCATGACCGCGGAGGTGGGGGCCAGCATTTCGCGCATGCCCGGACCGCCCTTCGGGCCCTCGTACCGGATGACGATGACATGCCCGGGTTTAACCTGTCCCTCCAGGATACCTTTCATGGCCTCTTCTTCGCTCTCAAACACGATGGCCGGACCCTCGTGGCGCAGCATTTCAGGGTCTACCCCGGCCTGCTTGACCACCGCGCCTTCCGGCGCCAGGTTACCAAAGAGAATGGCCAGCCCGCCGGTCTGGCTGTAAGCGTTTTCCAGCGTCCGGATGACTTCGGGATCCCTGGAGCGACTGCCGCCGATGTTTTCACCGATGGTTTTTCCCGTCACCGTCACGCAGTCCAGGTGCAGAATACCTTCCCGCTGGGCCAGCTCCCCGAGGATGGCATGAATCCCTCCCGCCCGGTCGACATCCACCATGTGCCAACGCGACGACGGAGAGACCTTGCAGATATTGGGCACCCGCGCGCTGATTTCATTCAGCCGGGTGAGGGGATACGCAATGCCGGCTTCGTGGGCGATGGCCATGGTATGCAGGACGGTATTGGTAGATCCGCCCATCGCCATGTCGAGGGCAAACGCATTATCGATCGCTTTCTCGGTGACGATGTCCAGCGGCTTGAGGTCCAGCCGGACCAGTTCCAAAATCTGCCGCGCGGCCTGGCGGACCAGGTCTTTCCGCCGGGGATCCGTCGCGACTATCGAACCGTTACCCGGCAGGGCCATGCCGAGCGCCTCGCACAGGCAATTCATCGAGTTGGCCGTGAACATCCCTGAACAGGAACCCGGAGAGGGACAGGCAGAGCATTCCAGTTCTTCAAGTTGGGCGTCGCTGATCTCCCCTTTCTTGTACGCGCCGACCGCCTCGAACACGCTGATCAGGTCAGTGTCTTTGCCCCCCACATGCCGTCCGGTCTCCATCGGGCCACCCGAAACAAATATGGTCGGAATGTTGCAGCGCATGGCTGCCATGAGCATCCCCGGCACGATCTTGTCACAGTTTGGAATGCATATGATGCCGTCGAACCGATGCGCCTTGATCATCGTTTCCACGCAGTCGGCGATCAGTTCCCGGGATGGGAGACTATACTTCATCCCCTCGTGGCCCATGGCAATCCCGTCGCAGATACCGATGGTATTGAATTCGAAGGCGATCCCCCCCGCTTCTTCCACGGCCTGCTTGGCGATACGCCCCAGTTCGTCCAGGTGGACGTGACCCGGAATGATCTCCACGAAACTGTTACAGATGCCAATGAAAGGCTTGTCGAAATCCGCCTTGGACTTGACTTTACCCGTCGCGTAGAAAAGAGACCGGTGGGGGGCCCGTTCAAAACCGCGTTTCACACTGTCGCTGCGCATGAGAGGTGCTCCTTCTCCTCGTGAGAAACATCCGGAAACCGTGAAATTCCGGATTGGGGGAAGTATACGCCCCTTCTGCCTTAACGCACAAACCGGGTGGAGAACAGGTAATGAGACGGAACTTCAAAACCGCAGTCGCGTTTTTCATAAGAGATCAAGCATCTGTCAGTTCGACACACACCGGGTATCTGTCATTTAGACAAACGAGCACATGGGTCATTCGACGAACGAGTGCATGTGTCATTTCGACGAATGGAATGAGGAGACATCTGTCAATATTTTTTGATAATCCAAAAATGTTCGGGAAAGGAATAACCCCGGGGTATAAGCACTAGACGAAAGGGGTTGAAATTGGAGCAAGGGAAAAGGAGAAAAGAACATTCTCGTTTCGCTCGAAAGGACAACGGGACGGAATCAACGATTCGGTAACAAGAACAACAGAAACAAGGATATCTTTCACTTGATAAGACACCGCTCCGATCGAGAAGACACATCAATAACGCGCGGGAAATGCCTGAACACCAAACCACCTCCCAAGGTTTTCCGCGCCATCCGGCATAACAGGATAGTGCAACAGAAAATTGAATTCACTGCTGGGAGCGTGGGACTCCTGGAATTCCGTTATTTCTGGCTGAGGCCCATGGCGAGAATCCAGGTAAAGACGGTGACCCACAACTGGAGAAACATCTGGGCGGCATAATCATCCTCGGCCCTGGCGGGGACGCCACTTTTTCCCATCCGACGGAGATGCTTGTTCATGGCTGGCTCCTTTCTGGTTGCCTCGCGATCCGTTGATTAAACATACGTTTGAAACGAACGTTTGTTACCGCGGGAGCCAACCGCTTACCCGTTATTCCACCGTAATTTCCGATAGGTCCGTGGCGCCGGCTTCATCCATCACCGCGACCTGATGAGCCCCGGCATCGACCTCCACGAAAAAAGTATCCCCGGGAACTTGCCGTCCCAGGAATCGGCCGTCCAGGTACCAGAACACGGGTCGATCCCCGGAGGCGTTACTGTTGAGCCGGATCCGCGTGGTCCCAGTCCCCGAGAACGCCACGAATTGACTGCCGGACACGGGCTCAACCACCCGCAAGGCAAGGGGGGCAGATTGCGGATCGGCGACAGCGCGAGCGATCCGCCCTGGATCGCGGGCCAGGTCCCAGTCCGCGGCCACGCCGGCATGTACCGTACCTGACGGTTCATTGGCACGATGAGACAATCCGCAAACCCGCTCCATGGGCATCAGCCGGGGGATTTCCTTCTGGACCACGCGCGGACAGCGGGACGTCGCGGGTAAACCAGATGCCGCGCACAGGGTCACGGGCTTCAGCAAGGGGGACAGGTCGGGAAAGTCCGGCGTGTTACCGGGGGGCAAGCGACGGAACACCGCGCCAAGTATGGGCAACGCCGCCACCCGTCCGGTCAAGCCGGGAGACCGGGCCCCACTGTCCATCCCAACCCAGACGCCGACCAGGTAACGCGCGTTGAAGCCGATGGCCCAGGCATCCCGGAATCCCGCGGAGGTACCCGTTTTCCAGCAGACCCTGGGCGCGTTGCGGGATTCCCGCTCCAGGGACCCTGGCAGGTCACCCGGAAGGGGCTGCTCGAGCATGCGCCAGAGCATGGCGCAGACATCGGGACGCAGCAGGACCATCGAAGGCGTTCTGCCATCGGCAGGATAGGACCACCGGGGCGTCTCCATCCGGCCCATGCGAGCCAGGGCAAGGTACAAGGATGTCAGTTCCGCGAGCGTCACGTCGATACTGCCCAGTGTCGTGCCCAGTCCCCACGGTTCACGGATAAGGCCTGGATCCCGGATGCCCGCGCCGACCAGCCAGGACCGGAAGGTATCCGACCCTAGCCGTTTCAACACCACCACGGCGGGCACATTCAGCGACATCCGCAACGCTTCGGTTACCGAAACCAGTCCTTCGTGCTCGCCGCTGAAATTGTCGGGACGGTACGACCCGAAATCCAGCGTATCGTCAAGCAGCGTTTCATCGGGATAGACCAGCCCCCGCTCCATGGCCAGGCCATACACGAAAGGCTTGAACGTGGAACCGGGCGAACGCCGGCTCATCGCGTGGTCCACCTGGGCGCCGGGGGCATCCGCGTGAAAATCAAGGCTTCCGAGCCATGCCCGGATTTCGGCAGACGGCACGTCCACGACGATCACCGCCGCCTGGTCCGCCGCGCGATCCAGGCGGGCAAGACAAGCCCGGGTCACCGATTCCACCATTCGCTGGATATCGCGATCCAGCGTCAAGCGCGCGGGACCCGATACCCGCGCGGCATCCCGAACGCGAAACGCCACGTGGGCGGCTTCTTTCGGCATGTCGTGGCGACCCAGATGATCGAGGGGATCCCGGACGGATTCGTCACGGGCCGTCGCGGATACCAACCCCGCCCGGTACATCCTGTCGAGAATCGCGTCGCGTCGGGTCATGGCGGCCCCGCGGTATCGCAGGGGGTTCAGCCGGGTGGGTGACTGGGGTAAGCCCGCAAGCAGCGCGGACTCGGAAAGCGTCAGGAATCGGGCGGAGTGTCCGAAATACCGCAGGGCTGCCGCTTCGATGCCCATCACGTTCCCCCCGAATGGCGCGGTATTGAGATATGTTTCGAGGAGTGTCTTCTTGTCCAGGGTCCGCTCCAGGCGCAGGGCGGTCCAGGCTTCACGCAACTTGTTCCGCAACGAGCGTTCCCGGTACCCATGAATCCGCCGGGCCAGTTGCATCGTCAGGGTAGACCCGCCGGAAACCGGTCGTCCCCGCGCGATCCACTGGACCAGGGCCCGGCCCACGGCAAGGGGATCCACGCCAGGATGCCGGAAAAAACGCCGGTCTTCCGCGGCGAGAATGGCTTCCACCCCCCACGGATTCACCTGGTCCAGCGTGACCGGAATCTGCCACTGTCCATCCCTGTCCGGAAACACGTACAGCGGATTGCCATGGCGGTCGAATACCACGGGCGCGGGCGACGGATTCAACCGGGCAAGAACATCCGGCGACAGCGGCGGAGCGAACCGCGCGGCCACACCCAGCAACTCGGGACTGAATGCCACGCCGCAGATCAGCGCGACCAGTCCAGCGCCTAACGCCAGGCCCCGGTGTCGGATCGTCCGAAAACGCATCCTGGTTTTATGGTTAAGCAGTGACATCAACCCGTCACGGCGTTTGGACGGTTACGGTACACCCCGGCAAGCCAGCCCGGGCATCGGGCGCGTACATGGCCTCGGCAACTATCCCCGGCAGGGTGAAGGTGCCGGAGGTCACGGCCCGGACGAGATAGAAACAGGACCGCTTGCCATCGGGAATCTGGTCAAACACAAGGATCAGGCGGTCATCCCGGATTTCCGTGTGGTTGGGCACCAGGACATCATTCTGGATCTGGACACTATCCTCGGCCCCGTTTTCAAGGTCGCCGGCGGGTTGACCGAAGCCCATGGCGGCCAGCGCGCTCCCATCCAGCCTGGGATTGACCGCTTCTAGGCCCGCGGGCAGAGGAATCGAAACCGCCACGTTCCGCCGGGGGTGTTTCGATGAGAGGGTAAGTATGCCCACGTAACTTTCGCCCTGGACCAGGCCTTCACTCAACTGAACCGGCTGCCGTCCCGCGCGGGCCCAGTCGACCGATATATCCAGGCCGCCTTCGCTGTATCCGTCCTGGACGCCACCGGCGGTCATGCCCTCGCGTGCCACCCGGATCCACAAGGAAACGGACCCCGCGTTGGTCACCGTTATCCGCGCGCCCTTTCCCCTGGCGGAGGCGGAAGCGGCCCGGGATGCTTCGATGGCCTTTTCACCATCCGGACCGACGATCGTGCCCGTGGCCTGACCCACGCTTATTCCCCGGGCCTTGTGATAGGCGCCAAGGGCGGCGCACAGGAAGGCAGCGTCCTGGGTGGTCAGGCGGTCAGCCGTGGTCAGGGCGCGCCGCGCCGCCACGGCAAGGCCATCCAGTTCCTCCCCGGGCAAGGGAATCGCGCAACCGGCCAGCAGGGCCAAGGCACACTCTCTTCGTGGAGACATCAGCGCGCCCCCATCGTCCGCCTCATCGATCCGCAAGGGAGCCGCGGCCTTCCTGTAGGCTTCCGCGCGTCCAGGGTCCGCAGTGAGCCGGGCCACCATGGCGGTAAGCAGCATCCGGGCGCTTTCCGGCAGGGGGGCCCGTTCCAGTTGCCAGGCCAGGTCCAGCACGCCCGGCTCCGGTTGTAACGACAACACGTACGCGGCATAGGCTCGCAGGAACAGTTCGGCCCCCAGGGCTTCGTTGAGGTCCTCTCCCCGGGCAATGCTCCATAAACGCCCACGCATGGCCTTCCAGGAATCCTCGTCAAGGGTGGTCAGGCCATTTTCCAGCGCGAGCGAAAGAAAGTGAGCCGCGTACACCGTGCACAGGGAGTTCTCGACAATGCTGCCGGGCCAGACAGCCACCCCCCCGGAGGGAAGCATGGCGCCCACGATCCGACGGCTGACGTCCGCGATGGCCTCCCGCGCGCGGTTCTCCGTCCAGGGCGCATCCAGTTCCGTTCCCGTGGGGAAATCCCGCAACTGTTCGGCAAGGATGAGCAGGGGAAAGGCCCGGGACACGGACTGTTCCGTGCAGCCATATGGATATTCCACGAGGGACATCAGCCGATCCATGATCGGCAACAACGGCGACGCCGACGCGACAACGGAAAGCGAAAAGTCGTCCGTCTCCTCGAAACCTTGCGCGTCCAGTACCGCCTGTTCACCGGGTTTGAGTTCTCGCAAGGCCACGTCCGTCCGCCACAGCCCGGAGGGCCCAACCGTGAGGGTCGTCTCCTCGCTGACGGTTTCCGTGGTGCCTCCCGTGGAATCCCTGAATTCCGCGGTCCAGCGAATCTTTCCGGGCTCCCGGGAAACGGTTTCGAAGCGGGCCCGCTCGATTGACTCGGCACCGGCAGCGGGCGCGGCGGTCACGGTCCCTTCTCCCTTGAGACCACCCGACGCGGTCCAGGACAGGGTGACTTCGCAAGGGGCCTGGGTTGTATTCACCAGGCGGGCAACGGCCTCGAACGAGTCGCCTACCCGGGTGAACCGGGGCACCGTCAGGCGCAACAGGTACGGCTTGCGGACAAACACGTCCGCGGCGGCTTCGCCGGACTGGTCCCCCGTGGTGGCCACCGCGACTACGTGCAACCGTCCCACGTAATCCGGGACGTGGAAGGTCACCACCGCGCGGCCGTCAGGGCCGGTCCGCAGCGCGCCGCTCCACAAGGCCACGGGCTTGATCCAGTTTTCACCGATCGCCGGGACGCCTCCCAGTCGGCGTTCCAGCGCGTCTCCTCCCACGGCTTCCGTTGTCCACGCGTCCACCGCGATCCGGTCATAAAATTCGGAACGGCCGAACGCGCATTTCCGGGGCCGCTCGAACCAGTTAAACGGATCCGGATCATCATAGCCCAGGATATCGTGTATTCCCTGGTCAACCGCCGCGACGGTAATCTCGGCCGGAACCGGCTCACCGGCCGCGGTCCGGGTTTCGACGACCAGGTTGAGATCCTGTTCCGGTCGCGTTTCCGCCGGCACATCGGGCAGCGTGACCACCAGTTTCCGGTCGGGACGCGTAACCCGAATATTGGCCGTACCGAAAACCGCCAGGGGCACCCCCGCGGCGGGAGATGTCGTTGTCGACCGGACCACGGTCACCAGGGCCCACGCGTTGGGGAAATAGTCTTCCCGGACCGGGATAGCCAGGCGGGCCTCACCCTGTTGCACGGGGCAGCGCCAGGTTTCCAGCACCCGGTCCTGCTCAAGCGCGACAAATGCCATCCCATCAAAAGGCGAACGGATGGTCATCACGCAGGTATCACCAGGTTCATACCGGTCCTTGTCCACCGTCACATTCACGAGCGAGGGCCGGTTGTCCTCCGCGAGGGTAACCCGGTCCCATCCCGCGAACAGCGTGGCCGTCGCGTAAAGAGGCGTCGCGGGGGAAAACACCCTCACGCGCATCCTGCCCCACAGTTCTGCCAGGGAAAACTCGGTTTCTCCTTCGCCCTTCCGCAAGGGAACATCCCGGATTTCCACGGTCTCATAGTATGGGTCCGCCTCGATGGTGTAGCCACTGGTCATCCAGCGCACGTTGTAATTCCACCGTTCTGTTTCCAGGGCCACACTGACCGATGAGAGGTCCGCGGGCGCGCCATCCCGGTTCACCGCGACCACCCGGACCCGCGTGGCGGGACGATCTTTCATGGGATCCAAAAGGACACCCAGCGCGGGTTCAGCCGGTAGCACGGTGAAGACTTTCCGGGCCACCACGTCCCGGCCACCAGGCTCGGAAACCGCTATCCGCGCCACGGCCTCCAGAGGGGCCCGCGCCTCCGACGCCTTGTCCACGCTGAACGTGAATCGCGCGGAGCCATCCGGACCGGTCATGGCCCGGCCAAGGTTCTCCACCTCCGGCGCGACGCGGCTGTCATTGCTGAATCGGAAACCGGGCCATTGTTCCGGGGTCCATTTCCCGGGCGTCAGGATGACCCGGCCCTCGCCGGAATAGCCGATCGCCGGTCCGCCGTACATCTGTTCCGCGTGGCCCGTGATGGTTACGGACTCGCCCGGACCCGCGAAAGCGCGGTCCGTCTCTACCGCGACCCGGATCCGGTTCGGCACAAACGATTCGACGTTGAACATCGTGGATCCCACGGTTTTCGAGGCACCAGGCGCGACCAGTTCCAGAACGTATCGACCCGTGCGCCAGGTCACGCCGGTCTCCAGGTCCAGGGATCCCGTGCCCCACTCCGACAGGGTTACTGGCCATGTCCGGAGCATATTGTTCAACGGATTTCGAAGTCGGGCCTGTAGCACCACGCCGGCGGCTGGCCGGGTATATCCCTGTCGAACCAGGAAACGGACCCGGGCGGTTTCACCCGGGCGGTACAGGTTTCTATCGCTGTAAACGTAGCCGTCGTATCCCTCGGCATCAAACGGGTCAAGGTCCAGGGCTTCCTGCCGGATCCCCCGCGCGGTCTCCTCGGAAGGCGATTGGCGCAAGGCAAGAAATGCCGCGTCCGTGTCCGTGGCAATCCACGCAAGCGTGGGCTTGCCCCGCCGGAAATCGGCAAGGGTGAACCGGGCATTTCCCTCGGCATCCGTCTGGGTCGAGCCCAGTTCCTGCAACTTGCTGGACAACAGCGTCACGGTGGCACCAGCCACGGGTTCCAGCGTGTCCAGCCGATGCGCGGTGATCACCACGTCCTTGCCCGCGTTATGCGCGAGCATCCCGATGTCGGTCCACACGAAGGGATAGGCATTCCACGTGAAAACGTCCGGGGGATCCTCGATGGTCAGCATGAACACGCCCCGCTTGTCCTGAGGCAGGATGGACCCGGGATCCAGTTCGACTTCTACTTTGCGGTCTGGAATCGGGGGAAAAACCACTTCATGCCGGACCAGTTCTTCCGCTAATCGTTCAACTTCCCACTTACCCTGTTCTTCCCCCTGGAGCGCGCCCGCGAACATCGTGAGGGTTGATGGAAAAACCCGCCACAGCACGATCTCCGCCTTCTCCACGTTGCGGGCCGCCAACCTGATGGGACGCAGGGCATGCGCCGGAAGATAACTCTGTTCCGTGTTCAGCACGGTGATCCCCCGCACCCGTGGAGCCTCTTCGGTGGTCACTTCAAACCGGCCGATCATGGTACGCTTGCCGTCCGCGCTTTTCAGTCCCGGGCTGACCTGAATCCTGTATCGCATGCCGGTCACCCAGTCACCCCGCAGGTAAAAGCCACCTTCATCATGCTCGACACGCAGGTTATCTACCGCGGGAGTAATCACCAGCCGTTTTTCCAGGTCTTTTCGATCCACTGGCCTCCCAGCGAAAAAGTACAGTGAGGCGCCTTCCACGTCGTCAAAGCGCCAGGAATCTCCGCCCCCGAGCGTGAACGCGGAAACTTCCGGCTTCTGGGAATCGGTGTTTTGCTCCGTGGAAGGCTCCTGCTGGGACAGGTCAGAAGAGGCCTGGGACGCGTCAGGTCCGGAAGAAGGCCCGGCGTTTTCCGAGGGTTTTTCCAGTGCCAGGCCCCGGGTACCCAGGGCTTTTACGCGCTCGTCCGCCGTCTCCCTTGGCGCGAAGGCCACCATGACCGGCCAGGCCGGCTTATCCGTCGGAATGTTCAGGGTCAACTTGCCGCGGCCACGCTCTGCCGTGGGAGCGCGTTCCATGGCGACGCCCGCGCTGTCTGAAACAGACAGGTCGTACTGGTCTTCCCAGGATCCCGAAGCCATGGGAGCCCATATTTCCACGCTGTAGGTGCCGTTACTACATTCCTGTTTTCCAGCGATACACGGGGGAAGTGGCGCGTGGATAAAAATGGGCTTGCGGCGATCCTCTTCCGAAAGCGTGCCACCGTCCCTGGCCTGCAGATCCTGTTCGAAGTACACGTCGAGCCGGGTAAAGATCCTGGGCAGGTCGGCATCGGAAAAGCGCGCGCGCAAGATATTACCTTCCACCTGCCAGTCCAGCGCGCCATTGAGTTCCTCGGGCTCCAGGCGCAGGGGACGCGGCTGTCCGGTGGCTCCCGGCGCGGCCATGATATCGCGGTCGAAATAAAACACCAGTTCCTGACCATTCCATGGGGAACCCTCGAGGGGATATACGCCCATCAGCCGAAGCGGCGGTGGTTCCGTGGGCTTTGACGGGGCCGACGTGACCGGCTGACCAGCAGATGCTGGCCCGGATTCAGGATGTCCCCCGCATCCCGTCGCCAGGATACCACCTGCCGTGGCCAACATAAGTATCAACACCAAGCCTGGTACGCGTCCCCGTCGCGCGCGCCCGAAACGGTGGCTCAGCCCCCCCCTGTCAAAAAACATTTCTAACCCCATCACTTGCCCTGTTCTCTCGCTCATGACGCGCTCCTTATGGCGGGCAGTCAAACCGCTCCGTTAAATTATACTTCTCCCCCGGCTGACCCGGCATTTTTTTCTGGACTCACGCGGGAACGTGCCGCCATCCCTGATCCGGTGACATTCACCTGCCGCGCAACCGATCGGCCAGCAGCGTGTTCCGCTGAATAGCCGTCGCCGATCGGACGGCCCGGATCACGGCCTTGCGGCTGCCGACCACTATCACCATCCGTTCAGCCCGGGTCAGGGCGGTATACAGCACGTTCCGCTGCAGCATCATGTAATGCTGGGTAAGTAACGTAAGCACGACCACCGGGTATTCACTTCCCTGGGACTTGTGCACGGTAGCGCACCACGCCGGCGCCAGTTGATGCAGGCTGTCCTCGTCGTACAGCACCACCCGGCCATCATCGAAGGCCACCTCCAGTTCCCCCGTCTCCGGATCCACGGTCCGGACCACGCCGATATCTCCATTGCAGACATCCCGCGTGTAATCGTTGCGGGTCTGCATCACCTTGTCGCCCGGGCTGAATCCCCCCAGGGAAACTGCCGGAACAGCCGCCATGCCCCGAAGCGCGCGACCCAGGGCCTCGTTGAGCCGGTCGACCCCACAGGGCCCCCGTCGAACGGGGGACAAAACCTGAATATCCCGTATCGGGTCCCATCCGAACCGCCGGGGCAACCGCCGCGCCACCACTTCTATCACGGTTTCCATGGCCTCTTCCGGATCCTCCCGCTCGATCAGCACGCAATCGGTACTGTTGAACGTGGGAACATGTCCCTGGTTGATCTGGTGTGCCGCGCGGATGATGCCGCTTTCTTCGGCCTGCCGGAACACCGCGCGCAACCGGACGGTAGGAACGCGTCCCGACCGCAACAGGTCCGCCAGCACGTTCCCGGGCCCCACCGAGGGCAACTGGTCCGTGTCCCCCACCAGGATCAGCCGGGCTGACGCGGGTAACGCCCGCAGCAGCGCGCGGAACAGCAGGATATCCAGCATCGATGCTTCGTCTATCACCATGACTTCCGTGACCAGCGGGTTGGAAGCGTCACGGGTGAATGCCTGCTTCGCGGGACTGTATTCCAGAAGACGGTGGACGGTGCGCGCGGTATACCCGGTGGCCTCCTCCATGCGGCGCGCGGCCCTGCCCGTTGGTGATGCCAGGAGAAAGGATACGCCCTTCCGCTCCAGCGCGGATAGAAGCCCCTTCAGGATTGTGGTCTTACCGGTTCCCGGACCGCCGGTAATGATCACCGCGGGAGCGGTCAGCCCGAGCTTGAGTGCTTCGCGCTGCTCCGGCGAATAGGTAGTCCCCGTGGCCCGCTCCATCCATCGCAGCGCGTTGTCCGCGTCGATGGGAGGCATGGCCTTGGGCGTCTCCAGCAACCGTACCAGCCCTTCCGCGCACTCCACCTCCGCGTCCCGCAATTCCGGCAGATAACAGGCCTCGCCTTCCGCGACCACCTCGCCTTCCGCCACGCCCTGTCCCAGGGCCGCCCGCGCCTGGTCCTCGGGCTGTCCACTGATCTTTGCCGCGGCCGCGACCAGCTCCCCGGCGGGAAGAAAAAGGTGCCCATCCTCCGCGGCCAGTTGAAGCGCGTACAGCAGCGCGCCCCGCAGGCGCTGGGGAGCGTCCGGCGCCATCCCCAGCTTCGTGGCGATCCGATCGGCGGTCAGGTAGCCAATTCCCTCCACTTCCCGGGCCAGGCGATAAGGATTCTCCTGGATCACCCGCGCGACCGCTCCCCCGTAGCGGGCCAGCAGGCGCCGGGCCAGGGCCTGGCCGATCCCCAGGCGGAACAGAAACAGCAGTTCTCCCCGGCGGTTCCGTTGAGCCTGGTAACTTTCGCTGATCTGGCGCGCGCGTTTCGGGCCGATCCCGGGCACTTCCCGCAGGCGTTCCGGTGTTTCCTCGATTACCCGCAGGGCGTCGCGGCCAAACGCCCTGACAATGCGGGCCGCGTATTCCCGGCCAATGCCGGCAAACAGGCCTGACCCAAGATACTCCCGCAACCCTTCTTCGGAGGTGGGCACAAGTACCTCAAAGGTCTCCGCCCGGAACTGCCTGCCGAACCTGGGATGTTCTTCCCAGTATCCAGTCAGTTTCAGCGTCTCACCAGGTTGGGCGGAAGCAAGGTCACCCACGACGATTACCGGGTCTCCTCCCCCCTCTGGACGCAGGCGGGCCACCATGAACCCCGTCTCTTCACTTTCGTAAACCCGGCGATCAAGAATGCCGGTAAGGGTATGTGCGTCTGTCGCCGGAGACCTTTCGGTTCCGGGCAGGGACGGCGCATCATGGGACCGGATCGGTTCCTCCATGGCCGATCAACCCAGCGGTTCACTGCCGAAACGGCGCAACACCATCACGTCCAGCGCTACCCTTGGACTCAACCTGGACAGGTAGACGACCGCGTCCGCGATATCTTCCGGCGTGGGCCAGTCCGACTTGTCCCGCTCTGGCATGACCTCTTCCGACATCCGGGTGACCACGCCGCCCGGGCACAGGGCATGCGCGGCGATACCATACTCCCGCAATTCCAGGGCAAGGGCACGGGTCAGACCGATCAGCCCGTGCTTGGAGGCCGTGTACGCGCTCTGCCGGGCGATGGCCTTGAGGCCGGTGACACTGGCCATGTTGATAATCCGTCCACGTCCCCGTTCGAGCATGTGGGGCACGAACGCCTGGCAGCAGTACACCGCGCCCAGCAGGTTCACCTCCAGGGTCTCCCGCCAGGTTTGCCGGGAAAGTTCCAGAAAAGGCGCGAACCAGGCAATTCCGGCGTTATTGAGCAGCAGTTCCGTGGGCCCCAGTTCCGCGCGGACCCTTGCCGCGAACGCGTCGACCTGGCCGGGGTCGGACACGTTCACCCGTTCCCACAAGGCGCGGCGACCGGTAGTGGCCGAGATCTCCGTCACCACACGTGAAGCCTCGCCTGAAGATCGGGCGCACAGCGCGACGTCATACCCTTCCCGCGCGAGGGCCATCGCGCAGGCCCGACCTATGCCCCGTCCACCCCCGGTCACCACGGCTATCCGCCGATCCACGCGCGCGTCGCTGTGCATGCCATATCTCCACCGTATCCGGGACCCGGGCCCCACGGCATATCCTACCCGGTCTCCGCGTCTTCAGCGTCCCGCCTTTCGCCAAGCAGTCCCAGAATCCGGCGGGCGTTCCGGGTCGGAGGATCCATTCCGGACATCACGAGGTCCGCCCGCCCCCGCTGGGGCGCGACCCAGCAGTAATGCATGGGGAGCACCCACCGGCGCCAGCGTTCGATGGTCTCCTCGGGCGCGCGACCCCGCTCGGCGGTATCCCGTTCCAGCCGCCGTCGGAACCGTTCCGCGTCGGGTGTGTCCAGGTAAACGTTCAGGGCTTTCCTGCCACAGATCCCCAGCCAGCACACGTGCAACCCGACCAGGACAACGATCGGTTCGGGCGACACGGTAACCTTCCGGCCCGTCCGGGTGTGCGTGACGAAATCATAGCAGGGTGACGACACCGCCAATCCCGCGCACAACCGCGCGGCATCCCGCTCAAATCCTGCCAGGTCCACCGCTTCGGGCGCGTCAAAATTGACCCTTTTCCGCTCGGCGGGGCTGAGTCCGGACAAGTCCCGGTAATAGGCGTCCTGCTCCAGTACCGCCACGGGGGTGAGTAAGCGAAGGGCCCGGACCAGCGTGGTCTTTCCAGACGCGGAGCCGCCCGCGATGGCAATCAGCCTCGGCCACTTCATACTCAGCGGGACATGGGCGTTCCGCCCGCCTCCAGGTACTTCCGGTACAATCCGAAAAACGTGTACGGATCACAGAATTCCCAGTTCTCCCCTGGATGCCGCTCCCGGCACAGTCGGGACACGGTTTCGAGCATGGTAGGACTCTGCAGAATCCACCGGTAGATCACGAACCGGGGCTTGTCGCCCTTCAGAAACCGCCGCATTTCGTCGGCCGCTTTCTCGGGGGACTCCGCGTCGGGGTAGATGTCGCGGGTGTGCCGCAGGAACGGCGTGCCATCCACGAGGGCTTCTTCGAATCCCAGTTGCATGCCAACGCCGTCGGAAGAGAACCGGGCATAGGCCTCCTGGATCCGGCGGGGCATCTTCCCGTGAAACCCATTGATCACGAAGCCGGTGATGGTGTAACCGAACCGTTCATAATACCGCTGGTTGTGAGCGACCCAGAGATCAAGGGCGTCGGGCAATCCACTGCCCAGCCGGTCGCCAACCAGGAGGTTCGGATTGAGATAGCCCGCGCCACTGTCCCCGGCAATGAACCAGTCCATGGGCGACTTGTGACGGTACACGTAATCGAACACGATAGGAACCCGGTCGGCAAGGTTCGGGTTGAAGGCCCAGCCGATCGGCACGCGGCCCCTCGCCGGATCCTGGAAAAACCGGGGAACGTGGCGTTGCAGCCACGCCGCGGAATCGTAATCCCCCATGTAGATCAACACGTAGGTCTTATCCTCCACTTCGGGCAGGGGCGGCGGCGGGTTCTGCGCGTAGCGTTCTTTCAGCGGAAAATGCCGCCACGCGGATCCGTTGCCCATGTACACGAGGCCAAGGGCATCGGCATCCATTACCGCGTTGTGCGCCGACAGCAGGGCGGCGTACTCCCACTCGGTGGGCACGGGATCGTGCTTGCCGTAGGCCCGACCCTCTCCGCTGATACCAAGATGCTTGAAAAGCCCGGGAACGGGTTCATGCCTGGACTGGTCAGTCAGGCCATGATTGGTGTATTTCTGGTTCCAGGGAATAAACCCACCTACCGTGGTAAACACTGTTCCTCCGTTACGCTCACACTGGGCCTTCAGCAGGGAACACAGGACCTCCCGATCGAGTCCCGGCCTTTGCCCGGGATCATCCACGGGCACCTCATCGGGCCACACGTCGAGATCCATAAAAAAGGCCTTCTCGGCGATGTAATAATCCCGGTTGGCCAGCGTGCTGTTATCCAGGTCGGGATAACGCGTGCCCGGCTCGCCGGGACGCTGGGTAAACCCGTCCACCATGTAGGCCATCAGCGCGGGGTGACACTTGCCCGTGACAAGATAATGTTCTTTCGCCCAGACATACGCGTCGCATTTCGCGCTGCCGGTCACCGCGCCGGTAAATCGTCCCCGCAGGTCCTCCTTCACCTCGGGCCACAGCCCTCTTGTTTCTTCCAGGGCCAACAACGGGCTGTCCGCGCGCATGGGCAACCATCCGTCCACGCCGCAGATGGTAGCCGCCAGGTTAGACGTTGCCGGCACGGCAGGATCCCACAGGACAAGCCCCCGAATATCCGCGCCGAATCGTCGAATTAACGCGGACAAGCTGTCGAGTTCCACCACCTCTACTCCCGTCAGCCACACCTCCCGGGCGTAATCAAACCAGAAATCATCCACGTCATACAGGTACCTGGTAAAGAGCCGTGGAGCGTCACGGTTGACAAGACCCTGCAACGCGCTGATGAAATACAGCGCGTCGTAGCGCAGCACCTCATCTGACGGCAGGTTATCCAGGCAGCGCCGCAGATCGAACCGAACCACTGTCCGCGGGATATTCGTCCTGCTCTCTTCCGCCAGTCCTCCCAGCGAGGCGATAAGAACCATAACCCCGATACATACCCGTTCGAGACCGCGCGTTCGCCTTTTCATGCCTTGCTCTCCTGGTAGGCCTGACTGCTACATTGTACAGGCAACCCCGGGAAGAACTACCGGAATTCTCCTGCCCCGTGGTGGTGTCATATACTTTTCGTGGGCTATACCGCTACAGGAAATTCACCATGAGCATTCAGGCGGAAGATTGCGTGATACACATGAGCGCGGAACTGGTGCATCTGCCCGTTCCCCTGCATCGTCAGACCTGCCAGCAGATATACGTCGACCTGGCCAATACCCGGGCGGCCTACGACAGCATCGACGCGTCCACCCCGCCGATGATACGGCTGTACTCGCGGCGGGGCCGGGCCGAATCGGCGGCCCTGTTCTTTCCCGACCGGCTGCTGGTCGTCGAAGAGTGGTGCGACATCCCCTTGAGCACTTTCGAGGAAAAACTGCGCGTCCTGCTGCCGTTGGTGGGCGCGCGCCGGCAGGTCGGGCCGATGCTCCTCAACGCGGCCACCATTCGATCCACCTTCGCGCTGAGCCAGCGCGAAGACGCCCGGGTATTTTTACTGGAACGGGTATGCGGCCTGGCGGACCGCATCCAGGCCCATTTCCGCCGCCCGCTGGTTACCGGCGGCCTGCGGTTTGTGCTGCCCGAAACCAGCGAACATGACGGCGCGCTGCATATCAGTATCGAGTCATTCCGGCACAGCAATAACGAGGTCTTCGTGGAGGTCAAGGGCATTTTCGGCAAACGGCAGATCCCCTGGGACCAGCCCGAAGCCGTGATTGAAAACTTCCGCCTGGTACGGCGGTTCATCACGGGACATATCTTTCCGTTCCTGGCCCAGTTTGAACTGCTCGCCGAACCGTGAACGCGCCTGGTGGCCGCGCGGGAGCACGCGGGCATGAACGCCCCTCTCATATCGGTCCTGATGCCCGTCTGGAACGCCGCTGGAACGGTTCAGCGCGCGGTGGCATCCCTGTTCAGCCAACGGTTCACGAACTGGGAACTGCTCGCGGTCGATGACGGATCCACCGATGAAACCCCCGGAATACTGAAATCCCTGGCCTCGGCAGATCGAAGAATCCGCGTATTTCACCAGCCCCGTCGGGGCATCGTGGCCGCCCTGCGAACCGCCGCGGACGCGGCCCGGGGGTATTTTCTGGCCCGCATGGACGCAGACGACGTGAGCCTCCCCGACCGGTTCACGGAACAGTTAGGGATGTTCGACCGTGTACCCGGCCTGGCGCTGTGCGGCACGAAAGTCCACCTGGTCGGGGCCGGCTTTGGATTCCGTCGCTACGAGGCCTGGCTCAACAGCCTGGTCTCCCCGGAGGATCACGCCCGGGAATGCTTCGTCGAGTGTCCCGTCGCCCATCCCACCTTCATGATACCACGCCCGTGGTACGAGGCCGTCGGTGGATACCGGGACGGGCCATGGCCGGAAGATTACGACCTGCTGTTACGGCTGTGGCAGGCCGGCGGAAAGATGGCTAAACCAGGCGCGATCCTCTTCGAGTGGCACGACCACCCCGGCCGCCTGTCCCGCACGGATCCCCGTTACAGCCCCGGGGTCTTCCGCCGGATCAAGCGGGCTTACCTGCCGCGGCCCGCCCCACCAGTGTACCAGTGGGGCGCGGGAGAAGTCGGTAAGGCCTGGTTGAGGGACTGGCGCGATGAACCCGTAGACCCCGCCATGATCCCACGGGCCGTAGTGGACATCAACCCACGGAAAATCGGGCGACGTATCCACGGGTTTCCCGTCGTTGCCCCGGATGACCTGCCCCCTCCGGGAACTTGCCGGATACTCGTGGCCGTTGGGGCGCCAGGTGCCCGGGATGAAATCCGCGCGTGGCTGGGTCCGCGGGGATACCAGGAAAGCGTCGATTACATTTTCGTCGCGTGAGATGCCGGGTTGAAGCGGGTTTAGGGTAGAGTATTACGAGATGGAGGAAGTTGCATGAGTTCACACGTGGTGGCCACGCCGGTTGCGGTATTTAACCCCGGCGCCCTCGTGGCGGTGGGGAGCGGACTGCTCGCCCTGGGCGCCACGGCCTATCTCGCCAGGGGCGTGGCGCGGGCCCTGGAAGAGGCCGCCCAGGCCGCCAGGGAAGAAGCGGAGCAACGCAAGCAGGCGATCGAAGCATGGCATCGGCTGCGGGAAAAAGTCATGGCGTCCCGGGAGGAAGAGGCGGAAGCCGAGGCGATGGTGGCTTCCGTGGAGCGCCGCCTGGCCGCCATGACCCTGGGTGAGGCCGCCGCCACCCTGAATCTTGCCGATACCTCCCGCCCGATGGACCGCCCCGCCTGGCTCGACCTCTCGATCCGCGGCCCCGCTCCCGACTGGAATTGGCAACAGGCCCTGGACGAAATCACCTCCACCCTGAACCAGGTAAAAGCGGCACCCGCGGGCGTGCCCGCCGCGGTCATCGATGCACTGCTGGCCCAGGGGGACGCCATGCGACGACGGGCCGCGCGGGGGGTGCCTCCCGATTACGAAGAAATCCTGAGTTTCGGCAAAGCCGTGGACACGTCGGTGCGGGAAGCCCGGGAAGCGGCGCGACGGCGGCGCCAGGCCTTCGAAGCCTTTTCCACCGCGGCCGAAGCCCTGCTGGATAAACTGCTTTACCTCGAGGCACTCGCGGATGGTCTTCTTTCCCTCGAAGAAACGCCCCGTAATGAACTCCGCGCGCTGAAAGAGGGCCTGTCCGCCATGCTGGCGGCCGATGAAGCAAAACCGGGAGCCCTGGAACTGGTCCAGAACCGGGTCGAAGCCCTGCGGCTGGCTATCGAAACCGCGGCCATCACCGAACATCACTACGCCGGACTGGTCGAGTCGCTGCAACGCAACCTGCGCGCCATGGGCTACGACGTCGAAGAAGCGTTTCCCGATCGACCTCGCCCAGGGGCAACCCAGCACCTGGCCGCGTTTGCCATCCCGGGCGGCGAACGCCTCCGGGCGGCCGTGGATCGTCATGGCCGACTGAACTTCGAAGTGGAACATGTCCGGGGGGCCGGTGAATCCCCCGACACCCCCCTGACCTCGGCGGAACAGATCCTGTTCCTGCGGCAGGAAGCCCGCTGGTGCGCCGACGCGCGTGAACTCCTGCGGCGCATGGCCGCCGACGGCTTTTCCTTTGAAATCAGCCTTGAAAAAAAGGCCGAAGCCGAACGCGTCCGGGTGGCCGTGGTCAACACCGGCAGGGAACTGCTCGACGCGGAAGAAGAAACCGGAACGGAACACCGCCGACAGGCGCGCATGGAGTAAAGGCGTGAGCGGGATGTCGCTTCAGCCCGGGAAATTAGCGGGAAAATCTTTTCGGAGAGGACTGGCGGGCCTGGCCTGTCTGCTGGCCCTTGCCGCCGTGCCGGATGCCTCGGCACAATCCCCGGTTCCCCCTGTCACGCGGTCTGACGCCAGTCCTGCCAGCGGTCCACTCGTCGAAGCCCCTACCGCCGACCCCGCCCCGATACCCGATCCTCCAGCCGCGGCAACATCCACCGACCAGGCAGTTAACTCTTCTTCTCTACCCTCGCCGGCGTTTCCCCCGTTCATGTCCGAAAAGGCCACATCCCCTGCTTCCCCCGGAACCGACCACGCCCGCGAAGCACTGGATGAGTCCACAGCAAACGACCTGCTGAACCTGCTTTCCTGGTCGACGAACAGTTTCCTGAAGGCCTCGGACCTTGCCCGGATGGCCCGGGAACTGGGCGACCCCACCCCAGACGCTAAAGCATGGGCGGCGTTTGGCGGTACGCTGCGGGCAAGTGGACTGGCCGCCACGGAGGAACCATGGCTCGCCCTGACCCAGGCCCTGCTGGTTACGTCGGGAAAGGCCCCCACCGTGGCGCGATCCCTGGGCGCGATCGCGGCCGGCGTGCTGCGGAATGCCCTGGAGTCCCAGCCCCCGGACTGGCCGGCCTGGGACATGACCCTTTCCTGGCTGCTGCACCTGTCCGGCGAGTCCGTAACCGACGACATGGGCCGGGGTATGCGAGCGGTACTGGAGCGAAATCCCCTGGACCCGGAAAAGGTATGGCGATCGACCTTGCCGCCTGAACCCGCGCCCGGCGTAATGCTCCCTCCAGACGGACTGGCCCCCCCGTCGCCCATAGAATCCGGGGCGCCATTTCCTCCCGCTATGCCTTTGGACCGCCAGTCCCTCCCTGCTTCCTCCGGACCACTCCCCATGAGCAGTCGTCCCGGTATCCAGGCAGCGGTCACCCTGCTGGCCTATGGTTCTCCGGACACGGTGACAGAGTGGCTGGTCATTTCCCCGTCGGAGAAGAACATGCTCAAGGCCGCCGGGTGCTGGGTCTTTGATAATGGCCTGCTGCGGGCTGCCCAGCTGGACCTGTTTCTGGACGCGTTACGGGCGTGGCAACCCGGCGGATTGGGAGTCCGGGCGCTGTTCGTGGGCGCGCAACCGGACGCGTCGATCCAGTTTCCATTTGCGCGCCAGGGGAGTACCGTGGAACCCGGCACGGCCCTCGTTATCCCGTGGATGTCACCGGAGGCCTGGCGAGAGCCCCGGGAACTGGTTCCGGGCATGCAACTGCCACGTTGTCCCGAACAGACCGCCGCCCTGGCGTGGGAATGCGCGCGGGTTCTCCAGGCCCGGGAATTCCCGAGAAGACCTTATCTCCGTCTACGGCGGGACGCCCTGCTGGCCTTATCCGGACGGGCAGACAATGGTCTCATGGCCTTCATGGCCATCCTGGGCTGGACTGGCAACCCGGATGATCTCTTTCCGGCCCTCGCCGTGGCCTGGACAGGCGGATGCGACACCCTGTTCCCGGCCGCGGTCATCCTGCGAGAACAGGGCAAAGACGGTCCCATGGCCCTACTGCTGCAGATGGCAGACCTGCTGTCCCGTGGGGGAGATACCTTCCCCCTCATGGTCACCAAGGCCAACGGCACCCTTTCACGCCAGGAAGCCGTGTTACGCCGCGGCATGCTGGTTCCGGAGAGACCCTACCCCGTGGCCGTTTCATGGGGCAGTGAACTCTTCGAGTGGGACGGCGCGTTGCTCGAATCGGCATTTTAATGGTTGTCCGAAGGAAATTTATTGACAGATTGGGATAGGGTGTGTTAACTTTAACGTTGTGGAAAAATTGCTGTACGCCAAAAATTAACGAATTCCAGTCGAAAATCAGGAAACAGGCGCCCGAAAAGGGGCGCGAAACATGAGGACATGCCATGAAACGGGCATCGGTGCGATACGGTGTGTTCTTCGCGACGGTAGCGCCGGCGATATTATTGCTGCTGGCAGGTGAAACCGCCCGGGCGTGGAACCAGCGGGCCATGCAGTCCATCGCGGGCATGGGTCTGCAGATGCTGAAAAACGATTATCCCAACACGTTCCGTCCCGGCGGCGTGGCCGGACCGAATTTCGAGCGGGATGTGCTTCAGGGAGCGGCCGCCGGGTGGAAAATACTCCAGGAATCCTACCCGCTGAGTAATGACAACGAGGTCATTCAGGCCATCGCGGCGGAAATCATGTTGTTGCGGGAGGCGCGCAACTATGGCCCTACTTCATACTACGCCTACCGCCTTGGCGTGCTCGCCGCCCTTGTCGCGGATGCCGTGGTGCCATTGGGATTCCCCTGGACCCCCGATGACCGCCAGATAGCCGACCAGATGTTCCGGGATATTGATGCCAACCTGGACGGTTTCAAGTTCGCGGTAACCCAGAGCCGCCGGGAGTTCATCAGTGATGCCTTCGATTATTTCGGAAAACGCCGCCAGTTCAATGCCGAGGACAGCCGCCTGATCAGGAACGATTACCGGAGCGGCGTGGGATATAACGGCTTTCTCAAACAGGCGGCCCCCACCTATTTCAGCCGGGCCGTCGAGGCGGTGGCGGACACTTGGGACACGGTGTTGCGCAACGAGACCCGGGCTCTGGGCCTCAGCAAGCCGTCCAACCAGTTACTGACCTGGTATTTCGTGAACGAAATCGCATACCTGCTGAACACCAAGCAGCATTTCGCCCAGGCACTGGACGTGTATAAAAATCTGGAAAAAGTCAACCCTCAGATGGCCGATGCGTATGATAAAGTCGGCGATTTGTTCTACAACTTCGGCTCCAGGGAATCGAAACTGCGCGGCCTAGCAGAGTGGGAAAAAGCGTATTCCGTCGCTGGCGCTGACCGTACCCGTATCGGCAAGAAAATCGCGGAACATTACATCAACGAAGGTAACTTCTACCTCGACAAGGCGGCCAAGCCCGGCGCGGAAGACACCGACCTGCAGAACGCCCTCAACGCCTTCGAACGGGCTATCGACTACGACCGGGCCAACGACCTGATCGCGCGCAAAATCCAGGAAACCAACGTGGCCATCCAGGAACGTAACGAACGCCTGGAAATGACGATCAACATCATCGCCACGGGCGAGAAAGTCCGGGCCGAAGCGGATGGTTACCGGGACCGCAAGGATTACGCCAACGCCATCCGGACTTATCGCCAGGCTATCGGCTTCTTTGAAGCGGTGGACGACGAATTCAAAGAGCAGGCCAACACGGCCAAGGAAAGCATCCGCCGCCTGCAGAAATCCATCCAGGACGTGATCAACGAGGTGCTGGACATGGCCAGCCAGGCCATCGACGAGGGAGACCGCGCCAAGGACGCCAACCGGTTCGATGAAGCCATCAACGCGTACAACCGGGTCAGCACCATCGTCGGCGTCATCCCCGAAGACGAGGTGAGCCAGTCGGTCAAAGATGACAAAAACAAGTTGATCGACCTGTCCAAGCGGAAGGTGGAGGAAGCAAACGTCGCGAAGGTGCGATACGAGCAGGCCATGGCCGAACAGCAGGCCGCGGGCGCCCGGCCGGGAGGAGCCGCGCCTGGCGCTCCCGCGGCCCCGGCGGCGGCTCCGGCCGCCCCGGCGGCAACGCCCGCGGCCCCAGCGGCTCCGGCGCCGGTGCCCGGCCTCGAACCTTCCGTGCCGAAAAACCTGCCTCCACCACCCAATATTCCCGGTTTGAGTCGCTGACCGACCGCGAGGACGCGTTAAAAAAGACGGAGCGCGGACCGGCGCGTTAATCGATTTTGCCAGGCCAGACGAGATCGGCGTGGCGTTCCAGGCATGCCAGGGTATCTTTTCCGACGTCTTCCGTGGTCCGCCTGAATATGGGGTGCTCTTTCGGCGAATCAAAACGGCGACCAAAGTTACGTAATACCGCCTTTTCGAGCGCGGCAAGATGATGGGGAAGCACGTACTCGAAGCGGCCTCCCATGGTTTCATCCCCGGTCTGGAACCGACAGTAATCCTGGAGGGCGCCCCATGCCGAGGCCACCGTGGCCACGCCCGACGCGGCGGCTTCCAGGTAGGTGTAGCCTGGCGCTTCGTAGAACGCCGGGTGGATATGCAACCCACAGTGGCGATACGCGCCCGCCAGGCAGGCTTCAGATAAACGCTCTCCCCCCGGCATCTGGATAATCCGCACGTTTTCACTGACGCGCTGGGATGCATGTTCCTGGCTGACAATTATGGTCTGCCCGCGGCGGTATTTCGCGGCCGCGTTCACCACCAGTAGTTCGTACCACGGCTGGTACCCCCGCGTCGCCACGAATACCAGGGGCGCGTCGATGTGACGCGTAGCCAGCACCGTGCCCACCTGGTTCTTTCGCGTCTCAATACGTCCCACCTGCAGCAGGTATTCGCCGGATGTCAGGCCCGTAAGTTTAAGAAAGTCCTCGTTGCCTCCTTCCGTGTCGCGCAGCAGGGGAATATCCCAGTACACGGCTTCTACCCGCGCGTCCGGACAGTCCCTGCGCATCGTGGCGGCCTCCGTATCCGAAGCCGCCTGGCAGAACAGGGCCTCCCGCATAACCTCCAGGTTGTACAGCACGTTCCGGGGAACGGGCGGCGCCACGTTCAGCACGATGTTCGGATTGTGCCACAGGTCGTCCAGGTTCGGAACGTAGTTGTTGAGGTCCCTCTTCTGCAGCATCAGTGACACGTACTCGCCGAACCCGATACAAGTCGGATAGTACAGCGAAAAGTCCTCGTGAAACCCGATCAGGACATATGGCTTCCGCCGCTGACGCAGGATTTCCATGTCCGGACGACGATCGTCACAGGTATTACTGATGAACGCCAGGTGAACATCCTCCGGCAGCAGTTCCGGTCCGGAGGCTCGGATCACGTTAACGCCATTAACTTGCAAGCCTTTCGCGAGGGTTTCCAGGGCCCGCACATCCCCTCCCCAGTTAACGGCGGTATCCCTCCGGAAACAGACCCCGAGTTTAAGCCCGCGCGCGCGGCGCAGGATGTTAAAAAGGGTTTTCCGGACAGGCATGACGTATTTCGGGTTGGCATCCCGCAACGGCGGGACATAGTCGGATTCCACGCCAAGAAACCGATAAAGTGATTGGACGTAAGACGGGCCAAGGTACATGAGCGACTCGTAGGAAAACACGAACACACGCTGGAATTCCCCCAGGATCCGCTCCATGATCAACCTCGCCGCTTCCATTTCTCGCTCAGCATTGGTCCATTCCGCGAACACATGTTCCCGAATTTTGGACAACTTGGCGACCCATTGATCCCGGACTGTTAACACGAAATACACCTCGTACCCCGCTTCTTCCAGCGCCTTCGCGAAGGGAATCGGATCGGGAAAATGTCGTCCCGTAAGGGGATGACTGGTGAACTGCTTTAATAGGGACTCATCGAGACCACCATGGGGCAGCGACCGGCGTGTCACCCGCGAATGATCACACACGATGCGGGACGGGTCATCCCACCACTGCTGCACTACATGGTGCAGGTATGTCGCATAGATATGGCCGCGATCGTCCAAGTGATTTTCGCCGTCGTCATAGTCAAACCCGGTTGCCCGGGCCACGGTCTCGCCCGCCAGGCGGTTTCCGGAACTTTCGTGACCGATTACGAAAACAAACTTTGGCCGGCTGGTTTCCATGGTCCATTCTCCGAGACTTTAACGTAATGTAGTATCGGCATAGGAAGTTTTTTTCTTCACTGTTGTCAACAGTATACCTTCCGCGGCCAGGGTTCCCCGCGGATCCAGACCGGTATTTACGGTATACTTACCCCTGTCGCGTTTTCGCTCGGCGGGATTGCGGGAACGTGACGCGATAAAAAGGTGGAGTTCAAATCATGATTATTGTCATGGCTTCCCGGGACAGAAAAGACGTGGAACATGTCGTCGCCCGGGTGGAAGAACTGGGATTCAAGGCCCACGTGATCGAGGGGGTGTACCGTACCGTGGTGGCCGTCGTCGGTGACGAACGGGGTAAGGAGCAGTTGCATACCCTCCAGGCCCTGCCCCACGTGGAACAGGTCATTCCCATTCTCAAGCCCTACAAACTGGCCGCCCGCGAGGTGCGCGCGGACAATTCAACCGTATGCTGTGGCCCGGTTGCCATCGGTAACGGCCATTTCTGCGTGATGGCAGGACCCTGTTCGGTCGAATCCAGGGACCAGATTCTGCGGACGGCCCGGGCGGTCCGGGCGGCCGGCGCGGGCATGCTGCGAGGCGGAGCCTTCAAGCCCCGGACCTCTCCCTACAGTTTCCAGGGACTGGAACTAGAGGGGCTCAAACTCCTCTGGGCGGCCAGTCAGGAAACCGGCCTGCCGATCGTCACCGAGGCCACCACCCCTGAACAGGTCCCGATTGTCGCGGAATTTGCCGACATGATCCAGATCGGCGCGCGGAACATGCAGAACTACGGCCTGTTGCGGGCCGCCGGGAAATCCGCCAAGCCCGTTCTCCTCAAGCGTGGCATGATGTCCACCATCAACGAATGGCTCATGGCGGCGGAATACATCATGTCCGAAGGCAATCCAAACGTGGTTTTGTGCGAACGGGGTATCCGTACCTTCGAGACGGAAACCCGGAACACCCTGGATCTCCAGGCGGTAGCGGTTGTCAAGCAGTATTCCCACCTCCCGGTGGTGGTGGATCCGTCCCATGCCGCCGGGCGCTGGGACCTCATAGAACCCATGGCCCGAGCGGCCGTGGCTGCTGGTGCCGATGGCCTCATCGTGGAAGTACACCCCAACCCGGAAGAGGCCCTTTCCGATGGACAGCAGTCGCTCAAACTGGAGCGATTCGCCAGGATGATGGAAAACCTGAAGCCCCTGCTGGACCTGATGGGACAACGCCTCAGCGTACCCGTCGCGCAAGGATAACCCGCCATGACGGACGACACCACGCGCGATGAACACGCGAAAACGCCGGAAGTTACCGGCGATGACTTTTCCGACGCGGAAACAGCGGACGATCGCATGGAAGATCCGGATTCCTCCGACGCGAAACCAGCCAGCGAACTTTCCCGGGAAGAGGTAAAAAAAGTCCTGTACGCCATCCTCTTCATGAGCGACAAGCCGGTATCTCCGGCCAGGCTCACCCAGGTGTTCGACGACATGGACCCCGACGTGCTGGGCATGATCATGCTGGAGTTAAAAGAAAGCATTAACCAGCGATCGGACCTGCCGTACCAGTTGGTCGAAGTGGCCGGCGGATACCAGCTCCTCACCCGGTCGGAGTTCTCACGCTATATCCGGAAATTTTTCCAGATCCGCAAGAGCAACCGGCTGTCCCGGTCTCTCCTCGAAACCCTGGCAGTCATCGCCTACAAGCAACCGGTTACGCGGGCCGAGGTGGAAGCCATCCGGGGCGTCAGCGTTTCTTACGCTTTCGATCAGTTGCTGGAAAAACGGCTGATCCGGGTAGCCGGCGTGTCGGACCTGCCCGGTCGCCCCAAACTCTACCGCACCACCGAGGAATTCCTGGTCACCTTCGGGTTGAACAGCCTGAAAGACCTCCCTTCACCGGATGAACTGAAACTATACGAATCATGAGTCCCGTGCGCTTGCAGAAATACCTGGCCGCCTGCGGGGCGGGATCCCGGCGAGCCTGCGAAACGCTGATCACGGCCGGGCGGGTAACCATCAACGGAAAGGTCGCGGAACTGGGAGCCGTCGTGAATCCGGAAACGGATATCGTAACCGTGGACGGTCGCCCGGCGCGCCCGGAGTCCCGAAAGGTATACATTCTCCTGCACAAGCCGGCCGACGTGGTCACCACCGCCCGGGATCCCCAGGGGCGTAAAACCGTGCTGGACTGCGTGTCGGGAACCCGGGAACGGGTGTTTCCGGTCGGTCGGCTGGACGCGGACGTGGAAGGCGTCCTCCTGCTGACCAATGACGGGGAACTCGCTTACCGGCTGACCCATCCCCGGTACGGCGTGAAAAAAGTGTATCACGCCCGGGTCTCCGGACGGTTTTCAGCCCGGGCCGCGAAGACCCTTCGCTCGGGCGTTCTGCTCGAGGACGGCCCCACCGCCCCTGCCGAGGTGCGCGTTCTGCGCGAAATGGATACCTGGACGGACATTGAATTAACCCTCCACGAGGGACGCAAACGCGAGGTCAAGCGCATGTGCGCAGCTGTTGGCCATCCCATTATCCGGCTCAGGCGTCTCGCTTTTGCCGGCCTGTCGCTGGCCGGATTACGACGGGGCGAGTGGCGCCACCTGACCGACGAAGAAGTGCGAAAATTACGGGAGATCACAGGACTGGATCGGGTCCCGCCTCACCTGAATACCATCCAGGACAACCAGGGTATCCATTAACAACACGCAATACCCACCCGGGAGTGGAGGGAAAATTATGGACCTGTTTACCATATCCGCGGTACTGATCTACATCATGGTGGTGATGTGGCTGGCCTACAGGGGATACAAGGGCACCCGTTCGGCCGCCGACTATCTGCTGGCCGGCCGCAATGCCAATCCCATTGTCATGGCCTTGTCCTACGGTGCCACGTTCATCAGCACGTCGGCCATCGTTGGCTTCGGCGGTGTGGCGGCCACCTATGGCATGAGCCTGCTGTGGCTGGTTTTCCTGAACATCTTCGTGGGCATTTTTCTGGCTTTTGTCGTGTTCGGCGGCCGGACCCGGAGAATGGGACACCACCTTGGCGCGCACACTTTTCCGGAATTTCTGGCCAAACGTTACAACAGCAGGTTCATCCAGACCTTTGCCGCGGCGATCATTTTCGTTTTCATGCCCCTTTACGCCATGGCCGTGTTGCGGGGCGGGGCCGAATTTATCTCCACCACGTTCGACATCCCCATGTCCGTGTCCCTGCTGATCTTCGCGCTGGTGGTCGTGGCCTACGTCATCCCCAGCGGCATCAAGGGCGTGCTTCTCACGGACGCGCTGCAGGGCGCCATCATGGCGGTGGGCATGATCTTCCTGTTCGTGTGGACCTATACCAGCCTCGGTGGTGTCGTGGAAGCCCACGCCCAGTTGACCGGCATGAAAGAACTGGTCCCGCCCTCGTTAAAAAGCATCGGCCACCAGGGCTGGACCGCCATGCCCCGTTTCGGTTGGGCGTCTCCGGGTACCCCTCCCGCCGAAGCGCAGCAGTACAATCTCTGGTGGATCGTGGTATCGACCATTATCATGGGCGTCGGCATCGGCGTACTGGCCCAGCCCCAGTTGATCGTGCGATTCATGACCGTCAAGTCCCAGAAAGACCTGAACCGCGCGGTCGTGGCTGGCGGCCTGTTCATCTTCCTGATGGTGGGTGTGGCCTACGTGGTCGGTGCCCTCTCGAACGTCTACTTTTACCAGCATGAAACCATCGTCTGCAAGGTAGTAGATGAAAACGTGCTGCTGGATCCCGGCGAAGACGGAAACGGACAACTGAAACCCGTTCCCGCCGATGCGGATCCCGCCGTGAAAGCCCGGGCGAAAACCTTCGTGGCTTATCGGCTGCCGGAAGACGATCCCCTCGCGGCCCCCCGCCTGGTGCTCAAGACACCTGCCCTGAAGATTGAGCGAAACGCCGTCGGCGAGTGGGACGAGTTGCGCCCTGGTCTCATCGCGATCGCCCGGACCATCTCGTCCGCCACCACCATGAAAGGTAACGTGGACCGGATCATTCCCCTGTTTATCCAGGGTGCCATGCCGAAGTGGTTTGGCGTGATCTTCCTGCTCACCCTCCTGTCCGCCGCCATGAGCACCCTGTCCGGCCAGATGCATACCATCGGTTCCGCGCTGGGAAAGGACCTGTTTGAGCAGTTCCGGCAGGGTAACTCGATATTCCTTACCCGCATCGGCATTGCGATCGGCCTACTGGCATCCCTGGGCATGGGCTACCTTGCTGGGGCAAGCGTGATCGCCGTGGCAACGGCGGTATTCTTTGGTATCTGCGCGGGAACGTTCCTGCCCGCGTACCTCGTGGGCCTGTACTGGAAACGGCCTGGCTCCCGGGCCGTCATCGCGTCGATGCTGGCTGGTTTTCTGACCAACATGTTCTGGATGGCTTTCGTCAACGCCAAAACAGCCGAAGGCCTGGGTATCTATGCCCGCCTGTTTGGAAAACCCTTTCTGTCCTCTCCGGCCTGGAGTGCCACGTGGAATGTTGTTGACCCCGTGGTAATCTCCGTGCCGGTGGCACTGGTGGTGCTGGTGGGATGGGCCCTGCTGGATCGCCCGTTGGATCCCCGTTACGCGGACTGGTGTTTTGATTCCACCCCATCCCCACCGCCAGCGGATCAGCAAAGCGCGTGATCCGCGTCGGTGGTACCCTGATCGGACCCGCTTTTGGCCGTACCAGGTGTTTCCTGCGTAGAACGTGTTCCAGGGGAGCCCGCCAACGGGCCAGTCATCAGCAAGGGCAGTGGCGTCTCTTCCTCGTGGAATACCTCGTTGACCAGTTCGATCATCCGCCGGATGCTTCGCCGGCAACTCTGCAGGGCCTTGCGCTGGTCGTCGGTCAATTCCCCCAGCTCTTCATCGAGCAACATGGCCAGTAATCCGTTCACGGCCGTCAGGGGTGAACGCAGCCGTCGCGCGATATCCACGTAAAACGCGCTCCGGATACGATACAGGCGGTGCAGTTCCCGGTTGACGTTTTCCAGTTGTTCCTGGGTAGCCCGTCGGACCTCTTCCAGTTCTTTCTCCCGGGTCAGGTCCCGGATCAGGGCCACGTGCAATCTCCGCCCTCCACTCTGAAACGAATGAACCCGCAGTTCCACGGGACGTTCCGACCCATCCGGCAGGGTCAGCAGGGTTTCGCCGTTCCAGGTCCCCCTGTGACGAATCACCGACATGCGGTCCGTCAACAGTCCATCGTCGAACTGAAACTCCCGGAATCGCCTGCCGTTCAACGCCTGCCTGGCCACGCCGAAATACGCTTCGGCCTGGGCGTTGGCTTCGGTAATTATCTCGTTTTCGTCGAACACCAGGATGGGCTCTGCCGTATGGTCCAGAATGGCCCGCAACGTGTCACTGTAATCCCGCAGTTGCTGCTCGTGCTGGTGTTCTGTCTCCTCCACCCGGCGCAGCAGTTCGCTGAGCATGCTGACCAGCCAGCCCGAGCCAACCATCAGGACAAAATTGGCGTACACGCCGTAATGCAGCGTGTCCAGCCCGTAAAACCAGACGCCCCCCACCGTGACGAAGGCATATGTCGCGCAGCATAGCGTGGTCACCCATGGCGCCTTGCGCGAGTGCGGACTGTACAGAATGACCCCCATGATAACCAGCGCGTATAACGGCGCCGCCGGGCTGGCACCCGCTCCCGTTATGCTCACCATGAACGTGAGCCGGCCAAGGTAGAGCAGCAGGTTGATGGGTGAAAAAAAGAGGTGATACCGCCGCGTGTGAAACACCCAGTGGGCAAAAAAATTGTGCAGCAACCCCAGAAACACGATCGGCAGCAGCAGCGGAAACCACTTGGTGTCCGGCTCCACCAGGCCCAGGACCAGCGCGGCAAAATACAGCAGGTACCGACCCAGCACCAGGTACCATTCCACCCGCAACACCGCGTCGGTCCGGGGATACAGGGCCATCGGGTCCGCGGGAGATCGCGAAGATCGGTTGAACCGGAAAGGCGCGTTCATGGGCATCAGGCGTCATCCCGGAAGTCGGACGGAGGACCGGGGTGATCCGGAACACCCCCCAGCGCGTTCAGAATCTCCGGACCATAGGTCTCCACGGTATAGGTTCCCACGCCAATGATTCCCCGCAGGGCTTCCAGGGTCTCGGGATTGCGCTCCGCGATGGCCCGTGCGGCCCGCCGGGACAGAATCACGTCCGATTCCACGCTCCGCTCCCGGGCCTTTTCCTTGCGCCAGGACAACAGCGAATCCAGCCGGGCCGAAAAACCATTTCCGCCCTGCCTGCCTTCGACCAGACGGGGCCGCCGGGCACGCGTAGGCACCGGGTTGCTCAATCCCCGTTCCAGCGCCCGGAGCAGGGCGTCCCCGAAACGGGCGCGCAACTTGCGAAACGTGGCCTCCCCGGCGGGAATTGTCGACTCCCGGGCCGTCAGGTCGGCCAGGCGCACCAGGATCTCGTCGTTGATCACCTTGAACGGCGGCATGTCGCGCCTTCGGGCTTCCTCATTCCGGAAAATATACAACTCCCGAAGGACTGCCTGCCCCTGAGGAGGCAACTGCCGCGCGCCGGCGAGTCGCCAGAAACGGTCGGGATCAAATTCCTTTTGCGGGGGATTGACGTGTACCAGGGATTGAAACAGCGAAAGCGCCTCGTGCCAGCGCCCCGACTCCTGCAACTTCTCTTCCAGCAGGTCCCGCAGAGACAGCAGAAAACGGGTATCATTGGCCGCGTAGGCCAGGTATTCCGGCCGCAATGGGCGTTTTCCCCAGTCGGCCCGCTGGTACTTCTTGTCGATCCGGACCTGGAAAAACTGCTCCAGCAGGGCGGCAAGGCCCAGTTGTTTCAGGCCCAGCACCCGCGCCGCCACCATGGTGTCGAACAGGTTCCGCGCTTCCCATCCATAGCGGCTCTTGAGCAGCATAAGATCGTAATCCGCCGCGTGAAAAACCTTCTCGACCCGGGGACTCGCGAAAAGATCCCGCAGGGGAGCCAGATCAAACGCCTCACGTAACGGGTCGATAATAAAAATTTCCGACGGCGTGGCAATCTGAATCAGGCAGATCCGTTCCCGGTAAGAATATAAACTGTTCGCTTCGAGGTCCACCGCCATGCGAGACACCTCCCGCAGGCGACTGATACAGGCGGACCAGTCCGCGGCGTTATCTACCAGGGTGTACTTTTTATCCACGGTTTCACTTCTGCGATCACGATCCGCGTTCCCGCGATCCGCTTCGCGCGGATCATGAAAATCTTATCAATCCCGGTGCGGGCACGGCAACCGCCCGAAACCGTTGGGCCCATGCCGCGAACACGTCCACGCTACGCCCGAGATCACCACGCGTTGCAAAAAACAGGAATAAGAAAATCGTTTCTCCTGATATAACAAGCCGAAATCGAATGAATAGGACTTTAAATGAAAGTAGAATAAGTGTGAAAATGCCATACCACCCTACGGCGTATTGTCTTTTCGAAAAAATTTGTAATGCGTGTAAAGATTTCTCGCTTCGCTCGAAATGACAGGATTGCGGTAGAGAGAAAAACGTTGGGTTGAAAGAACAACGTTGGAGTCGCAACTACAACGTTCCTGACTGTTTTCCAGTTGAAAGAACAGCACTTCCATAAAATTGGTCAAAATGAGATGAACGTACAATAGTGGGCGGCACGACCACGTATGGTCATCGCAACCACGTATGGTCATTTCGACGAACGAAGTGAGGAGAAATCTTATCGGCTCCCACGCTTTCCGGAAAACTTCCGCTTTTCCCCGAAAAGCGCGCCTTTGCTGCCCACCAGTTGCAATCTCGAAACCACATGCAGTCACCCCCCCTGCAGTCACGGCCCACCTCGCGCGGCAGGCCTCGCGCACCGCGCGGGGTTCGTCACCCCCCTGCAGTCACGGCCCCCCTGCAATTATCGAAACCACGTATTGTCCACGTATTGTCATTTCGACGAACGAAGTGAGGAGAAATCTTATCGGCTCCCACGCTTGCCGGAAACTTCCGTTTTTCCCCGAAAAGCGCGCCTTTGTTGCCCACCAGTTGCAATCTCGAAACCATATGCAGTCACCCCCTGCAGTCACGCCCCCCTGCAATTACCAAAATCGCGTATTGTCCACGTATTGTCATTTCGACGAACGAAGTGAGGAGAAATCTTATCGGTGCCCACGCTTTCCGGGAAACTTCCGCTTTTCCCCGAAAAGCGCGCCTTTGTTGCCCACCAGTTGCAATCTCGAAACCATATGCAGTCACCCCCTGCAGTCACGCCCCCCTGCAATTACCAAAATCGCGTATTGTCCACGTATTGTCATTTCGACGAACGAAGTGAGGAGAAATCTTATCGGTGCCCACGCTTTCCGGGAAACTTCCGCTTTTCCCCGAAAAGCGCGCCTTTGCTGAAAACCCAGTCCAGAATCATCCAGGATAGACTTGATTTTTTATTCAGTCGTGACAAATGTTAAATTAAGTACACTCGGTCATTCAGGTCATCTCATGCGGAATCGGGAGACGGGTGAACATGGTCGGGAGACGGGTGGCTCTCTGCGTGTTGGTGGGTGTGTTGCTGGGCGTGGGAAACGGATGGACCTCGGAGGATCTGGTCGCGGGGCCGGGGTTTCAGGATAGTTTCGAATCCGGATACCTTGGGCCCGCCTGGAGTTGCCAGAGTTCCCGTCCCGAAAATCCCCGGTTCAGCTTGAGAATAACCGACCAGTTTGGCGCGGCCTCCGGAACCCAAAGTCTCGTCCTCGGCTACTCCGGCGTTGACTATATCCGCATGGAACTGACGCTGGCGGTCGATCTGGCCGGCTGTGACCACGCCACCCTTTCGTTCCAGGCAAAAGACTACGGCGATGAACCCCACGACCTGCCCTCGTGGTCTCCATTTACCGGATCCATGGATGCGGATTACCTGGCGGCAAGTCCAGACGGTGTGACCTGGTATCCCTTGCTGCCGCTGACTTCCGCTTCGGGAACCCTGGATAGCGCGTGGAAACGGATTACCGTTCCCCTTCACCAGGCCCTGGCCCCGTGGGGAATACCCGTCGCTGCCATCCACTACCTCCGATTCTGCCAGTACGACAATAGCCGCCCGAATCTGCCCGCCGACCCTGACGGCATCGGCCTGGACGATGTAACCCTGTCTGCCCCCGCATCTTTCGGAGACGCGCCTGAACCATTCCCCGTCACCCGGGCGGAAAACGGCGCGATTCACCTGCCGTCCAGCGGCCCTTTCCTGGGATCACCGCCGGTTTTCAGTGAAACCGGTGCCCATGACCCCCTGGCCGACGCCATGGCCTCGGATGATGGGATCCATCTGTCCGGCTTGATGATTCCAGGAGAAACCGTCTCCTTCGAAATCACGGCCTCCGGGGAAGGCTGGCTGCGGGGGTGGGTTGATTTTAATGGTGACGGCGACTGGACCGATCCCGGGGAACAGGTTTTTACTAGCATTTGGCACCCGGGAGGCACCCTGGTCCTGCCGGTGAACGTTCCCGCCGAAGCCACTCCAGGACACCTCGCCGTGGCCCGGTTTCGACTCAGTTCTCTCGATGGGCTGGATTATGGCGGCATCGCCCCGGACGGCGAAGTCGAAGATTACCTCTTCCCCATCTACCCGCGAACCCCGGAACTCGCCGTGCCCCCCAGCCCGGTGCTGACCTCGCCCGTAACGATTTCCTGGAACAGCGTGAACGCGACGACCTACACCGCCGAAAGCGCGACCCAGCCCGATTTCCAGGGCGTGAATGGTGAAATGGTGCATACGGCAGATCTTTTCGCCAACTTTCCGTTTACCGGGGACCAGGTACTATGGTTCAGGGTCAGGGGTTCCGTTGCTGCCGCGCGCCGCGCGGAGACAGGGTCCCTGCCGCTGCCGACGCCCGGTATTACCTTTTCCGACACCCAGGTCGCGCCTGGACTGGGCGTCAGCCTTGGCGGCCCGGGACTCCGGCTCGAAACCATCGGCGGACCCAGTGAAAACGATCGGGTAACCTTCACCAATGGGGGACGCGCGAATGTCTACCGCGTCGGCCCGTCGGACTGCCGGCTGCTCGGGTGGGAAGTCTTCCTGGGCTGTTTAGCGGCAACAACGGTAGAACTGGCCGTGTACCGGGGCGGGGCCACGGTGTCCGACCCCTGGACAAAAATCTGGTCCCGCCAGGTTTCCCTTGACCCGGGCATCCGGTGGATCCCATCGGAACCCGTGAATCTTACCCTGGCCGCGAATGGCCTGTACGCCTTTGCCGTGACCAGTCCTGGCACGGCGGATATCTTTTCTTCCGCGCGTGTCCTGAACAATCCCGCCTGGGGAACCCTCACGCACCGGGCCGGCCTGGACGGTTTTCCCGGAACCTTTTCGATCTTCTCTTCCACAACGCGCCCCTACCATATGCGTTTTCGCTCGGCCGATCCCGGCACCTTCAGCGGTGCGGGATTCGCCCTCATCCCCGTCTCCCCGCCACCGGCCAGTCAAGGATGGAAATCCCTCGACATGGACACGGAAATCCCGGCCGGGACTACTCTCCTGGCGGACATTCTGGATCCGGACACGCTGGAACCCTTGCCGGATCTGGTGGACCTGACCGACGCCATCGACATGACCCGGCTGTCCCTGGATCATTTCGTGCTGCGGATCCGGATGAACACGAACAACCCCGTCGTCACGCCCGTGCTACGGGGCATCCACCTTTCCTGGTACCGCGATCCTCCGGGGACATTTACCGGGGCGTGGTCCGCAGCCCGGTCGGTTTACGCCGACCTGAATCCGCCCCGGCTGGTCATCCTGACCCGGCTGGACCCGTCTCCTACCCGCGCAAACGCCGTGCGGTACCGGGCGGTGTTTTCCGAGCCCGTGACAGGTCCAGGATTAGCCCCACCATACGCCGGCTGGGTACCCCAGGGAATCGCTTCAGCGTGGATTACCAGCGTCTCCCCGGCCGCGGACCCGAACGCGTGGGATATTACCATCGCCTTACCTGAAGGCATAGGCGGCCTGCTCGGCCTGAGACGGTTAGCGGGACCCGACATCGTGGACACGGTTGGACGGGAACTGGCGGAAACTGGCGATGCCGCGGATCTGTACGATATCGACCGTATCAGGCCGTGGGTAACCAGTTTTTCACGCATGGATCCATCCCCCACCAACGCGCCGGTTGTCCGCTGGCGGGTATTCTTCAGCGAACCGGTCGTCCACGTTCCCCTGTTCGAAGGTTCAGACGGATGGATCATTTCCGGCTCCGCGGGTGGTACCCTCTTGGGCGTGGAAGCCTTCGACGATTACTGTGACGTTCTGGTCCGGCCGGGTACTGCCGACGGCACGCTGGGGATCACGCTGGCCGCCGGTTCAAGCTTAACCGATCGCGCGGGATGGTCCATGGCCCTGAACGCCGTCGCCAACATCGGTTACCAGGTCAGCCATCTCCGGCTCATCCGCGCGCCGTCCCCCGAAACCGTCATAACGGCTGGAGGACGCCTGGCACTGGAAGTGGTAGCCGTCGGCGGCTCTCAACCCAGGCAGTATCTCTGGAACTGGTCACCTGATGGCGTCTCGTGGCGGAACATTCCCGGGGCGGATCAGCCGAGACTGGTGCTGGACTACGTTACGCCTTCCGATGACGGGTGGTATCTCTGCCAGGTCACCGACCCCTGGGAAACCGTTGCTTCCGCGCCCGCCCGGGTGCGGGTAGAGGGAGAACTCTCCGCGGGGGGCATACCCGTTGCCAGCATCACCGCGCTGGCCATCCTGGTCCTTACCGGGATCGGCCGATTCACGTTCTTCCCGCCCAACTCGAAACCGGCTCAACGATCGCTCAGAAATTCTTGAGGTCTTCCTCGTCCAGGGGAATCACGGTTTCCGGGTCTACCGCCTGGGCCGGGTCGGTTTTGTCCGCCTTGCGCCGCGCGGGAGACGGACTGGGCGACAGCGCCTTGCTGGGCGCACGCGTTCCGGATATCGCGGGGAGCGTCCTGGACGTCGCAGTTTTTACCGGGCGCGGCGACCTGCTGGACGGACTCCCGCCGGCGGCCTGCCGCGCGGAAATCTCTCCTTCCGAAGTCCCGTGAATCAGGGCATTGAGCCGGGCGACGATGTTCAGCAGTTCGCGGGACTGTCCCGCCAGTTCCTCGCTGGCCGCCGCCGACTCTTCCGCGCTCGCGGCGTTCGCCTGCACCACTTGGTTCATCTGTTCCACCGCGGTGTTGACCTGGCTGATCCCCTGGCTCTGTTCAGCGGTCGCCGCAGCCACCTCCGCCGCCAGTTGGGCCACCTTGACCGCCGCGCCCTCGATCTTCTCCAGCAGGACAGACGCTTCCTGGGCCACTTCAACCCCCGCGCCCGCTTCCTGCTGGGCGCCCGCGATCAGTTCCGCCGTGTTTTTCGCCGCGGTCGCGCTACGCTGGGCCAGCGCGCGCACTTCTTCCGCCACCACGGCGAATCCCCGTCCAGCTTCGCCCGCGCGGGCTGCCTCCACCGCCGCGTTCAGGGCCAGCAGGTTGGTCTGAAACGCGATCTCGTCGATGGTCTTGATGATGTTAGTGGTCTGGTCCGAGGCCGCCTTGATCCGCTGGATCGTCTCGTTCATTCGGGTCATCGCCTCGCGACCCTGCCGGGCGCTCTGGCTGGCTTCCTCGGCCCCGCGGCGTGCCAGTTCGGCGTTCTCCGCGTTCTGACGCACCATCGACGTCATCTCTTCCAGGGTGGCCGAAGTCTCTTCCAGGCTGGAGGCCTGCTCACTCGCGCCTTCGGCCATGGCCTGGCTCGACTGGGACACCTGGGACGACGCCTGGTCCACCTGGGCCGCACCTGAAGAGAGATCATCGATAATCCGCTGCACCGGTCGCGTAATCCCCCGGCTGATCACCACGGCCAGCAGGATGCCCACCACCAGTGCCGCAATGGTCAGGCTTAACGCCACCAGGTTCGACAGGGTAACGATCCGCCGAATACCCTCTTCCTGCCGCGCGACGATGGCGTCCATCGTTTTAACCAGTTCCCTCCCGCTGGCACCAAGACTCTCCGCCGCCTTCGCTCGCTGCTCAAATCCCGCGCGCATGCTTTCTCCCGCGGCGGCGTAGGCCTCGAGATTATCAGCAATTTTTTTAACCTCGGCGGATAACGCGGCGGAACTCTTTACCGTGTTGCCCCACGTTGCCGCGTTGGTTTTCACCTTGTCCAGTTGCTGCCGGTATGCCTCAAGCGTCGATTCATCCTTGAGGAGAAGGTAACGGGTCGCGACCACCCGAAGCAGGATAAATTCTCCCATGACGTCCCGCTCGAAATCCATGGCCGCGGCCACCATGTTCCCGTACGCTTCCAGGTTCTGCGCGTTTTTCGCGTCCGCCATGGACTGATCGACAGCCTTTCTTATGGATGCCATGCTTTGCAGAATCTCTCCCCCCGTCTTGATCCAGGATTGCTGCGCGTCGCCACAGGTCTTTTCCGCGCTGACAAGATCCGCGAAGGAGGCCTTGTAAGGACCAACTATTCCCTTGAGTTTAGTAACGAGATCTTTCGACTCGCTGTCCAGTCCCCGCATCGTGCCGAGGGTATCTATAGCTTCTTCCATCGCCAACTCCGCTTCGGCCCATAACTGGTCCGCCGATTTTTCCTGTCCGGCCTGGGGGGCGGAACCGTATATCATGAAATCCCGCCGGTATTTCGCCGTGGATTCCATGTGCGCGCGGGCGGTTTCGGTCTGCAGCAGGCGCGCTACCCCGAGATTGACCTGGCGCAGGGCAAGCCAGGACATGCCACCAATCAACCCGGCCATGATCACAAGAACCAGGAAACCCGTGAAGATGCGCGTGGACAGTTTCATGTTCGATTTCATGGCTAACACTCCTTCCTTTAGAAAGATTATACCACACGACCTGCTTTATAGGATAATCTCTTATATCGGTTTTTTCGGAATATGCAAAAAATATTTGTAAAGAATTTCTTAATTGATTATTTGCCGGTTTTACAGTATGAACCTGCTCATTATAGGGGTTCGGAATGATTCGTTGAAAATCTCTGTTTCCATGGCATGATGAACATATTGACAGTTATTTACGATGACCGATGCGGGCTGTGCGCGGCCGCCCGGAAATGGGCGGAAAAACGGTGCGGTGAAACTGTTTTCTTCTATCCGGCCAGTCGCGCCGCAAGATTTCTCGAATCCAGGGGCATTCCCGCAAATACCATTGAGAACGGTATCATCGTTTTCGAAACGGACAGGGTCCTGATGGGATACGTGGGGGTGTTATGCGTATTGAAACGGTGTGGTACACCCCCAGCATTACTTGGCATCCTTGGTTTCCCGGGTATTCGGGGAACCGGTAGCCTCGTTTACCGCTACCTCGCCCGCCACCGGCGCCTGGCATCCCGCCTGTTCCGGTTGCCCCCCGTCCCGGCGGAGGCCGGAACCTGCCATTGCGGCGGGGGATGTGCCTGATGACGCTTCTCCAGGTTGCAGCCATCCACCTCGTGCTTTCCGCGTTGCTGATGACCCTCTTGTGGGGTGTGCAGTATTTTCGACGGAACGCGGGGATTGTCGACGCCGGGTGGTCCCTGGCCATGCTTGTCGGCGCGGGACTTTATATCTTGTTCCTGAAGGGGGACCCCGCGCGACGGGCACTGGTCGCGGCGGTTGCCCTGCCGTGGAGCGCGCGGCTGTTCTGGCACATTCTGACCGATCGGGTGATCGGCAAACCGGAAGATGGACGTTATCGGAAAATGCGGGACGCCTCGGGGCGATGGGTTCAGCCGGTATTTCTGGCTTTTTTCCTGGCACAAGCCCTGCTCGCAGCGGTATTCTGCCTGCCCATCGGTATGGCGGCATCCATTCCCCAGCCACCGGATGGGTGGACCTTACTGGGTGCCGGCCTCGGAATCCTGGCCATCACGATGGAAGGTGTGGCGGATCACCAGTTAAAGCGCTGGCGAAGCAATCCAGAAAACCGGGGAAAAACCTGCCGCGTGGGCCTCTGGCGTTACTCCCGGCATCCCAACTACTTCTTCGAATGGCTGCACTGGTGGAGTTACCCGTGCTATTGCGCGGGCAGCGTTTTTTTCCTGCCGTCTCTACTGTTCCCCGTCCTCATGTTCCTGTTTCTGTGGTACGTGACGGGTATCCCTTATACCGAGGCTCAAGCCCTTCGTTCCCGCGGGGAAGACTACCGGCAATACCAGCGTGAAACCAGCATATTTTTCCCCTGGTTTCCCCGGCTAAACGCGCGTTCGACGGGTGAAGTGGCTGCCAGGCGCGCGGGTCCCACCTGACCTAGAGTCCTGCGAGTTCCCGCAGGTGCGCCACCAGGGACTGGCCCAGCGCGACGGGGTGATATCCCCCCTCTAGAAACGCGATGATCCGGCCCCCGGCGATTTCCCGGACCAGGCGGGTCATCTCGGCAAAATGCTCGGCTTCCAGCAACTGGTTCCCAAGGGGATCCAGACGGTGGGCATCGAAGCCCGCGGAAATGAGCAGAAAATCGGGGGCGAAAAGTTGTAACTGGGGCACGACCACGCCCCGGACCGTGTTGGTCCACTGGTCAGGGCTGCATCCCGGCGGCATCTGCACGTTCAGGTTGGTGTTGCTTTTTCCCCGTTCGTGGGGAAATCCCGTTCCCGGAAACTGGGGGTATTCGTGCAGGCTGATGAAGAACACCGTGTCATCATTATAAAAGGCGTGTTGCGTGCCATTACCGTGGTGGACATCGAAATCAAAAATGGCTACCCGGTGCGCTTTGGCTACATCGCGGATCCATCTTGCCGTGATGGCAATGTTGTTGAACACGCAGAACCCCATCGCGTAGTCGGGCTCGGCATGATGCCCAGGGGGGCGCATCAGGACAAAGGCGCTCTCGCACGCCCCGTCCAGGATAGCGCGTGCCGCGGTAATCCCGGCACCGGCAGCCAGCAGGGCGGCGTCCCACGTGTGTTCCATGAACACCGTGTCAGGATCCGGGTAGGTTTCCTTGCCTAGGCAACAACGTTGCACGGTGTCCACGTGTTCACGGGTATGAATCCGGCAGATATCTTCAATTGAGGCCGCTTCCGGTTCCACGATCGGCGGGTTCAGCCCGGAGCGACGGATGGCATCCAGGGCCGCCCGGAGCCGGTCCGACGACTCAGGATGGAATTCCCCCGTGTCGTGGGCAAGTGCTTTTTCCGAGTAATAAATCGCCGTCCTGGCCATGCCTGTCTCCCGTGGGCACATGCCCATCGTTCAGATTGTATCCCCTTGTCTGACCGAAATCAAACATCCATAAAAGCGGGATTACGCCACAATCCGTATAATGCAGGAATAACGCATGGGCAATGGCGCCTTAATTCGGGAAGGTATCCCGTCCGTCGTCCGAGTACGCGAAAGCGTCGATCCGGACCCGTCAACGAACCAATCACAGGAAATCTCTCGTGAAGGTCGGAACGAAACTGCTGAGTGAAAAAACCGCGCGCGCGCTGGAGATCCTGATCGGGCTGTACCTGGTCGTGGGCGCGTTACCCAAGGGGTTGAACATCAACCACTTCGCCGTGCAGATGTCGGCGTACAAGGTACTCCCCGATCCTTCCTGGCTGCCGTCCGCGGCCCTGGCAACACTGCTGCTGGAAATGTTCCTGGGCATGTCCATGCTGCTCGGACTGCGTTTCCGGGGGCTCGTCCTGGCGCTGTACCAGGGCATGCTGGTGTTTTTTTCGGGATTGATTCTGTACGCGTGGCTGGTCCACGGCCTGGAAGACTGCGGGTGCTTTCCCCTGCTCAAGATGACACCGGAAGTATCCCTCGTCAAAAACGGGATCCTGTTCCTGCTGGGATGTCACCAGGCGTGGGTATTTCGGCCGTGGCAGAATTCTCCTTCCGGGTGGGTCTCTTCGGGGCTGTATCCGCGTGCGGCGATCCTGCTCCTGGTATCCGTGGGCGTGACGGCCTACGCGGCTACCCGGGTGGAACGGGTGGCCACGCCCCTGGAAACCTCCTCTCCCGCGAATCACTCCGGCCAGGAAGGGCCCTACGCGAAGTTTGTCATCCCGGCGCCCGAGGGGGAGCGGCGCCTGGGCGAAGGCACGCATCTCGTGGCCATGCTCAGCATGACCTGCGAGGAATGCATGGCCAAGGTACCCGAGCTCAACGCATTGAGCATGACCCCGGGTATGCCCCCCCTGAGCGCGTTGTGCTACGAGGAGCGACCGGGCGCCATGGCGGATTTCATGGCCATGACGGGCCCCATTTTCCCCCTGTTATCCCTGGGCGATCAGCCCCTGGTGTACTACACCCTTCGCGGCCAGGACCCTTTCCGGCTGAGCCTGGTCCGCGATGGTTTCGCGGTTCGCCACTGGGACGGCACGGTACCTTCCCCCGAAGAAATCATGGCCGCCATGGCTGAACCCTGAACGTTCAGGATGTTTTCCCGCGACGACGGCCGGCCAGCGCGAGCAGGCCCAGGCCCATCAGCAGGGTATCCGCCGTGTCGGTGTTATCCGTGCCGGATGTCGCGTCCTGTTGCCTGCAACGGAAACACCCCTTTCTGGGTTCAGGCTGAGGCTCGGGTTCGGGCTCAGGCTCAGGTTCAGGTTCAGGCTGAGGTTCCACGGTCCCGCCGGGAACTGTCAGCCCGATGGTCACGCTTTTCAGCGTTCCCCCGGACAGGGCCACCGACACCGCGCGCTCCTGGTACCCCGAAGCCGAAACCCTGACTGTGTAACTACCGTCGGGAACCGCTGGAAAGGCATACACGCCGTTCTCATTCTCGGTCACCGGCTGGTACGCGGAAACCTGGAGAGAAGCCGCCGCGGTCGTGATCGGTGACTGGGACGCGGCATCCACTACCGTGCAGAACAGGGCGTTGGCCAGCAGGGCGCTGCCCGGCGGCGCGATAGGAGCAATAACCACGGTTCCCTCGCTGTCCACCCGTTTTTCGGCCGCGCTCACATCGTCGGTGTCCCAGTCGTTGTTCTGGAGATAGAGCGGATCGCTTCGTTCATTGACCACTACCGGGTCTGAGGTTTCCGCGCCGAACCGGTTAAAGCCGGTTTCCGGGTTGGTCGCGTCACCCGCGCCGGCAATCACGCCCGTGTCTTCCTTGGCCACCGAATAATCGGTGTATACCAGGGCGGGACCCGCTAGAAAATCAAAATTATTCAAGCGAAGTCTCGGCGACGGACCGTCAATCCGGATGCCCGATCCCAGGCCAAAAAACGTGCATCGTTCGATGACCACCGGCGGCAGGGCGGAATCCAGCACCACGATACCCGTCAGGCCAAGCCCGGATCCCTGGAACCACACGTTCCGGATCCGGGTGCGGGTCCCCGTAACCTGGACCATCGGCACATCCGGAGTCAACGCCAGGTCATCCGATTCCATCATCATCACGTTGGCCAGCTCCGTTCCCTCGGCCATCGTAAACCGGCTGTTGAGGATGGCAAGGGGCGGTTCTCCCGGCACCGGCTGTCCCCCCAGCCCCAGCACCCGGGTATAGGGAGGAACCGACAGCAAGCCTTGCTCTTCGTAATTTCCCGGGCGCAGGAGCACCCGTCCAGGCAGGTCGGGCGTTCCGCCGACCGTGGACAGGGCAAACGCCAGGGTACGCAGGGGAGCCGTCCGGCTTCCCCGGTTCGAGGCGTCCGCGCCGTTCACCGGGTCCACGAACACGCAGAGCCCCGGGCTGCCCGCGTCCAGCGGATTAGACCTCCTTAGAAACTCTTCCAGGTTGGTCAGGCCATCCTCGTCAGGATCGAGCGCGGCATCCTGCGGATTACCAGGCCCGAACAGGAATCGCAATTCCCAGCCGTCCGGCATGCCGTCCCCGTCCGTGTCGGTATCAGCCGGATTCGTGCCCACGCAGGTTTCCTGGCAGTCATTCAGGCCATCCCCGTCCGTGTCGGCCAACGGGACCGACGCGGCCTGGGCCTCGCAGGCTGAAAAACAGGCCGCCCACGGAAGGGGCACGCCCGACGCAACCGGGCTGAAAACAGGCACTACCAGCAGGGACTGGTTCAGGGTAAGCACCAGGGGATTCTGCGCGCCGCCGACATCACCCCGCCAACCGGAAAAGGTATACCCGCTGTCCGGTTGGGCGGTCAGCGTAACGGTGGTTCCTGCCGCGAAAGATCCATCCGGGCCCGGGGCTGGAGATACCTGGGCCGTCCCCCCTGTTGCCGCCCCGATAACCACGCGAACCGACGGATCCGGCTCGAAAACCGCACCAAAACTGACGTTTCCATTCAGCAGAAACAACTCCTGGATCCCGCTCCGGCCCTCGAGATATCCCGTCCAGGATGCCAGGCGATACCCCCTGTCCGGTACGGCCCGGGCCGCCACGAGGGTATTTTCTTCCAGCGTTCCATCCAGGGCCGGTCGAGGAAACAGGTAAACCCGCCCGTTGGACGGTTGTTCAACCGTTATCGCGTAGCGACTCAATGGCGGTCCGAGAATCCACACTTCCGGGAAGTACGTGTACTGGTAATAACCCTGGTCCTGGGAAAGAGCGTAGAACGCCCCGCCTGTCATCCACAGTTCCGGCCCATGGGATCCGTTCACGACTGTCGCGGCAAACCCTTCCCGTGGTCTCCATGGCACATCGGATTCCTGTCTCCATATGACCCCGTCGGCGGTCGACCACGCGTCGCTAAGCACAGTTTCACCCCCACCAACTACCATCTCACCTCGGCCGCCGATCACCCAAAGCCGGTTGTCAAAAACCACGCACGCGTGGCCATACCGGGACGACCATGGGGGCGCGGTTCCAGGGGTATACCAGTTCAATCCGTCATAGGTATACCAGACTTCCGTTTCGCTGGCTTTTACGCCAACACCATAGGGGCCGGTAAACAGGCCGCCAACCAGCCACAACTGGTTATTAAACACGACCGCCTGGGAACCGAAGCATCCACCCCATGGCGCGCTGGGGGTAACCAGTTCCCACGCGCGTCCATCTGAACTGCTCCAGATATCCGGTGGAAACACGGCAAATCCGGGACTTCCCGGCGTTTCTGACGCGCTGGGATCCATGCCCCCGATCACCCAGATCTTTCCATCGAATGCCGCTACCGCCATATTTTGGCGGGGCCCCCACGGCGCCGTGTCTGTCAGCAGGGTCCAGTTGGCCCCGTCCGAACTGCTCCACACCTGCCCCGTGGAGAAAGTATCTTCTTCACTCCCCCCCTGGCCCCCAACCAGGTACAGCATGCTGTTCAACTCCACCAGCCCGGCATAAAACCTTGAAGTCGCTGGGCCAGGGTCTCCCGCCCGGAACCACTGAGACCCGTTCATGGACGACCACGCGTCAAAGCCTACCACGCCATAGTCCTTGGTCGCCGGATTCACCGGAACAGTAACCGTCCCGATTAAACCATACCCGCCGATCATCAGCGCGGAATTGTAGTCAGGCGGCAGCGCAACCAGGTTGTGATACGCGCGCGCGGCCTGGGGAACTACGTAAGATCGCCACGCCAGTTCCGTTCCTCCCGGTAAAGGGATATCTCCCGCCGTACCGGCAGCGGCTATTTCCCCCACCAGTCCCAGGCAGACTCCCACCATGATCCCAATCCAGGTCTGTCGCATCATTCGTTCTCCCGTGTTCCAGTGATGACCACCTCCCGGGCGTATGGAATGGGGTCCCGGACACCGCATGCGGCAAACGCTTTCAACCTCTCCACGCAGGTCGGACATGTCCCGCAGGCCGCTTCTTCTCCCCGGTAGCAACTCCAGGTCCGCGAAAAATCCACGCCCAACGCCACTCCAAGCCGCACGTTATCCGCCTTGCTGTGCCGTACCAGCGGCGCGTGAATCGTCACGGGTTGTCGCCGGTTCAGGGACAGCACGGCATTTACACGTTCCAGGAAGGTGGGTGTACAATCCCAGTACCCGTATTCATCCTGGGCCTGGGCCCCGTAGTACACGTCACGGATACCCATCGCTTCGGCCGCAGCGGCCGCGATGGACAGCAGGATCATGTTCCGGTTGGGTACATAGGTCGGAGGCTGGGATCGCTCCGCTTGGGACAGCGCGTCGAGATCCGGCACGGGCAGCCCGCCATCGAGAAGGGCCGTGGCGTTTCGCGCAAGGTCGGCAAAAAAATCCAGGCGGGCCAGGCGGAATATCGCTCCAACCGATTCGGCCTGCCAGCAGGCGCAAGCCAGCTCCCGTCCATGACGCTGCCCATAATCAAAGCCCAGCGCGTATACCCTAGACCCCCCACGTTGCCGGGCCACCTCGTGGAGAAGAACGGTAGAATCAATACCTCCACTGACCAGTACCACGCAAGATGCTGACATTACACCCTCTCGTCCGGTTCTACACCGTTATTCTACCACCGAAACCCGAACCCGTAACCGAAAAATGTAAGAAAATCCTTACAGATCCCGGCTGCCCTTCAGGGTCAGCGCGAAAACGGCGACGTATACGGCCCTGGCGCCACCCGCGCGTTTGAGGACCCGCGCGCATTCTTCCACGGTACCTCCGGTGGTCATCACGTCGTCCACCAGCAGGACGTTCCGGCCGCGAAAACGGTCGTCCACCACAGCGAAAGCTCCCCGGATGTTTGCACGGCGTTGTGCTGGATCCTTGATGCTGCTCTGGGCACGGGTAGGACGAATCCGCGTCAGTCCACCCGTATCAGGGGTGGGATACCCCATCCGCCGGGCCAGCATGTCCGCCAGCAGGGCCGACTGGTTGAAACCCCGTTCCCGGTACCGGGTCCGGTAAAGCGGCACCGGTACCACCACGTCAGGAGCCAGACCGGGACCGTCCCGGTTCAGGGTCGCGGCCATGGCTTGCCCCATCGTTTCGGCCAGTTTCACGCGCCGCCCGAACTTCAGCAATTTGACCGCGTCCGAGATCACGTCCGCGTACACCCCGGCCCCGAATACCCGATCGATATAACATGACGGGTTTTCCCGGCATGCCGCGCAGGGGTAATAGTCCGGCGCGAAGCCGAGACCGATCATCTCGTAGTGGGGGCGGCCGCAACGGTCACAAAGGGGAGGCTCGATCCAGGGCGCGCCCGTCCAGCAGTGCGGACAGAAGAACCCGTTGTCTTCTGTCAGTAACCGGTCCCCGCAACGACGGCAGTACGTCGGTAACAGCCAGTTCTTCAGCGCGAGAGCCCAGGCCCGCCGCGCCTCAACCGTGACCCATGTCCGCATGCCGCGACTCCATGCGCCGCCACGCGAGGGCCAGCGCGACGCCCGACGCCACGCACAGCAGGGTCAGCGCCACCGCGGCCGGGATCCGGCCATAGATCCAGTATCCCGTGGCGAACAGCGCGCTGTAGATGGACGCGCACCCAAGCACCATGCACAGGATGCCCTGGGGTACTTCCCACGCCGTCTTTTCCGCGTCGCCCCCACGCATGCGCATGTTTCGCGTAATCGCCGTCCAGCCTGGGCCTCCGGGACGCACCAGCCGATAGAACCGCTCCAGTGTTTCCCGGTCCGTCGGGGCAGTCAACAGCGCCACCGCCACCCATCCCAGCGTGGTGATCCCCACCCCCGCGACCAGCTTGATCCACGGTTCAATATCCACCCCGTTACGGCCAAGCGCGAAGAATATCACCGCCACCACGAAGGAAATCACCATCGCGGCAATCTCCGCGGCGGCGTTGATCCGCCACCAGAACCACCGAAGAATAAACAGCAGGCCGGTGCCCGCTCCCACCTGCAGCATGAGATCGAAGTTGTCCTTCGCGCTGGTCAGCACCATGGCCAGGCCACCTGCCAGCACCATCAGTGCCACCGTGGTTACCCGTCCCACGAGGACCTTTTCTCCCTCGTCGCATCCCGGCCGGATAAACCGGGCGTAGAAATCGTTCACCACGTAAGAAGCCCCCCAGTTGAGGTGCGTGGAAATGGTCGACATGTACGCGGCAATCAACGAAGCCGCCACAAGGCCCAGCAGGCCGGCCGGAAGAAACGTGAGCATCGCTGGATAAGCCATGTCGTGACCGATCACCCCCGCGGCTTGCGGAAACGCCGCGCGCAGGCTGTCCAGCGTGGGAAACACCAGCACCGAACTCAGCGCCACAAGGATCCACGGCCATGGCCTCAACGCGTAATGGGCGGCATTGAACAGGAATACCGCGCCCACGGCATGCCGCTCGTCTTTCGCCGCCAGCATCCGCTGGGCGATATACCCACCCCCTCCCGGTTCGCTGCCAGGGTACCACACGCTCCACCACTGGACCGCCAGGGGCATGATAAACACGGCTATCAGCGTGTTGCGCTGGTCGGGATCGGTGAAACTGGGAACCATGGCGAGTTTCGGCGCCAGTTCCGGGTGGGACAGCAGGCCGGTCAGGCCGCCAACCTCGGGACGTTTCAGGGCCACGAACGCCGCGGCCACCGAGCCGATCATGGCAATGATGAACTGGAAAAAGTCGGTCAGAAGCACCCCCCGTAATCCGCCCAGCGAGGAGTAAACCACCGTGATCACGCAGGCCAGCAGGACCGTCTCCAGCGGCCGCAACCTGAACAGCACGCTACTGATCTTGATGGCAGCCAGGGTGACCGACGCCATGACCACCACGTTGAAAAATACTCCCAGGTACAACGCGCGAAAACCCCGCAAAAAAGCCGCGGACCTGCCACTGTACCGCAACTCGTAAAACTCGATATCCGTCAGGACACCCGACCGCCGCCACAACCGGGCATACACGAAAACCGTCAGCATGCCCGTCAGCAGAAAGGCCCACCAGGCCCAGTTGCCGGCCACCCCGTCCCGACGCACGATGTCCGTGACAAGATTGGGCGTGTCCGTGGAAAAGGTGGTCGCCACCATCGAGATCCCAAGGAGCCACCAAGGCATGGATCGTCCCGCCGCGAAGAATTCTGCCGCGTTTGATCCCGCCCGCCGGGATACCGCTACCCCGATCACCAGGGACACCACAAAAAACACCAGGATAATCAGCCAGTCTACCGGTTGAAGCAGCATGACAACTTCCCCTGAAAGGAATGACCACTTTACTCATTAATGTAATGGATTATCCCTGGGTCGCTCAAGCGTTCATTCGTACCGCAGGGCCACCACGGGATCAACCCCCGCCGCTTTCACGGCCGGGTACACGCCAAAAAAGACCCCCACCGCCAGGCTGAACGAGAACGCCGTCACGGCCGACCATGGCGAAATACCAATGGGGAGGCTGGGGTAGAAATAATGTAACGTGAACGCGCCCACGGCTCCCAGCGCGATGCCGATCAAGCCCCCCAGCACGCTCAGGGTAACCGCCTCGATCAGAAACTGCAATGCTATGTCCACGCGCCGGGCACCGATCGCCATCCGGATCCCCACTTCGCGGGTACGTTCGCGCACCGACACCAGCATGATGTTCATGATGCCGATGCCGCCCACCAGCAGCGAGATCGATGCGATGCCCACCAGCATCAGGCGCAGCATGTCGAAAATGCGCGAAAAGGTGGACAGCATGCCCTCCTGGTCGGTAATGGTGAAATCTTCGTCGTTATCGAAGGCGTTCAGAATGATTCGCCGCACTTCCCGCTCTACCCGGGGAATCTCCTGCTGGTTGCGGGCGGCCACCAGGATTTCAAAAAGTTCCTTGCGGTTGAAGATCAGTTGCGCGCTGGGCAGGGGAATCAGGCACAGGTCGCCAAGGTCAATACCGAGGGCCATCCCTCGTTCCTCCAGGATGCCCACCACCATGTGGCGGGACCCGTTGATGGTCACCCGCTTGTACAGGGCGGGCTGGTCCCCGAACAGTTCGCGTTTCAGCGTGGTGCCGATCACGCATACCCGGTTGCCCCGTTCGAGATCCCGGTCGTTGATGAACCGGCCGATCTGCGTGTAAAGCTTGCGCACCTTGTCGAAATCCGGCGTGGTGCCGATGGTCAGCACGTTCCGCTGGCGTTTGCCATACTTCACGGCCGCCAGACCGACGATGTTCGCCGCCACCCCTTCCACCCCGCTGGCCTTGCGCTTGATGTCCCGGGCGATCTCATAGGTCAGTTTCCGGTTGCTGCCCGCGGTGATCGGAAACAGTCCCGTGGTTTCCTGCTTGCCGGGCGTCACGATCAGGATGTTGCTGCCCATGACGGCGAATTCCCGCTCCACGTACGCCTGCGCCGATTCACCCAGGGCGATCAGCAGAATCACGGACATCACGCCGATGATCACGCCCAAGGTCGTCAGCAGGGAGCGCACCTTGTTCTGCGCGATGGCCCCCAGCGCGGTGAGCAGGTGATCTATCGCGCTCATGGCTGCGGCAGTTCCTTCACCACCTGGACAGCAACGCCGTCTTCCAGCCCCTTCACGGAGAGCGAGGTGACGATCGTCTCGCCTTCCGACAACCCTTCCAGGATCTCCTTCGTCTCGATATTGCCCACCCCGACTTTCACGTCCCGCCGCCGGGCCACGCCCCCGCGAACCACGTAGGCATACTCGTCCCGCACCAGCGATTCACTGGGCACGTACAGGGTGTCCTGCCGGCGCTCGGTGATGATCAGCACGTCCGCGGACATGCCCGGGATGAACAGTTCGGGCGAGTCCACCACCCGGATCTTGCAGGGAAGGTTCCGCGCGATCTGCTCGCCCTGCGCCACGGCCGGCGCCACAAAGTCCAGTACCCCCTTGAAGGTCCGGCCTGGATAGGAATCCGCCTGGATGATGGCTTCCTGTCCGGGACGCAACGAGGCGAGGTTGGCTTCGTCGAAGGGGGCCTCGATCCGGAAATCCCGCGGATCCACCAGGTACACCAGGGGCATGCCCATGACCACCGATTCCCCGGCATGAACCATGACCTTCGTCACCACGCCATCGAACGGTGCCCGGGCAAAGGCCTTTTCCCGGACTGCCGCGGCCGCGTCCCGTGCCGCCTCGAACTGGATTACCCCCGCCCGGGCCACGTCCACTTCTTTTGCCTTCACGTCGGCTTCGCGGCGTCCCGCTTCGGCTGCGGCCTTGGCGTCCCGGGCGGTTTTCAAGGCCAGCAGGGCCCGGTCATAGTCACTGCGGGAAATCACCGATTTGTCGAGCAACTCCCGCACGCGGTTGTAATCTACCTCGGCCTGCTCCAGGGCCGTGGTCGCGCGGCGAATTTCGATTTCCGCCACATCCCGCGCGGCCTTGGCTCCCTCCTCCGCCTGGATGAGGCGGGTACGTCCTACTTCGAGGTTAGCCTCTGCCAGTGCCAGTTGCGCGTCCAGTTCCGCGTGCTCCAGTTCCACCACCAGGTCCCCCGCCCGTACCTGCTGGCCTTCCGTCACGTGCACCTGCCGAACCACCCCCACGATTCCGGCCGCCACCCGCGCGTGACGCGTCGGTACCACCGCCCCGGTAGTGATCGCTGCCACGGTTTCTATCACCTCGCCCCGTCTGACCGTGTCCACGGTGACGGCTATCGGCGGGCGTTGCAGGTATTTCCAGGCAATCGCCGCCGCCAGAGCCCCCAGCAGTATCGTCCAGAACAGGTACCGCGCGATGGTTTTCATGGAGCAGCATTTCCCGTGTCGTCCACGATACGCCCGTCCCGGAAACGGATGATCCGTTGGGCCCGGGCTGCCACGTCCGGCTCGTGGGTCACCATGACGATAGTATGCCCCTGCCGATGCAAGGCGTCGAACAGGGCCAGAATACTCTCTCCGCTCTGACTGTCCAGGTTGCCCGTGGGTTCATCGGCGAAAATAACGTTCGGACGATTCACCAGGGCCCGGGCAATCGCCACCCGTTGACGCTGCCCACCCGAAAGTTCAGAAGGCCGGTGACGTAACCGGTCGCCGAGTCCCACCGTTTCCAGCGCGGCCACGGCTCGTTTCACCCGTTCCCGCCGCGGCACGCCCGAATACATCATCGGCAACTCCACGTTTTCCAGGGCCGAACTCCGGGCAAGCAGGTTGAAATTCTGAAACACGAATCCAATCTCCCGGTTCCGGATCCGGGCCAGCTGGATCTCGGAATATTCGCTCACTTTCCGGCCCATGAACCAGTATTCCCCGGAAGTCGGACGGGACAGGCACCCGAGAATATCCAGGAAAGTGGTCTTGCCCGAACCTGATGGCCCCATGATGGCCACGTAACTGCCCCGCTGGATAACCAGAGTTACTTCCCGAAGGGCGTGTAACGAATCCGCGCCCATCAGGTAAACTTTGGAAAGGTCCTTGACGACGATGATGTTGTCCGGATCGGGCTGATTCACGGACAACATCATATACCAACCGGGGCAGTATTCACGCTGTCGTGGAAAGGGAGGACGGCCATGTCGCGGTACATCGGCTGGGCGCGCGTCGCGATGCTGGGACTCATCCTCGCGGGACTGTCCGGTTGTCCATTCCCGGACGGTATTGGCGTCTCCAACACCCTGCTTTCCTTCGAACGCAACGAACGCCCCATGTTCCTGGACGTCTGGAATCTGCTCCCGGACCGGGATCTTGACATCACGGTTTCGCCGTCCGCTTCCTGGATTATCTGTGCTCCTACCCGGGTCACCTGCAGGGCATCGTCCTCCCCGGCGGATCGGGAAACAGCAGCCATCCAGGTCAGCATCGACCGGACCCGCCTCTCTACGGGAGTCCATCAAGGCAAAATCCGACTCCGGGCCACGGGCGTGCGTACCGTGGAAGTGGAGGTCACCGTCACCCAGGACGCCCCTGGTTCCGCTCCGTCCCTGTCCCTCGGCCAGGTCACCCCGAACTTCCAGAAACCCTACATCGTCGAGTACAGTTTCGTGCTGCGCGACAAGGCCAACCGGCCCGTCGTGGCGGATCCCGCCCAGTTCGACCTGATGGCCTGGGAAGGCGGTACCGCCGTGGATGCCGCCGTTTCAGGGCTCCAGTTGCGCCGGGCAGCCGCCCGGCAGGCACGACTGGAAATCGTGCTGGATTACAGCGCCCTGCCCCGGCAACAGGCGGGTCTCCTGGAAACCATGGAACTACTCGCGTCAGACACCCTGTTGAACGCGCTGGACGCGAACATGCTGGTATCCGCCAGCGCGTTTTACCGGGACGACCGGCCGTCCATCCTGGTCGCCGTGCCCAGCATCAACCGCCAGTACACCCGCGACCGGATCGCCGCGATCGAAACGGAGTATGTCCAGGGATTCGCCTCGGGCGCTCGATTGTTCGACGCCCTCCTAGACGCCATCAACCGGGTCCGGAACGATTCCAGAGACAATGGCGGCGGGTATATCCTAGTCATGGCCGATGGCCGGGATACTTCGAGCGTCCGAACCTCCAGCGAGGTCATCCAGGCGGCCAACGCCGCGCGCGTGGCCATCTATGCCGTGGGACTCGGGGAAAATCCCCAGGGGACTTCCATCCTTACCGACCTTGCCTATTCCACCGGGGGCGAATATTTCTCCTTGGCCCAGAACGCAGACCTTGCCCAGGCCATCGCGCGCCTGGTCAACGAACTCGAGAGCCGCTACACCGTGCGGTGGACCGTCCTCCGCCGAGATCAGGCGGCCTTCTTCCCCGCGTTTTCCGTCAGCCTGAACGGCGCGGCGGCTCGATACGTTTCCGCCACGGCCTATGACGCGTCGAAATATCGCGGAAACGTGCTGGAAGGACGCCTCCGCGCGCGATCCTCCGCAAGTGAAGACCGATCCATCGTCTTTCTCTGGCTCGACTACGCCCCCCGGAACGTCGACCGGTTGCGCCTGCGTCTGCGCGCGGCCGGCGGGTTCACGGTCACCAGGGTGGAAACCGCCGATGGCGGCCTGATCGCCAACTGGACCATTAACCGGACCACCGATGGCGACCAGTGGATTATCGACCTGGACGGTAGCGGTCAGTACCTGCCCTACGCTGGGTTCGGCCCCCTGGCACGGCTGGAATTCGACGCGCTGTATGACAATCCCGTGTTGTCCCTGGAACCGGATAACACGATCTATGTCAACGGCCAGTCTTTTGTCGTGGTAGAGTAACCAGAGCGACCGATCACAAACCGCGGGAGACCCCACATGATAATCCCGGTAAAAACAGCATGCTGGACACTGATGATCGGAACGGCAATCCTGCTTTCCGGCTGCTCCGACGCGATCCGGACATCGGTCAACTCGCTCGACTTCGGCGATTCCGGCACCATATTGAGGCTGGACGTGTGGAATGGCGACCCAGATCTCAAGGAAATGAAACTCAACCTTTCCTCCGACGCCGACTGGCTGACCATCGATCCCGTGGAACTCGTCAGCCGCGCACCGATGGCAAGTGATACCGAGGGCACAACCGGCGAGGACAAGGTTAACGTCATCGTCAAGGCCGACCGGACCAAGTTACGAGGCGATGCCAAGGAAGCCCGTCTCGTGCTCGATGGACCCCGCGTCAAGCGTAAAACCATCAGCGTGTTCATATCCCCCCCTTACGACGCCATCGGCGTATCTACCGACACGGTAACCTTCGGCCCCAGGGAAAATACCGCCACGCTGGAACTCTGGAAAAGCAACACCACCTTCCGGGATCCCATCCTGATCACGGCCAGTACCAGCGCTCCATGGCTCAAGGTCAAGGGCGGGCTCCTGGGCGCGTTCCTGAGTTACGGCGCGTCCGACCGGAAAACCGTGGTACTGGAACTCGATCGGGGCAAAATGAGCGGCGGCGTTAACACCGCCACCGTGACCTTTAACACGCCGAATTTCCGGAGCGTGTCCGTGGCGGTAACCGCTACCCAGACCTATGACGCCATCAACGTTTCGAACACCAGCCTCGATTTCGGCCTCGACACCCGGCCATGGGAACTGGACGTGTGGAACCAGTCCACCCGTTTTCCGTCCCTGAATATCCGCCTGTCTTCGGACCAGGACTGGATTTCCATCCAGCCCGCCGAGGTTACCAGTGCCGCCCCCGTGCTGGGAATTACCGACAAACGCCGGGTCACGGTGTATATCGACCGGTCCCGCCTTGCCGAGGGTATCCACACGGGAGAAATCCTGGTCACCTCCGACCGGGACGATGTCACCGAGGTACGAATCTCCGTCCGGGTTGAACAGCGTGCGGACGCGGCCGGTTCGGGACTCAAGATTGAAAACGTGGCGGCTCGCTATACAGATCCTTACCTGGTGGAATTCGCTTTTGCCTTGCGGGACGCGTACGGCAGACCGGTCGTGGCCGATCCCGGCCAGGTGGAAGCGCGCGCTTTTGAAAACGGCGTGGAAACCATCGATCCCCCAATCCTGCGTCGGGCCAGCGCGCGACAGATGCGGGTTGAAATGGTCATGGATTACTCCCTTTATATGCACAATGCCCAGGGGGCGGTGGAATCCATGGAATCCGCCGCGCGGGACCTCCTCCTGCCTGCCATCCCGCCCGAGGCCATGCTCGGTATCACCGCGTTCTGGAGGGAAGATACCACGTACAAGGAAGGCACCCGAATTATGCCTTTTTCAACCGACCGCGACCTGGCCGCCGCCCGGATTGACCAGATCGATCCCGATCAGACCGAGGGATTTTACGCGGGAGCCTTGGCCCTCGACGTCCTGTATAAAGCCATCGGGCGATTCAATACCGCCGATGCCTCCGCCGAAGAACGGTTCATCGTCTTCTTCTCCAGCGGATACATCGATCCCGGCCAGCGGACCGTTAACGACGTGGTCAACCTCGCCAGGCAGCGACGGGTCCGCGTTTATGCCCTGGCTTTCCTGGAAAATGCTCGGGACATTACCACGCTGAACGACATCACCACCCGAACCTACGGCCAGCGGCTCGACGCCCGGCAACCCGAACTGCTCGCCACGGCGTTCGCGCAACTCGCCGATAACCTCCAGGGACAGTACGTGCTGCGGTGGCCGACCCTCCGCCGAAACGCCACGCCCTTCTCCCCCGCCTTCCGGCTGACCCGCGGTGACGCCACCGCTCTCTATTACGCGGCGGACCAGTACGTGCCCTCCTCCTACTCGGGAACCGTCACGGAAGGAAAACTCCGGCTGGTGACCTCGGCCGTCGTGGATCAGGCCGCCACGGCGGTGATTCACGCGGACTATATTCCCCGCAATATCCGGCAGATCCGCCTCGTGGTGCGAACACCCTTCCCCCACGCGGTTTCCCTGGTGGAAACGGCCGACGACGGCATCGCCGGAAACTGGACCATCAGCCTGTCCGAGGAAGACGGGAAAACCATCATCGACCTGGCTTCACCGGATACCGCCCTGCCCTTCGCCACGTGGGGTCCCATTCTCAGGATCCACTTCTCGGATGTCGTGCTCAATGAAACCACGCCCCTGATCGAAGAACTGTATTGCGACAATTCAATCTACACCACCGGCCAAACCCTGGTCTTCAGCAATTTCCAGTAAATCAGGCATAATACCGATGGAGAATAACCATGCGTTCCTCGCACATGACATGGCGAATAACGTGGGCCGCGGCCTCGATGGTGGTCGTCTTGGCATTCATCCCGGGATGCGGGCTGCTGGGCATTACGCCCCCCTACCAGGCCGAAGGCACTTACTCCGGTGCCTGGGATGGAGAATTCTCCGGCGGTTTGTCCATGGATGCCGCCTGTTCCGCGCGCCTGTCCATCTTTTCCGATGAACCGGACTCGTTGTATGGCCGGAAACTCGAGGGATCCCTCTCGGTATTCTTTACCTGTGCCGACCTGCTTGATGCCATCGCTGAGCAGGGACTGCCCGGAAGGATCACGCTGGACGTCACCGGCAGTTCGTACAGTTTTGATCGACTCTCATTCAGCGGAGTCTACAGTGATAAAAACATCACGGAAACCGTTTCCTTCACAGGTAACGGAGATGACACCGACGGTGACGGCATGATGGATACGTTCACGGGCAGGCTGACCATCGTTGTGGAACAGTCCGGATACAAGCAGATCACCCTGTCCGCCGACTGGGAAGCTGTTCGGGTATCCTGACCGGCTCTTGCCCACCCGGAATCCCGGGCGCTTGATTCCGGCGAAAGACTCTGGTACAGTATGATTAAATGCCGTTAAGCATGGTTTACGCGCTTGTACTGGAGTTGATAGGCTTTGAGTGCCTTGGTCGATTTTACGGTTCGTGGTCTCCTGCGGCTGGCCGCGTGGATTTACTACGGTAATCCCGCACAGGCCGACTGGATCTACGAAAAAGTGCGGCGCCCAGCGAGTTTGTGGGTCGTCGCGCGCAACATGTGGTACTACCAGCGGGGTATTCCAAGGGTTTACGGGTTGGTCAGTGTCAATATCGAACCCTCTTTCGGATGCAATCTCCGTTGCCGTTACTGCTGGGGGGCCTACGAAGCCCGCCTCAAGGGACTGCGTCCTGCCCTGATGGACTGGGACCTCTTTTCCAGGATCCTCGACACCCTCCCCCCCACCGTGGAAACCGTCACCCTCGGCAGTGTCGGGGAGCCCCTTCTTAACCCCCTCACCCCGAAAATGATTCACGCCATCCACGCCTCAGGCCGGCGCGCGTGCCTCTATACGAATGGAACGCTCCTTAAAGGAGAAAAAGCCCAGGCCCTTGCCGACTCCCCCCTTTCCGTTCTGAACATCTCCATGGAACCCGACGCGGAAACCGCCCGGGAATACCGGGGCGTCAACTTCAATGAGGTGCGTGAAAACGCCCGCGCATTCCGGAAAATCTGTCACCCGGAAACGCGCATGCAGCTCTCAGTGGTGCTGCATCTGGACAGTTACGATAAAATCGCTCAACTGACGGACGCGTGGCAAGACGTGGTCGACGGCGTGAAATACAGCCCCATGATGAAAGTCGACACCACTCACTCCCGCGGCCTGTGCAGCGAACTCTGGCGGGGCAACCTAAACGTTTTCACCAATGGGGATGTTTCCCCCTGCTGTTTCGACTTGTACGGTGACCTTTGCGTTGGTAATCTTCACGCGGAATCCTTCGAGGAAATCCTTCGGGGAGAACGTTTTACTCGGCTTCTGGAAGCCTTTGTGGACGAGCGGTTGCCTGATCGATGCCTGCATTGCCATGAAGTCCCTATCTCCCCAGTCTGGAAACGCGTCCCCCGACGATGCGCGGGAAACAGCACCACGTGCGTTAACACCATGGAGCAATTCACATCCGGAGAACAGGATTGAGATGACGCCGTTGCGGGCGGCTCTGATTAATGCGGGAAGATTAACTTTTACATCTCTTGCCGTTTCTCCTCCTGTGGGGTTGTTATACCTGGCTGCTTATGCCCGGGCACACTTACCGGTCTCGGTGAAAATAGTGGATCAGAGAGGACTGGACCTGCCCAATGATCAGGTCGTACGACAGGTCAGGGATTTTTCCCCCCAGGTAATCGGCATCCGGTGTTTGACCGCCAATGCCGGAACCGCGCGGGAACTGACAGAAGCGTTCCGCCAGGAGTGCCCCAATGCCCTGCTCGTTGCGGGCGGTCCACACGCGTCGGCCATGGGAGCAAAACTTCTGGAAGACATGACACTCGACGTGGTCATTCCCGGTGAAGGAGAGATTTCTTTTCAGAAACTGCTACAAGCTGTCGCCGACAAATCTGATTTCTCGGAAATCCCCGGTTTATTGTGGAAAAACCACGCGGGCGATATAGTGCGTAATCCGGGAACACCGGAATTTGTCGAGGATATCGATACTATTCCCATGCCTGCCTACGACTTGATCGATATCCCTGTTTACAGCACCAAGCGAACCATGTCATTGCTCCCCTATCGAAAACACTACTTCTGCCTCTTCACCAGTAGGGGGTGCCCTTATCGTTGTAACTACTGCCACAGCATCTTCGGAAAACGTTTCCGGGCACACTCTGCGGAACGTGTGGTCGAAGAAATAACATGCCTCTGGAAAAATCATGGAATTCATGATTTTGATATATTAGATGATATATTTAATATGGATAGGGAACGAGTCTTCAGGATTGTGGAACTCCTAAAACAAAAAAATATCAACCCGAACTTTTCCTTTCCCAATGGTATCCGAACAGATCTTCTCACGGAAGAAACTGTTGATGCTTTACACGATATGGGAACTTACATCTGCGCGTTTGCTCTGGAAACGGGATCCCCAAGACTCCAGAAGTTAATTGGTAAGAACTTGAACCTCGAGAAATACCTGCGAGGGGTCGCCCTTGCCGCCAGAAAACGCATCTTCTGCTATGGGTTCGCCATGCTGGGTTTTCCAGGGGAAAGCGCGGATGAAATGGACATGACCATCAATATCGCCTGTCAATCCGAACTGCACGCGATCAACTTCTTCACCGTTACCCCCTTCCCCGGCACGGCACTATTTGAACAGGCCATGCGCGAACATCCCGACCGTCTGCAACGTTTGGACTACGAGGGCAAGGACTACCTTTTTAAATTGACCGCCAACCTCTCCCAGGTCAGCGATAAAGAACTTCAGCGAAAACTGAAAGAAGCCAACAGGCGTTTTTACCTCACGCCCCGCCGCATCGCGCGCATGATCCGCGACTACCCGGACTTTAGACAATTGGCCTCCCAAGCCGTCCGGTTCCTCTACCTCCAAACTTTAAACCGCGCGTTCTAATCGAAGGAATGCTTTTTGCGGGGAAGAGGCATTCTCAGCAAGTATTTATGTTTCAGTTTACTGTGTATATATACAATCTTTTTTAGTATTTATCCTCGTTGATTCCCAGAAATAACATTACACGGTCGCACGGACGACTTTTCAGGTTTACTCTTTATTTTCAAAGCGTCTGTCTGTGGATCAGAAGGAAAATCTCTCGTTCGACACACTACCCATTTAGTCGCGGCATCGTCATTCTGGGCGCGGCCTTGTCATCTCAAGTGTAGCTTTATGCTTGTTCCGCGGCCTCGTCACAAATATTGTCATTTCGAGCGAAGCGAGAAATCTGAATCTGCTCCACCTCTTCTGGACGCAACGTCTATCATTCGGGACGCGTCGCCTTACCCATGTGGCCTGCTTTGACAACACGCGTGTCCGGTAACCTATAATGTGATTATTGACCGATCTTCGGGGCAGGGTGAAATCCCCGACCGGCGGTAAAGCCCGCGAGCGTGAAAAAGCGCAGATCCGGCGTGATTCCGGAGCCGACGGTTACAGTCCGGATGGGAGAAGATCGCGTGCCCGACGCTTCACAGCGATCTGGCCTGGTCGGGTTGCCGTGAGAGGCGGGTGTGCCCCGGAGTCGGTCCGGGGATTTTTAATTATGGTTTTTACCGACAGCGACCACGCGTACATGCGCAGGGCCTTGGAACTGGCCCAGCGGGGCCGGGGACGAGTCAGCCCCAATCCCATGGTCGGTTGCGTGGTCGTCCGGGATGGTCGCATTATCGGGGAAGGCTGGCACGAACGGGCTGGCCTTCCGCATGCCGAGGTTAATGCCGTCCAGGCCTGCCCGGAAGGGGATATCCACGGCGCCACGGTTTACGTCACGCTTGAGCCATGCGCGCATTATGGCAAGACGCCCCCTTGCGCCGATTTCCTCGCCGAACGGAAGCCGGCCCGCGTGGTCTGCGCCATGCGCGATCCCAATCCGCTGGTTTCCGGGCGCGGCATTGAGCGCCTGCTCCGGGCCGGCATTTCCGTGGAGTGCGGTCTCCTCGAAACGGAAGCCCGTAAACTGAACGAAATCTTCGTGAAGTTCATCACCACGGGCCGTCCCTTCGTGGTCGCCAAGTGCGCCATGTCCCTGGATGGCAAAATCGCCACCCGTACCGGTCATTCCCGGTGGGTCACGAGTGAAGCGGCCCGCGCGCGCACCCACGAGATGCGCGCGGAACTCGACGCCATCCTCGTGGGCAGTCGCACGGTCATGCTGGATGATCCATCCTTGACCGCGCGCGCGCCCGTGCCTCCACCCCGCCAGCCTGTCCGGGTTATCTTGGACGGGGATGACTACCTGGGCCCGTACCTGAAGGTGTTCACCCCCGAACTACGGGCGCTGGCTCCCACCTGGGTGGCCACCGTGAAAGACGAATCCAGGCAATACCCCGACGCGGACCTTGTACTGCGACTTCCCCGTGGCCGGGGCGGAGTCGACATGGGCGCGCTGATGACCGCCCTGGGAGACCGGGGCATCACCTCCGTCCTCATCGAGGGAGGTGGACAGACCCTCGCGTCCGCGTTCGAGGCAAACGTGGTGGACAAGGTGTGTTTCTTCATCGCGCCCCGCGTCATTGGCGGGCGGGACGCGGTAACCGCCGTGGAAGGAGAAGGCGTGGCCACCATCGACGACGCGGTGCGCCTGCGGGATCTCACCTTCACGCCCGTCGGCGAAGACTGGCTGGCCGAGGCCTACGTGTTCCGGGGAGAACCGTCCTGATGTTTACCGGCATCATCGAGGAAATCGGCGTGATCGCCCGACGGTCCGGCGCCGAACTGCACATCCACGCGGAAATCGTGCCCGAAGACCTCAAGGAAGGGGACAGCGTGGCCGTAAACGGGGTCTGCCTGACCGTGGCGGGATTCAATCCCCACGGCTTCGCGGTGCAGGTTTCCCCGGAAACCTTTTCCCGTACCACCCTTGGCCGACTGAAACCCGGCGACGCCGTCAATCTCGAGCGGGCATTGCGTCCCATGGACCGCATAGGTGGACATTTCGTGCTGGGTCACGTGGATGGCGTGGGCCTGGTGGAGTCCATTACGGACCAGGGCGAATTCTCCCTCTGGCGCTTCCGGGCTCCCGCGGAAATCGCCCGATACCTCATCCCGAAAGGATCCGTCGCGATCGACGGCATCAGCCTGACCATCGTCGATCCCGAGCGGGAACGCTTCTCCGTGGCCGTTATTCCGGTTACCCTGCGCAAAACCGTGCTCGGCATGCGGCGGCCCGGCGAGTTCGTCAACATCGAGGCGGACGTGCTCGGCAAGCATGTGCATCATTTTCTCTCCACCCGGACGCCGGACGCGGCCGGGGGACTTTCCCTGGAAACCCTGCTACGGAACGGCTTTGCCTGAGGCCGGAGGTAGTCTCATGCTGACTCCCATTCCCGAAATCCTGGAAGAGTTGCGGCGCGGACGCATGATCATCCTGGTCGACGACGAGGATCGGGAGAACGAGGGCGACCTCACCATGGCTGCCCAGTTCTGTACCCCTGAAGATATCAACTTCATGGTCAAGTATGGCCGCGGCCTCGTGTGCATGCCCATGGAAGAAGAACGGCTCAAGGAACTGGATCTCCCGCCCATGACTGCCAGCAACACGTCCCGCTTTGGCACGGCCTTTCATGTTTCCTTTGAGGCCAGGGAAGGCATAACGACCGGTATCAGCGCCTATGATCGTGCCCATTCCATACGCCTTGCCGCCGATCCCGCCACGAAAGCGGAAGACCTCGTGCGTCCCGGCCACGTGTTTCCGCTGTGCGCTCGAAAAGGCGGCGTCCTGGTCCGCGCGGGCCAGACCGAAGGTTCCATTGACCTGATGAAATTGGCCGGGCTCACCCCTGCCGCTGTCATCTGTGAAATCCTGAAAGACGACGGTACCATGGCGCGCATGCCCGACCTGGAAGAATTCGCCGAAGAATTCGGCTTGAAAATATGCGCCATTGCCGACATCATCGCCTACCGCCGGCGGGTCGAGAAACTGGTCCGCAAAGTCGCCACCGTGAACCTGCCCACCGAATATGGGCACTTTACCTTGCACGCTTACGAGAATGATATAGACGATTTCCAGCATATCGCCCTCGTCATGGGGGACGTGGCCGGCAAGGAAAACGTGCTGGTACGGGTTCACTCGGAATGCTTCACCGGGGATATCCTCGGATCCTTGCGGTGTGACTGTGGCAGGCAACTGCGCGCGGCCATGGAACTGATCGCGCGCGAAGGCTGCGGCGTCCTCCTCTACCTGCGCCAGGAAGGGAGAGGCATCGGGCTCTTCAGTAAACTCAAGGCCTACGAACTGCAGGAAAAAGGCCTGGACACCTATGATGCCAATGTCCACCTTGGCTTTGACCCGGATCCCAGGGAATACGGCATTGGCGCCCAGATCCTGTATGATCTGGGTATAAAAAGCATGCGCCTGCTGACGAATAACCCCGTCAAGAGGGCCGGTATCGAGGGATACGGCCTGAAAGTCACCGAACGGGTTCCGCTCATCGTGGAACCCAACGAGCACAATCGGCGTTACCTGGAAACCAAGCGGAAACGATTTGGACATCTGCTCGATCCGGCGGACGTTTCACCACGGGATGGTGCCACCAACCATACCACGGAAACATCCACCACGGGAGGAATGGAACATGCCCAGAATCCTTGAAGGTCATTACGTGGATAACGGCCGCCGCCGTTTCGGCGTTGTCGTGTCCCGGTTCAACGAATTCATCACCGCCAAGCTCCTCGCGGGAGCGCTCGACGCCTTGTCCCGCCACGGCGTGCCGGACGACGCCGTCACGGTGGCCTGGGTACCTGGCGCTTTCGAGATCCCCCTGGTCGCCAAGAAAATGGCGCAGTCCGGACGGTACGACGCGGTCATCGCCCTGGGATGCGTCATCCGCGGCGCCACGCCCCACTTCGAGTATGTCGCCGCCGAGGCCGCCAAGGGCGTGGGCATGGTCATGCTCGAGACCGGCGTGCCCGTCATGTTCGGCATCCTGACCACCGACTCCATTGAACAGGCGGTCGAACGCGCCGGCACCAAGGCGGGAAACAAGGGCGCCGACGCCGCCATGGGCGCGCTCGAAATGGTCAGCCTGCTCGACGCCCTGGAAGAAGCATGAAATTCGGTGCCCGGACACTCGGACGCGCGCTGGCGGTACAGAGCCTGTACGGCGCGGCGTGCACAGGCAACGACCCGCTAACCGTGCTCGACGGCGTCGTGCGCATGGGCGGGCTGGGCCTGCTGCGGTATCGTTTTGACGACGAGCAGGTCCCGCGGGAATACGCCGTCATTTCCTGCACACCCTCTACCCGGTCCAATGCCATGCGCTACGCCCGAAAACTGCTGGAAGGCGTTTCCAGGCACGCGCCCATGATCGACCCGCTTATCGAAAGCCACCTCATCGGATGGACCCGCGAGCGGGTCGGACGCCTGGAATGGGCCATCCTGCAGGTCGCCGCCTGCGAAATGCTCTGCCTGAAACTCGTGGATCCACCCATCGCCATCGACCAGGCCATCACGCTGGCCAAGTGGTTTGCCCAGGAGGAAACCGCACGTTTTATCAACGGCGTGCTTGACGCCGTCGCGCGCCACGCGAAAACGAAGAAGGACACGGATGAGACTACGAACCATGAACCGGATGCCTGAAGAATCCCTGGTTTCCAGGAGAACTTTGCTGAAAGTTTGCGCGGGAACCTGGTGGCTGTCCGCTCCGGTTCTCCGGGCCTGGGCGTCTGAAGCCCGACCATCCCAGCCATTGATTGCCGCGAAAATCATTCTGGAACACGACGACGGTCAATTCCTGTGGTTTCATCCCCGCGCCTGCGCGATACCTGGCCCCGATCCGGCTAAGCCTCCACGCATCCTCATGACCATACAGAAACACCTTCGGGTATCCGACTACTATTCCGGCTTGTGGTACATGACCTCCGAGGACCTGGGAGAAACCTGGCGCGGCCCCATGGAAATCCCATCGCTGGCCTGGCGCGAAGGACCAGGAAACTCCACCGAATCCGCCGCGGATTTCACCCCGGGATACCATTTCAGGACCCGAAAGGTACTGGCCATGGGAGCCGGGGTCTATTATGCGCCGGACGGAAGCCAGATCGAGGATCTCCCCATTGCCAGCCCGACCGTTTACGCCGTGTTTGACCCGGAACACGACGCATGGTCCGAACGGGCCATCCTGCGCCTGCCCGATGAACCACGATTCCATACTTCCCGGTGCGCCTGCTCCCAGTGGCTGGTACTGGACGACGGCTCCTTGCTCATCCCCCTGTATTTCAAGTCCCGGGAACAGCAGGATTATTCGGTGGCTGTCGCGCGTTGCGCCTTTGATGGATCTTCCATCACCTTTCAGGACCTGGGCAATGCCATGACGGTAACCGGGGGACGGGGACTCTGTGAGCCTTCCTTGGCGCGTTGCCGCGACCGGTTTTTCCTGACCCTTCGTAACGATAACCGGGGATACGTCACCACCAGTGACGACGGTCTGCGCTTTGAAGCCATCCAGCCGTGGTTGTTCGATGATGGCACTGAACTGGGATCCTACAACACCCAGCAGCACTGGCTAACCCACGGTGACCGCCTGTTCCTCGCGTACACCCGTCGAGGCGCGGGCAATGACCACGTACCACGGCACCGCGCCCCCCTCTTCCTGGCCGAGGTGGACCCGGATCGGCTGGTCGTGATGCGGGACACCGAACAGGTACTGGTACCCGAAAGAGGCGCGACACTGGGCAACTTCGGCGCAACCCCGGTTACGCCCGAAGAATCCTGGGTAACCGTAAGCGAAGGCGTGTGGTCGGATGACGCCCGCCGCCGCGGAGCCACCGGCGCGACCTGGATCGCCAGGGTTCGCTGGCAGTCCTGAATCGGGTATCATGGTGTTGCCACGTTTCAGGTACTGGTAACCCAGGGGAGAACCTTTATGGCGCGTAATTTCCGGGTGCTGATGGTTGGCACGGAAGTAGCCCCGCTGGTCAGTTCGGGTGGGCTGGCGGATGTCATGGCGGCCCTGCCCAAGGCGTTGCGGAAACAGGGCATGGATGTCCGGATCATCATGCCCGCCTTCCGGCAGATTCCCCATGATCGGCGGGGACCCTATGTCGGTGCGGTCTCTGTGCCCATCCGCGACGCCCGGCAGACCGGTGCCATTCGGGAAACCATCTGCCCCGACTCCGGCGTGCCGCTCTACCTGGTCGAACACGAAGCCTACTACGGACGCGAAGCCCTTTACGGTTCGAGCGCCCACGAGTATTACGACAACCCGGAGCGTTTCGCCTTTTTCTGCCACGCCGTGCTGCAAGGCATGCCCCAGGTCGGCTGGAAACCTGACATCATCCAGTGTCATGACTGGCACACCGCCATCATCCCCATCCTGCTGAAAACCCGGTTGCGCGACGATCCCTACTGGCGCGAGGTCCGGTCCCTGTTTACTATTCACAATATCGCGTTTCAGGGCAGGTACTCCGTGGATCGATTTGACATGACCGGCCTGGACCGCGCCCTGTTCGAAAACGGCACGCTGGAATACGAGGGCGATTTCAACCTGATGAAAGGAGCCATCCAGTTCGCCGACGCCCTCAACACGGTGAGTCCGCGGTACGCGCTGGAAATCCAGACCCTTGAATACGGCTGCGGACTGCATGGCCTGCTGGCGGGACGATCGAAGGACCTCTACGGCATCCTGAACGGCGTGGATTACACCGTCTGGAACCCCGAAACCGACCCTCATATCCCCGCCCGCTATACCGCGGACGATCCGGCGGGAAAAGCCGCCTGCAAGCAGGCCCTTCAGCAGGCCATGCGCCTGCCCGAAAAGGCGGATGTTCCCCTGGTCGGCGTGGTATCCCGGCTGTACTGGCAGAAGGGCATCGACCTGATGCTCGATGCCCTGCCCAACCTGGTGCAAATGGGATTTCAACTGGCCATCCTGGGCTCGGGGGATCACGCCCTGGAACGCCGACTGGAAGACGCCATCCCCCGTTTCCCGGGCCAGGTCGGCGTGTACCTGGGATACAACGCCGGACTGTCTCATCTCGTGTTCGCCGGCAGCGACTTCTTCCTGATGCCATCCCGCTACGAACCTTGCGGGCTGACCCAGATGTATGCCCTCGCTTACGGCAGTATCCCAATCGTCCGGCGCACCGGTGGCCTTGCCGATACGGTGGCGCACGCCACTGAACGAAGCATCCGCTCGAAAAAAGCAACCGGCATCTCTTTCGTGCCCAAAACACCGGGCGCGATTACGCGGGCCGCCGCCCGGGCCCGGGCCCTGTACGACGATCCAGCCACCCGGGCCGCTGTCGCGCGAACGGGAATGAGCCAGCGGTTTTCCTGGGAAAATTCGGCCAGGGAATACCTTCGACTGTATGAACGCCTCCACGTCTGAAATACCCCGTTCGCCGGGTGAACACGCCAGAATCATCGAGACCAACAGCCCGGAACAGACCGAACAACTCGGCGCCTGGCTGGCACACGTGCTTCCGGATGGGTGCGTCGTTGCCCTCTTCGGCAACCTTGCAGCCGGAAAAACCTGCCTGACCCGGGGTATGGCTTCTGTCTTTGGCGCGAAGGCGATCCATAGCCCCACGTTCACCCTGGAAAACCGGTACGGCACCCCTCCCCGCCAATTGATCCACCTTGACCTGTACCGCCTGCCCGGCCCACATGCCCTGACTGACCTGGGTTGGGAAGAATCCCTTGAACCCGAAACGGGACTTTGCGTCATCGAATGGGCTGACCGCGCGATGGATTGGCTCCCTCCCCTCCGGGTCGATGTGCGCATCTACCACGCGGGCAATAACAGGCGACGCGTCGAGATCGAACCGGTACATCCCGATATCACGCTCCCGGAGTTTCCCGTCTTCTCCGACATGGCCTGACGGGAACGCGCGGATCCTTTACCGCCCGCCTGGAAACAGCGGTTCAATGTTATCAATCCCCGAAACGGGGCCGGCAGGCGACAAACCGGGTCCGGAGGTTGCGCCTCCCTCATCCGCTCCGGCCTGTTCGGCGGGTGGCGCACTCCCGAGAAGGTCCAGCAGGGCCCGGGCCTCTTCGGCAATGGCGTCCGCCAAGGCCTGGGCTTCCTGGCGCAGCCTTGGGGGTCGCATCCCCGCGCGTTCCTCGGCGAGAATCTGGCGAACCCCTTTCCGGCTGAGTCCCTCGTAGGTCAGCATGGTCCGGATTCTCCGGAAGAGTTCGATGTCCTCCTTGAGATAGTACCGGCGCCCGGAATGGGTGCGGCGCACGCGGATGCCGGGAAACTGCCGCTCCCAGGACCGCAGGGTATGGGCGGGCAGGCCGGTCAGTTCCGCCACTTCGCCGATGGAATACCTGCGTTCGGCGCTGATGGGAAGGGCATCGTCCTGGTCGCCCGGCGGCGGGGTCGGCTCACGCATTCGGCTCGTCCTTTCCCTGGGTCCAGACCGTCAGTCCATCGAGGTTTAATTCCCGTCGCCGTTCCCAAAGGGTAGCCACGAGCCAGCCCGCCACGAACATCAGGACATTGCCCGCGACCCCGCCATAGTAGGTGTCGAAGGGCACCGGGGAGGAAATCCACTTAAGTTCGACCATGGCCAGCCACGCGCTGAACGCCACGGCGAGGACGATACCCACCGTGGCCGCCCGGGAAGAGCCCCGCAGGCTCATGAAACCGAACAGGTAGAGTCCAAGCAGACCACCGGTGAAAATGGCGTTCAGCTTCATGGCCGTGTCCTGAAGGGTCTTGCTGTCGGCCCACATGAGCAGGGACGCGAAGGCAATCATGGTAACGGACGCGGCAAAGGCTACCCACCGGGCGGATTTCATGTAGTGGGTGTCGTCGCGGCCGGGAGCAATGTGGCGCTTGTAAAGGTCCACGATGGAGACGGCCGACATGGCGTTGATACTGGAGGACAGCGAAGACATGGCCGCCGAAAGTACCCCGGCGATCACCAGCCCGGAAATGCCCGGGGGCATGTAGTTCACCACGAAATGGGGAATGATGGAATCGGCTTTCCGGCCGCCCTCGCCGGTCAGCATCGCCGCGGCCGCGGGGTCGGGATGCAACTTGAAGAAAACGTAGAGCGAGGTGCCCAGGAGCATGAAGAAAGCCCAGGTGGGCACGCTGCACAGGCAACAGATCCAGATGGCCCGCGTGGCTTCTTTCGGGTTTTTGGCCGCGACGTATTTCTGGATGACGTTCTGGTTGCTGCTGTACTCGACCAGCCAGTTGTTGAGGCCGACCAGGATCATCATGAAGACCGTTTTCTGGGCCAGGGAAAATCCCCAGGGGGCGGGTTCCAGTCGGCCGGTTTTCGGGTTGAGGTCACCGAGCATGAACTTGCCGTCCTGCCAGGCCGTGGACAGGATGGCTGGCAGTCCGCCGTCCACCCCGCGGAGAACCAAGTAAAAGATCATGAAACCGCCCAGCCAGAGCAGGAAGGACTGGATGAAATCGGTCCAGATAACGGCTTCAATGCCGCCGGTGATGGTGTAGAAAGAGGTGACCACGCCTCCCACCAGGATGCAGAGGTAAGGATCGAGGCCGGTCATTTCGTGCACCAGGAGGGCAACCAGGTAGAGGATCATGCCCACGCGGGTCACCTGCCCCAGGATGAACGTGACCGCGGCGTATCCCCGGACGCCCGGGCCGAATCTCGCCTCGAGGTACTCGAAGGCAGACGTGACGCGGGCCCGGCGGTAGAAAGGCAGAAAGACCAGCGAGGCGATCCAGATGCCCAGGGGCAGCATGAGGCACGGCAGGAAACGCAGCCAGGCGGTCTTGTAGGCGTCACCCGGGTAGGCGACAAAGGTGATGGAACTGATGGAGGTGGCGAACATGGACAGGCCGAGCAGCCAACCGGGATAGGAACGCCCCCCCACAAAGTAGTTTTCCGTGTTCTTGTTGCGTCGGGCGAGGATGGGACCCAGCGAGGCCATCCCGAGGAAGTAAATCATCAGCACGATGATATCAACGGTTCTCATGACTGCTCCCCATGTTGCCTGGTTGATCCAAACCGGTCCGCTCCATGCCACGTCGACCGAAAGTTCAGTGTACCAGCCACTCCCGAACGGTATCAACGCCATCGGTCACCATCCAAGGAGCAGCGCGCCGCCGGCGTCAGCGTCCGCATCCGGGGAAGCGGTTTTCGCGCCTGAACCGGCAGGCACCGGGGTCCGATGAACCCCATCGGGGGCGCGGGGCGAGCGGCGCATCGTTGCCGGGGTCATGGGGCGGGTGGGGGCGGGGGGATCGGGTCCGGCGGGAAGGACCAGGGGCGGCACGGCCCAGGCGCGTTGCTCGCGGGCCCGCCGGTCCAGCCAGCAGGCGAAGAAGGCGCAGCGGTCGGCGTCGATCACGTGGTCCGCGCCCTTGCTGTAGCGCGGCACGCCCCGGGCGTCGCACCGGAAGGTGTGGCCGGCGTACTGGACCTCCCGCTCCCCGTCCCGGGGCCAGCGGACCGCCCGGCACGCCATGGCCCGCTGGATCAGCTCGGTCATGAACTCCTTGGCGTGGCGCCGGGGACTGACGCCCGGGGCGGCGGGTCCCGTTTCGATCACCGAGCCGAACTCCACGGCGTGGAGCCGCCCGGCCAGGCCGGCCGCCCGGCGCAACAGGTGGTGGGCGGTGGCCAGCCCGCCCGCGCCGGCGTCCAGGGCGATCCGGGCGAACCGCCATTTTTCGTCCAGGGCCGCCAGCAGCCGGGACTGGGCGTCGTAGTCCAGTCCCCGGGCCTTCAGGCGGGCCCGGGCCACCATCACGCCGCCGGGTTCCTCCTCGTAGATCACCAGCTCGGAGGGATCCCGGGCGTAGCCGAGGTCGCCGCCCAGGAAATAGCGCCCGGGACGCCCGGGCCCGGGCAGGGTGTCCGGGTTGGGCTCCACCCGTTCCACGGCGACGACCACGGCGGGCAGGGCGGGATCGACGCAGTCCTGATAGGCGTCCAGGGCAAAGACGGCGTTTTCGGGTTCGCCGTGTTCGCCCAGGACGCGGTGGACGTAGGCGGGGGCGTGTCGGCCGCCGTAGAGGGCGGCCAGTTCGGCGTCTTTTTCGGGGGTGTAATCGGGGTTGAGGGTGCTGGGCCAGTGGTGGTGTTCGGCGGCGGGGTCGTGGCACAGGCGGAAGAAGCCGTTTCGCAGGCCGTTGGGCACGCCGTAGACCCATCGGCGGCCGCCGGTGTTGAGGGCCTGGTGGAGTTCGATCCAGGCGGCGTCGGTCATTTCCTGGGCCTCGTCGACGAGGATCCAGTCGACGTGCATGCCCTGGTAGTTGACGCCGCGGGGGCCGCTGACGCGTCCGCGCAGGATGAATCCGTTCTCGAAGCGCAGGAACCAGGAGGGCTGTACGCGGTGTTCGCGGAGGGTTTCGTTGAGTTCGGGGACGCGGCGGAGGCGGTGGAGGATGCGGCGCATGAGGGGTTCGAGGTGGTTGTGGCAGGGGGCGGTGATGAGCATTTCGCGTCCGGGCAGGGCGAGGGCGGCCCAGCAGGCGGTCAGTTCGATTTCGGAGGTCTTGCCGACGTCGCGGCCGTCGCGGTGGACCTTTCGTGGGGCGTTGGACTCGAGAGAGGGGATCTGGTAGGGACGGGGTTCCCAGGGGTTTCCGTCGCGGTCGGTGAAGCAGCGTCGGGCGAAGGCGACGCGGGAGCGCAGCCATTCGGGCAGGGCGGTATCGGGCAGGCACCGGTCCCGGGGCGGACCGGGCCGGGCGTCGGGTGCGGGTGCCGGGGTGAAGGGAACGATGTTCATGGTTGGGGCTCCTCCTGGGCCGGGGGAAGATTTCTCGCCGCGATGGAATGTAAGACCTGGGCGTATTCCACTTGAACGCACAACTGGTCATTTCGACGAACGAAGTGAGGAGAAATCTGCTGTCACGCCACTCCGGAAAAAGTTGTCATTTCGACGAACGCAGTGAGGAGAAATCTTGCGTTCTGTCTGGACGGGCGGAAAAGATTTCTCGCTGCGCTCGAAATGACATGATGGGCGGAACAGGATTAAGGTGTACTGCAGGGAAAGATTTCTCGCTGCGCTCGAAATGACAGGGAGGGGCGAAATGACAGAACCGGGTATTCCCGCCTGGGAGAAGACATGCCCTCCATATATAAGTGCATTCTGTTGCGCGGCAGGCGGGGTGAAACGGGACGCAACGGCCCGGGGCGGATCGGGCCGGGCATCGGGCCCGGACCCCGGGGCGAAGGGAACGATGTGCATGGTTCGGGATCCTCCTGGGTCGG